>Ga0307513_10000088_pt1 | contig 129769 bp, 111 predicted proteins | sample 15_EM_MG_FD_202174 | JGI IMG/M metagenome (GOLD analysis project Ga0307513, IMG submission 202174) | Populus trichocarpa ectomycorrhiza microbial communities from riparian zone in the Pacific Northwest, United States - 15_EM | ecosystem: Host-associated > Plants > Roots > Unclassified...
GCCGACACGCCCCCCCCCCCCCCGCCCCCCTAAACAGGCTAAGAAAGCACTCCCCCCCTCACTTTCAAAACAAAGTTGCGTCATAAATTATCATTCGCACAACACAAAAAACATCCCCCACACGGCTAAAAAATACTTACCAAGGTATGTCCGATTCCGCTCCCCACAGGAGAGAAGAGCTAGCCCACACCGGCCACTACAAATTGTTGAATGTGGTCTGGGATGAGGTGTTCATTAAAGTCTAGTCGTATGATACAAGAGAGAAAGCTATTCAAGGAAAAACACAAACGCCAGGCCCACTCCCGCACAACCAATGATTGACCCAGTCCCAAACGTAGACAGACCCTGGCCTAACCCAAAGACATGACCCAAGTGGGCAGCTGTACCTCCACATATCGTATATCATACCTAACACAATTGAGGAGACCGAATCTTAGGGGGGAGCACGGACACCTGATATACGTTCATCATTCCCAGAAGCAGAAACCCCAAGTATCCTTCATCACCGCCTCACTCTTTGCGCTCCTCTCGGAGTGCAGTGCATCCATGAAATTGGATTTCGGCATCACCATAAGAATCCGTGTTCAGAAGGTAGAGCGCCACGCGGAAACCGAGTTCTTCGGCAATGGGGTCGGTTGAATCTCTAGTCGCAGCGAGTGCATGTGGAATATATGCAGGGTCAATATGCCGCGGCTTTTCCTGAGATTGAGGGAAGAGCCGTGAAATCACTTTTAGCGCAGCCGCCCTCCCCTTATTCAGCTCTCTGGTTGGTAAATAGGCCCGTAAGGATAATTGGACCAAGTGGTCAAGCTGGTAAAATGTCTTGTCCCCACAATCGACACTCGTAACTAGCGAGAGTCCCAATAGTTTTCCAATGGCGCAACGAAACTTAGCCAAATGGTCCATTCCTTCTAGACCGCACTGGGTTAGTAGCTCCTCAGGTATTTTCTGATGATTGAAGAATGCCATTAGCCGCAGGAGATCCGCCGCTAAGGGCATCTGTTGCCTGATTTGGTCAAAGGTGATAAAGTAGGTGCCCAGGATGCTCTCAGTTCCACCTTCTCGCTGGATGTCACAAAATGGCCGCGAAAGTAGGTACTTCATGCGTTCCTCATTCTCCTGGAGAATGGTCCGATAGGTGAATGGTGATGTCGTAGTCTCGGTCATGTAGGCTGCCGACCCAACAACAGCCAATGGCAAGTGATATACCGAGCCCAGGATCGCTGCGATATGCTCTTTTTCTTTATCTCTCAAACTGTCCCAGCTGTGAAAGCGTTTTGAAAACAGCTCCGTGGCTTCTTCCTCCCCCATCCTTCCAACCTCAATCATTCTACAGCCCTGCCGTGATGCGACCAGTCGAGATCTAGTTGTAAATATCAGGGTCCCATTAATTCCTTGTGGTATAAACTCGGCGATCGGGCTGTTGTTTCCAATAAAATCGGCTTCGTTATCGGCGTTGTCAACAACTAGAATCCAGCTACCGCTGTTTGAACTTTCAAACCATCTCCTTACACTCAGCAGGAATCCCTTTTCGTCTGTCTTGGTGCTTGCTGGAGGAATTTGAGCATGCTGTGCGATAGCCCTAAAGCCCTCACTAAATTTTAATACCCCACTTCCCTGCACCCAGAAAATATGACAAGTGCTCTCGCTGGCGCGCTGATGAACGTATTCGAGGGCGATCTGAGTTTTTCTAAGCGATATTAGCGCACTCTCCATACTGCGAAGAACACGACAAATATCGTACTAACTTGAATAAGAGAACTTTGTCTTAGGAAGCCCAAATTTTCGCTTTAAGTAACAAGTTGTTGTGTTTTGCTGGTGCTTCCTCCGCCACCGTCGAAATGGGAAACTCATACGCCCGAGACAAAGTTCTCTTATCTGAGTTAATCCGGTATCAGTACCGTACTTACCCGGAACCGCCTAATCCATGGAGTGCGACCCGGCTGTGACCCTGACACTCGGAAACTCTCTTGACCTCCTCCAGGAGACTTTTGCGGCCGGTGAACCCACTATTCCTGCAATACGGGAGTAACCGATAGGGCCTAGATGCTTATTTCAGTTAAGATAACACATTAGTTCTTTGCTAGATGCCTTTCCGGGATACTGATAATAATACCTGTGTCTCCCACCCCTGGGTGCAGCCCTTGATTTCGAACTCCGGAATCGGCCCCACTGGGCCACAAAATCGTATTATATTGATGAATACGTGTACTGCCATAAATATTGCCATCGCCCTTATTCCCACTCAAGTTTCCGGGGATATCGGATTGGTCCTGGGTAGCCCTAAATGGATTGTCAGAGGGGCAAGTCCTATCTTTGGCAGTAGATATTTTAAAGAAAAGAGCGGTATACTGAGCCATCGGGTTTAAATATAGTTCAATCTAGAGTTGTTTTCGAGGATCGGACATGTTCATAAAAAAAGATATCCCAAGCTCGTTTAGATATCCTTTTGTGCGCCTGAAATAAGTGGGTGGGGGGATAGGCGCGGCGGAGAGCCAAACCTTGGACAGCGAAGAGAATAACTCCCTGCGTCTGGATCCGTTGGGGGGTAGAATCCTAGTGAGTGGTGCCCAAGCCTAGTGAGGGCTAAAGTTTTGGTGTAGTGCAGAATCGATGGGAAAATTTAGAAGACAGAAAACGGAAGCCTGAGGGCCCTGGCGAAGGAAAGGACAGTGAAAATTGGGGAAGACCGTGTGCCCCACACTTGCCAGCCCTGTTCTCGTTTGGGCAAAATAATTGGCTGGGCCTCACCTAGATTTGGACGGCAGAAAGGCGACTGCAGGGTCATGGGTGGGTGATGGCTATTGGATGCCACAAAGTACTTGAGACAACCATAAGAGCCTCCCGACATCTGTGCAGATTCCTGCAACTTACAATTGCCGCCCAGGCCCTTAAAGTACGAGTATTTCCACCGAGGTGCCCAGGTTATCGAGGTAACCATTTGATAAGTTGGAATACACTCAGATGCATGTGCCAGGATTATTGGCGTCTCCGTCTTTTACAACTGATAAGGTCTACCGGTACTAGAATATTGAACGAAACCGATAGACTACCGCTAGAAAAAAATAAGCGGGCTAGTCCTTAAAAACACAGATGTTATCTGGGACAACAGCCGCGACCGTGGTACAGTGCTGTGCTGTACTGTCAGAGGAGCCGTTGGGAAAGAAATAGCGTGCTCGGAATTGCTTAACCTTGTGTGCTTGTTTTGTCATGGCCAGTAGTAATGTTTGTTAGATAAAAGGGCGGCTCTGGGGACATGCACAAGCGAGGAAGACGAGAACGGGAACTCAGTGGATGGGACTTTGATCGGATGCCTTTTGATCTTCGGTCTATTGTGACATCCATAAAAACCTTCCTGCCAAACAGCCTCCCACCAAAGAACGCCTGTCTCCTGAAGTGATCTGTCAGTACATTACTGAAAACAAGATCAATTCAAGCTCACTAAACTACCTCACAAAACCAATCCAGCAAACCGCACAAAAGAGAGAATTCCAGTCGCAAAGAAAGTTCAACCTTTCAGGTTGTCCAACCAACCAAGTACAGGCCCAATTTTCCTTCCTCAAACCACAGTCAAAACGGTTCTTCTGTTGTGCTGTGTTCCTTCCTCACGATCCTCATTCTCGTCGTTGTCACCACGGAGGAAGGGGGGAAAGCGCGAGAGAAGTCAGAGAACCTAACTTACATAAAGCCCCTTATCCAAAACTACCATGCAACAGCCACCCCTGCAGAAATGTGACACTTTCCAAAGCCAAGATCGTGACTAGCTATCTATTTAGTCTAAGTTATTCGCGGATAAGCAAGAAAACCGCAAGTTAAGAAAGCCAAATTTGAACCCTAACCGTACAGTACTACGAGTTGCCTACGGTACATTTCGGCCGTCGTGGTGGGGTATTATCCCTTCGTCCGTGGGTGTGCGCACAAGAGATCTGGTTAACAAAAAATGACAGAATCTGGAACCAAAATTTCCATAATTGGAAAAGAATTAATTGCGTTTAGAAAATCACCTTCCATAATTGGAAATAAATTACTTGGCGCTTCAAACTAAGACATACGCCACCGATTTCTTGTGCGCACCGACAGACTAAGGGATAATTCGGTCACTTGCCAAGCCATGGATCATCTCCCAACAGGACGGCTGCCTGCAGGTCAGCCTTGTTAAGGTCGGCCTCATGCTGGTTAGTTGCTCGGGTACAAGCACCAGGCAAGATGATTTCGTACAAAGTGTGGATAGCAGGGATGTCTAAGACATCAAAGTTCGTTGCCTTGGAAATCATAGCAACATGTTGCCTCACCGACCTGTGTTCGGTGTTTTTGCTCTTCTTACCACCACCTTAGGACTTTACTTGGCAACCCTTGTACGAAAACATCATGCCTGGCACTTGTACCAGCTTTACCGTAGTCCATGAACACTCTCAATAACTAGCCGCAGTCCGCAGGCAGCTATGCCTCTAACTTGCAAAAGTGAAGAAATTCCGTTAACGCTCTGCGATTTTTTATTTGCCAGAAAGTATATTTCTGACAGCTTTACTGGTACGAGTACAGTCCGATACTGTACCGTAGTGTCCACGGACTAAACTTAAGTATCCCAGCCCTAGTAAGCCAGCCCATATCATACTCGCCGCGGGATTGAGCGCCGGCAATAAGACACCCCGGAAAATCTAACAAATAAAGGTAAAGGCCAAATACCAACGAAACAAGGAAAAATATCAAAGTTCAGAATTTGTCGATTAGTCCACAATGTCTGGTGTATTGCGTACAATGAGGAGGCTGGATTTTCCCAGTGACACAAATTCGAAGGTGATACTGGTGACAGGCAGGAAGTATTTGATAATAGAGGTTTATAATTGTTGGAAATGCTCCTCTTCATGCTAGGGTTTCTTTTGTTTTATGAAAGTGCGGATATTGGGAAAGATGTTTCATTGATAGAAGGATAGGAGTATGGATATTCAAAGGAAAGCATGGAGGCTACGGAAATGTAAGCAGGACGATCGTTGAAAGGCTGAGGATGATAGTATTTGGCTTTCATATATACTCCTGCCATTAACGTCAGTTTAGCAAGCAAGCATGAACAACAGACCTAAGTTACTGGCTATCGTTTTCGTCCCCCCGTTGCCCTTTGGTGCTGTATTTTCTCTTCTTTTCATTAATAATATATGGCAAGAAATCCATGCGCATCTTAGTGCCCATACAAATCCGAGATCCCTCGTTTGGCATACCTCTTACCATCTGCGAGTATTGTGGGCTGGCTGGGGTCTTGGTTAACGTCTTCCACGCCGGAGCGAGCGCCCGGCATAGCGAGCCATCAACCCAAATACCAGCCACTATTTAAATCTGGACCGGGTTCAGCCAATCACATTGCCTAAACTTGCAGATGGCTCGCTATCCCGGGCGCTCGCTGTGGCGTGGAAGACGTTAGTGTTGCTCCGAACCAGACCACACTCGAAGGTTGGAATTTTGCTGTACTCGAGTAGTCACTGGACGTGGCTTCTCTTGGCGGGGAGAGGATAGGAAGCCACACTAAGTCTGGAGAGATCTGGGATGTATGCTACAGTTGAAACGGGTTCAGCCTAGAACATGGTGTTACCACTTAGTTCATGAGCCGCAGGCAAGGGGCTGGCAGTGCGAGGAGAACGGTGAGGAATTTTGATGTACAGGATGCTATTAGATGCGGTAAGTGTACACAAGTAAAGTCTGGCTTTTCAGCGACTTCCAGAGCCAGTAGTGGTGCCCGTAATTCATTTTTCTAATTCGAGGTTTTTGGTCTGATAGTCCTGTTTGAGCCGCACAGAGCCGCCTTAGTGACTTCCTAATGTGTAACCTTAGAGATTCGCCATCGCCCCAAACCCCCTCCCGCGATATCCCCTTGTCAATTGGTCCAGTGCCTACCTTTTCTTGACTTCGACAGCACATTTAAGCGAGAAATTTCTACATCAAATTTCAACAACAAAACAGTTACACTAGACAAAATGAACCCAGTAGCGCATCGCCCAAGCGCCAGGTTCGGCGACAACAACAAAACCGATCTGCTGAGCGAAAGAAGCATAATGGTGCCTAGCCCAGAGCTGTCTAGCTCAGAACTGTCCAGCTCAGGGTCGTCTATCCCAGAAGTGGCTACCGCAGTAGTGGCTAGGCGTCACCGGAGCAGGCACGAGGGCGGTGACAAGTTCGGAGACAATTTCTCATCCGAACGAAGAGAGCTGGCTACCCCATTTGGGCATAGGAGTCTCTTGAGCAGGTACGAGGGTGGCGGCAAGTTCAAAGGCAGTATCTCATCCGAAAGAAGAGAGGTGGCCACCCCATTCGAGCCTAGGAGTCGCCCCAGCAGGTATGAGGGTGGCGTCAAATTGAAGGGCAATATCTCATCCAAAAGAAGAGAGGTGGCTGCCCCAGTTGAGCCTCGGAGTCGCCTGAGCAGGTCTGAGGGTGGCAGCAAGTTCAAAGAAAATATCTCATCCGAAAGAAGAGAGGTGACTGTCCCAGTACGGCCTAGGAGTCGCCAGAGCAGGTACAAGGACGGCCACAAGATTGAAGACAATATATCATCCGGAAGAGGTCAGGGGGCTACTACCCCAGTAGTGCCTAGGCGTCGCTGGAGCTGGCTTGATGGGTTTGAGGACAATCATTTATCCAAAAGAAGAGAGCTGGATATCCCAGTACGGCCTAGGAATCGCCAGAGTAGGTACGAGGGCGGCCACAAGATTGAAGACAATATTTCATCCGAAAGAAGTGAGGAGGCTAGTACCCCAGGAGTGCCTAGGCGTCCCTTGAGCTGGCTTGAGAGCACTGAGGAGTTTGAAGCCAATCTTTTATCCAAAAGGAGAGAGCTGGATATTCCAGTACGGCCTAGGAGTCGCCAGAGCAGGTACGAGGGCGGCCACAAGATTGAAGACAATATTTCATCCGAAAGAAGTGAGGAGGCTAGTACCCCAGTAGCGGCCAGGCGTCGCCGGAGCTGGCTTGAGAGCAGCGACGAGTTTGAACCCAATATTTCACCCGAAAGAAGAGACCTAGCTATCCCAGTACGGTCTAGGAGTCGCCAGAGCGGGTACGAGGGCGGCCACAAGTTCGAAGACAATATTTTATTCGAAAGAAGTAAGGAGGCTAGTACCCCAGTAGCGGCCAGGCATCGCCGGAGCTGGCTTGAGAGCAGTGACGAGTTCGAAGACAATATCTCATCCAAAAGAAGACCAGTAATGTATAGATCGTGGACCAACTACGGCAACAACAGCCCCAACCGGAATACTAGCATCACAAAAGCTCACTCGGACTTCAGGCCCGAGAGGGTCGGTCTCAGATACTCGGACTGGTACTTCAAAAACTACCGCATCGCTAATACAGGTATATCCATGCTTGATGAGAAACCCCGAGTTCTAAAGTCACGAAATCAGGAAAGGCACCACACTATTCGTGACGCAAGAGTAGTGGGAGTGGGAGATTGGCTACTTCACAGCCAAAGCTTTTCTACATGGCGCACATCAGAGGGCCGGACGGAAAAGCCTGTCCTATTCTGTTATGGACATCCCGGAGTTGGCAAGACGTATATCAGGTGTGAACCGCCGCAGCCCCCTAACCTCTTGCCATGCTAAAAAAGTAGCATAGTTTTCTTGTAATAGACACACTCTCCAATGGGGATGGTATGGCTGTCGCTTATGTGTACTGCGATGTCAACACTTCTAATGTGCAATCTGCGGGGACTGTATTAGAGTCAGTGTTGGAACAAGTTGTTGGAGAATTAGCGGAGATCCCAGATGAAGCACAGAAGGCGTTTGAGCCCGCAAAAGAACGGGCTGACGGTTGCGAGCTCCGGCTTCCCGAGATCCTTGATAGGCTCACCAGGTGTCTCATGTGTTTGAAGCGGTGCTTTATCTGTATCGACGCCTTAGACGAGCTCCCTACGAACCATCGAGCCCACCTCTGGAGCTCTCTGCAGCGTATTGTCCGGGAGTGCCCAAACACTCGGCTATTCCTTACCGGAAGGCCTCATATCAGCATGGAGGTGGAGGACTATCTCCCCGAGGAAGTTGCTGTGGTTACAATAGAACCAACTTCGACCGATATAAGAAGATATATGGAGGAGAGGCTGAAAGAGGACCCAGACGTGAGCGCGGAAGGCGGGGCGTTGCGGTCAGATATAACCAGAGTTATCCCCAAAATGGCCATGGGAATGTATGTATTCGCGAGAGATGTTGGACTCCACGGATTGGGCTAACGCCGATATCTAGATTTCTTCTTGTTCGCATCGGTATGGACGCAATTCTTGCAGGTAGGACTGCTCACGATAAAAGACAAGCACTAGATAGATTGGCCGACGGCCTTGGCCTACAGGATGCATACAAGACGACATTAGACCGGATAAGACGGCAGGATGAAGGGGAATCAAAACTTGGGATGACGGCCCTAATGTGGGTTTCCCACTGTGAGCGGCCCTTAGGATCACAGGAATTGTGCCATGCACTAGGGATACAACAAGGAGCTGAAGACTTCAGCATCGACAATGTGCCTTCGATACGGACCGTACTTGGCAGCACGTTAGGACTTGTCACGGTTGACGAAAATACATCAACCGTGCGTCTCCTGCATCACACACTTCAAAAGCATCTAAAGACGAGTTCCCCCTTATTTACAACTCCTCAATCAATGATGGCCGAAATCTGCCTCGCCTATTTGAACTCTCCCTCGGTCCGGGAGCAGCAGCTAGACGCTGATAAAGCCCTGGCGGCATCGCCGTTTCTTGAATACGCTACACGTTTCTGGGGAACCCATGCAACCAGGAGGGTGGCTGAGCAGGTGAAATCTCGGGCGTTGCGTCTGCTTGATGGATACGAGAACCACGTATCTGCAACTATTTTCTGGCGAGAGATGATACGTGAGTCGTGCTCGGACCGGGATGTTTATGGAATTAGTGGACTACACTGCATCGCATTTTGGGGGATTCCAGAGATTGCGATGGCCATGCTGGAGGAGAGAAAATGGAACGTGAACGGACGGGATTCTAGGGGTGACACACCGTTGATGTGGGCTGTAAGATATCGAAACAATACGTTGGTAGAGCTACTTCTAGAACAGGTAGATATCCGACCAGACGTGGTTATTCGGGGCGGTCGCACGGTATTCTCATTTGCTGCGGGGTCGGGGAACGGACGTGCTGTGAAGTTACTTCTGGAGCGCGGAAATATTAATCCCGATTCGAGGGATGACGGTGGTCGGACACCCCTGTCGTTTGCTGCCTCGGGAGGATATGGAAGTGTAGTGGAGCTACTCTTGGGACGCGGGGATGTCAACCCCAGTTCATCGGATGGCAATGGCCTGACACCGCTATCATATGCTGCTATTTCAGGGGCTCAGGGTGTGATGAACCTACTTCTCGAATCCCACGGTGTCAATCCCAATTCACCAGACAGCCGCGGCCGAACACCCCTGTCATTTGCTGCCTCGAGAGGGCATGAAGATGTAGTGAAGCTACTTCTGCAACGCAAAGATATCAATTCCGACTCACAGGATTACAATGACCAAACGCCCTTATCACTTGCAGCCTCCGGAGGATATGCCGATGTAGTCAAGTTACTTCTACAACGCAAGGATGTCAATCCTGATTCACTAGATCGCAGCAGCCAAACACCATTATCGCTTGCTGCCTCACGAGGACATGAAGGTGTAGTGAAGTTGCTGCTGGAACGCAACGGAGTCAATCCCGATTCATCGGATAACCATGGCCAAACACCCCTGTCATTTGCTGCCTCGGGAGGGCATGAGGCTGTAGTGAAGTTACTCCTAGAATGCGAGGGAGTCAAACCCGATTTATCTGATAACCATGGCCAAACACCGCTATCACTTGCTGCCTCGGGAGGACATGAAGGTGTAGTCAAGCTGTTCCTCGGACGCGGGGATGTCGATCCCAATTCACCTGACGGCAATGGCCCGACACCGCTATCATATGCGGCCACTTTCGGGGCTCCAGGTGTGGTGAAGATACTTCTCGAATCTCACGGTGTCGATCCCAATTCACCAGATAGCAGCGGGCGAACACCCCTGTCATTTGCTGCCTCGAGAGGGCATGAAGATGTGGTGAAGATGCTTCTAGAGCGTGGGGACGCCAATCCCGATTTATCCGATGCCAATGGTCTGACACCGCTATCATATGCTGCCATTACCGGGGCCCCGGGTGTGGTGAAGATGCTTCTAGAGTCCCACGGTGTCAATCCTAATTCACCGGATACCCGCGGCCGAACGCCCCTATCATTTGCTGCCTTCAGAGGGCATGAAGATGTAGTGAAGGTGCTTCTAGGATGCGGGGATGTCAATCCCAATTCACCGGATCACGATAGGCAAACGCCCTTGTCATATGCTACGATGATGAGGCGGGAGGGTACAGTCAAGCTATTATCGGAGGCCGGAAACTCCAGTTCCGAATCGCTAGAAACCCCCGATCAATTGTACTCACACCCGGCCCCACTCACCCTTATCTCTACCTTCGGCGCTAGTTTAAGGTTTCTTCCTTTCCTCTTGACTTTATTCTTGTTGGTTTTTCTATTTTTCTATTTCTCGCGTTTATAGTGCATCATCGCTATCGGAATTCTCGTGAATTATTTTCGCGCCATCCACAGCGCTTGGGAGTAATTAGTATTTCAGCTATGGTTAGATTCGGGGTGTTTTATAAACTTGTCTGTGTTGGATTGACCACAGGGCGCGGGGCTACGCGGCCACACGGATATGCAGTTGGGCGGGTATGTGGGTATGCGGATATTTACCTAAGAGCTTAGCGGGCATGTGATTTTGTAGTGTGCAGCAGTGGGACATTTGGCAGTGGATTGTTGTTTTCACATATGCTACTACTCGGCAGGCATAGGGTATTGGTTTTTGGTTCCGTTGATACCGCTCCCGCGGAACCGTGGCTGCTCTCGCTGTCTCAGGACTTATTCTCGTCGTGAGTAAATACATCCGAATTCGTTCATCTTGTCGCTCTTGCCTTATCCCACCCTCCAAACATTTATCACCGCAGACTGTATATACAAACTTCCAGGTCCAGCGCAGCCATATGACCTCATTCATTTCCACACTAGCCCACATAACTCAAGCGCACATTGTCATTCCTTGTCCTGCCATACGTTCCGCCATATTACCCATCATTCCTGCAATACCGATCATTTCACATTCCAAATAACCGGTGCAACACATTGTAGACAACACTTGTCAAACACTGCAGTCCTCAAAAATCCCATCGCGCATCGGCTATCAATCGTGGTCCCATTAGGTCTAGTTTCATTAGAAGTCTCTCGCGTGTACGCCGATCCCTTGTCTCTAATACACCACAGTTTCACCACACCCAGAAGCAGAAATCTCAAGTAGCCCTCACCATCACCACCGTCTCACCTCTTGCGCCCCTCTCGGAATGCAGTACATCGATGAAACTGGCTTTCGGTATTATCGTAGGAACCCACGTCTAGAAGGTATAGTGCCACGCGGAAACCGAGTTCTTCGGCAATGGGGTCGGTTGAATCTTTAGTCGCAGCGAGTGCATGTGGAATATATGCAGGGCTAATATATCGCCGCTCATCCTGAGATCGAGGGAAGAGCCGTGAAATGACTTCCAGTGCAGCCCTCCTCCCTTGATTCAGCTCGTTGGTTGGTAAATACTCTTGTAAGGACAATTGGACTAGACGATCAAGATCGTAAAATTTCTTGTCTTTGCATCCACATCTGACCATCGTAACCAGCGAGAACCCCAATAGTTTTCCAATAGCAGAGCGAAAATTAGCCGAATGATCCATCCCTTCCGCACCATACTGTGTCAGTAGGTCCTCAGGTATGTTCTGATGATCGAAGAATGCCATCAACCGTAGAAGATCCGCTGCCAGGGGCATCTGTTGCCGGATTTGGGAAAAGGTGGCAAAGTACGTGCTCAGGATACTTTCGTAGGGGGCTTCCCGTTGGATGTCATAAAATGACCCTGAAAGTAGGTCCTTCATTCGTTCCTCATTCTCCCGGCAAATATTCCAGTAGATGGATGGCGGTGTCGCAGTCTTGGTCATGTAGGCTGCTGAACCTACGACAGCTAACGGCAGGTGATGTACTGAGCTCAGGATCGCTGCGACATCGTCTCTTTCTCTATCTTCCAAACTGTCCCAGCCGTCAAAGCGTTTTGAAAACAACTCCTGGGCTTCATCCTCCCCCATCTTTCCAACCTTAATTCTCGTCGGACACTGCGGCTCCGCAACCTGTAGGGATCTAGTAGTAAATATTAGAGTCCCATCAATTGGTTGCGGTATAAACTTGGCGATTGGGCTGTCATTGGTAGCAAAATCGGCTTCGTTATCGGCGTTGTCAATGACCAGAATCCAGGCACCACTGTTCGGGCCTTCAAACCATCGCTTTACTTCTAGCAGTCTCGCTTCGTCCGTCTCGGCACTGTGTAGAGGAATTTGAACATGCTGTGCAATAGCCCTGAAGCCCTCACCAAATTTTAATACCCCACTTCCTTGCACCCAGAAAATACTACAATTGCCCTCACTGGCGCGCTGATGAACGTATTCGAGGGCAATTTGAGTTTTTCTAAGGGCGTTAGTGCACCCTTCATACTACCGATAAAAGAAATGCTGGTACTAGTACTTACCCGGAACCGCCCAATCCATAGAGCGCGACACGGTTGTGACCCTTACACTCAGAATACTTCTCGAGCAACTCAAGGAGATTTTTGCGGCCGATGAACCTCCTATTCCTGCAATACGGAATTAATCGATAGGGCCCAGGTGCTTATTTGAGTTTGGGCAGCACGTTAGTTCTTTGCCAGATATCCCCCGGGGATCCTGATAATACCTGGTTCTTCTACCCCTAGTATATTACTTTCATTTTGAACTCCGAAGTCGGGCACACGGGGCAGCGCAAACATATTAATGTTATTAAAACTACCGTGAGTATTGTGATCACCCTTATTGCCGCTCCAGCTTCCCGGGATGTTGGATTGGGCTTGGGGAGCCCTAGAAAGGTTGTCAGCCGGGTGAGTCTCATCTTCGGCAGCATAGATTTTAAAGGAAAGAACGGCATACCGAGGCATCGGGTTTAACATTGGGATATATAGCTTGATCCAGAGTTGCTTTCGAAGATCAGATATGATAGCAACGAGATGTTGCAAGCTCGTGTGGAGGGGTATCTTTTTGCGCGCCCTAAAATAATTGGATGGGAGATATGCGCGGCTGAGAGCCTAACCTTGGACACCGAGGGTGAATAATTCCCCGCGTCGAGATCTATTGGGGGACAGGATACTAGTAAGTAGTGCCCAAGTCTGGTGAGGGCAAAAGTTTTCGTGTAGTAGGTACGTATTGGGGTGTATCGATAGGAGAACTACAGAAGCTTGGGCGGCCTGGGGCAAGGAAAACTGGGGGGGACCCTATGTCCCACAATTGACAGCTTGGTGCGCGTTTGAGCGAAATAATTGGCTGGGCTTCACTTGGGCGAGTCCACTGCAGGAATTTGGGTGGACGTCAGCTAATTGGATGCCACAAAATACGTGAGTGCTCGTAGACCACTCGTAAAAGCACAGGATTTTAGGGAAGCCATTACCGTACAGGTATCATAAGTTGGCATGCGCTCACATGCTCTTGCAGGGATTAGTTGGTGTCTCCTTCCTAGCTGACAAGATAATCCATTGGACAGCGGGTGAGCCTTTCTGGGAAATACCGGTACTTGTATCATACCATCGAAAAAGTGAAACCTTTGTAAAGAATTACTTTACCCTAGCCCATCATAAAATAGCGAGGGAAAATTAGAAAAATTAACCGAAAAACGGAAAAATAACCCTAATTGGTTGTTAGATTTTTAACTTTCCTTATCTCATAGTTATCATAGAAATGACTTCTATGGGCTTGTCTACTCGAGTATACTCACTAAAAGTGGCATGTTTTAGATGGTAACTTATGCCAAGAATTCTAAGAAAATCACTAAAACCCTCTCCCTAGGTCTCAAGGATTGTAGAAAGAAATTGGAAAAATATCCAGAGGTTTCCAGTTATTTTCTCTATTTTTTCATTTTTTTCATTTTTTTTTAAAAAAAAAAGTTATTTCAAGTTGGGCTACTTAAGGAATAAAGAAACTAGTGATGCGTGATGAATAGTTTGCTGTTTGTTGTGATGTGAAACCTTTTGGATGGCATGCGATAGAATGCATGGTATTGAGAATATTTTCTCATTGAACTTGAACAGCAAAACCGATAGGTTAGACAAAATAAGCGGGAGTGGTGCTTAAAAGAAGGAGTGATTTGCAGTAGGGATATCTCACTGTTAGAGCAGTGAATCAAATAAGTGCAATAAATCCATACCCGATGGGAAATGCTGTGTCCCAGAGCAGTTATCTCCGTTGGCATCTAGGGAAAGGCTCCAGGCTGTTCGTGATTGACAGGTAGGAGTAAAAAACTAGCTACCCTACAACCGAAGCTCTTCTATATAGCATACATTAGAGGGCCAGATGGCAAAACCTGTCCTATTCTGCTATGGAAATCCTGAGGTTGGCAGGACGTATATCAGGTATGAACTATTGTAGTCCCTCTAGCGTGTGCGATGCTTAAAAAAAGCCGCGCAACTCTCTTGTAATAGATACCCTTATCAATATGATTGACAGGAAGGGTGTAGCCGCCGCTTATCTATACAGCAATTAAAGAGCTTCAGGTATGCGATCTGCAAGCGCAGTATTGGGGTTAGTGTTGATCTGTCCTAGATGGAGTACGGGAGGCCTTTGAGCGTGCAATAATGCCGAGCTGATCGTTGGGGGCTCTAGCTTCCTGGGGCTATCGGGATGCTCACAAAGTTTATTCTAGATTTGGAGAGTAGATTCATCTACCCATGCTTTAAAAGAGTTCCCAACAAAGGGCCGGAATTAACTCTGGAACTCGCTACAGCGCATCATCTAAGAGTGCTCAAACACTCTGCTATTCTTTACCAAAGGCCCAGATCACAACTGAAGTAGAGGTCAATTTTCCTGGAGAAGCTGGCATAGTTACAGTAGAAACAACTTCGGATGATATAGGAAGATAGATTGAGGGAAGGATTAGATAAGGCATAGTGCACAATGGACAAGAAATTCTGAGCAGGTATCAGGAGGGGGGTTGTTCCAAAAGGGATTTCGGGGATGTATGTATTAACAGGATATGTCGAATTCCACAGACTGAGCCCACTGCGATCTCTGGATTTCTTTTTACTTCCCTTGGTATGGACGCAACACTTGCTATGACGAGCATCCGCCAAAACAGACAAGCACTGCATAGAGTGATCAATAGCCTTGGCTTTGGGATGTATACAACATGGTAGGCAGGATAAGACAGCAAGATGAAAGCAAGGAAGCTTGGAGTGGATGCACGAATATCGACCTGTCGCAGTGGGCAGCCCTTGAGACCGCAGGAATTGTCATGTACTGGGGTACACCTGGGGGTGGAAGTCTTCCTCATCGACAATGTACCAATGTACCTTCGATGAAGCTCGTACTGGGCTGCACTTTGGGGCTTGTCACATTTGCTGAAATGGTGTCTACAGTCCGTCTCCGACATCTAACGCTTCGAGAGTATCTAGGAGCAAATCCACCCAGTTCACCAAAATCAACCTCACCTGTTTGCGCTATTTGTCGGCCCAAAACCTGTAGCTTGACCTCATACTTTACATCGGTGGCATAGTACTTTAAGGTGGGATATATCGGATGATGGATGATCGTCCCTGACTAGCTAGGAGGGAGAAGTGGCGGTAATCCAATACCCACGCTTCCCGGGATTACTCACCAACTTTTCCCTTGGGCCCCTTTCCGCGATTCTCCTGATCACTTTTTTGGTCGAGTCGCATGAGTGGAAGTTTGTATATTTAGTTTGGAAGGCAGTCGGTACCCGGCGCAGTGTCTAGCGTTATGGGTCTGATAGGGCCTGGGCATCTGGGCACTGGGCGCTATAGATTCAGTGGCTTTAGACACTTTTTATAAACTCAACAGATAACTTACCCATCCCGCAAGCTCCCTCAACCGCACTTCTAACATAATTTAATGGTATAACACTAACCCCACACCCATCACGAGCACCCAATACAGTACTGCTTGGCAAGGCGAATCCGGCATCTGTTCATTAAAAGGTCACGGTACTCAACTGAGTTTGTATACCCATTCTATGCACGTCTCAGCTGCCAGTTCATCCGAGTGAGCGACTGTGATGTTATATTGCTCTCCCCTGCTAATGCATTGACTATGAGCCTCAGAGGTTCTTAGGTCCTACTAGTAGTAGAACCTGACTCGGGATAATTGCAGGTACTGGGAAGTGACAGCCGGAGGCTGAGAATGACTGCCATGCCCAATAGGTAGCTCTGGGGTGATGGCTATAGCACTCTATCCCTAATGTTGGTTGGGTCAGCTTTAACACTCGTTATTGTACAAAACTAAGGGAAGCCCAGAGGATGAAATACGCATGAGCCGTGGACCCACCCCCTCAGTCTTACCGAGTTCGGGATATTGGATCCTCAGCTTCCGGACAGGGAATCAAGTTTAGGCAGGGAAATAGTATCTCATGCTGAGACTTGGGGTTGCAATTTAGGGACTAACTTTAGTCACTGGTATAAAAGGCGGCTAGGATGAAACGGTCTATGATACATGAGAGAGAGAGAGAGAGAGAGAGAGAGTTGGCCGCTCAACCTCTTGTCCTATACTTGCCACTTGGACAGACCTACTTATATCAATGCCCGCGGTTTATATACAGTACCTAGTCCAGGATACTAAATCCTCGACTTCGCGACAGAAGCGTAAGTTCAGTGAGGGCAACAGCCTACCCTACCAGGACCTGAATCCTGATACACTAAGTGGCAGGCTAGGTGGCCAGACATTATCAAACATGTGAATAGCTTTAGCGACTTTTGGTATTTTCCTGGAGGATTGTGTATGCTCTGGGCGGGTGGTTTGGTAGTTGTTCTCCTGTTATTTAAGAATGGTGGAAAACTCCTCCTCCGAGGGGACATGATCGTGGGATTCTTTGATTTTTTTCAGTGATTAGAACCTGCTCTTTCGATCTTCACCCATCATCGTCTCTTGTAACTTGATCAAATCAATCAATTATCCATCGGCTTCTAGAGCCAGCCTTTGCTTCCTTCTGTTTTCTCCTGCAGGCTACCCTCACGGGATCATTTACCGTCAAGGTTTCCAACACTAGCAAAAGAACGCAGGATGGAAAAGGCTCGCCACACCATGCTCTTACATTCTGCCACTTGAAGTGAAGCTTTGGATATGGTAAGTGCTGGCCTTCGTCCGATATGTCTGAGTTGGCGTGGGAACGGTGAACTCAGGGGGCTTTTTTTAAAAATAATAAAAAATACCCCATTGATGTCGGGGGCGGTGGGTGATGCTCATGTCCGGGCTCGGTGTCGTGTATTCGTGGAAGTCGCGGGGGGGGAGCTCAGAAGATAATGCGACAGGGTGAAAGTCAAGGCCGAAGGAGTAATACAGACAGCGCTAGTTCGCAACCTACAGTACTCGTAGGCGGTTTCAAGTGGTGTGGGTCGGCATTTCTAGGGGAGAAACGAGGTAGGCAAGCTCAATCTTCGATCGCATGCAAACATTCATGATATTTGTCGGGGGATTGCAATGCTGCATTATTCGTGAATCTCGACTCGGGTACAGTACACTAGGTTCCCTTACGGTTAGACCCGCACAAATAATATTTTTTAGCTTTGGGTACTCCAGATCAGCGGATCGGCTCTCTACAAGTAGCTCGGGGGGGAAAGCTAGAACATTAGCTGCCATAGTTGACCTCGTACCTGTTAATTAAGCCGGCCCAATATAGACTTAACATCAGCCTGGCTCCTACCCAAGGCGCCGTCTCCAAGGCCCCCCCCGTAAATCGATCATAAGTGCGGAGGCCGTACTCGCGTAGCCCAATTGGAGTCAGACACCTTGTGAGCGAATTTCCATCTGAGATGTCCGGCTTCAACACGGGCGCGCGTGTATTTTTTCGGCGACACGGGTCTGTAGGTGATATCGTAGATTTGTTGAAGTCTTGGTTTGTATTTCTCGGAACCGTGGCGGACTTGAATGCTAGTAGTTTGCGTTAGTGGATGGGAGTGGTTTCTCTTGGTGGGGAAAGAGTAGGAAGTCACTCAGCAGGTTCGTCCCGGGGCATAGTAAGACCACTTGGCTCAAGATCCGTGGTAAGAGGCTGGTAGTGCGGGGAGAAAGGTGGGTTCTTAGTGGAACTTCTGAAGGTTAACTTTAGTAGATTGTACTCGAGTAGGGTTTCCATCGACCTCTGCAGGGCAGGTAATAATACCCCCGCCGCAGGGTATTTTTCAAGTTCGCTGTTCTTGAATGCAAATCCTGTTTGAGCCGCGCTGAGCCGCATTAATGGACCTACTTTTGTGTAACCTTGGGTGAGCAAAAGAATTCTCATCTCCCACAACGAGCCTCCTGACGTTCACCTGCCTCCTGCTCGGATGCCCACCTTTGCTCAAACAACAGATTTAGACGGAATATCTCTGCAGAAAGTTTTAACAGCGGAACCAATGTGCGCGATAAAACGAACGCAGCGCCCAAAAACATGCCTGTTCTACAATGACAGCGGGAGTCTCACTAACGGTTACAATGGTTTCAATGGGTCCACCACATCGATACCCGATGGGAAACGCGAGGTTCTCGAGTGGATACCTCCGCTGGCATTTCGGGAAAGGCACCAAGTTGTTCGCAACTCACGGATGGGGGGCTGGCCAACTTTGCGATCAAAGACCTTCTACATTGCGCACGTCAGAGGGCCGGACTACAAAGCCTACCATATTCTGTGATGGACGTCCTGGGACGAGCAAGACGCATGTCAGGTATAAATTCCGGTAGCCCCCCGATTCAGCGCAATGCTAAAGAAGCAACACAGCTCTCTCGCGATCGATACTCTTCTCAATAGGATTGATGGACGGTGCAGGCACCGCCTATGTGTACTGCGAGTTCAGCTCTCGGAATGTGCGGCCCACCAGTACTCTATTGGGACCAGTTCCTAGGAATGTTACTGGAGCATTTTCAGAGATACCAGATGCGGCACTGGAGGTATTCAAGCAGGCAAAGGGCACTCAGCGGGTCCCTCTTTCCCTTGATTCTCGATATTCTCACCAAGTTCTATCAAGTTTGGAGCGCGGCTTTATTTGAATGCATGCCTTGGATGACTTTCCAACCAAGTACCGGTCTCAACCCTAGAACTCTCTACCACCTGTTGTCCGGTAGTGCCCAACCACTTCCCTACTCTTTACCGGATGGCCTCAGAATGGAACGGATATGGAGGGCCACCCCCCCGGAGAAATCAACTGTGGAGGATATAGAAGGATATGTTGAGGGGTAGAGACAGGCCCTGCACAAGAGTACGATGGACGAGTGATTGTGTGAGCAGGTGCCGGGGGGGGGGTTATGCCAAAAAGGGGTCCCCGAGATGTACGTATTAACGCGAGATCCGGAACTATATCACGCCACCCACTGTGCTTGACGCTAAACGATATTTCAGTGTTCGTTGGATCCGATGCGCCCCATAATCCTGTCTGCACAATACTTTTGTTTTCCCGTTTTCTTCATCCCCATTTTGAAAAAGATTCTCTGTGCGGCATCCCTAGTGTATCATTATTAAAAGTATTCACTCCGTAATAATGCAAACCTCACTACCACCCGCAATACCAGCGTGCCTAAAGTGCGTTCCATAGCCGATAATTCCCACTGTGCCGACTGAGCTTACCTTTTCCCTCCCTCCCTCCCTCCCTCCCTCTAGCTTTCTATATATTTTCACCCAACCATCTCCGGTAAAGTACCCGAGCGGCTCGTAGCCAAACACTCCTACTCTCAGTAGTACCCACCAACATTAAATACGTGGTATCGTGAAGAGGGGCACCTACCCTCCCCCTCGCTTTAGTACATATCTCTACATTCATCACTCATAAGATTAATATCCTTTTTTCCACTTACTAACCCGCCCCCAGCCAGCCACGAAGGTTCACCGCAAAAACTACTCTCACCCGCGCATTCGGAATAGCCCAGAAACGGCGTTTCTAGGTATGGGGCGATCGAAGCCGGTTGCGTGAAGGTGTGTTCCGCAAGGTTGGAGTGTAGGACCGAGGTGTGTCAACGATTGATACCTTATGTTTGGGGTGGGGTGCTGTGGTTATGAAGAATGTCTCGGGACGGTGGAGGCTAGCCCATCAGGTGGGAGAGAGTACTGCAGAAGTGAGACATTCAATCTTCATGCTCTCTTTCCAATTGCTTACTATTTACCCGCGTCCTCAACTACACTGCTGACAGAATTAGTGAGAGCGGTGACTCTGGATCTCTCTCGGGCGCCTTATGCAGTCAGTATCACTCGGCAGTGCGGATCGGGCCTCCGCTAGAACGTGTAGGTATTCTTTTGCACTTAATCAAATAAGGCACTGATTAGCAAGGAGTGTGGATAGCGCACAACTTCGTTCTCTAACTTTCTCCAACTAAAGGCAAACACGGGAGTATATAGCATGGGGGATTTCAAAGCCATCCCTATGCTTCCTCCGTTTACCACAAATATTTCCTTTCCACAGTGCATGCCCCCAATCTCTTGATCGCTCCCGTAATAACAGGAGAAACATTCCGTACAGTCCCTTGATAAATAACTGAAAATTCATATCAGGGACATACAAGGACTCGTTTTCTCCCACGCTTTCTATTCAAATACCGGACCCTCCTTTCCGCACTGTCTCAATAGCCTTCATCCGCCCCCCTAATTCTCCATATTCCTACCGATCCATCAACGGAAACATCTCCCGAAGCTCTAGCTCTTTCCGGAACAATAAAAACTCTTACTAGAGCATTCTAAGCAGCACCAACTAATTTCCAACATATCTAAGTGTGTGCGCTTCCGTTTCCATCCCTATTTCGTGATGCTAGGATAACAAGCAATTAAATCGGGTATCCGGTAATCTGTTCCTCCGAGTGAGCGACCGTGATTCCCAATCATGGTATTATCCACAATGCGGACTACGAGACCAATAAATCCCTACGCCCTACCGGCAGTAGATCTTGACTGCAGGTAATTGCAGGCACTCATATCTAACGCTTGGAAGCTGAAGATGACTGTCCCCCCCTTTAGATAACTCCCTAGCCGCCTTCGGTCGCGCCCACAAGATAGGACAAAAGCCCATAGTTATCCCCAAGCACTACCCCTTTTTCAAAAAGCGGATGCCAGTATCTTATAGCCAAAGATATGCGCCCCAGGGCGACTAGAATGGTTGGGTACCCTGTTGGCAGCCTGGGTCTCACCACCACCACCACCACCCTACAGCTCCTGCTACCTAGCTGATGATCTTGCCCGGGTTCACCGTATTCGAGGAACTAATAGACCATCGACAAGTCCTCAAGTGTTGACGGGGTCAGGTTCAGAATTTATCATCTTATATAACCTAGGAGAAGCTGCATGGATATAATTCGCAGGAACTCCGGGGATTGTCTTCTCGTTCTAATACCTAGCCCAGGGTGTTGAATCCCCGAACCCCACAAGAAAACTAGGGACTCCCGGGGTAATGGTTTGTCATATTGCGACTTGGAATCTAGAATTCAGCCACTACTATCGGAGATTGTGGTAATTAGCTAGCTGTCTTGACGAAGGTAGTCGGCCTATACCATGTGGCTATGATAGCGCTCTGCCAGGCTGTGGATTAAAAAAGTAGCTCAGCCGAATTTGGTTCAGTCGGCAAGATAATTGAGGAGCAGGATGTCTGGTCGTGTGCGGGGAGTCGGAGGTTGAAGGTGGGCAACAGAGTGACGGGGTCCCGGGCAGGAGCAGGAGTTGGAAGTTCGAAGTTGGAACTCGGGGGATACCGTATTTGGAAGGGAAGAGAGCATCTTCGTAATTTAGCAAGAGGTTTGTGTTATTGTTGCCTTGGAAATTGTTGCCAAAGCTTCGGATTCTGACTTCTGATTTTGGCTTACTCTACTTGCACTGCACGCCTGAGGGCGCGGGGGCTCTAATAGTAAAATCCGTGGTAGCTATGGGGGGTATCGCAAATGCTGCTGAATCTCTAGCTCTGGTTCTCTTCCGATTAGATCAATAAAGTCTCTTTTTTCTTCCGGGTACTACAAGCCCAAGCAAGTACTTGTACAGTAACAGTGCAAACCATCACTCAGGGGTACTATATTTTAGACATCGCTTACTAATCACTCAATCATTTCAATCATTTCCTGGCACTATGATCGCAATGCGCAATTCAGCCTCCTAACCAAGAGCACAAATGCCAAAATATTACTCGCTCCAGTTAGCTGCATGCCTGTGAATCGAGCGAGCCTCATATCATACCCAACGTTAGACTAACTCCGGCTCAAGTTGGTATTTCCATGTTCTGTGCTGTCAAATTGAAGCTGGACACTTGAAACCTAATTTCCACTCTTCTAAAAAATTTGCCGGCTATACTTTGTATGGGAACTCCCATCCGGCTTCGGCTCGGCCGGGCCAGTACCATAATCGGAGAGAGTGGTAAACTGGGCGGAAGCTCTGGAGTGTGGAAGTTTTGAATGTTCAGCCTCACCCGTTTGATAGCGATGTATCCTTGGTTTGCAGTGCGCCGGGACCAGAGAGCCCCGGAATGGTAGGCCTGAATTCTCTGCCGTACTGACTTAACTTAGGCAAAGATTGGCCAAGCGCCTTGGCGGACGTTGGGGAGATGGCGATACTGAATTATCCTTCGGATGGAGGACATACTAGTACTCGACTAGTTAGGATTATCACCTGTTCCATGCACAGTTTTTTGAGAAATTTTATTGGAGCGGAGAAGGTAAGACAGCCCCTTCGCGATGAAAACTTCCTACAAACATTTTTTCGGGACTAGGAAACGAGAAGGTCCGCGGAGTAACGTCAGGTGTCAACCATTCGAGGGATAACAGAACTACTTCTCAGCAGAAGCATCGATCTTACGACAAATTAGGCCAGGCTTCATTCGCAATTTATTTAGGGCCGATCGAAGATTGGGACTATTGGTTAGGTGAAAGGAGTCTGGCGGGCTGCGGGGAAAAGGTGAAGTCTATCATACCTCGTCACGCGCAAATTATACCGGTATGGTCACATCGGGGGTATGGGGAACCCTCGCTCCAAAGCGCTCTGTGTGAGGAAAGCCGTTCTGGTGGTTAAATTGGGGCTGAGGATATCTTCTCGGATAGACTTAATGGAGACCCCTCGAGGATGTTGGTGATTTCGTTTTGCTATTAGTTTGTCGCATGCCGGCGGCCGCGGGCTTTTTCCGGGAGTGTTCTGGGTGAGTCTGGCGGTTCTGTGCGGTATATTGTAGACTGCCCTTTGTATGTAGAGAAGTAACAGGAAGCCGTAAAGCTATATCGTATGAGTTCGCTACAGAGTAGTGTTTCTCCGCAGGGGGGACAGTAAGTGGCCATGATGGCAGAGGGACCTTGGGCAGCCAGGAAAAAGTGTGAAAAATCCCAGAAGAAATATCAATCGGGAGAGAACTGCGCTCTCATAGGTAATAAGGCTGATCAAGGCTCCCATATGGGTGCGGTCATGCAAGCCGGGTTTTCGCTCCGCTAAAAAAAAATCATAGTTCGGGGGGATCAAACAGCTATCAAGATAGTGAGAATGCGGCTATCCGAAGGGCCAGACCCCCGTAGCCTGGAAGTGAGTTGCCCAACAGGCGCTCTCAAAGAGATATGCCCGGCAAGATTAAGCCTGCGGTACCCCTTACCAATGAATGGTAAAGGGAACTCGTAGCGTGCTTGCCACAAGAGGGAGTATGCAGGTCGCCGGTGTAGCATCTTATTAGGCCGCGCGAATCTCCAGAGGAAAAAAAAGTGGTTTGGGAGAGTTCAGAGAAAACGGGTGGGATGCACTGAGCTTTCAGGATCACAGTGCGGGGGAGCCTCAGCGAGAATTGTTTTGAGCATGCTGGACAAATAATTTAGTAGAATAGAGGGTTGTATTCGTTCTTATCGCACGTGGGGATGGCAAAGGTTGGTAGGATTTGGGTGGTGCTGAGGGGCTAACAGCAGTCCACGGAATGAAGCGACTTGTGGGATGCCAACATCTGCACGGTGGTCGAGTCAGCTGGGACAACGGTTAGTTAGACACAAGTCGCCCGAGTACTAAGATCGAGTGCGTTCAATATTCAACGGAGGGAAGACCTTTTAGGGTATCTCAACCTTGCGTTTCAAGAGCGTATGAAAAGAGTAGGATTAATGGCTAGCGTGATTGGTGTTTGGAAATAAGATAAAAGAGCCGTCAAAATGTTGAAATCCTCTCTACCCGAGTTTTAATTCCCTGGTTGGCGAGGGAGAAGGTTGGGAGGATTTACGATGTTCAAACACACAGTCACTAAAGGTCGAATGAGATGTCCAAACGAGGAAATTTATTTAGAAACGAGATGAGAACAGGGAGACATGGAAACATTAAGTAGACAAGCCATCCGTTCCCAGAAGAGGTGTGGAGAAATGCGCATCAGGATTTGAGAAAAGAAACTAGTGCCATGATGAACGCTCGAGCAGTAGTCGACCTATCTCCAAGCACCTAATTTCAAGTTAGTTTCTAAGCATGATATCAAGGAGGAAATTGAATGGCTTACCTCCCCCGCCGGCATTGTTACCGTATCCGCTATTATCGCGATATCCACCACCACCACCATCATTGCGATATCCGCCGCCGCCACCACCACCGCCACCACCACCACGACGGTCCTCGGCAACGACCACGACAATGCGACGACCTTCGAAGCTATGGCAATGGTGTTATGAATTAGCATTGAAATCGAAAGATTTAGCGAGGGGAGCGAAGGGAGTACAAACTCCTGCTCATTCATAGCTTCGATGGCAGCATCGGCACAGGCCGCGTCCGCAAAAGTAACGAAACCGAATCCACGGCTTCTGCCGGTGTCGCGATCCTTGACAACAACCTAGGAAATAGGTCAGCTCGGGAGGGATAGCATTGGGTAAGAGGGAAGGCAAGGACATACAGCCTCGGTAACCTCCCCGAATTGCTCGAACCCGTTTCTGAGGCTATCATCGTTAGTGTTCCAGCTGAGGGATCTGTGGGAACGCAGCGGAAGGAGGGCCAGTTGTTAGCAAATTAATTTTTTTTCGCTGAGGAAGCGAGCAAAAACAAAGAGTAGTGGGAAACTGACCTGATGAAAAGTTTGGACATCGTTTGACGATTGCTTGCGGAAGGATTGGATAGAAAAGGAGTACTGGACGCAGTATTTAATACGGGGGCTCGGCCTAAAAATTGGGCGCTACCCCGGACAGGAGATGGGGAAAAAATCCATGTCTAAAAACGCACGCAAAGCTAGAGCAAGGGAGGAAGGGAATATTTCTAAATACCGGTCTGTGTTTGTTTGTTGTGGGAGGATGCTCTGTGAAGAAAACTTCAACGAGCGTTTTGAAGAGGTGGGGTGGGTTTGCGGTGGGGAGAGGAGAGGAGAAGGAGAGAGGAGAGGGGAATAAAAGGAGGATGGATGGATGGATGACTGGTGGCGAGTGGGAAGAAAGGAAAAATCAAAGAGGGGCTGGAAGCGGGGAACCCTTGCTTCCTGGAAGAGAAACAGTCCGAATAGGGAGCCTAGCCTTTTCCATTTTTGGTCTAGCGCGCACAAATTGTGCGACCTTGAGAGTTACCCTCCTTACATTCAGAATAACCGACTCCAACGCCGTCACGCTAAACAGCCCATCCCCCTTTCGCAACATTTGCTTTCTGCTCGCAATACGGTATTCGAGGCAACGAATAGAAACCTGCCCACGATACCAATTGGAGGTCCAAATTTTGAAGTACTACTACTCACATTTCCGAAGCATTTCCAACACTGTTTTCATGATATTATTTTTCAGACTGTCCGTCATCCTCATCGTCTATCATCCGGCTTAGGTATCGAGTGATATCTCCTTTATCGGCCACGATGTGTATGGTATAGGCCCCTTTGGTGAGATGCTTATCGGGTTCCTCACGAATGTACGACCTCCCTGTAAGAAATAGCCGCACATTTGCATGAAGGAACTGTGATCGATGCTGTGGGGGCACTTCGTCTACTGGGTCGACGCAAAGGTATGCTCCCTCAATGGAACCGATTGCCTTGACGAATAATTTTACCACGCCCGGCGACTGCAGGCTTCGCCATCTTCCTGCTTCGACTCGTCAAAAGCACTTTTAATTTCGCCCGGAATCCTCGGTGATCTCAACGCAGCCAGCCAAACTGGACTTCCTATTATATTCATCGTCGATTGGTCCTTCTGTGCATGGTAAAGTAATGATATTAGAGGTATGCATTGAAGGCTAACTATGATACAAATAATAATAATAACAATAATAATAAAGCCTTTTGTAGGTGCACCATCCCTCCAACATGCCCTCCCCCTCACTCCTTCAGCTCCCAATTTACCCACAAGTTGCCCACGGTCGACTGGGCCGGTTTTTCACGGCACTCCTTTAGTGCCTAATGCGCGATCTCCAGCTTGATCGTAAGATATTCAATTTGTCTCGTCTGGGCCGCCGAGGAAATGTCGGGGGAGGTGACGGCAGCCCGCCGGACGTCCGGGCATTCGACGCTGGGTAGACGACGTCGGGGAAGGTAATTTTGGTACAGTGAAGGTCGGGGCAGACGATGCGGGCGCAGATAGTGTTCGGGAGTATAATCCCGAGGCAATTGAAGGAGGACTACGGCGTGGTCCACACGCGTTCAAAAAGTCGACCCAGCAGGACCCCGCCCATTCCCGCAACCAGGGTCGGTATAGATCCCCCCTACTTCTTCCAAAAATCCTAAAGAGTGTGAAACGACCAAGTCAGCGATCCGGATTGTTTGGAACTTCTATATGATTTAAACTAACCTCCAATTTTCAGACAGATGGCCTTCCAACCACCCTGCGCAGGGGCAGGTGCCTCCGACGGAGATGATGCCGCAGATGGTGGTAGCGAAGCCAACAATGCTTCTAGGACAGATTCTTCCACCACAAACAGCGCCACAGATGGTGGTGGCGGGATCGGCGGTGCTTCCATTGTTTTTAAGCTAGGGGTTTTTTTGAGACAAAGTTTGGAAGGAAAAGTGGAGCTTTCGTGGGATGAAGGTTTGGAAGGGGGTGTGCACATCAGCCAGTTTTCAGCATTGTTACATACCAAAACTAACTGAACACCCCCGAGTAACTATTAGAATTAGATGAGCGACTTGCAATAAACACTGGCTGTTAGGATGGTAAAAGGTTCTCCCGTTGCTACCTTGGTGCGTGCAGTTTTTTTTTTGATATGTGACAATACGGTACTCTATCTCTACTATCTTACACATGCCCTGAGGCGTCTGCTAGCTAGAAGCGCAAGTCAGGGGCACGAATACCAGCTACGTGGGGGTGCTATTTGATAGTGCGTGCTGTTCAAAACGTGTGCCGGGAATTCAATGATTTTCAAATTTGAAAGGCTCCACAACCGGTATGATACCCTTTTGGAAAAAAAAGCCCCCTTAGGATTAAAGAGGAGATGGTTAAGAACAACCATGAGGTTTTATTCCTCCCATAATGTTACTTGTTGAGAAGGCTTGCAATTTTGAAGTCCAAGTTTGGGCGGGAGTGGGGAGAATATGTTGCGTTAGCTAGAGTGTGAATGCTTACCAATGAGGGATTTTGTGCTTAGGAACTAGGCTCCTCACTTATAGAAATCATATTTCACTCTAAATATTCTATACAAAATATATCATATAACTTACATATCGCTTAGTTGACCGTAATTACAATTACTATTATCATAGTTTTAACATGATAGTTTCGTATTATCACAAGGCTTTACCATAAACTGATCTAAAGTATTGGGCTTGGTCTTCAGGTATGCGCAGCCACATGCAATACCGTATTAAATCGAATAAGAGAACGGTGTGCTACGTCGTTGAAGTTGCCCCATCTGGTAAGGTCTGGCATTTTTTTGTTTTTTCACCTCTCTTGTTTTGCTGTGATTTTCTCCCCCCCCCCTTTCCCAAGGAAGGGAATTCTTGACTACGTCACAACGCTCTCTGATTCGAGTTAATACTCGGGCGCAAATTAAAGATCCGGAAAAAGTGACTTGGAATATCTGTGTTGCCACCATACATTTTGTTTGTCACTTTTTCCGGATCTTTAATTTGCGCCCGAGTACGGTATAGTGGCTTTAGCCTGGTGCGCGTTTTGAATGACACAAATCATGCTATCCCTTGGAGTATGATAGTGAAACAACAAAATTCAATTCTCCCAAGAAATTACACTAAAGTAGGGAATATGAATAGGGATTGAGATTACTAAACCTACCAAATGATATGACCGAAGCCACTTTTTCATTGATTTGAGTTATTATACCATGAGACTGAGAACTGCTCATTCATCCTATATTTTACACCTCACTCTTGCACAATTCTCAGGTTGACTCAATTTCGTTACCGTGCTCCAGCTCTTCAAGGGATAGTCTGAAGAGTTGTCTTGTGTCAAAACTGACTGATTCCTGGTACCGTAGTCAGATCCACAGCCCTCCCCATAAGGAATTATATCCAAGACCCGATCGATGTTTCAAAACAGCCTGAGCGGTGGAGTACCGCAGACGAAAGAACCGAAATAATTGAGAATAGCGCTAAGACGTCCAGATTTCCAGCTTTGGATTAGGGAAGAAAACACGGCGAGGGGATTCCCCTTCGGCCCTCGCTTGAGACACAGACCTTACTAGGAGAGGCGACTCCGACGTCCTAGCGTGATTCTCAATTATTTCGGTTTTTGCGGTGGGGTACCAGTACTGATGGCGGGTTTTTCTATAACTTAAATTAGCCGCCTACTATTAACACTAAGCATGAAAGCTGGAGTGTTGGTTGTAAATTTACTCATCTTGAAATAATTTATCCATAGTCTGATCAGGAATGGCAATTCCAGTACTCCGAAAACTCAGAGAGTTGCATATAGTATGGCGTTGGTTATGTTGATTTTAGATTCCTTTTATGCGAGTAATGGGTGCTCAAAATCAGCAATTATTGTGTGAAATGGGGGGGGTGCGGACAGCTTTTGCCTCCGAGATCGTATAGTTTTCCGGACATGATATGCAGGTCATGAGACATCACTCGCAACATTTGTTGGTTCATATGTTGGAATATGCGGATATCGTACTGTATTTATGCTAGTATCGTGGAGTTCACGATGCTTGGCAGGCGAGCTAGTGGACTAGCGTTGAGAGGTCTGTGGGATTCTGGATATGGACAGCTACAATAGGGCTACTCGCTAATTCTAAATGTTTTTTTTTACGAGTTCCACTGCTTTCAGATAAAAAACAAAAAAGATATTAAAAGCCGATAAAAAACAATCTCATTTACACGAATCTGGTACTCGGGTATATAGCAACGCCCCCGAGCACCATAGTTAATTAAGCTATTCTTCTATCGCATTTTCCTCTCTTACTTGTCGATATCTCTCTTAGGATTTCAACATCATAGCTGTTTGTTGAGAAATGATACTCAGGGCGGAGGTGCGAGAGATTTGCTTAAAGCTTCCAACCCACTATTGCGTATGAGAGAGCGTACGCGGAAGTGTGTATTCTCTCTCATGGGTTGCGTCATGACGATAGGGTATACTTATCCTGTTCATGTTCCTCTTATCTAGCTAGAGAACTAAAAAACAATCTCTTGCTGCACAACAAAACGTCTACTTCTTGACAGTGTTGAAGCAAGCTCTTCTGCACTCCAATCAAGCTTATTATGTAATTTAAAGGGGGCCATGCCGATCCGGGCTTCGACTCTGCGCGGAGGTAAAACAGTAAATTTTTCGCACCCTCAACTCAGACGGTTATTCTTACTTATATTAAGCCAGAAGAAAGGGTCTAGAGCCCGACACGTATGGAGAATATCCGCTACCTCATCTTTCATGAGGAAAACCCGTTTCCCTTGTTCAGCCCATACCACATCATGGGCTCCACATAGATAACCGAACTTGAAGGGTAGAGAACGCTCTAGGCAGTACGTGATAGCCGCCGAATAACCAAGATCTAACCGGAAAACTGTCCAAATATCATGAGGGGCGCAATCCCATACAGGCGAGTGATATAGGAAGGGAATACAAGCGAGGAAGTGATCGTTTGTGGACAATGGGAGACAATAACGATATTTTCAACAGGGGTCTTTAAATATTGGTAACTGGGACCTAGTATCGATATTAATTTACAATAATACAAACTTCTCCCCGCACACCATGGTTTGAGAAGTTGAAAGAGGCAAGCAGCAAATAGGCTGAAGGAAGGTGCGAGTACAACTAATTAAAATTGCACGGGAAGGCAAGAGATATCCCGGCAGTGCAAGGGAGATAAGCATCATGAAATATGAGTCTTAGAATACCAATGGATCCAGGTCCAACATGATAGAATCTAACCACGTATGGTGTCAGCGGGGGAATCTAGGGTGGAGTTGGTATAATATCGAGACAATCAGTCTGCTAGATTTAAGGATAAATGTCTAATATGTCCCCGCTTAAATTTTTTAAGAAAAATCTCCCCGCTCAGATGCCACCGCAGACTATCATACCATGCAAGATCTGTTAGCAATAATTGTAAAATTTACCATTTTAGATACATGGTTTACCGGTGGGGAGAGATAGAGCGTGGTAGGAAGTAGTCTATGTCCTGAGCTCAAAACGAATAAGGTAGTAAGATAAAAAAATTGTATCCTGTATAGCAATGGCTAGCCATCATATGTGGATCAGGTGGGGGGGTATGTCAATTTAATTCTCACTTCCTACACAACTCTCTAATTATTTATTTGGGGTATAGTAAACTTATCCGGCGACAGTCTAAGGAGAACAAAAAATCGTTCAGCAACAGTCTGCCTGACCAAAAGGAACTAAAAAAAGCACCCTTCCCATAACGCCTTTTGATAGAAAAAACTATTACAACAATCAGGGGCTGAATATATTAGACCCGAGAACCGACAAGCAACAAGGGAATCCCGAACCTGACAGTGAGAAAATTAAGTTATACATAGTATAGAGGCATCAAAAAAGACACGATTTATAGTGAGACTCAAGCCAAGATAAGCCAATTTCCCAAAGCCTGAATCATACATTGCCGCTACCTTGAGAATCAAGGAAATCAACTGAGAAAGAAATAAGAAATGAGTGACGTGGAAGGAAATACATGACTTTGTCCTCCCCTTAGCCGTGAGTCTGCCATTTCCACTGCCGGAGGCGTTGGTGGGGTCGCCGCTGCCCTTGCCTGGGGAGATCGTTACCGCTGATGTATCCCTGGTGACAATGAGGGCGCCTTGGTGTCGTGTGGGGGAGGGTGGTGGGAAGTCAAGAACGCGAGGTGTAGGGAACTCGAGAACGCGAGGTGTAGAAAGGATGGTGTTCTCGTAGTCGAATGGAGTTCCGTGGTAGTATATGTATAGGGGGGTCCACGGACCCGTACTTTCTAAGCTATGACCCCGCGATGGCCCAGCAACCGGATATACCTTCTCCCGCCGCCTCTTTTGACATAACTCCCGTTCCCCAAGCTCTCCCGCCTGTGCTTTCCCAATTGGCAACGGGTTGTACCAACCCACTATTAAAAGTGAAATACAGAATACCGTAAAAACTTTAATAATTGGACGGTGTGCTATGTCGTTGGACTTTCCTCTCCTAGTAAGGTCAAGAAATTTTTGTTTTTTTTCCTGTCTCGGAGGGGGGAAAGGGGCCGTGTTTTTGCTGTGTTTTTGCCCCCTTTCCAGAGAAGGGAATTCTGGACTTCATAGCACACCGTCCAATTATTAAAGTTTTTACGGTATGGAAAAAGGAAATCTCACGAAGGCCGGTATTCACCCGCAGGAGGGCCGGGGGTCCCCACTTCGGTGGTTGGGGATTGCAAGGGAACCTGCCCTGAAATTGTTTATTCATGATTGACATCTCCGAGAACCGGGGGGGGAAAGGTGGCACATGGGAAAAACTAGGCGGGAGACTTATCCTCTACGTCCAGCCTCCCGTCTAGGCTTCCTAATAGCAATCAAGGGTTCTCATAGTACGGAACTACTGTGCGGCTGCCCGATTGGCGGCCATATCCGGGAATGAATGCACATTAGGCGCGCTATGGTTTATCTTAAACAACCTTTCGTAGAGGTCCTTTCCAATAGAGTACTCTGGTTCTGCAACTTCGTTCGTGATCCAGGGTTTCTTTTGACAATCCTCGGCGCTTGGTCGATCCTCCGGAACTGGTTGCAGAATGTCACGGAGGAAGGAGGCACAAGTGATACCAGGGCCAATGCTTTCAAGCGGGAGGGGTGAGGAGGATGCAGTCAGGGAGTACCTGAATACCTCCAAGGGGTCATTGAATAAGGGATTGCCGGTGAGCATCCTATACAAGACACACCCAAGGGACCAGATATCTACTCTGTTGGTCTTTGGTGTCGATGTGTCATGAACTTCGGGGGCCATGTAACCCTGCGTGCCGGTGGTGGTTTTCAAGTACGTGGAGGCGTTAGAGTGTGGGATACGCTTTGAGGTACCAAAGTCACCGATTTTAGCACGGAGGGTATTGGTCTGATCCTCGGGAAGGTAGAGGAATATGTTCTAGTGACTGTTAGGTTTTGACGAAGCTGGTTTAGGAGAGGGGGCACAGACCTCAGGTTTAAGATCGCGGTGTGTTATCCCAGCTTTATGCATTACTGCTAATCCGTGGAGGAGCTGCATAATTACAACCTTGGCATCTCTCTCGTTCCATAAGTAGCCATCCGCAAAGCTCTGCGACATATCCCCCATTGGGATATACTCCATAGCGATGTACATGTAGTGAGTATCTACATGGGTAGAGTTGAATTTAACGAACCATTCGTGCTGTCGGCATGTGAGACAAGACCTGAAGTGGGAAAAAAAACGAGACCAATATAGGTTATGAAATGGTGCGGGTCCGGGAAATACTTACTCTTGATAATGCCTCTAAATTCTTGATCTCAGCTTGATATCGCTTGAAAGTGAAGTTTGGCAATGTTTGTGGTATCCTCTTCACCGCCCATAACTCAGGGGACTTCATTCCACGCAAGTGGACATTCTCCAGGAAGACAGTTCCATAGGCGCCAGTGCCGATGATGTAGTCCAGCCTCCAAGCTTGTTGTTCTCTAACAGGGACACGAGAGACTCCCGCCGCTTGACGGCTCTCACTATTATCTAGGAGTGTTGCTGGTCCCGAGTGATAGAAAATGCCGAGCGTGTAGTGGAAAAAGCCGAGCGTGCAGAGGCGTATTCCACTTAGTAGGGGTTTTTTGTAGTTGTGGAGCATGGTAAGCGGTATTAAGGTAAGCGATGCAATTGTTAATGCGATTAACTGAGCGAAAAGGAGGCAGGGTTCCAAAAAGGGAAGAAAGAGAAAGAAAAAAATGAAGAAAAAAAGATCTAAAGTGTGATCAAAAATATCAAATGTATCCGGATGCGGCGACGCCAAAACAGGGGATTTAGGTGTAAATTTGGAAGTCTTGGCGCCCAGGGATCCGGATACCTTTGAAAACCGCCGCAAGTACCAGACGCTCGAGCTATACGCTGTTAAGGAAAGCAGTAAGGTAAGCACAGATATGCCCAATCCGATCAGCGGAGTGGTATTGAAGCTGTTGCCGTACCCGACCCTCGAGTCATGCGCTGCTAGGACAAAGAGTAACGTAAACGCAGATACGCCCAATCCGATCAGCGGAGTGGTATTGAAGCTGTCGCCGTACCCGACCCTCGAGTCATGTGCTGCTAGGGCAAACAGTAACGTAAACGCAGATACGCCCAATCCGATCAGCGGAGTGGTATTGAAGCTGTCGCCGTACCCGACCCTCGAGCCATGCGCTGCTAGGGCAGGCAGTAAGGTAAGCGCAGATATGCCTAATCCGATCAGCGGAGTGGTATCGAAGCTGTCGCCGTACTCGACGCTCGAGATATGTGCTCTTAGGGAAAGCAGTAAGGTAAGAGCTGCGATGCCCAATGCGATCAGCTGAGCGGTAATGAGGCGGTTGGTGTGCTTGACGCTCGAGCTATGAACTGCTAGGTACATTTTGACTAGCGTATCGGTTTTTTTGTCCAAATTTCTGGCGCAAATTCTGCGTTTAAATGTGGTACTGAAGTCAAGCAAAGGTGGACGTTGAAGGGAATATCGCAGGATGAGGGTTGGGGAGATGGCGAATATCTGCCACGTCGGGCTTGCACCTCAGGAAGTCCCACCAAGACGGCTCGGTGCGGCTCAAACAGGGTTCACGGGTGAGGAAATAAACTAGGACACTAGCGTAGCAAAGGGTCTTGTGGATAAGTCTGGGGAAGCATTCTCTATTGGCTCCTGAGCTTTCCCGGCCACTCAGAGGACAGTATTTGCTCCAGCCACTGCGCTACGAGTTAGACTTTTTTCGTCGATGGCCTGTTCAGCTGCTACACTCCTGCCTAAAAAGTTACCGTTGATCTGAAAGTACCGTACTGTGGGGTTAGAAATTGAGCCATCCCTTAAACCGTCGCTGCGCCCAAGAAATCGGTGACTTATGTCTCAGTTGTAAATGCCAAGAGGTTTATTCCCTGTTAAGGAAAGCTCCCCTCCAAATGCCATTAATCCATTTTCGATTAAGGAAAGATAATTTCCGGATCCCGTCGTTTTCTTAACGAGATCTCTTGGGCGCACCACCCGACGGACGAAGGGGTGGTGCTTAGATTTAACGGTTATTTGATAGGATGCCCCTCGGTCACGGCGAATTTAACAGAATGCCCCCGGGAAAAAGAGTTTGATAGAATGCCCCTCTGTCGGCCAAGATATAAGACTAGAAAGGAAATAAGGGTGCTAACCCTAGTATATAGATGGTGTGTGAAGTAATAACCATCTTGGACCTGGGCATACTTGTCTTGTTTCACACCCGGCACCACCACTATGGCGCTTCTACACAACCAATCCTTCGAAACATTTTCGGACTTCAAAGCGCAACTTCACCAATGGGCACTCTCCGATAACTTTGCGATTAAAATCGAGAAATCCGACCGTTCAAGATGTGTTATCAAATGTCGCTCGGCAGCTGATTGTCCCTTTCATGTTCGGGCAACCTGGAAGCCGGAACAGGAACGAGTTATTATTACAGCTTTGAATCCAATACATACTACATGTCTTGGAGCAGCCCCTGTGCCACGTGCTTCATGCAGTCAGTTCACTTACCTCCGGGAAGCTGTTCCTAAAATTCTTGCAATTACAGGGAAGACCAAGCCTAAGGAAATCCAGCAGGCAATGCAGCTGCATCATAAAGTCAGTATTAGTTATGCTGTGGCGCATAAGGTTCTTCAGTACCTTCAGGGTCAAGATATTGGTCTTGAGCGGGCTCAATTCCGGCTGCTACTATTATATATTCAGAAGCTTCATGAGATTGACGAAGAAGGCCACTTTCACCTCAGTGCATGCTCAGAGAGTGGACGCTTTCAACGGTTATTCATCAGCCCTTCTGCTAGCCGTCATCTTTTCCAAAGATCCCCCAAGCTTATTGCTGCCGATGGCACCTTTACGAAGTCAAAATTTCGTCAAACTCTTCTCTTTGCTGTGGGAATTGATGGGGATAATAAGGTAATCTTACTTGCATGGTCACTGGTAGAAAGTGAGAACCAAGATTCCTGGGAGTACTTTCTCCACAATCTTATAAGGTAGTGTGACATCCTCATCCTCTACCATTCCTGTGTAGAATTATACTAGGATGATCATTATACTCACTCGTGTTTGAACTGGTAGTGCGATTCCGGAAATTAATCAGTCCAATACTACCTTCATAAGTGACGGGGACAAAGGCTTGATAGCTGCGGATCGGATTCTGGATCAGGCAGTGCGCGCATACTGTTGTCAGCATATTAGTGAGAATGTCAAAAAGGACTTTGGAGTTGGTGCCAAAGACCTATTTTGGAAGCTTGCACGATCCTCTCATCTACCTCAATTTCAAGAACACATGCATACATTGGCTACTCAAAAGCCTAAAGCAGCTGCATATATTGAGAAAATTGGGCTAGAGCTTTTCTCGTCCGCTCACTTCCCGGCCGTCGCTATACTCATGAGACATCAAATATTGTTGAGTGTATGAACTCAATCTACCTAGAGGAGCGAGAGCAGCCTGTACTCATAATGTTAAATGGGATCTGGCATAAGGAAATGAGTCGTCATTACGAGCGTTATGAGAAAGCCCAAGCTTGGTTGCTGCCCGGAGGTTCTCTCTTAACTGATTATGGGACAGAAGTTGAAAGAGGCAATCAAGTTTGCGCGTCAGTATACTATACAGGTGTCAAGTCCTGATGATGCACTAGTAACTAGGGCAATAAATAGTGCAAGAGCATATACTGTGAACTTGGAGTCTCGGAAATGCACATGCCGTCACTTTTTTGATACCGATATTCCTTGTGTTCACGCAATCGCTGTTATATACCGTCTCGGCAAGGCACCAATCGACTATATGCCTTCCTATTGCCGAGTTGAAACCTATAATGAAGCCTACAAAATCAACCTGCCTGTGGCCAGTATTGAGTTGCTTTCACTCCAACAGGATGCGAATGAAACAGGTAGAATTGAAAGCGCAGAAAGGGCACCTGATCCGGAACTCTTAGTAGAGGTTACACAGCAGAAAGCTACCAATAATGATACTACCGGACAGGAAATTCCAGGACCGGGTAGGCGTCACCCACCGCACGTATCCATGGAGGCACCAGTAACACGAGTACCACGGGGAAGGCCGGCCAAAAAGCGCAAACGACTAGGGGACCACCGATCAGGCATTCCCAGCATCGGAGAAGAAATTATGAGTAAAGCACCTCCACGATGTTCTACCTGTGGTAAAGTTGGCCATTATTCTCGGACATGCCAACAATCACATATTTAGTGCCTGCCTCTGTATTTTAGCATAATAATCTATTTACATTTTCCGCTTATAACATTCTGATTGATATATGCTACTCGAACATACTAGGGTGGAGGGGCATTCTATCAAACCTTTTTTCCCGGGGGCATTCTGTTAAATTCGCCGTGACCGAGGGGCATCCTATCAAATAACCGTAGATTTAATTTTTCTTATCTTTAATGGATATGAAGCGGTTATTTAGCTAGTTAAATGGTATAATTATGGTTCCCGGAAGGGGAATGATTTATAATTAGTAGTGTATGATACCATATCGTGGGTTCCAAAATGGTGGAGACTCGGCACCCCCCCCAATCTTTCGCTGGATATGGGTATTTTCTCCACAAAATCTCCACTTTGGTGGTTGGGGGGTTTCGAAAAATGGTGGTGAACAACTTGAAGGGGGGTACCTCTAGTTTTATATCAAGTTTCTATAGTGCAACAACATCCAATCTGGATCCCAATCTCAGCTATCATGGTGCAGTGGAAAAATTCTGATAATTCTGCCCAGAAAGCCTAGGGAAATACTTACACTATGGCGTTGATTCTGTTAATTCTAGATTGCTTTTCCATGAGGTGTGAGTGCTCAAAATCGGCCATTTTAGTGTGAAATGGAGGGGTGCCTACTACTTTTTGTCCCTAAGATTGTAAAAAGTACGGGTGCAAAAATACTCGTCAGATACCCTTTTTACACCAAAAATAGACATTTTTAAACAAACAATTCTCAACACTGCTTATATAAAAACACTTGAAATCTGTCCATCAGCTAGGGAATCACTATCTATTCAAACCTATAAAAGTAGAAGTGTAAGGAATCAAATCTGTCTTTAGGGTTCATGATTGTGTCAACTAGTGTAAAAGTGACTTAAGTTTTTGTATGGGGCTCCATACAAAAAAGTACATGGCAACGGCTACTATATACTTAAACGACCTTTTCTCCATCACTTGGTAATATTTAAGGATTCTGTAACCTTCTTCATGTTATCTAAGGGTTTGCTAATGCAAGGACACATTTTCGCTGATTCTCATAGACATTGCGCAATGAGAGAGGGTGGTGAAGATGGGCACTTTTGGTGTAAAAAAGGCATCGGACGAATACTTTTGCCCATGTACTGTACAATGGTAGGTTGGTCATAGGACATCACTCGGAACATTTTTACAGATGTTGTTGTGAGAAGTGGCTGTCATACTTCCTGGTAACCTCAGATTGGAATGGGACGAACTTCCTCCCTGCCAGGAATTGGAATGTGGCGGGTGGAGTGGAGTTGAGAAATGTAATGAGTGGAATGGTAAGGAAGGGAATGATGGAACGAGTACAGAAGGCTGGGAATGTTGTGTATATAGATTAGTTGCTAGTCCACGATCTTGAGGGGATAAGGAGAAAAATGCGGAATATACATTCTTATGATTATGGTACTATGTTTCTTGTCAGATGTTGTTGGAAATAGCAGTTGATGGCCGCACTTGATGCGGGATATGCCCGCTCTCTGTGGCCGCAGGGGTATACTATGCACTAGCCAAAGGACGCGCAAGCTCTGAAAATGTTTTCACCCCACTTGTTTTTCTTTCCTGCTTTCTTACCTTTCCTCACGACACACCTTCCTTCCTGTACACAACTTTCCTCAAGTCTTTCCTACCACCAAGTTGTCATCAATCAATCATGATTCTCATCTCCACTTAATCGGTTTCAGTCCACTGCGTAAAATCCTCACCGTAAATCATTACCTCCGCAACCAAGATTTTCAACAGATGTTGAAAAAATGGCTTCAATGTGACGGAAGTACGTCCGGCCGGGAATAGTGGTGCCCAGACCATTGGCCCTGTATATAGATACCTCTCGGGGGAGTAAATACCATGGCCCGGCACCCAGGCGGCAATGTGCAACAGGCATCGGACAATTCTGATCCTCCCTCCACAAGTCACGCAGTCCCCAACAGTGTTAACTTGTCTCTACTTTCTCCTCAATCCCTCATTGCGCATACAAAATCTCCGACAAGTATCATTAAACCTTTGCAAGTGGGATTTAGTGTTGATATTTTAATTTTTAATTTTCTATCTAACCTTTTAATTATTTATTTAAAAAAAAGTATAGAAAACTTATCCAGCGCTAGTCAAAGGAGAAAAAGAACTTCCAACAAGAGCCTTCCTGACCAAAACAAAGAAAAAACACCCTACCATCACGCCTTTCGATAGAAAAAACTCGTACAACACGAGCAGGGTGGGTGTAATGATCCTGCGAACCACGACGGACAAGCAACAAGGGAATCCCGAGCCTGACGGTGAGAAAATTAAGTTTTACATAGTATAGAGGCATCAAAAAGACACGATTTATAGTGAGACTCAAGCCAAGATAAGTAAAAGTGAAATACAGAATATAGAAAAAGGAAATCTCACGAAGGCCGGTATTGACCCGCGGGAGAGCCAGAGATCCCCACTTCGGCGATTGGGGGTTGCGAGGGAACCTGCCCTCAAATTTTTCGTTCATGATTGACCTCCTCGAGAACCAGGGGAGGGAAAGGTGGCACGTGGAAAAAACTAGGCGGGAGACTCATCCTCTACGTCCAGCCTCCCGTCTAGGCTTCCTAATAGCAATCAAGGGTTCTCATAGTACGGAACTACTGTCTGCTGCCAGATTGGGGACCATATCGGGGAATGAATGGACATTAGGCGCTCGACCGTTTATCTTAGACAACCTTTCGTAGAGATCCTTTCCAATAGAGTACTCTGGTTCTGCAACCCCGTCCGTGATCCAGTGTTTCTTTTGACAATCCTCGGCGCTCGGTCGATCCTCCGGGACTGGTTGCAGAAGGTCACGGAGGAAGGAGACACAAGGGGTACTGAGGCCAATATTTTCAAGTGGGAGGGGTGAGGAGGATGCGGTCAGGGCGTACTTGAATACATCCGTGGGGTCATTGAATAAGAGATTGCCGGCGAACATCCTGTATAGGACACACCCAAGGGACCAGATGTCTACTTTATTGCTTTTTGGTTTCGATGTGTCATGCACTTCGGGCGCCATGTAACCCTGTGTCCCAGTGGTGGTTTTCAGGTATGTGGAGGCGTTAGAGTGTGGGATGCGCTTTGAGGTACCAAAGTCACCGATTTTAACGCGGAGGACATGGGTCTGATCCTCGGGAAGGTAGAGGAATATGTTCTAGTGGGGGTTAGGTGTTGGTAACGAGGCTTTAGAGGAGGAAGAGTGCAGACCTCGGGCTTTAGATCGCGATGTGTGATCCCTTCTCTATGCATTATTGCTAATCCGTGGAGTATCTGCCTGATTACAACCCTCGAATCACTTTCGTTCCACCGATAACTATCCCCGAAGCTCTGCGACATATCCCCCATTGGGATATACTCCATAGCGATGTACATGTAGTGAGTGTCTGCATAGGTAGAATTGAATTTAACGAACCATTCGTGCTGTCGGCATGTGAGACAAGACCTGACGTGGGAAAAAAAACGAGACGAATGTTGGCTATGAGATGGTGCGAGTCCTGGATACTTACTCCTGATAATGCCTCCAAATTCCTGATCTCAGCTTGATACCGCTTGAAAGTGAAGTTTGGCAAAGTTTGTGGTATCCTCTTCACAGCCCATAACTCAGGGGACTTCATTCCACGCAAGTGGACGTTCTCCAGGAACACAGTTCCATAGGCGCCAGTGCCGATGATGTAGTCCAACCTCCAAGTTTGTTGCTCGCTAAGAGGGGCACGAGAGACTCCCGCAGCTTTACGACTAGGCGGTAGGGCGTTGGACAGCAGACTCAGGTAGTCTAGATGAGATATTAAGTTCTGACTATCATCCGGGGGCGTGGGCACCTACTTGCGAGTCCCGAGTAATGGAAAGGGCTGGGCCTGTGGTAGCGTATTCTGCTTAGCAGAGGAGGCTTGTTGTCGCCGTGCTCAACGCTCGAGCTATGCACTACCGGGCTTATTTCGCTTGATATATTGGCTTTGTAGTTGCGGGACATGACAAGCGGTAGTAGGTAAAATAATAAAATAAACCATACGATACCCAATTTGATTCGGCCAGCGGTATTGAGGTTTGAGTTACACGATGCTAGCAAGGTAAGGGCTGCTACTGTCTTCAATGCGATCCGCTGAGTAGTAGTGTAGATGTTTCTGTACCAGGCGCTAGAGCTATGCACTACCGGGCTTATTTCGCTTGATATATTGGTTCTGTAGTGGTGGGGCCTGATAAGCGGTGGTGGGCCAAATTGTAAAATAAACCATGCGATGCCGAATGTGATTCGGCTAGCGGTATTGAGGTTTGAGTTACACGCTGCTTGCAAGGTAAGGGCTGTTACTGTCTTCAATGCGATCCTCTGAGTAGTAGTGTAGATGTTTCTGTACCAGGCGCTAGAGCTATGCACTACCGGGCTTATTTCGCTTGATATATTGGTTCTGTAGTTGTGGGGCCTGATTAGCGGTGGTGGGCAAAATGGTAAAATAAACCATGCGATGCCGAATGCGATTCGGCTAGCGGTATTGAGGTTTGGGTTGCACGCCGCTTGCAAGGTAAGGGCTGTTACGCTCTCCGACGCGATCCACTGAGTAGTAGTGTAGATGTTGCCGTACCCGACGTTGGAGATATGCACTAGCGGGATTATTGTACTTGACATATTGGTTTTGTTGCTGGACCGGAGAAGCAGTGGCAGGTAAAATGGTAAGATAAACGCTGTGATGTAGAATGCGATCCGCTTAGCGGTATTGATGCTGTTGCTGGACTCGATGCTCAAGCCACACACTGCTAGACCAAGTAGTAATGTAAGCGCGGCTATGTTCAATGTGATTCGCTGGGTGGTACTGAGGCTATCGCCGTACCCGACGCTCGAGCTATCCACCAGCGGGTTTATTGTGCTTGACATATTGGTTTTGTAGTTGCGGGGCGTGATAAGCGGTGCTAGGACAATCAGTAAGGTAAGCGCTGCGATGCCTAATGAGATCAACTCATTTAAGCTATCGCCGTGCCGGGCGCTCAAGCTATGCACCGCTAGATCGACTTTGTCTTGCATAAATGGGTTTTGTTGTGGAAATTTGTTGCGGAAATCTTTCGTTTAGATGTTCTACTGAAGTGAAGCAAAGGTGGGAGCTGAAGTAATGAACAATGCAATATCGCAGGATGAGGTTTGGGGAGATAGCGAATATCTGCCTCGTTGAGATTGCACCACAGGAAGTCCCAGCAAGGCGGCTCGGTACGGCTCAAACAGGGTTCGCGTGCGGGGAAAATCGGACTGGAAAAATAAACTAGGACACCAGCACAGGACAGGGTCTTGTGCATTAGTATATCGAAGCATTCTCTACTCGAGTATTGGCTCCTGAGCTTTCCCGGCCACTCAGAGGACAGTATTTGCTCCAGCCACTGCGCCACGAGTTAGACTTTTTTCCTTTACCAAAAATTAGCGTCTATGGCCTGTTCAGCTTCTACACTCCTGCTTAAAAAGTTCCCGTTGATCTAGGGCACTGTGGGGCTAGAAATTGGGCTATAGTGCTTAGATTTAATCTTTCTTATCTTTAATGGGTATGAAGCGGCCGGTTATTTAGGTAGTAACACGGTATGATTGTGGTTCCCGGAAGGGGAATGGTTTGTAATCAGGTTGTAGATCGCGGGGTTCCAAAATGGTGGAGACTCGGCACCCCTCCAATTTTTCGCTGGATATGGGTATTTTCGCTTCGCAAAATCTCCACTTTGGTGGTTGGAATTTTTTTAAAAAAACTGGTGAACAAAAAAAGGTATCATAGCTCTAGTTTTATATTAGGTTTCTATAGTGCAACAACATCTAATCCGGATCCCAATCTCAGCTCTCACGGTGCAGTGGAAAAATTCAGATAATTCTGCCCAGAAAGCCTAGTGAAATACTTGCACTATGGTGCTGATTTTCTTGATTCTAGATTGCTTTTCCATGAGTTGTGAGTGCTCAAAATCGGCCATTTTAGTGTGAAATGGGGGGTGCCAACTGCTTTTTGTCGCTAAGATCGTACAATGGTAGGTTGGTCATGGGGCATCACTCGCAACGTTTTTATAGATGTTGAAAAAATGGCTTTAATGTAACGGAAGTACGTCTGGCGGGGAATAGTGGCGCCTAGACCATTTGCCCTGTATATAGGTACCTCTTATGGGTATAAATGCCATAGCCGGGAGCCCCTGTAGCAATGAACAAAAGGTATCGGGACAATCCTAATCCTCCTACAAGTCATACAGCTCTCACAGTCAGCTAGTCTTTACTTTCTCTTCAATCCCCTATCTCACATACAAGATTTCCCACGGATGTCATTAAAATTTGGCAACTAGGACTTAGTGTTGATATTTTAATTTTTAATTTTCTACCTAACTCTTTAATTAATTATTTAAGGTCTGGAAAACCTACCCAGCGCTAGTCAAAGGAGTAAAAAATATCCAAAAAGAGTCTGCCTGACCAGAATAAATCAAACAAAAACACCCTACCATCACGCTTTTGGATGGAAAAAACTGGTACATCACGCAGGGGCTGAGTATAGTGGACCCGGGAGCCGCTACAGACAAGCGACAAGAGGATCCCGAACCTGGCAGTAAGAAAATTAAGTTATGCACGGTATGGGGGCATCGGAGCAAGAACACGATTTATAGAGAGACCCAAGCCCGTATAAGTAAAAGTGAAATATGGAAGATAGATGAAGGAAATCCAACGGAGGCTTGTGTTCACCCGTGAGAGAACCCGAGATCCCCATTTCGGCGGTTGGGGGTTCTAAGCAAGCATGGTTCAAATTGTTCGTGCATGATCGACTTGTCCGAGGGCCGGGGAAGGGAAAGAGGGCATGTGGGAAAAAATAGGCGGGAAGCCAGTCCTTTGGTCTAGGCTGCCTTCTGGACTGCCTAATAGCAACCAGGGTTCTTAGGGTTCATGGTAAGTAACGGCGTTCTACTCTTCCCACTGCCCGATTGGCGACCGCATCCGGGAATGAATCTACATTAGGGGCTCGGCAGTTTATCTTAGACAATTTCGAGTAGAGATCCTTTCCAATAGAGTACTCTGGTTCTGCAACTTCCTTTGTGATCCAGGGTTTCTCTTGACAAGCCTCGGCGCCCGGCCGATCCTCCGGAACTGGTTGCAGAATGTCACGGAGGAAGGAGACACAAAGGAAACTGAGGCCAATGTTGTCAAGCGGGAGGGGTGAGGAGGATGCGGTCAGGGCGTACTTGAATACCTCTAAGGGGTCATTGAATAAGCGATTGCCGGTGAGCATCCTGTACAGGACACATCCAAGTGACCAGATGTCTACCCTGTTGGTTTTCGGTTGCGACGTGTCATGCGCTTCGGGCGCCATGTAACCTTGTGTGCCAGTGGTAGTTTTCAGGTATGTGGAGGCGTTAGAGTGTGGGATGCGCTTTGAGGTACCAAAGTCACCGATTTTAACGCGGAGGACATGGGTTTGATCCTCGGGGAGGCAGAGGAATATGTTCTAGTGGGGTTAGGTTATGGTAATGAGACTTTAGGAGGGGAAGAGTGCAGACCTCGGGCTTTAGATCGCGATGTGTGATCCCTTCTCTATGCATTATTGCTAATCCGTGGAGTAGCTGCTTGATTACAACCTTCGTATCACTTTCATTCCACCGATAACCATCCCCGAAGCTCTGCGACATATCCCCCATTGGGATATACTCCATAGCGATGTACATGTAATCAGTGTCCTCATAGGCAGCATTAAATTTGACGAACCATTCGTGCTGTCGGCATGTGAGACAAGACCTAACGTAAATTGAACGAGGCCAATATTGGTAATGAAATGGTGCGAGTCCGGGAAACACTTACCCTTGCTAATGCTTCTAAATTCTTGATCTCAGCTTGATACCGCTTCCAAGTGAAGTTTGGGAAGGCTCGTGGTATCCTCTTCACAGCCCATAACTCAGGGGACTTCATGTCACGTGTCTGGACCTTCTCCAAGTACACAGTTCCACAGGCGCCAGTGCCGATTTTGTAATTCAACCTCCAAGCTGGCTGTTCTCTAACGGGGGCACGAGAGACTCCCGCAGCTTTACGACTAGGCGGTGGGGCGTTGAACAGCAGACTCAGGTAGTCTAGATGAGATATTAGGCTCTGGCTATCATCCGGGGGCGTGGGCACCTACTTGCGAGTCCTAAGTAATGGAAAGGGTTAAATGTGTGGTAGCGTATTCCGCTTAGCAGAGGAGGTTTGTTGTCGCCGTGCTCAACGCTCGAGCTATGCACTACCGGGCTTATTTCGCTTGATATATTGGTTTTGTAGTTGCTGTGCTTGCTAAGCGGTACTACATAAAATGATAAGAGAAACCCTGCGATTCCTACTGCGATCAGAGTAGAGGTATTGGGGATGTTGCTGTACACGAAGCCCAAGCTCTGCGCTGCTAGGGAAAGTAGTACGGTGAGAGCTGCTATGCCCAATGCGATCCGCGGAACGGTATTGAATCTGTTGCTGTACCAGGCGCTAGAGTTATGCACTGCCGGGCTTATTTCGCTTGACATATTGGTTTTGTAGTTGCGGGGCGTGGTAAGCGGTACTAGACATATCAGTAAGATAAGCGCTGCGATGCCTGATGCGAATAGCTGAAGGAAGCGATCGCCGGCGCTCAAGCCGTGCACTGCTAGATCAACTTCGTCTTGCATAAATGGGTTTTGTTCTGGAAATTTGTTGCGGAAATCCTCCATTCAGATGTGCTACTGAAGTGAAGAAAAGGTGGGAACTGAAGTAATGAACAATGCAATACCGCAGGATGGGGTTTGGGGAGATAGCGAATATCCGTCTCGTGGAGATTGCACTATAGGATGCCCACCAAGGCGGCTCGGTGTGGTTCAAAAAGGGTTCGCGGGCGGGGAAAATCGAACTGGAAAAATAAACTAGGACACCAGCGCAGCAAAGGGTCTTGTGGATGAGTCTGTGGAAGCATTTCTATTGGCTCCGGAGACCTCTCGGCCACTCAGAGAATAGTATTTGCTCTAGCCCCTGCGCCACGAGTTAGACAGACTTTTTTCCTCACCAAAACTTAGCGTCCATGGCTTGTTCGGTTGCTGCATTCCTATACAAATAGTTTTCGTGGATCTAAAAGTACTAGTACTGTGGGGTTAGAAGTCGGGATAGTGCTTAGATTTAATTTTTCTTATCTTTAATGGGTAGGAAGCGGCTGGTTATTTAGCTAGTTACATGGTGTGATTGTGGTGTTGGTGGCTCCCGGAAGGGGAGCGATTTGTCATCAGTAGCGTAGGTCGTGGGTTTCAATATGATGGAGACTCGGTGCCCCCCAATCTTTCGCTGGGTATGGGCATTTTCGCTTCACAAATCTCTACTTTGATGGTTGGGAAAAAATCTCAAAAACTCGTGGTGAACAAAAGGTACCCCTAGTTTTATATGAGGTTTCTATACAAAAGGTATAGTGGAACATCATCCAATCTGGGTCCCAATCTCGGCTATCACGGTGCGGTGGAAAGATTCTGATGGTTCTGCCCGGGAAGTCTGGGGAAATAAGTTACTTACACTGTGGTGTTGATTTTGTTGGTTCTTGGTTGCTTTCCCGTGGGTTGTGAGTGCTCAAAACCAGCCATTTTAGTGTGGAATTGGGGGGGGGGTGCCGACTGCTTTCTGTTCCCAAGGTCGTACTTGTACAACGATAGGCTGGTCATGGGACATCACTCGCAGTATTTTCACAGATGTTTGTTGAAAATCTGGGCTGCGGAGGTAATGATTTACGGTGAGGATTTTACGCAGTGGACCGAAACTTCTTAAGTGGAGATGAGGATCATGATTGATGATAACTTGATGAGAGGAAACGCGTGAGGAAAGTTGTATACGGGAAGGAAGGTGTGAAGCGAGGAAAGGTGAGAAGGAAAGAAAAGCAAGTGGGGTGAAAAAAATTTCAGAGCTTGCGCGTCCTTTGACTAGTGCGTATGTGTGCCTCTGCGGCTATAGAGTTCGGGCATATCCCGCATCAAATGCGGCCATTAAACTACCATTTCCAACAATAGGAGAAAAATAGCTTTAATCTGACGGAAGTATGTCCGGAGGGGAATAGTGGCACCCAGGCCATTGGCTCTGTATATTGATACCTCTCATCGGTATAAATATCATGGTCCGGCACCCAGGTAGCAATGTACAAGAGGCATCAGACAATTATGATCCTCCTTCTACAAGTCATGCAGCTCTCAAAGTCAACTAGTCTTTAATTTCTCTTTAATCCCACATCTCACATACAAGGTTTCCCACGGATGTCATTAAACTTTGGCAACTAGGATTTAGTGTTGATATTTTAATTGTTTTATTTTCTATATAAAATTTTAATCATTTATTTTGGGTATAGAAAATTTATCCGGCGCTACTCAAAGAGAAAAAAAAAACCCCCCAAGAAGAGTCTGCCTGACCAAAAGAAACTAAACAAACACCCTACCATTACGCCTTAGAGTAGGAAAAACTAGTAGAAAAGGGGAAGGGCCAATATAATGATCCCGCAAACCGCTACAGACAAGCAAGGGAATCCCGAACCTGACAGTGAGAAAATTAAGCTATGCACGGTATGGGGGGCATGGGACAAATAACACGATTTATAGTAAAACCCAAGCCTGGACGAGTAAAAGTGAAATATGTTGCGAGGATAATGCGCAGGCAACGGTCAACCGGTCGAACTAGACTAGGGCAAAACTAAAAGGGTACTGGGGAGAATCAAAAACTTCATTCGCTCGTCATCTTCCCAAAACTAACTAACCAAACATAAGTCTATATAAGAAAAACTCTCTCAATCATTCTATTGTCTGCCATACCTATCAATCTGTCCTTCATGCGTAATCCCCTTCTGCCTGTCGATCTCCGTACTCTGAACAAAGGAAAGACATAACCAAAAACCATTCCATCTATCCTTCGTCTATCCTTCCGTCTAGAACAAATGAAACAACTAAAACTATTCTCCCGTCTATCCTTCCGTCTAGAACAAATGAAACAACTATCCGTTTCTGTGAACTCTAACAAAATAGAGATTATAGAAGAAGGAAATCTAACAGGGGCCAATGTTCACATGTGGGGGGGACCTGAAATCCTCATTTCGGCGGTTGGGGGTTCCAAGGGAACACGCTCTCAAATTGTTCGTGCATGATCGACTTGTCCGAGGGCCGGGGAAGGGAAAGATGGCATGTGGGAAAAAACAGGCGCAGAACCCGTCCTCTGGCTCAGCCTCCCTTCTGGACTGCCAAATACCAACAAGGGTTCTAGGGGTTCTCATGGTAAGGAACGGGTACTCAGTGCCCGATTGGCGACCACATCTGGGAATGAATCTACATTAGGCGCTCGGCAGTTTATCTTAGACAACCTTGAGTAGAGATCCTTTCCAATAGAGTACTCTGGTTCTGCAACTTCATTCGTGATCCAGGGTTTCTTTTGAGAATCCTCGGCGCTCGGTCGGTCCTCTGGAGCTGGTTGCAGAATGTCACGGAGGAAGGAGACACAAGGGAAACTGAGACCAATGTCGTCAAGCGGGAGGGGTGAGGAGGATGCGGTCAGGGCGTACTTGAATACCTCCAAGGGGTCATTGAATAAGCGATTGCCGGTGAGCATCCTGTACAGGACACACCCAAGGGACCAGATGTCCACCCTGTTGGTTTTCGGTTTCGATGCGTCATGCGCTTCGGGCGCCATGTAACCTTGTGTGCCAGTAGTGGTTTTCAGGTATGTGGAGGCGTTAGAGTGTGGGATGCGCTTTGAGGTACCGAAATCACCGATTTTAACGCGGAGGACATGGGTCTGATCCTCGGGAAGGTAGAGGAATATGTTCTAGTGGGGGTTAGGCTTTGGTAACGAGGCTTTAGGAGAGGAAGAGCGCAGACCTCGGGCTTTAGATCGCGATGTGTGATCCCTTCTCTATGCATTATTGCTAATCCGTGGAGTAGCTGCTTGATTACAACCTTCGTGTCACCTTCATTCCACCGATAACCATCCCCGAAGCTCTGCGACATATCCCCCATTGGGATATACTCCATAGCGATGTACATGTAATCAGTATCCTCATAGGCAGCGTTGAATTTGACGAACCATTCGTGCTGTCGGTTTGTGAGCCAAGACCCAACGTAAATTGGACGAGACCAATATCGGTAATGAAATGGTGCGAGTCCGGGAAACACTTACTCTTGCTAATGCCTCTAAATTCTTGATCTCAGCTTGATACCGCTTCCAAGTGAAGTTTGGGAAAGCTCGTGGTATCCTCTTCACAGCCCATAACTCCGGTGACTTCATGTCACGTGTCTGGACCCTCTCCAAGTATACAGTTCCACAGGCGCCAGTGCCGATTTTGTAATCCAACCTCCAAGCTGGTTGTTCCCTAACGGGGGCACGAGAGACTCCCGCAGCTTTACGACTAGGCGGTGGGGCGTTGGACAGCAGACTCGGGTGGCCTAGGTGAGATATTAGGCTCTGACTATCATCCGGGGGCGTGGGCACCTACTTGCGAGTTCCGAGTAGTGGGAAGGGCTCTGCATGGTGTAGGGCTCCCCACTTTGCAGAGCGGGTTTGCTGCCGTGCCTAACGCTCGAGCTAAGCACTAGCGGGCTCATTGTGCTTGACATATTGGTTTTGTAGTTGCGGGGGCTGCTAAGCGGTATTAGGTAAAGTAATAAGAGAACCTCTGTGATCCCTACTGCGACCAGAATACTGATATTGAGGCCTTTGCTGAGCTTGACGCCCAAGCTCTGCAGTGCTAGGGTAAGTAGTAATATGAGATCTACTGTGCCAAGTACGATCCGCGGAGCGGTATTGGAGGTGCTGCCGTACCAGGCGCTGAAGCTATGCACTACCGGGCTTGTTTCGCTTGATATATTGGTTTTGTGGTTGCGGGGCGTGGTAATATATACTATGATGGAAGTCAGGATGGTAAGCGCTGACACGAGGAATGCGAGTAGATCGCCGGCGCTCAAGCCATGCTCTGCTAAATCAACTTTGTCCCGCATAAATGGGTTTTGTTGTGGAAATTTGTTGTGGAAATCTTTCGCTTAGATGTGCTACTGAAGTCAAGCAAAGGTGGACACTGAAGTAATGAACAAGGGAATATTGCAGGATGAGGTTTGGGGAGATAACGGATGTCTGCCACGTTGAGATTGCGCCACAGGAAGCCCCACGAAAGGCGGCTCTGTGCGGCTCAAACAGGACTTGCGGGCGAAAAAAATCGAACTGGAAAATAAAATGGTGTTTGGAACAACCCCTTGTCAATTGGGCAAGCAGAAGCGATAAAGTTAGCGCTTGGCAATCAAGGGTCATGTCTCGGAGGATGGTGGAAAAAGGTATACCCGGTTGCCGGGCCAGTGCGGGGTCATAGCTCAGAAACTCCGGGTCCGTGGACCCCCATACTCTACATACAGCACCTCCGAACTCCTACGGCGACGGGGTCGCCGTGCTTCCTGAGCCTCGCGTTCTTTAGTTTCCTACACCTTGCGTTCTTCACTTCCCACCCACCCCCCCACACGCGACTCCAATGCGCCCTCATTGCCACCAGGGATACCGGTACATCGGCAGTAACGATCTCCCGAGGCAAGGGCAGCGGTAACCTCCCCAACTCCTCCGGCAGTGGAACAGGCAGACTCTCCACCAAGTGGGGGATACATTCATGTATTTTCCTTTGGCGTCACTCATCTCATTTCTCTCTAAAGTCATTTCCTTTCTCCTTAAGATATCTGCAATACACGGGCTTTTTGGCTTTGGAAAATTGGCTAGGGCACCAGAACTGTACTCGTAGTCTCGTACAGGGTCTTGGGGATAAGTCTGTCGAAGCATTCCCTATTGGCTCCTGGGCCTTCTCAGCCACTCGGAGAACAGTATTTGCTCCAGCCACTGCGCCACAAGTCGCAGACTTTTCCTCACCACAAATTACCGTCTATTTCCTGTTTAGCTGTTACGTTACATACACTCCTGTCCAAAAATTTCTCGTTGATCTCTGTGGGGCTAGAAATTGGGCTATAGAGCTTAGATTGAATTTTTCTTCTCTTTAATTAGTAGGAAGTGGCTGGTTATTTAGCTAGTTACACGGTATAATTTGGTGAATGCTGCTCCAGGGAGGGGAGTGATTTGTAATAAGTAGCATAGGTCGTGGGTGAGACTCGGCACCCCCAATTTTTCACTAAAATTAAGTAATATAGATATCTTTCGCTCCACAAAGATCTCAACTTTGGTCCCAGAGAAGGGGATTTCTTTTTTTTTTCTTTTCAAAAACTGCTGTAGCTTTGAGAGTGATCTGCATGTTGACCTTCATATGTAAGATCTATTAGTTAATGCTCATGCGCAATGCCAAAGAGAATGCTGGTGAACAAAAGGTACCTCCAGTGTAATCCAAAAGGTAGAGTGCAACAACATCCAATCTGGATCCAAATCTCTCAGCCATCACGATGTAGTGGAAAAAACCTCATAATTTCTACCCGGAAAGTCTAGGTAAATGCTTACACTATTGCGTTAATTTTGTCAATTCTACACTGCTTTCGCATGAGTTGTCAGTACCCAAAATCAGCCATTTTAGTGTAAAGTGGGGGGAGGAGGTGCGACTACTTTTTGTCGTCAAGATCGTGCAGTTTCATTGACAAGGTAAGCAGGTCATGGGACATCACTCGCAACATTTATATAGATAGTGGAAGGATGGCTTTAGAGAAGTGTGTCCGGCGGAGAATAGTGGCGCCCAGAACATTCGCCCTGTATATAGATACCTCTCGTGAGTATAACTAGCATGGCTCGGCTAAGGCAGACCGCTCCGGAAAATAGCCTATGGCGTTATAGGCCGAATTCGATCGGCCTACGAAAGCCTATCAGACCTGATAGTCGCCTATAGGCCCGTATATTAGCATTGAGAACAGATCGCTCAAAGGGTGTTCCAACCCCTCCCCCCCTCCTTTGAGTTTATCTCCTTTGATTCTTTTCCTCTTTACCTTCGGCTATTGTTTCTTAATTAATCACACAACGATACTCAACCAACCTACTGAAGCCTTAAACATTTACCTGCAGGGCCACCAACACAACCCCATCCAACCACCATTCCCCTCCTATTTTGCCTCTTCAGAAGGTGCCACTTTAAAACTCCAAGCAAATAAAGAGAAACTGTTGTATTTTCAATGTTATTATGTAAATTATATGTTGGGTTGAGAGAACCCTTAACCAATTCGGCAAAGCTGATGGAACATGCCGCGGGGGAAGAGAGGGGTCTCGGAGGTTCATCGGAAAAAGGAATAGACAGGCTCAAGCTTAGCGCGGGGTCATAGCTATGGCACGATGGGTCTGTGGACCTCCCACAACATATAGCACCCCCGAATCCCCCTAACACGAGATCATCAAGCTCGCCACAGCTTGCTACATCTCGCGTTTTTTGTTTCCCACCCACCACCCCTTCGCCAGCAGCACGCGCCCCTACTGTCAGCATGGGATAGACCGGTGCCAACAATCTCCAGATACAAGGGAAGCAGCATTCACTCCAACGCCTCCGACAGTGGAATGACACTACGAACGACACTGAAGGAATCACGGATTGGCTGGTACTGTTTTTCTCATGTGTTTTTTCCTAACCGTATTTCCTTGTTCGTGTTTTCTGTTTTTCAATATTTATTAGTCAATACACATTCTTAGCTTTGGAAAATTGGTTATAGTCAACCCCCGTATTGATACATTTGAAATAGTCAACATCCTACTGCGCACAGTTGATCTACCACAGCAGCAGCTCTTTTTCTAATTCAATCAATTAATTCACTATATCTAGTAGCTTTTAGTGTTATTATTTTCGCTAATAAAGCGCAATTGTTCCCCTCTTTTTCGATTATATTGGATCATTGGGAAACATTTACCGTGAATTTTGCTGTTGACATAGAGTAGCCGCTCGCTATGAGTGGGTCGGCCGAGGCCATATAGGCCGGCCTATCAAGCAGCCGGGAAAATGCCTATTGTAATATGGCCTATACGCGGGCCAGGCTAGATCCGAGAGAATTTCGACAGGCCGGGCCCGGCATAGCCCGTTGGGAACACTAATCGGACAATTCTGATCCTCCCTCTACAAGTCATACAGCTCTCAGTCAACTAGCCTTTGCACTCTCTTCAATCCCTCATCGCACATGCAAGATTTTCCAGCATGTCATTAAATTTTCGCAACCGGACCTGATGTTGATGTTTTAATTTTTTTCTTTCTATATATCATACAGAACTTTTTAATTATATAGGTATAGAAAACTTATCCAGCGCCAGTCTAAGGAGGCGAAAACCCTTTCAGCAACAGTCTACCTGACCAAAAGAAGCTAAAAATAACACCTTTGCCGTGGCGCCTTTGGATAGAAAAAACTAGTACATCAAGCAGGGGCTGAATTTAGTGGACCTGAGAACCGATACAGACAAGCAACAAGGGAATCCCAAACCTAATAGTGAACAAATTAAGTTATGCACGGTATCGAGGCATCAAAAAACCACGATTTATAGTAAAACTCTAGCCCAGATAGGTAAAAGTAAAATATGGAAGATAGAAAGAGGAAACCCAAAGAAGGCTTGTGTCCACCCGTGGGAGGACCTAAGGTCACTATTGCAGCGGTTGGGGACTCTAAAGGAACATGCTTTCAAATTGTTCATGTATTATTGACTTGTCCGAGGGCCGGGAGAGGTAGCATGTGAGAAAAAACCGGCGGGAAACCCGTCCCCTGGCCCAGCCTCCCTTCTGGACTGCCTAGTACCAACCAGGATCCTTAGAGCTCGCATGGTACGGAACTGCTCTCCGCTGCCCGATTAGCGACCACCTCTGGGAATGAATGTACGGTAGGCGCTCGGCAGTTTATTTTAGACAACCTTGAGTAGAGACTCTTTCCAATAGAGTACTCTGGTTCTGCAACTTCGTTCGTGATCCAGGGTTTCTTTTGACAATCCTCGGCGCTCGGTCGATCCTCTGGAACTGGTTGTAGAGTGTCGCAGAGGAAGGAGACACAGGGAATACTAAAGCCTTTGTTGCCAAGCGGGAGGGGTGAGGAGGGTGCAGTTAGGGCGTACCTCAAGACCTCGAAGGGATCATTGAATAAGAGATTACCGGCGAACATCCTGTACAAGACACACCCAAGGGACCAGATGTCTACCCTGTTCGTCTTCAGTGTCGATGTGTCATGCACTTCGGGTGCCATGTAACCTTGTGTGCCGGTGGTGGTTTTTAGGTATGTGGAAGCGTTAGAGAGTGGGATGCGCTTTGAGGTACCGAAATCACCGATTTTAACGCGGAGGACATTGGGCTGATTCTCTGGAAGGTAGAGGAATATGTTCTAGCGGGGGTTAGGTTTTGGTGATGGGGATTTAGGACAGGAAGGGTGCAGACCTCGGGCTTTAGATCGCGATGTGTGATCCCTTCTCTATGCATTATTGCTAATCCATGGAGCAGCTGCTTGATTACAACTTTGATATCACTTTCATTCCACCTGTAGCCATCCGCAAAGCTATGCGACATATCCCCCATTGGGATATGCTCCATAGCAATGTACATGTAGTGGGTGTCCTCATAGGCAGAATTGAATTTAATGAACCATTCGTGCTGTCCACATGTTAGGCAAGACCTGAGGTAGATTGAACAACACCAACGCCGGTTTTGAAAGAATTCAAGTCTAGGCAAGACTTACTCTCGCTAATGCTTGTAAATTCTTGATCTCAGCTTGATACCGCCTGAGAGTGAAGTTTGGTAAAGTTTGTGGTATCCTCTTCACCGCCCATAACTCAGAGGACTTCATTCCATGAAAGTGGACGTTCTCTAGGAACACAGTTCCATAGGCGCCAGTGCCGATGATGTAATCCAACCTCCAAGCTGGCGGCCTTTGGACAGGGGCACAATGGACGTCCACTACTTCAGGCTCGGGTGCTGGGGATTTAGCCGGTGGCGGACTCGGGTAACCTAGAGGGGATGTTAGGCTCTCACCATCATGCAGGGGTATGGGCACCTACCTAAGGGTCCCGTGTGATGGAAAGTGGCAGTTATGGGGGATGTAAGCGGGGGGTAAATGGGGTGGCGCGGGGGAACGAAGCGGGGGTCGAAGAAAGGGGTGCGGGGGTGGGGGGAGGGGGTGCGAGAGGGAGTGGAAGGAGGGGGGAAGGGGTACGGGGGGGATAGGAGGAAGGGGTGCGGCGGGGATAGGGGGAAGGGGTGCGGGAGGGAGGGGGGAGAGGGGGGAGGACGCGGTAGTGCGTAGAAGGGGTGGGGGGGGGAGAGGGGGAAGGGGTGCAAAAGGGAGGGTGCGGTAGTAGTGGAATCGAAGTGGCCGTCACCTTGGAGTGCCGGCGTGGGGTCGGTATTTGTGATAATATAAGGATGTGAGAGGGTTGATTCGGGAGACGACGGGTGAGTTACGATTAAGGGGATAGCCTTTTGGTCCTGCTTTGGCTTTAGGAGTTCTCCCGCGCCGGTCTGGTCTGTTTGCTGATCAGCGCCCCTAAGCTTGCGAGTGAGTTCTGTCCATCTAAGAAGGCTATTTCTGTTACTGCCTCTCGCTCTAGCTAGTCTAGTGATGGAAGGGTTTGGCGAAAGTAACTGCCTATTAGCCATTAGCTTTCAAGGCGATGTCACTCTGAGGAAGCACTAGCGAACTAAAGAAGGCCTGACACACCTGTTGCCATTAGACATATTGTTCCGGATGCAGGTTGGCAAAACCTGGAAGATATTTTTTCCGGCAATTTGAATTCCAGGCCAGGGATAGGATAGCTAAGGGCCCGGTATAACTGGGAGAATAGGGTATAGTGTGATGAACCTTGCAGCTCAAGTTAGATGACAAGCAGTATTGGGGGTTATAGTTATACTCACCGCCTGCAGTCCCGGATCTTGATAATCCGGATGCCTCGATGTCCTATATGAATCTCAGTAAGGTCTGAATTTCTTCACCCCAAAGCCTCACCAGTTGTTCCGGATCTTTCGCTGTGCCGGGCAGATACTTCGGACTTGAGCGATCCGGGATGGCGGGGTGGGTCAGTGCTAGACGCACAGTAAGGTTAATTCAACCCATTCGGGCAGGGGGAGAACCCTAACCCGATACGACACAATAAGCGCAAAGTGGAGCCTCAAATTTTGGGTATGATATTATGTATGATATGATACAAGATATTTTCTTATTAGCAAGAGGTGTGGAAATAAAGCAAGGGATTACCTAGAACCGCATTATAGCTGGCTGGACGGCTGTCCACAGGGGAAAGACCCCCGATGCGCGAATCAAGATCTACAGGTGTAAGGAGGGAGGGGCTCAACGAATAGACCGAACAAAATCGCCACCTGAGGCTTACTCGCGGCAAGAATAATTCCTGAGACAACGGGCGCAACCACGGTCCCCGGCAAAATTCAACCATCGTGAGAACAACAATGACGATTACGATGGCAACCACAACTATAATGATTATTAATACTAAGCCCTGTATATTTGAGTCCCCCCTCTCTCCAGGAGCAATGGATCTCCTAATTGAACTTTTTATTTTAACTATCGTTGAGCCATTGCCATGGTTGTCTGAGGTAGAGCCACGGTTGCGCCCATTGTCTCAGGACTTATTCTCGCCGCTAGTATCTGGGATAAAAAATATGTTGAATTAACACCTGCTGAGCCACTTTCAGCGCGTTTGAGTAATGGCGCCCCATACCCGAGTGAAGGTCGGAAGCGAGAGGTCGGAACTCATAGCGATTATTTGAGAGGGAAGAAAACTCCTTTAAGGCAAGAAGTTTGTGTCATTGGGTGCTCCTTGCTGATGGTATAATAATCCCAGTAGTAGAATGCTGTATTAGGAGCAGGGATGGGCGCAGGCAACGGGAAGCGCACATGGGTAAATTTATGGAGGAACACTGAAGTGTGGACAAGAGAACGTTCTAGGCTAGGGCATGAACGGATGTACCGTATTTTCTCGTCAAATTGGGTATCTTGGGACTATCACCACCCAGGGCTGCACATGTACTAGCAGAGTTTTCACTACTTAAGGTGAGCCGTAGCAAGTAACCCCCATAGAGAATACACACCAGAACCCCCTGTCAACATACGAGCACACGATCGTACCACCTCCCCTCCGGTGTTGCCCCGAGCATCGCTGTTAATACTTCTGTCTTCAGACCTCTAACTTTGATATATGCCCTCGGGCGTTGATATCTAATTCTGGCACATGAGTGGGTAGCCACTCCATAGCAGTAGAGATCTGTTCATTGAAATTGCTCTCTCCATCGTGTAGATGAGCAGTGGTAATGTTAAGCATGTGGGTGAAAACTAAGCTTGGGGTTGCCATGAGAATTGTGAATCTTCAGCAAGGTAAAATTATTAGGATGTATCATAAGCCAAATCTTCTCCAGCACCAGCGGACTCGGTTTCTTGAGGCAGTTTTTAACACAAATTCACCATCAGTGACTTTGAATACCCTTACCAGTTACAGGGTGCGGCAGGAAGATATGGAGTAGGTATTCAAGAATAACCAGCCAAATATATCCCTGCATGTTCCGGTTAATAGGTTCCCCCCCTCTTATTTGTCCGTTAACAAAATTAACTTTACAGGGGGGATCCATGGCAACGCAACTCTCCTTGCGACCCCGCATTTTCAACACCACCCAAAGGTATTCCTCAGCATCAAATATTAATTCCTACTATGCCTTCTACTATGTGTTTACATTAAATTTTTATGCCTTCTTTTTGATTTTCATGATAGTGGGGTTAGTGGAGGAGTTCCGTTATCATGGCTAGAGTTTTTCTTGTTCGTTGATGTACGGTAGGGTTGGTTTTGTTAAGGTACCATACCAACCTTGGTTCGGTTCGTGAGCCCAGCCAGGACACCAAAAGACCACTTTAATTCCTACTGTACTCGAGTTGCTACTGTTTTTTTACAGCGGCAAACCTTCGCCACACAAACCGGAACATCCAGAGGGGACCCCACCTTCCGGGGCCAGAATTTAGCTCTCTGCAGATACCCCGGTTGGGTATTCCACTGCATGCCATGTTCCTTTCATATTAGAGACAGGGGAACGCTAAACAAAAACTAGATACTAATCCCACACCTCCGAGCTTTGCCTCTATTCACCCCCCCCAACCATATCCATCCATGAGGCACCACACTGCTCCATGTGAGTCTCTCTATTCCCCGTGAGAACTCCTGGCTAACTAAAAGAGGGAAACTAACACTTTCCCACCTCCGGGCTTCCAGCTTTTTCCGGCTGATCTTACAGTACTTCCGCTTTTCTCCCGGCTTTCCCGAAAGCTGCACGATCCCAAAACTATCGCAGATTCCTGCATTCGCAATGCTTTCCCGGACCTACAAACCAAACGCCCAAAGCCGAACTGTATACCCGAAGCCAAAGCGAGGCTCCGAAGGCAAACCCACGCCCGAATCCTCAACACATCTCCGAGCACGAACCTATGCCCGATGCCGGAGCCACATGCCGTGATCCTCAGCGCATACCCAGAGCCACAAACAAGCGCGCTCCAGGATGCTATCTGAACAAAGGAAGTATTGTGAGAGCGTGGAGAGCAGCACCATTTTCAACAATCCACGAACATTCACTACACCCCTATACACCCAAAGGTTAGGTGGATCCGTCGAGGCTTAAGTTCCTATGGAAACTAGTGTTTGCCGATAGGCGAGCCGGCCTAGGAGCTCGGGCCACCTCGTGTGCGGTCTAGACAAGCGACCGCTAAAGGGCAACAAAATGGTATAGCGCTATGGCAGAAGGGGACAGGGGTAAACTGGGGTGCAGTAGGGACTAACAGATGTGAATGAGAGAGACCGGGAGCAGGAGAGTATAAGCCTGGGGTTCGCAGGGGTAAGGGAATGAACTAGGACTGAGGAACTAGGGACCAGTATTGGAATACAATTTGCTGATGTTTACCTACAGTTCCCCACTGTCCCCTTCAGCCCCCTTCAGTCTCCCACTCTCTCCTGCGATCTCCAACCATCCCCTGCAGCTATCTGCCATCCCTCTTCTAAGCTCCAGTGGCCAAAATTCCCACACTGATACAATACTAGTGATGTGCAGAGCTCTCCCATAACAATCAGTGTTCCCAAGCGTCCAGTCCGTCCGTCTTTATCCTAGGACGGGACGGACGCCAAGTTTGAGACCTTCGGACGGGACGGACGCCCAATTGCAGTCCGTCCTGACCTATGCCCGGGACGGACGGCCGGGCCCTATAGGTGTCTTAGTTTATGTTTCATTTTCGAATTTCATCAGCATTAGGTAAGTGTTATCAAGATGTGAAACATTTTTATTCTAATGAAGAGAAGCTTAGGCTCTACTATTATGTATCAAATTTCGCTATCAATCAACCAATGCCTCCAGTGATATCCGGTCCTGGTTCTGAGCACCCTGACCCCATCCCACTTCCTTGACCTACAAGGGACGCCCGTCCTTATGTAGGACGGTAGGTAACCTACAGGTGACGCCCGTCCTTACTCAGGACGGTAGGCAACCTACAGGTAACGCCCGTCATTATGCAGGACGGTAGGTAACCTAGAGGTGACGCCCGTCCTTACTCAGGACGGTAGGTACCTACAGGAAGTTACCATTTCCAAAAAAGACTGCAGGGCCCGGCCGTCAACCTACAGTCCTGCGGTGTTTACAAAAGACGGACGCCGTGCCCGGCCGTCCTTACCCACCCTGCCCGGGACGGACGGGACTATAGGACGCCAGGGCCCTGGCGTCCGGACGGGACGGTTGGGAACACTGATAACAATCAAGTGTACGATGGTGATCAATGATGGCATGCTAGAACCCCGAACATCTCCAAAGATAACAGGCAATGGCGGTAGGAATATACAAGCCAATAGGTACCACTCTGAGAGGGAAAACACAATTTAAAACTTAAAATGTCCTGTGCATGTTGGAGCACAATCTGTCTTCGAAAAAATATAGACCGGTTTAAAAAAATGAAATAAATACAGCCTACATTTTTAAGACAGGACCATATTCTAATTCCACTGGGGGAACTTGTTTGCTCCCAGCCTGAAGATATTTTCTATGGATCGATCGAAGTGCTAGAGGACCTATCATAGGGTGACTTGCAAATACTGGAACGGTCAAAGACAGGAACTAGACAAAGGCTAGACAAAAGGGCAGGAATAATCCGAAACTTCATTTGCTCCTCATCCTAGAAAACTAGCAAAGCAAAACATAAGACTATTTAGAGTATAAGAAAACTATTATGCCTATTCCACTGTTTCCCACACTAAACAATTTCTTCCCATGTACGACCCCTTTTGCATGCATAATTGCAAAGGAAATAGATGACCGTAAACCATCTCCGTCAAGCTTTCCATCCTCAGCGCAAGTGGAATCACAAAGACACCTTGTAATCCTTCATCGTGCTTTCCGGCTTAAATCTAGACTAACCTCTCTGTTAGCTATCCATTTCTGTCAACTCGAACATTCACCCGATTTTTTTTAGCTGCATCTTTCTTTTCCAGGGAAAGATACTGATATTTTCAGTGGGTACTTGCCCATATTTGGAAAAACTATTCGTTTGGTAGTCTGGGTCATAGGGATCCCAAGTCAAAAAGCCCTCTTGGACAGCATTATTTTCCGTGACAGTGCAGGCCTCCGGAGCCGGGTTTGCGTTTTGGCAGTTCTGGCAGTGGTTGATACCCATGCGTTGTGCAAGCTTGCCTGGTTATTTCTTCGCTTCTCATAGTCCTGCTCCCCACATTGACTGCATGGAGTTCCCGGATCTTGCGGACCAAACCCACATGGTTTCTGTGAAATGCATGAGTAAAGGGTTTCAAGAAGTTAACCGAAGAAATAAATAACTTACACAATACCAGAGAAAGAGAGGATCACGAGGTGAACAAACGGAGAGAGGGGGCAACATTTATAAACTAAGATAAGAAATGAGGAGGAGTTTGGGGAGTCGCACGCAGGACTAAGGTGACTACGGGATTGAATGTTTTGATCTCAGAGGAGGGGAGTGGTGAGTCATATATGTACTCGGGGCAGGGGTAAAATCCGTAAACACTCAGGTGGTGATTGGCGACAAGCTCGATAATCACATATTCGAGGGTAGCCATTCAGCAGGCTGGAAAATCAAAATCCAATTATTATCTTTCAAGTGTCCATGGGATTTCTTCTCTTTTAAAATATATACTAATGCATATGCATATGGCCTAAAAACCTCTTTCCCACCCCTCCAGAATCTCATCTACCGATCAACCCTAGTGCCCGAGTACTTTGGAAGAAGGTGGTTTTTCTAGGAGGCTAGTAGGACCCTGTTCTTGGATATGTTTGAGAGAGTAGGAGAGAAGGAGATAGCACGGCTTTTCAAAGGTATATGAACAATATCTTGGGTACAGGAAAACTGTAGGACTTCACTTTTCAACCCTTAAAACAATATTCTGAGAGGCTAAATTGGAACTCGGCACAAGCATAATTGAGTAGGATCCATCAAGCAAATTAATTGGGTCATTAATCCTCCCCTCGACCAGTAATCAAGGGACTTCTTTGATTGAGGCCATCGAGGCATAATACTCAAAACTCGAACATTATCGGATTGTATCCAGAACTAAGCTAAAGAGAGCGGTGACCCGCAGGGAAATAGAAAAAATATCGGGCCAACACATGCTCAGCAGCCAGAGGCCTAGCTATGGCAAAGATAAACTAACAAAGCTTGTGAGCACAACCACAATTTCATAATACCGTGAGATCTCAGGTATAACGAACTCGCCTGCACTGGTCATGCAGCAGTTTTCAGAGCTTTTCATGGCCCAAGAGGACGTAAGGAGAGGCTTGCTTATGTTATTTGGCCTTGGTCGCAAGCTCTTCTTCAATCAGGGGGTCTAACTTCGCTGCATGGCCAGTCCAGGTGAGTTCGTTATACCTGAGATTTTACGGTATCAAACCCCGTGCAAGAAATCTTGATTTTGGCGGTATAGAGTGGCAGTTGTGATCGCAATGACTTTTAACCGAGAGCAAGGTTACTGGAAGAGATACAGAGAATACTGATGTAGGTGCTGTGCGGATCAGTCTCTGTAACATTTGACCACCTGCCATTGGTCAGCCCGATTGTGAAGTAGCAACACAAGCATGGCGTACTCAACTACCACTACTTCAGGCTCATGCATATGCTAGAATAACCCATATATATAAATTCAAGTGGGGATGACCAGGATTTTTGATTTTCAACACAAATACCTGTACCGGTACTCCAATATTACGACTTCTCCCTCATGAAATTTTGCTTGTCAGCTATGTCTTCCTTTATCTGATACCATCACAAAATAAGCCACACAGTAAATAAGGTATCAACCACAGCGCGGTTCACCTCATTGCCCTTTATTTTCAACCTCTCCGAAAGATATTTTTCTAGATCAAGTATTAATCCCTACTACTTGCTCTACTATCTATTCTACTATGTATTTACATTTTATATAGTCTTGTTTGATTTTCATCACAGTGGGGTCAGCGGGAGAGTATTGTTGTCATGGCCAAAGGTTTTCCTGTTCGTTGATGTATACTTAATTTGCTAATGAGTAACCACTCAAGCAGCCCATGGCTATGAAATCCCTAACCAGGTACAGTACCTGAGATTAGTAAAGACAGTTGTTTTGGGTGAGAAATCTCGCATTTTTAACACCCACATAACTCAGACTCATAGTCGAGATAGAAACCCATGATTTCCGATAAATTGCAATACTGGACTTTTTTGAAATGAGGCTGAGTGCACTTTGTTGTGAATTTTTCTGTTTCAGATCATTCAGTCTTGATATCGATCACAAGACCAAAAGTGAAAGGGCTACATTCAAGCAGGATCGAAGTGCTCTATTCCGCCATGTCAGCTTCAAAGGAATTTCTTTCTTCTCAATCAATTGGCCGATTCACCCCACCAGATAACATCTCACTCTACCACTGCAATCCAACTTTCCATCCTTCCTTCTTTTACTCTTGATAACAATCGTGTTCTTATTGCCGGACAGGACTCGGTTTCTTGAGGCCGTTTTTAACACGAATTCACCATCAGTGACTTTGAATACCCTTACCAGTTACAGGGTCCAGCAGGAAGATATGGAGCAATTATTCCAGGATCACAAGCCAAATATATCCCTGTATGTTCTGGTTAATAGGTTCTCCCCCTTGTACCAACCCTTGTTCGGTTCGTGAGCCCAGCCAGGTCACACCAAAGCCCGCCTTTGTTCCTACTCGACTTGGCTACTGTTTTTTTTACAGCGGCAAACCTTCGCCACACCAACCGGAACATCCAGAGGGGACCCCACCTTCCGGGGCCAGAATTTAGCTCTCTGTAGATACCCCGGTTGGGTGTTCCACCGCATTCCATGTTCCATTCATATCAGAGACAGAGGAATGCAATATCATACAAAAACTGGATACCGCTCCCACACCTCCGAGCTTTGCCTCTATTCATGCCTTCAAAGGTCTCCGGCGAAGTAGCCCTAAGAGCAAACCGGGCAATCTGCTGTCCCAGCCTCTGCCTTACCTCTAGTAGCCGTTAGCCGATTTGACCGTATTCCGGGCCGTCATAGGGTATCTGTGTCAATAATTCTCCTCCTGGATGCAGTAACTACGATCTTGGCGACAAAATTCGTCAGCATCCGCCCTCCCCCCCCCGATTGTACACCAAATACCGGTATTTTCACTTCACAAGATCTCAATTTTGTTGATTGGGAAAAAATTTCAAAACCCATCCAAGCCTTTAGAGTGATCTCGGTATTATCATTCATAATTGGCAAGTTCTGTTAGCTAATTCCTATGGGAGAATGCTGGTGAACAAATGGCACCTCTAATTTTATATGAGGTTCATATAAAAGAGTATAATACATTGCAATACTATCCAGTCTAGATCCAGGCTCTCAGCCCCCACAGTGGAGTGGAATGTTCTCATAATTTCTACCCAGAGAGTCTAAGGAGCCACCTACACGATGGCACTGATTTTGTTAATTCTAGATTGCTTTTACGTGAGTTACGAGTTCTCAAAATCGGCTAGTTGGGTGCAAGATAGGGGGGGGGTGCGGACGGCTTTTGTCGCCAATATCGTACTAGTGCGGTACTGTCGCCGGTCTTCCCCGTCGGGCGTTCCTTGCGGGTATTGGCGATCTTGACTGGGAGGCTTCCGGTGCGGACCGCCGGCGGGAGAGAGACGGAGGAAACTTGAAACTAATAAATTGAAGAGAAATCCGAACACTTATGGTTACAATAAACCGAAGTGATCAGCTCTCAAAAATGGATAAAGGATGATGATGAAGGAACAATTCCCATCAACCGAAGAAAAATCCACCACTTGACATCCGCTCCTCTAAGGAGTTTTCCACACTAGCTAAATAACAAAGGTCCGCCCACCCAGACTCCTCACTTGCTCGACTACGTAACACCCTACATCCACGGAAATGATGAAAATTAACAGAAAGCTATCTAGTGGTCCGACAGTACGGTACCACTTCATTGACCTTGTAAGCCGGTCATGGGACATCACTCGTAAGTTTTTACTGATGACTTTAAATTCTGGCAACCGGGGCTTAGTAATGATATTACTTTACAATAACAGGAACTCCCCGGGCAGTACGTTTTGATAGGTGTAAAGAGGCTAGTAGCAAATAGGCAGAAGAAATGTGTGAGCACACTTTGTTAATGTTACAGGAGAATGCAAAAAGTATGCTAAAAGTGCAAGGAAGATAAGTATCACAAAAGATGAGTCTTAGAATGTATCCGAACATGGATCCAGCATGATAGAATCTAACCCTGTGCCATGTCCGGGAAGGAATTTAGAGTGGAGTTGGTGTGCTATCGGGGCAATCGGTCTGGCATGTAGATTTAAAGGATAAATGTCTAATACGAGTAGCTCTGATATCTTCCAAATACAGGAAACCTATTCACTACTAGCTTGAACAGACAAAAAAGCCTCTAATAATAGTTTCATGAGGAAGCTCTCTTGCAATTATGTATAAAAAATTACCGCAACAAGACAGGACTGAATACAGTGAACCCGAGAATAGCTACAGACAGACAGCAAGGAAATCCCGGACCTAGTAGTAGGCAGATTAAGTTATGCGCACTGAGTATATCAATAACAAAGTTTAGAGAGAAAACGTGATTTATAGTAAAACTCAGGCCCAGGTATGTAAAAATGAAATTGGGAATATAGAAAAAAAAAATACAACTATGAGAGAATTTGCGATCCCTGTTTCGGCAGTTTGGGGATGCAAGGAAATACAATATCGAATTGTTCGTCCATGAATAGCATCTCCGGCGAGCGGTGAGGGGAAAGAAGGAGAGATGATAGCCCGTAGGAACTAGGGAAGAAACTGACTCGGTCGGCGCCGCGTCTTATGTGATTTCGACCGTCTTTCCACCTGTACTTGTATGGAACTGCTATCTACTGCCCGATCGGTAACCACATCCCAATATGGATGCCCATTAGGGGTTCGGTGATTGATCTTAGACAACCTTGTGTAGAGGTCCATTCCAATAGAGTACTCTGAACCTAGAACTTCGTTCATGATCCAAGCCTTGTTCTGACAATCCTCGGCACTCGGTCGATCCTCTGGAATCGGTTGTAGAATGTCACGGAGGAAGGAGACACAGGGGATACTGAAGCCTATGTTATCAAGCAATAGGGGCGAGGAAGGCGCGGTCAGGGCGTATCTCAATACCTCCATGGGGTCATTGAACAAAAGTTTGCCGGCGAACATCCTATACAAGACACACCCAAGGGACCAAATATCTACCCTATTGGTCTTCGGTTTCGATGTGTCATGCATTTCGGGCGCCATGTAACCCTGCGTGCCAGTGGTGGTTTTCAGGTATGTGGAGGCGCCAGAGGGTGGGATGCGCTTCGAGGCACCAAAGTCACCGATTTTAACACGGACGACATGGGTCTGATCATCTGGAAGGGAGAGGAATATGTTCTGGTGACCGTTAGGTTTTGAGAACAGTGCTTGGGAGAGGGGGGCACAGACCTCGGGCTTTAGATCGCGATGTGTGATCCCTTCTCTATGCATTACTCCCAATCCGTGGAGAAGCTGCTTGATTACAACCCTAGTATCACTTTCGTTCCATCGATAGCCATCCGCAAAGCTCTGCGACATATCCCCCATAGGCATATACTCCATAGCGATGTACAAGTAGTGAGTGTCTTCATAAGTAGAGTTGAATTTGACGAACCACTCGTGCTGTGCACATGTTATGCAAGACTTGAGGTGAGCCAAAAGAGACCAATGCCGGTTATGAAACGATGAGAGTCCGGACAAGACTTACCCTTGCTAATGCCTCTAAATTCTTGATCTCAGCATGATACCGCTTCGAAGTGAAGTTTGGCAAGGCCCGTGGTATCATCTTCACGGCCCATAGCTCAGGGGACTTCATTCCACGTAGGCGAACTTTCTCCAGGAATACGGTTCCGCAGGCACCCGTGCCGATTTTGTAATTCAACGCCCAAGCTGGTGGTTCCCTGGCAGGGGCACCATGGGCTCTCACTGCTTCACGCTCGGGCGGAGGAGGCGGCGGGATCCCATAGTGTTGGCCCCTACTTGCAGATCCCAAGTCATTGAAGCTAGTGGTTGTGGCTGGTGTAGGAACAGGGTAGTGATGGTGAGTGGAAGAGGTGTACTCGTACGAGTACTTATGGAAAGGGTCAAGGGGTTTAAATGGGCTTAAGTAATCGAAGGGGTCTACGGGAGAGAAATTGGAGAGGCCGTTATCCTGGGGGGTTGTGGTGGGGTCGGCATTTGTGGCACCATAGAGATGTGAGGGGGTTGAGTCCGGAAGCTCGATTGCGCTCGCCGTCAACGTGGCGTCGCCAGTAGACGCGACCGATTCGAAAAGGATACGGGCTCGATTGGTAAGATAGCTTTGGCTAAGGTAATCGTTAGTGAGCCATTAGCTTTCTAGGTAATGCCACTCTGAAGGAGCACTAGCGAACTGGAGAAGGCCTGACACACCTGTCATCATTAGACATCGTGTTCCTGATAACTGGGAAAATAGGGTAACTTATAAGTGCCGTATATTGCGACAAACCTTGCGGCTCAAGCTGGATAACCAGTCGCTGTCCCGGATCTCGATAATCGGGATACCTCGCTGTCCCGTATGAATCCCAGCAAGTTCTGAATTTCTTTAGACCAAAAACCTGACCACGGGTCTCGTACCACTCGGTGTGCCGGACGGATTCTTCGAATTTTGACGGTCTGGGAGAGCAGGGTGCGAGTGTACTAGGCACACTGTGGGGTTAACTTGATTCACCCCTCGTCAGGGGGAGAACCCTAACCCGCTACAACACAACAAGCGCGAAGTATGATAGAGCCTCAAGTTTCGGGTAGCGGTATGTATGATACAAGATATTTTCTCATTGACAAAAGCGGTGTGGAAGTAAAGCAAAAAATTTCTTAGAACCGCATTATAACCGACTGAAAGACTGTCCATAGGGGGGAAAGACCCTGATGCGCGAATAGAGATCTGCAGGGGCAAAGAGGGGTGGGCTCACCGAAAAGACCAAGCAAAATCGCCACCTGAGGCTTATCCGGGATAAATGTAGGCGGTTGGCACCTGCTGAGCCACTATTAGTGCATTTTGCTGGTGGCGCCCCACGCTGGAGAGGGTCAGAACCAGGAAGTCGGGACTCATAGCGATTATTTAAGAGGGAGGGAAACTCCTTTGCAGCAAGAAGTTTGTGTCATTTGGTGTTCATTGCTCCCCTCCCGTGTTGCCTCGGGCATGGCTACCAGTGCTTCTGTCTTCAGACCTCTAACATTGATTTATGCGCTCGGGCGCTGTGAGTCGATTCCGGCACATGAGTGGGTAGCCACTGCATACCAGCAGAAATCTGTTTGCTGAAATTGCTCTCTCCATTGTGTAGATGAGCAGTAGTAATGTTAAGCATGAGGGTGAAAACTAAGCTTGGGGTTGCTATGAGAATTGCGAATCTTCAGCCGGGTATCAGGAGGTAAACCAACTCTTTTTGGCTTCCCTCCAGCCCTAGCGGATTCGGTTTCTTGAGGCCGTTTTTAATGCGAATTCACCATCAGTGGTACTTCGAATATCCTTACTTGTTGCCGGTTATAGGGTCCGGCAAGAAGATATAGAACAGTTATTCAAGAATAACCAGCCAAATATATCCCTGTATGTTCCGGTTAATAGGTCCCCCCCTTGTATCAACCTTGGTTCGGTTCTTGAGTCTAGCCATGTCACACTAAAGACCACTTTTGTTCCTGCTCGAGTAGACCACTGTTTTTTACAGTGGCAAACCTTCCCCACACCAGCCGGAACATACAGAGGGGACCCCACATTCAGGGGCCAGGGTTTAGCTCTCTGCAGATACCCCGGTTGGGTGTTCAGCAACATGCCATGTCCCTTTCATATCAGACAGGAATGCGAAACCAAAACTGGATAATTCTCCCACACCTCTGAGCTGCTTCTATTCACGCCTTCAAAGGTCTCCCGCGAATGTAACCCCAAGAGCAAATCCCGCAATCTCCTCCCCCAGCCTCTGCCTTGTCTCTAGCCCCCGCGAAAAGTAGTTAGCCAACTCGATCGTAAGCTTGCTCGTACGGATATCTGCGCCAATTATTTTACTCTTGGATATAGTAACTACGATCTTGGCGACAAAAGTCGTCGGTACCCCCCTAACTTTGCCCTGAATATGAGTATTTTCGCTTCACAAAGTCTCAACCTTGGTTGGAATTTTTTTTCTAAACCTGCTGGAGCCTTTAGAGTGATCTGGGTGTTAATTTTCGTAGGTAACAAGATCTGTTAAGTTAATGCTCATGTGCAATGCCAAAGAGAATGCTGGTGAGCAAAAGGCACCTCTAGTTTTATATAAGGTTCCTATACAAGAAGTATCATAAAGTTATAGTGCAACAATATCCAATCTTGATCTCAAGCTCTCAGCCCTCACAGTGCAGTGGAAAAGTTCTCATAATTTCTACCAAGCAAGGTTAGGGAATTACTTGCAGTACACTTTAGCGTTGATGTTAAAATTCTAGACTGCTTTTACATGGGTTGTAAGTGCTCAAAATCAGCCATTTTAGTGTAAAGTGGGGGTGAGGTCCCGACAGGCTTTTGTCGCCAAGATCGTACAGTTTCTTGTCATGGTAGGCGGGTCATGGGAGATCACTCTGAACATTTTCATAGATGGTGGAAAAAAATGCTTCATGTGACGGAAGTATGTCCTGTGGGGAATAGTGGCACCCAGGATATTGGCCCTATATATAGATCACTCTCATGTGTATAAATTCCATGGCCTGGCACCTAGTTCACAATGTACAAGAGGTAAGTTATCAGACAACTCTGAACCTCCTTCTACAAGTCATACAGCTCTCAGTCAGCGAGTCTTTACTTTCTCTCATTTCACATACGGGATTTCCGACAGATGCCATTAAATTTTCGCAACCTGGACTTGGTGTTGATATTTTAATGTTTTTATTTTTTTATAAAACCTTTCGATTATTTATTTAATGTATAGAAAACTTATCTAGCACTAGTCAAAGGAGACAAAAAAAACTTCCAACAGTCTGCCTCATTGGATGAAACTAAAAAAAAAAACACCCTTGCCATCACGCCCCGGGGTCGAAAAAACTAGTATAAGGAGGGGGTGGATATAATGAACCCGAGAATCGCTGTAGATAAGCAACAAGGGAATCTTGAATTTGACAGTGAGTAAATGAAGCTATGCACGGTATAGAGGCATGGGAGAAAAAACACGATTTATAGTAAAACTTGAGCGCGGATAGGTAAAAGTGGGGTATGGAACATAGAAAAAGGAAATCAACGAAAGCCTGTGGCCATGCGTGGGAGGACCCGAGATCCCTATTTGGGCGGTTGGGGGTTCCAAGGGAACATTCTTTCAAAGTGTCCGTGCATGATTACTTGTCCGAGGGCCGGGGAAGTGAAGGGTGGTATGTGGGAAGAGGTTAAGTAGGAAGCTTGTCCCCTGGGTACAGCCTCCCCTCTGGGCTGCCCGATAGCGACCCAGGATTCTCATGTGTACCGAACTGCTGCCGGATTGGCGACCATATCCGGGAATGAATGCACATTAGGCGCTCGGCGGTTTAGCTTAGACAACCTTGAGTAGAGATCCTTCCCAATAGAGTACTCTGGTGCTGGAACTTCGCTCATGATCCAGGCTTTCTTCTGACATTCCTCTGCACTTGGTCGATCCACTGGAATTGGTTGCAGAATATCGCGGAGGAAGGAGACACAGGGGGCACTGAGGCCAATGTTGTCAAGCGGGAGAGGTGAGGAGGATGCGGCCAGGGCGTACCTCAATACCTCGAAAGGGTCATTGAATAAGAGACCCCCCGCGAACATTCTGTACAAGACACAACCGAGGGACCAGATGTCCACCCTGTTGGTCTTCGGTTTCGATGTGTCATGAACTTCGGGGGCCGTGTAACCCTGTGTGCCGGTGGTCGTTTTTAAGTATGTGGAGGCGTTAGAGTGTGGGATGTGTTTTGAGGTACCAAAGTCACCGATTTTAACACGGAGGGCATGGGTCTGGTTCTCTGGAAGGCAGAGGAATATGTTCTAGTGACTATTAGGTTTTCACAGTGGTGGTTTAGGAGCGGGGGCACAGACCTCAGGCTTCAGATCGCGATGTGTGATCCCTTCGCTATGCATCACGGCTAATCCGTGGAGCAGCTGCTTGATTACAACATTTGTATCACTTTCGCTCCACCGGCAGCCATCCGCGAAGCTCTGTGACATATCTCCCATAGGGATATACTCTATAGCAATGTACATATAGTATGTGTCCTGATAGTTAGAGTTGAGTTTGACGAACCATTCGTGCTCAGTGTTCCCAAGCGGCCAGTCCGGTCAGTCCGGCCATGGTTTTGAGAAGCCTGGGTCAGTCCGGCTTAAATTATCAACGGCCGCCAAAGCCTGCAGGCGCCCAGGCAACCGCCGGGTCGAGAGGATAGGCGGCCGCCAGATGCCCAGGCAAAGCCGCCAGATGCCCAGGTAAAGCCGCCAGATGCCCAGGTAAAGCCGCCAGATGCCCAGGCAAAGCCTGCAGATCCCGGGTAAAGCCGCCAGATACCTTGACAACGAGTGTTGCTCGTGTAAAACTCAACACTGATTGGCTGAGCTGTTCGCTTATGACATTTAATTGAACTACATAAATTAACCGACAGATACCCGGCCATTCATAGATATTTGTGAAAGCCGTCAGGCTGCTGGCTGCTCCCACCCCGATTAGAACAATAAATGCTACACGGTGCGTGTGCTTTTAGATCATCTTAAAGTCAATCAATGTCGCCAGCTTATCCATATATCCAATATCTAGTTCTTGTGTTCGCGTCTTTGACCGTTGCGCATTTATTCGGACACCCCACGATAGCCCTCCGAAAAGTTTTGCCTCTGGAAGTAAAGTTTCTAGCCGAGTGATCACATATTTCAAATGTTGAAACACTGGAAGTCACGTGTATCAACCCTAACCTTAATCTGAGGAAATGGCTTTCTGCAGATTAAGGTTAGGGTTAAAAACCTGAGGCCTGCAGGTCACCCAGGCCGGGCCCGGCTTTTTTTTGGAAAGCCCGTTTCCCATAGTCCGGCCCGGCCGTCTCTGAAAAAGCCTGGGCCAGTCCGGCCGTACCCAAAGCCGGACGGACTGGCCGGTTGGGAACACTGTTCGTGCTGATGACATATCAGACAAGACATGACCCAAATTGGACCAGATGCCAGTTATGAAAGCATACAAGTCTGGGCAAAACTTACTCTTGCTAATGCTTGTAAATTCTTGATCTCAGCTTGATACCGCTTGAGAGTGAAGTTTGGCAAGGCCCGTGGTATCCTCTTCACAGCCCATAACTCAGGGGACTTCATTCCATGTAGGTGGACGTTCTCCAGGAATACAGTTCCATAGGCGCCAGTGCCGATGATGTAATCCAACCTCCAAGCTGGTGGCTCTCCAACAGGGGCACGATGCGCGCTGCTTCAGGCTCGGGTGATGGGGAGTTAGGAGGCGGCAGGAAGCTCGGGTGGTCTAAATCAGATGTTAGGCTCACACTACCAGGCGGGGGTGTACCTGTGGGTCCCGCATGGTGGGAATCGGCCGGTTGGGGGGATGCGGTGATAGGGTACATGATATCAGCAGGCGTAAAACCGGGGTAGTGGGGGTAGAAGTGGTGAGGGAGTGGGGGATCGCCAGCAGGCGACGAGCCGAAACCGTTGTCATCTTGCAGGGTTGAGGTGGATATTTCGGTATTTGTTACATTATAAGGATGTGAGAGAGTTGAGTCAGGAGGCAGTGGGCGAACTACGATTGAGGGGGTAACATTTTGGTCCTGCTTTAGTTTTATGGGCTCCCTCGCCTGGCGAACGATTTCTCTCCATATAGCTTTAATGGAGTTGCTTCTAAGTCTAGTGCTGTAAGGGGTTTGACGAAGGTAATCGTCAAATAGCCATTAGCTTTCTAAGAAATGTCACTCTGGGAAAGCACTAGCGAGCTAAAGAAGGCCAACACACCTGTCGTCATTAGACGTCGTGTTCCGGATAGGGCTAGCAAAACCTGAAGAGGATTTTTTCCGACAGTTTGAATTCCAGGCCAAGGGTAGGATAGCTAAGGCCTCGGTTCGGTGTAACTGGGAGAATAGGGTATATTGCAATGAACCTTGCGGCTCAAGCTGGATGACCAGAGATAGGGACACGCACCCCGCTGTCCCGATCCTCGATAATCCGGATGCCTGGCTGCCCCGTACGAATCTGGGTAGGTTCTGAATTTCGCTTCACCAAAGCCCGACCAGTTGTTCCGGATCGCTCGCTGTGCGGGACAGATTCTTCGAACTTTAGTAGTCCGGGATAGCAGGGTGTGAGTGCACTGGGTGCACTATAGGGTTGGCTCAATCCAACCCATCCGTGCAGAGGGAGAACCCTAACCCCATGCAACACAACAAACAGAGCCTCAAGTTTTTGGGTATGATACCGGTATCTATCATACAAGATATTTTCTCATTAACAAGCGGTGTGAAAGTAAAGCAAAAAATTACCTGGAACCTCATTATAGCTGACTGAATGACTGTCCACAAGGGAAAAGACCCCGATGCGCGATCAAGATCTTCAGGGGCAAAGAGGGAGGTGCTCAACGAACAGACCAAACAAAATCGCCACCCGAGGCTTATCTGGGGTAAATATAGGCAATTAACACCTGCTGGGCCACTTTCAGTGCATTTGAGTGATTGCGTCCCACACCCGAGTGAAGGTCGAAAGCGGGAAGTCAGAACTCATAGCGATTATCGGAGAGGGAATAAAACTCCTTTGCAGCAAGAAGTTCGTGTCATTGGGGCTCCTTGCTGATGGTACAAGGGTAGATCATGAAAACATGGTACAAAGCAGGGATCAGAGGTAGGAGAGCTGTGGTACGGCGCTTATCAAGTGTGTACCATAATTGTGTCCAAATCAGAGCAATTGAATTTAACAAAGTGCAAACTAAAGAACTAAACATTCATCATCATAGCCAAACGTTACTGTTTTTTTTTTCTGAGTTCCTTTCCAATCCTCCTTTCCACAGCAAATACCACTACTATTGAGTGAAGAATGAAAGACCCACTGTGCTACGCAGAAACAGCAGCATTGGTGACCTGGAATAGGAAAATCAAAACAAATAGGAAAACCAGAAATAAAAGAAAGTAAATAAGAATATATAAAAAGCAAGACTTAGATCAGCAGTGCAGGGCAGGGGATCATAGGATTGTTGAGGAGAAGGACAATTTGGTAGCATAAGTGAAGGCAAAGGCTAAGGAAAAGCAGCAGGTAGAAAGTAGTGGGTGGGAAAGCAAAGGGCAGAAGAGCACTGGCAGTGAGCAGAGGAGCCATGGGACGGGAGCAGTAGGTGGGGAAGTAGTAGATGGGGTAGTGCGGGGCGGGCGAGTAATAAGCAGGGAAGTAGTGGGCACCGGAGTAGCGGGCAGGGAGATAGTGGGTTGAGAAGTACAGAGCAGGGGAGTAAGATATGGGGGAGTAGGATACAGGGGAGTGGGATACAGGGGAGTGGGATACAAGGGAATGGGATACAGGGGAGTGGTGGGCGAGATGGGCAGGGGAGTAGTGGGCCGGGGAGTAGTGAGTAGGGAGTAGTGAGCGGAGAAGAAAATAGGAAGCTGAGGGGGACTGAGGGGTATTTAATAGACAGTAGGTTAGGTAGAGTAGGAGAATAAGAAGTGGAAAAAAAAAAGGTGATGAAATAACGGATAAGAACTAACATTTAGTATGACCCCCATTGGCACTAAGAACAGCATCCACTTGATCAACCATAGTATCCAGAATCTGACCAAGCTCATACTCAGTAATTAAATTCCACTGATCTTAGATAGCCGTAATCATGCCAGTGTCGCTATTGTTCTGGGGGTGGGGGAGATGCTTGCCGATACATGTCTTCATCAATCTCCAAACAGCCTCGATTGGATTAAGATCCGGGGAAGTTGCTGGCCATGGCATAAGATAGTTGTAGAGACCGCGCACCTGTAGCTCGGCAACAGTAGTACGGGTACGATGGGGGAAACCATTATCGTGTTGGATATAAATGTAATCATTGGTTCGAACTGACTCAGTATTTCAAAAACGATCCAAGTGGGGTACAATGTAGGTCTGATATCCCTTGGCATTTATCGTCTTACCCCAGGCACCTTTATCCCAAATAATCAATGGGCCCTTACGACGGCCAACAATGCAGCCTCAGACGATAATTGATTCCTGCTTCTTAAATTTCGGCAAACGGCAGGACTCGGCAAACTCTTCCTCTGCTTGCCTAGTGACCCAAACACAACCAGGAGCCCCACCAATATTAAAGGCGCATTCGTCCGTCCAAATAACCTTAGCCCAATCATGAGTAGCCCATACCTTATAGATATCAGCCCAGGAGAAGCGTGCCTAACAAATAAATATATTCAATTAGTATTTAGAAAGCCTTATTATTGAATAATATTTCAAAATACAAAACAAAGCATTATCTTAGGGGATAGAGGCTTCTTGATAAAAGGGGGTAGAGAACTTGGCAAGGGGAACTAGAATAATTGGACCTCATCCGGAGCACTTGTTTGGCAAAAAAGGGACAGAACTACTATTGGGCGATCCATATAGGCCTTGGAAGCGGACAGACTTGTGGGGACTGTAGGTGTCCCAGGTGGTGGCCTTTTCTGGGTAACTCCGGATAACTGGCAGGCCCTACAGGTAATTGGTGAAGACTGCACATGACAGGTAACATCTGCAGAAGACCGGCATAGAGTGCACAAGACGGGCAAGTACTGCAGAAGATGGCCCAGGGCAAGGACTGCAGAAGACAGTTGAGGACCACAGATGGTGGGTAAGGACGACAGGGACGATTTGGGAACCGATCAGTTGAGGACGGTAGGGCTATACAGTCACCCTCTTAAACGGTAGTCTTTTTGAAAGGACAGACCCTCTTGCCCTACAGCGTGAGCCAGATACCTAGGATGCCCCAAATAGCTGTCCTGGCGGTGCCTACAGGGCGGGACGCTTGGGAACATTGGTCCACCATAAGGCAAGAATCCCTCAAGAGCTATTCAAGTTATAGAGCCAGGATTCGTTGTATGAGCTGGGTGCATAGGCGGTGGACTTGCCATGTCATGAAATACTGTATTGTAGGAAGTCAGAACCATATTAACCAGAACAGACAGGGATATATTTGGCTGGCTAACCTTAGATAACTGATCAATAGTTTGTTGCCGGACCTTGTATCCAAAAGTGCGGTTTCCAGACACCAGAGAATAATTGGCAATAGGTAAAGAAAGAAAGTAAAGAAATTACAAAGAGAGGGAGATTTTGGGTTACCTACCGCTTGGGTTTTGATCGAAAGAAAAGGTTTCTTTCGGGCAACACAATGATGATATCCCGCTGAAGACCTAGTACGACGTAGTGTCCGATCACAGGCATTGAGACCAGCTATGCGGGCAATTTCGGCATAGGGCTTGCGCCGATTTTCTGCTGAGGCGGTAGCTCAGGTGATAAGCTTCTGACGGTTTGGTGTACGAAGGATAGAATGCCGGCCACGAACACTATTACGGGTAGGAGTATGTGGTGGATGTGCAATACGGTAGACTGTAGATAGCGCAACTCCAGTTGCTGTTGCAATCAGTCTATATGGCCAGTGGGCAAAATGTTTGAGCCTACGGATCTTATGGCAAAGGCCAACATCAACTTCAGTACGTAGAGGCTGGGGGTTGGTTTCCAAGCTGCTTGGTTCAGGACCAAGATCGGAGATGGGAGTGTTAGGATGAGAGGTACTGGAGGAATTGGCTCCGCCTTCGACTTGAGTCTTTCCTTCTCTATTAAATATAGGGCAGGGAGTAGAACAGCGAGTGGGACTTTGAAGGTCACAGTCTGGCTCAGAGTCAGCAGCAATAATATACTCGGACTCTGAGCAAGGCTTTGTGGAGGTAGTGGAGGAGGTTAAAGGTCGATTTGGAAACGAAATATAAGAAGAGGTCTCATCATCTCAGGTTTCGGCATCAAAGAGCCAGGTACGTAGAAGGCTTGGGCTCCCTGGAACGGGAAGGAGATGCTCATCTCGACTAGTAGACTGTGAAGACATTGCAAGCTGACATAGAACTATAACTCATAATAACCTATCGTAGAAGCTTTCTTGATTGCTATTTATCATAAAATCATCTATACGTATTCATCAGATATCACTCGTATGTTTCTACCCACACACACCATTGCCTCGTATTTCGCGGTAATCTTCGGATAATTAAGACAAATTTTATGTTTCTTATTTTCTCTAACGATCTAATGATTATGAGTATGATCGTTCTACACATTCAACCTACCTTTCACTAGTCTTAGTTTAAGCGAGAATACCAACACCACTTTATTTACCATCAAATCAGCATTCAGTGGTTGTCGCACATGACCCTTGGTTGGAACATATACTTTTTCTCGTGTTCCAAAGTTGTCGTCACAACGGAGGAATGACCACCCCGGCTCTGTACCATGTTTTCATGATCTACCCTTGTATCATAATCCTAGTAGAATAATAGTAGAATGCTGTATTAGGAGAAGGGATGAGGCAGGCAAATGGAAGCGCACATGATAAATTTATGGAGGAACACTGAAGTGTGGACAAGCGAACGTTCCAAGGCATGAACGGATAAATAGGGCATATGCGGACACATGAGTTGCATATGTACCAGCAGAGTTTTCACTATGATATCATACTTAAGGTGAGCCGTAGCTAGTAACCCCACAAAAAGCTCCCCCCCCGCCAATATAGCACGCGATTGTACTACCTCCACCACTTGCCCCTCTCCGGTGTCGCATCGGGCATGGCTCCTGGCATCAGAACCCCTAACTTTGATTTATGCGCTGGGGCCCCGCCTGTCAATAGAGGCGTACGGTATCTGGAGGTAAGCCAACTCTTTTTGGCTTCCCTCCAGCCCTAGTGGATTCGATTTCTTGAGGCCGTTTTTAATGCGAATTCACCACCAGTGACTTTGAATACCCGTACCAGTTATAGGATCCGACAAGGAGATATGGAGCAATTATTCAAGGATAACCAGCCAAATATATCCCTGTATGTCCCGGTTGATAGGTTCCCTTGTACCAACCCTTGTTCGGTTCGTGAGCCCAGCCTGGTCACACCAAAGACCGCCTTTGTTCCTACTCGACTTGGCTACTGTTTTTTTACAGCGGCAAACCTTCGCCACACCAACCGGAACATCCAGAGGGGACCCCACCTTCCAGGGCCAGAATTTAGCTCTCTGCAGATACCTCGGCTGGGTGTTCCACCGCATTCCATGTTCCATTCATATCAGAGACAGAGGAATGCAATATCATACAAAAACTGGATACTGCTCCCACACCTCCGAGCTTTGCCTCTATTCATGCCTTCAAAGGTCTCCAGCGAAGTAGCCCCAAGAGCAAATCCGGCAATCTGCTTTCCCAGTCTCTGCCTTACTTCTATACTAGTCCGCACGCAGAGCCGTTAGCCGATTTGACCGTATTCCGGGCCGTCATAGGGTATCTGTGTCAATAATTCTACTCCTGGATGCAGTAACTCCTATCTTGGCGACAAAAGTCGTCAGCATCAGCCCCTCCCCCCGGGTACTTTCGCTTCACAAGATCTCAATTTTGTTGATTGGAAACTTTTTCCAAAACCCATCCAAGCCGTTAGAGCGATCCAGGTATTATCATTCATAAGTGGCAAGTTCTGTTAGTTAATTCCCATGGTGCGATGCCAGAGAGAATGCTGGTGAACAAAAGGCCCCGCTAATTTTATATGAGGTTCCTCTACAAAAGTACATCTCAACACTATCTAGTCTAGATCCAGGCTCTCAGCCCACACAGTGGAGTGGAATGTTCTCATAATTTCTACACAGAGAGTCTAAGGAGCCACCTACACGATGGCATTCGTTTTGTTAATTCTAGATTGCTTTTAGATGAGTTACGAGTTCTCAAAATCAGCCAGTTGGGTGCAAAATAGGGGGGGGTGCGGACGGCTTTTGTCGCCAAGATTGTACTGGTACGGTACTGTCGCCGGTCTTCCCCGTCGGGCGTTGTTTTGCGGGTATTGGCAATCTTAACTGGGAGGCTTCTAGCATAGCCCACCGGCAAGAGAAAGACAAAAGAAACTGAAACTGATAGGTTGAAGTGAATGCCGTATACTATTGGTTATGATAAACCGAAGTGATTAGCTCTCGGAAATGGATAAAGGATGATGATGAAGGAACAATTCCCAACTGAAGAAAAATCCACCACTTGACCTCCGCTCTTCTACGGAGTTTTCCACACTACTCGAGTATGTGAATCAAAATATCATTCAATTCCTTACATAATCTTAGAAATCTATCCAATAGGTAAGAAGTCAATAAGGTCTCTTGATTTTCATTTTTCTTGGTTTTACATAGCTCTGATGTGTTTGAGATATAAGAAACCTATTAAGTACTAGCCTAAGCAGTCAAAAGGCCTCTAGTAACAGTTTCATGACGAAACACTCTTGCAATCAAGTATAAAAAACTACCACAAGACGGGGCTGAATAAAGTGAACCCGAGAGCGGCTACAAACAGACAACAAGGAAATCTCGGGACAAGTAGTGGGTAGATTAAGTTATACACACTGAGTACATCAAGGAAAAAATCCAGAGAGGAAACGTGATTTATAGTAAAACTCTGGCCCGGGTACGGAAAAATGAAACCGGGAATATGGAAAGAAAAAATGTAACTATAGGAGAATTTGAGACCCTCGTTTCGGCGGTTTGGGGCTCCGAGGAAATATGATCTGAAATTGTTCGGCCATGAATGGCTTCTCCGATGAACGGTGAGACGAAAGAAGGAGAAATGATAGCCCGTAAGAACTAGCGAAGAAAAAGACTCCGTCGGTGCCGCTGCTCCTTAAACGTGACTAATTATTTTGATTTCGTTCGTTTTTCCACCTCTCGTTTTGCGGGAGTAATGCTATTAATGTTATCTAATACCCGATCGGTAACCACATCCCAACATTGATGCTGATTAAGGGTTCGGTGGTTGATCTTAGACAACCTTGTGTAGAGGCCCATTCCAATAGAGTACTCTGGACCTAGAACTTCGTTCATGATCCAAGCTTTGTTCTGACAATCCTCGGCACTCGGTCGATCCTCTGGAATCGGTTGTAGAATGTCACGGAGGAAGTGGATACAGGGGATACTGAAGCCTATGTTATCAAGCAATAGGGGTGAGGAAGGTGCGGTCAGGGCGTATCTCAATACCTCGAAAGGGTCATTGAACAAGAGAGTACCGGCGAACATCCTATATAAGACACACCCAAGGGACCAGATATCTACCCTATTGGTCTTCGGTTTCGATGTGTCATGCATTTCGGGCGCCATGTAACCCTGTGTGCCAGTGGTGGTTTTCAGGTACGTGGACGCACTAGAGGGCGGGATCCGCTTTGAGGCACCAAAGTCACCGATTTTAACGCGGAGGACATGGGTCTGATTCTCTGGAAGGGAGAGGAATATGTTCTACTGACTGTTAGGTTTTGATAACATTGCTTTGGGAGAGGAGGGGCACAGACCTCGGGCTTTAGATCGCGATGTGTGATCCCTTCTCTATGCATCACTGCTAATCCGTCGAGAAGCTGCTTGATTACAACCCTAGTATCACTTTCGTTCCATCGATAGCCATCCGCCAAGCTCTGCGACATATCCCCCATTGGGATATACTCCATAGCGATATACAGGTAGTGAGTGTCTTCATAAGCAGAGTTGAATTTGACGAACCACTCGTGCTGTACACATGTTAGGGGAGACTTGAGGTGAACCGGGCGGGACCAATGCCGGTTATGAAACGGCGGGGGTCCGGGCAAAACTTACTCTTCCTAATGCCTCCAAATTCTTGATCTCAGCATGATACCGCTTCGAAGTGAAGTTTGGCAAGGCCCGTGGTATTCTCTTCACGGCCCATAGCTCAGGGGACTTCATTCCACGTAGGAGAACTTTCTCCAGGAATACGGTTCCGCAGGCACCCGTGCCGATTTTGCAATTCAACGCCCAAGCTGGTGGTTCTCTGGCGGGGGCACAATGGGCTCTCACTGCTTCAGGCTCAGGTGTTGGGGGGACCTGAGGAGGCGGCTGGATCCGGTAGTCTAGACGAGACATTAGGCTCTTACTATCATGTAGGAGTATTGGACCCTACTTGTGGATCCCAAGTCATTGGAGCTAGTGGCTGTGACTGTTGCAGGAACAGAGTAGTGACGGTGGGCGGAAGAGGTGTACACGTCGATGGGGTAGTCGGGGGGTGCTAATTGGTTGCGGGATGGGAGCAACTGAATGGCCGAGAGATCGGGGCCTCTGTTATATCGGTGCCGCGCCCCTCCCTTGTGGACTCGGTATGTTGCTTTAATTGTGCTTGCCTTCAACGGGCGGTCGCGAGTGGATGCGATTGATTTGAAAAGGCTACCATCTCGATTAGTGAGATGGCTTTGGCTAGGTTAAGCATTAGTGAGCCATTAGCTTTCTCGGTAATGCTACCCTGAGGGAGTGCTAGCGGACACGGCCTTACACACCTGTCATTATTAGACATCGTGTTCCGGATATACGCTAGCAAAACCTGCAGAGGATTTTTCCGGCAAATTGAAATCTAGGCCAAGGGTAGGGTAGCTAAGGCTTTGATAACTGGGAAAATAGGGCACAAGTACCGTATATTGCGATAAAACTTGCGGCTCAAGCTGGATGGCCAGTCGCTGTCCCGGATCCCGATAATCCGGATGCCCCGCTGTCCCGTATGAATCCCAGTAAGCTCTGAATTTCTTTAGACCAAAACCTGACCAGCGGTCTCGAATCACTGGGCTGGGCTGTGCCGGACGGATTCTTCGACTTTTGGCGGTCTGAGAGTGCGGGGTGCGGGTGTACTAGGCGCACTGTGGGGTTAACTTAATTCAATCCTTAGGGAGTGGGGAGAACCCTAACCTGATACAACACACCAAGTGCAAAGTACTCGTACTGTGGAGGTGGATGGACCTGAGGTGGCGTTGGTGAGGCTGCCGAAGGGTAAGAGGAGGAGGACGATTGGGGTTGAGGGGAGTGAGGTGGAGGAGAGTGAGAGAGAGGTGGAGGAGGTGGGGGTGGTTGTGGCGACCTCGATTCCCAGGGGTCCAAAAGGATATGTGGCGGGGACACCTGGGGGTAGAGGTAGGGGTAGTGATTATGTGGCGGGGGCCCCAGTTGGGCCGAGGAGTGGACAGTTTGGGCGGGGTGTGGTTAACCCCAACTTTTCTATGTTTTTCAACCAATCCCGGGGGTTTCCCGGAGACCGTGAGAAATGGCCTGCGGGGCGCGGTAGGGGATGCAGATGACCTTGAGTGATGAGGGTAGACTTAACTAGGGCCGCGTTTGTCTGTTGCGAATCCACGTGGTTAGGGCTTGCCTTTCCCCTTAACCAGTTGATGGAGGAGCCCGCCTGGTGTGTGAGCACTGGGGTTTCGGATACGTAAGTTCACCTTGTTATTGTTGTTTTACTAATGATACAGATTCTTCATTCGGCTTGGTGACCCGCTCGGGGTGCGGTTGGCTACGGGGGGAAGTCGGATTAGTGGTTTTGATGTTGATTTGGTGTAAAGGGTTATTTGTTGTTTGTTTACCGTTGCTGAAGGTGGTGAGGGAGTGTGTTGCGGGAGGTGGTTCCGCGCATAGCTAGTTACAACCGGTCAACGCTTTAGAGTAGCAATACGGCCGAAGTAGTTAGGTTAGAGTCCTAATACGAAAAAAGTTTATAAAAAAAAAAAAAAAAAAAAAAAAAAAAATTACTCTTACTGTTACGGATAAAATTTGGCTTTACTCACTGCGGTTCTTGAGCTAGTTTACGAATAAATTGGGCAATAGATAGCGGTTGATGAAGTGAGTTTGCTTGGGAAGGCGTCACGTTTTCTGCAGGGGTGGCTGTTGCCTTGTCTTGGCAGACAGGGGACTCTATTTAAAGCTACGGTCTTTCACTTCTCGCTCCCACGACCACCACCACGACGACGGGAACACAGCACAACGGAGGAGCTGTCGGACAGTGAATTGAGGAAGGAAAATCTGTCCTATACCTAGTTAGTCGGACAACCTGTAAGGTTGGGCTTTCTTGCGGTGGGATTTTTTTCTCTTTTGTGCGGTTCCCCGGGTTGGCTTTAGGAAAAGGGTTTGCGGACTAGATTAGAGATCCTGAATTGATTGTGATTTGTGTGGTTTTCCTTTCTATGATAGTTAAGGATTCTTGATTGTGACATTTGTTTGCCCGTACTTCTCCTGTTTCGCAGAGTAGATAATATTGCCCCGATATTTTGTTTTCAGTACTCGTATGTGCTTGAGTACTGTGGGGCTGAAACTGGGCCTGCTTATTTCTTTCTAAATTGTTTCCTGTACTTTTACTTTTTACTATCCCTTGGTCGGATAAGACTGTCAAAGTTGTAGCCTGGTCCGTGCACTGCTTTTGGAGAAACTTGATTGGAGGAGAATGGGCAACACAGCCACTTCATGATGAGAACTTCTCGCAAATAATTTCTCGTCACTAAGAGTGGGGAAAGTGCACGGACCAGGCTACAACTTTGACCGTCTCATCCGACCAAGGGATAGCGGGCAGCTTAGATAGCTAGTTAGTTCGACCGGTGGAGTGGGCAAGTGATTACTAAGGAGGGGCAAGGATCGTGGGTTGAAAAGGAAGAGGAGAGGCAACGGAGACTAAACACCAAACACACGACACGCGGGAGAGAGAACCACATGTTCATAGACGACTCCGATCTTGTTTTTGATCGATAGTTTTTACTTCTTTCTTTACGGGTTCTTTTATCATCGTCATTGTTTTCTTTAACTCTACCCACTGTGCGAGCGGTGATTGCCCACATCGGTACTGTTTCGTTTCCTGATAGTGATATCATTTCCCCGTTCAATTCGTGTCGTTCTTTTCTTTGCTTCAGGGTTAGTATTGCTCACCGGAGAATACTATCTGCCTGGACCAAAGTCATCGTTTCAGTACTCGCTGCGAGAACAATTTCCGGGACAACCGTCGCAACCGGCATCCCCCGCAACATTCAACCGTAATGAAAATCACAGTATTAACAAGTCATCACAGTTGTGGATGCAATTGTAATCACTACTAAGACCTGTTTATTTGTGTCCCACCTTCTCTCTAGGGCATGGGATTTGGTAATAGGACTTTTGGTTTTGACTCTGGCATTGACCTGAGCTGTCGTAGTATTGCGATAGTTGAGTGTGGTAAGGAATCGTAGGAGCGTCGTTATCACAGAACTTATTCTCACCTGAAGCATTGGGCACAAGATATTTTCTCATTCACGTGTTGTGTGGAGGTGGGGCACAAAATTACCCAGAACTAGTGATGGACACGATCAGATCATGATCGATCACCTCGATTACAAGGCCCTCTCGATCATGGTATGATCGATCATGGAAGGTATAATCTGATCGACTAAACTCGATCATAATCGATCACTCCCCTACTGATAACTTCCTTTGTGAAACTCTGAAGCCAACCCTTCACGTATCCCAAATTATTCTCAATAATAAATACGAAACCAATATCTAGAGGCCAAGAATAGTCTTTAAAGTAACAGGAATCATAGTCCTACTAAATGAACAATAATTAATTGAACTAATCTTGATCATGCGCTCAGAGTGGTTCTAATCAATTACTAAATCAATTCCGAGCAGTAATAATGCTTGATCACTAGATCATGCTCGAGCATTCCTATTGCGCAATCATGGTCGATCACTCGATCATGATCGTGCCCATCACTACCCAGAACCACATTATAGCTGACTGAATGACTGTCCACAGGGGAAAAGACTCTGATGCACGAATCAGGATCTGCAGGGGGGCAAAGAGGGATGGGCTCAAAGAAAAGGGCTGAGCAAAATCGCCACCTGAGGCTTATCTGGGATAAATGCCTGTATGTATAATAATTAACGCATACTGAGCCACTTTTAGTGTATTTAGTGATGGCGCCCCACACCCGAGCAAAGGTCGGAAACGGGAGGTCGGGACTCGTGGCGATTATTTAGGAGGGAATAAAACTCCTTTGCAGCAAGGAGTTTGTGTCATTGGGTGTTCCTTGCCGATGGTATAATAATCCCAGTAATGGAATGTTGTATTAGGAGCGGGGATGAGCCCCGGAAAAGGGAAGCGGACATGGTATGGAGGAACACTGAAGTGTGGACGAGCGAACGTTCTAGGGCATGAACGGATGTATTCGGCATGCGCGGAGACAGGGGTACACATGTACTAGTACTAACAGAGTTTTCACTACTTAGAGCCTGTTTGGTTACAACGGTTCCGTTCCGTTCCCCCATACAAAAGGTCCCTTTCCTTCCGTTTCAAAACGGAAAGAACACTCTTTTACAGTGGAAACGGTCGCCGAACGGAACGGAACCGTCGTAACCAAACAGGCTCTTAAAGGTGAACCTTAGCTTCCAACCTCCATCAAGAATACATACCAGAACCTCCCCGTCAACATACGAGCACACGATCGTACCACCTCCATCACTTGCTCCCCTCCGGTGTTACCTCGGGCATGGCTGCCAATGCTTCTGACTTCAGACCTCTAACTTTGATTTATGCACTGGGGCACCGTCGGTCTGTTCCGGCATATGAGTGGGTAGCCACTGCATAGCAGCGCGAATCTGTCTGTTGAAATTGTTACCACCATCGTGTAGATGAGCAGTGGTAATGTTAAGCATGGGGCTGAAAACTGAGCCTGGGGTTGCCATGGGAATTGTGAATCTTCAGCTGGGTATCAGGGGGTAAGCCAACTCTTTTCCAGGACTAGCGGACTAGATTTCTTGAGGCCGTTTTTAACGCGAATTCACCATCAGAGACTTTGAATACCCTAGCCAGTTACAGGGTCCAGCAAGAAGATATGGAACAGTTATTCAATGATTACCAGTCAAATATATCCCTGTCTGTTCCGGTTAATAGGTTCCCCCCCTTGTACCAACCTTGGTTCTGTTGATCCCACCCAGGTCACACCAGACACCACCTTTGTTTCTACTCTAGTAGACTACTGTTTTTTACAGCGGCAAACCTCCGCAACGCCAACCAGGACATACAGAAGGGGCCCCACCTTCCGAGGCCAGCATTTAGCTCTCCCGGGGTACTCCGGTTGGGTGTTCCACCGCATGCCATGTTCCTTTCATATCAGAGACAGCGGAACGCAAAACAAAAACCGGATAATTCTCCCACACTTCCGAGTTTTGCTTCTATTCAGACCTTCAAATGTCTCCGGCGAACGTAACCGTAAGAGTGGATCCGGCAATCTACTCTCCCAGCCTCCCCCTTGTCTCTAGCCCCCGTGAAAAGCAGTTAGCCAATTTTATCGTAACATAGCCCATCGTACGGGTAATCCGCCCCAATAATTTTGCTCTTGGATATAGTAACCACGATCTTGGCAACAAGAGTCGTCGACCCAAATTTTACACTACATGTAGGGTCGGAACAACCCATTGCCAATTGGGCAAAGTGCGTGATTTGGCTTGGGGGTGGTGGAAAAAAGGCTTAGTCTGAGTCGGCGCGTCCTTCCCTGGGGGCCATAGCTCCAGCACATATAGGGCCATCGCACTCCCGGGGGTTGGAGACCTCCAAGCTCGCTACAGCTCGCGTTCTTTTTCCCACCCACCACCGCGGAGACTTATATGACGCCCTCATTGTCATCTTGGGATATATCGGTGGCAACGATCCCGAGCGACACGGGCAGCGGCACTCCCCCAATGTCTCCGACAGTGGACTTACAAAAGAAGCGTGGAAGAAGGATAGTATCGCTAGGCTGGCTTTTGGTTTTCATATTTCTGTATATTCTCTGGGGTTTTCATTCTCTCTTTATATTAACGAATATCTTAATGTATTCGTTTGGCTTGCAAAATGGGATATGGGTATTTTCCCTTCACAAGATCCGAACTTTGTTGATTGGAAACATTTTTTTCAGCACCCGCTAATGTGCTTAGAGTGATCTGGATAGTATCTTTCATAAGTAGCAAGCTCCCTTAATGCGCATGGTGCAATGCTAGAGAGTGATGCACAAAAGGTGTGATACGATACCTCTGATTTATATGAGGCTCATATACAAAAAGTATATTGCAACAATAACCAATTCGGATCCCAAGCTCTCACCCCTCACAGTGTAGTGGAAAATTTTCTCATATTTTCTACCCAAGAAGTTTAGGGAATTACTTAAGTTACACTATGGCGTTGAATTTATTAATTCTAGATTGCTTTTGCATGAGTTGTCAGTGCTCAAAATCAGCAATTTTAGTGTAAAATGGGGGGGGGGGGGTGCGACTACTTTTTGTCGCCAAGATGGTACAGTTTGATTGAGATGGCAAGCAGGTCATGGGACATCACTCGTAATATTTTCATAGAGGGTTGTTGAAAATCTGGGCTGCGGAGGCAATGATTTATGTTGAGGATTTTACGCAGTGGACTGCAACCGCTTAAGTGGAGGTGAATGTCATGACTCATGATTGATTGATGATAACTCGATGAAAGGAAAGACTTGAGGAAAGTTGTGTACAGGAAGGAAGGTGTGAACCGAGTAAAGGTGGGAAGGAAAGAAAAACAAGGGGATGAAAACATTTTTTAGAGCTTGCGTGTCCTTTGGCTAGTGCCTACATATGCCTCAGCTGCCACAGAGGGCCGGCACATCCCGCATCAAGTGAGGCCATTAACCTGCCATTTCCAACAATGGTCGAAGGGTGGCTTCAGAGAAGTGTGTCCGGCGGAGAATAGTGGCATCCAGACCATTGGCCCTGTATATTGATACCTCTCGTGAGTATAAATACCATAGCCCGGCAGCCATGTAGCAAGAGGCAAGAGGCATCGGACAATTCTGATCCTCTTTCTACAAGGGACACAGCTCTCAGAGTCAAGTAAGCTTTTACACTCTCTTCAATCCCTCATCGCACATACAAGATTTCCGGCAGATGTCATTGAATTTTTGCGCACCGGGACTTGGTGTTGATATTTTAATTTTTTTCTTTCTATGTACATAACTTTTTAATTATGTATTCAAGGTATAGAAAACTTATCCAGCGCCAGTCTAAGGAGACAAAAACGCTTTGAGCAGCAGTCTGCCTGACCAAAAGAAACTAAAAATAACACCTTTGCCATCATATCATGTCTTTGGATGGAAAAAACTAGTACACCAAGCAGGGGCTGAATATAGTGGACCCGAGAACCGCTACAGACAAGCAACAAGGGAATCTCGAACTTGACAGTGAGAAGATTGAGTTACACACAGTATGGAAGCATCAAAAAAACTACGATTTATAGTAAAACCCAAGCCCGGATAAGCAAAAGTCAAATGTGGAAGCTAGAAAAAGGAAATACAACGAAGGCTTGTGTTCATCCGTGGGAGGACCTAAGATCCCTATTTGGGCGGCGGGGGTTCTAAGGGAACATGCTTTCAAATTGTTCGTGCATGATTGACTTGCACGAGGGCAGGGAAAGGAGAGATGGCATGTGGGAAAAAACAGGCGGGAAACCCGTCCCCTGGTCAAGCCTCCCTTCTGGATCGCCTAATACCGACCAGGGTCCACAGGGCTCTCATGGTACGGAACCGCCGTCCGCTGCCCGATTGGCGACCACATCTGGGAATGAATGTACATTAGGAGCTCGGCAGTTTATCTTAGACAACCTTGAGTAGAGATCCTTTCCAATAGAGTACTCTGGTTCTGCAGCTTCGTTCGTGATCCAGGTTTTCTTCAGACAATCCTCGGCGCTCGGTCGATCCTCTGGAACTGGTTGCAGAATGTCACGGAGGAAGAAGACACAGGGGATACTAAAGCTTTTGTTCCCAAGCGGGAGGGGTGAGGAGGATGCGGTCAGGGCGTACCTCAAGACCTCGAAGGGATCATTGAATAAGAGATTACCGGCGAGCATCCTGTACAAGACACACCCAAGGGACCAGATGTCTACCCTGTTGGTCTTTGGTGTCGATGTGTCATGCACTTCGGGCGCCATGTAACCCTGTGTCCCAGTGGTGGTTTTCAGGTATGTGGAGGCGTTAGAGTGTGGGATGTGTTTTGATGTACCGAAATCACCGATTTTAACGCGGAGGACATTGGGCCGATTCTCTGGAAGGTAGAGGAATATGTTCTAGTGGGGGTTAGGTTATGGTAACGGGGCTTTATGAGAGGAAGAGTGCAGACCTCGGGCTTTAGATCGCGATGTGTGATCCCTTCTCTATGCATTATTGCTAATCCATGGAGCAACTGCCTGATTACAACTTTCGTATCACTTTCATTCCACCGATAACCATCCCCGAAGCTCTGCGACATATCCCCCATCGGGATATGCTCCATAGCAATGTACATATAGTGGGTGTCCTCATAGGCAGAATTGAATTTGACGAACCATTCGTGCTGTCCACATGTCAGGCAAGACTTGAAGTAAATTGAACACCAACGCCGGTTTTGAAAGAATACAAGTCTGGGCAAAACTTACCCTTGCTAGTGCCTGTAAATTCTTGATCTCAGCTTGATACCGCTTGAGAGTGAAGTTTGGCAGAGTTTGTGGTATCCTCTTCACAGCCCATAACTCAGGGGACTTCATTCCATGCAAATGGACGTTCTCCAGGAAGACAGTTCCATAGGCGCCAGTGCCGATTATGTAATTCAACCTCCAAGCTGGCGGCTCTCGGGCAGGGGCACAATGGGCGTCCACTACTTCAGGCTCTGGTGCTGGGGATTCAGGCGGTGGCGGGCTCTGGTAGCCTAGAAAAGATGTTAGGCTCTCACTATCATGCAGGAGTATGGGCACCTACCTAGGGGTCCCGTGTGATGGAAAGTGGCGGTTTCGGGGGATGCAAGCGGAGGGTAGTCGGAGGAAAGGGACTCGGAGATGCGGTGGCGGTGAACGGAGCGGACAGTAGCGGGGGGAGGGATCGAGATGGGGGAGAGAGGGAAAGGGGTGGAGGGGGGTGGAGGGGGTAGGGGGCGGTCAGAAGGTAAGGAGTCGAAGCGGCCGTCATCTTGGGGGCTTGCCGTGAGGTCGATATTTGTGACATTATAAGGATGTAAGAGGGTTGAGTAGGAAACCGGAGCTGCGACGAAGGGGATAGGCCCCCGGTCGTGCCTTGGTTTTGGGAATTCTCTCTGGTCGGGTACGGCAAGGTAAAAATCTGAGGAAGCTGGGGGGGGCGGAGACAGGAGTAAGGGGATAGGCCACTCGTCTCTCTTTGGTTTTGGGAGTTCTCCCTTGCCGGCCTGGTCTGGTAGCGGATCAGTGATCATCTGCAGCCTGCGGGAGCGAGCGAATCCGATCCTTTTTAAAAAGTTATTACTACCACTACCTTTCGCTTTAGCTAGTCTAGTGTTGTAAGGGTTTTGACGAAGGTAATCGTCAAATAGCCATTAGCTTTCTAAGAAATGTCACTCTGGGAAAGCACTAGCGAACTAAAGAAGGCCCAACACACCTGTCGTCATTAGACATCGTGTTCCGGATAGGGCTAGCAAAACCTGAAGGGGATTTTTTCCGACAGTTTGAATTCCAGGCCAAGGGTAGGATAGCTAAGGCCCTCGGTTCGGTGTAACTGGGAGAATAGGGTATATTGCAATGAACCTTGCGCCTCAAGCTGGATGACTAGAGATATGAGTATGGTTACACACGCACCCCGCTGTCCCGATCCTCGATAATCCGGGGGCCTCGCTGTCCAGTATGAATCTGAGTAAGTTCTGGATTTCGCTTCACCAAAGCCCGACCAGTTGTTCCGGATCGCTCGCTGTGCCGGACAGATTCTTCGAACTTTAAGTGGTCCGGGATAGCGGAGTGTGAGTGCACTAGGCGCACCGTGGGGTTAACTCAATCCAACCCATTCGTGCGGAGGGAGAACCCTAACCCCATGCAACACAACAAACAGAACCTCAAGTTTTTGGGTATGATACCGGTATCTACAAGATATTTTCTCATTAACAAGCGGTGTGAAAGTAAAGTAAAAAATTACCTGGAACCTCATTATAGCTGACTGAATGACTGTCCACAAGGGAAAAGACCCCGATGCGCGATCAAGATCTTCAGGGGCAAAGAGGGAGGGGCTCAACAAACAGACCGAACAAAATCGCCACCCGAGGCTTATCTGGGGTAAATATAGTAGAATAGTAGAATGCTGTATTAGGAGCAGGGATGAGGGCAGGCAAAGGGAAGCGCACATGATAAATTTATGGAGGAACACTGAAGTGTGGACAAGCGAACGTTCCAAGGCATGAACAGATAAATAGGGCATATGCAGACACATGAGTTGCATATGTACCAGCAGAGTTTTCACTATGATATCATACTTAAGGTGAGCCGTAGCTAGTAACCCCACCAAAAGCTCCCCCCCCCGCCAACATAGCACGCGATTGTACTACCTCCACCACTTGCCCTTCTCCGGTGTCGCATCGGGCATGGCTCCTTGCATCAGATCAGAACCCCTAACTTTGATTTATGCGCTGGGGCCCCGCCAGTCAATCCCGGCGTACGAGTGGGTAGCCACTGCATAGCACCAGAAATCTGTTTGATGAAATTTCTCACCCCATCACGCGGAGGAGCAGTGGTAATATTAACCATGAGGTCGGAAACTGAGCTTGGTGTTGCCTTGGGAATTGTGGATCTTCAACTGGGTATCTGGAGGTAAGCCAACTCTTTTTGGCTTCCCCCCAGCCCTAGTGGATTCGATTTCTTGAAGCCGTTTTTAATGCGAATTCACCACCAGTGACTTTGAATACCCGTACCAGTTATAGGGTCCGGCAAGAAGATATGGAACAATTATTCAAGGATAACCAGCCAAATATATCCCTGTCTGTTCCGGTTAATATGTTCCTCCCGTTTTGCCAACCTTGGTTCAGTTCTTGAGCCAAGCCATGTCACACCGAAGATCACCTTAGTTCTTACTCGAGTAGACTACTGTTATTTACAGCGGCAAACCTTCGCCACACCAACCGGAACATCCAGAGGGGACCCCACCATCTGGGGCCAGAATTTAGCTTTCCGCAGATACCACGGTTGGGTGTTCCACCGCATGCCATGTTCTTTCATACGAGAGATAGAGGAACACAAACCGAAAACGGGGTGGTGCTCCCACACCTCCGAGCCCTGCTTCTATTCAGACCTTCAAAGGTCTCCGGCAAATGTAACTCCAAAAGCAAATCCCGCAATCTGCTCTCCCAGCCTCTGCCTTGTCACTATTCCCCGTGAAAATCAGTTACCCAATCTAATCGCAAGCTAGCCCCTCTTGCGGATATCCGCGCCAACTATTTTGCTCTTGGATATAGTAACTACGATCTTGGAGACAAAAGCCGTCGGTACCCCATAGCTTTGCAGTAAATATTGGTAATTTTCGCTCAAAATCTCTACCTTGGTTGTAATTTTTTTTCTAATCCCGCTAGTGCCTTTAGAGTGATCTGGGTGTTATTTTTCGTAGGTGACAAGATCTGTTAATGCTCATATGCAATGCAAAAGAGAATACTGTTGAACGAATGGTACCTCTAGTTTTATGAGGTTCCTATACAAAAGGTATCTCGCAACAATATCTAACCCAAGCTCTTAGCTTATAGTGCGGTGGAATATTTCTTAAAATCTCGACCAAGGAAGTCTAGGGAATTACTTACACTATGGCGTTGATTTTGTTAATCTGGTTTGTTTTTGCATGAGTGGTGAGTGCTCAAAATCAGCTATTTTAGTGTAAAATAGGGGGGGAGATGTTGACTGCTTTTTGTCGCTGAGATCGCGCAGTTTTATCGACAGGGTAGCGAGGTCATGGGACATCACTCGCAAAGTTTGTTGAAGTATGTGTCTCCCGGACCAGATAAAAGAAGCTTGATTTTCTAAGAAATCGGAGAGCGTGCTATTTATGCTTCGCAACAAGAACACATATCCACTTCAAGAAAACAAAAGAAGACAAAAGAAAAATCTAATGCGCATAGAGTTACATCTATGATTGAGTGATTGAGCAGCAAAATAAATAAAAGATCCAAAACAAATGAATTGAGCTTAGACCCTGACGGCATTGAAGTGAAACTAGTATGAACTAGGAAGTGCTGTCGTACTCTAGAGGAATAGAGAGTACATATCCGAAAGTATAATTTCAACAATGCGCAGCTTAGAAAATTGAGGAAGTAAAGGGAGACTAAGGAAGCAAACAAGAGTAAAGAAACTACTCCTGTACGGCGGATAAAACTAAGTCCAACAAAGTTTTCATAGATGGTGTTGGAGCGTCCTTCCATATCTGGTATGGTTGACCGCAGGGTGTTATATAAGACGGGAATGTGGCAGCGGCAATGCGGCCGCGAGTGAGGCTGTGTGAACCGGGGAAATCGTGACTGCGTCTTTTCTTGTTACATAGCCGAGGGTCACCCCCCCACCTTTCTCTCTTTCCAACAATGCAACAACAGTCGTTTCAACAGATGGTGGAAAAATGGCTTCAATGTGACTGAAGTATGTTCGCGGGAAATAGTGACACCCAGACAATTGGCGCTGTGTATAGATACCTCTTATAGGTATGAGTACCATGGCTCGGCACCCAAGTAGCAATGTACAGTACAAGAGGCACCGAAAAATTCTGATCCTCCTTCTACAAGTCATACAGCTCACACAGTCAACTAGTCTTTACTTTCTTTTCAATCCCTCACCTCACATTCAAGATTTCCGACGGGACTTAGTGTTGATATTTTAATTTCTTGATTTTCTATATACCTTCTCAATTATTTATTTAATGTATAGAAAACTTATCTAGCACCAGTCAAAGGAGACAACAACAGTCTGTCTCATTCGAGGAAACCAAAAAAAAAACACCCTTGCCATCACACCGCGGGGTAAGAAAAAACTAGTACATGGAGGGGGTGGGTATAACGAACCCGAGAATCGCTGCGGACAAGCAACGGGGGAATCTTGAATTTGACAGAGAGAAAAATAAGTTATGCACGGTATGGAGGAATCGCCGAAAATACACAATTTATAGTATGACACAATAAGTAAAAGTGAAATAATATTATAGAAAAAAAAGCAAAATTTAAGGAAGGCCGGTGTTCACCCTCATTTCGCCGGTTTGGGGTTCCAAGAGAACATGCTTTCAAACTGTTCGTGTATGATTGACTGGTCTGAGAGCTGAGGAAGGGAACGATGGCATGTGGAAAAACTAGGTATGAAACCCACCCCTACGTCCAGCCTCCCCTCTAGACTACCTAGTAGCAACCAAGGATTCTCATAGTACAGAACTGCTATCGGCTACCCGATCGGCGGCCATATCGGGGAATGAATGCACATTAGGCGCTCTATGGTTGATCTTAGACAACGTTGCGTAGAGGTCCCCTCCGATAGAGTACTCAGGTCCTGAAACTCCGTTCGCGAACCAGGGTTTCTTCTGGCAATCCTCGGCACTCGGTCGATCCTCTGGAGTTGGTTGCAACATGTCACGGAGAAAGGAGACACAAGAGATACTGAAGCCTATGTTGTCAAGTGGCAGAGGCGGGGGGGGTATAGGTAGGGTGTACCTAAATACCGCCGAGGGGTCATTGAACAAGAGATCACCGGCAAACATCCTATACAAGACACACCCAAGGGACCAGATATCTACCCTATTGGTCTTCGGTTTCGATGTGTCATGCATTTCGGGCGCCATGTAACCCTGCGTGCCAGTGGTGGTTTTCAGGTATGTGGAGGCGCCAGAGGGTGGGATGCGCTTCGAGGCACCAAAGTCACCGATTTTAACACGGACGACATGGGTCTGATCATCTGGAAGGGAGAGGAATATGTTCTGGTGACCGTTAGGTTTTGAGAACAGTGCTTGGGAGAGGGGGGCACAGACCTCGGGCTTTAGATCGCGATGTGTGATCCCTTCTCTATGCATTACTCCCAATCCGTGGAGAAGCTGCTTGATTACAACCCTAGTATCACTTTCGTTCCATCGATAGCCATCCGCAAAGCTCTGCGACATATCCCCCATAGGCATATACTCCATAGCGATGTACAAGTAGTGAGTGTCTTCATAAGTAGAGTTGAATTTGACGAACCACTCGTGCTGTGCACATGTTATGCAAGACTTGAGGTGAGCCAAAAGAGACCAATGCCGGTTATGAAACGATGAGAGTCCGGACAAGACTTACCCTTGCTAATGCCTCTAAATTCTTGATCTCAGCATGATACCGCTTCGAAGTGAAGTTTGGCAAGGCCCGTGGTATCATCTTCACGGCCCATAGCTCAGGGGACTTCATTCCACGTAGGCGAACTTTCTCCAGGAATACGGTTCCGCAGGCACCCGTGCCGATTTTGCAATTCAACGCCCAAGTTGGTGGTTCCCTGGCAGGGGCACAATGGGCTCTCACAGCTTCAGGCTCGGGCGTTGGGGCCGGAGGAGGGGCCAGGATCCGGTGGTCTAGACGAGACGTTAGGCTCTCACTACTTGCAAGGAACTCGGCTAGTGCATAATCCTGGTAAGCGTTGAACCCGGGGGGGTCACGATAAGAGAGTCTAGGGTGTCTAGGGTTGCTGGGGCGGAAGGGGCTAAAGTTCAGGGAACCGGGGGGGCTAAAGCCCAGGCCGGGGGGGCGGCTATCCTGGTAGGCTATGATGCGGGGGTCGGCATTTATGGCTTCATAATAATATGAGGCTAAGTGCGGGGGGAGTGCCTGAAATTGGGGCGGGGAGAGCTGGTATGTTGGGTTCAACGGGTCGTGAGCAGATGCGATCGATTCGAAAAGGCTATCAGCTGGATTGGGGAGATAGGTTTGACTAAGTGAAGCATTAGTGAGCCATCAGTTTTCTCGGTAATGCCACCCTGAGGGAGCGCTTGCAAACAGGAGAAGGCCTCACACACCTGTCATTGTTAAACATCGTGTTCGGGATACAGGCCAGCAAAACCTAAAGAGGATTTTTTCCGATAATTTGAAATCTAGGTCAAGGGTAGGATAGCGAAAATAGGGCACAAGTACGGTATATTGCGATAAACCGTGCGGCTCAAGCTGGATAACCGGTCGCTGTCCCGGATCTCGATAATCCGGATGCCTCGCTGTCCCGTATGAATCCCAGTAAGTTCTGAATTTCTTTAGACAAAAACCTGACAAGCGGCCTCGAATCACTGGATGTGCCGGGCGGATTCTTCGGCTTTTGGCGGTCTGCGAGTGCGGGGTGCGGGTGTACTAGGCGCACTGTGGGGTTAGCTTAATTCAATCCTTAGGGAGTGCGGAGAACCCTAACCTGATAATACAACACAACAAGTGCAAAGTACTCGTACTGTTACGGATAAAATTTGGCTTTACTCACGGTTCTTGAGCCAGTTTACGAATAACTTGAGCAATAGAGAGCGGTTGATGAAGTGACTTTGCTGGGAAGGCGTCACGTTTCCTGCAGGGGTGGCTGTTGCCCAGTCTTGGCAGACAGGGGACCCTTGTAAAGATATCGCAAGATCTCACACCACCTTGAGCCTTCTCCCACGACGACGGGAACACAGAACAATGAAGGAACCGTTTGGACTGTGAATCGAGGAAGGAAAGTTTGTGATAGCGGACGACGAGAGGAGGATCTCCTGTACCTGGATAGTCGGACAGCCGGTAAGGTTGGGCTTTCTTTCAGTTGGATCCCCTTCTCTTCTTTGCGGTTTTCTGGGTTGGCTTTGGGTAAAGAGTTTGCGGATAAGCTTAGTACATTTGAATTGATTGTGACTTGTATAGTTTCTATTTCTAGGTGTGATTTCTTGATAGTGATTATTGTTTGCCGTGCCTCTCACATTTTGGAGAGTAGATACACTATCCCGGGGTTCTTCGTTTTTAGTACTGTACTTGGATTCTCATCGTGTATTCGGAATCTAGCTACTACAAAAGTGCCGGGAGTGTGTGACAGATTTATGAGAATTATCAAAGATATGATGGGGACTAATACAAAAAGGGCAATGTAGCCGATGGTAAGTGAAGGTAATGATGGTTAGGAAAATGGTGACAGAAATTGTGACCGTAGGCTGAGAGAAGAGAGGTGTTCATTCATTCTCAATACTAAGAATTTCCTTTCTCCCTCGCATCTTATACCAAACTGCCACTTATGCCAGTGAGCCAATACTGAACTTGAATTTTAACAAGCAGCTATGGAATCCAGAGTTGTGATGTTGAGCGATAATTCTGAATTATAAGTGAGGGTCAGGAGCCTCAGGAACCGGTCCAGGAGCAGCTAAAGCAGGGCAGAGAAGAGGTGAGGCCAGTAGAGAGGAGGTACTCGTGTCTTGGTGTGAAGATGGCACACCCATTTTGGAATACCCTCCCTAACTTAGACCTATGTGGGAGGTAGCCTTGATGTCACTTTTCTCAAGCTCGACAGTAAATTTTAAAGTGTGAGTTTATTCCCATTTATGGGCTTCACCAGCTACTAGCACTATTCACTGCAATCTTTCAAAGAGTATGAACACTATACATTTTATGGGTTCATGATGGCTCTTCCAAAACTGCTTCCCATTCTTGATGTGGACGTACAGGTATGTGAATGCGACCTGTGTGTGAACTAAAAGGTAATAAAGGAGAACAAGTTTAGACTAGTATGAGAATAAATGATGTAAGTAATCATAATTACTGCTAGTCATGTTTGGTTATAGTACTAAGACATAAATCTTTGATATTACCTGATTCTGAATACAAGATGAAAATACAAGTACAAGTACTATTACTTGGGAATTCATAAGGATGAATTAGCGCCAAGATGTTCCACCTAGGCACCCGAATCTTGGCGCCAATTCATCCGAATACTTTATAAATCGCCGAGTACAGCCTCATGTACAAGTACTGTTAGGTGTGAAATTTGGCTTTCCTAACTTGCAGTTGTTTTGGCTTATCTGCGAATATCTTAGACAGAATAGATGCGCTTCATGATCTCGGCTTGGGGAGATGTCACGTTTCTGCAGGGGTGTGTGTCGTCCAATCTTGGCAGGCAGGAGACCTCATGTAAGTTAGGTTCTTTGACTTCTCTCACGCTTTCCCCCCTCCTCGATGGCGAGGATCGTAACGAGGGAACACAGCACGACAGAAGAACTGTCGGGCAATGGATTGAGGAAGGAAAATATGTCCTGTACCTAGTTAGCCGGACAGCCTGTAAGGTTGGGCTTTCTTGCGGTGGGATTTTTTTTCTCCTTTGTGCGGTTTTCTGGGTTGGCTTTAGGAAAAGGGTTTGCGGACTAGCCTCGAGATCTTGAATTGATTGTGACTTGTGTGGTTTTCCTTTCTAGATGAGGATTCTTGATTGTGATATTTGTTTGCCCGTAATTCTCCCGTTTCGCGGAGTATTGCCTGAATATTTTGTTTTCAGTATTCGTACTTGAGTACTCGCTGCCAGAATAATTTCCGAGACAACCGTCGCAACCGGAATCCCCCGCAACATTCAACCGGAATGAAAACCACATCATTAACAGTCATTATAGTTGTGGATGCAATTGTAATCACTACTAAGGCCTGTATATTTGTGTCCCACCTTCTCTCCAGGGTCATGGCATTTGGTAATAGGACCTTTGGTTTTGACTCTGGCATTGACATGAATTGTCGTAGAATTGCGATAGTTGAGTGTTGTAATGAATTGTAGGTGCGTCATTGTCGCAGGACTTATTCTCGCCTCGAGCATTGGGCACAAGATACCCCCTCATTCACGAATTGTGTGGAGGCAAAGCACAAAATTACCTAGAACCGCATTGTATCTGACTGAATGACTGTCTACACTCATGTCCGCAAAGTTCTCGTAACGTCTAATGTATCGCGAAGTCTTGACAGCCTTAAACTGGGGGATTGCAGAAGCTATTTAAGGGGAAAAAAAATCTGAATATTCTCTACGGAATATGCCATTACTGGATTAAAAAAGATCTCTCGAAAAAGAGTTGTCCCTTTCTTGTTATCAAGGTCCGTACTGCTAGGAGTACCGAAGGTGTTACGAGAACTTTGCGGATGCGGGTGTACAGGGGAAAAGACTGATGCACAAATGAAGATCTACAGGGGCAAAGAGGGATGGGCTCAACGAAAGGGCCAAGCGATGTCGCCACCTGAGGCTTATCTGGGATAAATGCCGTATTTACTCGTATAATCCACTATCTCCGTATGCAAGGCTCTCTCCGGGGCAAGGGTAAGCGAAGCCTTTGTGACACAATGAGTGATTAGCCATGATGCGGAAATTGAAATTAGTGCACAGACTCTATCAAACGATAGCTGAGTAAACACCGAAGGGATAGAATAACAAGCTGGTCAAAGTACCATCTAGCTTTCATGTTCTAAATGACCGTATTAGAGGAAATAATATTAACTTCATAGAGATAAAGAGTCATTGAGTACTGGTATACGAGGACCGGAAGGAAAAACCCTTATGTTTTGGAATACGATAGCTAGAAGTCTAATTTTTTCGAGTCATGAAGAGTTAATGAGTCAGTAAGTCATCATGTAAAGTATAAACACAAGAGAAGGAGGGAAGAAAAGAAAGAACAAGAAATATACAATTGACCGGTTCAACAAGAATATCAAAAATGCCTCCAATTCGAACATCCAAAGGTCGACCTGGTCCCAAAGCGAAGCTTATTTCAAGTCGTCAACTTAAAGACAAAGACCTCAAGCCTATCGTATATGTCGAGCGAACCTACAGCCAAAAGCAAAAGATTCGAGTATTGGTTTTCTTAAACCACCATCAAATTCCCCTTCCACGCCCCAGCGAATACCGTAGCCCAACTCAGCGGGAAGCGGCTGAGCTCTATAAAATCCCCCAACATACTATCAGTGACTGGGTTCGGGGTCAGCAAAAAATAGAAGAGATAGGAGAGGGCTCACCAGTAAAGCGAAATGGAAGTTTGGCCTGTTTGTCCCGAGTTCTGTGGCCTCAATTGGAGGTGGAGTTGTTTGAAGATTTTAAGAGGCAGCGGGAGGCAGGGAGGACGGTTCGTCAAGGGTGGTTTCGAATTCAGGCCCAATTTCGTTTTCGAGAAATATATCCCGACGTCGATCCCATTATCTTCCGGTTCAGTAACGGGTGGTTCCAAGGATTCCTAGCTCAACATAAGATTAGCCTACGCACTATTACCAAGAAGGCTCAGAAGGTTCCTCAGGACTATAGAGCTCTGATACTCAACTGGTTACGCTTCAATCGGTGCAATTCACAACCACGAATATCCTCCTTTTGGGAAACTGCCCTTCCACATCCTGTCGGCGGGTATGAATTATCGAATATCTGTAATCTCGATGAGACACCCATACCCTTCGAGTATTTAGAAGGGAAGACTTACGATATGAAGGGGGAAAAAACAGTTTGGGTAAAAGAGAGTAGGTCAGGGTGGGACAAGCGGCAGGCAAGTCTCGTCTTATGTATCTTTGCGGATGGCATTCTGCGTGTCCCTCCCATGGTGATCTTCCATGGCACCGGCCAAAGACTTGCGGCAGAAAAAGCCAAATACCACCCTGGCATCCTCGTTGAGTTCAATCCCACCGCTTACATGAACGACCGGCTTTTTGAATGGTATATTCGCGAACACCTTCTGCCAGTTCTTGGTGGCCGTCCTACCCTCTTCGCTCTGGACCTAATGGGGTCCCATAAAACACCTGCGATACTCGATCTCCTATGCAGCAACCATATCACACCCTCTTTCATCCCGGGAGGATGTACCAGGCTAGTTCAACCTTTGGATGTATCAGTCAACAAACCATTCAAAGAGCTAGTACGTGAACTCACAGATGAGAAAATCTTTGAACTCGAATCCATAGATCAGTTTGAGAGATGGACAGTGGGGGACCGGTGTGTAGTTACAACATTCTGCATTGGTGATGCTTTCTACCAGTTCCACCAAGAAAAAGGAGAAATAATCCGCCGCGCCTTTCGAAAAGTCGGATTATCACTTCCAATTGACGGTTCCAGTGACAGCGAGTTGGATATCAAAGGATTTCATGGTCTCCAGATCGGCAATTGGGAAGAGGAGATCATGGAGCCTGATGAAAGAGCTGATATTAGTATAGAGAACGATCAGAATGAGGATATCGAATTTGTAAATACCTAGTAACTAATTCTACTCTCTTTGACTCTCTGTAAACCTTTCGGTGGTGAGGTTTGAAACTACCTCTTTGAGAATCGTCGCCGGTGACTCAATATCTTGGCTGAAACCTCGCTAACCCCTACTCCGGAGATAGCCTTGCATACGGAGATAGTGGATTATACGAGTAAATAAGGTAGGCGGTTAGCACCTGCTGAGCCACTTTCAGTGCATTTGGCTGGTGGCGCCCCACGCAGGGGGGGGATCGAACCAGGAAGTCGGAACTCATAGCAATTATTCAAGAGGGAAGAAAACTCCGTTGCAGCAAGAAGTTTGTGTCATTTGGTGTTCCTTGCTACCCTCGGGTGTTGCCTCGGGCATGGCTACGAATGCTTCTGTCTTCAGACCGCTAACTTTGATTTATGCGCTCGGGCGCTGTCAGTCAATTCCACCACATGAGTGGGTAGCCACTGCATAGCAGCGCGAATCTGTCTGTTGAAATTGTTATCATCATCTTGTAGATGCGCAGTGGTAATGTTAAGCATGAGGGTGAAAACTAAGCTTGGGGTTGCTATGGGAATTTTGAATCTTCAACCGGGTATCAGGAGGTACCCCAACCCTCTTTGGCATCCCTGCAGGGCTAGCGGGATCGATTTCTTGATGCGGTTTTTAACGCGGATTCGCCATTAGTGGTATTCAAAGTTAATGAAGCGGGGGAAACCTAGCTTACTTCGCAGCTTCATGTAAGCTTGGCACTTTTGGAAAGAGTTAATGTATGATACCATGATAATACCTTACCTTTACTAAACTATTTTACAGGTAGATACAGAGGTCTGGAGGACCGTAACGAGTGAAAGTCAGTAGCTACAAATGGTGGCAATGTTTCGGTTGCTCACTTTGCCACAGCTCCAAGGGCGATGAAAATAGTTTTCATTTTATGTACTAACTTGGTAGATCTAGCCAATTTTCCAAAGATGGAACAGCATATACATTGAGTAGTAACTATGAGAAAAGAAGGGAAATAAAGAACCACCAAATTCCAAAATCTTCTACCAAATCTCCGACCAATCTGCTTCCTTTTGCTTCCGATCCCAGCAGGATCATTCCACTGGGGAGATGTTGGGGGGATAATCGCTGCCCTTGTCGCACGAGATGGTCGACACCGATATGTCCCCGGCTGACAATGGGGCGCCTGCCCTGGCTGTAAGAGGGTGGCGGGCGGGCAACAAAGAACGCGGGCTGTAGAGAGGTTTGAGGATCTCGTGTTTGGTGAGAACTCGTGTTGCTGGGAGATCTCGTGTATAGGGGGATTCTGGGCTATTATGTGTCGTGGGTGGCCCACGGGCGTACAGCGGTGGAGCTATGACCTCGCGCTTAACGCGTCCCCGGCAATTCCTTTTTCCGTCATCCTCCGAGACCCTGCTCCCCTCTGGGGGTGCTCCGGCGCTTGCTTTTGCCCAATTGGCAATGGGTTCTTCCAACCCGCCATAAATAAGCATTTTAGAATTCCTTTTAGCATAGATGAATTATTTGGGGCTCATTGAAGCTTCACTTATTTCTTTTCCACCTTTCCTCTCCTGGCTGTGGAGTAGTTGAAAAAGGTTTTTGCTGTAAGCCGGGATTTTTGGTGGTGGCATGTGGCCAGCTTCCCCGTCGGAAATGTTACCTTTTATTCTAAACTATCCTCCATAGAAATTGGGGCGATCAACTCTAACACTATCAGTTTAGGGATACTATTGGTCTGTCTCCTCTAGTCAACTAATGCATATTCTAGTCGCAATCTGCTCCGCCAGCCTCTGCCTTGTCTCTAGCCCCCGCGAAAAGCAGTTAGCCAATTTAATGGTAAGCTAGCCCGTCGTGCGAATATCTGCGCCAATTATTTTACTCTTGGGTGTAGTAACTACGATCTTGGCGACAAAAGTCGTAGGCACCCCCTAACTTTGCGCTGAATATGAGTATTTTCGCTTCACGAAATCTCAGCCTTGGTTGGAAATATTTTTCTAAACCTGCTGGAGCTTTTAAAACTTATTTGGGTGTTAATTTTCCTAGGTGACAAGATCTTTTAGTTAATGCCCATGTGCAATGCCAAAGAGAATGCTGGTGAAAAGAAGGCACCTCTAGTTTTATATAAGGTTCCTATACAAGAGGTATCATATAGTGCAACAATATCCAATCTTGACCTCAAGCTCTCAGCCCTCACAGTGCAGCGGAAAATTTCTCATAATTTCTACCTAGCAAGGCTAGGGAATTACTTGCAGTACACTTTAGCGTTGATGTTAATTCTTGTTGAGTGTAGTAGGGTACGGGCAACCACCCTAGTAGTGTTGTGGAGAAGATAGGACGGCGTTGAGGGTAAACCACTAGTGCGCACACATGTTTGTTAGTCCTATTTAGTTAGCAGCGGCGCGCATCTGAGAATAGAACAAGTTCTCTCACATCCACCACGTCCACCCATCCAACAATTCTAGATTGCTTTTGCATGGGTTGTAAGTGCTCAAAATCAGCCATTTTAGTGTAAAGTGGGGGTGAGGTGCCGACTGTCTTTTGTCGCCAAGATCGTACAGTTTCTTTGTTAGAATTTTCACGAAGGTTCTATATGACACGGATGGCTACAGAAAGTGGAAGATGTTGGATAAGAGTTGGACGAAGTAGGAAATGGAAGTATGGTGCATGTGGTCGTAGAGGTTAGTGGAAGCTGAAAGGGTTTGGATAGGAGATGTGCGGTCTGAGAAGTGTTTGGCTGAAAGGGTTAGCTCAGGACCTGGTTACAGGTGGATGACCTTGTCAATTCTTTTTGTATATAGCAGCCGAGGTGAGGACACGAGTACCTTCTGTTGTGACTGCTTTGTTGTAGTATATTAGATCTCCGCTCTGGCCAGAAGTAGAGGAAAAGGACGTGGAAAATAAAAGCGACTGAGAATACTTTACAATATTCTTGTCATGGTAGGCGGGTCATGGGACATCACTCGGAACATTTTCATAGATGATGGGGGAGGAATGCTTCAATGTGACGGAAGTATGTCCTACGGGGGATAGTGGCATTATTGGCCCTACACATAGATCCCTCTCATGGGTATAAATGCCATAGCCCGGCACCCAGTTCACAATGTACAAGAGGAATCGGACAATTCTGAACTCTGTCTACAAGTCATACAGCTCTCAGTCAACTAGTGGCACTTTCTCTTCAATATCTCATCTCACATACAAGATTTCCGATAGTTGTCATTAAATTTTCGCAACCTGGACTTGGTGTTGATATTTTAATGTTTTTATTTTCTATAAAACCTTTCAATTATTTATTTAATGTATAGAGAACTTATCTAGCACTAGTCAAAGGAGACAAAAATAATTTCCAACAACAGTCTGTCTCATTGGAGGAAACCAAAAAAAAAAAACACCCTTGTCAACACCCTCGTGGGTAGAAAAAAATAGTACAAGGAGGGGGTGGGTGTAATGAACCCGAGAATCGCTGCAGACAAGCAACAAGGGAATCTTGAATTTGACAGTGAGCAGATTAGGTTACGCACGGTATAGAGGCATGGGAGAAAAACACGATTTATAGTAAAACTTAAGCGCGGATAAGTAAAAGTGGAATATGGAGCATAGAAAAGGGAGATCTAACGAAGGCCTCTGTTCAGGCGTGGGAGGACCCGAGATCCCCATTTGGGCAATTAGGGTTCCAAGGTAACATTCTTTCAAAGTGTTGGTACATGATTGACTGGTCCGAGGGCCCGGGAAGAGAAAAATGGTATATGGGAAGAAATTAGGTAGAGAGCCCGTCCCCTGGGTACAGCCTCCCCCCTGGACTGCCTAATAGCAACCAGGGATTCCCATGGTACGGAACTGCTAAGTTACCCACTGCCCGATTGGCGACCATATCCGGAAATGAATGCACATTAGGCGCTCGATAGTTGATCTCAGACAACCTTGTGTAGAGATCCTTTCCAATAGAGTACTCTGGTCCTGGAACTTCGTTCATGATCCAGACTTTCTTCTGACAGTCCTCCGCACTCGGTCGATCCTCCGGAATTGGTTGTAGAATGTCGCGGAGGAAGGAGACACAAGGGGCACTGAAGCCAATCTTGTCAAGCGGGAGGGGTGAGGAGGATGCGGTCAGGGAGTACCTCAATACCTCGAAGGAGTCATTGAATAAGAGATTTCCCGCGAACATCCTGTACAAGACACAACCGAGGGACCAGATGTCTACCCTGTTGGTCTCCGGTTTCGATGTGTCATGAACTTCGGGGGCCATGTAACCCTGTGTGCCAGTGGTGGTTTTTAGGTATGTGGAGGCGTTAGAGTGTGGGATATGCTTTGAGGTACCAAAGTCACCGATTTTAATGCCGAGGACATGGATCTGATTCTCTGGAAGGCAGAGGAATATGTTCTAGTGACCATTAAGTTTTCACAGTGGTGGTTTAGGAGCGGGGGGCACAGACCTCGGGCTTCAGATCGCGATGTGTGATCTCTTCGTTATGCATCACTGCTAATCCGTGGAGCAGCTGCTTGATTACAACTTTTGTATCACTTTTGCTCCACCGATAGCCATCCGCGAAGCTCTGTGACATATCCCCCATAGGGATATACTCCATAGCAATGTACATATAGTGTGTGTCCTAATAGGTAGAGTTGAGTTTGACGAACCATTCGTGCTGACGGCATGTCAGACAAGACATGACTCAAATTGAACCAGATGCCGGCCATGAAAGGATACAAGTCTGGGCAAAACTTACTCTTGCTAGTGCTTGTAAATTCTTGATCTCAGCTTGATACCGCTTAGGAGTGAATTTTGGCAAGGTCTGTGGTATCCTCTTCACAGCCCATAACTCGGGGGACTGCATTCCAGGTAGGTGGACGTTCTCCAGGAATACAGTTCCATAGGCGCCAGTACCGATTATGTAATCCAACCTCCAAGCTAATGGCTCTCTAACAGGAGCACGATGGGCGCCCACCGCTCTGGGCTCGGGCACTGGATAGTAAGGCTGTGGCAAGCTCGGGTCGTCTAGATGAGATATTAGGTTCTCACTGTCATGCGGGAGTGTGGGCACCTACTTGTGGGTCCCGCGTGATGGAAACTGGCGGTTTTGGGGGATGGAGGCATAGGGGAGGGGGGGGGAGGGGCTTCCACGAGGGGGGCCAATGTGAGGCTGCTCCAGCCGGGGAGGGTAGGGGTGAACATGGTGTCTGGGTGGAAGGGCGGGATGTAGGAATGGGGCAGAGGGGATGGGGGTGGGGGCGGGTGATTGCGTAGGGGTGAGTAGCTGAAGTAGTCCTCATCGTAGAAGGTTGCGGTGGTGTCTCTATTTGTGACATTAAAGGGATCCGAAGATACAGATTGGACAAAGAGGCTAGCTTTTTAGTCCTGCCTGGGTTTGGGGAGTTCTCCCGTGCCGGTCTGGTCTATTTGTTGATTAGCGCTCCTCAGCATGCGAGCGAGATCTCTCTCAGGAAGTTTATTCCTCTCCCTAACTAGTCTAGTGATGTAAAGGCCGATTAGCCATTAGCTTTCTAGGAGATATCACTCTGAGGAGGCGCTAGCGAACTGAAGAGGGCCTGACACACCTGCGGCCGCTGGACATCGTGTTCCGGATACGGGCTCGCAATCCGTGAAGGGAATTTTTTGACAATTGGAAATCCGGGCAAAGGGTAGATAGCTAAGGCCTCGGTATGTGGGAGAATAGGGTATATTGCGATGAACCTTGCGGCTCAAGCTGGATGGCCAGAGGTATGGGTATGGTTACACACACCACCCGCAGTCCCGGATCTCGATAATCGGGGTGCCTCGCTGTCCCGTATGGACCTCAGTAAGTTCTGAATTTCGCTTCACCAAAGCCTGACTAGTTATCTTGGATCACTCGCTCTGCTGGACAGGTCTGGGGCAACGGGGGGAGATAGGCGCACTGTGGGGTCAACCCCTCGGGGAGAGAACCCTAACCCCATACAACACAACAAGCACAAAGTAGAGCCTCAAGTTCTAAGTGTAACCTTGTAAAATATTTTCTCATTAACAAGCGGTGTGGAAGTAAAGCAAAAAATTACTTAGAAGCGCATTATAGCCGACTTAACGACAGTCCACAGGGTAAAAGACCTGATGCGCGAATCAAGATCTGCAGGGGCAGAGTGGGAGGGGTTCAACGTAAAGTGCTTGACGGTCTGATGGCGATTTTGATAAGATATACTGAATACAGTAAGGATTTGCGTTCAAAAGAGAAGGCACGACAACCCATTCAGAAAAGGAGGAAACGCAAGAAGGAGAAGGAGTAAATATCAGGCCCTCTTTTATTGCCCACTCCAGCTTTTCTCTATTTTTCTTTTGCTAGATTTCTACTTTAAATTTCTCGCTTTCCTTAGTATTTCTTTTTTTTCTCTTTTAAGCTCAAATCCTTACTGTATTTAGTACATCTTATCAAAGCCGCCATCAGACCGTCAGGCACTTTGCAGACCAAACAAAATCGCCACCTGAGGCTTCTCTGGGATAAATATAGGCAATCAGCAGCTGCTGAGCCACTTTCAGTGCATTTGACTGGTAGCGCCCCACGCCCGAGGGAAGGCCAGAAGCAGGAAGTCGGAACTCATAGCGATTATTCAAGAGGGAAGAAAACTCCTTTGCAGAAAGAAGTATATGTCAGTGTTCCCTGCTACCCTCCGGTGTTGCCTCGGGCATGGCTGCCAATGCTTCTGTCTTCAGACCTCTAACTTTGATTTATGCGCTCGGGCGCTGTCAGTCAATTCCGGCACATGAGTGGGTAGCCACTGCATAGCAGCGCGAATCTGTCTGTTGAAATTGGTATCACCATCTTGTAGATGAGTAGCAGTAATGCTAAGCATGAGGTTGAAAGCTGAGCCTGGGGTTGCCATGGGAATTTTGAATCTTCAACCGGGTACCAGGAGGCAAACCAACTCATTTTGGCTTCCCTCGAGCCCTAGCGGATTCGGTTTCTTGAGGCCGTTTTTAATGCGAATTCACCATCAGTAGTCCTTAGAATACCCTTACCAGTCACCAGTTATAGTGTCCGGCAAGAGGATATAGAACAGTTATTCAAGGATAACCAGCCAAATATATCCCTGTATGTTCCGGTTAATAGGTTCGAGTAGACTACTGTTTTTTTACAGCGGCAAACCTTCGCCACACCACCCGAAACATACAGAGGGACCCACCTTTCGGGGCTAGAATTGAGCTCTCCGCAGATACCCCGGTTGGGTGTTCCACCGCATTTTATGTCCCTTTCATATCGAAGACAGAGGAACGCAAAATGAAAACTGGATCATGCTTCCACACCTCCGTCCGAGGTTTGCCTCTATTCATGCCCTCAAAGGCCTCCGGCGAAGTAGCCCCGAGAGGAAATCCCGCAATCTGCTCCCCCAGCCTCTGCCTTTTCTGTAGCACCCGTGCAGGGCAGTTAGCCAATTTAATCGTAAGCTAGCCCATCGTACGGATATCCGCGCTAATTATTGTACTCCTGGATATAATAACTACGGTCTTGGCGAAAAAAGTCATCGGTACCCCCCCCGAATTTTTCACTCAATATGGGTATTTCCCCTTCACCAAATCTCAACTTTGTTGATTGGAATTTCTTTTTTCTTCGACACCTGCCAATGTCCTTAGAGCGATCCAGATGGTATCTTTCATAAGTAGCAAGCTCTGTTAGTTAATGCGCATGGTGCAATGCTAGAGAGAATGCTAGTGAACAAAAGGTGTGATATGATACCGCTAATTTATATGAGGATCCCGTATACTAGTATGATATGATAGTACGAAAGGTACATTGCAGCAACATCCAATCTATTTCCCAAGCCCTCAGCAGTCACGGTGGAGTGGAAAAATTCTCATAATTTGTGCCTAGGAAGGAGAGGAGGAGGGAATTATCTACAGCATGGAATTCATTTTAGCAATTCTAGATTGCTTTGAGGTGAGTTATGAATGCTCGAAATCAGCCATTGAGGCTTCTGTCACCAATATCTTACAATTTCGTTGAAATGGAAGTGGGTCATGGGACATCACTCGCAACATTTTCATAGATTAATTTTCATGAAATTTTGGCAACAAGGACTTGGTATCGATACTACTTCAATAGTACAAACTCCTCCCCACACACCATGCTTTAGGAAGTTGAAAGAGGCAAGTAGCAAATGGGCAGAAGAAAGGTGTGGGTAGCCTAAGTACTGCATTCGAAACGAATAAGGTGGTAAAGGACTGTAGTAATAATAATAGCCAGCTATCGTATGGGTATCGGGTAAAGAGGGCACGCTAATAGAAATTTTTTATTTCTATTTCTTATATTATAACCCTTTATTTAAGGTATAGAAAACTTATCCAACGCTAGTCAAAAAAGACAAAAAAACTTCCCATAACAGTGTGCCTAGCCAAAAGAAACTTAAAAAACACGCTTGCCATCACCCCCCGGAGAGGCGGAATATAGTGAACCCGGGAGCGGCTACAAGGGAATTCCAAACTCGATAGTGAGCAAATTAAGTTATGCGCGGTGTGGGGGCATCTGAACAGAAAGGCAATTTATAGTAAAACTCAAGCCCTGATAAGTAAAAGTGAAATATGGAAGATAAAAGGAAATCTAAAAAAGGCGGGTGTTCAACCGCCGGGGACGAGGTCTCCATTTCGGCCGTTGGGGGCTCCAAGGGGACATGCTTTCAAATTGTTCGTGCATGATTGACTTGTCTGAGAGCCGGGGAAGGGAAGGATGGCGTGTGGAAAAAGATTAGGCAGAAAGCTCGTCCCCTGGGTACAGCCTCCCCTCTGGACTGCCTAATAGCAACCAAGGGTTCTCATTGTGAACTGCTGCCCGCTGCCCGATTGGCGACCACATCCGAGAATGAATTCATATTAGGCGCTTGGTGGTTTATCTTCGACAACCTTGTGTAGAGATCCTTTCCAATAGAGTACTCTGGTTCTGTGGTTTCGTTCGTGATCCAGGGTTTCTTTTGACAATCCTCGGCACTCGGTCGATCCTCTGGAATTGGTTGCAGAATGTCGCGGAGGAAGGAAACACAAGGGATACTGAGGCCAATGTTGTCAAGGGGGAGGGGTGAGGAGGATGCTGTCAGGGCGTATCTCAAGACCTCGAAGGGATCATTGAATAAGAGATTACCGGTGAACATCCTATACAAGACACACCCAAGGGACCAGATGTCTACCTTGTCGGTCTTCGGTGTCGATGTGTCATGCACTTCGGGGGCCATGTAACCATGTGTGCCGGTGGTGGTTTTCAGGTATGTGGAAGCGTTAGAGAGTGGGACGCGCTTTGAGGTACCAAAGTCACCGATTTTAACGCGGAGAACATGGGTCTGATTTTCTGGAAGGCAGAGGAATATGTTCTATTGACTATTAGGTTTTGACAAAACTAGTTTAGGAGAGGGGAGCACAGACCTCGGGCTTCAGATCGCGATGTGTGATCTCTTCTTTATGCATCACTGCTAATCCGTGGAGCAGCTGCTTGATTACAACCTTGGTATCATTTTCGTTCCACCGGTTGCCATCGGCGAAGCTCTGTGCCATATCCCCCATTGGGATATACTCCATAGCGATGTACATGTAGTGTGTATCCTGATAGGTAGAGTTGAATTTGACGAACCATTCGTGCTGACAACATGTCAGACATGATATGACTTAAATTGAACCGGATGCCTGTTTTAAAAGGTACAAGTCCGGGTAAAACTTACTCCCGCCAAGGCTCGTAAATTCTTGATCTCAGCTTGGTACCGCTTGAAAGTGAAGTTTGGCAGGGTTTGTGGTATCCTCTTCACAGCCCATAACTCAGGGAACTGCATCCCAGGTAGGTGGACATTCTCCAGGAAAACAGTTCCATAGGCGCCAGTGCCGATTATGTAATCCAACCTCCAAGCTGGTGGCTCTCGAATAGGAGCACGATGGGCGCCCACCGCTCTAGGCTCGGACGCTGGGGAATTAAGCGGTGGCGTGCTCGGGTCTTCTAGATGAGATATTAGGTTCTCACTCTCATCCGGGAGTGTGGGCACCTACTTGTGGGCCCCACCTGATGAAAATCGGCGGTTTTAGTGGGTAGAAACATAGGGGAGCGGCGGGGAGGGGCTTTCTTGCTAAAGAAGGGGTAGTCGATGAAGGCGTCGTCATTGTAGGAGGTTTTGGTGGGGTCTCTATTTGTGGCATTGGGTAAGTACAGCTCGTCGCTGAGGAAGTCGCCATCGGAGGAGAGTGCGGTGCGGTCGATATTTGTGGCATCAAAGCCAAAAGGACCCGAGTATGGGGACGAAGATAGAGGTTGGGAAAAGAGGCTAGCATCTTGGTTCTCCCTGGGTTTTGGGAGTTCTCCCTTGCCCACCTGGTTTGCCAGTGGATCGGTTCCCACCGGCCGCCTGCGGGGGGAATCGAATCCGGTCTGTTTTGGAGGCTTATTACCGCCATAGCGTAGAGCGCTAGCTAGTCTAGAGATATAAGGATTTTGACGAAGGTAATCGCCAAATAGCCATTAGCTTTCTAGGTAATGTCACTCTGAGAAAACTCTAGCGAGCTGAAGAAGGTTTGACCCACCTGTTCTCCTTAGATATCTTCTTCATGATACGGGCTGGCAAAACCTGAAGGAGATTTTTTCCGACAATTTGAAATCCGGGCCAAGGGTAGGATAACTAAGGCTTCGGTGTAGCTGGGAGGAGAGGGAATATATATTGCGATGGACCTTGCGGCTCAAGTTGGATGACTAGAGGTATGGGTATGGTTACACTCACACCCCGCTGTCCCGTATGAATCTCAGTAAGTTCTGGATTTCTTCTCACCAAAGCCTCACCAGTTGTGCCTGATCACTCAGTGTGCCAGACAGATTCTTCGGACTCTAGCGGTCTGTGATAGCGGGGGATGAGTATACGAGGCTGGTGACAAAAATAGTGAGCAGAATGGCATGTAACAACCCGAACCATGCTACTTAATGCGTTCAATTTAGCACAGTCTGGGGCAGTTACAGATTATTAAGAAATTATTGGACACTCTGGCATGCAATATTGTAAGGTTGAAGTTGAAAACAGCGCCAAGCCTAGTCATTTCCCATACAAAATAGTAAGGAACTGCGCCAAGGCAAATATACCAACTACGGAGCTACAGCGCCTAAGTTTGTAGGTTCCACAAGCGAGGTTTTCAGCCCTTACCCCCTATGGAACTTTACAAAACTTATGATAGGAGCCATACCTCCGCATAGCTCTCTTGACAATTTATCAGTCTAGATACAGGGTTCCAAAGGGTTGGGTAAAATCTAGGGGATTGTTGTACAAATAGGTGAAGATTCAGCCCAAATTGCTTTATCCCTGTCTGTTCTGGTTAATACCGTATTATTTGGTGTTATTTGGTTTTTCGTCAGGATTGGGCGTTGCTTAAGGTTGGACGGTTGGAGTCTGAAATGGGCCCCTTGAATGCCCCTCGTCGGCATAGTAGCCAAGTAATGGATTTTAGGTGTCTAAGACATGGCGTCCAAGTGTGTGGCGCCTGTTTGATCACCGTCCTAGCCTTTGTAGATGAGTGATTTTAACACACTTAGTCGCATTTTTGTAGACATCTAAACTTCGCACTTCAGCTACTATGTTGGGGGTAAAAAGGGGGCAATTACAGACCCCAGGCACCCTCCAACCATAAGCAACACCCGGTCCTGGCGAAAGACCGGATAACACCAAATAATACGGTAGGTTCCTCCAGTTGTCCCAACCTTGGTTGGGTTCGTGAGCCTACCGTAGCCATGTCACACAAAAGACCACTTCAGTTCCCATTCGGGTACGCTACAGTACTAAAGTTATTTATTACAGCGGCAAACCTTCGCCACACCAACCGGAACGCGCCGAGGGGACTCAACCTTCCGGAGCTAGAATTTTGCTCTTTGCAGATACCCCGGTTTGGCGCTCCGCCGCACTCCTCTCCAATTAGGTATCAAATATTCGGAAATGTGTCTAGGCACAAGTGTCAGCGAAATTTATTACGGGTTTGGCTCGTGGTTTCTTGTATTGTGCTAACTCAGCCACCGATATGTATCTTCTATCTACATGCCGGAAGTCTTTCCGGCGGCAAAATCGCTGGGCATACCCTACCAAATTATCTAGTCTTAGCAGTGTTGGCAATGGTCGCAGGGCTCTGCGGGGCTCGGGGGACGGGCTACCAAGAGCCCTTTACCGCACAGGCGGGCACCGAGCCGCGGAAGAGGTCTTTTTCAGGTCCTTAAAATCTAAAGGCGGCTGTTATCGGAAAGGACGACAGGCCCGACAACCTGAGTTATTCTTGAGGGACAGCATGTGTAGGCTGGGGATTCCGGGGTACTGTGGGCGGCTATGACTGACGACTGTTGACAGGGTGGATAGCAGCGGACTATAGGTAATAGCAGGTTGCTATGGGCTGCATATAAGGGACTATCCCTTTCTACCAGGTCGACGTCAGAAGGTGGTATCCGATGGTATAAGTGAGCTTTATATTTCTTATTGGATAGGAAAATCAAAAAGATTCGCTCGAGGTGGGGAAGCGATATACCTGGAAATGAAAGTAAGCTAGCGGCTGTTGCATGGAGAAGGAGTGGACAAACCCAAAATGTTCCCAAGGCGGTAACACAACTCGCAGCCGGGTATTACTACGGCTAATATGATGTCACACTCGTTCCCGTAACTTAATTTTTAATTCAACCGCCTGCATATCGAAATAGTGCTATATTCACTCCAATATACCTCGGAGGATATGCCGGACACCGCAGATACAACAGTTGTGTATTGCTAATTGATTCCTAATACTTGGATGCTGCCGACGTCTGCTCATAATAAACGAAATGCTGATACTCCAACCGGTTATTAGTCACTAGGGCGAGTAGGACGTCACCTACGCTAAATTCCACTAAGCATCTGCATTCGCTAGCATACTGTTACGGATATCCGATACTCGCCACCACGTGATGCTGTAGATACTTCAGACCCGAGGGTCTACCGTATTCATTTCTGGAGATGCGTCTCGCCCTTACCAGCTAAGGTACTCAACCCATTCTGAATGCAACACATGCTACTAGGGGGTGCTATTGGGGGGGGGGGGGGGGGTGGTACTGTAACAAAAAGCAAATAGTGATTCGATAGTGTGGAAGGGGAAAAAAAGAGACCTTCCGGTGTGGGGGTCTTGCGGGGCCGGACGTCCACTGCTCAGAATCGTCGAGCAAATTGCATCGAGGACAAGACGAGACGACAGGAGGTGGTCGGTCCTCGTCGGCCCTCAAGATGGGCTGACTACCCGTTCCAAAAATTGATACTTGGGGGGATCGGGTCCAGATGTACCCACTTTCGGACGTGAGATCTGAGCCTTGGATAGATCTGAGCGCCCACAGCGCTAAAGGAGCCATCAATTTATCCAATTCGCAAGCGCAGCACCGCAGTCGTTAGCGCGAGTGAAATATGTCACGTCGGTGTAGAAGATAGTATCCCTGGTAGTAGGCAACGTTTCCAATGCAGAGTTGCACCGGTACGAAAATACCCGGGGGGACATCTCCAGCAGTCATAGCGAATGCGCCAAATGCAGGGAACCCCACAACTAATTTCTCTTCCGGTGCCCCCAATGAGGTGCGGAGAAATGTTCCGGCGTCCAGCCCTGCATCTATAGGTAACCCAGACCGCTACCGGAGATGGTGTTTATGTCGTCTGAGGTGTTCTTAAGATCCTGGCTAGCGGACGCTTGATGGGGCTGGTTTCCCTCGGTCACCATATCTCGGGTCTCCCCTTTCGAGTCGGTACCGCGGCTTCCTAAAGAGAGGCTCACCGCTCTCATGCAATAAGATGACATCAACTACATGGCATCCACCGATATTCTGGAGTTTCTCTGGGCAGTTAAGGTAGTTTGACGGTTTGGGTCACCTCGCGCTGGCCAGAATGCCATTATCATGGGTAGCATGAAGTTCCATCCAATTATAAATATTAGAGTCATCAGGATGGTATACGCAAAGGAGATGTAAATGGAAGTTGACAAATTTTGTGCAGCGAACAATGAGTTATAGATATATTTTCTCGGCATGGGAGCAACAGGGCGAGCGAAAAGAATAGATTGGTATCTAATGAGTGAAAGAAAGAAAGACGACAATGAGAGTGAGCAATGTCTGAAAATAAACAGGAACATTATTGTCTCTTATAGAGGCAGAGTCGGCGAAAGTGAGAGAGAGAAAAGGAAAGTGAAAAGAAATGTAGGAAATCCTCCACTGTCTCGCATCTTAAGCTATCCTAATACTAATCGAGTGTCATAGTTAATAGCTGATACTAATCTGTTTGATATCCAACATTTCATGCTTCCGCTATACTAGTCAAATGCATAAAAGAGTTTTCAAAACACCTGACGGTTCTTGTAGGGGCGAGAAATACTAGGGCCAGCCATAGTCAGTTTCAACAGAAGTTCTCTTGCTAACAGCAGCAGCCGGGATCCCGTGCTAGTACACCGGGATCACGAAAATCTTTGTGAAGCCTGTGATGCATGTGTGCCTTAGGCCGTAGGGTCAATCCTCGATGATGGAGTGATGCCGTATAGAAGGAAGAAAATCTCCCTTACTGCATTGGCTCAACAAGCACTTTCTTGAAGGGGGTATTTAGATGCGTACTATGTTGTGCGCAGCATGGCCGACTAGGCCCTCGACGAGATCAATCTTAGAGCACTAGTGGATAATGTCCTTCAATCTAGAAAATTGCGTGCGCCGATCTTCTCGCAAACCTAGACCTCAGACAAACTGAAGATCTCCCGTGTGACCTACTGTTTAAGCAGGGAGCTCAACACCTGGCATGACCCTGGCGGCATCGCATGCAAGGATATTGCAATGCTGTTGTCAATAACTGTGTTCCTCGCGTCCCAATTGGCCAAACCCCGCACTCACCACCAATGGCTCAAAGTGCGCATCCTATTCACGCCATCGGTGGGATGCTTTCTTTAGGCATGAGCCGAAATCGGACCTGAAGTGGAGTGTCTATTTGGTGAAAGTCCTCGTATTCATTAAACCACCATGCATAAAGCACGTACGAATTTATTCCTTTTCACAATAAATCTACCAAGTTGCATATCGGAAACAACCATTCATTGGTAGAAATGATAGGGCGACACACTCTTCTAATAGCCCATGTCCCAGATCTGAATTGTTTTAGGTAAATACTAATTTAATATCTGTTCCTACGGAGGTACGGCGCCTAAGTTTTGTACACGTATGATAGTTTCCACAAGGGAGGTTGCTACCCTTACCCCCTGCTGGCTGCGCACCTCTCCTTGTGGAACCTACAAAACTTAGGAGCTGTACGGTACTGTACTTGTACTTGTACTGTACCTCCGGATGGCTTTTACTAAGGCCCTATTCGGTTGTGATGGGACCGTTCCGTTGTCCCGTACAAATGACCGTTTCAAAACGGAGAGAAGGTCATTTTCAGAGCAGAAACCGTCGCCCAACGGAACAGTCCCATCACAGCCGAATAGGGCCTAATTAATTATCTATGAAAGGACTGCTGAGTGCTGCGCGCGCCAACCATCTTGCCCTACACCCACCAAATATTTCTCTCCGCTTCCGTCTTATCTTACCGATCTAGTGCCATGAATGCACCCTGCAAGCCAAGCTCCAGAGTTCAACACCTTGTGCAATACATACATTCCTGAGGCTCCTTTTGAAATGGGTTTCCTTATATTTGTTAACAACTTCTCATCCAGTGTGCTCTCCTCAATTTATCTTCCTATATCGTCGGAAGTTGGTTGTATCGTAACCATACTAGCTCCTCCACCCCGGTTGTGATATGACGCCTTCCTATAAGGATAACAGGGTGTTGGAGGACTCCCGGATAATACGTTATAGGAAGTTCCAAAGTTAACCCCGGTGCTTGGTAGGCAACTCATCTAAAGAGTCGATACAGATCAATCCCCGCTCCGAACTTGGGCCAGCGCTTTCGTCTAGGGCATTCGGTAGTGCTGAATCCGCCGTACCAAGTTCCGCAATTCCGGTAGCTTACCAAGTTAAACCTGTCTTCGGTTAATATCGCGATTTACAGGGATACTCGTTACAGGCAGGGATAGTGGATCATGGGAGTACTCGTATTTACAAGGAGATCCGGCTACCTGCTTAGGTCATGTTTTTGCATTAGACTAGGGTCTGCCTAAGCTGAGTTTGGGTCAATCATTGATTGTGCAGGGGTGGTCTTGGCATATGTGTTTCCTACTTAACTAGCTTCCTCGAATAGATACCAACAAACATCACCCCCCCCCCCGCACATACAGCGGTATCCTGAATAACTAACCACCCCACCCGCCTTCAGCCTAATGCCAAAACCCCCTTTTAGTGCTATTCAATATAACGAAATTCCGGATGCCGATAGCCCAACTTCTGCACTTGCTCCTCCGTTAACCCCACCAACCTGTCATCCCGTCCTCCTCTGTCGCGTAAAGCGTTCTCCCGCCGAGCGTAGAGGATACCTAATAGAGCCACTATGGCCACACAGATTTCGCCGCCTGGAAGGTGTTAGCTCTAATTGATGCTAGGCAGGGAAGGGGTGGCATGCCAAGGTTGATTGAATGCCCTCGAATATATCGCGGACCATCTGAAGGGACATATGTCCACCTATGCCGTCAAGTTAATTTAATTTGATAAATGAAGCTGATAAGAAAACATACGTCGCAACGATTGCACCGCATGTGCCAATGCTCACAATATACCCTCCTGTTACAGCCCTTACCGAAGGCCCTGCTGCGTCTATTCCCCATCCCCATCATTAGCGCTCTACTCTCGTCGGTCGGTTGCCATGCGGGAAGAAACATACTGTTCAACCCCCAACTCAAAAACGCCACACCAAGTGGGAATGCGCCACTTGAGGCGAAAAAAACTGCCATGTACTTGAGATTCGGATTATCCACACTTATAAGAATCGAGTATCCCGTTATCGTTAGAATTGTACAAAGGAGGATAAATAGTCCGCGTTTTCTATGGACATCAGAGAGCCGGGCTATCGCGAGTGAAAAGCCGCATGCAAAAACATAAGGTGGCACAGTGAGGAGCTACATATATTAGTAACCGTAGGGGCTGGGTATGGGGAGAAAGATGTACTTGAGCCTTTGTTGACCGCCATCCCAACGCCTTTAGGATTGTCGGCTGAATCTAAATTAGTCTGATGTTATAGTAGGGGTAGGCGATTAACTTACTATGAATAAGGAGAAACTCTGCACGGTAATATTCATAAAGAAAAATCCCATACAACAAATTATATTATTAATATTGAAGATTGCTCTCCTCACATGCCATAATTCGGTTTTCTCACTCCCGATCTATGCCCGTCAGTGATACCCATTGCGGCAACAGGCAACTCCTACCTCTCTATGTTCAATTCTCATCCTTTCCGCTGCGATCCACCGCTCGCGCTCACTCAGAAACATACAGGTTTCCGGAGACCGGGGTACGAGGAAGTACCCTAGGATTCCGCATCCGACGGTCACCTACAAAACCTTTGTCAATAGGGTTTACCGGAACGAGAGTTAAAGGAGTTCCCACAATGTCTTCAAAGAAGAAAATGTTTCTCCACCTGGGGTACATGTTACAACCCTCACCCAATTAATCATGGAGAGGGAGAGTACGGACGTATCCACTTCGGACCCTTTGACACCCCAGTCGGGAATCCGCCTACATCCAGCTCATTAGCGTCGGCCATCTAACAGCGCATGATTCTTATCGACTCACGTCAAAGCCGCTGCCAAAAATCCACCGAAAGCTCCAGCGAGCGATCCAGCGGACGCAAGGAGTCCTACTCGAAAGAGAAGCTCGCTGCGCTTGTAGAAGCAGCTTACGAAGAATGCCATTCCCTGGACCATCAGCACGGCTGGAATACTTAAAAGAACTAGAGAGTAATACTGGCATTGTCCCACCCTCCGCAATACCCAAGAAAGCACGCGCCACGCATAGTTGCTGGAAACTTTTCACAAATGCTGTTCCAATTGATGCGATACCGAAAGCTACTAGGAGTGCAGGGACTGGATATCCAGATTGTTAGTTCCAGCGGATGGTGGAAACGAAGGGGGTAGAGGAGAGAAGTACGATAGATCTTTGGACCTGGATTAGAGGTTAGCATGATAATTCCCTATTGGTAAAGAAAAAATCTACGCGCTGATACCTATCTTCTTTAGTAATATATTGCTCGGAATCTCGACCCTGCAACACCAGCCATTGGTTAGCGATCACCTATCTTTGCTACTGTGGCTAGGAAACCGACATTAGAAAAGGGATATAAAACGCGGTCAAAGCCCAATTAAACCTGAACCCGACAAGGTCCAGATCTTTGTCCATTCCTTGAATCCGAGCATTGCTATGTTCGCCCGGATCAGCGGCCGCTCACTGTACGGTAAAACCTGCCACTCTTATCAACATACCCGATATTTGATCTGAGTTACCGCCGGGGGCCTGTTAGAGGGACAATGTCGAAACCACTAGACTCACCCCGTAACCTACCGATCAATGAAGCAAAGCAGATACCCCACTGCCAACAGCGGTAGCAATCTCCAATCCAATCTCCTCCTCACAAGAGCCTCTTCCTTAGCAGACCACAACTCTCCATCAGATGGTATCTCGCACTTCTCGTCGAAGATTTCCTTACCGTTGTTTTCGCCCTCCATGTCGTTTAATTGCCTATGATACTGTTACTGTAGGTCTAAGACTCACATTTGGGACACGATCCGATCTTTAAACCGCTCCAGAAGACAAATGTTGTGCGGATAAATGGAAATGGAATATTAGGTGTCGCATACTATAGTACAGTGCATATTGACCCTATCGAGCCCCGCATAAAACGCACTAGCTGCCCACTCCGCCAGCTCACGACTCGGAAGCTGCGGATATAGCCTATTCAATTCTTGTGTCTCCTCTCTAAGAATGGGCATCCTTTTAGGAATAGTCACACTGGACCCATAGAAAAAATAGTTTTCGATCTGAGGGAAAGGGTGCGATCAACAGTAACAGTAGCGGGTGAAGGTTTTAGTAGCGCGGCCGAATTGAAGCCGGAAACTTTGCATAAGCGTTACCACTTCGAGTGCCCGGCGTCAATTCGACCGCACTAGTAAATTAGAATAACCTAACACATTACGATGGTGTTGGATATATGAAATCCAAAGATATAATTGCAAGTCCGCTAGTGTGGAGGGAGTAGCAGGTTCAAAGGTCGCATAACCCTCCCCCGTGGCTGAGACATTCAGTTCATTTTTAAATGTTGAAAGCTAGCCTATTTAAGAAACTGGGAGAAAATATACTCCGACTCTCTCGCTGCTATCATGATAATGCTCAGCCCTACAAAAAATTCTGTGTTCTGAGAACGGCGGCATTTGGAGCCGCAAAGTTTTTCCTGTCACACTTACTAAAATTGGCTAGCTTTCAACATTTAAAAAACTGGACAGGATCCCTCGGGGGCTCAAAGGATAAGATACATCCGTTCACTCCCTAGAACGTTCACTCGTCCAGACTTCAGTGTTCCTCCATGTCATGTGCATTGTGCTCCTGCAGTTGCCTGCGCTCCTCTGGGCTCCTCTGGGCTCCTAGTCGAACACTCTACTATTAGGATTACTATACCCTTTCCACGTTGTTGGTATTCGTGTCCCTGGACTAGTGTCCTCAGCCGTCCAGCCGTCCGTCTCTTTGAGGGGGCGCTGGGACGGACTACACCTGGGAAGGTGACACGGACTGTAGAGGACAATAATTCTATAGCTTAGACCTCCGGTACTAGCCCAGATTGAAATCATGCACCTCCGAACCAATCTCTATGGAATCAGGAGAAATCAATCGTGCCACTCCCTCCCCCCTTGCCGAAATGATACCTCCGGATATACACTTCCTACCTCTTCGAGTACGACAACGCTGGCCGGTATGCCTTAGTTCCACAGTTCTATCAAAGTTCAAAATATCCTGTCCATATTTTCTTTTATTTCATTTCTACTTGATCAACCAATCATATATGAAATCCTGTTCTCATCTATTTTCTCTTGTCTTCCATATTGTCATCTAGGATTTCTTTTCCACCCCGTATATATGTTCTTGTTTTGCTGCATCCATACCTGGTCCTCCCGATCCCTCAGATAGAATGTGGTTCTTAAGCATATTTCGCTCTCTCTCAAATTTCCGGTATAGAGCTCGATTATTTCATATTTTTCAACACCCTTGCCTAACGGCCACACTTGGAGGAGGAGGTGCCCGCACTCTGGGCCCCCCATGGTATACGTCGCAGTAGTCAAGGGACGCGCAAGCCGTGAAAAGGTTTTCACCCCTTTGGTTTTCTTTCTTAACCTCTCTTGCAACGCACCTTTCTTCCTGTAAACAATTTTCCTCAAATCTTTCCTTTCCATCAAGTTATCACAATCAATCATAATCTTCATCTCTACTTCACCGGTTTCACTCAATTGGGTAAAATCTTCACCATCACTACCTCCGTGGCGATTATTTTCAACAGTCCCCCACCGTCCCGTCCCCCACCGTCCCTTATCACTCCCGGCCATCCCCGGCCATCCCCGGCCGTCGTGCATCATCCTCCCCCGCCCCTGCCCTGAATACACATACCTCACCCTGTAGGTCCAGCTGTCAGGCTCAAGGACGGCCATCCTGAACCCTGAAATTTCATCACCCGGAGAAATTCAAGAAAGGTACAATTCAGAGTTGGATTAAGAAAGAGGTTGGGGCTCAATTGAGGAGCTATGTCCTTTGACCGCCCTGGGCGGACTACAGATAGCGGACCGGTCCCGTCCAGGCCCCGAAATCGATTGGTCGCTCAATAAGTGGTTTGTTTAAGCCATTTAGAGGTTCCAAAAAATCCGGATCGCCAACCTGGTCATTTCATATTCTTTAGGATTTTTGACGAAGCAGGGGGGATCCATATCGACCCTGATTGGGGGAATTGGCGGGGTCCTGCTGGGGCTCCTGCTCCCTGTACCTCCTCCCCCGGTCTTCAATGTCCAAATATTACCTTCCTCAACCCCGCCTGCCACTGTCCCAATCTTATGATACCCTCCCCAACATCGTCTGCGCCGACGTCCCCCGGACGTGCCCACCACATTGACCTCCCCCGGCCATTCCTCGGTGGCTTGGATCAGCGAAATTGCCTAGCTTAGTACTGTCATACTTGGCCATTTAAAAAGCCTCCGGACGCCCTGCTCTTATTAATACTTATCTTAGCACAAAAAGGTCCGGAGACTTTTTTAATTACCAAGGAGGCTCGAGGCTGCGGAGATGGAACTGAAGGAGTGCTGTGCCTAGGGTGGGGGACCGGCCTAGCCGACCGCGGCTGGTATGTGTGTAAAGTGGGGGCTGCGGGAATGAGAGGATGATAGGGGTAGGGCGCGTTGGGGGGATAGGGGATCTGCGGAACGCTGTTTTGTTGTCGTAATTATTTTCTATCGTGAGCCTTCAATGCACATATTTCTAATACCGTTATTTGATTTCCGGCGGTGATGCACCCTCTCTTACATGATATCGCTCTTCCCCGCGCCTGGATTACCATGCCAGAATAATGTGAGATGATTAGCTTCATCCTTCTAACTACCATTATGCCATCGTTACAATTCCCGGGCTTCCAGCAGCCAGACTTCTATACTGTCCACCCGCTGGGCTCCGATATCTCGATGCCGTACCCGTGGCTCTAATTGAGATAGCCACGCTAACATTTTAGACCCATTATCGGGCGTTGGTAAAAGTATTGTTGAAAGAGTTATGGTTATTGCTGAAAGCTTGCGATATTTTCCAATTTTCACTGGTGGGGATGTGATTGAAAGCAGGTTGATTAACTTGGGGTCTGCTGAGGCCATTTCTCGAGATGGAGGAAAGCGGAGTTGGTGTCAAACCCTTGCGGGTTGTCGACGATATCCACACCGCGGGAATAGTATCATAGGCGATATTCGGAGTGAGTAGGATGAGAGTCTTGCTGGTCGGTACGCTAAAGTGCCTGTTATAACCTGAATCCTATCGTAGAATCTCATGAAAGTCGGAATGGTGCTAAAGAGAACTAAGGTGAAACTACTCGAGTCAGGCAGCCGAACGAACAGGAAGGCACGGAGAACGCCAAGTCGCCACAGTTTAAACAGATAGAGAGCGGCGATTGAGCAGGCTCAAGAAAATCATCACTAGCGCAATTCCGACTCTCATGAGATTCGACGGTACCTGTAAGTTACAGGGGTATAGAACTTGAGCCTTTTTTTTTTTTTTAAAAAAATCCTATGAGTTTATTTTGTATTTAACTACAGGAAAACTCCGGCATGCACCCTAAGGTATGGCCTAGAAAAACCATTAATATAACAAAAGAAACTTCATCACCGCCTTATTTGATAAAAATAAAATGTAGAACCAAAGTCTACGCAATAACCATAACATAAATCATAGTCATCAAGTGGTCATCTCCTCCTCGCCTTCATCCGGCTTATCATCCTGAGCATTCATAGGGCGGGAGGGGCATCGTGCAGTGTGGGCGTCGTGTGGGCCTTTGCAGTTCACACACCTAAGCACGGTGTGGTTGCATGGTCGGCCGCGTATACGACAGGTAGCGGTGGGACAGGTGTGATTACCTGTAGGGTGTGGAGAGGCACACCACCGGCACGTGGCCGGATTGGTGCACTTGTTATTGTGGTGTCCGTAGCCATGGCAGTTGGAACACTGAGTATGAGAGTTGAAACGCAATCGGCGCTCAGTTCTATAGGTGGATGAGAAGGCAGCCAGGCGTTTCCCGACATAGTCAGAGGCCCTGGGACCCGTAATGGTGATCACGACTGTGGAGGCGGATTTTCCAGCCCTAGCGTCGTCGGTAGTAAGCCATCTGGGTTGACCGGTGAGGGACAATCCAGTGTTGAAAGTGGTGAGCTCTGTAGCTATTTCCACTAGAGACTTCGAGGTGGGGATGCCGTGCACCAGAACATGTGATACAGGGGTATCCAGAAGAACGCTAACCGTCCCTGGTATCAGGTGGAGGAACGACCCCACCTTGCTGTTAAGCGAAGTGGCCTTGATCGATTCCATCGTGGTGAGGGTGACCGTGTTTCCCCGGATGGAGACAGTCTGTACGTAGGTCGCAGCTAGCGCTAAGTTGATATCGTCTCTTAGGTCTAGTGCAGAGGTGGGGAGTGGCTCGCCTTCCCGTTTGATGATAAGGCGGCGTTCTCTGGCGGTAAGGCCCTTTTTGAGTTGGGGTCTGTTGTTGGTGTTCGGCTTCGCTGGGGCTTGGGCAGCCCTGGCAGCCATGGTGGTTTTCTCTTTTCTTCCCTTCCTAGCCACCGTTGCCCATGATCTGGGCGGGGCATCCGCAGGGAGGGTCAAAGGGTTGGCGCTGGGGGCAGAGGGTCGTGAAGGGGCCGTTGCCGGGAGTGTGAAGGGTATTGGGGTGGGGGTGTCAGGCCGGGGTGTAGCATCTTTGAGTGTGCTAACTTCCTCGGTAAGGGCTTCGATTTGTTCGCTTAGCGCATCGATGGCCGTCCTGTAGTCTTTATGGATCTGATAGATCATCTCTATCATGACCACATTTTCTTTGCTGGCTGTGGTAGCCCCGATTTCCTGGTCCTGATTTATCTTGTGGAAAAGGTTCAGGAAGTAGGCGCTTGGAGGGGCGTTTCTCAAGTATCTCTCATCGATATGTAGGAGGCTTGTTATCGTGTTGCTTCTGGGTCGCTTGAGCGAGGGGGGGCCTGCTGGCATGAAAATCGGGGACAGGGTCGGGGCGCCCTCCTGAGTGGAGGAGCTCCTAGCACCTGCCGGTGTTGGGGGTGGGTTGGCCTTTTTGCCTTTCCCTTTGTTTCGACGACTCGAACCAAAAGGCGGGACAGAGGGATCCATATGGTATTCGTGTAACCTGACAGGTCACGTTACGCGGAAATCTCGCAATAGTGTGCGTGGTGTTTCTGAAAGTGCAAATTGCACTTGGAGGGAAAATAGAGGGGAAGAAGCATGTATAGAACTTGAGCCTTTGAGTTCGAATTTTGTATGGGTGGTCAGATACGCGCAGGCTGTTTGCCATACTTGTACAAACTTTTTAGGCTAGGATTTGTAATAGAAACCCGTGCAGACGACGCTCTATCATACAGTGCCAATAGTAACTAGAAGAGTGAAATTGGTTTCATGGGCTGCGCGTGGTTTCACAAGAATTTCCTTGGCATCCTAACCAGCTGGGCCTGCGACGCTGTTTCAACAGACCTCCGTTTTTCTTTCACTAAACCACCCCGCTTTTCTTCTGCTCCCAGGAATATCATCAACCGACCATCCTATACTCTTCCGCTTTGAAAGATCAAGCAATAAACAGTCGAAAATGTCTCAATATACCATCGAAAGGAGATACAAAAACCCCAATATTGCTAACTCTGATGAGAATGTGTGGAACAACTATACCGTGGCCGATGATCTATCTCCACTCATAACTTGGCTATCACGACTTGACCCCGGCTTGCGGCATAGCGGCATTCAAGAGCGCCGAGTCAATGATGTCGGGGAATGGCTCATGGATACTGAGGAATTTAGAAGATGGTACGGATTGAGTGGGGAAGGTGAGGGCGATGAGGCAGTTCTGTTTTGCTATGGAAACCCAGGCGTCGGAAAGACATTTATTAGGTAACCCGGATTATTCTCCGGCGAGAGAGGAGTGAAACGGTGCTAACATGGTGCGATGTCAGTTCGCTGGTAGTGGACAAGCTAGCCGATCGGACTAAAGGACAAAACGCTGCTGTTATATGTTTTTACTTTGATTTTGCAGCGCGAGAGGAGCAGACAGCTACCAGTATGCTAGGTTCTCTACTAAAGCAGATGATCAGTGGAATGGAAAGGGTCCCGGAGAATATATCGCGGGCCTTGCAAAAGAAACAGGAGGCCCTTACTGGACGCAAACCGCAACTCGGCGATATCGTGGAGATGCTGCAACTCATAACGTCCTCACAGCCCACATTTATGGTCGTTGACGCTCTCGACGAATGTACTGCTGCCCAGCGATTTCGGCTTTTTGATTCGTTGAAAGAGATCCTCGAGAATTCCCCGCATGCTCGAATATTCCTCACCGGAAGGCCTTATATTCGCGCAGAGATTGAAAGGTGCTTCGCCGGACGAATAGTAAGTGTCTTAGTTGGTCCCACCAAGGATGACATGATCAGATTCCTTCGTGTCAGACTGGGGGAGGACGAAACACCGGATGCTATGGATGAGGGCCTAGAGGCGGAAATTCTGGAGAAGCTTCCCGGAAGTCTACCGGAAATGTGCGTGGTGGCTATGGTGCCGAGAATCCAATCCTACCCCACCGGCTAATATATATATTTAGGTTTATACTCGTTTCCTTTAATATCGAAGCAATTTTGCAAGAGGCAACATTATATCGGAGACGAGAAATGTTGAGTAAGATGATTCCTGGGTTGGGGTTGGGCGATGCCTACGGCGCAACAATCGAACGGATAAAGGCGCAGGGTGGGGATAAATCAAGACTCGGGATGGGAGCTTTGATGTGGGTCAGTCATGCGGAGCGGCCATTGATGGCAGATGAGCTATGCCATGCCCTTGCAATCGAGCTGGGCTCCACGGATTTCAATGCCGGCAACATACCTTCGATAGCGACATTGGTGAGCTGCTGCCAAGGGCTTATTACTGTGGATAAGGAAGCATCAACCGTTCGACTGGTCCATTTTACTCTCAAAGAGTATTGTTCCGCCCACCCTGATATTTTCAATAGACATCACTCGGCAATGGCAGAGATCTGCTTGACATATCTGAATTCCCAACATGTCAGGGATCTTGAAGCTTATGGCACTATCCATTCTAGAGGTGGCTGGGATCAGGATACTTTTTTAGAGTATTGTTCTCTATACTGGGGAGTGCATGCGAAACAGGATCTCTCGAACCGTGCCAGATCACTTGCCCTGAAGCTGCTTGAGGAATACGATCGTCACGTATCTGCATACTTCATTGCAAAGAAAATGGGTACTCTTGATCTTTCTTCTTACACTGCCTCCTATAGGCTTAGTGGAGTGCACTGCGCATCGTTATTCGGGATTGTTGAGATTGTACCCGCTTTGCTAGAGATGCGAGGTTATGACACCAACATGGGGTGGTATTTGGGGGATTCTCCGCTTGCATGGGCTGCTCGGGCTGGACATGAGGAAGTTGCGGAAATGCTAGTAGGGTGGGAAGGGGTCGACCCTAACCAGCCGAATGATTACGGCCAGACACCGCTCTCCTATGCTGCTGCGTACGGGCGTGAGGGAGTGGTGGAGATACTGCTCGGCCGGGCAGATGTCAACCCTGACAGGAGAGATCATCGCGGCCGAACGCCGCTGTCCTATGCCGTTAAGTATGGGCATGAGGGGGTGGTCAAGATACTACTCAGGCAGGTAGGGGTCAGTCCTGGTAGGATAGACAAACTCGGTCGAACACTGCTCTCGCATGCTGCTGGGAATGGACAGGAGATGATGGTGAAAATGCTACTCGGTCGGGAAGAGGTCGACCCAGACAAGCCGGATAGAGAGGGCAAAACAGCGCTCTGGCGTGCCGCTGGGGGGGGGCATGAGGGGGTGGTGAGGATGCTGCTCGGTCGGGGGGGAGTCAACCCTAGCAAGCCAGATAACGAGGGGAAAACACCGCTCTCGCATGCCGCTGAGGGAGGACATGAAAGAGTGGTGGAACTGCTACTCGGTCGGGAAGAGGTTGACCCAGACAAGCCAGATAACAAGGGCAAAACACTGCTCTGGCATGCCGTTAATAGAGGATATGAGAGAGTGTTGAAAATGCTACTCAGTCGGGCAGAGGTCGACCTTGACAAGCCAGACTGTGAGGGCAGAGTACCGCTCTCGTATGCCGCTGGGGGAGGACATGAGAGAGTGGTGGAACTGCTACTCAGTCGGAAAGAGGTTGACCCAGACAAGCCAGATAACGATGGCCGAACCCCGCTCTTCTATGCCGCTATGAGAGGGTATGGCTTTGCCAATATGGGACAGTATAACTTTGCCGGTGGGGAGAGAGTGATGAAATTACTGCTCGGGCGGAAAGAGGTCAGCTGCGATAAGCCCGATAATAAGGGCAGAACACCGCTCTCGATTGCTGTTTGGGTTGGATTTGAGGGAGCGGTGAAACTGTTACTCGGTAAGGATGAGGTCGACCCCGACAAGCCAGATAACGATGGCCGAACCCCGCTCTGGTATGCCGCTGGGGATTTGCATAGCTCTGCCGCTGCGGAGGGAGTGGTGAAATTACTGCTCGGGCGGGAAGAGGTCAGCTCCGATAGGCCAGATAACGAGGGCAGAACACCGCTCTCTCATGCAGCTCAGCAAGGATATGAGGGAATGGTGAAAATACTACTCGGCCGGGATGAGGTCGACCCCGACAAGCCAGATAACGATGGCCGAACCCCGCTCTGGTATGCCGCTGGACATTCGCGCGGCTCTGCCGCTGCGGAGGGGGTGGTGAAATTACTGCTCGGGCGGGAAGAGGTCAGCTCCGATAGGCCAGATAACGAGGGCAGAACACCGCTCTCGCTTGCCGCTCAGAGAAGATATGCGGGAGTGGTGAAAATGCTCCTTGGACGGGAAGAGGTCAACCCCCATAAGCGGGATAATCTCGGCCGAACGCCGCTCATGTATGCAGCTAGCGGTGCCCACCAGGTGGTGTTAATGCTGCTACAGTCTCACGAAGCAGTAGCTCTGGCGCGACCTAACGCTGAGCAGTCACCACCACTCAACGCTGAACAGCCACCACCACCCAATGCCGAACAGCCACCACCCAATGCTGAACTGTCACTAGTTGAGTTAGGATTTATGGCTCTCTATTTATGGTGTGTAGTTGGGATGGCCTGGTTGATGGGATGAAATAGCTCTATTCTGAGAACTTCGAGTGTATAGATCGCAGTGTTCTAGTTTTCTATTGAATTTTCCTAGCTGCTGTAAATTCTTGCTTGCATCGCTTTTCTTCTTGTACGATTCGTTTTTCTCCTCTTCATTCCCTACCCCCGCCCCCCCACTCTCCTCCTTACCCGATAGATCAACAACCGTATATAGAGGGCATTTTCAGTATTTACTTATTAGATAGATCAAAAGCAGTGTGCTATAGTATAATGATTATCGCAGCCTTTGCCAACAAGCAGCCTCATCTCGCACATTGGGAAGTGCTGCCCTGGGAATGGATAGGATGGGACAGGGAGAAGCGGGGTGACTGGATTTGTGAAAGGAATATTTCGATTCATTAGATTGGTGGGGTTTGCTCGACCGGGAGATTGCTTCTCACAAGGTATGATAGGAATATAGGGAGGCACGGTGAATGGAGATAAATTGGGGGTTGAAATGATTTCAATATCCGGATTATGAGGGGGGGGTCGATCTCAGCTATCTGGTTCTACTGGCCTATTAATAAAGTATCCGGATAAAGTTACAGAGAAACGGTGAAGGCGCCAAGTGGCTAGTCAGATTATGTATTCTGCTGAAACACTTGACAATCTAACCACCTCCGGTGTGAAACCAACACCATCTAGCTGTTTTATTGGTACTACAGGATCACAGCGCATATATATGCCGGTTTCTAAGTCCTGATTTATAGCACAAGTCAAGTACTATCCTACTAGCTACCCACGAGTACTCCAATCGGCGGGAGCTCTCCTGCTTACATGACCATTGCAGTTGCGAGTGAAAGTCAAGTCCTGTCTCAACAATGTTGAAAATGGTGCTACTCGCCATACTCACGATACTTTCTTTGTTCAGATAGAGTCGGATATGCGCTCATGATTCGGGCATATGGCTCCGGCATCAGGCATGGGTTTGTGTTTGGTAACTCGCTTCGGCTTCGGGTATACGGTTTGGCTTTGGGCGTTTGGTTTGTACGTTCGGGGAAGCATTGCGAATGCGGGGATGCGCGATAGTTTTGGGATCATTCAGCTTTCGGGAAAGCCGGGAGAAAAGCGGAAGCACTGTAAGACCAGCGTGAGAGGGCTGGAGGCCGGAGGTGGGAAAGTGTTTGTTTTCCTTTTAGTTAGCCGGAAGTGCTCACGGGGAAAGGAGAGACTCACATGGAGTAGTGTGGCGCCTCATGAGTGGATATGATGGCTTTGTGATTGATATATACTCCTGTGATCGCCCTTAGTTAGTTAGTTAAAGAGTTGAGCATCGAGTATCGTGGTGTCGTTGAGCGAGAAACTGTTGTTGTTAAGTTAATGAAGAGTTTTTCCCCACTCCTGATTGCGATCGTTTTAGGTGAGAGTTCCTTGGCATTTTCGTTTCGTTTCACCATTCGTCACTCGTCGTGAATCGTTTCACCATCGAAGTGCAAAAAACAAACGCCAAGTGTTCCACGCAAACCAGCGCGCAGCGTTAGTCATCACGAGTGATTTATTTGGCCAAGAAATTCCCCAGTCTTCCTAAACGATACGAGAAATCTTCTAATCATGCCTACCCAATATTCCACCATGAGGCAGGTATTGATGGTATAGTAATCACAGTGGTAGACTATTATAGTATTAGAAGCGTTGAGTAGGGTGGGAGCCAGGGGGCGAACAGATGGGGGAACACAGAAGTGTGGACGTGGGGGAGCGCGCTGGATATGGATAGTTGTAGAAGCCGGCTCTTATTTTTGTAGCGGGTACCCTTGCCAGCAACCTGAGGAGAATGCCGCCTCCCACATTCCCGACTGCCAATCTAAATGACCAATTCCTTCACCACCATCAGGTATCTCGCGCCGATATTCTTTCCACGTCTCCCGA
>Ga0307513_10000089_pt1 | contig 129761 bp, 149 predicted proteins | sample 15_EM_MG_FD_202174 | JGI IMG/M metagenome (GOLD analysis project Ga0307513, IMG submission 202174) | Populus trichocarpa ectomycorrhiza microbial communities from riparian zone in the Pacific Northwest, United States - 15_EM | ecosystem: Host-associated > Plants > Roots > Unclassified...
ACACCTACCGGAAGAAGCGACCACTAAAAGCTGTTGTGGTTGTGGTTTGTCTCCGGATTGATTTGTTCTCCGGTTGACTCCACCTTTGGCGCAGTAGAGCTTAGGGTGAAGAGTGGCCCTGACACCACTCACACAAGCTCATCACCACTCATGACATCATTCTGCTGCCCAGCTCAGTCATCCTCTGTCAACATCTGATATCAGTATTGCACCATTGCACAACATCATTCATTATCATTGCATCATTCTTCTCCACCATTGTACCATCATGACATCATAATGACATCGCGCATCTGGACTATCATTCTGGACTTTCATGGATACATTTCACATTCATCACACACATTACAGATCTTACTCCCCTGTTTCACATGACTGCTCACTTTGTCATCTGACCCACTATTACCCCATTTGGTTATATTATTCCCACACCTTCCTTCCTTCTATTCACTGGGGGCAAGGGTACCCAGAAATGAGTGGGAACATTTTAGGAACATTGCAGGCACTGGGTCAATTTTCCTCCATTGTAATTGACAGACACATTTAGGGAACACTTGGAATGTGTTTGCACAATGAAACTGAAATGTTCCCAACAGATACATTTAGGGCACATTTGAAATGTGTTTCTACAATGAAACTGAAATGTTCCCAACAATAACATTTAATATGTTCCCAGAAATGAGTTTGAGATATCCTTAGGCCCATTTCTGAGTAGATACATCTTATAGCTGTTCCGGAAAAGGTTGGTCAGATTTGTTCCCATGTGAAAAGAAAAAAAAATAAGAAAATAATTTTCGACCTCCTCTGCTCGACTCTACCTTCCGTATATCCCAACACGAGGGTCACTTGCCGAGCCCCAACTACTCGTATTTAGCTGCCCCGGTCTGTTGCTTTCATCCGGCACTTCGTTTTGGCATGAGTCCTGGGCGGAGGAATAGTCGTTCTGTTACCCCTGATTGACTCCCTCGTGCCAGGGCACCACATGTATCACTGACGGTTTTCTGAAGACCTCTGTCGCTTACGCCAAGCATCACAGCATCAATCCTATGCAATGAGAAACCGTGCTATATATTTTGACATGTTTTGGACCAAGTGTCAGACGTTCGCTCTCAGTTTCATAAAAATGTAGATCTTGTGCAATACAATCTTCCTCACTCATTGTTCCGGGGCTTTGCCTGATAGTACCAGCAAGGATGTTTCTGCTGGAGACTAAACAGTGTGGTGCGTGAGGGAGAAAATCTAGATATATGCTGGGACAGGACTCTGGGTCGAGAATTTTATTTTTTTATTATTTCCCCTGAAAACAACGGCGGCCAACTATTTCTGAATCCGCAATAAGTACATGGCCTGTATGTAGGAACATTGAAGGAACATGAGATATGAGGGTCATTCCTACCAACAACATTTGAAGATTTTTTGTGGTGATAGGTTAGGAACATTTTTGTAAGTGTATCTGAGAACATTTTAAATGTCACCGGTTGGAAACATTTCAGTTTCACTGTAGAAACACATTTCAAATGTGCCCTAAATGTATCTGTTGGGAACATTTCAGTTTCATTGTGCAAACACATTCCAAATGTTCCCTAAATGTGTCTGTCAATTACAATGGAGGAAAATTGACCCAGTGCCTGCAATGTTCCTAAAATGTTCCCACTCATTTCTGGGTACCCTTGCCCCCAGTGATTGTTTCTCTCCTTTTTCTCCCTTGCAAGGCTGCACTCAAGTCACTGTCACTGTCACACCCACTCTTTGTATATAAGTAGGTAGATTGTGGCTGGTGTCTCCTTAGCTTTGTAATTCCAGGAGATCCTCTCCCCTTCTTAGCCCTCTGTGCTACTACAGTCAAGCAAGCCTATTTCCTAGGAAGAAACCCCAGCACTATCTTGCTCTCCTCCACTCTAGTTCTTATCTCTTAATCAACAAATCAAGTTGCTCTTCAAGATAAGCCCTCCTAGGTCCAAGGCACACATCCACCTCAGTTGGCTCATGATTGTCCTTTACAACCAGGAACACCTACCAGAAGAACATGACTACATCTAGAGCGGTGTAGTTATCTTTTCTTGTGGGACAACTTGGTATAGTTGTTGGTCAGAAAAGATCATTGGTGCAGTGGAGCTTAGGGTGAAGAGTGGCCCTGACAGGGTCCAAATACCATGTTCCTGACACTATTGTCCTTTGTAGAATGGATACCTACTGGAACTGTTGTATGCCCAGAAGAGTATAGAAGGGTTGGCCCTAGAAGAGACTTGCCAGGCACTTAGGAGCTTATGGCAAGAGTGGCCCTGCAATACATGAGGATTATGTGACAGCATATTCACCAACACTAGGTTTTTTTTGCTGAACCATGTGCATAAATAACAATGACAAGCTAAGGAAAGGAAAAAGAGTCAAGAGAAAGTTGTGCAAACAACAGCTACAATAACACTACCCTTCCCCCAGCTGGTAGTAGTCCAATGGGAAAGATCAGGTAATCACTGTCACTCTAGATATACTACATTGAACCATTCAACCAGTTATCATAGAGTAGGGATATATCATGTGACCCTGTCATTGTATACTCTGTGTATGCCCAAAATAAATCATCTTCCAAAACCAATGCCCCAGTAGCAACCATAACTGATGTCTGGTAGACATCCCAATCTCCCCTTTCCACAGTTGCACTTGGCCAATCCAGTGAACCTTGATACTGGTCAATATACCTGAACAATCCCTTGAGCTACTTCCTCATATCACAATTTCAGGGCTTACCCCTGGTACTCGGCCTGTTCCTCCTCAGAAACAACCGGATTAAGCAACTGGCATACCAATGCTGCAGTAGAGTTTCGAGAAACCTCAGTTTCCCGTAACCCATCTTCATTTACTCTTGTCCCCTTCCCACCCACAGCCTTGGTCCCAGTGAATCTCTTGATACCATCCACACCCCTAATTTATATTGTTAGTCACATGACGAATGAGAAAGAGTCCTCAAGGAGACCTTGGTGAATGGCTTGAAAGATGAGTGTGAGGCAGAAAAGGGCTGGTGTTGACATCCTTGGCAGTCTTCCTAAAGGATGTTAACGACAACGGGTAGAACACCAATTCTGAATCCTTACCCTGGCAACTTGAGTGTGCTGTTCATTGAATACACAAAGTGTTTGCCCAAAGATGTAAACAGGAGTGGTCGGTAATATTCAACCCAAAATTCACTTCTAGAATCCATGAATTCAATTACTCCCGCTTCACATTCGGAATGATCGTATGCTGGTTGTAGGCTTTTTTCACTAAACCAGATCTGGTAGCCACTCCTCCGAGGGGGCTGTGTAGTAGTGCGGTCAGCATGGACATCAAGGAATAGGTTTATTGCTGCCTGCTTGTCGGCATCTACGAATACATTAACTTGGGAGGAACGTCCACTGAACAATAAGTAATACGCACCCAACAAGGAATTGGTATAGAACCTTCGAAGGTTCTCGATGATGTCTCTAGAGTGGCTGTTCCAATGAAGCATCCTGCGGTAGGTCTCTACCCGATTAACTAGCGCGCTCCCCGTATACTGTAATGCGAGTGCTAGGAGCGATGAGCGCCCAATAAATGCCGTAATTCCTAACTTACTATCTCCGTGATCGTGATACATCTCGGTCAACATATTCACCGCATCCGAGTCAAAAGGGAGGTTGGGGCTATTTACAATGCCCAATGCATATAGTTGGTGCCCAAAAGCACGCTTTCCAAGGACAAACTGAGCGGCGTTTGTCCTATCCAAGCAATCCACACAATTTGTCCGACATATCCCATTTTGAAGAAGCATCGTTGAACGCCACTCAGAATGCGAGTTCCTGAAATTGCATGAGTCGAGAATATGGGTTTGACGCTGGAACGCACGGTTCTGATTTTTCAATATGAGAATGGGGCTCAGAACCGGAGTGGAAAAAGCCTGTTGTCTGTATCGATTCTTCAGCAATATCCTCCAAGTAACTAATAACATCTTGGGTTTTCCTGACTTATATCAGTAGGTGGAACAGACCTGACAAAACAAATACTGACTCTTTGTATGCTCGCGACATATCCCATGCCCGGTATATCATCTTCGTACCATGCGGTAAAAATTGATTCAAGTACTCGACACACTGGGTGTATTCATCCAAGAGTTTTGACTCTCTCGGCTGAGGTTCGCGTTTCTTGATGAGATTCAGGATCGTGATTGGAGTACCATAACGTTGGAAGAGATTATCGAAATGTAAGGAAGCCGCCGTGTAGAACGGATCCACGACGCTGACTAATAGACGTTAAAGATCTCCGCCGTCCTGAGTAGACCCACACACGCACTTTCAATGGGGGGCCTTGGGCTCATGCTTGTGGTATCTTGCGTCCAGTATACGGGGATACTTCCACGGTACTGAGATCCCAAGTCAATAGACTGCTGTGGTCACATAGCGTTGTGATTGACCTGGACGTAGCTCGTGTATTTTGGACTCGGACGACGTCCACTGCCGACCCGATACTTGGCGGGAAAATGAAATGGTGTCGTCAGCGCTTCGGATACGATTTGCTCTGTTTCGACCTCATTTGCTACGTTTCCCTGGGAACCTACGTCATGAGTTGAAAACATCTTAACTATCGCATGCATACCTCATCGTTCACGCCTCGTTTTAAGTAACGAGCGCCAGCATAATGACGAGAACGCCTTGCAATCAGAGTTATGAAAATGACGCGACCAAGGACCGTGAGCTCTTAAGGAGAGTAAGCCTCGTTCAGGAGGAATGAAACTGTCACTTACTTGCTTGGTCTACATGACCGTGTATCATGGGCAACAACCAGTGAACCTTGGCAGCATCACTCGGTGCTGGAAATGGGGCCATGAGCATCCGATAGTTCCAGGTGAACCTATCGTTGAAACGCAAACAGTCATGATCCGCATGCGGTTTCGTCAAGTTATGCTGCAACGTGGACGTTATGTCATATGTGTAGCTTCAACATATTCAATGCACTTGGCATCACAGTACGCACGGGGTGACGCACCTGAAGTAGAAATTCTTAGACATGTCCACCTGCTTGAACATATTCATGAGCCTATTTTCTTCGGAAACTCTTTCCACGCGGTGATTGTGGCAGATCGGAAGGATTTCGGTGCTTTCACAATGATATACATAGTGTCCGCCTAACAGGGCGACGACCGACCTCTTCGTAACAAGGATCATGTACCACCCTGCGGTGAATCTGACAAAGCCTTGAACTACCGTCAACATGGACGTGCTTCCTGAATCGCGAGACTTACCTGCGATGCCAAAAAACACACGAGCCTTCCCCAACCCACCAGAGGACTTGTTTCCATCTTCAAGCATCTTGAGCATCGCACTCATTTGCTTCCCAGTGTACACTGCCTCATCCTCGAACACTGACAATTCGTCCTGGGAGGTTCGGTCAATCTTGATTATACGATGGCGAGAGTCGGTAGTATTCGACGCGATGACAAAGTAACGGAGTCTGTTTTCGTAGAGAATGAATTTGTTGAAAGCGAGATGCTGGTCAGTCGGATAGGGTAGCCGCTGAGATGGAAGGGAGTGTGGCCTTGGGTGTATATCCCTTGGATGAGTCGCTGGGGTCGGACATCCTGCCTCACTCGGGGTGGTGGTCGGCGAATCTGATGGAAGGGCCATTGGAAAATCCGATCACCTCGACCCAACCGACACAACAATGGCTGACGATTACAAGCTTGACCTCAAAATCCTCCCTTTTGACGAGGTGACCCGTCCAACTGTTCGGGTTGAATCGACGAGTCTCATACCTTCTTTTTCACAGGCGAGGCTTTCCGAGGACGATAAAGAAATAACACTCTTCCAATGGCTTGCCTCCACCCAACGGTCTCTGGAGGACGCAACGCCTGTAAGCTCTGGGTCCCCGTTAACAATCACCTGAGCCACCACCCACTTCTACCAGGATATCCTCAAGGCATCTCATTCGGAGCTTCTGGAACCCCTCATCAAGACCATCGAAGCCCCAGACCCTTATCCTAGCCCCAGCCGACCGTTTCGGAGGCTTGTAGCCCAGTGTCTCCTCCTTTTGTTCCGCCGTGGGGAATCCAAGGGGCTTTTTGACTCTGTGCAACGACTGTTGAAGCTCCTCGCGGATGCAAGACCGCCAATCAATGATGTTCCTAAAGCGTATGTTCCCCGCTGCACCCTTTTCTTTTACCTAGCTTACATCTCGTAGTGCTGCACTATACGTAATCGGAGAGTTGATGGCTTCCTTCGGTTCTCAAGTATGCCGTGTTGTTGTATCATTTGTCTCGCTGACCAGTAGCTCTGGTAGGTTATGTCGTTAATGAACGATATTACGATCGTTACGATAAAGATTTCCAAGTCGACATCAGTAATCGTCCATGGTAACTCACCATCTCGTCAGAGCTGATAGTCTACCTCTAGTTTTCAACGTTGATTCGCTACCACGCCCTCTTGTGCCTCTCAAAGTCTCTGAAAAGCGCGAGACGTGCGGTGACTGATGCATCACTCCGAGATATCACGAAGCTGGTGAAAACCACTATCCTCGATAAATCGCTCCCTGTAGAACGTGCAACCACAGAAGTGAGTTTATTGTTGTGCACCTGTTTCCCTTACCCACCTCCAATAGGTTATTGCTGCTCTCTATCCGACCGATTCACCACTCAAGGCTGTGATTGAGGTTGAAGCATTCATCAACCTCTGTGTCAAGACTTTGGATGGGTCAGACAGATCAACTCGACGGTATCTTGCTAGTCTGGCCGGCCGAATCCTCGCTTCGACACAAGAAGAACGTGAGGTTTCGCAGAACGAACCCCTGAAAAGGGGCAAGGGTCAATCGGACGACAAGGACCAGATTACTCCTTCTATCAATCTCAGCGAGAACAAGAGTTGTTTACTTACTCCCACAGAAATGTTCCATCAACTTTCGACCCACCTTAACAAAGCCTTTGTTGGCAGAAAGGTGTTGGTCGGCTTGTGTGAGATGTATGCCTCCCTCCTGCTTTCCCTTGGTTCCGAATATGTCGAAAAGAATTACACTATCATCGTCGCTCACCTTGTGAACGAGTTCATTGCAAACCCTCGCAACACATCCACCCGACATGACGGACTTCTTGTCAGAACTCTTGTCGGAACGTTGCTTCGAGACGTGGTCGGGGTGCGCCTACTCAGCGAACAGGGACAGATAGCGGCTATTCAAGAGCTCTCTGGCTCATATCTGAAACGTTGGCCAGCTTTGATGCCCGGTCAATCGGAGCCATCCGCTATGACGCTGACTGTAGCGTTGATAGAAGTTGCAGGATTACTACGACAACTGGGAAATTCACCCCCTCCAGTTCAGGTGAGCTTGTTTCTCCCCTATATCGAGGCGGTGACACGAAACGTAGTTTAGGATGCTCTGTCTGATCCCCTTGTCACCCTCCTGTCCCACCCCAACCACACTACTCGCATCAGCGCCGCGTGGGCGCTACAATGCTTTTGTTACTCCACACCATTGCGACTCCCAAAGATTATCCTCACCGTGGTTGAGAAACTACAACGAGACCTTACCCTACTCGCCTCCCCAACTGCACCTTCAGATGCACATCTCCGAGCCCTGGGCTATGCCTATGGACTGGGAGGGTTGTTATCCATCATCCCTGATCAACCACTGTATGTGTCCTACGACATTAGTGCGAAGGTCTTGGATATGGCCATCCAAGTCCTCAAACGTGCAGGAGAACATGACGTTCAGGTTGCTGCTGTCGAGGTGGAGGTTTCCTGGACCCTCATTGCCTCTCTGATGACCTTGGGGCCAAACTTCGTGCAAACGTATTTACCACAGCTCCTTGTGTTGTGGAGGAACGCCTTGCCTAAACCCACAAGCAAAGATACAACAAGTGCCTCTGGGAGGAATTCCCTCGAATGGTCGTTCTTGCTCCACGTTAGAGAGAGCGCCTTGGGGACCATATTGTGCTTTTTGCGACACAACAACCCCGTCCTCGTCTCCCTCGATGTTGCCCGGCGGCTTTCCTCCCTGCTGAACAACGCTCTACAATTTGCAACGGCCTTCCTCGCCCAGGCTAATGACGAACAACTCGACCAACCGGTGACTTCCAAGGACGGAGCGGGACTTACACTCCGTATACGAGAATCGCTTCTTCGTCGACGCATTTACCAGTGCTTTTCTTCCATTGGTTTCACCGGCATCACAGAAGCCACACAGTCCAGTCTTTTACAGTCAACAATCACCTTGTTCGCCTCCGCCGACGGCTATGCGGGTTCACCAGTACAAGCAGCAATCGCGTCGAGTTCCGGGTCGTTCAACTCAATTTGGCAAAGTATCGACGGCTACGCCTACGGTCTCGCATACTCCAACACGCAAATGGAGGATGGGGAGTTTGCTGACAAGAATAACTCCAACAAGGATGTCGTCGAAACGTACTTCGATGAATTAGTGCGTATCGCTATAGCTCCTCACTTTCTCCGCAGTTAATTTGGCATATCCTAGCTGGCAAGACCAATCCTCGGATCTTGCGAACACGACCCTCTTACCCTTTGGGAATCACGTCCTTCCAGCTCTCACAAAGCTTGGCCATTACCTCCTCCTCCTATCACGTCTGTGGTTGACTATGCAATCCAATTGTTCTCGTTGCTCCTACCGATCCAAGACCAGGACTCTGCTGCCCGTGCAGTTAAAGAACTCGTGGATTCTACCCGAAGTTCAAGGCTGGATCGAAATGCTGGCAGACGTGCTGCAGTTCTAATAAACGCGAACATCGCGCTCTGTCTTGCCCTTCGTGCTGCTACCAGCAATGTGCGACAGGGGAGGGAAGCCTTAGGTAACTCAAAAGTTACAAGTACCTTATCTGGGTTCTTAAAGGTGCTTCATCCTCAAACTATTGGACCTGTCCACCGTTGACCCTCAACGCAGGAATCACTCACGAATGGTGATCCACTTCTCCGTCTAACGGGCAGTGAATCGATTGGCCGCTTGTCGAGCCTTGCGGGTACGACGTTCATGACTAGCCAAATTAAAATGCTCGTGGATGAAATCGTTTCGAATCGGGACCCAAACAGCAGATCCGGTTGTGCTACTGCGTTTGGTGCCATCCATGCCCATGTCGGTAGCTTGGCAGCTGGCTCGCTACTCAAAACTTCGGTGAATATGTTGATGTCCCTTAGCAACGATCCTCACCCTCTCGTACACTTCTGGGCCATCAAGTCCCTGGCAAAGGTCATCGACTCTGCGAGCTTGGCGTATGCACCATTCGTATCGAGCACTCTCGGTATGCTCTTCAAAGTCTACACTCTCGATTCACACGAGGCAGAGGGGGGGACCCTTCCTTATGCAAATATCAGCGGAGACCTTCCGACCTACCAAACTATTTGTCAAGTGATCGACGGGGTCATCACGGTACTAGGCCCCGATATCCAGGAATCCAGCCGTATCAGAAGCCTGGTCATCGATCTCGTTCGATCTTTCCTTGCCGAGGAAGATGAGGGGATTTGCGTGGAAGCAATTAAGTGCATCCAACACTTCTTGATGTTTGCCGCAGAACATGCCCGTATACCGTCACTCGTCTCTCAATTCAGGGTCTATATGTTATCCCCTCGCACGCCCCTGAAGGTTGCCTCGATCAACGCCCTGTATCAGCTCGTGCAAAAGGATGCTATATCGATGTCCAAGCTTGGTGGTGACCAGCTCGTGGAAGAGCTGTTTGGGATGCTCGACAATGATCCTTCTATCGAGGGAGTGCGCAACGTGATCCTGGCATGGCTCCAACAAACTGCCATCCATAATCCTTCCGCATGGATCGATTTATGCCAGCGAATCATGTCGAGGACCACGGCAACACAGCGTCTCATTGAGTCCGTTACTACTGGCGCCGCAATTCAAGACGACGAAGGGGAATCGTTAAGCATTGGAATGGCCCAGGACTCTACAACCTCGAACCGCGGGTATACCACTTCTCGATGGAGGACACAACTATTTGCACTACAGTGCCTACACGACATCTGCGGAATCGTGGGAAGATCTGGACGCCAAGAACACATCAGCGTCCCTTATGCGAAGCTAAATGGCATGCCCACCCACGGACTCCTCGTAACACGAGTCCCGGACTTGATCAAGATGGCCTTCACTGCCTCTGCTGCTTATGTCCCAGAGATCAGACTGGAAGGCCTGAAAGTTTTGCGCGATGTGATTGAGGTATGGTCTTTTCAAACACGAATACAATATTGTTAACGATCACTAGGTCTTTGCTACGTCACCTGATCCACTCTACACGGATGCTCTGCTTTTGGAGCAACACCAGGCTCCTATCACAGCGGCACTCACCCCAGCCTTCTCCTCAGGCACCACTCCAGAGATTTTGGCTCTCGCAATCGAAACATGCGCCGTGTTCGTGGGATGTGGTGTCGTAAAGGACGTGGGACGGATGGGTAGAATTCTCAAGCATCTCACTTCCGCGCTGGAACAGTCAAAAGGTAAACTAGTCAAGTTCCTCGGTGCGGAGCATTCGATTTACAAAGATATAGAAACTGGGACACTGTCACTCGGGGACGCAGGGGAGCTGAGCCCAAATGCTTCGGTCATGTTCCGGATCGCGACTCTCTCTGCTTGGGCAGAACTTGCGATCGCCAGCGCTACACAAGGATACCTCAAAGACCTGATTAATCCATACCGATCATCTCTCGCCTCGTTGTGGGTGGCATCACTCCGAGATTATGCTAGCGTGAGGGCAGATACAGAAGTACTCCAGGAGGATACACCAGCGACTTTGGATGTATCATACACAAACCTTGGGAAGGAAGTGCTGTTACCTGTATGTCCCGCAGTTCTTCGTGTTGCACATCCATTCACTAGTTTTTTAGTATTACCAAACCGCCTGGCCAGTCATCCTCGAGGCTATCGCTACCGCGATGCATGATGGTGATGCCCACGTGCTTGCGGCTATAGACGGTAGCGAGATTATAGCAAACGGGATGTCTCAATCTGCCCCACGGACAGAACCGACCGCTCTCTTCTTCGTGATATACGGCCTCGTCTACGAGGCTCTGGCGTCTCCTGACACTGACAGTGGTTCTGGATACCGGACGATCTCAGTAATTTCTCTGAAGTGCTTGAAGTACCTCGTCAGACCCCAGTACTCTGGACATGCCTTGCTCGATCAGGCGATCTTCGATGAGCTGGTCAGTCTGTTCTACCGGATGACGATTACAGAACCTCCTACAGTGGCAGTCCACATCCTGGAGGTGCTTTCTTCACTTGTTGTGAGCCAAGACACGAAGCTTGCCGAGCTAGATGTTCTTTCCGTGACTGGGTGAGGCTTATTTTGCCCCCGAAAAGATACGGACTAATCCACTGCAGCAACACCACCCCCACCACGGCAGTCCCTCCTAGCGCCCCACGTGCACAATGCCTGAGGTTGTGCACATTCATTCTTAAACACGCCTTAGCCACAGGTGGTGATAATTCCCGTACGTCCATTGATCCGTGCATCATACGAGACGAGACAGACAACCTACTCCAGCGGATCGCATTAAGCTCGTCGGTGCAGGATTTGATAGTTATATCACAATCATGAAAACATTCCCGTCTGCGATGCAAAGTGAACTCCGCACTGTCGGAGTATACCTCTATGGTGGTAGGTTCTATCATATTACTGGAGCTGGATAATAAATCCCTGAATTTGGATACCGCTAGAACTCCTTAAGAACGAGACGTCAATTATAGACCTCGCTAGCCCAACGCTCCCAGCCCTCAAAACACTCTTGGACGTACCCAGAGAATTTAAGGACCCGTCGGACGGATACGCAAAACTTGTACATGGTATCCTCTCAGCCTGTCTTGTCAACATTGATCACATGAGGTGAGTGCATCGTGTACTATGAGTTCATTTTTCTCACTCTCCCCTCATAGTGGACGCCAAGGACTAGTTTCAACGCGCAAAGTCCAGAGCAACCTACTGGCATCTGTTCTTGTCCTCACCATTGTTCCCACCACAATCAAAGTCAGCCAGGCAGCGATAGATCACTGTTGTTTCCTTATCTGCCAGAAACTGACATTGGACGAGGTAAATTCCCTTTGACGTGCCGTTTCACAAGTTTGACACTGGCATTTCCGGGTCAGGTTTCATTAACCGCAGCTCACTGTGCAAAAACACTGATCATCGCTGCTACTTCCGGGAATCAGCTGCTGCGACAGTGTCCGAGGTTGTTGATGCCAGGATTAATCGAGTTCGTCGCACAGAGCGCCGGAATGGTTGAGGGAGGAACGTTATCGGACACGCGACTGGCAGCATTGGATGAAGTCTGGAAGGCATTCTCTCTGTTTTTCGCGTCAGTGCCGGAAGATTTGCGTGAGTCATCTAAGGTCAGGCTAGCCAAATAAGTATCTAATATTCTTTCTCCAGGTGTTCGATTGCTGTGTGTGCTGCTGCCGACGGCGACGCTGGTACTTGATCCGAATTGCTCACCGCCGTCTACACTACACGCACAAGGCATAACACACCTCCTGTCGTACGCGACATCAGCACCAGTCGCGTTCAAGGAAGCCACCGGAACGCTCCCAAACACCACGAGGGAGATATTGGAGATGTCGATAAGGCAAGCAGTTGGGGGGATGAGCGGAGGAAAGCAAAGTCAGGCGACGAAACCGCAGATATCTCTGAGGTCGTTCTGATCGTAGACTTACTGTTATATACCGCATGTACGCCTATGTACACTTAGCCTGAGATCGAAGGACAGGATGGTTGTGCATCACGTGGCCGACCAGGAGCCGTTGCCATGATGATCGGCGGTGACACCTGTTTATTTAAGACGTTATTCCATTGTTCTCTCATTCCCTTCCACTCTCTTTCTGTTTTAATCCTCTGAGAGGATCCACTTCTGCTTTCATTTCAAGCCTTTTCTCGTCGGTTCCTTGGGAGACATGAATTTTTTCTTCGTGGTAGCGGTGTTGGCATTGTTTGCCAGGCAAGGTGCGAGAGCACCGTTCGGGAAACGGGAAGAAAACTTATAGATTGGGACAGGCCTTGGCCTCAATGTTGATATTGGCGGGAGACTCGGGACTATCTCCGCCATGCAAATCGTCGACATTCCTGCAGGGCAGTTGAAGACCGACGTGAGTTGACTAACAGAAGGTGCAAACGGCGGAAGCTTACTTGTCTCGGCTGGGACAGTGCGAGGCAGCATGTGCTCCCGCATTTTCAGCGATCCAGGTAAGTATATATTGCGGTCTCCCTAGCCCTTTCTGACCGCTCTCAGGGATGTGGAGAGGACGACAATTGCCTGTGCAAGAACGAAACCGCTGTTGCCATCCGCGATTGCCAACAATGTATAAACTCCTCGCACCCACCCTCCATTCCGTAAATGATGCTGAAATTACAGGCATGTATACCCAATTGATTAAGAAGAACGAGAAGATGCCCGACCCAAGGGCTGGGTCTACTCCCGTGCTTGGTGGTACGTACATTCCGCCACAGTCCGTACGTTACCATTATTGACCTCTCTGTCCAGCATATGCTGCCGCCTGCCTCACCTCCGCGAACGTCACGGTCCCCCCGACATTGATTGGCCTCACGGTGCCGGCTGACTGGGATGGTCCGACCGGAATGAGCATGGGGGTTCCTGCCGCCGTGTTGACGGTGATCACCGCTGCGTTCATCGGTGTTGGCGGGATCTCGATCCTTTGCAGCATGTAGATGTACGAAGCTGGCTTGTATTTGTCGTGGAGAAGAATTGAGTTTTTGAGAGAGAATGATGGTCCCGGTTTCAGCAGTCCCATTGCTGCTATCGACCTCACTCCAGATGATATTTATATGCTGCACCGGGGTTGTTGTTGTGAGACTTTCCCCCCAGCACATGGACAACCCAACGCGCTACCCGACATTCCCACAGCCGCCACCGACCCGGGCGCGATGCCCGAAGAGTCTACCGAGGCTCGTCACCCCCGCCGCGTTGACGAGACGAAACTGTGGTGATGTTAGGGGTGAAACTCCCGCAACACCGACCGCTACCGCCCGGGGCTCGGACCGCGGGGTGGACAGGGTCGCGATTTTTTCGACCTTCCTGTCAGCGGGATCAACGGTCCTTCGTGTTACGACGACGGGTAACCACCCTTCGCCCACGACCGCCGCCAACGCGCTTCTGACAGAAGTCGGTGATGTGCGTTTGACCCCTTCCTCCGCGACTACCAAGTGCTGACTCTAGCTGTATCACGCAGGGGCCGTTGCCAGTGTCCATCTGGGTGGTGAAGAGCGGGTGGACCGCGGGCGATGAACAGGACGGGTCCCCTCTGTTCTGCGTGTACCGCACCCATGTAGAGGTGGGTGTCATCTCATCATTTGAGCAAGTCCCCCCCGGAGAGAAGGAGGCAATCACTCTCCCCGATTTTACCGCGCGAAGAGTTGAGTGCACAGCCACAGCCTCTCCCACAGAACGCTTGTCGCGTCTTTTTCGTTGATCACACTGAGACCCGTTTTGATATTGCGATGGCTTACTCTACCCTGGGGCGGCTCTCCATTATTTTCAGGCGTGTGAAGCCCTTTGTTCTTCAACCACCACCCTCCATTTCAACTTCTCTCCCGCCCTCGACACCGACCTCCAGCCATTTGCAAAGCTGCAGCCTATTCACGTACAACGGCGCCCGGTGGGTATATATTTGCCCACAGACCATTGCTTAGTATTCCTAATGTCCGCCCACCGCAGCTGTATTCCTCCCGTTCACCAAAACCTCCGTTCTCTCTTGAGATGAATTCACCTGTCATCTCCTTACCCCCTCCCTCAACGTTTTCGTCACTCCCAGACCTGGTCCCCCCGATGCAACACCATCCTGGGACGTTGGCGCTGTCGAGCAACCCACCGAACCCGAGAGCCAACTTCAGGTTTGGAGACTGGATGTATGTGTCGCTTGTTGCCCTATGTTTCTCCTCACTGACTCTCGCAACAATCAGCTGCCCTTCGGTCTCGTGTGCGGCCCACAACTTCGGGTACGTTCCCCTCGCAATACCTGCTCTGTTGGCAAACTGATCCTGTCTTAGGCGGAATTCAAGTTGCATTGGGTGCGGGACAAGCCGTCCTACGGCTGGATCATTGGTTGTCCAACAACCAGGACGAATGCCCCCACAGAGGTTTTCACCTCGTTTCTCAAATATCGAATCTCCACGTGAACAGACAGACATCTCTCTTGTTGGTCCGGTGAACCATCTCCCAGTGCATCCTTCCCAAGCATCGAAGAACCCGCTGCCAATTCAACTCACACCGTCTGGAACACAGATCTGTGCAGGTGGCAAAGTGCAAAACATATCGAACAATCCACTCGCACCCTGCTACATGTTCTGGTCCTTGAACGAACCGTTTCCCGAGTCGGGGCAGATACGCCCGACACTTTCGGCTGTCTTACAGCACCCACCTATTCTCAACACCGGTAACCGTGGCCCCATCGAACATCAGCCGGGAGATTGGATCTGCAAGAAGTGCAACTATCTGAATTGGAGGCGTAGAAAAGTCTGCCAGACGTGCTATCCTTGTATGGTTTCATCCCTCCGTATACGCATCCAGCGGCCATTAACTTACGTGACCTACTTCATCTTTCACCGCAGACGCTGAAGGAAACGGCGATTCGATCTCTGCGACGGTTCAGTCAGAGCGGATTGCACTGTTGGCAAACACAATCCGAGGGCGCGAGTTTCACTCCCTCCCTCCATCCCCATCCTCCGCGGTTTACGAGAGACCGCTCCGCCAATCCTCTCTACCGCTTCAAGCGCTCGCCACCGCCCAGCAACCGAGCGGCGACGTCTGCCGTCACGATGCCCAACACTCGCTAACCTCGTCTCGATCGCGAGCCCACCAGGCCGATTGGTTCCTGAAACCCCACCGGCCAAGTCCCGGCACAAGGAGCCCTGGATCTGACAACGCAAAGACCCTGTACCAGACATCACTCGGTAGTGGATCATCACCATCGTTTACGCTCGCGACAAATTCCCCAACTCATGCGAACACTTCGCCCCCCGGACTGTTGCTCCCGTCGTTTCTTCAAGACATTGTTCAGTCGCCGTCTCTTTCTCCGGCATCCTCCACAGACTATTCTCTTGAGGACTATAACAATGATGAGGTTGAACCGGGGAGGTTTATAAAACTCAATGAAGGGGGTGCGAACGTACCACCTTATGGACCGAAGCTTCATTCATCCCTCCCCCTCAAGTCGACAACAAGCTTGACAAATATGTTCAACATCTGGAAGCTGGATGGGAACGAAACAAAGGGTTGGTAACCGCTTTCATTTGCTTTTTTATTGCTTCTTGCGGATTTTCTTTTCGGACGGAGGTCGGACTTTTGCTGGGTTGTTTTCTTGTGGAATTCTCAAATGTCGCTTCGCTCTCCTGTTTCACGTTCTGTTTTTGGATCTTCTGAGGACTGGCCACGCTCCAATGCGCATGGGTCGCCGGCATCTCTTAGCATATATATATTCCTGTGCATTTTGTATACCGTACCCCTAATATTATTACTCACGTCGCCTATCCATCCGCATGGGGAAAAGGTGCTCCCGATAGAAGCATTGGTGCGAGAGCAAGTCACTGGCGTTCACTGTTGCTCTTTACTTATTGCTAGGCACTTATGTGCCCGCCTCGCGACTGAACCTCCATATCTCCACCATCAGTAAAAAGAGCGTTCACGCTTTGTGCCAAGCCGCTCTCTGCCACGAAGTGTCATATTCATCCGACCCCCATGAACGCTGCGAGTTCGCGCAGCGTTGTGAAACAAGGCCGGAAGCATTCCAGGACGCGCGTGACCTGCTAGGGATCATAGCCTTCAATGAATGGCGTGGATCGTGTGCCTAACGGATGGGGCGGTTCTTGCCGTTACTCCTGGTGGCAAATTCCCGGGACAGTCGGTTGTCCCTTGGAATACCGTCAGAAGAAAAGGCCCTACATAACGCCCGTTGTTACGCAACCTCGGTGCAATCGGTGACTGTGGTTGCGTTGGAGGTGTCGCCCCAAAAGGATCCCCCGGGACAGCATCGTACCGGGTCAATCATTGAGTCTAAAGTTTGCAGCCAAGTCACGAGCAAAACTCGAGCGGCGATACCCATACCTGTCCGCATTCCCCAGCCGAATATGTCTTGCATACCCGTCGTGTAATGTATGATATTCGAACGGGCTTTTCCATCTAGAATGACGATATAAATATGATAGGGCGTGAAACCAGGGGTTTTCAGGGTCGGAAAATCAGCTGTCGCCATACATCTTCCACAGGGTCTTCTCCATAGCATCTTCCTTCTGAAATGATTCCTACTACCCCTTTCCAATGCCACACATTGTGCGGCCGTCGGCACCACCGTCCAACGGAGAAGGTTCACCGCTTCGTCCAAACACCCTATTCAGCATCCTCGAATTGTCACTATTCCGGTTTCCTTCATTCACAATGCCGGGATTTCTCTCGGTCACCACACCTGTTTATATACGAGGGTGTTTCTCGGCTCCATTAGCATACAATTTACTTGAGCAAATGTCGGTCCTGCCCATACGGCATTCGGTGTACTGCGGTCCGTGATCACCGCGGGATGCGTAGCACCACAAACCGCGGTCATGAGACTCTCCCGAGCGGCTCTCGATTCATACCCAACCACTATGTAACAGTGCGCTACGTTGCTAATCTTCGAATCGACGTAAGTTGGACAGGTCATTATGCCGGGATAAGCGTGGGAATATTTGGCCCATCCGAAACATATTCCCGGCACATTCCGCCCCAGAAAACACCTCAACGTACTTGGAGAACAGCGGAGTCACGAGATGCAGAGGATGGTTAGCAGGGGCGGTATCCCGCCAAGAACCCACAGGAAATCGCGGAATGCACAGGTCTGTCCGGCGGGCAGGGGCAAGACGAATTATCTGGTCGAGGATGACGTACACTGCCACCCAACCGAATGCGTCACCATGGGACCGTGGGGGCCCCAGTTAGGTTGTGGTGATCTTGAAGCTTGTTTGATCTACGTTCTCTTCCCCGAACCACTGCAACGATATCAGAATGCACCCTTTCGGTGGAACTCCCCGGTGCCCAAGGTGTGTCCTTTGTCACGACCCAAACACACGAACGTGGTTCTGGTGGTCGATCCCCGCCGGGGCGGATCACTGACGTACGTGGATGTTGGGATTCCAGATGCGAGAAGGCCGTCTACGCAGCCGAGCAGGTACGAAGTGCACCGAATCGAGATTTTCATGTTCGACTACTGAGCTCGGCGTTGAAGGTCATGGGTCCAGGGCGGAAGGTTCATTGGTCGTTTTGACGGAGTGTTTAAAATTGCTGACGATCTTTTCAGTTATATCACAAGGTAGATATGGATAGGCGAGGGCGGCAGATTGTTGGTACTCATACATGAGCTCTGCTGTCCAGCCATGCTTGACGTGTATGATATGCAAGAAGCGACTAGATGCGCTGTCGTTGGTCGAACACGATGAAGAGGTGCGTCGTGCTGAAGCTGGTTCGACAGAACTTACCCAAGGAGGATAATTTATATAGCCCTACTGGTAAGCCCAGCTAGATTCCCCTCCACCTGAGGCGTCGGGCGTTTAGAAGATACGTTTCTTGCATCACAGCAAGAATTGTCACATAAAGAACTTTGGAACGAAAGACCTTCGTCACGCAAACCTGCCCAACCGGGACCAAGTAATGGGACTATCCCCGCCCACTTCGCCCCGCAGAAACACCAGGGGGTTAGACTCACCTCCGTCCTCTCCTTCACGCCAAACAGCCGCTTCGATAGAGTCGACAATTACTGGAGAATCTTTCACCACGACTCCGCGGAAACCGTCGTTGGTAACCGAACTCAACGTCACGGGAGAGGGGGGGTTGCGCATGGGCGGCGGTCGTACTGGGATGAACGATCTGCCCAGTCGGTCGCCGCTATCTCCCATGTTTCATGGGGGGGATGTCAACACGGTGGATAAAGCTAAAGACGAGAGCACCGACGGTGTGGATGCACCGCACCGGCCGCAAATGGGTGGAACGACGGGCGCAGTCACTTTGGGCCGGAAGGATGTGGTGGCACCTTTGGTACAGACATCGACCGGGACGAGATATGGGCGGGGCCTGACTGGGGTTGGCGGGGGGACGAACCGGCAGTGGGGCGGAGGCACACCGGTGTGTCCCAAGTGTGGGAAACTGGTTTACTTCGCCGAGCAGGTGAGTGGACAAGCCGAACAAGATCTCAGACGGAGAATTGACATTACGTAGACGAAGGCGATCGGCCAAACGTTTCACAAGGGGTGTCTACGGTGCTCTGCGTGTGACACTCGACTGGACCCTGGAAGGCTGTCCGAGAGGGATGCCCGGCCATATTGTCACAGATGTTATGCCAAGGTGTGACATTTCTACGCATCGCGATCACGGGAGATGTAATGACCAGTGTGGTAGCTGTACGGACCACAAGGTAGTGGCTATGCGTTACTGGGAAGCTAAGTAGGAGGGTAGTGGGAGAAGAGGGATCTGGATCACAAGTCTTCTCTCCGACATGATCCATTCGCATCTAGCGCCGTTAATGTCAAACATTGATTCCCTGACATCATGTCGATTCACGCTGACGTCCAACGCGTAAGCCCCGGCGGCCTTGAACGAGAGCCGACGCGGCTCGGTCAGATCCAGCGTCGCGTTCTCCATCTGGCTTCGCTCCGTCTGTCACGTGATCAGCATAATATCCCGCACTGCTCGTCAGAAAAGGGGGTGCACCAGTCTCGGGATGGAGAGAGCGACCACCAACGTGTGTCCCCCGTCCTTCGCGCGGCAGCTCCAATTCGGCGTCTCTTCTGGCGCCGGCGTGGCCGGCTCCGGTTCTTCGTTTAGGCAGTAGAGGGAGAGCGGGATATCTACGGACCGGGCGTCCAATTCTCCCTTTGATAGAATGTTTGGCATTGCGATAGAGGTTGACAGCAGACAGCTGAACTGTTGTTCGATGTGTTGGAATGCAAGCTCTGGACCCGTCGCACATCATTGGACATCCTTCTGGCGACCGAAGAGCAATACGCACGGATGAGGAACATCTTAAACTCCGAGTCTGATCCACATCTCTCTTTCAAAGACGAATGGAACACGGCGTCCGCCACAACCGAGGGTTTACCCGCTGGAACGAATGAAAAAACAGTGTGGGTGAACAATGGCTTCCAGACCTTTGTCCGCCGTCTCCCTCAGATCAGAGATCAGGACTGGCACAAACCAGTCGCCTCTCGCCTCCATCGCGTCCCCGATCTCCTGGTCGGTCGCCTTGGGCGGTGGCGGCACATTGGAATCCCATCCAAAATTGACGAAAAGCTTGGGGCCTGGTCGTTGCGGCGATAGAGCAGAGCCGTCCTAACGTTGAGCAACCCCCATGCTTCAGGTGTCGAACCGAGCTTCAGAGATAATCCAGACATACTCCAGGCGGTGTCTCGAACGTGGTCTTGACACAGAATCCCGCCCTTGGGGTCAGCTGCACGGGCCGCGTTTTCCCTGCTGTCATCGCGCTCTTCCGTGTCACCATCGGCAGAGCAGGCTGCATCTGTGTGTCTCCTTACGTCGTGCCCTCGCTTACGCGGAGGTTTGCTCGCAGAGAAGCCTTGAGTATCCACAAACGGAAACTTCGATCTCGATCGGGAAATGCGGATGGCGGACATCACGTGGTTTCCCTAAACCCCACCGCATTTTCTCTCCATATTCGTCCCAAAACGTCCATTGGCTCTGAGATTGCCATCCGAGTGAAATCTTCGAAATGGATTTAAATACGACCGGTCGCTGGAGGTTTCGTCAGTATTCCCCTCTCTCCTCTTCCCTTCTTACCCTCTCTCTCTCCATCTTCTCCCCACCCTTTAGCAATCGCCAAAGAAATGTCTTCTTCTCACTCCTCCGGTGGTGTCTCTCCCGTCCCCGGTAGCGCTGGAAGGCTCCCAGGCTACATTCAGGACCGTCGTGTCGTTGGTGTGCGTCCATCACCACCGGCTCCCCATTTTTTCGTTTCTGACTCATTTCAACCTAGTACGATCCCCTCGTCCAACCCGCCCTCCTTCGCCATGAGATTGTCTCCTCTCCCGTCTCTCAGCAAACCATCGCCTCCGCTCGCTACAATGCCGCTAGAATTTTGGCCGGAAACGATGATCGACTTGTTGTTATCGTTGGCCCCTGCTCGATCCATTCTCCCGAGCAGGCTATCGCCTACGCCAAACTTCTTCAATCCAAGATCCCTGAATGGGGTAACCTTCTCATTATCATGAGGGCCTACTTGTGAGTCGATCACTTCCTTTTTTGTCGAGTCCGTTCCTGACTCTTCCCTTCCCTGTGTAGTGAAGTATGTGATCAAGTCTTTTCATGTGGGAGAGGCCACTGACCCTTTTGCAGAAACCGCGCACGACCGTCGGATGGAAGGGTCTCATCAATGATCCGGACCTCGACGGAACTTTCCAGATTAACAAGGGTCTGCGCCTTGCTCGTCAACTCCTGTGCGACCTTACTAGCCTCGGTGTCCCCGTCGGATCCGAGCTTCTCGACACCGTCTCGCCCCAGTACATCGCTGACCTCATCTCTTGGGGTGCCATCGGTGCTCGTACCACTGAGTCTCAACTCCACCGTGAGCTTGCCTCTGGTGTCTCTTTCCCTGTCGGCTTCAAGAACGGTGAATACAAATCTTTCTGCATACAATCCATTCATCTTTCTTATCTCACCCCACACAGGCACCGATGGAAGCGTTGGTGTTGCCGTCGACGCTATGAAGTCCGCTTCAAACCCCCACGCCTTCATGGGTGTTACCGAGCAGGGTCTTGCCGCCATTGTCAAGACCACCGGTAACAAGGATGTCCATGTCATCCTCCGAGGTGGCTCGAAGGGTCCCAACTATGCTGCTGAGCATGTCAAGGTTGTTGCTGCTTCGCTCGAGAAGTCCCGTCCTCAATACAAGCCGAGCATCATGATCGACTGCTCTCGTACGTTTTGCTGCTTATACAGCTTCCGCGATCTCGCTGATCGTCCCGGTTTAGATGGAAACTCCCTCAAGAACCACAACAACCAACCAAAGGTTGTTGATTCAATTTGCGAGCAGTTGATTGCTGGTGATCGGACCGTCACTGGTGTCATGATCGAGTCCAATATTAATGCGGGCAGGCAGGACGTTCCTGAAGATGGTACGACTGATTTTTCTTGGCTCTGCTATTTGATATTGAGCCACTCCCCTCCGCATTAGGCCCTTCTGGACTCAAATATGGTGTCAGCATCACTGATGCTTGTGTCGATTGGGAGACCACCGTCCAGATGTTGGATAGGTTGAATGAGGTGAGCGATCTTGTACATTCCGCCTTGCATGGTGTATTTCTAATCACCGTTTGTGTGCGCTCTTTAGGCCGCTAAGCTCCGCCGTGCTGCCGTCATCGAGGCTGCTCTTAGGAAGCCTCCTGTTTTCGCGCATCAGGACTGAGCTATTGCGCTCGCCTCGTTTCTCCTCGTAATGTGCACTGCTGTATCTTCTGCCCACTCTTTTCGTGTTGTCTGTATTTGTCACCATTCCTTGCTGGTTGTATAGTTCGTCCCCTTGGACTGTTTTCCCAGCCGTTCTCCTTTTCTTATGCGACATCCAGTGTTAGATGAACGCTGTGTTACTAGAAGTTCTGCGGTTCTAGGGCTCTTTCACTCTCATGCTATCTCCTTACATGCCTCCTATGCACATAGGCTTTTTTTTATTTCCACTTGCCCTGTGCCTCGTCATAGATAATCAATCCTCTTATGGGTTTTTGGGCTATGTTTCTTGTGTGATCAAATCGCATCAGGAAGAGATGCAGAAAAACAAGGGGCATAAAGTGTCACATTCGACTTCTATCGTATCACAATCAGCCCCACAACCTGAGTATCTCGTTCAGTGACCTAGTAGTCCACCCTTGGCCCAGACCTCCTGCAACACTTGCGGCAGTCACATGTAAAACTTCCCTGATGCCCTCATCCAAGGTCTCTGCGTCCCTCGTGCCTTCCGGTTCCGGTGCACCCAGACATTGCTCGTGCGCTTTCCTCGCCAAGTCCCTCAACAACACCAACACTCCCGACGGCGGTACACCGTTCTGCTGAAGGTACCATGCCAAGTCCTTCGCCACCCCGGCAGAAACCTCGCCTCCACCACCGAGCAAGGCCCCGGCCTGGCCACGGACGTACACCTTCAGGATTCTCAGAAACTCGGGGTCAGCCTTGACGAGATTGAGCTGCTCATTCAGAGAATGTAAAGCGCCCAGGGCAGTGTTTTCTCTGATAAGCGGTGGTCTTGGGTTGTTCTCTGATCTCCCACTGAATCGTCTGTCATAGACCTTCCCGTAGAAGTCCGCGACATAGCGTAGGTCTTCCAGGCGTAAACCGAAGTACTTCGAGGTTCGTCGCATTGTTCGGTACCGATAAAGGGTGACGTGTGATTGAAGCGTAAGCGGTTTATCCTGCAAAATGGTGTCCAACAACACGGCATGGCAGTAGCCCTGAAACACCTTCTCTTCTTCCGTCTCTCCGTCATCTCGGCACAGGTGGTCTGCGAAAGCCAGGAACAGGGGGTCGTTGGAAGACGATGAGATGAACTGGTACAGATCGCCAGCTGGATGGACCTTTGTGTCCCTGAGCTTTGGGAAGTCGAGAGTCGCGGCATCGCTGGTCGACGACCCTGTCCTGACCAAAAGGCTCCGACTACCCTTCGGGTCCTCCATGTAGCTCAGGAACGCCGTCCGCCGTTTGACATACAGCGTCTGGCTTTTCAACAGGGACTGCTTGTGTCTCGGAAAGCTGGCGATGTCTAGATAGAAGGGCCAATACCTCGGGGTATCCACTCGAATCGAGACCAGCTTGTCCAGGTCTGGAATCAGCGTCGGTGAAATCAATTGCGTCGTTCCCACCTCGTCACCGTCCCGAACCTTAATCTTCACGGGGAGATACACGATTTCCTTCGAGTCCACGTCCCTCGCGACCAAACATCTCGGCTCCACGGCCAGCACCCACAGATGCCGCAACGCCTGTAGGTAACTCTTGTTCTCCGAGGACACCTGGGGGAACCGCGGGAAGAAGGCGGTGACCATACATGCGATAGCGGCGTCCGAGGTCCCAAGCGTGTACCCGCCTCCACCCAGGAACAGCATTCCGAGAGACATGTATGTCGCCATATGGGCCCCATATCGGATCGGTTGGTTGTACATCCCGTAAGCGTAACGCAGCCTCCGGAGGCAGTTGATTTCACCGGTCCCAGCCATTACCATATTGACTGAGAGAGAAATCAAATTCAGCCCATCCCTGATCGCGGCCCGCTTGATTCTCATATCGAACGCAGGGCCTGGTAATGAATATGGGCGACATCAGTGATATGGACACGTTCGAGGGAGAGGTGGCCAGACCGTTTGTGTAGGCAAGCCGACTGAACATATCGTAGTACCCAATGATGAGCAAGTACGCTTCCTCCCTCGCCGTGCCCGCATACTTGAGAGCGACCGCAAAGCACGCACCCGCGATGATGTTGTAGTACGCGAGCTCGAATGCATCATCCACCACCTGTCCCTGGAGGCGCCCCTGCATCGCCTGAGAAATCGCCGGTGGTATTTGAGCCTTGAGCCAATCATTGTTCGGCTCTACGGAACTGAACATGATCAATGCCCGGGCCAGCGTCCTTATCAACAGGAAATGGGGCTGAACACGGTTTAGGCCAAGCGTGGTATCGGGGATCGACAGTATGTCAGCAATATCCCGCCTGTCGGTCCTGAGATACATCAACCCGAGCGCCATGGCGGCCGCCGGGGACGTAAGGTTTATATCGAAAGATAGTCGTTCCTTTTTTGAGGCCGGTCCTTCTCCGTGAACGAGTATCCGTAGCCGCTCGACCATCTGGATGTCTGCAGGGACTGAACTGCCCTTCCCCAACATCACCATCCCGAACGCCAACGCAGCGGCAATCGTATACGCCTCTCGGTGCTCGTTACTCAAGTCTGGTTGGACCAAGTCCTTCCTGCTGATTTGAGTAAGGCAAAGTTCGGCTGTATGTCTTCGTTTCGACCCCATGTACAAAAGACCGAGTCCAACGAGGGCCGCAGCTTGAGTAATCAGTGACACGTTAAGGTCGACGGACGGGGTTGGAAGCATTGAAGGTGTGTGTACGGCAATTAGCTTTGCAACGTGTCGGTTTCCACTCCCGACGTTCGCAGCGGACAAGCCCAGCAAGACTGCGATGGACGTCATGTCGTGTTTTGGAGTCAGGTATCCGAAGGTATTCCATGTCAGCATCTCCTTCAGGTGGCCTGTGAGGCCGAGAGCGTAAATGAAACCGGCATGCTCAGGTGTCAGCTCCATCGGTTTATTGAACTTGATCCAGGAACTATCAACGGACTTGAGCGACTGTGATATCCGAAGGCCGGCGGCGACACCATTATGGAAATCTCCCCACCAGAGGCACTCGAAGGGGATTTTCCCTGGTTCTGGATACACGACCACGTTCTGGGGTTGGAGTGAAAGGGCGAACTCCATCTTCGGAATGATATATGCCTCCCGTGTGATTTGAATGACGGATCCGAAGGTAAACAGCGCTCGACCCAATGGCAGAGCCAACGTCCTCTCGGCCAGCCGCAGAACATGATGTTGTTGTTCCTTGGCCAGATCGTGCTCGCTATGGAAGCGACAACTTATTAGCCCTGCGATATGCGTGCAGAAAGCAAGGAACGTACTTGAGTTCTGGTCTGTCTAACATCCTGATTGGGGGGATCAAGGAGGAACAAAGCATACGGGCCACTTCATCTATGCGTTTATCCTGACCAAATCGGATAGTTGTGAAGTTCTCCATGTCAAGCTCGACTCCAGAGACGGTGGCATTTGCGGGCATTGATGCCGAAACTAGGCCGCCCCGCGTCACATCCGCCATGCTTTTTCGACTTGTCGTGTTCTAGGACCTTTCAATGAGGTACCGAGTGGAGAATGGAAGGGAAGGGACATACTAGCCATTCTTTCACCGTTTTGTACCCACCATTATTCATGTACTCCGCCGAAGAGCCAACTCCCTCTGCAAGGTCATCTCTCCCAATCAGTTGGTATGCACCTATTGGCCATTCACCGGAAGGCGATAGTTGACCGGTCCGTATGGCTTCCCGGAGGGGAGAGGAAATACCGAGTGGCAAGTGGCGCAACAGGTCAGGTCCAATTTTATGGTGAACCATCAACTGGATTACTATCTCGGCCCTCGCTCTCGTGTCTGTGACCTTTGGGTCTCCTAGCGTACTGTAGGGTCGAGTAATTTGCAAGAGGCGGAACAGTGGCTCGACGCGACCATATTCGAGGGAAGGGGGAATTTTGTGCTGAGCGGCTATCCGGTATGTGTACACCCAAGGTGAATTGGCTGCAGGATTTGTCAGGCGAGAATAGAGTGCGATCGAGAGGTCTGGGGGCCATTGAGGCAGCTTCTCGTCAAAGTATTCGGCTACAGAACAAAGCAAATACGGTAAATATGTTGCCCCAGCGGTGAGAAAAAATACTGACGTCGGAGGGCGGACGGCAGCGTCAAAGTGATGTCCGGACACAACCTCTTCCAGTAGTCTGCCCACTCTGGCCGTATGACGAGTGCAATCGTGCAAATGATGGGGACAATTCGCAACACCAGTATTTGCTGCTCGAGATTTATTCTCATATCCTCAGCTAAGTGGTGAAGCGCATTCAGGGCAGCGCCAGCGAGAGGGTGGGGTTTGGCGACATGTAAGTCCGTGGGAGCGTGTTTCCGTACCAAAGGAGGATGGACGAGCCCATGGAGTGCTATGTCCTCGCTCAGGTCGTCGAACAAGGGTGATTGAGAGAGGTTATCCCAACCAAGGATTATTGGTTCCGGATCTGGGTCATCGATATGAAGGATTTTGAAGAGAGCGCGGCGGAAGCAGACGAGGACAGTGTCTTCTATCGTGAACAGACCTTGTTTGTGCCAGAGATGTAAGAATTCAAGGCGAATCGCGAAAGCGAGCTCTGAAGGGAGTGCCATTGCGAGAACCTCGAAGCAACGGTGGACGAGGATATCTGGTGACGAAAAGACGAGGCTCCCGTACATCTTCTCTCCATTGTTCATGACGAACGTTGCGCAGGATTCGGTGCGTTCCTCGACCCTTGTAACCTTTGGATTTGGTGTGGGCCGTAAACGCGCATCGACTTCTGTATCCGACAGCGTCCGCTGTATGCTTCCTATACAGGGTTGGATACTTATTTGTCTGATCCCGTGGGTGAGAACGCCGAGTGACCCATCGGGCTTGACAAGTAGAAGGTCCTTTACGGTCGGTCGAGTACTGCGAACGGGAGCCACAGACGTCGCCTGCATATCCTGCAGCAACTCAACCTTCATATTCCCTTCGTCGTGTTTGCATACAGCGATGGTGCGGAGCAGTTGGGTGTTTGGGAAGCAGACGCTCAGGAGTGAACGTTGAATTTTTCGGTCCCAGCGATCGTCAAAGGTGGCGGCAGTGATTTTTCCCCATTCTTCGCAGCTGGAGGGTCGGAAACTTCGGTTACAACGGCCAGGAAACACGTAGAAGAAGCGTACGCGCTCACTCTGTTTGCGGGACGTCGAAACACACCAACTTTTCGAACCAGAAGCAGGGCCGAAGGCTCTCCACTTCGAGATCCGAAGTAGCGGAAATCGTTGATCGCATGTCCTCGTCACCATCGTTGTCTGGCTTCGGCTTCTCCCCATCCGGATCCACGTATACATATCGCCAAAGTGTCATGGTACGGACATCGGGGTCCAGAGTCAGGGTAATATCGTCCTGGGAGATGGTGCCTCGCTGGGAGACCCAGATTACGATCTCCTGGGGCGGGATCTGCTCCTGGTGACCGACGAGGCTGGGGGGATTCTCCAAGGTAACCGGTCGCGACCCGAACCCCCCTAGTATTCGAGAGGAAACCCCAACGGCAGCGACCTCCGCAAAGGGGTTGGTGAAGGAAAATAGAGTGGGCAACGGAAGATCTCCTGAGATCCTTGCTTCCTCGAGTTCCGAAGGATCAAAGACTCTCTGTATGATAACGCCGTGCGGATGTGCGGGCCATGCCCTGCGGGTGACGAATGGGAGGTTGAACGTGTACTCGATTCCATTAGAGAGGAACACCTTGCCGATGTTTCTGAAAAATACGAAGGTTCCCTTAGGTCGCGATGCCGCCTCAACCTCCTTGTGCTGTTCTTGCTGAACAGATGAAAATGGTCCGAATGTCTCTCGTGTAGAAGGATCTTTAATCGGAGGGGGGCCAGAATGAAGGTCGGAGGTATATCTTGCGGGACTTGTCGATGATATGGAGAATATAGATGTCGGTTGGTTGAGGTGTCCAATACAGGCCCATTGTATCCGTTGGTTTCCTTGCGAGAAATCCCATTTCTTGCGAATTACGCCACCACAGCTGAGAACGACCGTGTAGGCATCCCAAGTTAATTCAGTCTCGAGCGCAGTCTCGTCCTCGTAGTGGAGCGAGTGGATGGTACTGGTTTCCGAACCCTGTGGAGGATCGGAGCCATGGAGGGTGGCTTTTATCGAGCGGAGCAAATCAGACTCTGGAAGATCGTTGGATCCTGCGGCAGCCTTTCGTTTCTGGCATCGCCTGAGGAGAGAGGTAGCCGAGGAAGGAGGAAGGGGATGGAGGCCGACCTGGATCGGCTTCAGCGGATCCATGGATGAGATCAAACCTGAGACGCGTCGCGTGTCAAAAACCTCAACTCTGCCTCATGACATGGACACTATGCATGTGGGTACACGGTACAAGACGTAGATAATGCAAAGGGTGAAGGAGAAAGCCAGGTTCCGAGTGTCAACAAAATGTGATGCTACGAGAAAACAAGAGAATAAGATAAAGTACTAATACAAGTCTCAATCCTCGGTCAATCCAACTCTATCTCTCCAAATCCACTCTCCAATCCAGCCTTGGAAACCCTCCTTGTTGGCTGTAACGTCGTCTCGTTGACCGGTGCCCGCCGTGCATGCCTGTACCTCCCAGAGGCATCCCTAACTTCCATATCTTGTCCAGAATCAGGGAACTGACCGTTGGCGTCTTCCACTCCACTGAACGAATAAGAATGACCACTGAACGTCGGTGGTAGACTTTCCCGAACATTTGCGGGCCGCCGCCCAGATCCCACGACCCCCACAGCGTGAATGCTATTTTCGCCTTGCTCTCCATCCATTTTGACCACCCCCACTGACTTCCCTCCCAGCTCTTCTTCCTCAAAGTTCATCAACTCTGACACAAAACCGATGTTGGGTGATATCCCTTTCCGTCGTTCGAGAACGAAAGAATACGCCCGAGACAGTGTCCAGTGGTTTGCATGGATCAGATATCCGATAACTGCCGTCACGCTCCTTGACTTGCCCGCCTTACAATGGATGTATGTAGGGGACGAATGCAACCTGGCGTCATCTGGGGGTTGGTCAATTTTCATCGGGTTTCCAGTAGATTACAGGAGTGCATTTACCCAACATATCGCAAACGCTCCTGATCCCATTGCGGACATTCTCCTCTTCCACGAAATCCCTCATCGGAATCTTGGTGTAACTGTCGAACCTCTTCCTTAACCGCAATCCCTGATCGTCATCACACTCGGCAGCAATGTTCAAAATCCGTTTGACCCCGAGCGCTAATAGCTCTTGGACGTGGTCCTCGGTAGTTAGCTCAGGACCAAGGAACAAGAAGTTTGGCAGGACGGTAGAGACCGTGAAGACAGGGAAAGCCTCTTCCGTAGTCGGAGGATCCATATCTTCTTGTCTGGCGGTCATTGGGGAAGGAGGTAGGGGTGTGGTTGGGGTTCGTGGAGTGCCTGGTCGAGAGTGGGTCGGAGTCACAGATAAAAGTCCGTTCGAAGGTGTGGTCGAATGATCCACGTTAAGATGCTGTAGTCCCGGTGTCATCGTAGCCGTCGTAGGTGATGGACCGGATATCGATGATGAGAAGCTGAGATTGAGGTACGAGGTGGAAGATGGTGGGGGAGGAATATTTAACGGTCTCGGTCGCGAGGTATTCCAAGGCTTTACAGGACCGGTGAGATGAGTGGCAGACTTTGAAAACTGCGTCTTAAGGGATAACTTCGGTTGCCGTTCGATAGACTGGGTGTCAATCTTGCGGAGGCTTGGGACGCTGGGCCGCTTGGTAATTTGACGTGGTGGGGGCGACGGGGAACCAGTGTCGACGCTGCTCATCGTCCAAGAGCGCGAAGGTGACAGTATCACAGGGGGGTTGGAGGCGGGAGAAGGGGAAGGAATGGGTGCGGCGATGGGAACGGGGGGTAGAGGTGACTGGGGTGTATCTTGCTCAATCTGGGGAAACTGCCTAGAGCGGGACGCTGCGAGAGTGTCAAGCTGCGAGAGACCGCCTCCTTTTTTGGGCTTGAACTGCCGTTGTTCGAACGGTGTGTCAGAATCTCCAGACATGAATAGATCCTGGGTAGATGGATCCCCCCGAGCCGAGGATAAACCGCCCTGAAGATACTCGACAGTCCCATGGGAAACCATTTGATGTAAAACCGGCAGAAGTGCCCAAGCGGTTGTCTGCATGGTGCTCCTATACTTCTCGTCCATGTCTTCATCGTAGACAACAACATTGCCATCCCATTCACCGTTCTTCATGGTATCGTCCCAGAGCCTTTTGCCACGTTCTGTAGTGATATACTGACGTAATGCGTCAATGGATTGGAAACCCGCCCCCGGTTTCCTGCATCGCTTCAGGATGAGGGACGGGATGGCAAGGTTAATGCTGTGTCGAAGGTGAGACAAGAGGAAGGTATTGAGGGGCCGGGTGTCGATGAGCAATGGACGTGGAGACTCTGTGACAAGGAAGTGAAGGGAATGGTATTGGGTGGCCCCAAGCTTAGACGGTGTGTTGTGAGAGGCCGGAGGGGGTGAGAAGAGACCAGAAGCAGCCGTCGGCCCAGGAAAGCCAAAATAAGCGCTCATGGGGGTATCAGAGGTGGGGGTGTAGTAAATACTCGAGGTCGCAGAGGTCGGGCTTGCGGTAAAATCGTTTGAGACTGGTCTGGAGACACCGTGCCAGCCAGGTGCGCTGTGCAGGGGATTCCTCTGCAGAGTCGGGGAATGGGGCGTCCTATTCCTGATCACAGTGGACGAGTTGAGCGGCCTGAGACGGAGATTTTTCTGGACATTCTGTCGCAATCTCTCGAGAACGGCGAGGTCCTTCCCAAGTTCATCCTCCGCGTCGTCATAGCCTGGAATTCCATCGATGGGTGAGCCAGAAATGCTGGACGGCGAGTCTGCAGTCGATGCCGAGTCGAGTTGAAGCGAAATATTAGTGGGATTTCGTTTCGGATCCAACGTCAGGTCTGGCGGTCGCATACGCTTCTGCTGTCTGCCCTTTGGCTGGTTGGACGTTGCGGCCGTCGTCGTCGCCATAACCCGTAGCGAAGTGGAAGTGGTAGGTTACCAAATATTTGTTCGCCACTCTGTCTCCCTTACTCTCTCACTTGACATCGACCACGACAATGTCGACAACGTATTCTTCCTATCGTCGCCAGCCGACAGACCAGGTCCACGACAAATATCACCAAAAGGCTCATCAGCTCAAAGAACTCTTCCCTACCTGGACAGTTGAAGGTTCATCATCATCACCGTTCCACACGCGACACGCTCAACTCACTCTTTTTTCTCCCTCCTCAGATCTCTCAAGCATACTGACTGAAGTAAGCGGTGACATTGAAGCCGCCGCTACCCGAATCAGCGAAGGTCTCCTTGGTACTGCCTCGCGATCGTTCCTTTTCACTAAATCCCTCTCTCAAAGGCCAAGTCGAACAATGGGGTTCCGTTCACCGTAAGAGGGACAAAAAACACCAAACTGCTGTTCAGGACTCCAAAGATCGCAACATCCTCAGGGACAGGGCCGACTCTCGTGGTGGACGTGGTCGGGGCGGTCGGGGCGGTGGACGAGGTGGCCTTTCTCGAGGCGGTGCTCCCGGTCGTGGCGGCCAAAACGGACACCGAGCTCAGGCTCCTAGCCGTAACGAGCCGGTAGACTTTACAACGCCGGGGGCAGATAATGTGGATCCTCCGACTCCCGTCTTTAAGGATGAAAGCGCTCCTTTGACTTATGCCTGGGGATCTGACCCAACTCTCGCTGATCAGGCACAGGATTTTTCATCCCAAGCCACGGGTACAGGTTGGGGGGAATCCGCATCAGCATGGGGTGTAGACACGAAATCCAACGGTACACCTTCCCCAGCGGTGCAGGCCAAACTACTCACTCCTGTTCCCGGACAACCCAAGCCAATTCCAAAGAATCCCGCAACTTCGAAGTTATCTTGGGCTCAGATAGCACGGTGTGACCTTTTCCATGTAGATGTCTTGCCTACCTTTCTGATCAAACGCATAGTCCACAAGAGAAACCCGCACCCATACCCTCTCCTGCCCTCATACAACCGCAACCAGCCCCTGCTCTCGCCCCACCCCCTGGTCTACCTGAACAGCCGTCTAAGGTCGAAGAAGTTGTTCCACTCCCAGAACCCGAATCTCCCGTGCCAACCGCTTGGGAAGACCCTACCACCGTGCAAGAGGCAACATGGGAAGAGGAACCCCAGGCACCAGTAGTGCAATCACAACCTGAACCTGAACCTGCACCAGAGCCAGAATTAAAGATCGAGGAACCCCAGGAACCTCCCTCTCCCGAACCTGCTCCACCCCAAGTGCAGGAATCTGTTCTATCCGCTCTACCCGTCCAGGTTCAGAACCAAGAGGTCGAGCGATCATCTACCCCTACCTCTGCTGTTAAGCGACCCTCGTCCTCTGCTGCCCACAGGCACAATGCAAGGTTCAGGGTAGGAGACCAAGCCGTCGTAATGCCATTGGGCAACTATACTCCGAACACCGAGAAGATTGGCATGCAGTTTGGTAGCCTAAGTTTGGGAGGTGATGATCTCGATAGGTGCGTATCCCACGATCCTTTCAGCAAACATATCTAGACTGCTTACGGAGTTTATAGTGAACCAGCTCTTGAACCCAAACAAGCCGAGGCAGAGCCTTCACCAGAGCCAAAACGCGTTATTCCCGCCGCGGAGGTAAAATCACAAATACAAGAGCTGGTTCAACCCGTCCAACCAACTCCCGTTCTTGCTCTCGCTCCTACTCCTACTCCGGCACCCGCACCTGTATCTCAACCCCCATCCATCTCTCCCACCAAACCCCAAACTCAGCAGAACCAGGTCAATTCTGCCCTCTTCCAACAGAGCCTACCTCAGCAGGTGCAACAACCGAGCCAACAGGCTCAGTCCCACCCCATTCCCGCCTCGGTCTCTCAGCCATCGATCTCCCAAAATGCCACCCCTGCCCTCTCATCTCCCGTCGTCTCATTTACCCCACAATCCCAGGCAGTCTCCCAGCCATCCCTCGCTAATCACCACCAACCTCAGACCTCCCATATTCCTCAGCAGAGTCTAAACAATAACTCGACCCCCTCTCTGTATGGTCAGCACGAACTACCCTCCCACCTTAACCCCCAGACTCAGGTGCAACCCTCTCCCCACGCCCCCCAACCCCAACCCTCTGTCGCAAGCTACACGTCACACTTCCGCCAACAGGAGGCTCCATACTTCCATACACCCACCCCCCCTGCAAGTTCCCAGGAAAGCCCCTACGGTACCTTTGGACAGCTCGGTCAGACGCTCCAGCATCAGTCCCAGCCGTCTCATACCGGGTTCGGTGCTGAATATGGGTATAATGACCGTAGCGTAAGTGAAACACCCTCATCGACCTCATTGGTGAACTTACAATTTGTCCAGAATTTCTACGAGTCGTACACTGGCCAAGGTGGTTTCAACAACTCCAGGAACATCCTCAGCCATGACGATTTGAAAGGACTTACAGGTCCCCAAACGACCTCCACACTCCCCTCCTCAAACCCTCAGTCATCCCAGCAGCCTAGCCAAACAAACAATCAGCCTCCGCCCACCAGTAGTCAAGGTCCTCAACAAGGGTATCCCCATCCAGTCCCTTATCATTATTTCCCTTACCAGAATCAGTACTACGGGTCTCCCTACAATTCTGGGTACGGTGTCCCCCAACCTTTTGTCAAGTATCCACAGATGTTCCAGCCTGGCCCCCCCGGGCCTACCTCCGGTTCTCCTGTCACTAAACAAGCCCCAACAAACGTTCAACACTCCAACCCATACGGCCAGAACCCCTACAGCCAGCAGCACCCTTCAAACGTGTACGATGAGGTTGGATACCACAACCAGCATCAGAACGTTGGCGGCACCCTTCCAGGAAACGACTACAAGCAGCTGTACGGGGCTCCAGGTCTCCAAGGCTTTATGGGCGGTTTGGGTCAGACATCTGGTGGACCCAGCTCTACCGGGGGCGTGGGGGGCGGGCCCCAGGGAATAACTCAGCGGCCTGGAGGATCTCCCGAGACCTCGTTTAAGTCATACGGTGGTCCTGGTAAGGACATGGGTGGAGTTGGGGCTGGACAGAACATCGGGGTTGGACAAGGGCCTCAAGGTCGCCTCGGTGGAGTCCAGCAACCCAACCCCGGAAGTGGCTTTTACGGTGCCGGTGGCGGAAGGTTCGGAGGTGGAACTGGCAATGGCCCTCAAGTCCAACAGTCCCAACAGCACCAAGCTCAGGGCCAAAACCCTCAACTCGGCTACCCCCAAGCGGGTTCTGAGGGTGGCTCTTTCTACTCTTACCAACGTGGCCAACAGTATTGGCAGTGAATACCTCCCGGTTCTCCTCTCCCATTCCTCTCTTTGTTTCCCTTCGTTCCATTTCCCCCCTTCTCTCCCCGTCTCTCTGTTTCTTGCTTGCTGCTCATCTCAGTTCCTCGGCTTTTCTTACTGTCCAGTTGATCGTCGTCGTTTTCTCCAGTTGTAACACTCAGATAACAGTCACCACCCTCTTTCTCCCTTCAATCCCGTACAGTATGATCTGTGGCACCATAGCGCAGGGAAGGACCATTGAAACGCCCTCCTCTCTTTGTACAATTACTCCTCTCGGTTTTTGGTGGCCCATAAAATGCAATAATGAACACCGAGAAGATCCAATGGACGTTGGTCCGAATTCTGAGGTGTGCGATCATATTTCATCCGAAGTGATCACCAGTATATCGGGAACTCTACATCAACATCCTTCCTCCACGACTGGAGCCCACCCATTAGATCTTTTATTTCCCGTCTAGCGTCTGACGCACTCTGCAACGCGTCGACCGCAAGTTGCGAGTCATTTCCAAGTCTGCATATGACGATGTGTGGACCATCCCCCACGAGGTGGGGGGAGGGATCTACCACCAACGTTGCGAGGGGCACGTCTAGTTCTAATTAGTCGAGCATTGGTCACGAGAGAATGCACACACTAATTGACCCAGGTAGGTGACAGATCCCAAATTCCACTGAGCTCCGGACATCTATCAGCGTGACCTTGGATGTACCAGTGTCCAGCATCCGTTTGAGGTCCGAGGCGCAGATTCTCGTATCTGAAGCGAGTAGGCCTGTCTTAACCCAATCCCTCGTTGGGCCACCGCAAAACGTGATGTAATCCGTATTCGCGACGTTCAGAACGGCCGAGGCCCCCATTCCACAGGCTGCACAGTTCGCTTGCCTCTTCCTAATCTTGATCGATCGGAAGGGTGAGGGTGAGAGTGCAGAGTAGAGGAGGAGTGTAGGGGTTTCATCTAGTCTCCTCGTAGGTCGAAATTCAGGGTGCATTCCAGGAATAGCTTCTCACCATGTAATCCTGTTATTAGTTTGATGGCCTCTGTGGCCTGTAAGTTTCCTATTACTCCAGTCACTGCACCCAATATTCCCGTCTCCTGGCAACTACCAGCAAACTCGGGCTCAGGAGCCTTTGGAAATAAACAGCGGTAGCAGGGTCCATCCTCCCCGAGATTATAGATGCATAACTGCCCATCATACCGTTGAGCTGCCCCACTCACGAGAGCTTTACCGAGTAGGACAGCAGCATCGGAAAGCAGATATCGAGCGGGTGGGTTATCAGTACAATCAAGTATAATGTCGTATTGCTCGAGGATCCTGACAGCGTTTGATGGAGAAATCATTTCTTGGTGTGCGGTTACCTTCACGCTCGAGTTTATCCTCGCCAAACGTCAATACACCTCGCAGGTTAAAGCGTAAGACGACCATGACGGCTCACCCCTTGATGGCGGTTGCGGCAGAAGCGACCTTGGATACCCCAAGCCTGTCCTCAGTGTGAAGAATTTGTCTCTGCAGATTCGATAGTTCCACCACGTCCTGGTCCACGATTCCGAGGGTCCCTGTTGTATGATTATCTAGGTGATCAGAGGAATAGGACCTGAGGGCGTGAACTCACCCACCCCAGCTGCTGCTAAGTACTGTAGAGCTGGACACCCTAAGCCCCCCGCACCGACAACAATGACAGAGGACTGTTTGAGTTTAATTTGTCCTGGTGGTTGAACGGTTCCCAAAATTAATACTCTACTTGAATGACTGAGGAAGGGCGAATATGCACCCTGTAACCCGAAACCATCCAGGATCATTTGCCTCCCATATCTTTGGTATTCGCTGAGCGACAAATTTGAAGCCATGGTTTGGGATCAAGTGATTGAGTCAACTCGATCACGGGTGATCTGGTCGGGAGGAATTTACAGCTACAAAGTCCGAGAAGGGATATGGCACTTAAGTATTGCATTACGAGGGGGCAGGATTGTTAAAAAGCACGCAGAAGTACAGGATAATAAGGTATGTGCCGTTGAGTGAGCCGTCACTTATTTCTTAAAAAAGTCGGTGATTTTCCTGGAGGATGGGTCTGGAGTATTCTCCTTCTGCGCTTATGTTTCAGTACTCAAGTACTTATTGGCCATATCGCACGAAATGGCATGGGGCTGTGGACACGCCTCACCTTCTTCCTGCCCTGCAGTAATGGTAAGTAACTTGGTAATCCGAACACAACACGGGACGCACCTGTGAGGATAACTTCGGGGGTGAACTCGAAGGAGCCCTCTACCGCGGACGTCAAGGCCGAAATGTGCCAGAAACTGTGCCGAAATACCTTAGAAAGTTTCTTGACCGGAGATAGAGACTGATCCTGGGTGTGTATTTGATTTTCATCTCCAGATCATCGACCGGGTTCCACGAACCTTGGGGTTAAATTCCCCGTATCCTACGAACTCGATTTCCGAATCGCTCCCCCCTTTCACTTGTGTTGTCTTTGGTCTCTTCGCAGGAGGGGGAGAGGAAGATCGCCTCCTCTTGACCGGGGAAGAGGATTTAGACCTTTGGGACCCCTGGCTCGCGAACATGGCCAGGATCCCATCCTTCCGCTTGGATATTGGTTCGATGAATGTAGGCGATTCATTGCCGACCTTCCCCACCTCGGGAGATACGGGATAACTGTGTCGATCATGGTCGGTAAACAATGTCAAAGCAGTTCCGTTACTTGCCATTGAAGCACGGGATGGGTTTCGCTTGGTTGTACGAGCTGGGAAAGTTCCTTGGTCCACTTATCAGTGTTTGGGTTCAACCACTGGGCGATGTCGTCTTCTGAGACGAGAATCACAGGTTGACGGTCGTGCAGCCATTCAAAGTCCTTGCTGGCAGGGGTAGTGATGATGCTGAAAGACCACAACGGCCGTTCAGATCCTAATGCTCCTTCAGTTATGAGCTTTTTTTACAGTGCAGGGACCACCTTCGAGGTTTGCGCAGTCGTAAAGCCCAGCGAGTAGCATAAGTTTCCCGTCGTCATGCTTGATAAAGTGCGGGACGCGGTCTTTCGGACCTTTCTTCTGCCATTCATAGTAGCTGCATCAGTCGGGTTAGTATCTAGAAGGCATAAAGAAAGAGAATTTGGTGGCAGACCCTTGAGCGACGATGACACATCGTTTCTGTTTCTTCATGGTTTCCCACAATCCGCCAGTTTCGACGAGTTTCTCGGCCTGGGCATTGAAAGTCGACAATTTGTTGTCCTCGTGCTTAAACCAAGCGGGGACGAGGCCAAATTTCATTGTGTGCATACTATACGTATCTCTGTGCTGCTCTCTGCGTATCACAGGAGCAAACGAACGAGGGGCAATATTGTACCTGGGTGGCGATCCATTCGCGTGAGTCAGCGCCCACAGACAACACCTTGCTCGCCGTCCGCGACGACCTCGCCGCACAACGTCTGCAGGTGACCGGTGCGACGTACCTCGGGAAAAAAGCATCCTCGTCGACCCATTCGCCTATATCGAGATTGTAGCCATCCAATTGCTGGACATCACTCCGCGTGAGACCGAGCGCGTATCTTCCGCACATCCAAGTCGTGGTACCGGTTCAGGTTCAAGAGGATGGAAAGTCTTATCGAGTCGTCGACCTACAGAACCCTCCACGCCCACAACTTTTCCCGCTCATCGTCCCAGGCAGCCTTCGTCCTTTCGGATCTTCTCGCCAGATATCTCTTTCTCCTCACCTCATCATGCGCCAAATACGCCCAACATTCCGGACGGATGAACCTCACTGTACAAGACGCGTTATCTGCACTCGAAGAGATGGGCGTTGACCTTGAGGAGCTTTCGGACTACTGTAGGACAGAGGGGAGAGAACTGGGTCGGTATACCATCCAGACAATGCGACGGATGGAGGACTTGAAGGACATCAGGGGTCAGTCTCCCGTTCGCTTCTAGGGAAAGCTCATCATCATCATCCTCGTTCTCCCAGCGTCCCTCAAGGAAGGTCTTAGACAGGACCGCGACGATACAATACCACTCGTCTATGCGCCCCTGCTGGAAACTCCTCCGAGCTCAGACGATGAAGCCGAAGCTCGAGAATCGGACACAGAAATTGTCGACCACGAGGATCCTATGTCCGTAGACCCGACACCCTCGAGGCCAGAACGGCAGCTTTCTCCTATGCTGCCGCCGTCCCCGGTGTCAATTCCATCGTCACCGTCGAGGAAACGGCCACGGACAGAGTGGAACGCTCCCGCCTACATCCCCGATTTCCTCCCCCCCTTCCCCGTACCCAAGGAGTACTCCGAGCCACCATCACCAGACAACACGCCAGCTGCCCTGCCTACGCTACTCCGAACGCAAGAGGCACTCTCACCGCTACCCCAGGTTTCCACCACGACCTCGTCTGCCGATTACCTTACACCTGTACCATATACGTCATCAAGTTTATCATCTACACCCGCGTGGCATTTGCCTCAACCCCCCGCATCCTTCGACCTCCCCTCCCAACCACTCCGTCTTGCAACGCCACAAATACAACCGTCGCTGTTGGGGGCTTACCATCACATCCTCACCAACCCTCCTCCATCCCACGGAAATGCGGGTAACCCAGCTCGCCACCGTGTTGCGCTTGCTCTCCTCGCCCAGACGGAGAACAACCCTCGTTGGGAGCCAGCAGACACTTTGTTTGGACTCTCCTCACCTAATACGCCCCGCGTGTCAATCATGCCACCCTCGCATCCCATAGCCAAGCAACCCCCAACAAATGTCGCGGGGGATGCAGGGAAGATAGACGCAAAGGGGGAGGAAATAAACAAAATTCCACTTCCTTCCATCAGTCACTTCCCTGTCACTGCACAACAACACATCGCCCCTTCAATGAGTACCCAAGGCTCGAGATTACCGGAAGTTACTCGTAGTGTGTTACCGGTGTGTTTTTATCTGAACCAGTTGCCGGACGTTTATTTACGTGCTTGTTCGCCTTCAAGCCACCTGTGTATCATCGCACGACCCGTCTTCCGCATCCTCCACCGCTCAAACGTGGGACAGATTTACTTAAATATGGACGGCCGGTGGAGGCACCGTGGAATTCCACCAATAATCCAACCCAGCAGCAACCGGTAAACAAAGACAAGAAAACGGTAGAAACATTACAAAACGGTAAGATTAAGGAAGAGGCACCCCCTTCGCTTCCAGATGCTCAGTTCTGGGCAACATGGGATTTCGAACACAAGAACTTCAGAGAACCATTGTCGTTCAAAAAGCGTGTGGGTGGGGCAGTACAATCATCCAGCGGGATGAACTTGAACCCGAGGGCGAGGGTGGACTCAAAGTTTTCGTGATGTTTTTGCCTTCTTGCACCAGAGACTAGTACACCTGTGTAAAACAACTACGACAACTACTACTCTTGCTGTGCTAAAAGCACACGGGATCAGACACAAGAAATCAGTTGTTCCTCATACATTGCGATAGGACAACACTCATAAGGATAAGAACACACAACGACAACTGTTCCCAATCAGTCAAGGTGAGAAGACAGGGAAGTAAGGAGAACGTTGACGTACAAATGAATGGCAGGAACAAAACAAAGGGATGATAGGGGCAGGGATTAAGCGTTCTTGGTGGGAGACTCCTTGAAGGAGATGGCAGCCTCCTCGCCCATGGCAGAGATGATCGTAACCAAGAGGTCCTTGCCTTCGTCGAATCCTTCGGAGATTTGCTTTCCGAGGTCTCCCTCAGGAACCTTGACATCGTCCTTAGACGTTCCGTCATTGGTCATGAGGTTGAGGAAGCCGTCATCGATGTTAACCTGGGATTAGAAGTTAATCACCATCCACCGGACCAGCTTGAAAAGCAGCATACAAGCTGGTATTCCTGGCGGGTGACGTGGGGGACGTCCATGTTGTGGGTAGAAGGAGAGATATCTTCCTACAAATTACGAAGAACTAAATTGAGCCGACATTCCAGGATTTGGAGGTTCTAGGCGCCTAACCAATTTTTTGCCAGTGAAGATCTGATCAAAAACCACTCAGGAGGTGCGTATCGGAACAGATAGGACGAAACGAACGCACATCGATGGCAACCAAGTGGACCTTGGCATGACCGTGCTTACCAGTTTTTGAGGTAGACATGTCAACGATCTTGCAGGGACGGGCTATGTAGGTGGGTTGACCAACGCGGTCAACTTGGGCGGCAGGAGGATTTTGAACTCGACATACCCTTGATAACAACATGGCCGTTCTTGCGGAGAGCGGAACATTGCATGGGGTAGGTTTTGGAGGCACCGGCACCAACCTAATCATTCGAGGTCGTCAGATCTTTCGAGATCTAGCCGGACTTGTGCTAGGGGATGGGGCTCACCTGGTCGAACTGCTGGTTGTGTTGCTCGTCGTCAGACATGATTAAAAGAGATGGGATGGAAGAAGAAATAAGAAAGAAAAGGGGTCGTGGCGGTCTTCTAAGCGGATGGATGGGAGAGAGAGGCAGTCGAGCGAAACTTGAAAATTTGATCCCAATCGATGATATCCGCGCACGTGGTTCGTGGGAATCCATCATGCACATTGCATTTCCACTCCCAAGTAAGTCACGTGTCTCACCACTCAGATTCCAATGTCCACATTGGCCAAGGATGCGGCAGCCTTCAAGTCGGCCCTAGCTCGCCAGGACTACACCTCCTGGCACTCAAACCCGGGACCGTCTCAGCCATCCGGGGACACAGCAACTGAGGAACCTGGGGAAAAGAAAAAGAAGAAGAAATCAAAGAACAGTGCGCGCGGCTTCCCATCCCCGCCGGTGCAATGTCTAAATGCCCGAGTTTTAGATGTCGTGTATTCGCAACCGGCGGATACTGGTACGGGGAATAATATCAACACGCAGCTGGTCTACGCGGTTGCGCACCTCAAGGTCTGAATGTGTCCACCCGATTGGAGGTGTGACCCGTCTGAAACACAGGAATCGGACAGAGCACCCCAAATCCCATGCGACTAGAGGACATCGCAATTGTTACGAATACTCCTTTGACCACTGACTCGGCTTTACTTGAGAAGTTCAAACACCATGATCGTGTTGCATACGATCCCAAGACCGACTTGTTCTCGTATAAGGTACCTATGTCCATGACTCCGGAAGATTGGGTCGTGTACTCAGCGAAGCCTATTTCTTAGCACGACTATAATGTCCGTTCTAAGCCGGCGTTGCTCACCGAGATCCAACGACATACCCGCAAGGGCCGGGGTCTCGCCGTCCGAGCACTGAAGGATTCGTGGAAAGAAGCACCACAATCGATCGAAGAACTCGAGAAGGAGGGTGAGGTGTTCGTCACGCGAACCGCAAAAGATGGCCAATTGCGTATGGTGTTTTATAACGAGGTCAAGGGTGATGACCAAGGCCCCATTGAGGTCGAGAAAGGTGAAAACTCTACATTCCACCGTAAATCGTAGTGGCTGACCGTCCTCCAGAGTTTGTAGATTTATGGCATTCCCTGAAGGTGCCTAATGAGACGGATCTACTCAAGGACCTCGCGAGTGGTACGCTGACATGTTTTCTCCCAATGCACCTCTCGTTCCTGACCATACGGAATAGAGGGGTTGCAGGCCACCGCTGCAGAAGTCTCGATTTCGAAGACCGCGCCAACCAAGAAGAAGGTGACGTCATGTGACTCATACTTGTGATCATCCGCTGACGGAATCCGCAGGGCAAGAAAACGGTTCACCGACAGAGACAGGCAAAGATTATAAACACCCATCTTGCTGGGATCGATCTTTCAAAGGACTACACTCCAACGAAGTGACCAGCGTCGAACGTCCTTATGTATTTTGTATTTTTTGTCGGATCGGTACTAGATTTCTGTGAAAACGTCCGGTTTTGGTTTTTTTGCCAGCCTTGGTTCATCTCCACCAAGATGGATTCGTCCACCACCGCGAGCCTGGCCAACCTGCAACCGACAGAGCATTTCTCCTATCCAAAGCGTATCCTCCACTCCAAACGTTCCTTCCACCGGACAGGTTCCATAGACTCTCCTGCCTATGACGCCTCGGAGGAAGACAACGATCCCACGACCGACGACGGCACTTCCTCAGTTGTCTCTATCCCAGTATCACACCAGAAATCTAGGGCCGTTAGCAGTCATTCAAACCCGTTGAAAGTACAAAACAAGAAACACCAACAGGTCATCGACGACGAAGATCCTGGGGTAGATTCTCCCACCTACGATGGGGATGTTGAAAGTTACACAACCACTGGCCCTCAGCATACCAGTCAGAGGGAATCAACAGCCTCTCTCCGTGACGCACATTCATCTTCAGAAAGCACGGTTTCTACTCTGACCTCACCACTGTCGCGACCGGCGGGCTTGGCTCCTGATTCTTCCCACCGACCACCTACTTCATCCCCGCTGACCAGAAGCGAGACGACACCAGTGCCGCCAAAACACCCCTCCGAGGAGAGTTTCGACTCGGCGCAAATCACTCCGGAAGAAATCCAGAAGTGGGTGAGGGACGTCATCGTTGGTCATTCCGAAGGCGCACCAGCTTCCAGGAGTTACACGATCAATCCGCCCCCCACAAATAGACCCATTGTGATATACGCTGACGGTACGTCTGAACACTTAGATGCGTCTATGCACCCTGCTTAAACTTGATCTCGCAGGCGTCTACGACTTATTCCACTATGGGTAAGTTGTATCCTTTACATTGATCATCCCTGACTCAACGTGTTTCCCTCAGCCATGCCCTGCAATTGCGTCAGGCTAAGTTCTCGTTCCCGTCTACCCGCTTACTAGTTGGGGTCTGCTCCGACGAGCTTGTTCGAGAGCACAAGGCAAATACTATAATGAGTCACCAGGAAAGGTGTGTTACTACCGGTCTAGGATTGGATTGTCCTCTAAAAGACCCTTGCGGCGCGACAGATGTGAGAACGTACGTCACTGCAAGTGGGCAGACGAAGTTATCCCGGAAGCTCCCTGGATCATAACACCAGAGTTCCTCGAGAAGCACAAGATCGACTACGTGGCTCACGACGAGGACCCTTATGCGGCAGATGGGCATGACGATGTCTACAGTCCAGTGAAGCGAGAAGGTTTGTCGTGCCTTCTGTATTTCGTCTTCGACGTTAATGGTCATTGTAAGGAAAATTCCTTCCAACGAGGCGCACCCCTGGAATCTCCACCACTGACCTTGTCTCCCGGATGGTTGCACAATATCGATCTGGGGATTTCAACTCCAAACTGAAAAAGGCCGGAAACGAGGGACTGAGCTGGAATGGCTTATAATTTGCGTTCCCTTAATGAATCTACTCACCATAGAAGGGAGGGGGAGGTGGATCTAATTGCGTTGGGTGAACCCCACAACACTGCCCTCTTTTGATTCTGTTCCACTTGACGATAAACGCTACAAGTACCATAAACACTCGATTAGTATCCGATGTACATAATCTTTTGGGAGTACGATCACGGTTGCTGTCCAAGGCTACTCGTGGGGAAACAGAACCCCGGCGCTATCAGGCTCCCTCGTCGACATTTATTCAAGCCTTCGCCAGATCCCCACTGATTCACCGATTGGCACCCTCTTCCTTGCAATCTGTGTCTCCATCCTGAGCGGCGAGCTTTAGGATAGGTTCGACGCCTGGCCCAGGAAGTGGTTTTTGGTTTACCACCTCATCTGAGATCGCCATCATCGCGATGCCTCTGGTCGGCACCGGTCACTCTTTAAACCTCGTTGGGGATGAGGCACCCTACTTTACCTCCCTGGAGGAACTCGATCGCTGGATGGACAAGCCGTCCAGGAAATTACGATCAGTACTCCCATACACCCCACGATCCAGGACACCGTCTCCCCCAGACGGGGGGCAGCTCTTGGTGTGTCCCGCCGACATCACGGCGCAGTAGATCGAGCCACTCACACACCCCAGGTCTGTCATGATTACAAGGTGAAATCAGTCCCAATCTCCTTATCTCTCTCAGCTGTGAACTTTCTCCAAGGGGGGATATAATGAGAAACCCTCGAAGCTCTCGTACACCTTCAATTTCTGGTCATACTGTGAAACGTTCATCTAGTACGCGTCACGTTCGCCGGTGACACTGGCACGGCGTTTTTAACCCCGCCTCGAGTTTTGCTCACCACAGGATAACCATCCCGCCTTCGGGATGGGTTACTGCTGCCCACCGCCAAGGGGCCAAGATGCTGGGAACAATGTGCGTCATGACACGGACTTCCTCGCGATTTGAATCTGCTTACGCCCACTCCAGAATCTTCGAAGGATCCGGAGAATCCGATGTTCTGCGGCTTCTATTCGGTCAGCTCCCGTCTTCTGTGACTGGGCCCGCCTCGCCCGAACAAGCATCCGACTCCTTCCCCGTCTCTCCTCACTACGCTTGCGCCTTGGCGGATCTTGCCCGTCAACGCGGGTTCGACGGATACTTACTCAACGTGGAGTGTCGTCTCCGCGGCGGTCCGGAGCAGACGCGAGCGCTGACCACATGGATTGGCCTCCTTCGACATCACCTGAAAACGGAGATTGGGGATCACGCGGAGGTGATCTGGTATGATAGTATCGTCTACACTGGGGCCCTTGCGTGGCAAGACAGACTAAATAACCACAACCTTGTGTTTCACCCCCCTTCGACTGGGTTCTTCACCAATTATTCGGTAGGTGCTGCTGGGATTTCAACATAGATGCCATTCTCATTAACCGTGATAGTGGCCACCGTTTTTCCCCGCTCTCACTGCGCGATACGCACGTAGTCTTACTATACCTGGAAAAACAGTCCAGGACGTATACGTGGGGATCGACGTCTGGGGACGTAACCAATACGGTGACGGTGGATTCGGTACTTATCGAGCCCTCACACAAATCGCTCCCAGTGATCTTGGCCTCAGTGTCGCTCTCTTTGGCCAGGGATGGACCTGGGAGACCACGGAGGAGACGCCTGATTGGACCTGGGACGGCTGGTGGATATACGACCGGAAGTTGTGGCTTGGCCCGGAGGATCCTACCGAGGTCGTGCCCGTCCCCCCAATGTCTGAAATGTCACTGAGGAAACAGGCACTCGACCCAGAGGTACCCCTCCCTGGACCATTCGAACCTATCGTCTCCTACTTTAGGAACCTCTCACCCCCCAATCCCCTCGATCTTCCCTTTGTCACATTCTTCTGCCCAGGCATTGGATTCCAATGGTTCGTCAAGGGGAAGAAATTGATGGACGGTCACGGGCGTGGGTGGACGGACGTGCAAAAACAAACGTCGTTGGGCAATCTGATTTGGCCGAGACCGGTCCCGCTATGGGAGGAGGGTGGGGGGCACGGAGTTATACCCCGTGGATCCACATCCCTGGATTTCGCGGACGCTTGGCTCGGCGGCAACTCCGTCAAGGTAATACTGCGTTTCTCTGGAGACGAAGAAGCGTACTTCAGACACGTTTGGCTGCCGCTCCAATCCGTTTCCGTCCACCCGGGTCAATCATACGATGTCTTACTCATTTACAAGATCGAGGCTCCCGGCCTAGACCTCGAAACGGCCATCGCCGTCCGTTCTCAGCGGGAGCCCGAGCTGACTGAGGCGACGACGGGGGAGCTCGAGAATGGCTGGACAGAACTGCACGTTCGTTTTGTGGTCCCGGAGGATCGTGCGACAACAACGCAAATTCGCTCTCTTGTAGGAATCGTCCTTGGTTTCGCAACAGAAGAGCCTTCGCAGTCATGCGAACTTCCCATCAACATCGGTCTGCTCTCAGTATATCCCAGCCCACCAAGGCTTCCGTCAAAGTTGATCCACCATAAGCCCCGGGTGTTGTGGGCGAACTACCTCAAGGGCCTCTTGACATGGGAGATCGCCGCTTATTTCGATCCGATCCCAGATGAAGTCCTCAAGCCACAACCGCCGGATAGCACGGAACTGAGGTGGGAAATATCCCCCGCGGCCACAGCTTACCCCAGGTTCATGTTCTTTAACGTTTACGTGGAAGCACAGTCGACGACGGGGTTCTATCGTGGACCCGAGCACGCCACGTTCGTCGGAACTACCGGATGGGACGGACGGGAGAATAGGTTTTACGTGGAGGACGCTATGTTACCTGGGGGGTTGAAGACTGGAAGTGGTGCGGGCGTGAGGTTCTACGTCCAAGGCGTGACAGACCGAGGGGAGGTTTTGTCGTGGATTGACGGAGCGTTCGTGGATGCGAAGTTGTGAGGTTCAAAAAATCCTGTGTCGCCTATGGCTTTTCGAAAACACGGTGTGTAAGAATACGTTGGTTATGGATGGCAATTGTATTCAACACGTATTGATCAATTAAACGGATATGAATTAACCGATAGTTCCGAAAGCCTTGTCGCAGTCTATTGCATTGCTTCCGGATACATGCGCCTAAAACGGGGCCACTCGCGTTGGCTTCTGCACTCAGTGCACTGAATTGCTCGGATCTGCGCGGCTGAAAGGATAAGCTATGCGGTTTACTCAACTGGATCACAGTTCAATTTTACTCACCGTGGGTATCGTCAACGCCATCCCATGAAAGCGTCGAGCCATTCTTCTAGCGAGCGACCGTATGCATCCAGCCCACCGATCCATAGCTTGTATGCAATGGTGGAACACACAGCCCCATACAGACTCCCAGCAGCGATCTGGAGGAAATCATGGTGGCCTCGCCAGACCCGAGATAAGGCGACTACAACGGCGGATGTTGCTGCCGCGACCGGGGGCCACACACGAATGCGTGGGTCATCGGGGAGCGAAGAGTGGATTGGCAACGCAGTAGACGCAAGGACCACCGCGCCGGCGTAGAAGAACATGACGGCCGAGTGCGTACTAGGCATACTATCAGAACCAACAAAGCAAGAATTTCAGACTTTCGCCAAGCGCAACGGACGAAGACTAAGGCGGCGATACGATCCATACCCATAAGATTCCAGTGTTGTAACACCGATTGGACGTGGCTGCCTGACGAATTTCTTGATAACCTTGACGGAGAGCGCGCAACCAAGTGCTGCGCCGCAGAAATACGTAGCGCATACAGAGCGTGTGTACGCCAAGAACACGGCAGAGAGTCCCGATACAACATACGCCCCCCCTGTCATTGAGGCACACAGGAAAGGACAATCGGCAGTTTCCGGCACTTCTTTCTCTCCCTCCCACAACCACAAGCTAGCAGCCGAGGATGTTGCTGGGGTTTACGCTGGTCGTTCTTTCTTTTCTTCATCTTTCAGTCAACGCCGCCACGGTATGCAACGGTTATGCAGAGGTGTGTTGATCTCCCATGCGGGCAACTCCGCCAGCCATTTAATCTTAGGCAACAGTTCTGCGAGCGAGGTTATGGAAACGTCACTTATGTCGGCGCACACAATAGCTACGCAGTCGGGGTGAACAACCGTGAGTCTTATGTAACAGTCCATCTGCCCCCGGCTATCTGACACCATGCAGCGGCCACAAACCAGGATTACAACAGTAAGCGAAGTATTACCTTCTCGGGTGCTTTAGGCTCAACTCCGCGAAAGTCACACAGCAACTCAACGATGGCGTGAGGCTACTCCAGATACAAACGCACGAGAATTCCGGTGATATTTACCTCTGTCATACCGATTGTGTGAGTACCTGCACTATCTGCGATGCGGCACCTCCTGAGCCAGCACCAGGGATTATACAATGGAGGAACTCTGCTTGACTACCTTAGGACGGGTACGAAACCGCATATAATTTCAAATTGACCCCTAATCTGAGAATACTCATGCGCAGTTGGAACGTGGATGGGTGCTCATCCTGAGGATGGTGAGTGAATCGCTGGAACGTCCGAGCTACCTTGACTCTCTTCCCTCAGTCGTAACCCTACTCATCGTCAACTCGGATAATCTCGCGGCTACGCAGTTTGCCTCTGTATTCGTTGCTGCTGGGGTCGATTCTTTGTCGTACTCCCCCCAATCCGCTTCGTTGCCCGCAAGTGGTTGGCCAACCCTTGGGAGTCTTATCGACGCCGGTACCCGCTTGGTCACTTTCTTGTCTACAACAGCCAGTTTCGACGCAGCCCCATACCTGATCGATGGTGAGGAGTCGACCCCGTGTCACACTGTCCTTAATTCCCTTCCTTAATGCTCTCACAGAATTCAGCAACATTTGGGAGACCCCGTTTAATACCGTAGACGAGACCACTTTCCAATGCCAGAGGGACCGAGGCACAGGCGACCTTTCAACTTCAATGTTCTTGATCAATCATTTCTTGGATACCTTGCTCCTCGGAAACCCCATCCCCGACGTTGCGAATGCGAACCTCACCAATGCCGTAAGTGGTCCTGGATCGCTTGGCGATGAGGTTGCGGTATGTGCTGGACTGTATAACCGTTACCCGAACTTCCTTCTTGTTGACGTACGGCCTCTCCTTATATGAGATGCTGGACTATTGACTGAGGTGTCCAACAGTTTTACGAGTACGGTGGAGGCTCTGTGTTCCAGGTTGCTGCGACGGCCAATGGTGTTACTTATACCGGGACCGTACCAACTCCAAGATCTACCTCCGGCGGATCGCCGACGCCGACCGGTACTACGGGTGGCAACTCGGGCGGTGGGGTGGGTTCCGGTTTTGACATGACAACGCTCTTTACAATTGGCTGTGTGGCTTTAGGAGCATCTTTTGTGCTCATTTAAGAACGGACTACGCAAACCATTTATCATCGGACGGACCCACTTATCAGTACTCCTAGTATGGACTCTTATTTGTTTAACCTTGTCAATTGGTGCTCCTTTACATTGTATCGTCAGACGGTGGACTAGTGCCCTGGGTGATCGATTGATCGTGGAAACTATATAAACTTGAGATCATTTGTGTATCATCGGTTTTCTCATCCCGCCTACTACCATGGCGCGGCTACAGTGGATGACCTTCGGTATACTAACTCCCCTGTTGGCCTTCTTTATTATCCAACAAACTTCGCTGGCCGAGAATTACTGGCCATGGTTCCTCGCTACTCACCCAGACTCGCCCCAAGCACACGGACAACAGCCCGAAAGTGTCGGTCATGGACCAGACCTTGGTCGGGGTGACCAACAACCTGTCCAGGTCACTACACCGCCCGTTTTCGCCCACCATACCTCGGGCATCCACGGGGATCCTCCAGAGGACGCGTTCGTTCGTCGGATAGTTGCTGTCGGTGACCTTCATGGAGACTTTGGGAATACACGAAAGGTGTTGGAAATGTCTGGGGTCGTTGACGAAGGAGGAGAATGGACAGGAAAGGTGGATTTCTTCGTCCAGACTGGAGATATCATCGACCGGTGAGATATCCTTCCCGGAACTATCACTAACCTAACCGCTCATTGAGACCCCTGTGGAACGCAGAGGAGACGATACTATCAAACTGTTTTCCTACATGGACGAACTACGGGACCAAGCTCTTGCAGCTGGTGGGGCGGTGTTGAGTCATTTGGGAAACCACGAGTGGATGAATGTCATCGGTACGTCCTCTGAGACTCACAGTCCCCCACGGTCTTACCAGGAGTTCTTCCTCAGGTGACTGGAGGTATGCTCGCGCCAGTCGGTTTGTGCGGTTACTAATATCTACCCAGATATGTGTATCCATCAGAAATCGAGACGTTCGGTTCAACCGCAGCAAGGGTGAAGATGATAACTACCGGTCGAATCGGTAGATCCTGGGCAGCCAACTATACAACAACCTCTCGTCTTCCCCTTCATCCTTCCCTCGGTCCTCCAAATACAGACTATGACCCGTATTTTTCTTCGCCCCTTTCTCATTCCGCCTTGTCTTTTGTCCATGGTGGCTTGGCACCGACTTACCCGGACCTGACGCCTTACCCCTCAAAAATCAATGAAATCTCCTCATCGTTGTTACGAAAGCTCCAAACAAGAGAGTTCCCTCCTGTTCACCCACCGAACCCGTACCACGGGCTTCCGAAGTCAGCAACAACCGACGAACATAGGCTGTACGGAGGAGACGGACCATTGTGGTACCGTGGTTGGGCGCTGGATGAGGATGAGGGTGTCGAAGGCGGGCTCTGTGATAGGGCGGATTCAGTTATGAAGAAGATTGGGGTTAGGAGATTAATTATTGGACACACCCCCAACTTCGAGGTTTGTGACCATTTCTTTGTGTCTGCTCTTTTGGTGACGGCGTGGGTCTTATAGAAAATCGTCTCGCGGTGTGGGGGAAAAGTGATCATCATCGATACAGGTTCGTTCACTCGTTTCTGATCTATTCCAGTGGTTCTTGATATCCAATCTTGCAGGAATTTCGCACGCATATGGAGGAGTGTTGTCCGCGTTGTCAATAACTTATAGTCTCACTCCCCTCCCTTCCACTGAAGACGGCGAAAAACGATGGAAAGAACGCGAGACGGTTGATGCTATCTATCCTGATAGCCAGGATCTTTTAGCAGACGATGTGAGGGAGGTTACTGGGGATCTGTAACGTGCAAATTCTAGATACTTTTGTCGCTTGTTAGAATACTATTTATTGGACCAGGTCATCTCGCCATGCTTCCCCCTTCCGTCAGTTCGATCACCGTTCAACGTACCACTCAGCATGTTTCGGCGCGTCATTGAGTCCCCTCGAACGCGTCTACTCACGCGACGAAATGCCCGCTGCTTCACGGTCCTGGCCCTGGAATCTTCTGCAGACGACACCTGTGCGGCAATAGTCAACTCTGACAGGGAAATTGTATCAAATGTCGTGGTGAAACAGCATTCATAGTGAGCTGGTCCCCGACTAAACCACCCCATACGACGTTGGATACGTTTCACTTACTCTGATATGCAGTCACGAAAGATTCGGGGGCATACACCCTATGCATGCCATTTGGGCTCACCAGAGACATATGGCAAGAGATCATACATGCCTGACTTTGAGATCCGCCCCTGACCCTTGTCTCGGAAGCCAGGAGCAGTGAGGAAAGCACTCCAGGATGCAGGCATGGCCCTGAACAGTATTGATGGTATCGCATATACGAGAGGGCCAGGTACGCGGTCTCTTACCAGCCCCTTTCGATATGGTTAACCCCCTTCGAGGTATGGGTGGCTGCTTGAGCGTATGCTCGAATGCAGCAAAAACCCTGGCAGCTGCCACAAACAAACCCCTAGTCGGTGTGCACCATATGGTGCGTCCCACCATTTACAAACTACGTTCATCGCAGAGGTTTGAGTTCCAGGTTTTAGCAAGCCCACGCTCTGACACCATTCCTAACGACACCCGATATCTCATTTCCTTTTCTTACTCTGTTAATCTCTGGCGGACACACCCTCCTCTTGCTCGCACGATCGCGGACGTCGTTCCAAACTTTAGCAACCACACCTGATGAATCGATTGGAAACGTGTTCGACAAGGTTTCTAAAATGCTCGAGATCCCTTGGGGAGAGTTGGGACCGGGTGCCGCGTTGGAACACTTTTGTCTGAATCGCGACCATAATCAACTACCGGAAATCATTCCTCCGCTTCCGAGAGGACAATCTGGGAAACTTGCGTTCTCATACAGCGGTTTGCATTCTGGCGTCGAACGTTATATTACAGCGCGGGGTGGTGACCTGGACGTACCCACAAAACTTGCGCTTGCTCGTGCGTTCCAGACCGCTGCCGTTAGCCAACTGGAAGAGAAAGTTATTTTGGCTTTACATTGGTGCCAAAAAAACGGGGTTGTCATCAGAGACATAGTCGTCAGCGGTGGCGTGGCAAGCAACAAGTTCCTTCGGCAGAGGTAAACCTCCCTCCCACCGATTCACGTCCCTCTCGACTGACGTCACGGTCTTTAATGTCCAGGTTAGAGTTTGCATGCCGAGACTTTGAGTTTGATTGTGCTGCAGTCCGTCTGGTCTTCCCTCCGCAAGAATTGTGTACAGGTAGGCGTTTCCTTCTTTGGGCTGGTGAAACTTTTGCTTATGCTTCTATATTTGTCCCGGCAAGACAACGCGGTGATGATAGGTTGGGCATCGATGCATCGATTTCTCGCGCAAGATTATGACGAGTACGAGATAGAGACACGCCCAAAGTGGGACATCGAAGAGCTACAGTAGTCAGACAGATATTACAAACTTCCTCCCCGATCGTCAGTCCCGGCGACGCTGAGGCGGAGGGTGAGTGAGAGAGAAAAGTTTTATTCCTGAGCCAGGAAGGGATTGGCGATCTCTTCGTGGCCATCTACGGGGCTTAGGAGGGTGATCGTTGGGCCGCGTAGGACGACCAGACCAAGGCTGCGTGTCGTTTGTTCAGATTCTGTCCGGATGCAAAGGGAAAGCACATGGTCAGGGCAGGGGGGTTGAAGTCAACGGGGGGATGAAGAACAGACCGGTCTGGAATATTTCTTGAACGTCATCGAGGACGAGGTTTAAGAGCTGGTCGAAACCCTTGAGCACGCCGGTCACTGTGACGAGGTTGGTCACCCTGAGCATCTCCTCGTTGCCCGGGACGGAGAAGTGACCGCACACACACCTTCTCGCCCACCGGTGAACTTTACCCTGATCTTTTCGTTCACGTATTTGGAGAGATCCAGGATCGCCTCGCGTTTTGGTTTGTCCATCGTTGGCTGTGGTCCCTGCGGGCCATGGTGCCTGCCACCGCCTCTGGACGAGTTTCCAGGGCCACCGCCGCGCTGACCTCCTCTGGACGGACCACCTCTGCCCTGGTGCCCGAGTCAGAGAGGAATGTTTTGGGAGTAAATTGCACTCACTCGATCTGCCATGGATGATTGGTTCAGACCAGGGGGATGTTGGCGCGACGCGTTCAATCACTGGGCGGGATCTCCCCCTCGCTTGGTTACAGACAGTAGTAAAAATGAGCTAAAATCAGAATAAAACATAATCGTGTCGAGCCATGCGCTGCAGCCGTGCGCTGGCGTGTTTTGAAATAAACGGTGAAAGAGAGAGACCCCTCCCGTGGCCAGCCCCATTCCTTCCTTATCCTCAACCACCATCATCTCTGGCCGAACAACACTGACGACGATCCGTTCCACGCCCCCAATCTCAAGATCTCTTTCTTTCTTCCCCCAACGGCCATGAACGCATCTGAGCTCCTCGCAAACACTTTATCTCCAGGTACGCCTCCTACGCTTCGTACACCCAAATCGCATACACTCACCCTCCAAAAAGATGCTGCACTGCGCACAGATGCAGTCCAAAAACTCGAGAACGCCTCCAGGGAAAACTTTGTCAGTACCACCTCCAACCTTTTATCCCCAATCCACAATCACCTCATTCTTTTTTTCCTTCGTAAATGTAGCCTGCCTACATGTTGATGCTGTCCGCAGAACTTGGTAATGAATCCTCACCACCACACGTACGGAACGCTGCTGGTCTCGCCTTAAAGAACGCCCTCACAGCCAAGGTCCGTATATCTCACCCACATAACTTGACATCAAAGATCGCTCTCCTCACCCCCCTCCCATCAGGAAAGCGCTCGAAGCGAAGAGTACAGCAATCGTTGGTTGGCCGTACCCCCAGACACACGATCAAAGATCAAGCACGATTCTCTGCTCGCTCTCGGATCGTCCTCGAAACAAGTCGGCACGGTCGCCGCTCAGTTGGTGGCCGCGATCGCCACCGTGGAACTCCCAAATGGCCAGTGGCCTGAGCTTGTCGAGCTCCTTCTCAGCTTTATGGGTCAATCCAATGTTAACCTTCGTGTCGCTACCCTACAAGGTATCGGATTCATCTGCGAATCAATCGTACGTCCGCTTCTTCTCGACCCACGGCCAATTTTCTGACCATACGATCAGGACCCCTCAGTTCTGAGTCAGCGATCAAACGAGATTTTGACAGCTGTTGTCCACGGTGCTCGCAAAGACGAACCTTCTTCCGAGGTCCAATTCGCCGCGATTACCGCTCTCAAGAACTCTCTCGACTTTGTCAGGGACAACTTTGAACGAGAGGTATAAATCTCCGCCGTGCATTGCCACGCTCACTCCTGAACCAACTTGCTTGCAATTTCCTAGGGTGAGCGAAATTACATCATGCAAGTTGTTTGCGAAGCCACACAGAACTCCAGTGCGGTCGTTCAAGTCGCCGCCTTTGAGTGCCTCGTCGCGATTATGGCCTATTACTACCACTATATGAGTTTCTATATGGAACAAGCCTTGTTTGGCGTGAGTGGTAAAGGAACCCCGATAATTAGTCTCGTATTAACTTTATTGCAAGTTGACCGTCTTGGGAATGAAGCACCCCGACAGCAACGTCGCTATGCAAGCCGTCGAGTTCTGGTCGACAGTCTGTGATGAGGAGATCAACCTGAATAAAGAAGCTCTACAGGTAGCGTCTTGTCCACGATTTTCAACCGGGGACCTCTCCTGATTTTTCTATCTAGGCAAGCGAGTACGGAGAGACCCCAGAACTCGAATCCAAGAACTTTGCAAAAGTGGCATTGCCAGAGCTTGTCCCCGTCTTGCTCACACTCATGACCCGACAGGAGGAGGATGCAGACGAAGACGAATGGAACATCAGTATGTCGGCCTCATACTGTCTGGGGGCCCTGGCCCAAGCCGTCCAAGATCCGATCGTCGCTGCTGTCATGCCGTTCATCGAATCCAACATCCGGAATGAAGATTGGCACCTCCGCGAGGCCGCAGTCATGGCCTTCTCATGTATCTTGGATGGACCGGACCCTTCCATGCTCAATACTTTGGTCAATTCCGCCCTACCCATTCTAATTCACATGATGGCCGACTCAAATCTCCAAGTCAAGGACACCGTCGCTTGGACTTTGGGAAAAGTTTGCGATGTACTTGTTCAGACGATCCAACCAGATGTTCATCTACCCCATCTCGTCGTCGCTTTCGTCAGCGGTCTCCAAGACAGCCCAAGGATCGCTGCAAACTGTTGCTGGGGTCTTCAGAACTTGGCAGAAGGGATGGGTGCCTACTCTGAGCTCACGATGTCTTCATACTACGAAGGCGTGATCCAAGCTTTACTCCGTCTGACCGAGAGTGCCAATAACGAAGCCAACTACCGAACCGCCGCGTACGAGTGTCTTGCCACATGGGTCACCAACAGCTCTACGGAGACCCGCTCACAAATCGAAAACCTTTCACATATAATTCTTCAACGGATGGAACACCTTATCTCCGTGCATGTGAGTTGTTTGATCACAAGTTTTCGGAAATCCGTGCTTATACATCTAAAAAAGAACCAAATTCTTGGAATGGACGATCGCAACAACTGGAACGACCTCCAGAGCAACTTCTGTAGTGTTCTGATTGTGGGTTCTCTGGGAGAGTCGGCGATTTGTGATTACTGACGGTCACGCACAGAGTATCATTCGGAAATTTGGCCACGACATCAAGCCAAGCGCTGACAGGATCATGACTTTGATTCTGCAATTGATCTCGTTGGTTGGAAAGGTTTCGACCGTGTTGGAGGATGCTTTCCTTGTCGTTGGAACACTTGCTTCCTCTTTGGAACAGGACTTCGAGCCATATATCACCGCATTCCTCCAGTTCTTATTCCCTGCCCTCAAGGCACACGAGGACAGTCAGCTTTGCACGATTGCTGTCGGAATCATTGGAGACATTTCTCGTGCGTTGGGTGAAAAGACGAAGGAATACTCTGCCGGCTTCATGCAGCTGTTGTCCGAGAACCTGCAGAGCAATGCCTTAAACCGTGATGCCAAAATCCCCATTCTGGAGTGCTTCGGCGATATTGCTTTGGCTATTGGCCCGGCCTTTGAGGATTACCTCGATCATGCAATGAATGTCCTCCGTCAGGCAGGAAGTATCACTCCAAATCCAGTAAGCACACGCATAAGCCTAGAAAAAGGCGCCGACTCACACTATTCCTTTAGCTTGACTATGAGCTTCAGGACTACTTGAGTGTTCTCAGGGAGGGTATTCTGGAGGCGTACACGGGTATCGTCACTGCTTTCAAGGGAACAGAACGGGGTATGACATCCGGCTAATCGATAAAATGGGTTGCTCATTCCGTTTTAGTGCGGCTGTTACAACCCCATATACAAGATATACTCGAGCTGGTCAAGGCCGCTCTTCTCGACGAGAACCACAGCGACCCGGTCTACGGATTGGCCTACGGTATCATCGGAGATCTGGCGGAGATCTTTGGGGCCCAGATCAAACCCCTCTTATTACAAGATTGGGTTGCCGCCGAGCTCAAGAGCAGGCGATGCCCGCCAGAAAACAAGCAAACAATGCGTTGGGCACGGGAGGTATGCCAGTTTGAAATAATCCCCGTCCCTCTGAATGACATTTATTCCCCCGCAGATGGTCAAACGTGCCACTGTGTAAGTATCATACTTCTGTGTTTTCTTCTACGAGCCAAGGCCTTTCTCTTCCTCCTTACCATACTTACTTTACTGGTTCAATGTTCGCGATCGCGAAATTCTTCCTGCCTTGGGTTCGCTATACCTTTCCCGTGTCCTTTGTTTGTAGATGGTCATCTTTCAGGCGGTGTCAGCTCTTCCATCATTTTATTACGCTTAGGCTCCGCCCTCCTCCTTACATCAAGCGTTCATTTTCTTCTCCTGTTTTTTTTTTTTTGGTTTGAATCACTTTTATCAATCATCGCTGTATCGTTGAATTCCAATCCTCCCCCACCATTACATTGTTACATCATCCAGTCGTTTTCTCCTCGCCAAGCTGTTACAGTAAACGGCAGTTTCGCCTATATGCATCATCACCCACCCGCTTACCACACGATGCCGTTTCTCACTGGTTTGCCAATATCCCAGCCCCGTCCTTGAGCCAATTTCAGCGTTCAATATTTCAATTTCTCTCCTGCTCTCTGTGTCGCTAGTTCTGCCCTCTCATCCTATCTCGCTATCTTCGCTTTGCTCATCAGTCCCAGATCGTTTGAATTTCATCGAAATCTCGTCGACGTAGAAAGGCTTCATAATCTTTCCTGGAAGGGCGTGTCGCGTACTCTTCATATATCGTGATCTGAACGAACGACCTCTATCCACATCGGGATGCGCGCAAAGGTGCAAGGAAATCAGCACTTGGGTGGAGCGCCGGGTTCAACATTGTGCATATGACGTCGAAGGCCAACTGCCGTGGAGCTTCGGGGAAGAAGGGGGAAGGCTGAGGGAACGGGCGGGAGGCGGCAGGAAAACCGCAACCACATACTGCAGTGTTCTGCATTATCTCAAAATAGAAACTGCCCCCTGCGGAAGAGGACATCCTCACGCCTCGTCAGGGTATCCCACATAGCCATAGCAATATCCGGGAGGAGGCTAATGCAATCCTACGAAACCCTCTGGCCATCAGCCTGCGAAGGTTGGGAAAGCATTGGGTTGACGACTTCCTCCGCCGTCGCGGTAGTCGGTTATAACCACACACCAGCTGGTCTGCTCCACTTCCGGACCAGCGTCTAAGCCAAGGTTGGAAAGCATTGCTGGGCACTTTGGCCTTGTCGAAGAAAGGATCATCTACTTTGTACAACTACTGCTCGAATAGGATGGTCCCGATAATAATCCGTTCCAACAGCGCTGCAAGAGGATCAACGCGAACGGTGCTTTTCAGGGTGCAAAAGGACGTGTAGAACACTATACGGGGTGAAACATTTGTTCGAAAAACCTGGTACATGATGACGTCGTCCGCACATGCCCAAGACAAGCTTTGAAGCTTGTTCGGTGGCTCGCCATTCCCCATACGAGAGCGAACACTGAGAATGCACCGAGAAAGGCCTGCCAGAAGCGAAAACAGAAAACCGAAGCAGAATGTCCGAGGTAGAAGGGGGAGGGAGGATAAACCGTTGTTGAACTAGGCCGGTTCGTCTACCACTTACTCCCGCGTTTATCTCCAGCGGCCAGCACCTTCCTCCCCTCCAGATCTGTTGCCATCCCTCTCTGGGGCTGGTGGTACGCCACCCCATTACCTTCCACCACTCGACGGGCTTGGTACTCTTTCCACGCCTGCCGCATCTTCTTCGTGCTCTCCTCCGACTGTAGTTGCGGTTGGCCATCCCTACCGTGCTGCACGCCCGTGGGGTCACCTCTCCCGCCCTGGAATTCCTGCCAGTCCTTCACGCCAGTCCTCTCTTTCTGTGTCCTCAACTCCTGTAGATTCTGTTGCATCATCCGATACCCCTCCCCGACACCCCCATCCCCGTTTCTCACAACATACCTGTGCTGGGAAGGTAATCGTCTGATCCTCGACTGAAAAGGCGAGCCAACTTCGAACCCGGAGTCGTCAGTCATAGACCTGTTGAAGGTGGACTGGAGCGAGCTCGAGGTAGATGATATGGAACCAGGTGAGGAATCAATGGCGCTCCCAGTACTCCCACTCCCGTTTGATACACTCGCGCAGGGCGAGCCGGTTGTCCTCGAATTGTACACCATGTCCGAGACCTCGTCGTTGTAGGAAACGTCACCCTGAAGATAAGAGAGCTGACCAGGGAAGTTTTGTTGAGGAGAGTTCAAACGAGCCCCTGAGGGCGGAGGATTCATGGGGTCCTTCCGAGGGTGCGGCTTGGAGGTTGAGGGAGATGGCGGCTGGTGTTGTTGTAAGAGAGGCGAAAGGGGTGACGAAGAATCCTGGTGGGCGACGGGCGAGGATGGGACTGAACTGTTGCGCAAGCGATGGCTTTGTTGTTGTTGGACACCTTGTACATGTCCACCTTGCTGATGCTGCTTAGTCCCAGATTTTACGGTCACACTCGAATTTGAATGATTGTGCTGCGTTCTTGACGGCGGCCGCGACAAGTTGGAACCCTCTCTAGACAATGATCTGGGGTGCTGTGGTGGCGTCATTGAGCTGGTCGTCGGCGTATTGGATCTGGTGTTCTCGTTTGTACTCCCGCTAGCCTCTTTCCAAGAAAATTTCCCACTAGATCCATCGGACGTGCTGCCCCGCCGCGAGTTCCTCTTCCGAGCCGACAACACGTGCTGAGGAAGGTTTTTGACCGACATCGATTCTCCTCCAGCGCCGAACACAGATTGCAGAGAGGGACCTGATATTGGCCCATGTGAAGGCTGCCCAAACTGTAGATGGAAGGGGGAGGCCGAATAATATGCATAACGGTATGGATGTGTTATGGCAGGTTCACCGTTGTTTCCGTGCCCGGGATGATTAATGTGGTTTGAATGTTTGAAAGAAGTGGTGCCTGTGGTTTCGTAGAATACAGTTTGTGGGGATTGATGATGGGAGAAACATTGGGGTGGTTGCTGTTGACTTCGATTACCAGGATTCGAGGAACGAGAAGAGGGTAACGGTGATGCGGGTTGGCGGTGGTAATATGCGCAAGATGAAGAGGAGGAATATGCGTATCCAAAAGGTATTGTTAGAGCAGAGAAAGATGTAGGTTCGGATGTCACCCGTTTGATGGTGTCAATTCTTGATGGGATGACGTGCGCAGGTTGCGGAGGCTCAAGGTGGATTAGTGGGAAGGGTGTATGCTCGAGTGTGAGTGGGGTGTTCGGCTTGAAACCAGAAGCATCAGGAAGGTGGTTGTCAAGTGGAGCCTGCGAGGAAGACTTGAGAATGTCATCGGTGTCAGCTGGTATAAGTAGGGATGCAGGTTGTTGCGAGCTCGCGGGGCTAGATGCTCGAGTGAACTCGGGGGATTCGCCCATATAAGATCGCACGTCATCGACAGAGTCGAGGAAGGTTTCCATCATTTCATCATCAGTGATGATGTCGCTCGTGTCCGACGAAGCATCGTTAGAAACGCAGTGAACAGCACCAGGCAAACAGGTACGATCTATGTCATCCTCATAAGTCGAGGGGATCATGTTGGGAGGTTCCGCAGAGTCATTCCAGTCGGGGTGATTCGGAGTAGCGTGTTCCGGGAGTGTAGGCAACCGTTGTGGAACAGCCTGCTGTTGGTGAGCAAGATTACGAACAAGCTGGGGAATGTGCGGGGCAGCGTCCACATTTAGACCGACCAAGCCACTCCCCACTATGTATGGGGTTTGGGCAGGTACCGGCGACATCCGTGGAGGAATGAATGGACTCGTCTGGTTTGAACCATCTGGTTGGGGGATCTCGTCATCTTTCCGCTCCTCACACAATTGGGCGAGGGCCATAATGGCGCGCTCCGGACGAGCCGAGAAAACACGAGAGGCTCTCATGAACTCCCCGCGAATCTGAACGCACGTCAGCAATGACGCCAAACCACGAGGGTTTGACTGACCATAAAAAGACCCTCTTTCGTCACGCATCTAGCGACGTTGAAGTCCGTTTCGAATGGATCCTAATTCGCGAAGCGTTCAGTATGTCGAACGGAAGCGGCGCCGGAGAGTCTACCTCGATTGCGAATCGATTTCGCTCACGGCCAGTTATTGGATCAGGCTGATGTGGTGAGTACCAGGGTGCGGACAAGTTGCGGCAAAACTCACTTCAGTTGACCAGCCCTTGCTTTCCTTCTTCAGCAGCCCAGCACGAATAGAGGCCACCCCCAGACCATATGAGAACTCGCGGGAGAAGTATTTGAAAAAGTCGATGAGCCTGATCAACAGCGTATAAGTGACGGCACAGGGGTAGAGAGACGGTGGGTGTGCATACAACTCAGCCACAGTCTCGGTGTTTGCTGATTGCCACCGCTGCCTCAGCAACTCGATATCGTCGAAAAACCTTGAACAGGAGATGAGAGAGCATGAGTTTATGATGGAACCTTGGATTTACCAGATGTTAAACCCGTTTAGGTGCATCTCCTAGAAGAGATCGGTGACTCGGTCGCCACATCGGAAATTTTTTGAAATACCTTCGAGACCGGCCGGATGGGCGACATCTGCTGCAGGTTTGGCAGGACAGGAGGATTCTTTACGTGGATGAGGAAATATAAAACTAGCAGGACATAGCCGTATGAGGACAAGGTTCCGTGATAAGGCGAATTGATCCTCCTGAAAGGAGCGGATGAGATCGAAACACGGGAGAACTTGAGATCACACACCTCCGTTTGCTCCAGACTTTGACTACGAGCGACATTTTCAGCGGCCGAAAAGAGATTGCGAGAACTAGGTAGACGCACGGAAGAGCACCATCGTTCGGACTCTGGCAGGGTCGATCATAGCGTAACACATAAGCAGACGTGTGTTCTCCAGCGCGAGCCTGTTTTCAAAGCCGATATCGCAAGCAATACCAAACGGCAGTCCTGGAGAGGGGTCGAGGGTCAGTTTGACGATAGGTATCCGAGCATGAGGCAGCGGCTTGACGTGAAACTTGGTTTCTGGGAGATGAGATGAGCGACATGTGGGGTACTGATCGGTCTGGGTATCTTGCCTCGTTCTAGCAGATCTCCAAGTAGCGTTACGAGATTAGAAGCCGTAGTACGTTCATCAGAATCAATCAAACAGCAGAGATCCATGTCTGGAATGGGTGTATCAGCAACCCCGCCACACATAACTGTGGTGAGAGCATGGGTGAACGGACCTGAATTCCTGAGACTGAAGCCATTGGCAGTGCTGCCAAAGGATAAGAGACGACTCTCCGGCTCTATTGTGCGGATGAGCCTCTCCAACAACTTCCGAACATCCTCCTTGACGGCGAGCTCTTCCACGGTGGGAAGAAGCTGGACGACGAAGTCTACAAGGCATTGGGAGAACTCGAGAAGGAACTTCTGCTTGGATGGCGAACTTCTCCTTGGTTGGTTGTGTTGATGGTGAGGTAGTTGGGAATGGGCGACGGCAGTATTATTGCTCTGATGAGCGTGGTTACTAGGGATAGAGGAACGAAGGGAGGATTGCGTTGTGGCGGCCATGAATCAACGAGGCCAGTCGCCGTATGCGAAGCGGCCGGCGGGAGGCGAGGGGGAGGTGGAAGAAGCAGACGAGGGTGGCCGTCTGGAACGATCTGGGGACAAGTGTCAAGATTCCAAATATCAACAAATTCTGTTTATCCCGGTTTCATAACAAACTGTAGTATGCACGTATCTGCTATGCCACCCTTAACGTTAGCGATAAGCACACGCTCGAAAAGCGTGCCTCCACCCTACTCTTATTAACCGCCTCGCCTGTGAGTCAAGAGATCACACGGTCCGAGCGATTGGTGGTTATCCGGTGTGCAGTACCTCTGATCCGACGTTCAAGCATTTGTAGTGAGGGACTACAACCGTTTTGTTACATCGCACCCGATCGATTACAAACTTGGAACAGCGTCCCTACAAACCAAAACAAACCCGACTACAAATTTTGTAAACCTTGTACTCAGCGGAAGCTAACCGACTACAAACCATTACAAATTTAGGGTGTTACGCCCATCACACCGGTGACACGGTAACTTCGCAAGGTTCTCGACATGACCACCACGCCTGCTGTTCCGTCGGTGGACACGACCCCGGTGCCTGCAATACCTGGCACGAAAATCGAACAGGCCGATACACCCCAGTCCGAGTGGGACACTGTTCGCGCTCAGCTCCGCGAATCTCCGTTAAATCCAGACGGCTGGTCGAAACTCGTTGAACTCGCTGAAGACTCCGGTGACCTCGAAAAAATTAAGGAAACTTACGAGGCCCTCCTTCAAACCTACCCAAACACCGTGCGTAACCTGTTGTTTCGCGTCCCGTGCCGCCTGATATTGGCTTACCTCGCCATCTTCAACAGTCTAGCGCTCAAATTCGCTACATTAATCACTTCCTTAACCCGCCCTCGTTCGCCTTTGTACAGACGTTGTTCAAGCGTTTCTTGATACCATCCCCATGCGTCGACCTCTGGAAGTTTTACTTGACCTTTGTCCGACGTGTCAATACGAACCCCAGTCAGCGAGAACAAGTCAGAATGGCGTACGAGTTTACGCTCAACCACGTCGGCCAAGACAAAGACAGTTCTGAGATTTGGATCGACTACATCCAATTTATCAAGTCGGGAGAGGTATGGAACTTTTGTTACAACGATAAACCCTTCAAATCAATCATCACGTCCCGGCGTCGTTGTGAATTCTCGACCTCACATCCCCCTCCCTTCATTTCGACATGTCGACTTGATGTCAAGACCTTGCCCGACCTTTGTTCGATCGGACACCAAATAAACAGATTAGACTGACCACAACTGCATGATTTAGGCCAACACAACATGGGAAGATCAACAGAAAATGGATGCGTTGCGAAAAGTATACCATCGTGTCGTCCAGATCCCTATTGAGGGCGTCGATAAGCTATGGCAAGAACTTGAGGCATTCGAAAACAACCTCAATAGGATCACTGTACGCGTTTTTCCTGTTAATCAAGCCTGCACATTATCTTAGCCGATATTCTCCCGAAAGGCTAAGAAATTTATGGGTGACCTCTCCCCAGCCCACATGCAAGCTCGTACCGTGTTACGTGGGATGGACAAACACATGAAAATATTGTTCCCGTCACAGCCGGCCCACAACGGGCAGCCACCTCTCATTCTTCCACGTGTTCCCACTTTCAGCCAAAGCGAGCGCGCTCTTGTTGGAGCTTGGAAAGCGTACCTCAAGTGGGAAGAAAACAACCCCCTAGAACTCGACGAGAAAGACAAGAGCGTCCTCATCCAGCGTGTACAGGCCGTGTACCGAAAGGCGGTGATTCGAATGCGGTACTTCGCTGAGATATGGTGGGTGAACTTCGTTCCTACGACACGTCAACACCTTCTCACCGCCCTCCCCACCGCCACCAGGTACCTGGCATTCGTCTGGACAAATAACGCGGGCAAGACTGAGGAAGCAATCCGAATACTGAAAGCTGGAATCGAGGCAAACCCCGCGAGGTACACTTTCTACTTTCACCCCCGGAGCCCACTTCTTACCCCGACCAGCTTCTTGTTGAACTTTGAATACGCGGAGACGCAAGAGATTGCGGGCAACTCCCTAGAGGTTCATTCAACGTATGAGAAATTATTTGAGGTCCTTCGCCGTGAGCTGGAATCTCTTGAGGCCCGCATTGGCTCGACGCCATCATCGGCAAACAATTCTCTCGATTCCCAAACAAATGGGATTAACGGCGACCATACTCCTGACATCAACCTATCCCAGACTACGCAAACATCATCTCAAGGAACGGAAGAAAAACCCAAGCAGAAGTCCAGGGAACTAGCAGAACGGCGCACCGAATATGGTTTGGCTATCATCATGTACATGAGGTTCTGTAACCGGGCGGAAAACCTCCAGTCGTTCAGAAACGCGTTCAAGCAAGCAAGGAGGGATCGTTGGACGCCGTGGGAGGTTTATGAAGCTGCAGCGCTCATGGAATACCACTGTACAAAGGCCGCCACCGTTGCAACCAAAATCTTTGAGAAGGGCCTTGAAATCTTCCCAGACGAGATTGACTTCGTGTTGCGCTACCTGGGGTTTTTAATCTCGATAAACGATGAAACGAGTTGGGTTCCTCGTTTACCTTTGGTTATCGCAAATACTGACCCGGATCCTAGATGCCAGAGCATTATTTGAAGGCGTCATAGGAAGGTTCAACGGTGACAGGGCACGTCCGCTGTGGGAGAGATGGGCACGATATGTCTATCAATTTGAGCATCTTGAGGAGGCTCAAAAACTTGAGAAGCGAATAGCAGAAGCCTATCCGAATGGTATGTCGTAGTGTTTGGGTCAAGCCGGTACTCTAACCATCGCGATGCAGACCCACCGCTCAAGCGATTCGCTCAAAGACACACGTACCTTGGTACTGATGCCATCGCGTCACGTGATCTCGGCGTGTCACTCATCCGTCAACATTCTACAACCGCAAATGCTTCCGTTAAAGTCGAGAACAGTATCAACATCATGGCTGCTGCCACAAGCAAGCGCCCCCCCTCGCCGGAATCAAGTAGAAGGCGAGATGAGCGAGATTACGCATCCCACAAACGTCAGCGCGTTTCCCCCCCAAGAGACCGTGACAGGGATCGTGACAGGGACCGAGACTGGGAAAGGGACAGGGATAGAGACCGAGATAGGCGGGAACCCCCCCGCCGACGCTACGGATCTCCCCCGCCATGGGAGCGGGACAGAGAACGGGAGAGAGACGCTTCGAGGAGGCCACACGAGAAAGACAAAGAAGAGGAGAAGCCATCAGTCACGCTGCCTCCCATTGTATCTTGGTTTGTTGGCACGTTGCCTGAGCCGTTAAAGTTTGATGGTGGGTGCCAGCCTCGCGTTCCCCATTTGCCGGTGTTAAGCACCTGCGTGCCTTGCTACAGGTCCAGTGTTTAGGACGGACGACCTGTTACAAGTTTTTAGAAACGCCGTCATTCCGAATGTCAACCGACCGAGGTCCCCCACGGTCCCTCCCCCACGATGTACGCTTCCCATTGTTCTTCCTTGCGTGGAAATAACATTGATCACCCGCCCCCCCCTCCCCGCAGCGAGTCGACCGCCCCCTGACTATGGTCCATACCAAGGTCCTGGTGGGGGTACTAGGCGACGATGATGTGGCCCGACATACGGAGTTACAATTTGTGGCCATGACCAGACAGGAACACTGAGCCCAGTATCTACGTTTACCTTCTCTTCTGGCATGTATTTTTAGTAGTCTCCTCCATACCTTCGTCGTCTTTGAGGCCCTTTACACTTTCTCCTCTCCACCTCGTAATGTACCATCGTCACATACTTGCCATATAGACGAGTCGCCTCAGTTTTCTACTTACGCCATTCGAGCATCCGCGATGCGGTGATCCGTGGCTCCTACCATCAATGGCCGAGGGCAATTCGGACCGCAGCCTACCTGCTTGCCCTGAGGACCCAGACGGTCGGCGCTTTTTCAAGGTTACTGCACACTACGATGAAGGTGAAATCCAGTCGATAGTTTGAGTATTCCTACGGGCATCTTTCATTGAAGAGTCATCCCCAGGCTGAGACCTGGCAGTAACCGGGGTTCGGCCTTCACATTTTCAGCCGCCCCTTCGTACCTGCCTTGATGCAGCCACACATACACGCACACATCCCAGCCCCCTGGCTAACCAATAAGCAACCTGCCTAAGGACTGCGGATGGTTAGGCCTGGAACCGGAGCCACTCTTTTGGCACCCCGAGCGCAGCGGAAGTTTTCAAAAATTTACCTCATCTCGGGCTCTAAAAGAACAAGACTTTTTCAGTGGTCAGGTTTCAGGTGGCAGGGTTCACTGTTCCTTTCCCGCTCAATGACTTATTCTTTGAAACTGAAACGCAACTCATGACGTGTTTGGCGAAGAATATACATGAGTGTTCAATCCTAGGTATGCACAACCTACACCCTCGATTCCTCCCAGGACCCTGTATTCCCTCAGTTCCAAATTTATTGGATCTACCTCGTCTCCATTCTTGCTGAAATTCTAGCCCGTGACGTTCGTCGGCTGGGAGCGGTCGCGCCTTGCCGTATAAGGAAGGGACATTGACGCGTCGGTTATTCCCGCCCTCCCTTTGCGGTCCCCTCTCCACCGTTCTGCAGCGTGGTGCTGGTCCTTCGGGGGTCTTCAACCCTTCTTGCTGTGGCTAGGTTGCCTTTGAAAGGCGCATCGACCTTCTAGCGGAGTTCCCTTCGGCAAATCTACTCTCTACGCGCCCACGCTGCGTCGGAGTGTGAATGGTCTCGAATCACAGGGGGGGCATAGCTCCATCTAGGGAGATTTCATGACCTTCCCTTCACAACGGGGCTTTGTTTCATCATGACCGCCCACACTTTGCCGTCCGGTGGCTTTTCAAAAGAGGGTAAGTAGACCTGATATGAATGGCCGTGAGTGGTACTCCCACCAGTGAACCGTGGAGTTCACCTCGTCAAAACGGGGGGACGAACGCCGTTCCACAGGCTCCTCGGCCCCCTCGAGGGAACGTGATTCCTCCTTTTTTTGTGGCTCACTATTTCAAAAAGTTCGGATAGTCCCAGCACGGTAAGCAGTCCCCTTACGTACAGGCACAAGTACTTACTGATGCTGAGCTGTGTCGCCGCACTTTGATCCACTGTAACCTTCGATCAGCCGCCGCTTGATAGGAAAAGATATCTTTTTATTCCGTATTCACAGTTGAATTCGATGTATCATTATGGGTACACGACTCAGGGCAACCTGCAAACCCACCGAGCACTGAACTGCTGAGCTGACCCGTTGACTGACTAACCAGAAACTGTAGAGCCGGCGGGAATCATCCAAGAAAAAGCCGTGCCGCTTCTGACCCTCACACGCGCCCAACGGGCATTTGATCGCTCAAGCATAACAAGATCCTTCGGAAGCCGTTAGAAACCCCATATTGTCGCTAATTACGCCCTTTCGTTCCCCTAGTTCCGAACGGACTCATTGTTTGTTAGTATTCAATCCAAAATCAAAGAGGGGGCACTCATCCTTTCTCCCGTGATCAAAACGGGAAGGAAACGTGGGGCGAAACGGATAGTTTTGTGGGCGTATATTGGGCTTTTACTTGTCCTTCGAGCGTTCCATTTCGAGTTGACCGTTTCGCCTTGACCCATTCCCCCTTCTCTCTCTGGTACTCCGGCTGCGCTCAAGAAGGGTTCATAAATTCAGCAAACCAACGACCATGCAGCGCGAAGAGTGGGCCACCTCCTCCCGACCTTTGAAGCACCTCTAGGCCTGACCAAAGGGCTCAAACCTCCCAGTCGCCTTATCTAATCGAAAATGATCCTTACGGTTAACACGACCACCATGCATGCCGTTTGTGGGTGACCTGTACAGGTTAAAAGCCCCTCAAGTTCGGCCAACTTACGCCACAACACCCTCCCCCCGGCCTCTTCCTCTGACCCAAGCCAATGCATCCCCGTAGAGAACCTCCCCTTCAGGAGTCCACTCAAGGCCATTCGACGGAACTGGAGAGGCGAGTAATATTGGAACGTCCAGATCGACCTCTAGGGTGGGGTTTAGCGCGGCTCGAGGGACCAGGCATCCGGAACCTAATCCCTCAAAGCGGCCCGTCGGTCGTGGCCATCCCCCCCTCTCTTTGAGCGACTCTACCGACCGAACGAGGGACTAACACTACATCTGTTACTCTAGGCTGTCGATTCACGGCGAAAGAGATGAGCTGGCGACCGCTGCGACGTTACAGCCTGGCCCGCCACTTCTCGCGCCCATTCTTACAGATCGACATGAACTTTCGCATCCCCGATACCCGACTACGACGCATTCAGGACTTCATCTACAGCACCGCGAAAGCAACCTTAGGTCTAACCCGAGGTGGGGGTCATTCACACGAGAACTTACCGTTTAACGTTTCTGACGTGAATAAACAACCTCAAGCTCACGTCTTCCATCTCGATCGTCCACCCCTTCGTCAGCATCAACACCGTTGTTGGGTCAATCAACAACAACAGCGACGTACCTTACTGGTGGCCTCACGGCAGCATCTCAGATGAGCCCAGATACGGATCAGTTGTTGGTTGCGTATCAACCGCCACCGAAAAAACTGAAGTCCACCGCGTCGGAGGTCGATCTGCGCCACCCCCCTCGAAGTTCTGGTGATACGCCAACACCAACGCATACGCCACCGTGAGTAGGTGAGGTCATTGTGCCATTCATCGCTCATCCGTTCTGCTCCCTAGACCACATCCTGGACCAAACAGAAGAAGCGCGATGCCGAGGTAATGCGGTCTCTGTTTCCTATACTGCCTCCAGGATGAGTAATTCCCCTTCAGACACGAAGCGTACGGTGGAGGCCACCGATTGTCCCCATCCTACGCGTCTTCCAGTAGTGACTTGCTATCAGTCACAAGTTACGACGATGATGAGGCGTCTCTTGGCACGGGTTCTCCGGAACCGTCCGCATCGACCTCCGCCGCGGCCGGAGAAAGTAATACCTGGGATCAATATGTGGAGAAGCTTGGGGTCTCAAAATACCGGTGTACATACGTCGCCCCAGGCGAGGAGGAACCCTGCGACCAGCGCGGGGATAAGCGACATCTAGTCACACGGCACATAAAGGCTGTTCATCTGAAAATCAGGTAAGCCTAAATTCCACACTATGGCCGGGGATCAGATTCGCTCAAGCCGATCTTGTGATTCTCAGGCCTTTCAAGTGCACTTATTGCCAGAGGCGCTTTCCGAGCAACTCGGGTTTGGAGACGCACATCAACACACAGTGAGTTCTGCTTTGGACCGACAAATCGAAGCATCTGACTTTTTGACTCCAAAACAGCACAGGGGAGACACCTTACGAGTGTCCTTTTTGCCGACGGGGGTTTGCGGATAGAGCAGGACTGCATCGACACAAAGTGAAAGAGCACGATTATCAACCGAGAAGCAGGCGCTTGCAGCCGGTTTTCATGCCACCGGAGATCCATCCGCATGGTTGATCTGTGTGTATCCCTAGACGTCTATTGTGTGCCCTCCGGGCTGTTTTCGTCGCCGGCTTTTGTCAGTACATGGCTATGTATTCATCGCTAATGATTACTTAAAGTTAGTAAGAAGATAATGATTGTGCTAGCCGCCTGCGTGCTGTGAGTGCGGTCGGAGATAGCCGTGTAGTTATCTCCAGGATAGTCCGTGCCAATCGGATGATGGCCTAGGTTAGATGGATAAGCGTTGGAGCCCGCGTCCTCGGAATCCCTCGCCCGGTAACTGATATTTCCCCGGCGTCCCAATTGCGGAGCGCCCACCGTGTCCTCCTCCGCATGGGTGTCTTTAAAAAGTCCAGCCGTCCTGGTCCCGGTTTCCCATCCGGCTCCCCCCAGCGATGTCTTTCCTCCATCCCGCCTCTCTCCTCCATCCGACCTACCATTCCTCTTCCCTCCTCTACGCTTTGGCAAACGCATGCGTCGATCGCCACACCATCGGTAAGTCAACCCCCAGCCGCCATCTCTCCCGTAGGGCACGCTAACCGTCCCATCCTTCACAGAGCATTTTGTTCGCTGCACAGCAGATGCCGTTGACTACGCGATGGGTCGTGGATCCTCCTCTGAGATCAGAGCCCTAAGGAGTTCTCGATCCCCCCTCCACACAAATTTTGCGGAGTTCGCCGCGGGCGTCATCCGAAAATCCCAAGTGACGCTACCCGTAATCCTAGTGGCTCTCGTCTACATCGAGCGTTCGAGACCACATCTGTTCATCGAAGTAGAGGAGTGGGCCTGCGAGCGCATTTTCCTCGGAGCATTGGTCGTCGCCACAAAAGTAAGTTTTGGTTTTACATAGGGTGCTGATCACTTTACTGATACACTGATCGATTACTCGTTTAGTATGTCAACGATACATCACCAAAGAACACCTATTGGGCAGCGTGGACCGGGGTGTTTGGGAAACGTGACGTCGGCCGCGTAGAACGGGAATTCCTCGATGTCCTCGATTGGGAGCTTTCCCTGCGCGAATCCGATGTCATCGCGCAGCACAACCTCCTCCTCGCCGCCACCCGCCCCACCCAACCCCACATATACTATCATCGTCGGTATCAATCCCGTGTCAGAGGCGCTACACGTCGATCCCCCACATTCGACTTTGATGAAGACTCGGACTGGAGCGATAGCGAGGATGAATCTTCTTCCTCATCGGAGTCCGATGCTCCCCCTAGAACACCCATTCATCGGGGACACCAGGTTGCTTCCCCAAGTTTCGTAATGCATGACAGAAAGCCAAGTCAAAAACGACCGCGCTCAACGAACACATATCCGTCCATGCCTCATCCGTCCCTTCAACTCGAGTTACCGGATCCCATCGATTCCATCGCGTTTGTTCCCATGCACGTGTTTTGAAAACCAAAACTTTCACGACTTCTTCGCTGGCACGCTGCATATCCCACATTGTACCAACACCATCTGTCATACGTATATAGAACTTGAAGCTTGACCGTGTATTTTCGTAATGTGTACCTCGCCGAATCTGATATACTCATCTGATATCCGCCCGCGTCTGACTAAACGGGTGATCACCGCTGTTCGCGACTCGGCGCAATTCCATTCGTACGAACTTGACCGCTGGTAGGGCCGTCTACTCCGAGGGTGTCCTTTGAGAGGTGTGATCGTCTATCACTCTCCCACACAATCACCCCAGAATAGTCCCAGTCGAGCGCGCGCCAAGTTCAATGGCTTGGCTATAGTTAACCACGTGAGACAGTATCTCGGCAAGTCGCTGCCGGTCCGGTCCCCACTGCCGGTGCCGGTGGTAGGACAACCACGGGATGCACTGGTCACATTACCTGGGGATCGGCAACTCCACCAGCGCGACCGTCATTGTTTACATTTGTTTATCCCCACCAAAAAACCCCCTTCCAGCGGCGTCGGGGACAATAAATTGCACATGCCAGATATTGTATATAGAGTTCGTGGGATGTACAAATTTATTACTGCGGTATGGGGCCAGGGGGTCTGCATTGGTAAAAATGTGTGAGATAAGTAGCCGTAGATAGGGATCCATAACAAGGGCCAAGACGATGAAAGCGAGTCAGTAACAACACAGTAGGAGCCTGGAGAACGAGCGTTGGCTACATCTCAATGATCGTCGCGACGATAAATCAATATGTAAGCGAAACGAGTGTCGTTCATAGGGATCGTCTTCACCTTGGTGACTTCAAGTTGCGACTTCGGTAACCACCGTTGTTTCTGCATTTCGGCTGTATGGGCTTTTTGGTGTTTCGTCCTCTGACGACCTTTGAGAGGCATTGCGTGGACTGGCGGATGGGCTGGAGGATGACGAGGGTAGATTGTTTTTACACCTCCTGTCGGGCGGGTCTGCATATGTTTGTTTGGATAGCTATTATGTAACTAGCGCCTAAACATATAGAGTAACTCTCCCCCCGCGCGGCTCGTCCAACGCAAAAAACCAACTCTAGTCCCGCAAAGTGAGTTTCGTCAAAGAAAATGTTGCGGATACCGCCCTTGGACATGGCGCGACAATTGGCTGACATGACAGTATTTTTTGATCGGCAACTTGCGTACGGTTGTTGTCATCGCGGCTGGGAAGGAAGGCCCACGCAACTTTGAATAAAAAGGCCTTGTTTGTTGAATTACCCCCAACGTTTCTATCTCATAACCCATGAATTATGTCACCTGGAAACACTTCCAACTGAGGTGCCATTTTGAGGCGAGAAATCCGTGACGATCGGAGCCTGAATTTGGCTGAGCGTTGCCTACCCCCACATTACCGCCCCAAAACACACAAATGGTCGCGAGCGCCAGGAGTGAGTTCATCCAAAGTGCATCCCCGCTACCTCGTTTTTCATTTATATCTTAGCTCTTATCGACCGTCTGGCCCCATGGTTTCGTATCTCAGGGTATCGGGCACCAAAATCGTCGATGGCGATGGTAAGGAGGTCGTTCTCCGTGGTGCCGGCCTAGGTGGGTGGATGAAGTGAGCGTTTCAATCGTTATCCTCGCTTGCACCTATCGCAATTTACAATTTGTGGGGTAACCTTGATAGCATGGAAAATTTCATTAGCGGTAAGTCCCTCATGAAGACTACCTGACCCCTTTGGGGATTTCCAATCGTTTGTGCAGGATATCCCGGATGCGAATTCCAAATTCGAGAGGCCCTCGCTGAAACCATCGGAAAAGAAAATTCTGAGTATTTCTTCGATCAGGTATGTTGCACAGGGCTTGTGTGCATTCGCATGAAGCTGAACTCTGGTGTGATGCAGTTCCTCGAGGCGTTCTTCCAGGACGCGGATGCTGCTTTCTTCAAGGGCCTTGGGCTCAACTGCATTCGCCTGCCGTTTAACTATCACCACTTTGAAGGTACTAACCACCCTATCATGCCCCGTGATCAGAACAGTAACTGGACTCTGAGATGACCTGAACCCCCGAGTTCTCAAGAAAGAGGGATTCAAGCACCTCGATCGGGTGGTCGACCTCTGTGCCAAACACGGTATTTACACTATCCTTGACCTGCACACCGCCCCCGGCGGTCAAAACACAGACTGGCATTCCGACAACGGAGGGCACATCGCCAATTTTTGGAACTACAAAGATCACCAAGATCGAGTCGTCTGGTTGTGGGAACAGCTCGCCGCCCACTACAAAGATGACAAGTGGATCGCCGGTTACAACCCTCTCAACGAACCCACCGAACCAACACACGCCCGTCTCGTCGAATACTATGATCGTCTCTACAAAGCGATCAGGAAGATCGATGTTCACCACACCCTGTTCCTGGATGGAAACACATTCGCATCCGATTTCACTCACTTTGGTGACAAGCATGTGAAAAAGTGGGAGAACACGTCGTACTCGATTCACGCTTACTCCCGGTTCGGGTTCCCTGCTTCACCAGAGAGGTATGTCGGCAGCGAAAGCCAAATCAGGGCTCTCGTCGAGGAGTATGAGAGGAAGAGGAAATGGCTGGATCACCGTGGATTGTGTGTGTGGAATGGAGAATGGGGCCCAGTCTATGCTAGAAAAGAGTACGATGGTGACGCTACTGAAGAGATCAACGAATCTCGTATCCATCTTCTCAAGGATCAACTTATCATCTACAACAGGGTTTGTGCCCTCCTCCACAGCGTTATCCATATCTCCTTGGCTAACTCTCCTCTATCCAGGACCATCTCAACTGGTCGATCTGGCTATATAAAGATATCGGATTCCAAGGCATGGTCTATGTCTCTCCAGACACACCATACAGGACCCTCTTCAAGGATTTCCTCGTCCGCAAGCACCGTCTCGCAGTCGACGCATGGGGAGCAGACGATGCTCATGTCAAACAAGTCCACCAGCCTCTCATCAACCACATCATCGAAGAGATTCCAGAAGAGTACCGAAATCTCTACCCGTGGCCGGTGTGGAGTCTCACGGACAGGATCACGAGGTTGAGCAGGAACATCCTCGTCTCAGAATTCCTCGTTCAGGAGTGGGCGGATCACTTCAAGGGGCGGACCAAAGATGAGATCAAGGACATCGCTTGGAGCTTCTCGTTCGAAAACTGCTTGTACAGGGACATTTTGAATAAGGTCTTGAGCGAAAACGCTACCCAACCAGACTAGTGAGCACCATATTTTGAGCGCGTTTTGTCGAGGGGTCGGAAGGAATAGGACAGGAGGTAGAACATGCATTAACCTTCAAACTTGTAACACAACACAGCGAAAGAATAATAATATGTCTATGCATGAATATATCAGGAGTGGCAGAGGAGTATCAACCCGAATTACACCAGACGTTTCCATACACGTCCTGGGAGGCACCAGTCCGACCTCCTCCTTCCACCCCCACTTGTCCACTATCGATGAAGCCCACCCCATAGCTCTTGTCGGCGTTGAAGTCTTCCAAAGGACATTTGAATCCTATATGATTCGGGCACGCCCTATCCGTTGCATGGCATGTCTCCAGACACGGTAAAAGCTCAACAAACCCTCCGTCTACTTGCGGAAAATTCGGATTCCTTGGTCTCTCTGTCGGACTGGCAAACGCTGTCGTAAGACTCGCGTCCCTCCCAAGCGACGCTTCATCTCCCCTCGGCTCCCCGCACCGCGGAAACGAAACTGTGCACAGCCATCGCCTGTATTCTTGTTGACAATCTGCACAAGTTTGGATAGGAGAGTAGATGTCTCGACCGCATGCAAAGGTGGTTACTGCTGTGGTGAAGTTCGCGATGTATTCTTGGAGAGCGTCGGTGATCTGCGCGGGAAGATTGGAGGAGTTGTATGTTGTGGCGGGACTAGGGGGAGCAGGGAGGGGTACCGCCCATGATACTCCCGGGCAATAGGACAAGCCATCAACCAAAGGGCAGTTGAACGAAGCTGCATTTCGAATGTGAGAACCGGGAAAGCACTGGAATTATAGCGGAGATGCATACTAACCCGATTTCGTGGTGAAATAGAGTGGACCGCTGACCTTTATCCCGTCCCGGGAAACGAAAGCCGAGTAGTTTGTTCCAGGTGTGAGACCGTCCACAAGCCACTTCGACCTCCACCCCTCAGCTTCGTCCGTGATCCAATTCGTCTGGTTCCTGACCGTCCCAGTCGAACTGGTCGCTCTTAAAGCGCAGGAAGATTGTCGTAATAAACCCGAAGCCGAACTCGTCTCGACCAGGGTAAGAGCAAACTGAGGCGTAAACGAAGGTTGGGACACCGGGAATGGCGTTTGGACGGAAGGCAGAGTATAATTTGGGAATGCTGGTTGGGTGATCACGACGCTCTCGAAAGGGGGAGAGAAGAATATCGCCTGGTTCCCAGTCGAATCACCGAACAATAACCCAGCCTGGCCAAGATACTGATGAATCGACTGACCCGCATTCGTCGAAACCCCCACTTCATACTGCGTCTGGCCGGAATTCGTGATCGCCAACCGTCCACCCTGGGCTATTGATCCAGTCCAAGTTCCAAGCCCCTCTTCGAACAGAATCTCAAACACATCCTGCTTGCCGATGTTCACGTCGGTCGGAGTCTCCGTTGAACTGTTCGTAAAAATGGCTCTTGGAGTGGTGCCTCCCGGATTCCCGCATAGTGCGACGGAGATCACAACGTCACCTTGGTGGGAAGGGAGGGTCAAGGTGGAGGCAGAAGAGAAGGTTGAGACCGCGTCGAGGTCGAGCTGCTGTTGTTGTTGTGTGTCTATGACATGGAGGGTGAGAAAGAGGAAAGCGAGTGGAAGGGGACGATGGCGTTGAAGCATCGTAGGACTTGCAACCTAGATCCGTTGAGACCATGATCGCCCCTGCCCAGCGCCTTTCCCTTAACCGCAACGTTTAGCGACCGACCGCGATGGCTGTGTCTGAAGAGCAGCTCCAGTCTCTCTTTGCGCAGCTCCAAAAGCGCATGGTGGACAACGGAGACTGGGATAGGTGACCCGTCCAATTCTTCTTGTTTCCCGGATTCTTGCTCATGTTTGTTTGGACGCGAAGAATTCTCCTCACACTCACAAGAGAGCTTAATGAGGCCGGGTGGACAGACGAGGTCACAAGCCAATCAAAAGGTCAGCACCTCCCCTTTCATCGTTCTACGCTACCAGAATGCTAAACATTTACGTGTCCATCTAGAACTCGCGAGACAATCCAACCCACAAATGTCATTCCAGAAACTCCTCGAGACAACCACGCCAATTGCCGATGGTATGCGACGAATCAACCCGTGACACTCACAGGCCGCTAAATCTACTACCTTTCAGAGCAGTTGGCCTTGTTCAAGAAGAAGGCCGCCATCGAAGCGTTGATTCGAAAGAGCCTCGACGCCCAGATCGAAACCTGAGGCCTGATCTCTCGCTCTATTCGCCGCGTTTACACCCCTCCGCGCGCCCCCCGCTCTGCTAAACACATTCTCATCGCTGTGATTCCCCTGCGACCCTTGCTTGCCTGTACCGTTTTTATCACCACTACCGACCCTTTCTCTTAATCTCATTTGTCCCACTTGTTAACGAAACTGGAGGAATTCAGTATGTGCGTTACCCCGAATGCATTCTATGTTATTCGCGTCCACACACGAAATTCTCTGTCATCAGAAAGGTGTCGTATTCCAGAAGCATTCAAGATTCGATACATCCAAGTCGCTCATTCATAGATGACAGAATATGGGCCGGTCAACTCAGAATGTTCAGTCCGGTAACGAAGGTCGACCAGTCGATTCAAAACTGTCCTCCTGCCCTCCACCCCCTCCAGGAAGCCCACGAACGCAGAGGGTTAGAGTCAGAGGTGTCCGTGCCGAAGTTACGGGAATGGACTCGCCTTCTTCATACTCGTTGCCTGCGGGTCTGCTTCTACTACCCTACCAGGCAAAATTTTCTTTCGGGCCCTCGAACGCGTTTCATCGATAACAATCGCCGTCTGAGGGCGAAACATCAACTCTGTAAGGAACAAGAGGTGGAGCAATTGCAATCAACTCGTGCGGTCAGAATTCACAGATTGGAGCGATTAAATAGGATCTCCACTCGTTCAAATCCAGAAGGGGGGCCGGTCAACTCACCAAGTCACATGGGATTCCTGTGGAATACATTCAGCAGCGTCTGTCAAGGATGGGAACCTACCTTGGTGCCACCCACCCACCCTCGGAAAAAGGAAAAACATACCTGTGCCGCCCACCCACCCTCGGAAAAAGGAAAAGCCTACCTTGGTGCCGCCCGCCCACCCTCCGAAAGTGGAAAAACCTACCTGCTGTGGCCAACAACCCACATCACTCACCTCGTTGGCCGCCCACCCGCCAAAAAGAAAGAAAGAAAGACCCGCTGACCTACAGACGGGTCACGGATGAGAAAAGCGGAGGGACTGACCTTTGGCCGATAACCCGGCCCGCCTTCCCGTGAAGCGCGGGCTCCCACCATCTGAAAACAAATAAGGGCTTCGCGGGAGATAAGCCGACTACGCACCTTCCTCCGTCCTACCAACCCAGCCCGGCGGCCTAGACGAAAAGAAAGGTTAGCAATCTGAAGAAAACATCCCACGCACCTTTTGCTAACCACTGTAAAGGGAAAACATCAGTTGTTCAGATACGAAGAACAGGCCACGCACCTCGTTGGGCTTCCGGGAGCACAATATCAATAACCCTTTGGACGTGGGACTGGTCACGCACCTTGGAGCGGCACCACAGCCCACCCACCCGGCCGCTATGCATGGAACCTATAAAGAACGGTACCTCGGTATGGTGTTTCGGGAACAGAGGGGGAACATACTCATTTGATGTCAATAGGTGCGATGTGGAATTTCCCGATGCCACCACTTTTGACCTGCTAGCCACCATCCTCTCCGGGGGAGGCAACCGAGCCTCCCCCACCTCTTCAATATCATCCCTATGGAAGAGGAGTCAGACGTCTGTTAATAGAATGGAGAGAAACTTGGACTTTACCTTTTTTCCCCAAGAGCGACAGCACGGCAGACATACTTACCCTAGCGGCCGCAAAGGGGGAGGGAGAAACAGATAGAAAAAGCGTCCGTAGCGCAGATAAGAGAACAAAAAGACAAACGTCCATGGAGGAAAAAAGGATAGCGTCCATTGCGCGAGGGTCTGATAGCCCGCGGACTCAGAGGAAGGCAAGAAGGAAGAAGAAAAGAGGGACGAGGAGAGGCAGAAGCATAAGAAGGCGGAAGGCCCAGGGGGTAGAGGTAACTGAGAAAAGCATTGACTCTGGCGAGGCAAGCATTGCCTCTGTCGTTACCGCTGTAATGACTGAGAGATCTACCAGAGCCTGTGAAGGAATTCGTCCGAGACCATCCTCCGGTTTGATCGAAATATCGACCTCGGGAGGTTCCTCGTCGACCTGGGGCTTATCATCCGCCATCGGGATGCGGACGTTTTCTGGCAGAATATGCCAGAAAGGACCCCGATGCTCTCGCCGATGGATCACATGCCATTCTATGCCGACGAAGAAAGGATGGTGCTTCATCGCTGAAGCCTTTATCCGCGAAACCGATGACTTGTCGAGAATGCGACGCAGAAGGTCACCTGTGTGGGGGTCTACATCGTCACGTTCCTCGTCCAGGTCGTAGGGCTCGGTCAAAACGGCATCCCTGATCGAGTCAGGGGTATCTCTGATTTTGACCCCGAAGGGATACTCACCAAAGAGACACCAGTGCGTGATGACACCCATGGCCCAGTAGTCGGTCTCATAGGAGAGCGGGGTCCCCATCCAACCGTGAGGGCAGCGGTAAACGCCTGTTGCCCCGGTGGTGAAGGTGACATCCGGCCTGAAGGAAATTCTGTCCGATACCCGATACTTGGGAGGGAGTTGGTTGAAATCCCTGGACAAACCAAAGTCGGATAGGACTATGTGTCCGTGTACATCGACAAGGATGTTCTCTGGCTTGAGATCTCCATGGATGATTCGGTGGGCATGAAGCTCATCGAGGGCAACCAAGATCTCTGCCATGAGATGACAGACCGTATCGAGGGGCACACGACGTCCTGGGAACCGACACTGGGTGATGGCAAGAGCGACGGTGGTGACGTGCATGTCGGTCACGATGTGATAGGAGGATTGATCATAGAAAGCGGAGACGAGAGATAGGAGCCACAGAGACCCCTTGAACCTAGCGAGGACGTGGACCTCGCGGTGGAACTGGCGATACTTGATGTCGCCTTTGCGCTGGGTCTTGACGGCGTAGAGGCGGCTCCGAGAGGGGTCGTGGTAACAGTATACCCTGCTGTGAGCGCCGCTACCGATGGCCCCCATGACCTCAACGGTGGACGGATCAAAGGGGAGGGAGAAGTCCTGCTTCTCTGCGGTGGGGACAGCCTTGGAGGAGACTTTGACGACTTGGAATGCGGTCATGACGAGATAGGAGGCGAGGACAAAAACAACAGAGACAAGGACGAGTACGAGCAAGAGCAGCAAGGGGATGTGGGGAGACACGTAGGAGAGGATTTAGGGGTGCAGGATGGTACGAGAAAGTGGTGGTTATGAGAAGAGAAGGTGAGAGTGGTTGCGTCCGCTCCGACGAGGGTTTTAAGCTCTCGACGGAACTGGGATCGGACAGACGGAAATGATATCAAGTGATCCGGGGCTGTTGATCGGACCGTGGAACTCCATTCCTCAGTTTGCTCCCGGAAATGAGAGGAATATTTCCCCAGGTGGGGTGTGTCGGAGAAACGAAACGTGGATGGGCGCGTGGGGACTGGGCATGCCCTTGTGTCTGGGTGATCCTCGCTCCCCCGCGGCCAGGGATCCGTGGCGAATGCGCTCACGCGCCAATCGGCCAGGAACAACCTCGCGAAGTCAAAGGGGGAGTGGATCGACCCCAATGTTTCGCACAATACAGTTCCCCTGGTGCTCAGAGAAAGTTCATGTGACTGCTTCTCTGCTTGTTGCTATGTTCACCACGTATAAGACTCTGTCCCCCGCTCGTCTTCCCCCCGCACCCTCTCCCTCGCTCTCGCCCAGCCATGTCCGACGAGAAAGACCGGTCCAAGATCGATGACACCGCCTCCAGGTCTGATCACGCGTTAGACGAGAGCGGGGATGCGATCGACGAGAAGAAGCTGTTGAGGAAACTCGATTGGCATCTTGTCCCCGGCCTCACTCTCCTCTTCCTTCTCTCCTTCTTGGACCGGAGCAACGGTAATCTCTCCCTCTCTCCTCGCTCTGCCATCTCCTCATCTTTCTCCAGTCGGAAATGCGCGCATCGAAGGCCTGGCCACAGATCTTCACATGAGTACGTCTCTCCCCGCTGCACACGGTTGGCGATTGTCCCTCACCACCGTACAAAACAAGCCGGGAACCAGTACCTCACCACGTTGACCATCTATTTTATCGGTTACGTCTTGTCCGAGGTCCCAGCTAACATCGTCCTCAAACTCACCACACCGCGGTTTTGGCTTCCCACCCTCACCCTCGCATGGGGCATCGTTAGCACCCTCATGGGCATCACCCAGAATTTTTCGGGATTCCTTGCCGTCCGTTTCTTCCTCGGCGTCGCAGAAAGCGGGTTCTTCCCTGGAGTCGTGTTTTATATGAGCATGTGGTACAAGCGAAACGAACAGCACTATCGCATTGCTCTCTTTTTCTCCGCTGCCACTCTCGCCGGTGCATTCGGCGGGATATTTGCAAGTCCCTGTTTTCCGCTTTGTCTTCCATATCACAACTCAACGCGCTGCAGGCCTTTGGTATCGCTAAAATGAACGGTGTTGCCGGTTTGGGTGGCTGGAGGTGGATCTTCATCATCGTAAATCCCTCTGTTTCGACTCTCGACGCGACGACTAACATGTCGTTCTAGGAGGGCCTTTTGACCGTCGTCGTCTCCATTCTCGCATACTTCTTTGTCTACAACTACCCCGCCACCGCCAAGTTCCTTACACCCAAGGAGAGGGAGTACATCATAGCGCGACTCAAGGAAGACAGTAGCGACGCTGCTCGAGAGGAGAAATTTACCTGGGCTGGCGTCATTCAAGCACTCAAGGACCCAAAGGTCTGGCTCTACGGTCTCGCTTTCCACGCAATGAGCTTGCCGATCTACACCCTCAGTCTTTTCCTCCCCACCATTATCAGAGACTTGGGTTATTCCGCCGCTCAGGCTCAACTGCTTTCAACATCTCCCTACGTCGCTGCCTTCATCTTAACCATGTCCGCTGCTGTATTTGCCGAGAGGACAGGACGAAGGGCCCCATTCATTATTGCTGGTTCCGCTTTGGGCATCGTCGGGTACATTATCCTTATCACCAGCCACCGGGCCGGCGTGTCATACACGGGAACGATCATAGCCGCCTCTGGTATCTACTCCGCAACCGCGATCGTCTTGAGTTGGCCCGCAAACAACGTTTCGGGTCAGACCAAGAGGGCGACTGCGAACGCGATGCAGCTTTCTATTGGCAATCTCGGGGCAATCATGGGAACACAGTTATATCGACCCATATGGAGTCCGAGGTTCTTTGTTGGACACGGTGTGGTATGACTTTTGCTACTCATGTCTTGTCCATTCAAACGGCACGCTGAACTCTCACAAACACCTCAGGCTATGGGTTACCTCGTTGGAAATATTGTTATTGTAAGTATTTTGTGGTATGTCCTCAAGACTGAGAATGAGCGTAGGGATCGTGGAGAACGAGATGGGAGACTGAAGGATGTGGACGCGGGTGTATTCTTAGGTGACGATGACCCACGCTGGAGGTTCCAGACCTAGTGTAATGAGCTTCTGTAACTGTGCTACTGCTGCAACGCCTTCACGATATTAGGCCTGGGCGCATCGCCCATCGGCCGTCCTGGGAAATTTGGACTTTGATCGAGTGATCACTTTGCCTGATCTCCCAACTTGTCCTACCTCCGCTTAGATGGCCTTGTTCCTCCGGCCGTCTGCCGCCTCCTCCGCTGTAAAGATCGTCTCGCCCTCAAAGACCGACGACGTAAAGCCCGTCTCCAAACAATCTCCCTCAAAGAAAGGTCTCTTCAACCCTCCCTTACGTGTCACGACCTGCTCTGACATGCTCTCCGCCAGATCAGCCTCAAAGGCAATGTAGGAACATTCTCATTTATGGGTCAGTCCCCCTCGTCTCGGCCCTGGCGTTTGTTCAACGTGCCTAGGTCCTGCAAGTTCCAGGACAAGGGGTGTATCTACTATCATCCTCCGGTATGTTCAATCTGGATCGTATGACCAGCTCGTTTCTTACTCACCGCACGACCGACAGCAAGAATCAGTAGACTCTTCGTAAGTTGGTCCATCCCCTTCGCAACACGTGAAACCCAGGATTTATAAGTGCTCCCTCCTCCCGCCGCACAACCAACCCACCTCATCCCCTTCAAACCCAAAATTTACAACTCTCCCATCGCTCCTTTTATCCCTGTCGAAAAGTGTACCGCCACAGTCTCCACCAACTACAGAAGCGACCCCCGCCCTACCTGCGCAGTCCGTCAACGCTCCCGTGTTTGTTCCGAAATCATCTACACCTATCTTGTCAGCCGCTACTCCTTCCGTCCAATCAGTTGGGAGCCCCGTGTCCGCGAGTAATCTTACTTCCCCTTCGCGTTCGAACGCTCATACTGGGTGGACTAATCCTACCGAGTATGACGAGGGGGAGGATCCTTTCGATCCATTTTCCAACTACCAGTACGGGAATGGATACGAGAACGGAGTGGATAACGTCACACAGCAGCTGCAAGCTGTAAGTCCTTTATCTGCTAACCTTTCTTCTCACTGCGGCTGATCTCACCGCAATTTTTAAAGTTGGGCGCCAACGGTTACGATGACCCACACGGCCAACATTCCTTTTTTCCTCCCGACTACCCATCGCCCAGCATGGACTACTACCAACCTGCATCTGCGTTCATCCGCCAGCCAGTATGTGGTCTCCTCACCCCCGATCGCCGTCGACCCTCACTAAAAACCACCCGCCCTGTAGCTAAACTATCACCTATACTCTAATCCGATCCCAGAAGCCTTTACCAACAACTACTTCATCTCAGACGCCATACGCGAGGAGCTCCAGAAGAGGTCCGAAACGATCCATACCGCTCCTGCTCCTGGATTGGGATTACCGGGGGAGTTACAGGGCTACCACACCCTTGTGCCATTGGAAGCGACTGCGGGCGATAGACGCAAGTTGGGTAACTGGTATTCAACCGTTTACCGCGCGGTAAACTCGACAGATGGGATCACCTACGCTCTGAGGAGGGTGGAGGGTGTGTTCATCCACCCGCTTTCCTGGAGGTTTCGTCTCAATGATCGCCCATTTAAGGATATCGACTGATGAACCCGGCCGCGTTCGGGCCAGTTGAGGCTTGGTCAAGGTTGACACATCCAAATATCGTCCAGGTCCGGGAAGCGTTCACGTCACAGGCATTTAATGACAACTGTACGTCTTTCCTGTCCCAACCCCTTTCGTATCCCATCCAACTCAATATCCACTTAGCCCTCGTGGTTGTGTACGACTACCATCCAAACGCCGAGACGCTCTTCGACCTTCATCTGAAACCAAAACCCACAACGTTCCAAAATGGGCGCTTGCAGCAGTCGAAAGATGGTCCGCTACCAGAACAAACACTTTGGTCATATATTGTCCAGCTCGCAAGTGCAATCCAAGTGGTTCACGACGCGGGGCTGGCTATGAGGGTTATAGATCCGACAAAGATACTGGTTACCGGCAAAAATAGGCACGAGACATTGATTTACCATTATTCACCTCATCCTCATCCTCCTCCCAGGGTCCGAATCAGCTCTTGCTGTTTGGTTGACATCCTCACCTACGACCCACGCCAATCACAAGACATCAATATTATGCAACAGGAAGACCTTGTGTACTTTGGGAAACTCGTCTTTGAACTGTGTTGTGGGCAGGCGAATGCCATGGCGAATTTGCAAAAGGCTCTGCAGACGATCGACAAGAACTATTCACAAGACGTGAAGAACGTGGCATTGTACCTCGTTAAGCCGGCACCTCATAAGTCGATTAGGCAGCTCCTGGATACGATTGGAAGCAGGGTACTTTTAGAGATGAGGGAGACACAGAAGTAAGATTCTTCCACCAACCTCCTCCGTACATACGTTGATAGTCCCTTCTCGTGTAGCGCCGTTGACCGGCTGGAGGCGGAGTTGATGAGCGAGCTCGAAAACGGCCGGCTGGTGAGGTTGCTCACCAAGATGGGATTCATCAATGAGCGACCAGAGTACGTCCTCCATAACCACCTTCCTACCTCCATTCCAACCAAACTCGTTTCCTCGCTTTAGGTTTGGAAGGTCACACCGTTGGTCAGAAACTGGGGACCGATACATAATCAAACTCTTCCGAGACTACGTCTTCCACCAAGTGGACGAAAATCTTGACCCGGTTGTAAACCTCACCCATGTTATCACGTGTTTGAACAAGCTGGACGCGGGGTCGGACGAGAGGGTGATGTTGATGGCGAGGGATGAGCAGAGTTGTTTGGTAGTGAGCTACAAGGATGTGAAGACGTGCATTGAGAGTGCTTATAGGTGAGTCCTCTCGATGATGCTCATTTGAGGGGTGGGCTTTCTCTTACTGTCACCGCGACCAACTACAGTGAGTTGGCCAAGAAGCATTCAACGAGGTAGTGAAGTAAGATGTGGCCCATCTAGTCAGCCGATCCCTTGTAAATGTAAGTTGTCACCCTACCCCTTCGAAATGTTGTCTTCTGTCCCTAGTGTCTTCGATCGTCATCCTTCTCTCTTCACTCCGCACACGTACGCGCATACATATGTACACCCAACACATAAGTCCCCTCTTGTCGTCGTCGTCGTTACCACCTGGAATTGCTGCACGGACTCTCTACCCGTTCCTCTTTCTCTCTTTCGGTTCGTAGATGCAAGTAATTGGCCGTAAATGAAAAACAGTATGTTTTTATCAAACGAAAAGTGAAGCTAGGGTCGTCTACGTGCATGTTATTCGGGCCCTGCATCGTAGGTTAAACCTCTCATGTGCCAAAGCGCCGTCGCGTCACTCAAGCAGGAAATGATATCCTCTATATCGGGCCGTGCGTTGTGATCCTCCAGCCAGCATAGCTCGATGGTCCTCCACAGCTCGTTGCTGAAGCCAAGGCGCACCGCCCCCTTCGGTTTCTTCGGGCGATCCCCCTCAGTGATCGCATTGATCATCGCGCCTTGGTCTGTTACCACATCATCCGGTAACATTCCCACGCTCTGACCCCTCATCCTCGAGGTGGGGCGTCGCTGGAAGGTCTCATGCGGCAAGTCCAAGGAGACCTGGATCCACTAGAGAAGGCACTCTAAATCATCAATGGGGCTGGCGGTCGCCCCCTCCCCCCGCAGATCATCTTTGATCTGCTTGGATCATCCACGATCCTACCCCAAACATCCAACCTCTCCAGGTATAGTTGGTGCCCGCATTTGACAGGGGCATATTCTGCCAACCCCGACACTGGGTCCTTTCCAGGGAGGAGCGATTTTGGCGAATCCAATGCTCCCTCCTGGTTTGGATATTGCATCCAGTGCCTCTTGACTCATCTCTTTCTTTTTTCTCGTAGTTCTACCCGCCCGTTTTGGTGGGGCCAAGGTTTCGCCCATTATCAGTCTCGATCGTAGTTAGAAAAACCCCTTCCCAGTAAACAGCCCGTGTAGGGCGTGTACCTGATGTAGATACCCTCTTAACAATGTCAACCCTTCAAAAAAAAAAAAAAAAGTGATCGCATTGATGACGAGAACATTCGACTCAAATTCAACGTAAGGGTGGTGTCCACATATAACCTAGGGCAACTGTTGGTTAACCGTGCAAAACCACAAATGGTTTCACAGGGACACCAACCTCGTAGATGACCATTCCGAGAGCGTAGCAATCGGACTGTTTTGTTGGCCTGTTGTCTTCTGATTCTGGCATCCCGAACCTCTCTGGATCCAACAGTTCAGGACTCATCCATCGGTATGTACCCCCTGCGGTGAATGACATCAGCGTGTCGTTTGAGATCAACGACGCCTGGGATGTCTCGGCAGTCGCGTGAGTCACGATGCCGGTGATAGTTGTAAGGCCGAAGTCGGCGATACAGGCTCGTCGGTCCTCGTTGATGAGAATGTTGGCCTTCGTAGTTCAGTGAGAGGCGTGCAAAGATCCGATTTGAGAAACACATACCCCCTTCAAATCCCCATGGACGATACGGAGGTCGTGCATATACTTCAAGCCATTCGCAACATCAACCAACTAGACAACGAATCAGTTAGGTTCTCGTTCGGGTCAAGCACGTACAAGATCAATGCGGTTCACATGCCGATCCTTCCCGACGAACTCGTTGATATTCCCATTTTCCATCCATGTGGAAACCATCGCGAACCGACGGTTGCTCACTGTCACTCCAATCAGTGGTAAGATGTTCGGATGTCGGAGGTGCTTCCAGGCAACCCCCTCTCGGCAGAACCTCTGTATCGAGTTTATCCATACTGTCATGGTAGTTGTACGCAGAAGACTCACGCTGAGGATGACGTCCAGATCGCTAGTGATGTACACGCGCACGATCTTGATAGCCACTTGATGCCCTTCGTATGTGCCCCACGATACGTTGCCATAGCCCCCGCTTGTGACTTCCGCAGAGCCTTCTGAACAATCTGGGATGCGCATGGACTTTGGGAGCACGCAATGTCGGCTACATGTTTTACAGAACTTATTGAATAACTTCAGCCATTCCCGATCCGACAGGGCGTGGTTCTCCAGACGCTGCAGTTCCAGTTAGCCTCGCGAGAGAATAGGAAGTATGGAAGAGCTTGCCTTATCCATTTCATTGACAAGACTCTCGGTTTCCGATTCCGGATCTCGCAAAAACTGGAATAGAGAGGTGGATGCGTGGGAGAAATCTTTCGCGTCGCTGTCGCCCTGTTCTCAATATTCAGGACCTTTTATTTACCCCAGGGTTTCGAGCATTTCGAATGTCTCAATTACCTGAATTGCCATCCCGGGCCCACTGAAGACTCGATGTTAAGAGTAGCTTGGACACAGCGGGGACTTCCCATCGCTTCTTTGGGTCCCCGTTCCAACAGATCGTGATCATACTGTGCCCGCGAAGATATGAGAGGCCGCCGCAGACTTCTGCAAGCTGTTGCCAACGTGGTCAATGGTATACACCTAACGGTTATGACGGATGCGTACCAGCATTAGCCTATTAGCACTCTGATTATTTTGGGTATACTGGACGATGTTTCCATCTGGCATCCACGGACTCATGACGCAAAGCGGAACCAGCGTCTCCGAAACCTCAATGATGGGAAGTAGGTTCGGATGGGAAAGGTGCTTGTACCCTTCGACTTCATGACAATGGATCTGGTACGAAGTGCATTGAGCCTAACCCTGACTAAAAAAAGGAGCCGCGGACCCTTTTCATTTCCTCCAACGCGGCAGTCGTACGCTGCGCACGAATTGCCTTGATGCATACCTGATCCCCGTGATATTTTCCCTTCCAAATATCCACGAATCCAAAGGGCTCGTAGTCCAATGAGTCGTCACAAAGTTTTATGTTGGGAAAAATGTGCGATCCATGGAGGAGGGCGTGGGCATAAAGTCTGAACAATGAGCGCTGAGCGCTGAGCACCAGTCGGGACAGCCAGTAAATCCAAGGCTTACGGCCTAACCGCCAGGGGCTTCAGAGGGCGAGGGAAGGTTTGGTTATGATAATATACCTTGTGAAACGTTCCCGCCAACACTGTCGCGTCCCGTGAGGACAGACCTGTCGGAGACGCTCTAGCCCTTAAGACCACTTCGGAGATCCTGTCTGCACAGTCCTTCTCTTCTCCCAACTAGCGCAACATTGGATGATTATGGACGGATAATGCACGCACGAAGCCCTCCCCCAGTTTGGTCAAGATCTCGGGACCAAGCAACGCAAAGTTAACTAGACCATTTATTTATCGGTTTCCGCCACTCGTATTCATGTATTTCGGTGGCTCACTCTCACGAGCCTCCGCGTCTCTCGTGACAACCTGACCAGGTGGGAAGACTGCGGCAGTGGGAGAGGTTTCTAGCCATGATAATCCCAATGGCTAGACGCCTCTCAAGATCCTTGCACGACTCCCAACTCGCCGTCTGACTTTTCCTGAGAATACCAAAATCGGGTGCCGGGTGTAGTATCCATGAACCACTGGGGATTGGGGTGACAAGCTTTGGCTCACCGACGCCGCTCCGCAAATGTAAGTTCACAGTCGAGGTAATGGAGTCAGATACGAACGGGTACTGAACGGAACGGGCGGACTCGGAAAACTTTCAAATTTTGAGCCTCGGGTTTGAGAGTGTAGGTATTAGAGTGATATCTCGTTGGAGGCGATCGTCCCGTTCCTCGGTGTACAGCCTTAATTGGATTCATGGGTAGCAACTTGGAGTCCGAAAGACAAGGGCAACATCGTCCGTGGAAATCTTACGACTCCCCCCCTGCGGCCGCCGGTTCGGTCGGCGGCGTAATCAACTGCAACCAGTCTTCCCACATCCTCACAAACCCAAGTTCGCTCCTCCAATCCTTCTCCCTCTCCTCTCCTTCAAACCCATACACCCCTTCTACGAGCGCGCGTCTGACGAACGGGACGAAAACCTTCACGAACAAACCCCCCAAATAAATTCTGACCTTCTTTCCTTTCTCTTCCGCTTCCTCTTTCGAGATTCTCCCTTGTGAAGCGCCAGCGGCAGAAGACGCCGAGGAGGAAGGGATAGTGAGAGGGGTAGTGGTCACAACGTCTATGAACGTCGTCCCGGATTCGTCGAGGGATTTGTCTAGTTCCGTAAGGAGGTCTCGGTAGAGGTTTTTTGGAGCCAAGAGCCGGAGGCCGTTCAAGGTTGTCAACAAATCGTTGGCGTAAATCGCCGTTGGTTTGTGTGAGGTGAGGATGTGAGGGGGTACATGGGGAGGGTTCGTTGTATCCAATTGGACGGTGTCAAAGTTGGGTTCATTTGTTGACGAAGAAATCGCGGAGGTCGTCGAGGTCGTCGAAGGCGAGATGGACAGGACGGCAGGCGAAGCAGAGGAGACGGAATAGATAAACTTATCCCGAGCGTCGTGGAACCCCTTCCTAACGCTCGTCCGGACGGCGCCTTCGAATAAACCGCCAATAATCCACCGAAAATCCAATCCAATCCTGCTAAATGACGTCGCGCAGTACGTCAACTGCGTCAACAACGAGTTGAGAGCGGAGGGATCCTGGACCGTCGGCAGCGTAACCTCCAACGTCCCAAGCAACACGGAAAGAAGATGGGTGGTGTAAGTCGTCAAGAGTGAATGCAAGAGTTCCGTAGTCTCTGGCGACGAAGTCGGTCGTTCGAGGAAGATTGTTGTGAACTGAGAAACGAGGTCATAAACCCCCTCCCTCCAAACGTCCACGTACCTCTTCAGGAACCTCTCCCCCGAAGCCGAATTCTGAAAAGATGGGACGAGAGGAGTGAAAGTTCCAGAAGTCCTCCTCTCGACTTCCAGGTCTTCCAGAGACCTCTTGAGGCACCCCAGCCTGCAACTCAAGAACGCTTGAGCGATCTCTTCCTCGTCCAAGACTCCCATCTTCCTCAAGAATCCGACGGTCTTGAATAATACGGGGAGCTTGTTCGCTCCGCTTTCGCGTAGGCCTCCCAGCAGGTCCCCGACCATGCTTCGGATCCGTTGGTCCACTTCGGCCTTGACGTCCCACACGACCCCACGTCCGTCAGGGTCCAACTTCCTCGCAAGATTCGCGATTCTCATCTCGACCTCAACGGCTTCCCCATACCACCCGCTCCTAACACAACCCTCAACAACGCTCCCGACCCCAACGATCTCTTCAACCCTCCCAAGGTTCTCCACAACAACTTTCATCTTCTTCCTCTCAGCCTGGACGTCCTTGACCTCTTCCAAAAACCCTCTCGCTTTCTGCTCCACGACGGGCAAGACATCTATCAGGGCATCGAGGGAAGATGAAAACGCATCTAGGGAGGTCGAGAGGGTGTTGACGGATTGGTGAACGGATAGGAACGTCGGGTACGACGTGTGGCAGAGCGTAGTTAGGACATTCGTGAGCTGGGCCGACGATGAGTTTAGTTTGGCTGGTTCCGATTTGAGGTCGGCGAGGTGAAGCGAGGTCAGGTACGAAAGGTATTCAGGGTCATCAGCGTCCATGATCGGCTTTGTCTTGCACGCTCGGCTCTTCCCAAACTGGCAGGCTGGGACTTTAGATCCTAACAAACACAAACAGAGGACGGATGCGTTTATACGATGGATATGTTATAGTCGATACAAAGACAGGATTTACGGGATACAAGACCAAATCTTTCGCGGGGAGTAGAGTTTTACATCACAGCTCAGTCTTCTTGCGAACATCCTCACCCCTTCCTTTCACCCACTCCCCCTTCTTCCTCAATTCTTCTTCAAATTCAGAGGCCCTCTTCTCTCCAGAAGCCTTGGTGTCTTCGTATGTCCCAGTAAGAAGATTCAAGACTTGGTGGATCTTCTCCTCGGTCAACTCAACCCCAGAGTTTACCAAGTCGCGGATCCTGTTCAAGAAAGCCTGGGCGGAATTTGTTGTCTGCACGTAGCGGATTCGAGTCTCCTGGAGGAGACCGGGGCGGGTAGTAGGAAGACCTTCCTCAGAGATGCCGTGAGTGCGGAGATAGGCACGAAGCCTAGCATCGGGCCAGGTGAGGTAGGCAGCCGAACGACTACCATAGTCCTTATATCTAAAAAGACTGTAAGCGACGCTTTTCCGACCACCTAGATCGGTAACTCACTTTTCGTTGATGAGTTTTACGAGTTCGTCCCGTTTGGCCTGGGCATCCGACTTGATATATCCGTTGTCGATCAACCAAGAGCGGATTTCGGAGTCGGACCAAGAACTCCAGACAGTGTCTCGAGCGTTATTGAAGTTGTCGCTGTGGATGGGTAAGACGGGGGGGTGTCGTGTGTATAGAGAATACGCACGACACGAGCTTAACCAACTTGTCACGCTTGACCTGGGCCTCGGGCTTGATGACGTTGTGGTCGACGAGCCAGAACTTGAGCTCGGAATCAGACCATGTGTTGTACACCTTGTCCGAGGAATCGTAATAGTATTTCTTCATCTGCTCGACGAGGAAATCACGGTTCTTCTCGTAATCCGACTTGAACAACCCCTTGCTAACGAGCCACCCACGCTACATGTGAGTTAGCATCGTACAGGCTGTAGAGAGTATTCGAAACACATACGATGTACGAGTCAGACCAGGCTTGCCAAACGGGGTCGGCGGCCGCGGCGTAGTGCTCCTTCATCAGCTTCAAGTACTGGTCCCTCGTTTTCTGAGCATCAGACTTGAGGACTCCGTGGGAAACGAGGTAGGCCTTCATCTGATTATCATCCCATGTGGAGTAGACGTAGTCCTTCGACTCATCGAACGCCTTCAAGGCACTATCGGTGTTTGTGGAAACAAAGCTGGAGAGCGTGTCGGTGATGGTGTAAGAGAGAGAAGAACCGGCGTTCTTGTAGGCATTGTAGTGATTCTTCGCGAGGCGGATCAACTTCTCCCTGGGTCCTTTCGGTTCCACGATGCCCTGTTCGAGAAGGAACTCGCGGAGGCGAGACTCGTCCCAGGAGTCGAAGGTGGAGTCCCTGAGGTTCTGGAAGGACTTTTGAGCGTTGTTATACTGTTCGTTGGACCACGCTGTATAAGACCACCAGTTCTCGGCTACGAGGTTCTGGAGGTCCTCCTTCGAGTTGTAGAAGGCTTTCGGGACATCGACCTTGTGCTGTTCGAGCCAGGTCTGCAGCTGCTTCGTGTCCCACTTGGCGTATTCTAGACCGAGGCAGGTCAGGGGCCATAGTAGAGAAACAAGGGCTGGAACAGACCGGGTATATCAGACCCATACCACGATTTGGAGTTGACGCCTGCGAGGGCGACGAGGACTAAAGCGGAGGCGTGAACCAACTTCATGATGGTCGTTAAAGGTGAGGAGAGATAAGTGTCCTGCCCCTCTCTTTATACCCATTCCACGACTGTGGGGTGCGAGATGCCCTGGCCGCCACCCAAGACGTCATACGGATTTCTCGACGTCATATCTAGTATGTCACGTGGAGCGTGGAGGGGCGCGTCGATCGTCGGCGGGAATCGCTGACAGTGCCGCTGGTTCAATGCATATCAGCCCAGCGCCAGCACCTTGCCAAAGTGAAATATGACCTTACCGCCTCACTGGTACCCTCTGGTCTGGCGGTCGGATTGCGGTGTGGTTCTCGCCGTAACCTGCAGCAGTCCGGCCCTGCCCCACCGCCACGGCCTACCTTCCCCCCTACACTGATTTTATACATATATATGAAACGTCCTTCAGCGCCATTCCTTGTGCTAGAAAGCCGGGAAACCCCACCGGTTTTCACCAAAGATCGTCACCACTTGTTACTTCAGCAAACGCCGGCTTTTCCTCCTCCATACCACTGGTGCTAGCTGAAAGACACGGGAGCATTGGGACGTTGGCAACGTAACTAACCTTCGCTTCCTTGTCTTTCGCTGTTTCTCTTTCCCACGCCGGTGCCTCGGTTCGGTCAATTCTTGAGATGTCCTCTGAGCCATCTCACGTTTGATTCTTCCTCTCCTACCAGAGAGCAGGGCTGATGTCACCCAACAGGTCTAAACGATTCCCAGGGCGTCCTTGTCTGCCGCCTCTGGCTTCCAAAAGGTGCTGCATGGTCATTCTGGATGTCCCGGCGCCCCCTTAGTCAGACTAGGAACAGCCGGGCATGGCCCTGCATGATCCTCCGTCTCGTGCACGGGCTCTCGCCAAAAGTTACAACGTCCGAGACATACGGTTCGGCGAGCCGCACCGGAGTAAACACCCGCGCTGGATTCTCCGCCTTCTAGCTCTACTGTTCCGGATCGCCAATATCCTTCCAACACGTTACCCTCATCGGCGGTGTTTCCAGTTCGTGGCTTGCTCTGTTCTTCGCGTTCATGTCATGACATAGCAAACTGCGTGTTCCCTGCGTGGTTTCAGCGTTTATGCTTGCGTTACAACCATGTATGGTATTGCTGACGGTTCGTTCCGCTCGGGTTGCATTCGACAGCTTTTCCTCGTAGGCAATACCTTCGCGTGTCTCCCCTGTTCTCTGATTCCGTGTTTGAAGTGTATTCTGTGGAAGCATTTCAGGATCTCCACTTGGATGAACAAAAGAGCGAGTACATCACACAGTCTATTGCATGGAATGTGCGGCGACGCCACGTTCTGGGGTCATGACTGCAGAACACGTATTTTCGCGAGTCGGCGTCCGAACGGTGATCAAAACATATGCATTTAATCACGAGAAACCGTTTCGGGACAACATCTGCGCGCGACTCGCGCTCCCAAAAAGTCTGGGTTTCAAACAATACTACCGAGTCGGATCCGAGGACCCGCCCGTCAATCTTCAACTTGTTGCTCATCTTGCACTCCCACGGACCACGCGGCCGATCGAGACCCCTCCGCACCGCAGTTCCCTTTCCAAGGGACAAGGTGTGATTGTGAACAAGCGCATATCTGCTTCTAACGCGTCTCGTCAACCGAACGTTTTCTCTGTAGACGTTCTATTACCTCGTGTGTTCGTCGTGTAGCACCCCTGCCCACTTTGGTCGCCTTCTCGGGTCGATTGTGCGCCTGGAAATCAAATGAACACTCCGATCTGTATGGAATGGGCCTAGTGATGACAGCTTCACATGAGGTCGCGGTCAACCCAACAGGATCCCGAGCGTTCCGTCAGTTGCCTCCTCGTTATGCTTGTCATGGACGCACTACGCTAAACGCTCGGTATTGCGACTGTCTTATGTGATGCGGAACATCACGAATATCCGCAGTCTCCCCTAATCTCCTCCGGATGGTGGCCACATCCGTGACGATCGCGCCCTCATGATCATCCGAGCGGCGAGGGATCAACTGTATTGACTGTGATGTGCGGTACAAGAGAGTGGAAAATGGAAGAGGATAAACGGGTAATTCAGCGAACAATTTAAATGGACAGCAGGTATAAATGAAACCGAGGAAGGAAAAAGGTATATCTGGGAATGTAAAGGAATGTGTCGGTCTCTCCATATCTGGAGGACGGTGTCCATCTTCAAGGCCGTGGGCTCAGTCCATACGCTAGAATAGTGCCCTACAAACACAGTAGAGAGATAAAATTGAGATCAGGAGAACGAGTAGACCCGGAGAACCCAAAATGCGCAAGTGTGGCCTGCCGCGGTCACGCTAAGCGAAGGAAATACCTCGAGGAGGAACCGACCGGCGTGTGCCTAGATTCTGTGGAGAAATTTCTCGACACGTGCGATAAATTTAGACCGAACTGAGGTGTGACGGGGGAAAGGCTCCAGTGAATCAAGGTCAAGCCCAAGGCTGGGGAAAACACTTCTGCCACCGCCTTTTGTGGTCCTTGTGATACCAAGCAAGCAAGAATCCGCCAAGAAAGCGCCCAGCCCTTGGGCCCTCTTCCGTCCGGATGCTGCGCGAGCTGAAACCTTGTCGGCCATCGGACCAGGGTATTCCCTCGCCTTGACCTTCTCGAAATTGATTCCATCAAAGTAGGGATGTCCCTTCATCTCGTCAACCGTCAGTCTTCTAGTGGAAACCTTTTTTAACATTCTTTCCATGAAGTCCCAAGCGACAGAATCCACTCGATCGGGGCCGTACTGATTCCGGTTCAAGTTGAAAGGCGCCCAGAAAATCGCGTCGCGGATCTCAGAGTCGTCCTTGCAGTTGTCCAGGTCAAAGGGAAATCGGCCAACGAGAAGGAAGTACATGAGGACGCCAACGCTCCAGAAGTCGGCCTCGTAGGAATACGGGATGCCCATCCAGACTTCTGGTGCCATGTAGGCCGGACTGCCGTAGGCAGCAGCGGTGTGTTCCTTTCCCGTCTGACGTTTGCCGTGCCGCCTAGTCAGGCTCCGCACCCGGCACCTGAGGGAGGGAGAGGACTCCTTGAGGGCGGACGGGGAAGGAGGAAGGTTGAAGTCTCTTGAGACACCGTAGTCGCAGAGGACAACGTGGCCGTCCGCGTCGAAGAGAATATTACGCGGCTTGATATCGCGGTGAATGATCTTCCGTTTGTGGAGCTCCTCCAAGGCGATGATCAACTCGGCGACGAGCATCTGAACCTCTCGTGAAGTGATATCCGGAGACTCATCTACAGAGTCATCGAAGATCTTGCTCCTGAGAGATTCAGGACTGTTCTCGACAGAAGTGGTGAGGCTCATCAGGTCACCCCCTTCAACGAAATCCATCAGGAGGTAATAGTTCGCGGCGTCCTGCCAGCTGCCAACAAAGCCACATAACCAATCGGATCCAGCTATCCTGAGTAGTGTTTCGCGCTCTCTCCAGACGGAGTCGGCGTTATCGGCCAGTTTAGGGATGACTTTGAGCGCATAGCATCGAGGTTTAGGAGTTTGACCAGAATGAGCAATTGGATCGAACGATATGTCGGCCACTTGGTAGACGTTCCCAAATGCGCCTGATCCAACCTCGCGGACGGGTACTAAGCGATGAAGCGAGGGGAGATTAGGTTGTCGGCAATTGGGAATGAAGTTGTCGACGAGAGTGTCTGTAGAAGAGGACGATCGAGAAACTGCCTGCATCTGGAGCCTAGGAAGATCTAAGAGGGTGGGGGTAGACATCCTAGAGGGTGAACGAGTTTCCAGTCGAACGTGTAGAAAGCAGGGGAAGACGGTGAGGGGCGGCGGTTAGGGAAGTACATCTGTCCAGGGAGTTATAGAGCTGTCATCAGGGGTCGAGTTTTGATCGAGAGAAAATTTGGTTCCGTTGCACCTCCGGTAGTCCACAAAGAGGAGGTGAGGATAAACGTGTTTACCAGGGCAGAAACCCCGGTGGATGTATCTCGATGGTCTTGAGTTGTGCATCATTCTACATCCAAAGCTGCGCCGGATCACTCCGAGGATCGTCGTGATACTTCCATTCGTCAGTACCAGATGGCAAAATTTTTGCCAGAAGCGACTGAACCCTCTACCACAATCAGTTGCTTGTGTACAATAATCTCAATAAAAGCTGGATGACACTGATCCACGAGCCCCGACTCGTAGCCCGTCCTTCCAATCAAGCACGTCAGATATCCCCATATACTCCCATGCCGTGGGGTCTGGACACATTCTTACTTCTGGTGGGTTCCGATGCCGTGACGCTCCTTTGAAACAGATGTCCTGGCCCGTTCCGTGAATGTTGGTCTCACGTAACGTAACTTCCGTAGCAGGCCTCGACTTGCACTCAGGTTATGACGCGAGAAATTTTCACAAGCGCTGCGCACTTGACATACACAGTGCGACAGGGCTGTGGTAAAATTTACGGGGCACCGTCAAGTTGAGTTGTCATCTCATCCCCACGAACTTTTCGGTGAGCAGGGGAGTTATAGAGGGACTGATTGTGCCTGTCGGAGCACCCGCCAACGAGACCTATTCACGGGCGACTAGTGTTGGAGCCAACGTCCTGGAGTGCTTTGGATCAAAAGCACTGACGGTGGGAGTCGCGAAGCGTAATTAATTCGGCGGTATCTCGAAATCGAATAGGGGTTTTTCAGTTGGTGACGATAGTCACCGCCGCTCGTCTACCCCGATTGGCGGACAAGGAGGTGACGAAGGATTACAGACAGATTATACTTAGACCGTACAGACGCATCGACTCCCACGGCCTGCTGAATGGAAGTGAGATAAACCCTTCAAAAATTCGAGACTCTAAGTACAAACCAATAAGCATGGAGGACAGAACACTAAATCGTTGTGTGCAAGGGACAATGCGGTGTGGTACAGCTTTCCTCCACTTATCTCAGTCATCACCGTACCCGTTAGTGCATAGCAACTGTTGACGCATGGGCCGAGTGGTATACCTTCAGAGGGAGGGCTACGCACTTGACGGCGTAGTACCCGTCACCCCGACGTTTTCTGTGAACAAGGGAAGACAGGAACCACGCTGGGTAAAAATGGATGAAAGGTGGTACTGTGATGAGCCCAATTGCGAGAGACCGCGAGGTGACAGTCACCCAGTCGCCGTCGAAGGCAAGGTTGAATGATCCGCTCCTCACGCACAAGAGAGATACCGACAAACAGTTGGGATGTAGTGATCTTCCCCGCTAGCCCAATGTGGGAAACTTCGTCCCTCTTCTTCGTGGGCTTGGACTTGGGAGCTATGCCATAGAGTCATTAATCTGGAGGGTAGGTATGACACGCAACACGCACTCTTAGGGTTACGAAAAACGCAGTCCCGACTGGATCAAGAACGTATTGGTCGAATGCGGGGTGTTGTTCCCCGACCTCATACGTGAAAGGCACCCAGAGGATGGCCCCCATATGCAACACGTCTCCAAATCCGTCGGTCGTAGCGTCCATGACGGTAGGCGCCGTGGGATGCAGAGATGAACGTGTAGAAGCGGGCAGGGTCTTTCCCCGTACTTCGTTATGGACTGCATCACCGAGATGCAAGAGATGAAGGAAGAGGATCGTGGAGCTAGTCAAGCTTGTACGTAGGGCGTACTGTTTGTAAGCCATGGCGATATTAATGTGTGCATAGAGGGTGATACCCTGACAAAGCTCGTTGAAGATTTTGAGTTCCAGTGGCTCCATCATCGCCGGGTTCAATAGCCGGCCGATGTAGAACCACTAGAGTCGGCCCTGTCGCCGGGAGATTACCGTGGAGTCTGTGGGCTCACGTCGTATACCACGTTTCCGGCACCCCCTGACGGAAACAACTGGTCGCCAAAAAATGAAGAGGTGTAGCGCCTGATCGCCTGAACCACTGACATCAGAAATGTAGCGGTGAGAAACCCCGCCCATTTGTCACAGATAGAGGTGAACGACTGAGGATCGTAACATAGAAGTATGTCAGAGGAAGAAGGAACGTTGGGAAGGCTGTTCTCGGGTTCGCTTTCTCTGGGATCGCGGGGGGTAGGTGAGCACCTACTTACTGTTGATTTTATACTTCACCCGTTGGCTATTGACGCGACGATCGTGGGAAGAGCGGTTTGAGGAGGCCCTGGCGGTACCATCAGGTCCCGCGCCCTGAAAACCACCACTGTAAATGACAGCCGCACAAAAGACCATTTAACGAAACTACTCGTATGTGTGGGGTCAGGGTGGCGTGGTGGGCGATCGCAGGTTCACCATCGCGACCGTCTGACGTAAAGGGGATGAAGAAACGTTAAGCGATACTCGGCTGGTTAAATCAGTGCTCTTTGCTTCTGATAGAGCAATTGGCCCTGGTTGACGTGGGTGTGAGCCACCTCCAGGGCTGCTTTTGTAACCGGCCAGGACTGAACAAAGGCTTGCGGGCGGGCCACGTGCCGGTGGCGCCGGCGTCAGGGAACGTCGCGTAGGTCACGTGGATTGCCCCATGGTTGAACCTGGTTGAGTTTTGAATTCGAAATTCCTCGCATTCTCCGCAACTTCTTCCTCAACGTCGTTCCCACCATCCTCTCCCCGTCCACCCGTCGCTGCCACCGTCACCGACGCCGACAGAGACCTCAATAATGTGGAACAAACTCAGCGGCGCCTTCGGAAGGTCTCGCTCGTCCTTCGAGCAGGAGAATGTCGAAGAGACAAGAATCGACGTGATGTCCAGTGTCTATGAACAACACCCTAATTTGTCTGTCTACCACACGGACGACCAGCTTGCACCCTTGCCATCTTCGTCCGCTAACCCGCCTCAATCCATCTCAAGAAAAAGCAAGACCCTATTCCGACGCACCTCCAACGACTTCGACGCCGAAAACGAACGACCTTCATCCCCATTCAGCCTACCAAGTTTCCCCAAGAAAGTTAAGTCCACTTTACAATTAAAGACAAGCCGTGGGTAGTTCCCTTTCATAACTGCCAGCCGACGCTCACTAGAAACCCTCTAGCTTCTGAAATCTCACTAAGCCGTTCATCCCAGGATGGGCTCCCCTCTACGCCCCGAAGCGCCGAAGAGAAAATCGGACGGTACAACTCCTTGCGTTCCATCTTGCGCGAGAAGAACACCCCAGGAACTGGCCAGAGTGTCCGATTCTTCTCTCGTGATGCATTTAAAGTTATCACGCCCAACAGTTCCGCACAGAGCTCGGAGCTTGATGATCCTTCATTCTTCACGCGTCTTCAGCTGCCAGGAAAGAACACTGCCCCTGGTCGCTCTGAAACTACACGACCCTCAGCACGCGAAATCTTTGCCAACTCCACGAACGAGCCTACGGTTCCGATGTCACCGATCGACACCTCGAAGACCCATGATATCAATTCCCTGATGATGCCCATCCCTCCTCCTAATTTGTCGAACATATTTGACCTATCTCAGGAGCAGCAACTTCCGACTATCCTGCTAGGGGAACACCCCACACTCCAAGACAACGCGGTTGAGATCCCGGACGACTCTTCGTCTATTGTCATGCCCTCGCCCGGCGGGGAGTCGCTTCTCCAAGCTTCACCCTTCCCCCCAGAGCTTTCGACCTCAACCCTCAATCGCCCAGGGGATGAGACCAATTTCTTCTCCCCCATGGACGAGCTCAACTCCCCTTCATCACCTCTCAATACACCTTTTACCTTTGGCAGACCAGTGTTCCGCCCTCTCCCTTCGTTACCCACGGAGACTCCGCTCCCGTCCACGCCTACAGAGTCTTCCCGCGCTCCTTCCATCACTTCCGATAAGCGTTCTTCAAAATCTTCTGAATCCGCATCCCTTCGTAAACCAAGCCGCAGTCGGGCCATTTCGGACACCGTGTTCCAAGCTATGATCCGCTCCGCCTCGGGTTCGTCCTCAAAGGAGAGCATTCCTGAGTCAGATATCAATGACAAGTCGGCCGCAGATGTCTCTTTCGACAACCCCGAACCCGACCCATTCAGCATTGACGCCACGACTTACTATACCCCAGGAACGATGATGCCACCTACACCCCCTCACATGACCCACGCTCGCACTGCTTCTCGGGAAGAGGACCTCATCTGGTCTCTCCGCACTCAGCTCGCGCTACAGCAAGAACTCAATGTACAGTACGAGGTCGACCTTTCTGCTCGTAATGAGCTCGTCTCCTCCCTTACTTCGAAGTTGGAACTCGCCGACAAGGACAAGACGCAGAGAAACAGTGTCTTGAGGACATGGAAGAAGAAGGTACAGGAGATGGAGAAAGCCTGTCGACAACTGGAAGATGAGTGTGAGAGAAACAAACAAGAAAGTTTCGAGCGCAGCGTCATGGACCATGCTAGTGGCGAAGCCCTCCGTGAGCTTCACCGGGTAATTTCCCGCCTCGAGTGCGAGAAGGCAGATGGCGAAAAGCTCGCTCAAGAACGGGTTCAGAAACTTGCCGACGAGTTGAAGCGACGCGAGGAAAGTGAGAGACGCTTGAAGGAAGGGATCATCGACGCGAAGGAACTAATGGAGATCATGGGTAGTAGAGAGGAGGGAGAGGAGGAGAGGCAGAGACAACGGACTGTGTCGGTTCTTTGGAACCAGGAGAGAGAGGAACTGATCTGTAAGGTCGAAGAACTCGAAAAGAAGAATCTCGCCCTCACCAGCGAACCTTCCGAGAGCGAGAAGATGGTTCAACGGTACGCAGTCCTTCAGGCAGAGCTGGAGGCCCAGTGGAAGAATACGGAGACGATGGGCCTGGAAAATACAGAACTCAAGAAATGCCGGAATGACTTACACCAGAAGGTCACAGACCTGGAGGGCGATTGGAACGAGAGCGAAAATCGCAGACTCCAACTGGAGGCTGAGATCGAGGAGGTATGTGCAATTACTTATCGTTTTCAGTCCCGGTTGGCTTATTGGATTGAGTAGCTCTACGAGCAGCTCAAAGCCGAACAAGAGCGCGTGGACGAGCTTACCCAAACATTTGAGGAGCAGAAGGATGCCTTTTCTGCCCTAGAAGAGGACCATCAGTTATCTCTTGAGACTATCTCTCGACTTGAAACCCGCATCTCCCAACGAGACGACGAAACCGCGAAACTCTCACTGCGTGTCGGCCAGCTGGAGAGAGAAAACGAAGACCTCCGCGGAACGATCGGGAGACTCGAGAAGGAGCGTGGACGTGAGGCCGACGAACAGTCTCGGGAGCTTTCTGAACTCGTGGTTCGTGAATCAGAGTCTCGCCGACAACTGGAGAGTCTCGTCTCCGAAAAGGCGGAGTCAGATATTCTCGTTAATTCCCTCCAGAACCGTGTTGCTTCATTGGACGAGGAAGTTGGCAGACTCAGGAGACAGGTCCATGAACTCCAGCAGGAGAGCGCGACCAAAGAAGTGACGGTGATTCAGCTGAACAAGTGGAGAGATCAGGACAAGGAAGACATCAAGGGATTGAACATTGCCCTTGACTCGAAGCAACAGGAACTTGAACTCGTTCGTCCCTTTCCTCTAACCTGCGATCTTTTGGCGTCCTCACTTATTGTCTCTGACCTCAGCTGAAACGCAAGATGGGGGTCCGAGGCACTGCTGGGAGTACACCAGCCCCCGCCTCTCACAAACGCGAACCATCCACCTTCAATACGCCCACTGTGATTCGCCCACCCTCTGCCCTGTCTGATATTTCAAAGGACGGTGCTGGAAAGGAGAAGAAGACTACCGAGACCCCGAGTACCATTAAAACCCTCGCAAAGAGCGCTCGAGTCAACGGTCCACCCACATCCGTCGTTACGAGGGCTGTGAACCGAATTGAGGGTTCGATGGGTGCCCCTCCTCCTTCAGCCGCTCGGAAAATTCCAGGGTTTGGTGGGACTCCTTCCAGACAACCCTCGATTCATTCTCGCTCCGTCTCGACGAGCCTCTTGTCTTCTACGCCCACACCAAAACCTGCTGCTCATCAACGCAGGGTGTCGAACCTCGATCCTGTGACACCAGCCCGGCGGAAGGCCAGTCTCACATCGAACGGGAGCCGCAGCGGAGGTTCGAGTCCTACCCTCAGCGAGAAAGAAAATACCAAGCCCCTTGCGTCTATCAAGATCCCAATGCAGAAGGTATCCACGACCAAACGCACCGCCATGCCTGCTTGAGTTTACGGTGTCTCTATTCTGTGACGAGTAAGAATAGTTTTGTATTTGTACGAACTCCACTCTATTGACGTGAGGTTGTAAGAATTTCTCGCAAGGCGCTTCCATCTCTTTTCATCCTATGCTATTGTCGTGCTTTCCTCGTTCAACCCATCCATCATTTCGTTCGCCAATTGCCCCCGCATTCTTCTAGCGAATCTCTATGCCTTCGTCATCACCTATGCAGTCCGTTCGCACCTCATCTCTCCTAGGTATTCCCCCTCACTATAGTTCTTGCTATTCAATCCGAGGATACATTTGTCGTTGCCATTATTTATTCTGAGTTATCTCAGTCCAAGTGTTTTCCACGTTCCCATGCCTTGCTGATCTCGTAGTACTCGGACCTTTCTAGACTTTCCCATTATCCCAAATGACACGCACAACACTTCGGTTTTTCAAAAGAAAACCCTCCACCTCGCCTGTACGTGAAGGACTGATTTCTCATAATGGATTCGCGAACCCGATCTCGAGGGGACGAGGGCCGAAATGCGCTACAAATTCATCAATGTGTGAGAAACAGACATGGGCCATCGACCAAGCTGTAGGTTGCGTGGAACGATCGACAGAGTCACCGTCGAGGGATACTTGAGAATGGAAGTACAAGAAGTCAGGACCATTGGAATGGAAGGCCAAGCACTGAACGTGAACACCTATCCAGAACTGGGGAGTCCGCCGGATGCGGTGCCGCCTTACCGCCCCGTCTGACAACAATAAGCCAGAACGAAGAGCGGGGGGAGCTAACCAACCTTGGTCCATCTACGGATTGGGCGGCGAGGGGATAGCTCGCAGCCCCCGGATCAAGCGGGACCGCGGTTCCAGTGTGATGTGACCGAGTCCCGACACGGTCAACGAGGTGTGGGTGAGGCTGACTAAAAGCACCCCATTTTGACAGAGACTGCAACCTTCCTTTGGACTAAATCTCGTGTACGCAGAAAGTTCGGCTCACTAGTCCATGCAAGGGATACACGAGCTGATCCGAGAATTGTGAGAGAAGGATGTGGGGTACCCATACCAGAAGCGGACCTCCGTCGACTTCTCGATGCCACTAAAGGAGGGGCTGAACGGATATCAGAATTGAGACGATTTGTATGAGAATCTCCGCGCAGCAAAAGTTGACCCGCTTTATAGAACTAAGGGTGTTCCAAGTGACGATTCGATGTTCACACACAATGTACTTAGAAGGGGAGCGGAGAAGAGGCCGATCACAGTCTGGTCGCCGAACTCGACCCTGCAGCTACTTTGTCTCTACAAGGCGTTATCTTGGGGATGCAATTATGATATGTCACCTGTCCGGCTAACGCGTGCAAGCAATTAAGCGAGCGGCAATGAATGCAAGGGTAAGTGACGGTCCCTCGCCGAACCAGGTGCGGAATGTTACGTGTATTGACCATGTTGGTGTCGAACAAATCTCCAAACGGTCCTAACGTAACTCTTTTCGTTCCTTCTCGACTTTAGACCGCGCATCTCCATCAATAACCACTTGAAGCGAGAGGAATTGTGAATCTAGGTACCAAGAGCGACCCCATGTCTTGGATCTCGCAGCAGTCGAAAAATGGATATAAAGTCGACGTCTGTCTCTCTCTCCCAAAATCAATCCTTCTCTCCAAAATGACCTCTCCCCTAGAATCTATGGTTTCCAATGTCTCTTTCATGCTGGAGCAGAATGCCCGGGCAATCACTACCGTTGGGGCCCTCTCTGCTATCTCTCTCGCGGTCGCATCTCTTCTGGAGCAGAACTACAGAGCGTACATCGACGCTGGTCGCGGTGGTTTACCGCCCAATGTCTACGGATGGGCGAAGTCGTCGCTCCTGAAGATCTTCCTCGCGTGCGAGACAACCAACACCGACATGTACCTCGACGACCCCAACAAGGATACTTGGTTAGATCCATCAGAGGTCACCAAGAGGTCAGGGGAGCGACCAACCTTTAACTGGCACCCAGTCCCGTCTCGTCAGATTACCCAACGAGCAGACGCTGTGATGCACGAAGTACGTTCCACTTATATCGGTCCCCCTACGATCCGAAGCTGAAACTTCCATAAAGAAACTCCAGAAGCTCATTCCGAAGTACGCGAGGGCAAACCCAGACCTCGTCAAAATCGTCCTTTCTCCTCACGAGAAGCAGCACGACGCCTTGGTCATCCACCCAGACCGTCCAGCACCTCACCGAGTCGCAACCGCTGCTCAAAGGGAGATCCTTCACATTCACGAGGGTACGGATTGGTCAATCCACTGCCTTCTCTCCCCGCTAGACTGCAAACTTGGTAAGTGCGGCGCTGTTCCGCGGGTTTTATGAGGTCAACTTATACGCCTCGGATCAGTGATTGATCAAGGACGCGGTGAAAGGCACCCCATGAGCGGTAGTTTGCTGGTCAAGGAATATCTCACGATATATACCCCTAGAGATGACGAAGAGTTGAGAATAGTCGAAGCAATCATGAGGGCTGCCATTGGCTACATGACGGCCAGCCGAGGTGTAAAGGAGTTCTGATTTTTTGCTTGGGTTGGTGTGCACTGGTTGTTTGAATGTTGTGTAGTACCTCGTATACATCAGTGTGCCGGCAGTAATGCCAAAGTTGCCACAGGCGTTAATCAAGCGTTTACTGTCGTCGATTTGATCAACCCAGATTGCCGAAGAACAAAAGCGAATCATCCGTGATTCCGAGGAGTGTCACCAAAACCAAAACCCGTACTAGAAGGCTTCGTTTTGGGCGGATGCATTCCGCTTATTGCAGATACTCTTCCGGTGGGTGCGCACATATCGGAGTTCGCGTGTTGGGTCTAGCGATTCGATCTGCAAATTGTATTTTTAGAAGGGATCTGGGTGCCAAGATTCGTGAGAGCTCGTTCGCCGTCCGTTGAACGTTAGTACTCGCAGGTTTGTGAGCGGCAGGCACCTCACTTTGGCTAGACGATTTCTCAAGCCAGAGAACGCTGCACCCACTCCACTTAGATTAGCCCTCGGAGATCAGGTATTAGGTGGTCAGCTGCACGAGTTGCTTCCTGCTCGATGTTCTGTTCGTTAATTTCTCAACCCGCTTGCTCGCCGCGAACGAGCTAGGCCCTCGTTTTGATCAAGTGGTCTCATCGCGTGGGGTTCACATAGGAAGCACGAGGCGGGGTGTTCATGAGTGAGCGCTGATTTCCCTCTTCAGCTTAACCACGAGACTAAGCTCAAACTTGGGGGCCATACAGTACGGTCGAGTCTGGACCGTGACTTTACGGGGTGGTGATCGAATTGAGATTTTCAAGCAGGATCGACGTGGACGAATCGAGTAGCCACACTAGAGTGGAGAAGTCCCCTAGCATATCTGGGGTCCTCCGGGGCAGGGGTTCCAGGTATCCCACCGGTCATGGGTGTGCTAACGGCCGCCCCGTCCACCGGACGGATTTTGGTGGCAACAGCAAATCCGACGTTCCAGCGCTTACGAATTTAGACGGTGCGGGCGGATCTCCCTTGATCGGGTCTCCCGCCGTCAAGCCAGGCGCCTCTTCACAGCGGGATAAACGGATCGTGATCACAGGGCTCGGGTCGGCCCCTCGGGGAACCCTGAATGTGACCGCCATCTGTATGACCCTGTTCGTACCCAACACCCAAGGCGGGGCCGAACAGGTTCCCGACCACTGCTCTCACTGTCACGATGCCAGGAAATTCGCAGGGAACAAAAAGATCTCCGGGTTCGGAAACGGATCGGCCGATGTAATCTTCCCGGGTGAGAAACGGAAGGGCTTTGGTTCCCAACGCGGTGTGGCAAGTGAGCCTGCCCCAGATTTCACCAAGGCTTGGTACCCCTATTTTCACCTGTACGCAGGTGAGAAATTGCTTTAATTCCCACGGCTGGGTGTAGGTGTGGGGGTTTGGTTTCCATGGTGTTACATAACTTGTTCTATGCGCGCCCGCTCTCCGAGTCTCGAACGAAGTGTCACATCCGTCGCGAGCCCATAGAGCGCTTGTTGGCCAAAGGGGCTGTGCCAAACGGCGTCCCTGTTCCACTCGTGAGCGTAGAAATTGGCGTGCGCATACGGAGCTGGGATGTGGGACCAAGACGATTCCGGCACCGATCTTGTGCAAAATGCGGGGTTTGTTGGGTGGTTTGATATATTCGAACAGTTCTCCAGGCAGAACAAAAATGATGGTTCGAGAACCCACCGAGCCCAGCATCGTTGGCCAGCCCTGCTCGGCCCGCGTTCCATAATCATACCCGAACTCAGTTGTTCGTGTGACCCGTTGTCAGCGGGGGCACCGAAATTAGTGGATGGCAGTATAGGGGATCTAGAATAACAAAAAGAATTACACAGCACGTCCTTCCCGTCAGACACTGCCCCGCGGTGAGAATTGTACCAAAGTTGGACAGAGTTGAACGTAATGCACTATCCGAAAGTCCGGTTTAGAATGGCAACCGACTCTGATTGGGGTCCTCGTTTCGACTCATCCCGAACAGCTACGGCAAAAAACAATAAGAGATCCGAGGGCGCGTGGACGGGTTTGTAGTGTGACGCACCGCTTTCAGTTCTTTGACACTGAGCTTGTGTAGCTTGATTTTCCCTCCCTCCCCTAGTACTGCTTGAGCTATACCCCTCTTCGTCTCTTGGAGACGAAGCATACTTCAAGAATTGTCGGTAGTGAAACGTGGTAGCACTAGCGGAGAACGTACCGATCTTCGACGGTGTCACGAACAACCAAACGATGGACGAACACCTCCTTCTCCTGTAGAAATTATTAAGCGTTGTCGCGGCTGAGGAATACTCGAGAGATGGGAATTACCTGACCGATCCTGTGAACACGGTCATAAGCCTGACTTTCGCTGGGATGGGGGTTAGCGTTCTCCGGGTTCGATTGCAGCTGCGGGGCGCACCTTTGGTAATTCCACGATAGGTCCAGGCTGTGTGGAAATAAGAGGTAAGAATCGTGAGCTTGTAAACGGATGATAGGGAACTCACTTGATACAGCGATTCGCCGATGTCAAGTTCAATCCCACAGAACCGCACTTCGTACTAGGTAGCGCATCAGCACACTCGCGTCTGTCGGACCCCCAAGCACAAGCGAACCTTAATAACAAGATCTTTGGACCGCCAGGCTTCTTGAACGTCGCCAAGGCGATTTCCCTGGACCCCTTATCCATCTTTCCATCGTATCTCAGGTTTTGGATTCCATGCCTTGCGAACAATGTTTCCACGAGATCCAAAACCGAGGTCCCTGGACCAAATTTGCGTCAGTGGTTTCACGACGGTTTTAGAATTCAGACCTACATTGACTGAAGCAAATAGTCTTATCCCCAGTTGTGTCCCATGACTTGAGCAACCTTAGCAACGCAAGCATCTTCGTACTCGGCTCCAGGTTTGCATTCGCCCGCTTCCAAATCTCAACCAATCTTGGGTCCAATTCCTCCTTCTTGCTCTCTTCCTTTGCTTTCCCCTTGGCCCCATTTTTCGGAGCTTCAACCCTCCGTTAGCCGATTACAGGTCTGGAATATGGATGGAAGAACTAACCAGAGGATGGAGGATCTCCCATCATCTCAAATCCATCATCCTCGAGCTTCATTGATTCCAATCTCTTGACTGTCTTATGGCTGCCGCTACTCTTTTGGCTACTACTCTGTTCCAAGAGTTTCTCGAACGACGGGAGCTCGTCATCCGAACTATCGGTCAACTCCATCATGTCCATGTCGGCAACTGTCGGATGGGCTGGTGAAAGCGTAGCACGGCGGCTCTGAGACGCTTTCACTCGCTCATCTGCGAGGTCGGCGTTCCTTATGGCTTCCGGTGTAGGCTCGAAAGCGGATGACTTGAAGACGTGCTTGTCCCCGAAGTCAACAGCCTTCTTGCATGTTGGACCTGAATCACGGAAATTGTTAGATACTATGAAGCCTATCCAGATGACATCCTACAGAGCCTGAATCCACTCGTTGCAGCGGCCTCGAACTCTCGTTCGCGTTCGTCACCGTGACCGCTGCGTGCACGTGAGTAAGAAGAAAGAGGAATGATGTTGAACCCACAATTCGCCGTCGTGGGTGATCGGGGCACCGCGCAACTGCAGAAGGCAGTCCACGCAGATCTCGTGACTGCAGCCCAAAACTCTGCCGTTATCAGGAGTCATCTCTGTCACATACATGAGATCCCCAAACTATGGAGTAGGGTAATGAGATAACCTACGGTCTTGGCAAGCAGGACAGATCAAGCCCGCTTCTTCATCTCCGTTGAATTGAAAGTCTAGTGCACGAGCACGGGACAGGAACCTAGACTAGACTTAAGCTATTTCAGAACACGCCGTTGGTACAAGGCTAACCTCTGCTTCATCTATCAAGGAGTTAGATAACGCTTCAGAGCATCAATTAGGGTTGCCGCACCATATTGACCCAATCATACCCCTTGGCTTTCATGGCCCTCGTCAATTCATTACATTCACCGACACCAGCGACGGCAGTCGGGTCGCCTGAGCTTTCATCGGATGTCTGATAGGGACAGGTCAGCGTTGAAATCGTCCGATAGAAGTGCTATTCTGCTCACGAGGATCAGATATGGGTGGGCACAGATTTGCCGTAACCTCAGAATCATGACAAGGACCGCCGCATGGCTGGGATGAAGAGGTCAGCACGAACTCCGAGGTGTTGGAGTGGATTGAGGCGTACTTCTTTAAAACACTACCCTCCTTGATGAATTTGTTCATTTTGATCTTTGCCTGACTCTCAAAATCGGCATATATCTGAAACGGTGGGGTCAGCAGACCAGCGAACACTCATTTATCAGACCATTTGGCACACCTCACGTTCCTCGGGGGAGAACTCGAGCGTCTCTATCTCAATGTGCTTCTCTGGAAGCACAAGCAGTGGTTCACCATCCTACGTAAAGCATTAGCAAAAACGCCAGAACGAGGGATGAGTTAAGTTAGATACGTACCAGTGTTGAGTCTTTCCTCCTTCGAAGAAGCAGAGGCTTGAGGACTCCCTGGGCCCTAGCGCACGCCATCGGGGCGTCGTCGTATTGGACTCGTGCCTAGAGGGGTTTGAACCGCGGCCAAATGCGCCCTCACAGGTTTACTCACAATGAATCTGTTGAAGTCCCCCCATGCATTGAAAGGCCGGAACCTCCCAAAGCGTAGGAGTGGATAGATGTCCGCTCTGTATCGGTATATTGAGCGTCTACGAGCAGACAAGGATAAAATTGAATTGTGCTCTCACAGGGTATTTGTAACGGGAGTTCCAGTAAGCATCCACCGATACCTAGATCTGAGTCTCGCCGTGGCCAGACTTGCACGAGTTGTCCTGTGCACAGGGTCAGACAAGGCTGGGCTCAAAACGGCTTATATACCTTGTCCTGATGAACTGTGCCTCGTCGAGGATGACACGGTACCACTCCATCTGGGCAAGTAGACCACTTTAGGAAGAAAAGGTGAGTATATGCACCGGTAATTTGAGGAAAACGTTACCCATGCTTCGCCAACCAATCATCCTCGTCCTCTTCCTTGACTTCCCTGCCAATTTGATATTCCGAGCAAACAGTCCCATAGGTTGTGATGATAACCTGCCCAAGTGTGAAAAAAGGACTTCCAGAGCTGATTTGACAGGCCTACGTCTTTCTCTCTCATGGTGGAAATCTTCTTGAGTTTGTCCTTTCCATGGTGAATGTGGACCTTGAACACGTCATTGGTTTTCTCCTCAATTTCTTCTTTCCATTGAGTCCTACTCGGAGTTGAAACGTCGGCGAGCCCGTAGCAAAAGTAGAACTCACAGAAGGGCTGCTGGTAATACGATGAGGGTCGTACGGTTTCTGGTCTCCGGTTCCGGTTGGTTTATCGTCATGAGGGCAATCATCTGCACGGTCTTCCCACTGTAACGGGATTAGCCCCACCGAGAGCGCAAAAGAGAGAAGACCCACAGGCCCATTTCGTCGGCCAAAATGCCACCTCTTAACTTGGACTCACGTTCTTGGCGCACCATCCAACTCACGCCAATGACTTGGTGAGGCAACAGCCTTACTTCCATACCGGGAAGGAAGTGATGTTTTCTGTGAGATCTAGTTAACGTCGTTGTAAACGTGAAACTGCAAAGAAATTACGTCTTGAGACCCAGATGCTCCATAGCGTCTTTCACGGTTATCTTCTCTGCGACGTTATCGATGGCTTTTGACACGAACGCTGCCAGTCTATGCGCGTCAAACAAGTTCGTAAGAAGTACTGCATCACAACAGAGTAGGGACACACTGTTGTTCCTGGTCCGGTGCAGCAAGGTCGAGACGAGATACCGGTGCGTCTTCATTATAGTGTATGCCAAACTCTTGACGGTGATCACTCGGTAGGCCTGCCGTTGATGGCGGTGGCTGCAATATTGCGGAGACTGAATGAGAGTGAGATAGGATCCCATGCCAAATTAATTACGCCAAAACACCTACAAAGGACGTTCCCCAGCCCCGGAATATTCGGCTGGATGCTAGCCGGGGCCCTCTTTGGCTGACGGGGATCCGGAGAACCAGGGGTCTGCTTCCGTTTCGTCTGAGTCAGCAAAGGATTGTGGTCTTCGGAATCATCGGGGTCGGGCTTAAAGTCGAGGGCAGCGAGCACGTTTGATTTGAACTTCTTGGGAGTGGCAGACACCATGGCTGTACGAGGGGAAGATATGGTACGAAAGAGGTGATGGCACGGGAAAGGTAACCGCCGCGGTGGCGTGGGAAGCTCGGGCGGCATAGTCAATCATGATCATGGTGATCCCGTCATCCGTCCGACTGACTTACAGCGATCACGTATCCAGTTGGAAGGGGTTTACGTTCAATGGATAGGATTTTACCTACCAGGATCAACTGTAGGGGGAAGCCTCACTCCGGCTGTTATCTCGCCCGTGTGGAGGCTTTGTCGTGCGGAACGACTGAGCGAAAGGAAAGGTACCGTGCTCAACATCCAGCCGCACCCGCGCTCAGTATACGCATGAGCTACCCTCCGACGAGAGTCTTGGCTATGATCTTCGGCTGTGTGCCGACGCCCCCCGGGGTTCTGGTCGTTGATGATCAAGAATGCGGGAACCCGGGCTCTGGAGAGTCAATCACCCGGAGTTCGTCGCAATAACCAACCGTGCTATTTCTCTTCTTCAAGGCAGCCTGGGAGCTTACGGGTTTTGGCTTCATCGTCTGGTGCTTTTTTCGTTCATCCGCCGGTGCTCTCTCATTAGCTGATAACATCTGACGTAGCGCCCACAATCCCCGCTCCCGTTCACAAGCACAGGAGACGAGACGGACTTTACTCGGGTGCACGCAATCAGGTCCAATCCTTTTCCTATTACCCAAGGCCTCCCCCCCTGAGCACGTTTCTGACGCATCCTTTCTCGGTGCTGCGCTTCTCTTCGGACCCTCCTTGGGACTGCCCAGAGCTCAAGCCTGCTCCTGCCTGCCGTCGGGTCCCGGCGAGCAACGTTGTGTCATCTATTTTGTCCCTTTTCCACCCGTGTTTCCTTCAACTTAACCACCTGCCTCACCGACTTCACTGAGGCCACCTCTTGCAATCAGTAGCTTCTCAACAATCGGAAATTTTCTCAAGCCGGCGATTACATCATACACGTTTGACCCCTTCCCCACTCCTTCGGAAAGTTCAATCCCCAAGGTGGGCGAGGGTTGGTAACTCTTCATTGCACTGCTTCTGCTCAAACAGTCAGACTAGTCATGTGTGAATGATCGTCGTAGACGCACGGCTTGACGCCTGACGAAAGGTCGATGTCACCACCGGTGTCGGCTGAATGGACGGCCCATGCTCTGGGAACGCCCCACCAGTTGGAGGTTTCCCTATTCTCTGTTTGGATGTACGTTCACCTCCCTCTCTTGGGGGTTGTATTTCACAGGTTTTGAGGGCCCTTGTAGGACTCCCTACTCGGAGTGAGACTTACTGATTATGTCACCGCATTCCCCGCTGGGGTAAATACCGCCGCGACGTGAGCTCCCTCCCTCGATCCCCACTCCATGTCTTATCTCACAATGAATACAGGTGGAACCGAAGACAGATGTGCGAACAGGGTAAGGGTATTGGCTCCGAGTTCGTCGGATTATCCTTGGATCCAGCCATGAACATGGGAAGAATTTCCCAAGGTGGGATGATCAGTGCTGAGAAACCACACAAGGCGCGCTGACTCCTATTTCATCGACAGCTGGCAGGGACTGGGGAAGCCCCGGCGGTGATTCACTCTTGGGCGGTGAAACTGCCTGCCACACCGTTCTTGAATTGCAGTAATCTGGAGCGCAAACGTGCGCTAAGCACTGCGTCAACAACTAGGAGGGATTCACCCGAACACAGTCCACAACACAAGCGATGATATGACCCCGCATGAAAGCTACGCTCACCTCACCAATCCCTGCGATTCGTGATGGCTGGGGTTGCCGCGGCCATGGCGGTCACGGTGAGCTTTTCATGAAATTCGCGCCAGGTGAGACCTTATGATTATTCTTCACGATTTGATTAACCACACTTGCCCCTGCGAGAACGGTAAGACCGTAAATGATGCACTGTAATAGAAATTCGGGTTTCATGGGCGTACATGACTCGTTGACATAATGGTCCCGCGGGACCCCTCCCACGTTCTTACGTAGAGATCGTGTTTGGCTGGCAAGCGACCGAGAACATCATCTCTGCCGTTATCGGTCTCGGCGTGGCCATCCCTAGTGATGCCCTAGTAAGAACCGGCAATTCATTTTAGAGGGGAACTTGACGGCGTATGCCAACAATAGTACCATTCCTGAGGTCCTTCTCGAGGATATGGATGTGTGGTACGTATTCTGAGTGTCGTGACGATGCTTTCCTTTACTCACCTGTGCCTGTGCACGTGCGGAATTCTCGCCGGGTGATACTTCCTTGGTCAGGACTCCGGATACCTGGAGACAAACTTTATTTCTTGGTACCCTCTGGACGATACCAAGAACAACCACGCTGACGTCAGGCGAGTATTTGAAAGTCATTCGCGAGATCGCCGTTGCTGGTATCATTCTCTTGAAGAACAGTGTAGATACACTTCCACTTAATAAGCCCAGGAGCATCAGCGCCATCGGTTCTGATGTTGGCCCTCCCTTGCGTGACCCTAACGGTTTCAGTGACCGTGGTGGGATCGAGGGTATCTTGGCCATGGGCTGGGGCCCAGGAACCACAATTCCACACACTTAGTCTCTTCGGTCGGAGCTATTCAGGCACATACGAGGAGAGATGGCATCGTAATCAGTTGGGACTCCGACGACCTCGACCTCGGTGACGCGAAGAACGTCGCCTGTGGAACTGATGTAGCTCTCGTGTTCACCAAATCGAACTCTGAGGAGCGGATAACAGTTGATGACAATGTATGTTGTAGAAATCCTTCCCGTTATTCCTGATCGGGGATTGAGGGACACTGTATCATCATTGCCATTTTGGGTCGAGGACCGCAAGAACTTGACTGCTTGGGTAAATGGCGACAACCTGGTCAATGCAGTAGCCAGTGTTCATAAGAATGTCCTCATTGTCGTCGCTCAGTTGGCCCGCTCAATGTCGAACCCTGGATTAATAATCCGAACGTAATGGCTGTGAGTGGTTAGGCGCTTCTTTTTTGTCGTGTGAATCCGCTGTACTGACGAGGAATCAGGATCTGAGGCCGGAAACGGTATCAAGGGTGTGCTTTACGGAGACCATGACTTAGGTGGTAGGCTTTCGAATACTATCTCGAGGGGCAGTGTGGATTACCCAGCTCGCCTTGTTCGATAATTGGACGTCCGACTACCCCATTGCACACACGGAAGGATGTGTTTCCGCAGCAATCCGTATAGTGTGCTTCCTATCTTGCTCACGAGGTATGCACTTACATTAAGGCTCCTTATCAACTATCGTTGGTTCTATGCCATACGTCGGGGGGTTTTATTATCCTCATACGGTCGCTGTTATTCATTCTCCGACTAGGAACAAACCGCCCCGCGGTTCGAGTTTGGCTTTGTGTTGAACCATGCCACTTAGCATCGGAAAGCTCAGTTACTCGCCACAATTGCCGGAAGGGGCAGCTTGGGAATCTGATGAGTCCTTCTTTGCCGGTGCCACCGGCGCTCTGAGGACGATTTGGCTCCATCGTCCGGCATACAGCATCGCTTTCAATTCTGAAAATGATGGAAAGCCCGTAACCGGATCTGAGGTTGGTTAAGTATGTCCCACACTCGTTATCTCGTTGAAGAGGTCCCCTGACCTTTTCGTACCCGGCGCCAGTGATGCTTGTAATTCCCGGCCTCTTCCGGAGAGCTTCCACAGATACACAAGGGCTTCGCCGATGTGGCTCCGAAACCAGGTCAGAAGCAACACGTAGAGATCACCGTCACCAATGACGATCTTCCCTGCTGGGGTGTCTTTGGTCGCGGTTGAAGGAAACCCGACGGCACGATTGATGCCCACAATCATCCCCCAGAGCAGCACGGAAGTCAAGCTCGGGAGATAATTTGGATGTTTGATACCCAAAGAGTCGCCCAACTTGAAGAAGCAGAATTTGTCCGTTCGGTTGGCAACCACATGCTCCGGGAAACGCTTTGATTTTGATCTTTGCGTTTGTTATCATTTATCACACACCACGCGTCCGTCCGCGACTTGTCGGAGAGAGGCCGGAGTCCTATCGAAGGTGAAGCTCAAGAAAATTTGCGGGATCACTGACTGGGTACGTACCAGTAAGAATAAGCTTGACAACACGTGTAAATCTCGTGGCTCGTCACATGTTGCACTTGGGGACACTTACAGTGGGTTTGATTTCGATAGACCGTTCTTTAGAGGATGCCATCGATCCCCTGGAAGTCGTGCGCGACGAGTAATCGTGCGCCACCCAATATCTCAGCACTTGACCTGCTTCATTGAAAACATTCGCCAACAGATTAGCATATGTTCACACAGGATATACCTAGTTAGATTTTTTTCTTCCTGCGTACTTGAGACACCAGAGACCAAAATATCCCAAAATTCACCGGTTTCGGCACAAAATCAAACCAAATTAATTCCACGCTCATCCGGAGTAGTTGGTGCTTAGTACCCGATTGATATTGGATACGCCCCATCATATAACTAGTTCTCCGGTATGTTCTACGCGAACGGGCGCGCAAGCTCTGCGCCAAAAGATGAGATCGTTGGTGTGTGACGATGGGTGCACGGATTCCCCTTAAGAAAGGAGAATTTGAACTCCGCTGTGCATGGTTTCCCATCATCGCGCCACATGTTATGTATAACCGGCAATCGTTCGGCGTGGCTGAGTTTTAATATGACACCGATTGATCCGCGTGACTGGGTGTTATCTTCCAGCTAAAATCCGTCACGTTGGTGCGCCACATCTCGTTTTGGCTTTGACGACAGATAGGTCTACCCTCTTCGTCCAGCCGTAACAAGGATTTCACTGTAGGTAGCTTAGGGTATCCACCCTGGGTCTACCAAGTCTTAAGGGATGCAATGAAGTATATGAGTCCCTGTAACTTAATGTACGATCGTGTCTTTTGGGATGCACGACTTCTCGGGGATTGGCACCCCGGCATCACGGCATCAACCGGTTCATACATCGAGTTCAGCAGGCCGACAACCTCTTTCCCCCTCGCTTTTCGGCCTTCATGCTGAGGGTGCGTTAGCATCTTTTGTGGGTGGTATTATAATAAGAATGAGCGATATCTAGGGGACCTGGCTCCGGTATCTGTGTCTTAACACGATGAAGGTAAACAACAAATTGGGGCTTTACCCTCTGAGGGCGGTTTATCAAAATGTAAGTTCGTCCACCGGTCAATATGCCATCCAGCATGGGTTCAGAGGTTATTCACATCACGGAGCTACGTATTGTAGAGTCTTGGGTATCCAAAATCGGCCGTCGAGTGTCAGAATACGAACTCCAAGATGTCATCCATCCCTTGATAAAGCGGTGGACATTATGGAGGGTCTGGAGCTCTCTCGGGTAGAACGAGATACATCCCTGTTCAGCCTACGCTAGACTGTGCCAGTGCGACCAGAAAGTTAACAATTGATGGAAAAACAAGCTTCCCTTTTCCATGCCCGTCTCGAGAACGCAGACCCTTTCTTTGAATCATATCATAAATCAAGTGCAAGCCTGAGATGCCGCATTGAGGACTTTCTGCGCAAGAAACAACGACGCGGGTGGACGAGACGGCAATTTGTGACACACGTCGTTACTTGATGGCACTGCACACGGTCCACTGGGTTCTAGTAAGTGATCTGATCAAGAGAGACCGGAGCAGAGGAAGCTATCTTTCCCGCAGTGCACTGTTGTTCATGCAACGTCATGCAACGCATAACGGTTTGGAGAATGGATAATCATATCAGAGATCTTATCAGATGGGTCTGCCTCACCTCGTAACTACGGTCGACCGATGGAGAGGAACGGAACAAGTGTACGCGGGGAATATGGTCAGGAGTAAACAGATGCGCGCCCGGTGCGGTCAAGGTCGACCGAGAGAGCCGCAATCAAGAGGATGTCGATAAGGATCATGATGGGTTACCGACGGAACGTGCGAGGTTAAGTTGCGAGGTTGTCGAATTTGTCGCTTGGGCCGCCACAAGGTGGGCAGTCTTGGAAACGAGACCCAGCCAGCGACCATCGTTGGTAGTAGCTTGGATGTGTCAACTGGGTGCGGTTGGTTCCGCCCGCACAAGGGAACATTGCTGTGGACAAACACTCCGACAACATCTTGCTGTCGTATCCGCTCCATGCTGCACCAGACTGGACCGCGTATCGTGTGGCCCGATCTCTTGTCCGAGTCAAGCAAGAGATCCAAACATAAAGCCAAATTGGACCGGACCGAGCCACCGATGCGTGGGTCGCAGGTTCCATTTCGGAGTTGGTGGAGGTCCCAAACGGAGGGGCGGGATGTGAGATTACGATTATCGATGTCTGGGGAAGAAGCGAGGGCAGGAGGAGTTTCTGACGAGAGAGCGGTACTATTATCTGGATCGATGGGCAATGTGATGGAACGGTTGAGGAGCACGACCGGCTTGGCCGCAGATGGCTCCTGTATGTGTCGCATATACAACCTAACCGATCTGTTTTGGATTCTCAACACCTCTCCCCTCTGACGAGGGAATAAAATATTGGAACAGGCCGACCTTACACATCCGGACGACGATCACCCACCTCCGAACATTTCCATCTCCAACTCTCTCGCTCTTCTGGGTCTCCCGGGGCTGACGGAGCGAACCAAGGGGGTAAGATATCTAATCGGTGGGTACGCAATCGGAAGGAAAATAATTCAGAAGGATGAACCTGTTGATCCGGTATTTCCGTTGTATCTCAATATGACGTTGTATTGGGAAACCTCACACGAATCATACGGCTCGAAGGCAGCACAGCGTTGTGAGCGTGTGCACGCTTTCAGTCCTCTGGGTATAAATACCAGACCCGCATTCCCGTAGTCCGATCGTCCAGACCCAAGGTTTGTCTTGTGGAGCTGTCTGCCAACCTCCCCACACACCCACTGACCCTTTCCCCGGACCAGATTATCTCTCTCCACGTCCGTCCCCCAAGCCAGACCAAACCCAGACGCACCGCCAGTCGAAATGTGTGAACATGAAATGTAAACTTTCCCCATTCATCCCCAGGACCTAAGCTCGGAATCTGACCATTGTTGTTCCAGAGTAGGAGATTACTACAGAGGATGCGGTGTGCGTTTCCACGAGGCACCCCATCGCACCCACGAGGCTGATTACTTTACGTGTTCCAGCACTTTCACGGTCGGTATTATACTGGCGAGGTGACGGATTGCAATTCTCAAAATTGCAAGTCAAGTACGACTCACAAACATACCGCCCGGAATTGCGGCTGCATTAATGTGCGTCTCTGTTCGGGAACTTACCCTGGACCGCCAGGCAAGGAAACTCACACATTTTCACTCCCAGGTTGTCACCAACGTGAACCGTGTACAGAATTTATTCCAAGCAAAACATCCAGATTGTCAATAGTTCCAAAACCGGACTGGTCGCAAGCTGCACAGACATAAGGTGGTGGAGCACCATGCTAGAAGCCAATCGGAGGTCCTGCGTTGTTGTGTGGCAGCTTATGCTGTCAGTGGGCAAGGGACAGGGGGAGATCCACCGCATATGACGAGCAGTAAATGTACCTGTATAATCTATGAGACGGCTGTGTCCATTTCAGCAATAACGAACAGAAGCTTCGCACCTCGCACAGAGTATACTACCCGTGCACCAGATAATCTGGTACCGTGCCACTAAAGCGGTCGTGTGGGTCGGTGGGTATAGTCTGTGACCACCCTCACTTGGTCTCAGACCTAGACGTTCACCTGTAGAGTCCGTGTTTGACTGATCCTGGAGCCTCACAAGGGTGGTCCAGGGACCACGATTTTGCGCCGTCCCCATTCGTCGGCAAAGTGAATAGATCGAGAACAGGTCAGCGGTTGAGTACTTTCACCTCTTCACATCGATGCTCCCTCAGCGGCAGATTGGGAGCAGAAGATCAATGGAACTAAATGGGCGATGAATTGGAGAATTTATATTCAGTGTCTTAGGCAGCTGATCAGAATCTTCAACTCCGCGTTCACGATGCATCCTGTACGACATGTGTGAGGTCGTAGGATATACGAAACCTTCCGGTCAGTTACCAGATGTTTTTCAGGACCACAACCCTGACGAGGTACGTTCAGTGGAGGTATCGCATTGGAGATCAATAAACGAAGATCACCAAACCGGAGGTGCGGCTGAAAGGAGAGAGCATGTATCAGAACGACTGACCTTCGTTTCTAGAATACGGTCTGAGTTCAAAAATGTCGAATTCCGTGGGTACACGGGGGCGCCTTCTCGAACACCAACGCCGGTAGCGATATGTCCTGCCTCTATCTGGCCGCATCATCGAAAGTCGCAATGCAGTTGGCTGTAGATAACCAAGGACGAGGCCGTTGGTCAACCACCCAAACGGCGGAAAGCTGTTATGTAAAAAGTTGATCAATTGAAAGACACAAGTGACGATCTTCAATGGAAGTGCGGACCAACCACGGGTCCAAATGAACAGCCCGGAAGCCGCTGTGCCAGTCAGGATGATTTGTATACGTCGATGCGCGAAGGGCTAAAGCGAATCACAACCACTATCACGGAATCGTCGATACAATGACTCCGCACACGCGTTGAGATGGCATCTGGAGAAGTTTTCTCGTTCAATGACCCTCGTTTTGGGGCGAGGATAACTCACAATATGGTGTTGTAGTGTTTTACAAATAGTATAGGAAGCGTGTTGTGCGGGGCTGATGACCTCACAGGATGAATCCACAGAACCGAGAAGCCAGCGCGGCGGGAACGGGTCGCAAGACGGAACACACGGCAGAAAACGGCCAGTGATTCTGCCACAGCCAGTCAGTCCCATTGAAAAAATCTCTCCTCCGAAGGCTCGACTGACCTGGATGATTCGTCGTCTTCGTGTTCCCTCCCCGCTGGGGGATATCAGGACGAAAGCCAATCGGCGGCGGTCCGCCAGCTCCCGATGACCGACAAACCGACCTCCGTGGCTACAGCCCTGCCAATGGCCGACATCCTCCCCCTCGTGTTCCAATACCTCTCCAAAGATTTTACCTCCCTCTGCGCCTGTGCATCGGTGGACCGTAATTCCAATAGAGCTGCCTCCGCGGTTCTCTACCGCCATATCGTTTTTGCACCCCCCTGGACGACGGCATTAGATCTGAAAGAGGCTCAGAAGTATTCGGTGAGATTCCAGCACGCGATTGTGGCCCGTAAGATAGACACTCACCACCGCCGTACCACGATCCGCGTCTCAGCGACCGGGGAGCATACTGCACTCTGCCGCACTCCCACATTATGCCACTTATGTAAAGACTGTCGAAATTGGGGGTACGGCCGTCTCAAGACAAGGGAGAGACGGTTTAAATCAAACTGAACGATGTTCCAAGGTTGCATATCGATGCGAAGGGCACCCATTAACCCCCTCGCATACTGCCTGATGACCGCGATCCCAGCATGGAAGAACCTTGTGGCAGTAACGGTGGATCCAATGCAAGCACCGGAGGACTTGTTCGTGGAATCACTACGCTTGCTTCGGAACTCACCAGAGCTTCGGTCCCTGAAGGTCAATACGGCGTGTACCGACAGGATATCGGCTCCTGTCCTCTCGGAGATCGTTGGACTAGGACATTTGACTTTAATCGACCCAAACCGAGCGATACTGGAGTTGTTACCGGGTTGGCTTTCTCGATTATCCGGCACGCTACGCGAGTTGCACCTGCTGGTAAGTCTGTTCTTTTCCCGACGCATATACCTTGGGTAACCCCCTCGTCGGAAGGATAACTGTGGCTCCGTCACCCCAGGGGTCTTGCAAACGATCCAGCCACTGGTGGTAGAGCTGAAATCATTCTCACTGGGTCTTTCGTACTCGCTCGAAGATGGGCATGTCCTTGAGTTCCTTTCTCGCCTTCCCCGGTTACAAGATCTCCAGCTCCGGTACTACTGGGTAAGCTAGAGACCGGGTTCCAGCAAAACATGTCACGACCCACTCATTCGTCTCGATTCTTGGGGATGCTCAGCAAATGAAACAACCAACTATGGTCCCTCGGATTACACCTCTTCGGAAGTTTATTGTAAACCACAAGCACATCCACTTCCGCGATCACGTAAATCACCTGTCGAAATGGGTCCGACGGATTACGTCGCAGTCGCATCTGGAACACTTGGAACTTGTTTTGGATGACCTAGAACATTTCAGGGGGCCATACTCGAACTATGGGGGACTCGTGGAACATATCAGCCACAGGCACGGGCAAACGATTCGCGTTTTGCGGTTGACGCACGGATATGTCGATTCGGCTACCATTTCTCTGTTATGTCAAAAGTGCCCGAACTTAGAAGATGCCTCACTGGGAGTGAACATGGATACCCTGGTAAGTGTCAAGTTCAACAAGCTTTTTTTTTTTTTTTTCGTCAGACTTAATCAGGACCTTCCCCGTAGCACGAATTTCCTCAAAAGGCCGCCGCGTTGTCCAAGTTGCGACAGGTCGCCTTCCGAGTATGCAACACCAAAGCGTTCAAGGTTGCAAAACTTTTCACCGATGAGCTGGCAACAAACTTCTTTGAGACATTAAAGGGCTCCAATCTACGGCATCTAACCGTAAACTCCACCGACTGGGAAGTGAGTTCATCAGGAGGTTAGTTACCCCAACCACTCAAGGCTGACTATGCTTTCTTTGTAGGGGAGATGGGCGACGGATGAGTTCGGCGAGGTTAGGTTTATAGTTCAGCGCCAACGGCCTGGTCGGCAGCTCGTCTCATGATTAGGACCTAAGATCCGGATCACCAGATAGCCTTCTTCAGGCCCCCGTCGAGTCATCGATTGAAAACATGCGGCGATAGCGATAACAATAGTGATGGCATGTGTATTCATAATTGTATCAACAGGCGAAGGACAAAGAGTATGCATGTGGGCTATCCAGGAAAAAAGTGTGGGGATCCTCCGCGATATAGCAATACACTGGGATACAACGTAAACAAGAGAACACGGAAGAGTGGACCAGAAGGTGAAGTGGTACACCGCCTAGTTGTGGAGGAGGTTCGCTTCCTCGACGATAGATCTTGCCTCTGCGGAACGGTATTGCAATTTGTACTTGAACGGTACGACGTGCCTGAGGTTTCATGAATACAGTGACCAATGATGAGGTCATGCACCATCAACCTACTTGATAAACGTCTTGGTATACTCGACGGGAGGGGTAATTGGAACCCCGGCCTCGTCCACCGCTTTTGTAAGATCCATGGTTGCGATAATGTTCGACATGATCAAAAAGATGTTCGACTCGGCGAACGCCTTGCCGGGGCACACTCTGCGACCGAACCCAAATACGGCGTCAACTTGGCAAGCGGCTTCCGAGTCCATCTTTCCCCAGAACCTCTCCGGCTTGAATTGTTCGGGTTCCGGGTACAGTTCTTCATTCCTCGTGATGGCACTGTAATTGGACACACACGAACACACAAAGAAGGCGTGAGTAATTTGTGTCCCGGGGTGGGAATGGAACACTGGAGGGGGGACGAACCATACGTTAAACATAACCGTTGCGTCTTTTGGCATGAAATACCCCCGGTAGATGTCGTCCTCCGTCAGTTGATGAGGCACACCTGTTCGCACGATTGACAACACATCAACATTCAATAGCCAACGTGAGGGTCTGGCTTCTAAGGCTGACCCGCATCTGAGATGGTTGGGGGGGGAGGGTACTAACCGAGTGGAATGGGACATCCCCATCTAGTAATTCAAGATTCCATGTCGAGGAATGAAAATACCGGCCGTAAGTACTCGAGGGGCACAATGAACAGCCGGCCATGAACACTGACCGAAGAACTTCCTTTAAAACGCACTCGAAGTAGGGAAGCGAGTCCCGATCGTCAAAGTCGACCAATCGCACGTTTCCCGTCCTCTGGTCGATCTCCTCTCGCAATTTAGAGAACACCTCTGGGTGTAGGATGAGAGCGAGGACGAAGGCTTCCAGAATGGCACCAGTCTACAAGGATGTCAATGGACGTCAACATGGCTCGACCGTCGCCATCCTCACAGTATCTGACGCGGCTACGCCAGGGGTCAGCCAACGAACAACACCCATGGAGATCAATGAGCTCACCGGCATATAACACACCACTGATGTGAAGGATATCGGTCGTATCTATTGTCTCAGTAGCGCGATAGGGGGCAGATTGCGTCCTCATCTCCTCCAACAAGTCAACGGTGATACATTGGGTTGCTGTGCCCTCCGCCTGTGCGACGGTTTAATGTCCACTTCTCCGGTCACGATACAACAACATACCATTCGAGCCTTCACCCACTGATACGGTTCATCGAAGAACCTGTCTACGAGGGACTTGGTATACACCGCGTGGTTCTTGAATCCAGAGAAAGGGGCCCACGTCGGCCAGTATTTCACTGCACAAGAGGGTTACAGCAGGTTCCACAACGACGCCGAGTAACGTACATGCTGGAACCAGATCGCAGAGCAGTGAACCTGGACCGCCGGCGGCCACAGAGGCCGATGTGCATTCATCCGCGAGAACGACAAGTGGATCGTCGCAGTCCTTGACGATGTACCCATAGGTGATGTTTAGTATTGTTCCAGCAGCTGTGAACATGCTGTGAGGGAGGGTTCAACGAAGACGAGGGGGCGACAAACTGTATCTGTAGCGTGCAGAATCAGTCAGAGATGTCAGGCATAGAAAGAGACGAGAGCTGACCGTTTTAAATGTTTCGTGAGGTCACCGGGTGTGTTTCCGAGATCGGCGAGGGTTGCATATGCTTCCTTTCGTTGAATGTGCACGTACTTTGATATCTGCTTGTCGCTGAACTGATCTTGGATGATGCGCCGGTGTTTTCTGAATCTGGGCCCAACCCTCTGGTGCGATAGAACATCTCCCCATCCCATCCTGGAATTTGTCGAAGAAAAGAGAGTTAGAGTCACGAAGGTCCATCTATCAGATGATTCTTTGGGATGGAAATAGACGCACAGCTCACACTGCATGACCATGCGTGGTCTGCTCGAGTATATGCCGCTGCGTTTCTCAAGTAGGTCCCTTGCGGCTTGGTATGAATTGAGTACGATGATGGGCTTTCCCACCACGGTCACATAATTGACGTCACCTCGTATTGACGAAAATTAGCAAACGTACGATGAAGTATCAGGTAAAGCACCTGCGGGAGACAACATACCGTACTTCTTGCCCCAAGCTGTAAAGACACGTTCAAGTTCGTCCGAAACCATAGCCCTCGCGTTCCCAATGATTGGATCGGGTGGAGGGCCAGGCGGGTATGGCAGCGACTTAGAACCCTTCCACTTGGAAACTGCCACGAGGCCAGCGACAGTAGCAACCAAAGAGACCCCAATAGCTGTTGAATCGAGGAGAGGGGAGGGAGAGGACATTATGAACGAGGGATGACAGAGACAAAACGAGCGTAAACCCGTCACTTTATCTATAAATTTGTGGCGTGTGGGTGTGGGGAAGTTCCAAGCAACGTGTTGATATCATGGAGAATCATCGGGCCCGCCTCCGATCCAGAAGCCGAGGGGTGCAAGTCGTCGGATAACAGTACACTGACAGAAGGTCCAAAAACACGAATCGCGCGACCAGTGCCTGGATTCGAAACCACGCCCTGTTCTAACCAGCAAGACAATTTACGAGGGAGATGAGAAACCACAGCAGGCAGTGACTGTGATGAATTGCAAACAGGTGGCGTCCTCACCCCGACCGAGAGTAGTGTCCACTTTATTGATATCCCGGTCAGTGTGCCTAGCAATAAAACGGGTTTCAACGCGTCTTTACTATAAAAGGCGATCACGTCATTCACGATCACACACTCCCTGCCCGCCCGTATTTGTTCCTGTTTGGCCTCGTTTGATCCGCAGGTCCTTCCCGCCTCAGACCTTGACCCCGACCGAGATCATCTCGTGTAAACAATGAGTGCAGGGCAGGAACGCTTTGGCAGACGGGTGGCATTGAATCAGACAACGTGCACCCCTCACTTCTCCCGAGTTTAGTGGCCGAGCTTCAAATCTCTACCGGCGCGGAAAGGATAAAACTTTCGGCATCCCGTCGGATGTTCCCGACTGCTCTGGCACAAATGAAATTTAGTGGTCCCTCGTCGCTGGTCGAGGAAACGCGGACGGCAGAAACAATAGTCATGTTTAAGAGAGAAGAAGTTCTATAGAAGGAACGCGATAGTTTGATAAACACGGCCGTGAAGAAGAACCAGGTAACCATAATTCCAATGATAGTACTGGGCAACAAACGAGAGGGGTGACACAAGCTTACGACCGATTGGAACATGCCAACGTTTCAACATTTGGCGTTCAACTGTGAAGCAGTTTGGTTCGTTCCACGGCAGCACGAGCCTTCTCAGACCGGTAAGCCATCTTGCACGGGAATGTCTTGACATGTCTGCGGAATGGTGAACCGTCAGAGAAAAAATACCGAGATGCCCGAAGGAAGATGAGGATACGCGTACCTGACGAACGATCCAATATACTCAGGATTTGGTGTTATTGGTTGCCCCGTCTCGTCTACGCGTTTCTCGATCGTCATTGTAGCAACGATGTTGGCCATTAGTAACCACACGTTCGCCTCAGCAAATGCTTTCCCTGGACAGACCCGCCTACCGAACCCGAAGACCGCATCAACCTGGGAGGCCGCCTCCGAATCCATCTTTCCTATGAACCGCTCGGGATCGAACTTCTCCGGCTCTGGGTAGAGCTCCTCGTTCCGGGTAATTGCCCTGGAAGTCGGTCAGTCGCGGGCCGACCCGCAAATGAAAGACCACAAACCATGCATTGAAAAACACCGTGGAACCCTTCGGCAGGAAGTACCCGCGGTAGTTATCGTCCGAAGTTAGCTGACGCGGAACACCTGACACCACCTTCAGTACGTTTAATGAGGCCCACGGAGATTCATTTACCCAGCGGCACAGGGCAGCCCCATCTCCGTGGAATTTCAGCGGCAGTTGCAACCAGAATTCGGTAGGGTGACTCACCTAAGCACCTCCTTTAAAATGGAATTAAAATAGGGAAGTGAGTTCCGGTCGTCAAAGTCCACTAGCCTATCGTTGCCGATAACTTGGTCGACCTCCTCTTGGGCCTTCCTGAATGCGTCTGGGTGAAGTACCATACACAGGACGAAACTCATCAGGAAGGACCCAGTCTATACCTCTGTGTCAAAATCTTCAGAATCGGGTGTGTCAAGGTCAGAAATACCGTATCCGTAGCGGCTGATCATTTGGGTCAGTCTCTCGATTACCACCGGAACCATCGTGGGACCTACCAGCGTACAACACACCAGTAATATGAAGAATGTCCTGTTCGTCGATGGTCTTGGAAGCATCACATGGACCAGACTGGGTCCTAAGAACCTCTAAAAGATCCACAGCAATGCAGGGTGACGCGGTGCCACTAGCCTATATCAATATGGTGAGTATCAGGCGGCTAATATCAGGAACGGCTCATGTGTAAAATAAATAGAAACGTACGATCTGGCCCTTGACCCACTGATAGGGAGCGTCAAACATCTTAAGCACAAGTTCCCTTGTGAGAAGGGCGTGGCGCTTGAACCCCGCAAAAGGGAACCACGCCGGAAGGTATTTTACTAATTCCAGACAAGGAATTGTCAGGTAAATCTATGTCCTAGAGCCCTCGAGGGCCCCCACCAGATCCTTGACCAACCTTAATGGTCAACTTACATATGGGAAACATATCACACAACATTGCGCCGGGGCCTCCAGCTTTGACCGTGTTCCGTGTAGCCGCATCGGCGATTGCAATGAACTGGTCATCACAATCGCGCACATTGTACCCGTAGGTGACGTTGAGAATCAGGCCAGCGGCTGGTATGTTGTTGTAAACCCCATATACCCTAGCCGCACAGGGTGGCCCGGGGAATCAACCAAGTCACTTACTAAACCTGCAACCGGTGAGGCGTCAGATTACTGGACCATATTGATCGCGCCCCCGCGGACCATATTGAGAGTCGTACCGTTTCAAGTGCCTATCGAAATCATGGGGACTATCGCCAATGTTCGCGAGTGTGGTATAAACCTCCTTTCGTTGCAAGCTGGTGTAGTTCGCGAGTGACTTGGCGCTAAAATGGTCCTGCACGATCCTACGGTGCTTGCGGAATCGGGGGCCACCACGTTGATGCACCAGAACATCACCATATCCCATTCTGTTGGGGGAATTGCCACAAAATGGTGACATGTCACTATAAGTCGAATACATCGGCCAAATGAAACACCGAAACTCACAGTTCTGAAAGGAGTACCAAACGAGGCCGACTGGAGTAGATGCCACTCCTCTTCTCCAACAGGTCTCTGCAAGCCGTGTACGAATTCAAGACTACCAGTGGTTGTCCGAGGACTTCAAGGTAGTTTACGTCGCCTGTCAGGGTGTCAACATCGGACCGGTTGAAGCTCCAGTTCCGACTGAGAATGAATAGGACATGCCGTAACGTTTTCCCCACTCTGTGAACCTTCGCTCGATGTAGTCCTCAGTCATTTGGCGAGCGTTTCCAAGGATGGGATCCCTTGGGGGACCTGGAGGATAATTTGGAGACTTCTTCACCACCCTGAATAGGAAGATAACCAGCAATGCGGCCGCGACAGCGGCCCAACCGATCCGGGCCGGCTCGAGTGTCGTCAGGGAGGGAACCCACTGGAGTAAGTGATCAGACATAGTGAGAAGGGGTGGGGCGTGGAAGGTACCTGGTACACACCCTTTTATCTGTTCCCCGTGTTATTCCCTCCCATCCTCCGTCGACCTTGTATTAGAATAAGTGGATTCATAAGGCTTAGTCAATGGGTGACCGGTGACCGGTGAATATCCGTAAGACTAGAGATATCTCTAAGCACCGTAGAAGGGTGCCAGTAGCGGAGATTCGCGCTGCCCCTGACCCGACACGACGGATGGGGTCCTGGCAGTTCCCTTATGAGTCCTTTGATATTCATCTAGGATCCTGTGTACACAGCGAACCTTACAGACAGCCACCCAATCTAGAATGCAGGGGAGAAGATCGGGCGCCAATGATAGGTCACAGCAATGTGGCACTACGCTTCGATTTCGCGTGCCTGAGGCGTCACGAAACCGCGGAAGCCGCCGGAGACAAGCTCCCTCGCTCTATCGTGTGAAATTAGGTTTGGGATTCTCCGCCCTCGCATGCGGAAACCGGCCTATGGGACTCGGAATAAACCACAGGAAAACACAGACGGGGGGTGTCGGTCATGGTCACAGATCGTCCAGGGCGGGTCTCAGACCATCCAAGATCTCACCGCAGTCGCTAGCTGCCATCGGGTGAGCTTGGGCACCGGCGCCCTAATAAAAAATGAGGAACGCATCGATGAACCGTTTTGGGACATAGAATTGGTATTTCTGTGCATCGTTGGAGACTTTGGGGATGAATTATGTATAGTCTGATGTCAGGCTGAAACAAGACGAAACAAGAAGGTCGATATCCTCGTCGAACATCAGGCGATGTACAATGATGGTTGAGAAGAACCGCCGTATACGTACGAACAGGCATGGGAGACTCGCCGCGGTCATCAGCTTTGCGGAGTCGAGGCGAGGATTCTGGACTTTTTTCGGTTAGTGTCCCGGCTCGCCCGATTGGAGAACTTGTTCCCGGCGGATCCCATTGTTCTCCTCCAGCCCACGATACCGTGATTTCCGGAGTCTTGGGAGGGGCGTTTCTGCTGCTCGGGTTTCGCATCGTGGGAACTAGCACTGTTGAGAGAGTGGGTCGATGAAGAGTGATCGTGATTGTTGGTGCTGGCAAGGATGGAAGTGATTCTGCTCTTCCAGTTGGGTGAGCGTTTTGTTTCCAAAGCGGGTTCAAGAGGTATTGGCAACAAGGGCGGAACCGAGATGGCCTGATCTTCAACATCGGACAACGAGGACGGAGAGGAAACCGAGGGCGTTTCAAGGGGAACCTTCGGAGCCGCGTTTGGGTTGTAGACCAGGTCGAATTCGAGCACAGAAGAATTCCCAGAGGAAGATGACCCTGTCGACCTCGACGGATCGTATTCCAGCTCTAGAATCGGGCGACTGGCCTCGTCCGGAATCCCAAGGGCGCCTCTCGTTTCCTGGAGCATTGTCTCCATCTTGAGTGTAGCCTCTCGTTCGTACTCAACAAGGGCTTGTAAAACCCGGAGGATTTGTTCGAGCTCTTCCTTGTCCTTGCGGGCGGTCTCGAGTCGCTTGAGCTCATCGTTCCACTTGTCTTCGATATCCTTGATCTGTACTCGGAGCGATTCCACAGATTCGTAGGCGACTTTGTGTTGGGAGAGGTCGACAGAGAGGTCGGATGCCATGTCAAAAGAAGGGTGGGTAGTTGGTAGTCGAGGATGGTCGGCAATAGTTGTGGAAGAGACTGAGGTTGAAATCCAGCGCCTGCATTCCAACTTCCCCCATTCTCTTTCATCAACTCTCGCTATCACAACCCATCCATTCCTTTGTATACCCAGCTTTCTTTCACCATATGATGTTGTCATCCACTTCGCCGACCGTCCAGCAGCTTTTGGAGCAGGTCTCGCGATTGCTCCAGCGCGGCTCTCAAATCGAGGCAGAAACCAGGTTCACGACCCTCCAGTGTCTCGTAATCAAGGACCAGATAGAGCAGACCAAGGTTAGCGTCGTCGAAGAGCGGATGAAGCAGCAGGTCTGCGCAGACAAGATTGCACGCCTGAAGGAAATGGCGGCTCCTAGGAATTCAGGCGGTAAGGAGCATGTTCACAACAACGTTCATTCGAGTCTGGGATTGAAATTTAGGCGATAGTCTGCAGCATGAGTACCCCTGTACCCCGACCACGCTCGAAATGTGTCAGTGCCGCTCAGCTCTCGGTAATTGTGTGGCGGTTGACCCAAAGCGCGTAGATGTCTGCAATAGCGGCGACTGGAGGCAGCCAAGGGGATCCCTTCTCCTCGATTTCTTCGCGTGCCAAGAGAAACGGAATGTTTTTTGACGAGGAGACTTCGGACGGGGTCACAAAGAGTGTGGATACTTGGTTGGGGTCGAGCCGTAGACAGCGTGTAACCTCTGCTCTGTAGTGTCGTTGTGGCGGGGAATATCCAAGTCCGCTATAGCCGAGTTTAATTCAGGGTCACTTCCACTTCCTCTGATCAACCTCGACCGCCGCCGGCTGCGACGGCAACGACACTCACCATCTTAACTTCTGGGCTGTATCATGAGCGGATT
>Ga0307513_10000090_pt1 | contig 129750 bp, 117 predicted proteins | sample 15_EM_MG_FD_202174 | JGI IMG/M metagenome (GOLD analysis project Ga0307513, IMG submission 202174) | Populus trichocarpa ectomycorrhiza microbial communities from riparian zone in the Pacific Northwest, United States - 15_EM | ecosystem: Host-associated > Plants > Roots > Unclassified...
GCAGGATCGGGTACCGAATACAAAGACAAATACAAACAAGGACTCGCCACGGCGAGTCCTTGTTTCTTCAGGTATTCGGTATCTTGTATTCGGCTGTTGGTATTCCTTCCCCACCCCTTCTGGATGCGCCGAGGAGCACAGGGCCAGACGGATCAGGGCTCATGCTTGTTTGAGCGAAGCGAGTTTGCATGAGACCCCGGCTGGACCGAGCACCGCAGGTTGCCCCGTAGCGAAGCGCAGGGGACGCAGCAAGTAGGGTCGCCTTTCTTTTGGGTACTTTTCTTTGGCGAAGCAAAGAAAAGTGCCTCGCATGCCGGGCGACCCCGGCCAGCAACTCTCCGCAGAGAGCGCACCGCCGGAGCAAGACCCAACCAAACCAACCCTAAGAAACGATATAAGCCCCAGCCCCAGTAGAAAACAGTTTCCCATCAGCCCCCAAAAACTCCATCCTCGTACTCGCCACCCGAGACCCCAACCGCATCACCTCAGCCCGCAACTCAAACCACTCACTGATACCAGGCCGCAAATAATCCACCCGCAGATCGATAGTGCCCAGCTTGGCAAAGCGGTGCAGCCGCTGCAGCGGCGCTTCATCCATGTGGCGCGCACCGATGGCGGCCATCACCGCGAGCCCGCCCATCGCGTCCAGCCCGGCGCTGATCACGCCGCCGTGGATGCGGTTGTGGGCGTAGTGACCTATCAATTCGTTACGCATGTCGATGCGGGCGACCACACGATCGGCCTTGATCGACGTGATCTTGAGCCCCAGCAGCTTGTTGAAAACGATTTTTTCCTCAAAGAGGTTTTTGAGGCTGGCGACGAATTCCGGCTCGAACTCAATCGCGTCGAAGAGGATTGGCGGTGCTTTGGTCATAGGCCCAATTGTCGCGCAGCGAGGTCTTTCATGATTTCTTCGGCGCCGCCGCCAATCATCATGACCTTGACCTCGCGGTAGATGCGTTCGCTGCGGGTGCCGCGCATATAGCCCATGCCGCCCAGAATCTGCACGGCCTGGTCGGCGCAGAACTGCATGGTTTGCGTGGCGTGGTTCTTCAGCAGGCAGACCTGGGCGACCCACTCGGCGTTGGTCGAGGCTTCTTCGCCTGCGTCCGCGCGAGCAGCCAGCGCGTCGGCCCAGGCCTGGGTGGAAGCAATGCGCATCTGCATGTCCATCAGCTTGTGGCGTATCACCTGGCGCTCGACCAGCGCTGCGCCAAAGGTCTTGCGCTGGCGTGCCCAGTCCAGTGCCTCGTCAAAACAGGCTTGAGCAAAACCCAGTGCAGCTACCGACAAAGCCATGCGCTCGCCGTTGAAGTTGCCCATGACCATGCGAAAGCCCGCGCCCTCTTCGCCGACCAGGTAGCGAACCGGCACACGCACATGGTCAAAACGCAGGTGCGCCGTGTCGGAGCACCACCAGCCCATCTTCTGCAAAGGGCTGCGCGCAAGACCTGCCGCATCGCCCGGGACGACGAGCATCGAGATCCCGGCCGGGCCTTTGGCTTCACCCGTGCGCACGGCCACCGTCAGAAAGTCAGCCCGCATGCCCGAGGTGATGAAGACCTTCTCGCCGTTGACCACATAGCCGTCGCCGTCCCGCCGTGCCGTGGTGCGCAATGAGGCTACGTCGGAGCCGCCACCCGGCTCGGTGACGGCCAGTGCCGCGATTTTTTCACCGCGCAGCACGGGTGCGATGACTTCCTGCTGCAAGGCCGGGCTGCCGTGACGCAACACCGGCGGCAGGGCGATATTGTGTGAAAAGAGGCTGGCCATCACGCCGCCGCTGCCGCCGTAGCGGCACAGTGCCAGCGTGACTGCATTGCGCAGCCGCCACGTGGCAGTTGTGCCGCCCAGCGATTCGGGGTAGCCCAGGCCCAGCAAGCCCAGCGTCGCGGCTTGCCCGTAGAGCGCGCGCGGAAACTCGCCGGCCTCATCCCATTGCGTGACATGCGGCGCGATCTCACGTTCAGCGAAACGGCGCACGGTGTCCGCCGTGGCTGCGACGGCTTCAGCGTCTTCCTGTTGACTTGTAAGAGGCGGCGTGCTCATGCTTCAAACCTCAGCAGCACCTGGCCGGGGCTTGTCTGACGGCCGACCTCTGCCAGCACGGCAGCCAACACCGCATCGTGCGGGGCGTTGACGGCATGCTCCAGCTTCATGGATTCAATCACGAGCAATGTGTCACCGCGCTTGACAGTCTGGCCGGGCGTGGCGTGGACCGCGATCACCTTGCCGTTAAACGGCGCGCGCAGCTCTTGCGCGGCGGCCGTGCCACCAGAAGCCGTGGACTCAAACGTGGCATCTTCCAGGAACAGGTCTACGCCGCCCATCTGCACATGCCAGCGAGCGCCCGGCTGACCGGCTGTTTCTTTCAGCCGCACGACCGATACGCGCTGCAGCGTCTGGCGCATGCGCACCACCTCGCCGCCCACTTCAACGTCCAGTTCGCCCTGACCGAGTTCACGCACGCGCAAGTCCAGAGACTTCGCCCGGTGCCGCAGCCTGAGCGGCCTGGGGAAGGGGCACGGCAGACCGGATCCGGAATTATTGGTAAAAATGGCCGCCAGCCCAGATGGAACAAGGGCAAACAGCTCCTCTTTTTGTAGCACACCTCTTATCGATTCGCCCTGCTCCACCAAGAAAGGAATCAGCGCCTGGCCGTCGCGAAACACCGGATGGTCCAGGCAAGCCGCCAGAAAGCGCCGGTTGGTCGGCAACCCCAGCACCTCGGTGCGGCCCAGTGCCGCCACCAGTTGGTCAATCGCCTGATCACGTGTCGCGGCATGCGCCACCAGCTTTCCCAGCATCGAGTCGTAATGCGGCGACACGACCTGGCCCTCCAACAGCGCGTGATCAAAACGCACACCACTGGGCTCGCGAAACCGCTGGACCGTCCCCGTGTGCGGCGTGAAATTCTCGTCTTCGGCGCACAGGCGTACTTCAATTGCGTGGCCGGTGAACACCACCTGCTCTTGCGTGAGAGGCAGCGGCTCACCTTGCGCCACACGCAGTTGCCACTCAACCAGATCAAGTCCCGTGACAGCTTCGGTCACCGGATGCTCCACCTGAAGCCGCGTATTCATCTCCATCAAAAAGAAGTCCGGTCCGCCAACCAGAAACTCAACCGTCCCCGCCCCCACATACCCCGCAGCCTGCGCCAGCGCAACGGCTGCGCTACACATGCGCGCACGCAGCGCCGCATCCACCGCCGGGCTGGGCGTTTCCTCAATGATCTTCTGGTGGCGGCGCTGTACTGAGCAGTCACGCTCACCCAAATGAATGCAGCGGCCGTGCGCATCGGCGAACACCTGGACCTCCACATGACGAGGCTTGAGCAGGGCCCTTTCGATCAGCAGCTCCCCGCTGCCAAAGGCCGAGAACGCTTCTGAACGGGCGCCTTGCAGCGCCGCCGGCAACTGCGCAGCCTCTTGCACCAGCCGCATGCCACGCCCGCCGCCACCGGCCACGGCCTTGACCATGATCGGGTAGCCAATACGCCCGGCTTCAGCCGCAAAGCGTGCGTCGGATTGGTCTTCTCCCTGGTAGCCCGGCAAGCAGGGCACGCCTTGGGCAGTCGCAAGCTGTTTGGCGGCCGACTTGCTGCCCAGCTGCCGGATGGCCGCTGGCGGCGGCCCCACCCAGATGAGGCCCGCGGCAATCACTGCCTCGGCAAACGCGGCGTTCTCGCTGAGAAAGCCGTAACCCGGGTGCACGGCGTCGGCACCGCTAGCCTGGGCTGCGGCAATCAGCTTGTCAATACGCAGATACGAGTCGGCCGAGCTGACGCCGCCCAGCGCAAACGCGCTGTCCGCCTCGCGCACATGCAGCGCATCCGTATCAACGTCTGAATAAACGGCCACCGTCTGCATGCCCATCGCGCGCGCGCTACGCATGATGCGCCGGGAAATCTCACCCCGATTGGCGATCAGGAGTGAATGGATGCTTTTCATGCGGCTGGCTTCTTGCCAGACTTGGCCACACCCATGATCTTGGCGATGATGCCCATCATCACTTCATCAGCCCCGCCGCCGATGGAGGCCAGGCGGCCGTCGCGGAACATGCGGGCCACCTTGTTCTCCCAGGTGTAGCCCATGCCGCCCCAGAACTGCAGGCAGGTGTCGGGCACCAGGCGATTCAGCCGACCGGCCTTGAGCTTGGCCATGGAGGCGAGCTCGGTGACGTCCTGGCCCTGCACATAGAGCTCGCAGGCACGGTAAGTCATGGCGCGCAGGCTTTCGACTTCGGTTTTCATCTCGGCCAGCTTGAACTGCACCCATTGCTGGTCGGCCAGCGCGGCGCCGAAGAGCCTGCGCTCATGTGCCCACTCGACAGTCCACTCAATGCAGTTGGAAAGCGACTGGATGCAACTGGCCGCGCACCACAGGCGCTCTTCCTGGAACTGCATCATCTGGTAGACAAAGCCCGAGCCTTCGCTGCCGATCAGGTAACGCTGCGGCACGCGCACTTCGTCAAAGTAGATCAAGCCGGTGTCGGACGAGTTCATGCCGATCTTTTTGATCTTCTTTGCGGCTTCGATGCCTTTGCGCAGCTTGCCCTTGTCGCGCATGGGCACCATGACCAGGCTTTTGTTCTTGTGCGCCGGGCCGTCGCCGGTGTTGACCAGCATGCACATCCAATCGGCCTGCAGGCTGTTGGTGATCCACATCTTCTGGCCGGTAATCACATAGTCGCCACCGTCCTTGCGGGCGTGGCTTTTGATGGAGGCGACATCGCTGCCGGCGCCCGGCTCACTGACGCCTATGCAGCCCACAGCATCGCCGGCAATCGCCGGGGCGAGGAATTCGCGCTTGAGCTCGTCGCTGCCAAAGCGTGCCAGCGCCGGTGTGCACATGTCGGTCTGCACGCCGATGGCCATGGGCACGCCGCCGCAGTCAATATGCCCCAGCGCTTCTGCCATGGCCACGCCGTAGGAATAATCCAGGCCAGCGCCGCCGTATTCCTCGGGCTTGGTCAGGCCCAGCAGGCCGAGGTTGCCGAGCTTTTTGAACACCTCATGCGCGGGAAAGATCTCGGCGGCTTCCCATTCGTCGACGTGCGGGTTGATCTCGGCGTCGATAAAGCGTTTCAAGGTTTTCTGGATTTCCAGGTGTTCGTGCGTGTATTGCATTTTTGTCTCCGGTTCTCTTTTTAGGTGCAGGCGGCTACATACGCGCCACGCCAAACTGCATGGGCCGCAACTGCCGCGCCTCGGCGTCGGCGCACATCGCCAGGCACTCGGCCAGCACAGCACGCGTGTCGCGCGGGTCGATCACGCCGTCGTCCAGCACCAGGCCCGAGGTGTAGAACACATCGGCCTGCGCTTCGAACATGGCGACGATCTTGTCGTACTGCGCCTGCGACTGGGCTGGATCGGGCGCGAGGCCTTTGCGCGCCAGGGCTGCCTCGCCGACGATCTGCATGGTGCGCGCGGCCTGCTCGCCGCCCATTACCGCCGTCTTGGCACTGGGCCAGCTGAAGAGAAAGCGCGGCGCATAGCCGCGGCCGCACATGCCGTAGTTGCCCGCGCCGAAGGACGCGCCGCACTGGAGGGTGATTTGCGGCACCGTGGCGTTCGTGACGGCCTGGATCATCTTGGAGCCGTGCTTGATCATGCCGGCCTGCTCACTTTCTTTGCCCACCATGTAGCCCGTGGTGTTCTGCAAATAGATGATGGGATGACCCAGCTGGCACATCCACTGGATGAAATGCGTGGCCTTATTGGCGCCGGCCACGTCGATGGGGCCGTTGTTGCTGATGATGCCGACGGCATGGCCGTCAATCGACGCCTGCACGCACACCGTGGCCGCGCCATAAAGCGCCTTGAAGGGCAAGAAGCCGGAGCCATCCACCAGCCGCGCGATCACCTCATGCATGTCCAGCGGCTGGCGGAGGTCACTGGGGACCAGGCCCAGGAGCTCGTCGGCCGGGTACAGCGGCTCACAAGGTTTTTCGCCATTTGCTATTGAATTAATAGCTACTCGCCCATGATCCACCTGGGCCAGAGGCCGATTTGACCATGAAGTCCGGGCCACGACCTCACGCGCCAGCCCCAGCGCGTGGCGGTCGTCGTCAGCCAGTTGTTCGCCCAGGCCCGACACGCCGGTGTGCATTTCGGCACCGCCCAGCTCCTCTTCCGTGGCCACCTCACCCGTGGCGGCCATCAGCAGCGGCGGGCCGGCAAGGAAAGCGCGCGAGCGTTTGCGCACCATGATGACCACGTCGCTCAGGCCCGGCATGTAGGCGCCGCCCGCCGTGCCCGAGCCGTGCTGCACGGTGATCACGGGAATGCCCGCAGCCGACAGCCGCGCCAGGTTGCGAAACAGGCTGCCGCCCTGCACAAAGCCTTCAACCCGGTAGCGCATGAGGTTGGCGCCCGCGCTTTCCACCAGGTGGATAAAGGGCAGCTTGTTTTGCAGCGCGATCTCTTGTACGCGCAGAATTTTTTCCAGCCCCGTGGCCTGGATGGCGCCGGCCTCTATGCCCGAATCACTGGCCACCACCATGCAGCGCACGCCACTCACAAAGCCGATGCCGGCCACCACACCGCCGCCCGGCACCGACTGGGCAGCGTCCTTGCTGTCTTGCAAATAGCCCGCAAGGGAGCACAGGCCCAGCCAGGGCGCGCCTGCGTCCAGCAGCAGCGCGACGCGTTCGCGCGGCAGCAGTTGGCCGCGCTTGTCGAAGGCGGGCCGTGATTTGGCGGAGGCAGCGGCGCTGCGCTCTTCGAGTGCGCGCAATGCAGCGATGCGCGCGAGCATGGCCTCACGCCGCTGCAAGGCCACGGCGCCTTCTGCGTTCCATGCCGACTGGAATACCGTCATGACTTGAAGACCTTGGGTGTTTCAGCCAGGTGAAAGCCTTCAAACGGCTTGATGGCCTCACGCTGCAAAGCCTCGGCGTCGGGCCGTTTCATGGGCCAGCCCATGCGCACCTGGGGCCGGGCGCCGTCCACCCGCAGCGTGCTGCCGCTGATGAAGTTGGCCGCCTTGCTGAGCAGGAAGACGACGGCCGCCGAGGTTTCGCTTTCGGTGCCGAAGCGGCCCAGCGGCACGGTGTTGCGCATCTCGCGCAGCATGGGGCCGGCCTCGGGCGGGTAATGGTCCATGCCGCTGGAGGCGATATAGCCGGGCGCCACCGCATTCACCCGCACGCCGCTGTGGGCCCACTCGGCAGCGGCGGTTTCGGTGAAGCTCACCATGCCGGCGCGCGCGGCGCCGCTGTGGCCCATGCTGGGCATGGAGCCCCACATGTCGGCCACGATGTTGACGATGCTGCCGCCTTTGCCTTGCATGGCCTGCAGATAGCATTCGCGCGCCATAAGGAAACCGCCGGTCAGGTTGGTGTTGATCACCGCCTCCCAGCCCTTGGCGCTGATGGACTCGAGCGGCGTGATGTACTGGCCGCCGGCGTTGTTGACGAGACCGTCGATGCGGCCCTGGGCCACGACGATGGCGGTCGTGGTGGTTTTGACGGCCTCTTCCTGGCGGATGTCGCAGGGGTGAAAGCTCACGCGCCCGCCCTGCGCCACGATCTCCCCGGCCACGTTGTGCAGTTTCTCGATGTTCCGACCGATCAGCACCACATGCGCGCCCAGCGCAGCCAGCTCATGCGCGATGCAGCGGCCAATGCCGGAGCCGCCGCCGGTGACGACGATGACCTGGCCGGCAAAGAGGCCGGGCTGAAATACGGATTGGTAGCTCATGTGCGGACCTTTCTTGCCGGGGTTTTCGATGCTTTTTCCCCGATGAACAACGCCATGGCCGCATCTGCCAGGTCGTCCAGCGACGCATCTTTCTTCGCGTCAAACCACTGCACCGACCAGTTGAGTGCGCCAAAGATCAACAGGCGCGCCAGCTTCACCGGCCCCTTGAGCTGGCCCGTTTTGGCCAGCGCCTCCAGCACCGGCTCCCACACGGCTTCGTAGTCGCTTTGCAGTTTGGCCAGCAGGCTGCGCTGCCGGGCCGTGATGGAGCGCGACTCGTAGAGCATCACCGGAATGAAGTCGCTGCCGGGGCCGAGCAACACATCAAAGTGGTTGCGGATCAGCACGTGCAGCAGCGCCGGCGCTTCGGCGGTGGAAAGCCCGGCCGACTGCAAGGCCGCAGCCTGGCGCTGAAGGGCCGAGCGCATGCCTTCTTCCATCACCGCATTGAGCAGCGCACCCTTGCTTTTGAAGTGATAGAAGGGTGAGCCGCTGTGCATTCCGACGGCGGCCGCGATGTCGCGTGTGCTGGTGGCGTCAAAACCCTTTTTGCGGAACAGCCGGGCGGCGGTATTGACGAGTTCAACCCGCCGGTTGCCGTCGTCGCGCTCGTCCAATGTTTTGCGCGGGCGGCCGCGTGGACGTTTTTCAGCGGTGTCGGGCTCGGGCTTTGTTCGGATTTGGAGGGGCGCAAGAGTGCGCGTAGCGGGGCGCGATCGCGCGGCAGGTTTGTCCATAAGGCCAGACCTTATCAAAACCCGGTATTTTTAGCAAGCACGTGCTTTGTAAAAATACCATCACTGACTCACACGGCGAAATCCCTGTCAGCGGGCGGCGCTTTTTCTCGCACCGGCAACTTTCGCAGGGCCGCTTTTGGCAGGCGCCCCCACCTGCGGGTGCGTGCCGTGGATATGCGCGGCGTGGCCTTTGCCCGCAGGCGCCCGGCTGTGTTCCAGCGCGGCCTTTTCCAGCCCGCTCAAAATGCCGCACGAGGCATTGGCCTGGCCGCTGGCGCATTGCTCGCGCAGCAGCTTCAGGTCTTTCTCCAGCGCCTTGAGTTCACGGATGCGGCCGGCAACATGGCCGATGTGTTCATCAAGCAGCGCATTGATGTCGGCGCAGCTTTCGTCCGGTGCGTCCTTGAAGTCCAGCAGGGTGCGGATCTCGCCCAGCGTCATGTCCAGCGAGCGGCAGTGGCGTATGAAAGCCAGGCGCTGCACATGGCTTTCGTCGTAGACGCGGTAATTGGCATCGGTGCGCGCCGCCTCGGGCAGCAGGCCCTCACGCTCGTAATACCGGATGGTTTCCGCCTGGGTCTGGGTGGCCTTGGCCAGTTCTCCGATTTTCATGGTGTGCTCCATCAAGCGCGTCTTTTCGCTCTCGCCGACCCTGTTGTAGGGGTACTCTGCAGACAGGCTTGACTCTAAGGTCGCTACAAGGTTTCCAATTAAGCCATGAAAACTGAAAACACACCTGTTACCAACGCGCACAACCACTCCGGCTGCTGCGGCGCCCCTGCGCCTGCGGCCGCCACGCCTGTGCCCCTGGGCGCCGGCGGCCAGCTTTTCCGCATCGCCACGATGGACTGCAGCGCCGAGGAATCCGAGATCCGCCGCGCGCTGGAGCCGATTGCCGGTATCCGTTCGCTGGGGTTTCAGCTGGGTGCCCGCACGCTGCGGATAGAAGCGTCTGAAGGCGCCTATCCGCTGGCGCTGGAGGCCATTCGCAAAGCCGGGTTCAACCCCCAGCCTGCTTCCGCCGGCAACACATCGCAAACCGATGACCATGCAGGACACGACCATGGTCACACACATGACCACAACGACGGCCATGGCTTCGGCAGCGGCGCCACCCGCCTGGTCGCCGCGCTGGTGCTGGCCGTGAGTGCTGAAGCGGTGTCGTTTTTTGCACCCGATGTGATGGCGTGGAAGCTGGCCGGCATGGCAATCGCCGCCGTGGCGATCGCGCTGGCCGGCCTGGACACCTACAAAAAAGGCATGGCCGCGCTGCTTCGCGGCAAGCTCAACATCAACGCCCTGATGTCGGTGGCCGTGACTGGCGCCTTCCTGATCGGCCAGTGGCCCGAAGCCGCCATGGTGATGGCGCTGTATGCCATTGCCGAGCTGATTGAAGCCAAGGCCGTGGACCGCGCGCGCAACGCCATCAAGGGCCTGCTGGACATGGCGCCCGAAGAAGCGCTGGTGCGAGATGCAAGCGGAGCGTGGGTAGTGACGCCTGTGGCCGCCGTGCCCCTCGGGGCCGTGGTGCGCATCAGGCCCGGCGAGCGTGTGCCGCTGGACGGCGTCATCACCCTGGGCAACAGCGCCGTCAACCAGGCGCCCATCACGGGCGAGAGCATTCCCGTCGACAAGGAACCCGGCGACGCCGTCTTTGCCGGCACTATCAACGAAACCGGCGAGATCGAAGTGCGTGTCACGGCGGCGGCCGGCAACACCACGCTGGCGCGCATCATCCATGCGGTTGAGCAGGCGCAAGGCAGCCGCGCGCCGACGCAGCGTTTTGTCGATCGCTTTGCCGCGGTCTACACACCGGCGGTGTTTGCCATCGCCGTCGCGGTAGCGGTGCTGATGCCGCTGCTGGCGGGCCTGAGCTGGCAAGAGTCGCTGTACAAGGCGCTGGTGCTGCTGGTGATCGCCTGCCCCTGCGCGCTGGTGATCTCCACGCCGGTCACCGTCGTGAGCGGCCTGTCGGCTGCGGCACGCCGGGGCATCCTGATCAAGGGCGGCACTTATCTTGAAGAGGCCCGCCTGCTCAAGGCTGTCGCGCTCGACAAGACCGGCACCATCACTGAAGGCAAACCCCAACTGGTGGACTGGCGTGCCTGGGGCGGCGCCGATGCGGCGATGGCCGCGCAACTGGCTGGCGCCATGGCCTCACGCTCCGACCATCCGGTGTCCAAAGCGATTGCCGCAGGATTGAACCTTGAGGCTGTCGAAGTGCAAGCCTTCAAGGCCCTGCCGGGCCGGGGCGTTGAGGGAGCCATCGAGGGCAAGCGCCTCGTGCTGGGCAATCACCGCCTGATCCATGAACTGGGTTTGTGCGGTGTGGAGCTGGAGGCCGAACTCGCACGACATGAGCAGCAAGGCCGCACCGTGACCTTGCTGGCTGACGATGCGCGCGTGCTGGCCCTGTTCGCAGTGGCTGACACCATCAAAGAGACTTCACGTCAGGCGATTGCAGATCTGAAAGCACTGGGCGTGACACCCGTGATGCTGACCGGCGACAACGCCGCCACCGCGCAGGCCATCGCGTCGCAGGCCGGCATAGACGACGCGCGCGGCGACCTGCTGCCCGAGGCCAAACTTGCCGCCATCCAGGAAATGCAGCAACGCTATGGCGCCACCGGCATGACAGGCGACGGCATCAACGATGCACCCGCGCTCGCCCAGGCCGACATCGGTTTCGCCATGGGCGGCGCCGGCGCCGACACCGCGATGGAAGCGGCTGACGTGGTGATCATGAACGACAACCTGGAACGGGTCGCTGAAACGGTGCGGCTGTCAAAACGCACGCACGCCATCCTGTGGCAGAACATCAGCCTGGCGCTCGGCATCAAGAGCGTCTTTCTGGTGATGGCCGTGTTTGGCACGGCCACGATGTGGATGGCCGTGTTTGCCGACATGGGCGCGAGCCTGCTGGTGGTGGGCAACGGTTTGCGTTTGCTGCGCAAGCATCAAAAGTAGCCCGAACTCGAAATGCTATTGATTTAATAGCTGCTTATCAATGTCCTGATTGGGCTACAGGCCTAAAATGCATAAAACCCGAAGCGGCCTGTGAAAGCCGTCTTCGGGTTCAGTGCAGCACCTGCGAAGGTGCAAGCGGCGCTTAGCGTTCGACGGTCTTGTTCCAGCGTGCGTTCCAGGCCGGACGGTTTTCGTTGATCACGTCCCAATCCACGGCGATGGCGGTCTTCATGTACTCGTTCATCTGCGTCACGAGTGCGCCGGCCTTGCCAGAGGCTTTGGTCTTGGGGTTCGACGGAATCTGGTCGCCGAATTCCAGCGCCGCAGCCTGGGCTTCAGGCGACAACAAATATTGAGCCAGCTTGTGCGCCAACGCGGGTTCGCTGTTCTTGGCGATCACGCATTCGCCCACTGTCAGCACAGCTGAGCCTTCTTTAGGCTGCACATATTCCACCGGCAGGCCTTTTTCTTTCAGCACGCCGACTGCCGTTGGCGTGAGGGGGAACATCGCGGCCTCACCCGTCTGCACCATCTCAGCCAGCTTGGCCGAGCTCGGGATGTACTCGAGCACATTGGGGCCGATAGTCGTGGGCCAGGCCTTGAAGCCGGGCTCCACGTTCTTGTCATTGCCACCCTGAATACGGTTAAACAGGAGGAAGCCGTGCAGGCCGAAGGTGGAGGATGAAAGCGACTGGAACACCACCTTGCCCTTGTATTTCGGGTTGGCCATGTCCATCCACGAAGTCGGCGGCGCCCAGCCCTTCTCGGTGAACATCTTCTTGTTGTAGGCGATGCCGGTCATGCCGATGTTGACGCCGGCGGCCATGTCGCCCTTGAAGCGCGCGGTTGGGAACAGATCGTTCAGCGCAGGCGTGGCCTGCATCTTCTCGCACAGGCCCATGCCGATCGCGCGGTACATGATGCCGTCGTCCAGGAACATCACATGCATCTGCGGGTTGTCCTTGTTGGCCTGCGCCTTGGCCAGGATGTCGGACGACGTACCGGGCACCACCACGACCTTGACGTTGTTGGCTTTCTCGAACGCAGCGAAGACATGCTCGGTGTAGGTTTTTTCCATGGTGCCGCCGTTCATGCCGATGTACAGCGTCTTGGTCTGCGCCATGGCGTTGCCACCGGCCAGACCGGCGGCCGCAAGGGCCAGGCACACCGCGGTGGCGCGGGTAGACAGAAATCGTGAGGATGTTTTCATGAAAGGCTCCTGGTGGCTTGGTGAGTTGATGAGTGAGTGGGCTGGGGTGAGAAGGATGAAGGGGCAACGGCGGAAGGGACAAGGCCGGCGGTTGCCGCACGCGGACTTGCTGAAAAACGGGACACGGAAAAAGCCTCGATGGGCGTGGCGCTTTCGCCGTCACGCACCAGGTCGGCCAGCACGGCGCCGACGCCGGGGCCCAGCTGAAAACCGCCGCCGGCAAAACCGAATGCATGAATCAGGCCCGGCGTGGTGGCGCTGGGGCCCATCACCGGCAGCCGGTCGGGCAGGTAGCCTTCGGTGCCGCTCCAGGTGCGGATGATGTGGGCGTTTTTGAGCGCCGGCAGCAGCTCAACCGTTTGCTGCATCAGCCCGGCCATGCCGCTGCGCTGCGCGCGGGCGCGCTGGTCATCGAGTGCATAACCCCGGCCGCCGCCGATAACGCAATTGCCGCGCGCCACCTGGCGGGCGTACACGCCGCCGCCTTCCACACCCAGGCTCAAATTCATGAACACCGGCAGCGGCTCGGTCACCGCCATCTCGGGGTGACCGGACTCCATGGGGACGATGTCGCCGAACTGGTCCGCGATGGTGCTGGCCCAGGCGCCTGCGCAGTTGAGCAGGTGTTTTGCACGCACTTCCAGCACCTCACCTGAGCGCAGCACAAATTCCGAGCCGTCATGCGCGACTTCGTCCACACGGGTCTGTTCGCGAATGTCCGCGCCAAGCTTGCGCGCGGCCAGCGCAAAGGCCGGCGACACCAGGCGCGGGTTGGCCTGCCCGTCTTCAGGACAGAGCGACGCGCCCACGGCAGCCTTGCCCAGCCAGGGGCAGCGCTCACGCAGGGCACGCGTGGAGAGCATTTGCAAGTCAAGGTCAAAACCTTGCGTACGCTCGCGGTAGCTTTCGAGCGAAGCCACGTCGGCCTCGCTGCGCGCGATCTTCAAATGGCCCGACTGGATGTATTCGCCGTCGGTTCCGATGAGCTCGGGCAGTTGCGCCCACAGGCCTTGCGCACGCTGCGACAGTGGCAGCTGGCTGAGCGGCCTGCCCTGGCGGCGCACGCCACCGTAGTTGACACCGCTCGAGCGCGATCCGCACAGGTCGCGCTCCAGCAGCACGATCGACAAACCCATGCGGCGCAAAAACAGCGCCGCCGACGAACCCATGATGCCGCCACCGATGATGGCGACGTCGGTCTTGAGCTTTTCCATCACGAGGCCTCCCGCTTCATCGCCGAAAACGGCAGCGGCTTGATGGGCGACTGCCCGCGCAGGCGGCCGACGGCGTCGGGCTGGGCGGCGCAGGCCTGCGCGAGGATTTCGGCCGCCGCCACGCCACAGGTGCGGCCCTGGCAGCGGCCCATGCCGACGCGTGTCAGTGCCTTGAGGCGGTTCATTTCACGCGCACCGGTGTCAGCCACGCAGCGGCGCAATTCGCCGGCCGTGATTTCTTCGCAGCGGCAAATTACCAGTTCATCCGGAGCAGCCGAAGCCCAGCCAGCAGGAAACGGAAAGGCGCGCTCCAGCCCTTGGCGAAATGAGGCGACACCGGCCAGTCGCTTTTCAAGCGATGCCGCGCGCGCCGCGTCCACCGTTTTCCCCGCATCAGCCAACAGCGCCAAAGCGGCACGCTCGCCCGCCCACTCGGCCGCATCGGCGCCCATGATGCCGGCGCCGTCGCCGGCCAGGTACACACCGGCCACGCTGGAGCGCCCTGCCACATCGCGCTCAGGCAGCGCACCGCGTTGCAATTTGTCATAACGGAAGCGGCAGCCCAACAAATCAGGCAATTGCGTTTCGGGCCGCAGCGCATAGCCAAAGCCCACGCCGTCGCAATCGATATGGTGGTCGCGGCCCGCCTTGCGCCAGTGCATCGCCTGCACACGGTCGCCGCCGTTGGCGCGTGTCAACTCAACGCTCTGGTGCACGGCAATGCCATGCAGGCGCAGCCAACCCAGGTAATACAGGCCTTTGGCAAAGAGCGCCGGCTGGCCCAGCATGGCGGGCACGGCCGCAGCCTTGTCTGCAAAACTGGCCGTGTCGAGTACGGCGGCCACGTTGGCGCCTGCCTTGGCGTATTGATAGGCAATCAGGTACAGCAGAGGCCCGGTGCCGGCAAACACCACTCGCGAGCCGATCGCACAGCCCTGGAACTTGAGTGCCACCTGCGCGGCGCCCAGGGTATAGATGCCCGGCAAGGTCCAACCCGGGAAAGGCAGCACACGGTCGGTCGCGCCCGTGGCGACGATAAGGTGGCTGTAGGGCAGCGTGCTCATCTCCCCTTGGCGAAGCAGGTCCAGCTGGCTACCTTCGGCGCTCCACACCAGCGTGTCGGGGCGGTAATCGATCTTGTCCAGGATGCCGGCCATGGCGCTGTGCACCGCATCGGCGCGGCCCGCCTCAAAACCGTAAAGCGTCTTCTTGGCGCGGGTAAAACCCGGCGGCGGCTGGCGGTAAATCTGCCCGCCCCAGCGCAGCGCCTCATCCACCACCACCGGCCGCACGCCGTGCGCGACCAGGGTTTGCGCAGCACGTACACCGGCCGGACCAGCGCCCACAATGACGGCCCGCACGCTCATACCGGGCCCTCCGCACCGGTCACCAGCCGCATGCCTTCTTCAATAAAGGTTCCGCAGGCACGCAGGCGCTGGCCTGACTCGGTAGCGACCCAGCAATCCTGGCAGGCGCCCATCATGCAAAAGCCCGCACGGGGTTCGCCGCTGAATTCGCTGAAGCGAAGCTGCGCGCTGTGCGTGAGCACGGCCGTCAGCACGGTGTCGCCGGCCATCGCAGTCAAGGCCTGCCCGTTGAGCACAAAACTCACGGGTCTGCGGCCACTTTCAGCCACGCGATGGAGCAAGGCTCCGGACTCAGTCATTGATTTCATTTGTGTCCGACCAGAATTTTGTCCAGGCCATAGATGCGGTCCAGCACCAGCATGGCCACCGCGGTGAGCGCCACCATGAGCGCCGAGACCGCCGCCATCAGCGGGTCTATCGACTCGGTCGCGTACATGTACATGCGCACCGGCAAGGTCACGGTGGAAGGCGCGGTGACAAAGATCGACATGGTGACTTCGTCAAAGCTGTTGATAAAAGCCAGCAGCCAGCCACCGGTGACACCGGGCAAAATCATCGGCAGCGTGACGCGTGTGAACACCGTCGCCTGGCTCGCGCCCAGCGAGAGAGCCGCCTGCTCGGCGCTGCGGTCGCTGCCCTCTACCGAAGCCAGCACCAGCCGCAACACATAAGGCGTGATGATGACCACGTGCGCCAGCGCCAGCCAGAAGAAGCTGCCGGTCGCACCGATCAGCGAGAAGGTGCGCAGCAGCGCCACACCCAGCACGAGGTGCGGAATGATGAGCGGCGAGAGAAAGAGGCCGTTGAGGAAATCACGGCCGGGAAAACTGTGACGCGCAATCGCCAGCCCGGCCGGCACCGCCAGCAAAGTCGCCAGCGTGGCGGAGATGGACGCCAGCCAGAGACTGTTTTTGAAGGACTGCACAAAATCGGAATGCGCAAACACCGCGCGGAACCAGCGCAAGGAAAACTCCGTGGTTGGGATGGCGAGCGTGTTGCCGGGCGTGAAGGCCACCACGCACACAATGACCAGCGGCGCCAGCATGAAAGTGATGACGAGCGCGTTGAAGAGGAGCGCGAGGGGACCGTTTTTGGACATGGTGCGCGCTCCTTATCCCAAAGACTTTTTGTAAGAACGCTCGAGCACGCGGTTGTAGCTCAGCATGATGGCCAGATTGGCCAGCAGCAGCGTGAGCGCAATCGCCGCGCCCAGCGGCCAGTTGAGCTCGTGCAGGTACTCGTCGTACACCACGGTCGCCACCATCTTCAGGCGCCGCCCGCCCAGCAGGCCGGGGATCGCGAAGGCACTGGCGCTCAGGCCAAAGACGATCAGGCTGCCCGACAGGATGCCCGGCAGCACCTGCGGAAAGATGATGCGGCGCAAGGTGGTGAAGTGCGAAGCCTGCAGCGACAGGGCCGCGTCTTCCACGCCCGGGTCCAGCTTTTGCAGCGAGGTCCACACCGGGATCACCATGAAGGGCAGCATCACATGCACGAGCGCAATAACCACGGCCGCTTCGGTATAGAGAATGCGCATGGATGGCAAGCCCACGGCGCGCATGGCCTGGTTGACCACGCCTTCGGGGCCCAGCAGCATGCTCCAGCCGAAGGCGCGCACCACCACCGACACCAGCAACGGCGCCAGCACCACCAGCAGCAAGATAGAGCGCCACGGCGCGCGCATGCGGCTGAGCACGTAGGCTTCAGGCGCGCCGACGATGATGCAGATCAGCGTGGTGAGCGCCGAGATCCACAGCGTGCGCCAGAAGATGCCGTGGTAGTAGTCGTCCGTCAGCACGGCAGCGTAATGCGCCAGCGTGAAGCTGTTCTTCACGCCGGTGGCGTGGTCAAACACCTGGAAGGACAGCACTGCGGTGAGCGCCAGCGGCACCAGCAGCAGGCAGGCAAACAGCGTGAAGGCCGGCGCCGACAGCAGCCAGGGCGTGCGTGATGCGCTGGCCCTGCCCGATGTCACCGGTACGGCCGCGACGCTGTTCATGCCGGCACCCCTAGCGCGCCGGGCAGCAGGCGTACCTGCTGAGCGGTCCAGTCCAGGCCGACGTTGGAGCCCTCTTCAGCAGGCGCCGTGCCGTCGTTGGGGCAGACCACCGCAAGCTTGCCGGCAGCGGTTGACACCTGGTAGAGCCACTGGCTGCCGAGGAAAAATCGCTCGTGCACCGTGCCGCCTATGCGGCCCTGGGCTTCAGGCACCAGGCGGATTTTTTCGGGACGCAGGCTCAGCACCACGGCGTCGCCTTCTGATACACCGGGCGCCTGAACTTCCAGCGGCACATTGCCGCCCACATTCACGGTGGCCCAGGGGCCCGTGGCCATCACGCGGCCTTCCAGTAAATTGGCCTTGCCGACAAAGCTGGAGATAAATCGGGTCTGCGGGTGTTCATACAAACGGTGCGGCTCGTCGATCTGCGTCACGCGGCCGGCTTCCATCACGACCACGCGGTCGCTGATGGACATGGCCTCGGTCTGGTCGTGCGTGACCATCACGGTGGTGGTGCCGACCTTGCGCTGGATCTGCCGCAACTCGAACTGCATTTCCTCGCGCAGCTTGGCGTCGAGGTTGGACAACGGCTCATCGAGCAGCAACACCGGCGGCGAGATGACCAACGCGCGGGCCAGGGCCACACGCTGGCGCTGGCCGCCCGACAGCTCACGCGGGTATCGGCCTGCATGCGCTTCCAGGTGCACCAGGGCCAGCGCGGCCTTCACACGCTCGGCGCGTTCTTCCTTCGGCACGCGGCGCATTTCCAGGCCGAAGCTCACGTTGTCGTACACGCTCATGTGCGGAAACAGCGCATAGCTCTGGAACACGATGCCCAGGCCGCGCGAATTGGGTTTGGCGTGGGTGATGTCGCGGCCGTCCAGCGTGACCTGGCCCGATGTCACTTCGCAAAAGCCCGCAATCATCTGCAGGGTGGTGGTCTTGCCGCAGCCCGACGGGCCGAGCAGCGAGACGAACTCGCCCTTTTCCACCGACAGGTTCATGTCGGCCACGGCGCGGGTGGCGCCGTAAGACTTGTTCACATTCGCCAGGGTCAAAAAAGACATGGGGAGCACCTCTGCAACAAGGGGAATGGCCAGCGCCGCACACACAAAACGATGTGCAAAACGATGACACCCTGATGACTTCATGCTAGGGCATCTCATAAAAAATCGTCAATAGGTTATTCCGTATAGAGATATCTTTATTTGATTTATTCCGTTTAATGGAATTTATATACACTTATGGCAACACTGATTCCGCCAAGGGAGACGCCATGAAAGACGATGACAATAGCTCCAGCAGCGTGCAGCGCGCTTTTTCCATCATCCGGGCGCTGGCCGCCACACAGGCCAAGGGCGGGCGCATCACGCACATCGCCAAGGCCACGGGCCTCACGCAAGCCACCACCCACCGCATCCTGCAAAGCCTGGTGGCCGAGCGCGTGGTCGAGCAGGAAACCGGCTCCAGGCTGTATCGCCTGAGCATTGATTTTTTTGCGCTGGCCGCGCAAGCCGGCAACACCATGGACCTGCGCAGCCTGTGCCGGCCTTCGATGCTGCGGCTGTGTGCCAGCTTGGGTGACACCATCTTTTTGCTGGTGCGCAGCGGCTTTGACGCCGTCTGCCTGGACCGCAGCGAAGGCCCGTTTCCCATCCGCTCTTTCACCGGCGACATCGGCGGGCGCGTGGCGCTGGGCATGGGCCAGGGCGGCCTGGCCATCCTGGCCTTCTTGCCCGAGACAGAGCGCGAAGAAGTGATCCGCTACAACCTGCCGCGCGTGCGCGAGTTCGGTGTGTACGACGAGGTGTATCTGCGCACCGAGATCGAGCGTGTACGCGAACTCGGCTACGCCGGGCGCAACACCAACCTGCTCGACGGCATGGCCGGCGTCGGCGTGCCGGTGCTGGACCGCGAAGGCCGCGCCGTCGCCGCGCTCAGCGTGGGCACGATTTCTTCACGCCTGAGCCCCGACCGCCTGCCCACGGTGGTGGAGCTGCTCAAGCGTGAAGCGACGGCCATCAGTGCGCAGATCAATCCATTTGACAGTACGTTGCGGCGGCCCGCGCAAAGCCTGGCGCCGGCGGACAACGTTTGAGACACTCCTGAAGTTGCACTCCACGCATAAGAACGGAAGAACCTCATGGATAACGAACTGGCCAAGAAACAACGCTTTTACCTTTCCCCCAAAGAAAGCGCCACGACAAAACTGGTGATCGCAGCAGTTGCGTTTTGCATGGCCTGGTTGGAATGGCTCACGCCTTCCATTCCGCCTTTTACCGGCAGGTGGGCCTGGACAAAGATCTGGGCCTTCGAGGTCATGGGGCCGCGCGGAATTATCGGCCTATGGATGGCCTTGGGAACGCTGCTACTGGCGCTCGGCCTCATGCAGTTGTGGGATTCGCGAAAGCGCGTTGACTGAAGGCAGAGTCAAGGCATGCGGCGACTTCATCACCACCCATTCACTTCAAAGAACTCGCCTGCTCGCGCAGCCAGCTGCGCAACTGCACCAGCGGCCGCCAACTGGTTTTTTGTGAAGGCCAGACCAGGTAATACGCGAAGTCTGAACTCAGCGACAGATCAAAGGGCACGGCCAGCGTGCCATCGGCAATGTCGTCGGCCACCAGAAAGCGCGGCAGCACGGCCAGCCCCAGACCAGCTTTGACGGCCTGCGCGATCATGGAAAAGAGTTCGTATTTGGGGCCGGTGCCTGCGCCCTGCGCGTCGTCAATGCCGGCCAGCTGAAACCAGTCGCGCCAGGCATGCGGGCGCGTGCTCTGGTGGATGAGCGTGAACTTCAACACATCGGCCGGGCGGCGCAGCTGGCGCTTTTTCATGAGCAGCGGGCTGCACACCACCACGCTGTCTTCGCCCATCAGGTATTCCGATTCGGTGCCGGGCCAATCAGGCCGCCCGTAGTGGATGGCGGCGTCCAGCCCCGTCAGTGAAAAATCAAAAGGCTGCAGGCGCGTGGCCAGGTTCAGCGTCACGTGCGGGTGCGCTTTCAAAAAAGACGGCATGCGCGGGATCAGCCACTTGGTGGCAAAGGTGGGCACCACGCCCAGCTCCAGTGTGCCGCCCTCGCCTTTGGACGACACCAGATCAAGCATGGCGGCCTCCAGCGAATCCAGCGCGGGGCTGACGCGCGCCAGCAGCGAGCGGCCGGCATCGGTCAGTTCAAGTTGGCGCGGCAAGCGCAGGAAAAGGCTCACATCCAGGTCTTGCTCCAGCCCAAGGATCTGGTGGCTGACAGCGCTCTGGCTCACCGACAGGTCTTGCGCCGCAAGGGTAAAGCTGCCACGGTGGGCGGCGGCTTCAAAGGCCAACAGGGCCTGGGTGGAAGGGATTTTTCGGCGCATCGCATGAATATATCTCATGCCTCCATCGAAATACATCCTTTGTGCAAGGCACTGAAACTGCCGAAAATCCGGCTTTCACCTGCCAATAACACGCCTGAAAATGACCCACCTCCAGAAGCTGCTTGCCTGTTGCCTGTCTCCCGAAGCCGTCAAAGACATCCATGAACAGATGTACGTTCATTCGTCACTGCAGCAAGCCGCCTCCGGCACCGTCACGCGCGCGGAGCTGGCCCAGGCCTTGAACATGGCGCTGTTCCATGGCCTGGTGCAGCGTGTGCCAGCCGGGCAGGACTACATCGCCAGCGACGTGGTGGCGCAAAAGCGCCAGGTGGTGTTTGACCACGGCGCGCTGCGCACGGTGCGCTGGCCCAGCGGTGCCTTGCCCGCCGGCGAAGCAGCCTTCACCCGTGTGCTGCGCCCGCTGGGGTTTGAACTGCAGGGCACTTACCCGCTGCCACGCCTGAAGATGACGGGCCGCGCGTATTGCCACCGTGATTTCCCGGAGGAGATCGCGCAGTTCTTTGTGTCTGAGCTACATCCCGAGCAGTTCTCCGCACCCTTCCAGTCGGCCGTCGCGCGCGTGCTGTCGACCTCGCGCGACCCGCTGGGCCCGCAGGACGTGGCCGACCTGGAGCAGCTCACACGCGACGGCACATTGCCCCTGGCGCAGGCGCTGCGCTTGCTGCCGCAACTGCTGCAGTGCTTTGACCGCCAGCACGGTGTGTTTGGCATAGACGACTATGAATTGCTGCTGGCCGAATCGGCCGAGATGGCGTGGATCGCCACCGAGGGCAATGCCTTCAACCATGCGACCGACCGTGTGACTGATGTGGATGCGGTGGCCGAGCGCCAGCGCGCACTGGGCCGGCCCATCAAGGACAAGGTCGAAGTGTCGGCCAGCGGCCGTGTGCGGCAGACGGCCTTTCGCGCCGCCACGGTGCAGCGCGAGTTCATCACCGCGCAAGGCCGCGTCACGCGTGCCGTGCCTGGCTCGTTCTACGAATTCATCACACGTGATGCAGTGACACCCATCGCCGCGAATGACCCGGTGCAGGCACCGCGGCTTGACTTGGCCTTTGACGCCGGCAATGCGACCGGTATTTTCGGCATGACGGCTGCACGCGCATGAGCGCTGTGCGCGCGCTGTACGCACAGGCCAGCGGCTCACCCATACGCGCCATGCTGGCGCTGGCCGGCCAGGAGGGCATGATTTCGCTGGCGGGCGGGCATCCCGACCCTGCGCTGTTGCCTGCCGACTGGTTGCGCGACTCGCTGCAGGACGTAACCGGCAAACTGCAAGGGCGTAACCTGCAATACGGCGCCACTGAAGGCCTGCCAGAACTGCGCGAGGCCAGCGCGCACTTGCTGACGCAGCGCGGACTGGCGGCCAAAGCGAGTGAACTCCTCATCACCACCGGCTCACAGCAGGCCATCGATCTGCTGGCGCGTGCGCTCATCGAGCCCGGCGAAGGCATCGCGGTGGAATCATTCAACTACCCCGCCGCGCTGCAGGCTTTCCGTTTTGCGGGTGCGCGGCTGATTGAAGTTCCGACCGACGCGCAAGGCATGGATGTCGACAGGCTGGAAGCCATCCTCGTGGCTGAGCGCCCGCGCGTGCTGTATGTGGTACCCAACTTCGCCAACCCGACCGGCGCCGTGATGCCGCTGGCGCGGCGGCTGCGCCTGCTGGAGCTGGCCGCGCAATACGGCGTGACCTTGATGGAAGACGATCCGTATGGTGAGCTGTGGTTTGGCCAGGCGCCGCCGCCCCCGCTCGCGCAACTCAACCAGCAGGCAGGCTCGCCCGCGCAGGTTGCGTACATGACCAGCTATTCCAAGGTGGTGGCCCCCGCCCTGCGCCTGGGTGTGTTGCTCGCGCCGGCGGACATCCTGCGCGCCGTGGTGCTGGCCAAGCAGGCTGCGGATGTGCACAGCGGCTCGCTGGAGCAGCTCACGCTGGCGGCCATGCTGGGTTCCAACCGCCTCGCGCCCCACCTGCATGTGCTGCGCAAAGCCTACGCCGTCAAAGGCACCACGCTGGCCGACGCCTTGCGTACGCATGCAGGCGATCTACTCGAATTCGATGCACCGCAAGGCGGCATGTTTGTCTGGGCCAGGCTGCGTGCCGACTTGCCCCTGTTGCCGACACAAGATTGGGTGGATTTCGGACTTCGGCATAAAGTGCTCGTAGTACCGGGCGCCGCCTTCAGCATCAGCAATGCAGCGCAGCCCTGGCTGCGGCTGAGCTTTGCCAACCCCTCACCGGCCGCGCTGCAGCAAGGCGCCGAGCGGCTGGGCCGCGGGCTGCAGAGCCTCACCACCTACACCGCTTCCGATTTCAGGACAACCCACGAAAGGACTTCAGCATGAGTCACTCCAGCGACGTTTCATCCCTCTTCAAAACCCTGGGCGTCAGCGCCGACCTCGGCAGCAAGGCGGCCGCAGCCATAGAAGTGATCACCCCAATCGACGGCAGCCTCCTGGCGCGCGTAACCATTCGCAGCGCCTCCGACGTCGACAGCGCATTGAACAGCGCGCACCAGCGCTTCATAGACTGGCGCAATGTGCCGGCGCCCAAACGCGGCGAGCTGGTGCGCGCCTTTGGCGAAACCGTGCGCCGCCACAAGACCGGGCTGGGCCAGCTGATCTCGCTGGAGACCGGCAAGATTTTTCAGGAAGGCTTGGGCGAGGTGCAGGAAGTCATCGATATCTGCGAGTTCGCCGTCGGCCTGTCGCGCCAGCTCTACGGCCTGACGATTGCCAGCGAGCGCCCCGACCACAAGCTGCTGGAAACCTGGCACCCCGTGGGCGTGGTCGGCATCATCTCGGCTTTCAACTTTCCGATGGCGGTGTTCGCCTGGAACGCCGCGCTGGCGCTGGTGTGCGGCAACACGCTGGCCTGGAAGCCTTCGGAGAAAACGCCGCTGTCGGCCATCGCCCTCAATGGCTTGCTGCTGCAAACAGCAAAAGACCTGGGCCTGGCCACCGAGGGCCTGAGCGAATTGCTGATCGGCGAGCGCGCCACCGGCGAGGCGCTGGTCAAGCACCCGCATGTGAAACTGGTGAGCGCCACCGGCTCCACCGCCATGGGCAAGAACGTGGCGATTGCCTGCGCGGGCCTCTTCAAGCGCTCGCTGCTGGAGCTGGGCGGCAACAACGCGGCCATCGTCTGCCCGTCGGCCAATCTGGAGCTGGTGGTGCGCGGCGCGGCTTTTGCGGCGGCGGGCACCGCAGGCCAGCGCTGTACCAGCCTGCGCCGCCTGATCGTGCACCGCTCGATTTACCCGGAACTGGTCAAGCGCCTGGTCGCCGTGTTTGAACGCCTTCCCATCGGCAACCCACTCAAAGACGGAACGCTGGTCGGCCCCTTGATCGACGGCCGTGCGTTTGACGCCATGCAGGCTGCCCTGGGCGAGGCGAAGAAGCTGGGCGCCACCGTGCATTTCGGTGAGCGCCAGCCGGGCGACGGATCTGCCCACTATGTGCGCCCCGCCATCGTGGAGTTGAAGGAGCAAGCCGGCCCGATGCTGCATGAGACCTTCGCGCCGATTCTGTATGTGGTGCCTTACGACAATTTTGACGAAGCCATTGCGCTGAACAATGCTGTGGTGCACGGCCTGTCGTCGGCAGTCTTCACCCAGGACCTGCGCGAAGCCGAGCAGTTCACCTCGGCGCGCGGCTCCGATTGCGGCATTGCCAACGTCAATATCGGCACCAGCGGTGCAGAGATCGGTGGTGCGTTCGGCGGTGAAAAAGAAACCGGCGGTGGACGCGAGTCCGGATCGGATTCGTGGAAAGCCTATATGCGCCGCGCGACCAACACCGTCAACTACGGCAGCAGCTTGCCGCTGGCGCAAGGCATCAAGTTCGAGGTTTAGGCGGAACGCTTTGCAAGCTGGGGTTGACTCCTTCCCCAGCGGGGGAAGGAGCAAGAACCCGGACGCAGACTTCAGACTGCGCTGAAATCCGGCTTGCGCTTCTCCATAAAGGCGGAGAAGGCTTCGCGTGCAGCAGGCTCGCCCAGCATGCGGCCAAAGCTTGCGCCCTCTTCGGCCATGCGCTCGGCCACCACGGTGGCGTTGCCTTTTTTCATGAGTCGCTTGGTTTCCATCAACGCGCTCAGCGGCTTGGCCACCAGCTTTTGCGCCTGCCGCTGCGCCAGGGCATTGGCTTCGGCGGGCGGCACGATGCGGTTGATCAGGCCGATCTCGAGCGCGGTCTCGGCCATGAAGGGTTCGCCCAGCAGCAGCGCCTCTGCGGCGCGCGGGTAGCCCATGAGCTGCGGCACCAGCAGGCTTGATGCAGCCTCCGGGCACAGGCCCAGGTTGACAAATGGCATTGAGAACGCCGCGTTGTCGCCGGCATAGACCAAGTCGCAGTGCAGCAGCAGCGTGGTGCCGATGCCCACGGCCGGGCCGCACACTGCCGCGACCAGGGGCTTGGGAAAGCTGCTGATTCCGCGCAGGAAACGAAACACCGGCGAGTCGGACGTGGCGGTCGGGTTGTTCAAAAAGTCGGCGATGTCGTTGCCGGCGGAAAAAATCGTTTCATGGCCCTGGATCACCACCGCGCGCACGGCTGCGTCGTGATTGGCGGATTCGAGCGCATCGGCCAGGGCGCCGTACATGGCAGAGGTGATGGAGTTTTTCTTGTCGACGCGGTTGAGCGTGATGGTCATCACACCCGCGTCGACGTGGACCAGGATTTCAGGGATGCTGCCCGAGGAAACAGGCGTAATGGGGGTGGGAGTGTTCATGGTGTTTTCCGTTAAGACATCAAGTGTCTCATTCCTTGTAATAGACGACCTGCGTGCTCGTGGCCAGCAGCACGCCGGCTTCGCTCCACAGCTGCGCGGTCTGGTCGAAGAAGCCATTGCGAAAGGCCTGCGCCCTCGCTTGACCGAGCAGAAAACCATCGCCGCATTGCGCGAGCTGCTTGCTGTCTGCATGAAAGTAGGTCGTGATCGACACCGTGCCTGCCGGCACGCGCGTGGCGCGGCGCAACCAGACGCGTGGGTAGAACACGTCGGACATGGCGGCCAGCGACGGGAAATCCAGCGGACGCGGCGGATCGTCGCGCACCCACAGCTGCGTCAGGCTGTCCGTGCCGCTGCCGTCCCACACCTGCGGGATGACGCCGTGCACCGGGCGCATGTCGTAGCGATGGGTCCAGGCGACGCTTGAGACCTTGAGGCGGCTGGCCGCATCGGCCGGGATCACTGCGGGCGCGGGCGTGTCGCTCTGGCTCCAGGTCTCGCGGCGCGCGGCCGTGACGGCGGTGGCGGTCATCACCACACCGGCGTCGCCGTTTGCATCGGCCTGTGACAACTCCACCGTCCAGTGCTGGGTCGAGCGATTGGTACGCACCGGTTTGGGGGTGACCGTGAAAGGCCCTTCGACCAGGGCCGCGGCGTAGTTGACGGTGAGTGCAACGGGCTCGCCCAACAGGGCCGGATGCAAAAGGATGGCGCGCAAGGCGGTGGCAGCGGTGGTACCTCCAAAGGGACCCACCATGTTCCAGTAGTCGGGGCTGGTGTGGCCGCGGAAGGTGCCTGGGCTATCGCCGCCTGCGGCTTCGAGCCTCAGCGCATGGTCAAAGGGATGTGATGTCGTCATGCCTGCAGTATGCGAACGCCTGGCGCTTCAGGCAGCCTTCTTTGCGACACCGGCCATGCCTTCGATGATCTGCTGCGCACGCAGCCACAGCGTCTGGTTGAACTGCTCGCGAAAAAAGCCGAAATGCCCGATGCGCCTGACCTTGAGATCCGCCGGCGCGATGCGCTCAAAGGTGCGCGGCGCGTTGGTATAAAGGTTGATCAGGTTTTGCGTACCGCGCCAGGTCATGAGTTCGTCGTCGGTGATCGACAGCGCCGTGACCGGAAAGCTGACGGTGCCGTAACTCAGGCGCGCACTCTCGCCTTCGGCGCCCACGCTGTACTGCGGGTTCAGGCACCACTTGCGCCACTGCAGCATCACGCCGGCCGGCAGGTCGCCCACCTTGCGCAGCGTGCGCCCCGGAAAGTAGCCGAAGAGCCGCGTGGCCAGCGGCACCAGCACGTACCAGAAATACAAAATCATGCGGCGGAGCTGCGGCGCGTTGTCGCGCCAGTAGCCGCTGCCGGCGGCAATGCTGACCAAGCCATCCACCTTGCCCTGGTTCTTCAGGAAGCCCGGCAGCTGCGCGCCCAGGCTGTGGCCAAGCAGATAAAGCGGCGCATCCGGCAGGGCAGCCTTGGCGGCGTCGACCACGGCCTCGTAGTCGCTGGCCCAGTCGAGCAGGTCGGCCTTAAAGCCGCGCAGGCTGCCGTTGGCCGTGCCAGGCAATGAATCGCCCGAGCCGCGGTAGTCAAAAGTGGTGACGCGAAAGCCCTGGCTGGAAAGCCATTCGGCAAAGGGTGCGTAGTAATGCTGCCGCACGCCCATCGCGCCGCCTATCACCACGCTGGTGTGCGCGGACTGGGTGGCGTCGTAGACCCGCAGCGAAAGCTGCGCGGCGCCGGTGGCTAGAGTCTGGATCTGCATGATGGTCTCCTGTTGATACCTTTGCCGGTCTCAGCCGGCTCCCATCACTGACAACTATTCGCTATCTATTTGATAGCTATAACCCAAGGTAGAGCATGGGTTAGAGCATCAAAACGCTTAAGAAAAAGCCGGAACCCTCAAACCCGTTCAAAGATACCTGCAGCCCCTTGGCCCATGCCTACGCACATGGTCACCATGCCGTACTTCAGCTGATGGCGGTGCAAAGCATGGATCACCGTCGCAGCGCGGATGGCACCGGTCGCGCCCAGCGGGTGGCCGAGTGCAATCGCGCCACCCATGCGGTTGACCTTGGAAGCATCCAGCTTGAGCGTGTTGATAACGGCCAGCGACTGCGCGGCAAAGGCTTCGTTCAATTCGAACCAGTCGATGTCTTCCTGCTTGAGGCCGGCGTAGCGCAAGGCGGCGGGGATGGCTTCGATCGGGCCTATGCCCATGATCTCGGGTGGCACGCCCTTGGCGGCGTAGCTCACAAAGCGGGCCAGCGGCTTCAAGCCGAAGTCCTTGACCGCTTTTTCGCTGGCCAGCACCAGCGCGCCTGCGCCGTCTGACGTTTGCGAGCTGTTGCCGGCGGTGACCGAGCCGCGCGCGGCAAACACCGTCTTGAGTTTGGCCAGGCCTTCGAGCGAGGTGTCGGGGCGCGGGCCTTCGTCCAGGCTCACGGTGCGCGTCTTGGCGATGACTTCACCCGTTTCCAGGTTGGCGGTACGATCGGTCACTTCGACCGGGGTGATCTCCATGCTGAACTCGCCGGCCTGCTGCGCCTTGATGGCCTTGAGGTGCGACTCCAGCGCGAACTGGTCTTGCGCCTCACGCGAAACCTTCCACTGCTGCGCGACCTTCTCGGCCGTCAGGCCCATGCCGTAGGCAATGCCGACGTTCTCGTCGTTCATGAACATATTGGGCGACAGCGATGGCGAGTTGCCCGACATGGGCACCATGCTCATGCTCTCGGTGCCGGCAGCGATCATCACGTCGGCTTCGCCCACGCGGATGCGGTCGGCCGCCATCTGGATGGCCGAGAGGCCGGAGGCGCAAAAGCGGTTGACGGTGATGCCGCCCACGCTGGTGGGCAGGCCCGCCAGCACCGCACCGATGCGCGCCACGTTCAGGCCTTGCGGGCCTTCGGGGATCGCGCAGCCGCAGATGATGTCTTCAATCGCTTTGGGGTCCAGCGACGGCACTTGTGCCAACGCCGCCTGCAGCGCCTTGACCAGCAGGTCGTCGGGCCGCATGTTGCGGAAATAGCCGCGGCTCGAGCGCCCGATGGGCGTGCGCGTGGCGGCGACGATGTAGGCTTCCTGGACTTGTTTGGCCATGATGGTTTCCTTCAATTTCTCGGTTAACTTTTCCGCGGGCCGGCGGGAATCCAGGCCCAGACAAATTCGCATTCGACCGGGTTGACGCCGGCCTCATCGGTCACGATGACCGGCACATTGACTTCACCCTTGTCGCTGGCCTGCATGGCCACGCGCTGCTCATCGCTCAGCGTGGCTACCGCGCGCAGGGCGCCGGTGGCGCGCTTTTTGAACGCCATCCTGAGCTCTTTGGCCAGCGGGATGCAGTCGTCGCGCACATTCATGCCGACCACCATGCCGGTGGCGGTTTCCGCCAGCAGGTTCATGGCCGAGGCATGTACGCCGCCGATGTGGTTTTGCACCTTCTTCTCGTTCTTGATGCCGATCTCAACCCGGCCTGTTCCCATTTCGATAAAGTCCAGGCCAGCCGTGCCGGTAAAAGGTACGGCGCGGCGCAGCACCACGTTGCGAAACCAGGGGCGCGCAAAAGCCGGCACTTCCTCGAGCCGCTCAAGCTGGCGTTCCAGGCGGTTGGGCATGTGGTCGCTCATCAGTTCCTCACCGGCTTGCCCGTGCTCATCATCCCCATAATCCGCTCTTGCGTCTTGGGGTGTTCGAGCAAGGAGCAGAACGCCTTGCGCTCCAGTGTCATCAAATACTCTTCGGTCACCAGCGTGCCGGCATCGACATCACCGCCGCAGACCACGCCGGCGATCAGGCTGGCGATGTGGAAGTCGTGCGCGCTGATGAAGCCGCCGTCGCGCATGTTGACCAGTTGGCCCTTGATGGTGGCCAGGCCACTGCGGCCCACCACCGGGAACTGGCGCTTGTGCGGCGCGCGGTAGCCGGAGTTGAACAGTGCGCGCGCTTCGTTCAGAGCGATGAACAGCAACTCGTCCTTGTTCGGCACGATGACGTCGCTGTCGAGCAGGTAACCGATCTTGCGGCTTTCAATCGCGCTGGTGCCGACCTTGGCCATCGCGGCAGCGGTAAAGCCTTCGGTGAGGAAAGGCAGGATGTCCTTGTTGGTCGAGGTGCCGGCGTTTTCCGCGGCACGGCGTGCGATATAGGTAAGGCCGCCGGCGCCAGGCACCAGGCCCACACCGACTTCGACCAGGCCGATGTAACTTTCCATCGCAGCGACGCGCTTGGCCGAATACACCGCCATTTCGCAGCCACCGCCCAGCGCGATGCCGCGGATCGCCGACACCACGGGCACGGCCGCGTAACGCAGCTTGAGCATCACGTTCTGCAGTTCAGCCTCGGCCCCTTCAATCGCCTTGGCGCCGCCCATCATGAAGGCGGGCAGCATGGCCTGCAGGTCGGCACCGGCCGAGAACATCTCGTCGTTGGACCAGATCACCATGCCTTTGTAGCTTTTCTCGGCCAGGTCCACACCCATGGCCAGGCCTTCAGCCACGTCGGGGCTGATAGCGTGCATCTTGGTCTTGATGCTGGCAATCAATACGTCGTCATTCGCGCCGTCCAGCGTCCAGAGTCGGATCGCGTCGTCTTCATGCAGCGTGGTGCCGGCCGTCTCGAAAGCGGGCGCCTTGGCGCCGAGCACGTCTTCGGGGAAGAACTGGCGCTCATACACCGGCAGCTTGCGGCGCGGGATGAATTTTTTGGCCGAGGCGCTCCACGAGCCTTCCGCCGTGTGCACGCCACCGGCATCGGCCACCGGGCCCTTGAACACCCAGTCAGGCAGCGGCGCTTTGGACAGCGCCTTGCCGGCGTCGATGTCTTCCTTGATCCAGGTGGCCACCTGCGTCCAGCCGGCCTGTTGCCACAGTTCGAAGGGGCCTTGCTTGGAGCCAAAACCCCAGCGCATGGCGAAGTCGATGTCGCGTGCGGTTTCGGCAATGGTTTCCAGGTGCACGGCAGCGTAGTGGAACTGGTCGCGCAGGATGGCCCAGAGGAAGCGCGCTTCCGCGCCCTCGGCTTCGCGCAAGAGCTTAAGGCGCTCGCCTGCGGGCTTTTTCAGCATGCGGCCGACGACTTCATTGGCCTTGGCGCCGGCGGGCACGTATTCCATGCTCTCCGGGTCCAGGCGCAGGATGTCGCGGCCCTGTTTTTTGTAGAAGCCGGCGCCGGTCTTCTGGCCCAGGCTTTTTGATTCGAGCAGCTTGGCCAGCACAGGCGGCGTGCCGTAGACATCGGAGAACGGGTCTTCCACCTTGCCGGGGCCGAGGTTGTCTTGCAGCGTCTTGATGACATGGGCCATGGTGTCCAGGCCCACCACGTCGGCGGTGCGGAAGGTGCCCGAGCTCGCACGGCCCAGCTTCTTGCCGGTCAGGTCGTCAACCACGTCATAGCTGAGCTTGAAGGTGTCGGCTTCCTTGATGGTGGCCAGCATGCTGGCGATGCCCACTCGGTTGGCGATGAAGTTGGGCGTGTCATGCGCGCGAATCACGCCCTTGCCCAGCGCGCTGGTGACAAAGGCTTCCAGGTCGTCCAGCACCTTGGGTTCGGTGGTCGGCGTGTTGATCAGCTCCACCAGCGTCATGTAGCGCGGCGGGTTGAAGAAGTGGATGCCGCAAAAGCGCGGCTTGATGGATTCGGGCAGCGCCTCGCTGAGCTTGGTGATCGACAGGCCCGAGGTGTTGCTGGCCACGATGGCGCCTTCGGCAATGAAGGGCGCGATCTTGTGATACAGGTCGGTCTTCCAGTCCATGCGCTCGGCAATCGCCTCGATGATGAGGTCGCATTCCTTGAGCAGCTCCATATTCTCTTCGTAATTGGCCTGCTGGATCAGCGCTGCGTCTTCGGGCACGCCCAGCGGCGCAGGCTTGAGCTTCTTGAGGCCTTCAACCGCCTTGATGACGATGCCGTTCTTCGGGCCTTCCTTGGCGGGCAGGTCGAACAGGATCACAGGCACCTTGACGTTGACCAGATGGGCGGCAATTTGCGCGCCCATGACGCCTGCGCCGAGCACGGCGACTTTCTTGACTTGGAATCGTGACATGGATTTCTTTCTCTGAGTCTGAATGGGTGAGATCCGCTGCGCTTACTGCACGCGCACCCAGGTTTGAGTGCGGCCAAAGGGACCAATCGATCCGCGGACTTCCATCTTCTTGCCGCCTTCAATCGGGGTCATCTTGAGCGAGTAGCTTTTGCCGTTGTCCGGGTCGAGGATCTTGCCGCCTTCCCAGACGTCGCCGTCCGGCGACTTCTTGGCGCCGCGAATGATTTCGAGGCCTAGCCGCGGTTTGTCCTTGCGGTCATCGCTGCATTCGGTGCAAACGTCGTCAGGCTTGACGCCAGGTGACAAGCGCTTTTCGACCTTGCCGTTCAACACACCACCGGCTTCTGCGATACGGACATCGAATTTGGGATCGCCGGTTTTTTCGTCGAAGCCGCGCCACAAACCCACAGGCGTGTTCTGAGCCAGCGCCGGGATAGCCATCAAGCCCAGAACGATCATCAGCAGTTTATTTTTCATGGTGTCTCCCTTCGATCTGTTGAAAAAATTCAAGCCAGCGCTTCGTCGGTTTCCATCAGCGCCTTGCTACCCGTGCGTGCGGTGCGCATCAGCGTCGCGGTTTCGGGGAAGAGCTTGGCGAAGTAAAAGCGTGCGGTCTGCAGCTTGGCGACATAGAACTTGTCGGTGTTGCCGGCGGCGATTTCGCGCAGCGCGGTTTGCGCCATGAGGGCCCAGAAGTAGCCGAACACCAGGTGGCCAGCCACACGCAGGTAGTCGACAGCAGCAGCGCCCACTTCATCGGGGTTCTGGAAGCCCTTGAAGCCCAGCTCGGTGGTGAACTTGGTCATCTGGTCGGCCAGGTAAGCCAGCGGGTTGATGAACTCGGCCATCTTCTCGTTGACGCCTTCTTCGGCGATCAGCGCACCAATCACCTTGCCGAATTTCTTCAGCGTGGCGCCGTTGTTGCCCAGCACCTTGCGGCCCAGCAAGTCCAGCGACTGGACGGTGTTGGTGCCTTCGTAAATCATGTTGATGCGGTTGTCCCGCACGAACTGCTCCATGCCCCATTCCTTGATGAAGCCGTGGCCGCCGAAGACCTGCATGCAGGCGTTGGTGGAGATGTGGCCGTTGTCGGTCAGGAAGGCTTTGACGATGGGCGTGAGCAAGGCGACGATTTCGCCGGAGTCCTTGCGCACTTTTTCGTCGGGGTGGTGCAGCTCTTTGTCGAGCAGCAGCGTGCAGTAGATGGCCAGCGCGCGGCCGCCTTCGGCATAGGCCTTGGCCGTCAGCAGCATCTTGCGCACGTCGGGGTGCACGATGATCGGGTCGGCCGGTTTGTCTTTGGCCTTGATGCCGGAGAGCGAGCGCATCTGGATGCGGTCTTTGGCGTAGGCCAGCGCATTTTGGAAGGCCACTTCGGTCAGGCCCAGCGACTGGTTGCCCACGCCCAGGCGGGCGGCGTTCATCATGACGAACATGGCGGCCAGGCCCTTGTTGGGCGCGCCCACCATGGTGCCGACGGCGTCTTCGAGCACCATCTGCGCGGTAGCGTTGCCGTGGATGCCCATCTTGTGCTCCAGGCCGCCGCAGTAAATGCCGTTGCGCGAGCCAATGGCGCCGCTCTTGTCGATATTGAACTTGGGCACGGCGAAGAGGCTGATGCCTTTGCTGCCTTGCGGCGCATCAGGCAAACGGGCCAGCACCAGGTGGACGATGTTGGCGGCCATGTCGTGCTCACCCGCGCTGATGAAAATCTTGTTGCCGGTCAGGCGGTAGGTGCCGTCGGGCTGCGGCTCGGCCTTGGTGCGCAAGAGGCCCAGGTCGGTGCCGCAATGCGGCTCGGTCAGGCACATGGTGCCCGTCCATTCGCCGCTGGTGAGCTTGGGCAGGTAAAGCTTTTTCTGCTCGTCGGTGCCGTGGGCATGCAGGGCTTCATACGCGCCGTGCGACAGGCCCGGGTACATGGTCCAGGCCTGGTTGGCCGAGTTGAGCATTTCGTAGAGACACTGGTTCAGCACAAAAGGCAGGCCCTGGCCGCCGTACTCGGGGTCGCAGCTCAATGCGGCCCAGCCGCCTTCGACGTACTGGGCATAGGCTTCCTTGAAGCCCTTGGGCGGAGTGACTTCGTGCGTGGTCTTGTCGAGCTTGCAGCCCTCTTCGTCGCCGCTGATGTTCAGCGGAAAGGTTACCTCGGCAGCGAACTTGCCGGCTTCTTCGAGCACCGCGTTGATGGTTTCGACATCAACGTCCGCATGCTTGGGGATGGCCTTGAATTCGTCGGTGACCTTAAGCACTTCGTGCATGACGAATTGCATGTCGCGCAGAGGCGGGCTGTACTGTGGCATGGTGGATCCTTTAGCGTTAAATGGGTTTGGAGGGGGAGGCTTTGCCCGAAGCTTTTTTGGGCGAAGCGGAAGTGGGAGAAGGCGCGGCGGCAGCGCTGCCGTAGCGTGCGAGGATGTTGGCAAAGCCCGTGTTGGCGCGGTCCATGGAGCCGGGCGTCTTCAGGAAGCGGGCTTCGTAATGCAGCGCGAGGATCAGGCCGTGGATTTCAAAGGCCATCTGGTGCTCGTCGGCATCCGCGCGCAGGTGGCCGGCCTCTTTGGCCTGCACCACGGCGCGGTACATGGCCGCCAGCCAGGTGCGTACCGAACCCGCGAGCGCATCACGCACCGGGCCGGGCCTGTCGTCAAATTCCACCGCGCCGCTGATATAGAGGCAACCCGAATCGATTTCGAGCGAGGTGCGCTTCATCCAGTTGTGGAACAGCGCCGCCAGACGCGGCAGGCCGCGCGGCTGCTGCAGTGCCGGGAAGAAGACCTCTTCTTCAAAGCGCACGTGGTATTCGCGGATGACGGAGATTTGCAGCTCTTCGCGCGAGCCGAAATGGGCGAACACGCCCGATTTGCTCATGCGCATGACCTCGGCCAGCGCGCCAATGCTCAGGCCTTCCAGCCCGATCTGCGTCGCCAGGCCCAGCGCGGCATCCACGATGGCGGCCTTGGTCTGCTGGCCTTTTTGCTGGCTTTTGGCCACGGCGCTGCCCGTTGCCGGGGCGCGGGAGGCTTTAGCGGGGAGTTCTGTGATGGCCATGAGGTGCTAACAAAATAAAACGAACGGTCGTTCTATTTTGCAACACTTTGATGACCGTGCAAAGGCCATAGAGGTTTCTAGGGCATTCGGCCTAGGACTGGCACGGGTTAACCCTCATTAGCCAAGCCCGACGATACGTGGCCTTCATTTCGATACCTGCAGGTATTCTTTTTGATGGATTTAAATACCTATAGGTATCTTTTTATTGATAAATATCCATGCGCTAAAAGCTGCCGATGCGGGGCAATTTGAAGATCTCTTCAAATTTGCCCGCAGCTAAAACAGGCCGCCTCTCAATGCTGAAGGCTGGCCCCGGTTATCGACTTAAAGCCTGAGGACTTTACTTCGCCAGTTTGAAAGGCACCACCACCTGGTGCTGCTCGCCCAGGCCTTCAATGCCCAGGGACACCTTGTCGCCCTTCTTCAAGTACACAGGCGGCTTCATGCCCAGGCCCACACCGGGCGGGGTGCCGGTGGTGATGACGTCGCCGGGCTCCAGGGTCATGAACTGGCTCACGTAGCTGACGATCTTGGCGACGCTGAAGATCATGGTTTTGGTGTTGCCCTTTTGAACGCGCTTGCCGTTCACCTCAAGCCACAGGCCGAGCTTTTGCGGGTTGGGCACTTCGTCGCGCGTGACCAGCCAGGGGCCGAGCGGGCCGAAGGTGTCGCAGCCTTTGCCCTTGTCCCAGGTGCCGCCGCGCTCGATCTGGAACTCGCGTTCGCTCACGTCGTTGATCGTGCAGTAGCCGGCCACGTAGTCGAGCGCTTCTTTTTGCGACACGTAGCGCGCGGTCTTGCCGATGATCACGCCGAGCTCGACTTCCCAGTCGGTCTTGACCGAGCCCTTGGGCAGCATGATGGGGTCGTTCGGGCCCTGGATGCAGCTGGTGGCTTTCATGAAAACCACCGGCTCGGCCGGAATGGGCAAACCCGATTCAGCGGCGTGGTCGGCGTAGTTCAGGCCGATGGCGATGAACTTGGGCACGCCTGTGACAGGGCTGCCGTAACGCGGCGAGCCTTTGACCAGCGGCAGCTTGTCGGTCTTGAGCTTGCGCAGCTTGGCAATCGCTGCGTCGCTCAATTGCTCGGGGCCAATGTCCTTGATAACGGCGCTCAGGTCGCGCAGCTTGCCGTCGGCGTCGATGAGGCCGGGCTTTTCCTTGCCGGGGTTGCCATAACGAACGAGTTTCATGGTTTTCCTTTTTGATGAATTAACAAGTGAAGCGATGTAGTGTCAATATGTCGAGCGGCCGCCGGAGAGGTCAAATACCGCGCCAGTCGAGAAAGAGCAGTCTTCGGTGCACAGCCAGCCTACCAGGGCGGCCACCTCATCGGGCGTGCCGAAGCGGCCCATGGGGATTTTCGAGAGCATGAACTGGATGTGTTCCGGCGTCATCTGGTCAAAGATGGGCGTCTTCACCGCGGCCGGCGTGACGCAGTTGACGCGAATCCCAGTATCGGCGAGTTCCTTGCCCAGCGATTTGGTCAGCGCGATGACCGCCGCCTTGCTGGCGCTGTAGGCGCTGGCGTTGGGGTTGCCGTCTTTGCCGGCCACAGAGGCAATGTTGACGATGCGCCCGTAGTTGCGCGTGCGCATGTGCGGCACCACTTCGCGGCAGCAAAAGAAGAGGCCGTTGAGATTGACCTGCTGCACCTGCATCCATTGTTCGGGCGGGTAGTCCCACAGTTTCACATTCGGGCCGGTGATGCCGGCCGAGTTGACGAGCGCATCGATGGCCGGGTTATGGGCAACGGTTTGTTTGACCGCCTCCACCACGCTGGCATGGCTGGCCACATCAACGGCCACGGTGTGCGTGCCGGCACCCAGCTCGCCTTTTGCCTTGGCGAGCGCCTCGGGGTTGATGTCCCATAGCGTCACCGTGCCGCCCGAGGCCAGCATGCGCTGGGCAATCGCAAAACCCAGGCCGACCGCGCCGCCGGTGATGACGGCGTGCCGCCCTTTCAGGTCGAGCTGGTTCATATGGTGATGCCGCCGTCGACGTTGTAGGCCTGGCCGGTGACAAATGCGGCTTCGTCACTGGCCAGAAACACCACCAATGGCGCGATTTCATGCGCCTGCGCAAGCCGCCCCAGCGGCTGGCGTGCGATGAAGGCCTTGCGCGCCGCCACGGGGTCGTCGTTGGCGTTGATGCGGTCTTGCAGCGAGGGGGTGTCTACTGTGCCGGGACAAATCGCATTGCAGCGCACGCCGTCGGCCACAAAGTCGGCGGCGATGCTTTTGGTGAGGCCGATCACGGCCGCCTTGGTGGTGCCGTAGACAAAACGGTTGGGCAAGCCCTTGATGCTGCTGCAGACGCTGGCCATGTTGATGATGCTGCCGCCCTTTTTGGCCTGCATGCCGGGAAGCACGGACTGGATCATCCAGAACTGCGCGCGCACATTGAGGTGAAAGGCGAATTCAAGCTCTTCATCGGTCGCCTGCAGCGCCGTGCCGCCGTGCACAAAACCGGCGCAGTTAAAAAGAATATCCAGCTGCGGCAGGCTGCCCACCAGCTTCTGGATGGCGGCCTTGTCCAGCACATCCAGCGGCAGCGCGGTGATATTGGCCACCCCCTTGTAGCTCGCCAGCAGCTCGGGTTTGAGGTCGGTCGCCCAGACCTGCGCGCCCTCGGCCGCCAGCGCCAATGCCGTGGCATGGCCTATGCCCTGGCCGGCTGCGGTGACCAGCGCTTTCTTTCCTTCAAGTCTCATCTTCACTCCTACAGGGTTTTGCCGGATGTTGGCCCGGGGGTTTCATGGGATTATTAATTGGCCTGACCACTTGTCCAATTCTGGCTAACCCTTAAACCCTTCGACTTCCGTCTTTCGTCGCCCATGCCCCTGCAAACCGTCGAACCGCAACGCCTTTACCGCCAGATCGCCGAGCAGCTGCGCAAGCTGATCTCCGCCGGCGAATGGGCCGTGGGCGCGCGCCTGCCGGCCGAGCGCGACCTGGCGCGGCAGCTGGGCGTAAGCCGGCCCTCGGTGCGCGAGGCGCTGATCGCGATGGAAGTCGAGGGCTGGGTTGAGGTGCGCACCGGCTCGGGCGTGTATGTGCTGGACCGCAGCAAGGCGCCCAGCCACGGCAACGGAAGGGCAGCAGAAATATCGCCCGACGAATGGGGCCCGCTGGAACTGATACGTGCCCGCCGCGTGGTGGAAGGCGAAGTCGCCGCCATGGCCGCCACCCAGGCCAAACGCAAACACATTGACGCCATGGAAAGAGCCCTGGCCAGCATGAAGCTGGATGCCGACCGCGGCGTGTTGCCGCTGGAAGGCGACCGCGCCTTTCACACCGCTATCGTGGAGTCCTGCGGCAACGTGGTGCTGATTGAAACCATCCAGCGCTTCTGGGATTCGCGGCGCGGCCCGCTGTTTGAGCGGCTGGGCGGGCACTTCGAGACCGTCGACTCCTGGCGTTCGGCGATCACCGAGCACCAAGCGATTTTTGATGCGGTGCGCAACCGCGACCCCGATGCCGCACGCGTGGCCATGCATGCGCACATGGACCAATCCCACAAGCGCTTCAGCGTGAGCTGGAGCCGGACCAAAAAACAGGAGGCACTCAAGAAATGAGCGCCGTCACGATTTCCCTCACCCCTGATTTCCACTTCTGACTAAAAACGAAAGCGAGACAAACATGAAGTTCCTGACCAAACGCAAACTGCTGGCAACAGCCCTCATGGCACTCACCAGCTTCTGCGGCAGCGCCTGGTCGCAGGCCTACCCCAACAAGCCGATTGAAGTGATGGTGGCCTTCCAGCCCGGCGGCGGCACCGACTCGCTGGCGCGCGCCTATGCCGAAGCCGCCAAAAAATACACCACACAATCGCTGGTGGTTTACAACAAGCCCGGCGCCAGCGGCGCCATCGGCCTGCAAGACGTGGTGAACGCCAAGCCCGACGGCTACAAGATCGCCATGCTGTTTGTGGAAGTGACCATCCTGCCGCACATGGGCATCACCAAAATCACGCAGGACGACTTCATCCCCATCGCCCGCCTGAACGCCGACCCGGCCGCCATCACCGTGAAAGCGGACTCGCCCTACAACACGATTGAAGAGTTCGTCGCCGCCGCCAAAAAAACCGGCAGCGATGTGAAGGTCGGCAACGCCGGCAATGGTTCCATCTGGCACCTGGCCGCCGCTTCGCTGGAAGAAAAAACCGGTGCGAAGTTCAACCACATTCCCTTCCAGGGCGCAGGCCCCGCCGTGCTGGCCCTGCTGGGCGGCCATGTGGACGCCGTGGGCGTGAGCCCCGCCGAAGTGGCCGTGCATGTGGCGGCAGGCAAGCTGAAGATCCTGGGCGTGATGGCCGACCAGCGCGTCAAGGGCTTTGAGAGCGTGCCGACGCTCAAGGAACGCGGCATCGATTTGTCCATCGGCACCTGGCGCGGCCTGGGCGTGGCCAAAGGCACGCCGCCCGAAGTCGTGGAAACCATCCGGGCCTTCAGCAAGAAGGCGGCTGAAGAACCCATCATGCGCGAAGTGATGGACAAGCTGAACCTGGGCTATGCCTATGCCGACGGCCCCGCCTTCAAGGCACAGATGGTGCGCGACAACGACAACTTCAAGCAACTCGTGACCAAGCTCAACCTGAAGAACTGAGCAACAGACCCCGGCTTCACGGCGCGCGTGCTGGTGCGCGCGCCGCTTTCACTTTTTCATGCCAGCAACCACCTTTCGAGGAGACAACATGAACGCATTCCCTAAAAAACGATCCGCTATTAAAACCATAGCTGCTTGCGCAATGATGATGGGCGCCTTGGGCCTTTCCGGCATAGCATCGGCGCAGACCAAGCTGAAATGGGCCCACGTCTATGAAACGTCGGAGCCCTTCCACAAGTGGTCGGTCTGGGCCGGCGACGAGATCAAAAAGCGCACCAACGGCAAGTACGAAATCCAGGTGTTCCCGGCCTCTACATTGGGCAAGGAAGCCGACATCAACCAGGGCCTGACCCTGGGCACGGTGGACATCATCCTGACAGGCGCCAGCTTTGCCGGGCGCACCTATCCGCCGCTGGCGATCGGTTATTTCCCGTTCATCTTCCGCGACGCAGAGCACCAGCTCAAGTTTGCCAAGAGCGATGTGTTCAAGGAACTGGCCGCCGGCTACGACCAGAAAAGCGGCAATCACATCACCGCGCTCAATTACTACGGTGCACGCCACGTCACTTCCAGCGCGGCGCGACCCATCGTCAAGCCTGAAGACATGAAGGGCCTGAAGATCCGCGTGCCGGACGCGCCGGCCTATATGGCTTTCCCCAAATCACTGGGCGCCAACCCGACGCCGATTGCGTTTGCCGAGGTTTACCTCGCGCTGCAAAACGGCACGGTGGATGCGCAAGAGAATCCTCTGCCCACCATCGAAGCCAAAAAGTTCTATGAAGTGCAGAAAAACATTTCGCTGACCGGCCACATCGTCGACTCGCTGCTGACCGTCGTCTCAGGCCAGCTCTGGGAAAAACTCAGCGCCGATGAGAAAAAGATCTTCAGTGACGTGATGCTGGAAGCCGCCGAGAAAACCGGCCGCGAAATCATCGCTTCCGAAGCCCGTCTCGTCGAAGAGTTCAAGAAAAAGGGCAACAACGTGATCACGGTCGACAAGAATGCCTTCCGCGCCGCGGTGCTGAAGAACACCTCGCCGGCGGATCAGGGCTATCGCCAGGCAGATTACGACCGCATTATTAATTTGAAGTAGGTAGCCGCCTGTAAAGCTACTGCGCGGCCCGATCTCGCGCCTGTAATGCTCGCCGTACCGGAGTACGGCTGCGCTTCAGGGCGCGACCTCGGACCACTCGCTACGCTTTCCGGACGACTGCCCGACGGTGCGAAAACATATCAATGAAAGAGACACGATGACTGAAAAAATCATCAGCGACGACGGCTCGTTCCACACCGAGGACGAGGCGGTGGACTTATCGACCACCACCATTGAAGGCTGGGTGGCGCTGGCTTTTTTCTGGGTGCTGGGCGCCACGGTGCTGTACCAGTTCATCACACGCTATGTCTTCAATGACTCGGCCGCATGGACGGAAGAGATCGCGCGCTATGAATTGATCGCCGTGGTGTTCATAGGCGCGGCCATCGGCGTGGCCAAGAACAACCATATTCAGGTGGACTTTTTCTATCGCCATATGCCCGCAAAGATGTGCCGCGTCATGTCTACGCTGACCGACGTGCTGCGCATCGGCTTTTACGGTGCGGCTGTTTTCATGACGGTGCAAATGATGGCCAAGATTGGCAACCAGACACGCATGACGATTGTGGATTTGCCCATGAACATCGTCTACGGCCTTTGCCTGCTGGGCTTTGCCGCGATGCTGGTCCGCTCTATTCAGGTGGCCCTCATTCACTACCGCCGCGGCTACAGCGTGCTGGAGCGCCCCGAATCCACCATGGAAGACCGCTGAACGCGAACCCCACACCATCATGCTCAAAATATTTTTCCTGATCTTCATGGGCGCCGGCATCCCGGTCGCCATCGCCATGGCCGGCGCCTCGCTGGTGTACATCCTGGTCACCGGCAACCTGCCGCCTTTTGTGGTGATTCACCGCATGGTCTCGGGCATTGACAGCTTTCCGCTGCTGGCCGTGCCCTTCTTTATCCTGGCCGGCAACCTGATGAACAACGCCGGCATCACCACGCGCATCTACAACTTCGCGCTGGCGCTGGTCGGCTGGCTCAAGGGCGGCCTGGGCCATGTCAACGTGCTGGGCTCGGTGATTTTTGCGGGCATGAGCGGCACGGCGATTGCTGATGCCGCCGGCCTGGGCACCATCGAAATCAAGGCGATGAAAGAGCACGGCTATTCGTCCGAGTTCGCAGTCGGCGTGACGGCCGCCTCCGCCACGCTGGGCCCCATCATTCCGCCCAGCCTGCCTTTCGTGATCTACGGGATGATGGCCAATGTGTCCATCGGTGCGCTCTTCCTGGCCGGTCTGCTGCCGGGCCTGTTGATGGCGGTGCTGATGATGCTGACGGTGGCCTACTTTGCGCACAAGAACAAATGGGGCGCCGACATCAAGTTTTCGAGCAGCAAACTGGCCAAGGCGCTGATGGAACTCGGCGTGGTGGCGGCCTGGCCGCTGGTGCTGTGGCTGCTGATCACCAAGGCCGGCGCACCAGCGCAGGTCACGGTGATTGCCGGGCTTGTTGCGCTGTTTGTGCTCGACAAGATTTTCAAGTTTGAAGCGGTGCTGCCCATCATGACGCCGGTGCTGCTGATCGGCGGCATGACGACCGGGCTTTTCACGCCGACCGAGGGTGCGATTGCTGCTTGCGTGTGGGCGATGGTGCTGGGTTTCTTCTGGTACAAGGCGCTGAAGTTCAAGATGTTTGTCAAAGTCTGCCTGGACACGGTCGAGACCACCTCCACCGTGCTCTTCATCGTCGCGGCCGCGTCCATCTTCGGCTGGATGCTGACGGCCACCGGCGTGACCACGGCGATTGCCGCCTGGGTGCTGGGCTTTACCCAGAGCCCCTGGGTGTTTTTGCTGCTGGCGAATTTGCTGATGCTGTTCGTCGGCTGCTTCCTGGAGCCTACCGCCGCCATCACCATCCTGGTGCCCATCCTGCTGCCGATCACGGCGCAACTCGGTATTGACCCGGTGCACTTCGGGCTGGTGATGGTGTTGAACCTGATGATCGGCCTGCTGCATCCGCCCATGGGGATGGTGCTGTTTGTGCTGGCGCGGGTGGCCAATCTCTCGGTGGAAAGGACCACGATGGCGATCTTGCCGTGGCTGGTGCCGCTGCTGCTGAGCCTGGGCATCATCACCTACTTCCCCAGCTTGGTACTCTGGCTGCCAAAGATGTTTTATTGAAAGTGACACACTCCCCCCGAAGCGCCTCCGGCGCCTCCCCCTCGAGGGGGCGCCACTTGCGGCCCGGCGAAGCCGGTTCCGCGGTGGCCACTGATGAATACAGGAATACACCATGACACCATTTATTCGCCTTCACCCCGCCGATGACGTCCTGATTGCCCGTGCCCAGCTGGTGGGCGGCACACAGGTTGAAAACATCACCGTGCGCGGCCTGATCCCCGCCGGGCACAAAATCGCCACGCGCGCCCTGGCCGCGGGCGAGCCGGTGCGGCGCTACAACCAGATCATCGGCTTTGCCAGCAAGCCCATCGCACCCGGCGAGCATGTGCACACGCACAACCTCGACATGGGCCCGGACAAGGGCGACTTCGCACGGGACTACGCCTTCGGGGCGGACGTGAAGCCGGCGCCCGCCAAACGCGAAGCCACCTTCATGGGCATCAAGCGGCCCGACGGGCGCGTGGCCACGCGCAACTACATCGGCATTTTGTCCAGCGTGAACTGTTCGGCCACGGCGGCACGTGCCATTTCGGACCACTTCTCGCGGCAAAACAATCCCTCGGCGCTGAAAGACTTTCCGAACGTCGACGGCGTGGTGGCGCTGACGCACGGCACGGGCTGCGGCATGGACTCGGAAGGACTGGGCCTGCAGATTTTGCAGCGCACCTTGACGGGTTACGCCACGCACCCTAACTTTGCCGGCGTGCTGGTGGTGGGCCTGGGTTGCGAGTCCAACCAGATCAATGCCTGGTTGGCCCATGGCAGCCTGCGTGAGGGTGAAACCCTGCGCGTCTTCAGCATCCAGGACACGGGCGGCACGGCCAAGACGGTGGCCAAAGGCATTGCGATGATCAAGGAGATGCTGCCCGAGGCCAACAAGGTCAAGCGCGAGCCCTGCAGCGCCGCGCACATCACCATCGGCCTGCAATGCGGCGGCTCGGATGGCTATTCGGGCATCAGCGCCAACCCGGCGCTGGGCGCGGCAGTGGATTTGCTGGTTGCCCATGGCGGCACCGCCATCCTCAGCGAAACGCCCGAGATTTACGGCGCCGAGCATTTGCTGACGCGGCGCGCCGTGCGCCCCGACATCGCCGAAAAACTGATCTCGCGCATCAAGTGGTGGGAGCACTACACCGAGATCAACGAAGGCGAGATGAACAACAACCCGTCACCCGGCAACAAGGCCGGCGGCCTCACGACGATCCTGGAAAAGTCGCTGGGTGCGGTGGCCAAGGGCGGTACCTCTAACCTCGAGGCGGTGTACGAATACGCCGAACCCGTGGGCGCGCATGGCTTTGTCTATATGGACACACCCGGCTACGACCCGGTGAGCGCCACGGGCCAGGTGGCCGGCGGCGCCAACATCATCTGCTTTACCACCGGCCGCGGCTCGGCATACGGCTGCGCGCCCTCGCCTTCGCTGAAGCTGGCCACCAACTCGGCACTGTGGCAGCGGCAGGAAGAAGACATGGACATCAACTGCGGCGAGATCATTGACGGCGGTGTGTCAGTGCAGGAGATGGGTCAGCGCATTTTCGAGATGGTGCTGGCCACCGCATCCGGCGAGCCCAGCAAAAGCGAGAAACACGGCTACGGGCAAAACGAATTTGTACCCTGGCAAGTCGGCGCGGTGATGTAAGAGTTTTATATGCAAAAAGTGCTTCAAGCCCAATATCTGCGTGCACAAGCAGCTAGCATTTTTATAGCAGCCGGCAGCACGCCCGCCGAAGCAGAGAAGGTGGCCGCCAACCTGGTCATGGCCAACCTGAGCGGCCATGACTCCCACGGTATCGGCATGCTTCCGCGCTACGTTGATGCAGTGCTTGAAGGCGGCCTGACGCCGAACGCCAGCGTCAAAACCCTGCTCGACACCGGCTCACTGCTCAGCCTGAACGGGCAGCGCGGTTACGGCCAGTCCATCGGCGAGCAGGCGATGGCGCTGGGCATGGCACGCGCCAAAACCCATGGCAGCTGCATCATGGCGCTGGCGGAGTCCCACCATCTGGGCCGCATCGGCCATTTCGCCGAAATGGCGGTGGCCCAGGGGCTGGTCTCGCTGCATTTTGTGAACGTGATGACGCGGCCGGTTGTGGCGGCCTGGGGCGGCGCGGATGGGCGCTACGGCACCAACCCTTGCTGCATTGGCATACCGCTGAAAGACCAGCCGCCCTTCGTTCTCGACTTCGCAACGAGCCGCGTGGCCCAGGGAAAGATGCGCGTGGCGCACAACCAGGGCAAGTCAGTGCAGCCGGGTTTGCTGATCGACGAACACGGCCAGCCCACCACCGACCCCGGCGTGGTGGTGGTGCCGCAAGCCAACGGTTTTTTCGGCGCGCTCATGCCGTTCGGCGAGCACAAGGGTTACGGCTTGGCCGTGGCCTGCGAGCTGCTGGGCGGCGCGCTGACCGGCGGCGGCACCTGGCACCACCCCACCGTGAGCGTGCGTGCGGTCTACAACAGCATGCTCACCATCCTGATTGATCCGGGCAAGCTGGGCACCCAGTCGGCCCTGGAAACCGATGCGCTGGCTTTTGTCGATTGGCTGCGTAAAAGCCCGCCGGCCGACGGCGTGGACGCGGTGCAAATTGCGGGCGAGCCTGAGCGCCGCGCGCGGCTGCAACGTGAACGGGACGGTATCGAAATTGACGCCGGCACCTGGGAAGAGATCGTGGCCGCCGCCGGCAAGGTGGGGCTCAGCCTGCCGGGCTAGAGCTTTAGAGTGGCTCTCAGTCGAACTGCAGGCCGCCGTTGAGGTCCAGCACTTCGCCGGTGATAAAGCCGCTGAGCGGATGCGCCAAAAACAGCACGCTGTGGGCCAGCTCTTCAAGCTCGCAGAAGCGGCCGACAGGAATCTTTTGCCGCAGCTCGGCCTGCCGCTCCGCGCTCACCTGCTCAGTCAGCATCTGGGTTTTCACAAAAGTGGGGGCCAGCGCATTGCAGGTCACGCCGAAGGGCGCGTATTCACGCGCGAAGCTGAAGGTCAGGGAAGTGACGCCCCCTTTGCTGGCCGCATAAGCGGGCAGTGGCGACAGGCCGCCGGTCTTTGCGCCAAAGGACGATATGTTGACGATGCGGCCGAAGCCGCGCGCCTTCATGCCCGGGGCGACGCGCTGGCTGACATAGAACACGCCGTCCAGGTTGATCCTGAGCGTCTTGTGCCAGAGCTCGGGCGTCGTTTGCTCACAGTTGGCGTACTCCAAAAAGCCCGCGTTGTTGACGCACACATCGATGCGGCCGAAGTGCTTTTCGATCTGGTCGCAGGCCGAGTGCACTTGGGCGTAGTCGCTCACATCCATGACAAAGCAGGCTAGCCGGTCGCCATAGGACGCCAGTTCGCCGGTGACAGCTTCCGTGCGAAGGTCGGTTGCCGCCACGCGGTAGCCTGCGTCCAGCAGCGCGCGCACGGTGGCCAGGCCCATGCCGGCATTAGCGCCGGTGACAAGGGCGACCTGGTCTTGAATGGGAGGATGCTTGGGAATCATGGTTTGGGTGTTTCTGTATTCAGTGCTTGAGGTTTGTAGAGAGACGGCAAGGTGGTTATGCGTGCGGGATGCGGCCGGCCTTGAATTGCGCGAGCGCTGCGCCGGTGCCCAAGGTTTGAATGCATTCCAGCCAGAAGCCCACACGCGAACTCCAGCGCGGGTCGGCGGGCACCGCCTGACCCCAGATGGACGGCTGCTGCAACAAAGCCGCCACCGTGCCGGGCGCATCGCCACGGTGCTGCCGCGCGATGGCCTGCAGGCTTTCGCCGGCAGGGTCTGAAATCGCATAAGGCCGGCCCTGGTCATCTTCCGCCAGCAGGTAGCGCATCCAGACGGCGGCGGCAAACGCCAGCGGCTCGACGTCCGCGCCGGCCGCCAGCCGGGCCTGCAGCGTGGGCAGCCAGCGCAGGGGAATTTTGAGCGAGCTGTCCGAAGCAATCTGGTGCACCTTGTGGTGCAAATCCGGGTTGGCAAAACGCGCGAGCAGGGCGTCGCGATAGGCCGGCAGGCCGGGGCGCTGCAATTGAGGCATGACGATGTCCGTCATCAGGTGCTTGATGAACCAGCGGATGTCGGCGTTGGCGACGCAGTCGGCCACCGTGGGCAGGCCCATGACGGCGCCCATCAGCGCGATGGCGGTGTGGCTGCCGTTGAGCATGCGCAGCTTGGCTTCTTCAAATGGCCTGACATCTTCGACCACCTGCACGCCCATGGCCGCCAGGGCGGCGCCATCGGCGGGATCCACGAAGTGGCGCTCTATCACCCACTCCCAGAAGGCCTCGGTGCCCAGGGCGCAGCCATCGTCAAGGCCCGTCATGCGGGCAGCGTCGGCACGGTGCTGCGCGGTGGCCGCTGGGACGATGCGGTCCACCATGCTGTTGGGAAAGGCGCAACGGCTCTCTATCCACTGCGCCAGCATGGTGTCCAGCGCCGCGGCGGCGTCCAGGCACAACTGGCGCAGCTTGCCGCCGTTGCCGCTGAGGTTGTCGCAGGAGGCGATGGTCAGCCCGCCCAGGCCGGCCGCATGCCGTGCGGCGAGACCGGCCACGAGTTGCGCCGCCAGAGCCGGGCCATAGGCTTTTTCGGTGACCGTTAGCGTGATCCAGCGGGTGTCGGGTGCGGCGATGGCGTCGGTCACGCGGTCCGGCTCGCGGGCCGCAACGCAAGTACCTAACACCGAGCCGACCAGTTGCCAGCGCCGCCCCTCGGCACTGGCAATCTGCAAGGTGTAGAGCCCGTCCTGGCGGGCCAGCGCATCGGCCAGTTCAGTGCTGCGCATCGCCACGCCCAGCACACCCCAGCGAGCGTCGCCAGACTGCAGCAGCGCGTCGAACACCACCGCCTGATGGGCCCGGTGAAAGGCGCCCAGACCCAGGTGCAGCACGCCTGGCGTGAGGGTGCTCCGCGGGTAATCGGGGAGATGCAGGGAAGGCGAAACCGCCCGTTCATCCAGGACGGCTTGAGAGAGTGCTCGCATGCGTTGAGTCTGCCAATGAAAGGACTTTATTGGACGATTGGACTGACCGCTTATCCATAGTGGTAAACCACTATTGGTCATTTTTGGGCTTAAAACCGATAATTGGTCCAACCACTTTGGGATTCAACCATGGCACTCCAGCTCATTCAGCCCAACTCCCCCGATGACACGGCGGCCGCGCCCCGGGCGCTGTCCGACCGGTCTTACCAGCGTCTGGCTACCCAGTTGCTGGCGCTGATTGCCCAGGGCGAGTTCAAGCTCGGCGAGCGGCTTCCATCGGAGCGCGCACTGGCCGAGCGTTTTGACGTGAGCCGCACCTCGGTACGTGAAGCCATGATCGCGCTGGAGTTGCAGGGCGTGGTGGAAGTGCGCGGCGGCTCGGGCATCTACGTGACGCAAGTACGGGGCAACGCGGCCACATCGCCCTTCATCTCTGAAACCGGCCCAGGCCCTTTTGAATTGCTGCGCGCCCGCTGCCTGATCGAGTCGGAAATCGCCTCGGTGGCAGCCGAGACGCGCAAGGACGGCGACCTGGACCGCATCTTCACGGCCCTCAGCGACATGCGCGAGCACATCGACAACAAGGAAGAAAACGAAGCGGCCGACCAGCTCTTCCACCTGCGCATCGCCGAGTCCACCGGCAACAGCGTGCTGCTGCAGATGGTGAGCGCCATGTGGGCCCAGGCCAAGGGCCCGGTCTGGACCAAGATCGAGCACCACTTTCACACGCCTGAACTGCGCCTGGCCTCGCACGCCGACCACCAGCGCATCTTCAAGGCCTTGCTGGCGCGTGACCCGATCGCAGCGCGGGCCGCCATGCGCGCGCATTTAGAACGCGTCATCAGCGAGTTCGCCCAAGCCTGGAGATGACGCCTCCCGTTTTGTAGCCCCGACAGTTCTTCCCCCCAACAACACAGAGAGAGAGAGAGAGACAAGATGAACATGCCCAAACTGAAAGCCACCCTGGCCGGCCTTGTGCTGGGCCTGACCAGCGCTGCGTTGTTCGCCCAGGCGCCGCCGGCGCCCGGCGCTAGCCCCCGCATTGACGCGATCAAAAAATCCGGCGAGTTGCGCGTGGCCGTTTTGCAGAACTCCCCCTGGCTGCTCGAGAACACCACCGGCAGCGGCCAGGCCTGGAGCGGCCCGGCCTGGACGCTGGCGAACGAATACGCGCGCCTGCTGAACGTCAAGCTGGTGCCCGTGGCGGTGTCGCACGAGACCAAGGTGCCGGTGCTGGCCGCCAACCAGGTCGACATGACCATCAGCCCGCTGGGCGAAACGCCGGAACGGCTCAAGGTGGTGGACTTCGTGATCTATTCGACTACCAGCGTCTGCATGTTCGGCCGCGCGGGCAATGACAAACTGGCCAAGGTGAAATCGGTGGACGACCTCAACAGCCCCGACATCACCATCGCCTACTTCACGGGCGGCGCTGAAGAAAACTGGGTGAAGGAACGCTTCCCCAAGGCAAAATTCCGCGCCGTTGCGAGTTCGGGCGCTACCGCACCCGTCGAGGAAATCATGGCCAAGCGCGCCGACGCGGCGCCCATCAACCGCGTGCCTTGGGTCAACCTGAACCAGAAGGTCAAGGGCCTGACGGTGTTCCCGCAAGAGAACAACTGCCAGGGCAGCAAGGAAAAAGCCTCGCCAGTGGGCCTGGCCGTCGACAAGAACCAGCAGGTCTACCTCGACTGGCTGCGCGCGGTGGAAAAAACGCTGGAACCCAAACTCGCCGCAGAAGAAAAGCGCGTGATCGAGAACCTCAAGTAAATGCCAGACGAGATACCTGCGGGCGCCGCTATGGCGCCCTCTATCCATTCCTCAAAGAGAAAGAGACAAACATGAACCGCTTCACCTCATCCCTGCGCCTGTGCCGGCATCTCGCGCTGGCCGCCATCGCCGCTGGCGTATCCGCCACCGCTTTCGCCCAGACGCCTCCCGCGCCCGGCGCCAGCCCGCGCATCGACGCGATCCGTAAGGCCGGCGTGCTGCGTGTGGGCGTGGTCAACAACCCGCCCTGGCTGGCACAAAACACCACCGGCGAGGGTGAGCCCTGGTCCGGCCCGTCCTGGCTGCTGGGCAAGGAGTTTGCCAAGCTGCTGGGCGTGAAGATGGTCCCGGTTCCGGTCAGCCATGAAACCAAGGTGCCGGCGCTGATCGCCAATCAGATGGACATCATGATCGGCCCACTGAACCAGAATGCCGAGCGCGCCAAGATCATCGATTTCGTGACCTTCTCCAGCACCGGGGTCTGCATGTTCGGCCGCGCCGACAACCCGAAGTTCACCAATGCCAAAACACTGGAAGACTTCAACAAGCCCGAGATCACCATGGCCTACTTCTCGGGCGCCGGCGAAGAGCCGCTGGTGCGCGAACAGTTCTCCAAAGCCAAGCTGCGCGGTGTGGCCAATTCCGGTTCGGTTGCACCGATTGAAGAGGTGCTGGCCGGCCGCTCGGATGTCGCGCCGCTGAACCGCATGCTCTGGCCCAACATTAACAAAAAGGTTAAGGGCCTGGCGGTTTTCCCAAAAGAAAACAACTGCCAGGACAGCAAGATCTTCGAGATCAAGACCGGCATGGGCGTGAACAAAAACGAGCAGGTCTACCTGGACTGGCTGCGTGAAGTTGAAAAACGCATGGAGCCGCAGCTGCAGGCCGAAGAAGTGCGCATGACGCAGAACCTGAAGTAAATCCGGCCGGCCCCCGCCGGCCCCTTTTTCGCCTTCACTCACCCAACCCGGACGGACCTTTCATGGACGTGGACTTTTCACCCATCATCGAGAACTGGCGTTTCTTCGCCGGTGGCCTCGGCGTCACCGTCCTGCTCAGCGTGATCAGCGCGGTGACCAGCATCCTCTCGGGGCTGGTGATCGCGCTGCTGCGCCTTTACGGCCCGCGCTGGCTCAGCACCGTGCTGGTGTTTTACGTCGATACCATGCGCGCCATTCCCATCCTGGTGGTGCTGGTGTGGATCTATTTCGCCTTCCCGCTGCTGGCCGGGGTGACCTTTCCGCCTTTCTGGGCCGCGCTGGTGGGGCTCACGCTGCACATCGCGGCCTATGCCTCGGAGATCATCCGCGCCGGCATTGAATCGATACGGCCCGGGCAGACGCGGGCGGGCCTGGCGCTGGGCATGTCGCGCGCGCAGATCCTGCGCAAGATCATCCTGCCGCAGGCCACCATCCGCATGCTGCCGGCCTTCGGCTCGGTGCTGACCATGGCGATCAAGGACACGGCCATCGCCACCGTGATCGCCGTGCCCGAACTGATGCACCGCGCCGAAACCGTGGCCGGCCAGAGCTACCGGCCGGTGGAGGTGTTCACGACCGTCATGGTGCTGTATTTCCTGGTGCTGTTCCCGGTCACCCGCATCGTCGACCGCATGTACCAAAAACTCGCACACCTGGGGCGCTCATGAATTTCGACTGGAACGTCATCTGGACGCATCGCGGCGCATTGTGGGACGGTGCGCTCATGACCGTGGGCCTGACGGTGCTGACCATGCTGCTGGCCGTGCCGGGCGGCATTTTGCTGGCGCTGATGCGCCTGTCGTCCAACAAGATGCTGAGCTCGGCTTCGCTGGCCTTCGTGGAGTTTTTTCGCAACCTGCCGCTGATCCTGGTGATCTACTGGGCGTTTTACGTGATGCCCATCGCGTTCGACGTGCAGTTCTCCGCGCTCACGACGGCGCTGGTCGCACTGGTGCTCAACGTCTCGGCCTACAACGCCGAGACTTTCCGCGCCGGTATCAACTCCATCCGCAAGGGCCAGATGGAGGCGGCTCTCGCCATGGGCATGTCGCGCCGCCAGGCCATGTTCAAGGTGGTGATCCCGCAGGCCGCGCGCCGCATCTTGCCCGTGCTGGCCAGTACCTGGATTTCGCTGTTCAAGGACACCTCGCTGGTGTCGGTGATCGCTGTCAGCGAGCTGGCCTACACCTCGATGCAGATACGCGCCCAGACTTTCCGGGTGCTGGAAATGCTGACCGCCATGGCCGCGTTGTACTGGCTGATGGGCTACCCCCAGGCAAAACTCGTGGACTGGATCCACAAAAAATACGGAGTCAAGGAATGACATCAGCTACCCAACAAGGCAACGGCGCCACCGCCACAGCGGCGCCACGCAAGGGGGCCGACCAGCCGCCTGTGCTGGTCTATGAGAACGTGCGCAAGATGTACGGCGATTTCGTGGCGCTCAACGGCGTCTCGCTGCAGGTCAATAAGGGCGAGGTGATGTGCCTGATCGGGCCTTCGGGTTCAGGCAAGTCGACGCTGCTGCGTTGCACCAACGCGCTCGAGACCCTCAACGGCGGGCGCGTGTTGCTGGACGGCATTCCGCTGCCCACGCGCGAGACCGAGGTGCGCAAGGTGCGCCAGCGCATGGGCATGGTGTTCCAGAGCTTTGAGCTCTTCCCGCACAAGACGGCGCTGGACAACGTGGCCATGGGCCCTATCACCGTGCTGGGCATGAGCGAGGCCGACGCACGCAAACGCGCCATGGTGTTGCTGGAGAAGGTCGGGCTGGAGTCCAAGGCCGGCAACTTCCCGGCCAACCTCTCGGGCGGCCAGCAGCAGCGCGTGGCGATTGCCCGCGCGCTGGCGATGGAGCCGGAGGTGATGCTGTTTGACGAGCCGACCTCGGCGCTGGACCCGGAAACCGTGGGCGAAGTGCTCAACGTGATGAAAAAGCTGGCGCAGGAGGGCATGACCATGATCGTGGTCACGCACGAAATGAGTTTTGCGCAGCGCGTGGCGAACTGGGTGGTGGTGTTTGAGAACGGCGCCATCCTGGAGGAAGGCCCGCCCGCGCAGATTTTCGAGAACCCGACGGTGGCGCGAACGCGCGACTTCCTCGGCCACCTTGGATGGAACGGCTGAACGCCCCTCTTGCCTGCACTTCCTTCTTTTTCTTTTATTACCCCCTGACTTTTTCATGAAAATCACCAACGCCCGCGTCATCGTCTGCAGCCCCGGCCGCAACTTCGTCACCCTCAAGATCGAAACCGACGAGGGCCTCACCGGCATCGGCGACGCCACGCTCAACGGGCGCGAGCTGGCTGTTGTGAGCTACCTGACCGAGCACGTCATCCCCTGCCTGATTGGCCGCGACGCGCACCAGATCGAGGACATCTGGCAATACCTCTACAAGGGCGCCTACTGGCGGCGCGGCCCGGTGACCATGAGCGCGATCGCCGCGGTAGACACCGCCCTTTGGGACATCAAGGCGAAGGCGGCCGGCCTGCCGCTGTACCAGTTGCTGGGCGGGCGAAGCCGCAACAGCGTGATGGTTTATGGCCATGCCAATGGCAGTGACATTGACCACACGGTGGACGAGGTGCTGCGCTACAAGGAAATGGGCTACCAGGCGATACGCGCACAAAGCGGTGTGCCGGGCCTGGAAAAGGTCTATGGCGTGGGCAAGGGCAGCATGTTTTACGAGCCGGCCGACGGCAATCTGCCCAGCGAACACGACTGGAGCAGCGAAAAATACCTGCTGCACACGCCCAAGCTGTTTGACGCGGTGCGCCAGGCCGTGGGGCCGGACATCCACCTGCTGCATGACGCACATCACCGGCTGACACCCATCGAAGCGGGCCGGCTGGGCAAGTCGCTGGAGCCGTATCACCTGTTCTGGCTGGAGGACGCAACGCCGGCCGAAAACCAGGAGGCCTTCCGCCTGATCCGCCAGCACACCACCACGCCGCTGGCGGTGGGCGAAATCTTCAACACGATCTGGGACTGCAAGGATTTGATCCAGAACCAGCTGATCGACTACATCCGCGCGACGGTGGTGCATGCCGGCGGCATCACCCACCTGCGGCGCATCGCCGACTTTGCGGCCATGTACCAGGTGCGGACCGGCTGCCACGGCGCGACCGATTTGTCACCGGTGTGCATGGGCGCCGCGCTGCACTTTGACACCTGGGTGCCCAATTTCGGCGTGCAGGAGTACATGCGCCATACCGAGCAGACCGACGAGGTCTTCCCGCACAACTATCGCTTTGACAAAGGCTTTATGCGCTGCGGCGAAACGCCGGGCCATGGCGTGGAAATCGACGAAAAGCTGGCGGCCAAATATCCCTACCAGCGCGCCTACCTGCCGGTGAACCGCCTGCAGCATGACGGCACCCTCTGGAACTGGTGAGGCCGGGAAATTTAAGCGAAGTCGGCCTCTAGCCCAATCAGGACGTTGGCTAGTAGCTACCGATTTAATAGCAGTCACTTCGAATGAAGTAACCAGTGGGTGCCGCGGAACGGGCTTAGCCTAGCCGCAGGCACCGTCCGCCGCGGGAAAAGCCGCTACACGAAGTGAGCCGATAGGGGTTAGCCCAATATCGTTGCGAGGCTGGCTTCTAAGTGCTCGGAAGGCAGGCGTTTGAAGCCCGAGCGGGCAAAGCGCTGCAGGCGCCCGACCATAAAGGCGACGATGACCGAGGCCCGCACCTGGGCATCGACCGTGGGCGTGGCGGCGCCGCTGGCGGCGGCCGCATCGCGCAGGCTTTGCTTGAGGCTGGACTCCAGCTTGTCGAAGAACTGGTTCATGCGCTCTTGCAGGCGGTCGTTTTCAAACACCAGGGCATCGCCCACCATGACGCGCGTCATGCCGGGATTCTTTTCGGCGAACTGCAAAATCATGATGACCAGCTTGCGGGTGCGAACCGAATGGTCGGGTTCGCGTTCGCCGATCTGGTTGATCAGGGTGAAGACGCTTTGCTCGATGAATTCGATCAGGCCTTCAAACATCTGCGCCTTGCTGGCGAAATGGCGGTACAGGGCCGCTTCGCTCACATCCAGCTTGGCCGCCAGGGCCGAGGTGGTGATGCGCTCGGCGCCCGGCTGCTCCAGCATGGTTGCCAGCGCCTGCAGGATCTGGACCCGGCGCTCGCCCGGCTTGGGGCGCTTGCGCGCCGCAGGCTCGGCAGAAGCTGGCGTGGCCTGCGGGTTCACTTCGGATTCAGACGCTAAGTCGGACATAGGCGATGGGAGGAAATGAAGAATGTTTCAAAAAACCGGGAATCGTTGCAATTGATTCTCGCACAGGCAAGTGACAGTTTTGACGCTTGCAGTGTGCGGGTTTTCGTCTATGAGAGGCAGACTCGTTGTTCTGTTTCGTAACAGCAAGCGCTCACTGTGGCGGGCGAACTACAAACTCAACCGCACCCGCAGCCCGCGCGGGCTTGTTGCATCGGCCACGGCGTCATCCAGCTCCAGCTGGGAACGGTGAACCCGGGCGATTTCATTGGCAATGGCCAGGCCCAGGCCATTGCCCTCGCCCACCGTGCCCAGGACCCGGTAGAAACGTTCCAGGGCCTTGCCGCGCTCATCCGCGGCGATGCCGGGGCCGTCGTCTTCGACCTCCAGAAACACACCCCAGCGCGGATGATCCGGGTCCGGCTGCGGGCCTGCGCCCGCGGCGCCTGGGGCATAAACGGACGGCCGGCCGGCGCTGGGCCCGCAGCGAATGGTGACTGTGCCGCCGGCCGGCGTGTATTTGACGGCGTTGTCCACCAGGTTGCCCAGCAGCTCGCGCAGCAGCCATTCATAGCCGCTGGCTTGGGCGGGCTGGGCTTCCAGCCCCAGGTCAATGCCTTTGCGGGTGGCGGCGTCCAGGTGCAAGGGCAGGATGGATTCGCACAAGTCCTTCAAGTCCACCCGCTGCATGGGCTGGGCGGCGATGGCCGATGCATCGGCGCGCGAAAGCGCCAGCAGCTGGTTGGCCAGCTGCGAGGTGCGGCGGGTGGCGTTGCGCAGCTTGATGATTTTTTCGGCGGGCAGCGTGACAGCGCCGTCGGCGCCTGCGGCCTGCGCGACCCGGGCCGCCTGCGCCCAGGCCTCGACCTGCGCCTGCAGCCCCGCCAGCGGCGTGCGCAGCTGATGCGCCGCATCGGCGACAAAACGGCGCTGCCCCTCGGCCTGGTCGTTGACCAGCCCGAACAGGCGGTTCAGGGCGCTGACCAGGGGCCGGACTTCGGCCGGCGTGGTCAGCGGGTCGATCGCGCTCAGATCGCGCGGACTGCGGCGCTCCACGGCGTCTTTGAGCTCGATCAGCGGCTTGAGCGCGCGCGTCACGGCCCAGTTAAGCGCAAAGCCCGCCGCCACCACTAGGATGAGATTGGGCAGCAGCACCTTGAACAGTACCGAGCGCACCCACTGCTGGCGCGGGTCGGAGCCGTCGGCCAACTGAACGATCAGCTCGCCGGCGGCCGTGCGGATACGTTGGGCCGCGATGCGGTAAATCACGCCCTGGTACTCCAGGCTGTGGAATTCGATGTCGTGCGTGGCCGGCAACAGTCCGGGCATCCAGGCTTCGCCCGCCAGGAATTCGCCCTCGGCGTCCGACAGGCGAAAGCCGACGGAGCCGGCGCGGCTCTTGAGGAAATCCTCCACCGCGGGCGCCAGCAGCAACAGGGGCTCACGCCCCTCCGTGATGCCGGGCGCGACCACCGAGTCGGCCAGCAGGGGAATCAGCCGTGCCAGTTGCTGGTCTTTTTGCAGGGCGACGTTGCCGGCGGTCTGGTAATCAAAAAAAATGCTCACCAGCGCGAAGATGCCCAGCGGAATAAGCAACAACAGGAGCAGCCGGCGCTGCAGGCCGGATTTCATGGCGGCGGGCACGAGGCGGCTTTTGTGGGTGCGGGCGGCCAGCGCGCCCAGTCGGGCCCTCAGGCGGGCGGCCCAGGAACGGCCGGGGGCGTTCATGCGCAAGCCGCCTATTCGGCGCCTGCGCCCAAGCCGGGCGCGGTTTCCACCAGTTCAAGGCGATAGCCAAAACCCCGGATCGAGCGCACAGCAATGCCATGCGGCTCCAGCTTGCCGCGCAGGCGAGAGATATAGACCTCGATGGCGTTGGGCGTGATTTCCTTGTCCCAGCCGGTCATGGCCTGCAGGAGCTTGTCTTTGCTGGCGGGCTTGGGGGCGTTGATCAGCAAATACTCCATCACCGTCCATTCGCGCGGGCCGAGCTCGATCAGCTGGCCATTGGCGCGGGCCTCCCGGTTGGCGGTGTCGAGTTCGAGCGCGCCAAAGCTCAGGGTGGCGCTGGTGGCGGCCTGCGAGCGGCGCAGCAGCGCACGCAGGCGCGCCAGCAACTCGGGCAGCTCAAAGGGCTTGACCATGTAGTCGTCGGCGCCCAGGTCCAGCCCCTGGACGCGGTCTTGCAGGGCATCGCGCGCGGTGAGGATGAGCACCGGCATCGCCAGGCCGCCGCGCCTCAGGCGCCGGGTCAGCTCCAGCCCGTCGATGCGCGGCAGGCCGATGTCGATGATGGCCGCGTCAAAGGTTTCGCCCTGCAAAACTTCTTCAGCCCGCTCGGCGCTGCCGACCCAGTCGACCGCGTAACCGGCGTCGCTAAGCCCCAGCTTGATGCCGCTGGCTACCATCACGTCGTCTTCAACCAGAAGTAATCGCATATTGAGAAGTGGATCGCTGGGCGTTTACAGGGCCGGTGTTTCCATATCAGTCGCCTGGCGCCAGGCCCCGGCAAGGCCGCCAGTCTGGCAGATACGCACTTTCACAAGGCTGACGCCCGACAAGGCTTTTGGCGTTGCTATCTTTTTTATAGCTACTTGTGCATGCCAATCATGGGCTACAGGCCTTTTTTGCTTAAATTTTCGTTCCCTGCCGATCACATCACCCGCGCCGCCCAAGCGCTCAGTGCGACCGGATCATGGTGCCGTAAGCCTGGTCCGTCAGGATTTCCAGCAGCATGGCATGCGGCACCCTGCCGTCGATGATGTGAACCGAGTTCACGCCGCTTTTGGCCGCGTCCAGCGCGCCTTCGATCTTGGGCAGCATGCCGCCGGAAATCGTGCCGTCGGCAAACAGCTCGTCGATCTCGCGGGCGCTCAGGTCGGTGAGCAACTCGCCGGCCTTGCTCAGCACGCCGGGGGTGTTGGTGAGCAGCACCAGTTTCTCAGCCTTGAGCACGATGGCGAGCTTGCCCGCCACCACGTCGGCGTTGATGTTGTAGCTCTCGTTCGCTTCGCCGAAGCCGATCGGGCTGATCACCGGGATGAAGGCGTCGTCCTGCAGGGCCTTGACGACGCTGGGGTCGATGCTGACGATGTCGCCGACAAACCCGATGTCGTGCTCTTTGGAAGGGTCGTCTTTGTCGGTCATCTTGAGCTTTTGCGCCCGGATCAGGCCGCCATCACGCCCGGTGAGGCCCACGGCCTTGCCGCCCGCCTGGTTGATCAGGCCGACGATGTCTTGCTGCACCTGGCCGGCCAGCACCCATTCGACCACTTCCATGGTTTCTTCGTCGGTAACGCGCATGCCCTGGATGAAGTGCCCCTTTTTGCCCAGGCGGTTGAGCGCCGCTTCAATTTGCGGGCCGCCGCCATGCACAACTACCGGGTTCATGCCCACCAGCTTGAGCAGCACCACATCCTCGGCAAAGTCGGCCTGCAGGGCCGGGTCCGTCATGGCATTGCCGCCGTACTTGATGACCAGGGTCTTGCCATGAAACTTGCGGATATAGGGCAGCGCCTGGGCCAGGATTTCGGCCTTGTCGCGCGGGCCGACGTGAGACAGGTCAGGATCAGTCATGGGGGTGTCGCTCATGGCTAAAGGTCTAAAAAGGGGAGATGGCGCAATTGTGCAGCATCGCCGGGGTCTGCCGGTCAGTGCAAGGTGGTGAGGTAGGCCGGGTCGAACCGGCCGGGCTGGTAGCCAAAATCGCGCGTTGCATCCTGGTGGTCGAACACCAGGTCGGCCTGCATGCGCAGGGCCATGTCGGCCGTCAGGTGCGCAAAGCGCGGATGCAGGCGGGCCAGGCGCACCGCGACGCGAAATGCCCAGATCGGGACGGGCATAAAAACCGGCTTGCGGCCCAGGGTGTCAAAGATGCGCCGCACCATGTCGACATAGGCCAGCGTCTCGCCGCCGCTGAGGTTGTAGGCCTTGTTGTAGCTCGCGGGCGCGTCCAGGCTCTGCACGCAGGCCAGCGCCAGGTCGCGCGCATTCACCGGTTGCCGGCGGCCGGCGGCCTGGCCGAAGCGCGGAAAAAAACCGAAGCGGCGTATCAGCCGCGCGATGTCGGCGACATTGCGGTCCCCGCCGGCGCCGCCATAGATCAGCGTGGGCCTGAAAATCGTCCAGGCCATTCCCAAGCGCCCGCACTCAGCCACCAGATGGTCTTCAGCCTCAATGAGCTTGTTGACCACCTCCAGCTCATAAGGACTGGCCGATGCCAGCTTGGTGAACCGGCTGGTCGAGCTGAAGGCAATGACGCGCCGCACGCCACGGGCGTGAAATTTTTCGAGCCAGCCGGGTAGCAGCCACAGGCTGGCTGTGTGGATGAAGGTGCCGGCCTCTATCGCCGGGACATCCGAAGCCTTGTCGGCTAGGTCGAGGAAATGCCAGGAATCAGCGCCCGGGCCCGCGGGCTGCTTGCGCCCCAGCGCCTTAACCGGAACACCGCGCTCATGCAACATGGGCACGAGCAGGGAGCCTATCGTGCTCGTGGCACCGGTGACAAAAACGGTCTCAGGGCCTGTGCGCATGGGGCTTACTCATTCCGCAATTGCTGGGTGGTTTTCTTCAGGGCCGCATCCACGGAAAGCGGGGGGCTCCAGTCCAGCAAGCGCTGTGTTTTGCTGATGTCAACCTGCAGCGTATCGCATAGCCGCTGAATGACCTGTTCCTTGCCCAATAAGCGCCCGCCCATTTTCAGCAGAAACATCGGCACGGGCACCAGCCTTGCCGGTTTTCCGAAGGCTGCCGCGGTCCGCTGCAGCAGGCCCGACACGCTCAGGTCCTCGCCGTCGCTCACCAGGAAAATCTGGTTGGCCGCCCGCGGATGGCGCACACATATGGCAATCAGGTCGACCACGTTGTCAATGGCGGCGAAGCTGCGCTGGTTGCCCAGCGCGCCAAGAGGCAAAGGAACCCCTTTCAGTACCCAGCGCATCATTTCATGAAAGTTCGCCTTGACCCCCGGACCGTATACCAGCACGGGACGCAGGATCACCACCTCCAGCCCGGTTTCCCTGCCCAGCTGGATCAATGCCTGCTCGGCTTCAAACTTGGATATTCCGTAGGCGTCGCTCGGCTGTGGAATATCGTCAGCCGTAAAAGGCTGGCCGACCGCTGTTTTCTCTCCATTGACCTTGACCGAACTGATGAAGACAAAACGCCGTACGCCGGCCGTGGCGGCCTGGCGCGCCAGATTGAGGGTGAGGTCTACATTCACCCGGCGAAATTCAAAAAGGGGATCGGCGGCCGTGTCGTGCATCAAATGGACCCGGGCAGCGAGATGGACGACGCTGTCGACCCCGGCAAGCGCGGGCGCCCATTCGGTATGCTCGTCGATTTCGGCGATGACGAGATGGTCCATGGCGGCAAGCTGATCGTCCTGGCTTTTTTTCCGGACCACCCCACGCACGCTGCATCCCTGCGATGACAAAGCCGCGCACAAGGCCTGGCCTATGAAGCCATTGGCGCCCGTGACCAGCACCCGCCGCCCGGACGCTTCAGGCTGCGGCGGCCCGGCGACGTCGGGAGGCGCCCTGAACTCGGACACCGGCTTACTTGCGAATACCCCTCCCCACTTGCGCCAATAGAGCCAGCCCGACCTGACGGTGCCGAGCTTGGACCCCACGGAGCGGTGGGTGTCCCGGGCCCATTGATGAACGACACGCACGGTGGGCACATACACCACGCGGGCTACCCCCAGCAGGCGCCTGCCGATATCCGCGTCCTCATAATGGAGGAAAAAATCGGCGTCAAACCCCCCGATTTCCTGCAACGGCGCCGTGCGAAAAAACATGAAGCAACCCGTTGGATACTCAATCGGGTGAATCGGTTTGTCGTAGTCGCAGTCGCGCATCTCAAACTCGTGAATCACAAAATTCAGCTTGTTTTGCAGCCACTGCGGCGAAAAGCTGCGCAGAAACATGACGAGCAGAGTGGGATTGCGCTTGCAGAGGTAGTGACGCACGCCGTCTTCGCCGAAAACCGCGGGGCTCAGCAGCCCGACATCGCGACGGTCTTCCATGAAGCGCACGGCTTCCACCAAGGCATCGGTATCCACAAAAAGGTCGGGGTTGACGACGAGGTGGTAATCGGACCGGGCGCCCGCGATGACTAGGTTGTTGCCTCTGCCATAGCCGATATTGCCCGGCGAACGCACCAGCTGCAGCGTCCAGTCCGGGGCGGCTGTCTTGAAGCTCTCCAGCCAGCCCGCGATGCGGCCGTGCACGGCGGCGTCGTCTGAATTGTCGACCAGGGTCAGGATCAGCTCGAGAGGGTAATGCTGCCTGGCAAGGCGCGCGGCCTCCTGCAGCGCACGCAATGTTCGCTCCACCGTGGCGATATCCGGCTTGTAGAGGACCAGTGAGGCACTGATGACGATGAGTTTCATATCAGGTATTCCCGGGATGTTCCGGCGGACTGCGATCCACGATGGTCGCGGGAACCCCCACGGCGAGCGCGTAGGCCGGCACGTCGCGCAGCACCACGGCATTGGCGCCTATCTTGGCATGGTCGCCCAGCGTGATCCGCCCAATAATCTTGGCGCCCGCGCCGATGAGCACGTTGTCGCCGACAACAGGCCGGCGGGCCACGGTAAAGCCCATGTCGGGCTCGCTTGTCCCGAGGGTCACCCCTTGCATGATGGTGCAGTTTTCGCCTATGCGCTCCGCGCCGATGACGGTACCCACGGTATGCGGCAGGAACAGGCCGCCGCCTATCTGCACTTGCGGAGAAACCTCTATGCCGAAGACGAGGACGTTCAGCATCGAGAACAATTTCGCGAACGGGCCGAGACGGTGCGCGTGAAAAAATTCCGCCAACCGAAGCAACACCACCGGCGCCATGCGCGGGCTGAGGCAGGCAAGCAGCAACATCGGGGTGGACACGGCGCCGAGATGCCCCCGCAGGCTGTAATAACGCGCTATGTCCAGTTTCAATTTTTTCACGGAACCACCTTCCTGTAGGCGAGAAGTGCTGCGCCGCCCGCGCACAGGCCCACCGCCGTGGCGAGCCAGCTGACGGGTCCGGCGTGAGCCCATTGCGGCCCCGAGACAGCAAGCGCAAGGTAGATCAGCGGCAACGTGCCGCCCAGCAACAAAGGCCAGATGTCACGGCGGCGCATCAGGGGATTATGGGAGCACGCATATTCCACCACGAACACCAGGTAAAGAAAATTCGGCAGCACGAAAGCCCAGCTCAGCGCCTCCAGCGATGCAAAACCGCCGAGTGCATAACGCGTCGACGCAAGCAGCAGCAGGTTGAGGGCCACATCGGACGCGACCAGCACCCGCGAATTCCGCGTTGCGAGAATCAGGGTTCCGTAAACCCATGAAACGCCCCGGAATATCACGGCGATCACCAGCACCGCCAGCACCTCGCCCGAGGCCTGGAACTGCGGGCTGTAGAGCAGGTTGATCAGCGGCTCCTTCAGCAACACCATCATGTAGCAGGCAAGGATGCCTACCCCCAGCACAAGGTAGGCCGTTTTGAGCATGCAGGCCCTGCGGTCCTCCGGGCGTGTTGCGGCTGTCAGCCTGGGAAGATAAATGGCGCTGCAGGCCGTCAGGAACAAGGTGGTGTAGTTAAAAGTCAGGGTCCAGCCCGCGTCGAACAGGCCCGCAAACGCCAGCCCCCTGGCCTCAATCACCCACGAACGGATCAACAGCAGCGCGACCGTGGTCGCCAGCGCAGCCACGAGATTGGAAACGGCAAACCGGATGAAGGCCCGGCTTTGCGCCTTGGGCAGCGCACCCAAGTGCAAGGCCGCTGCGAGCCGTGGCAACCGCGACACGCCGAAAGCGCCCCCAAGGCAGGTCACACCGAAACACACGACAAAAGCTGCGGACAGAAGCTGCGGATCAGACGGCAGATGCCACCAGCCCGCAGCGGCCAGCAACAGGACCAACGCGGCCGGCCCGGCAACCTGCGCCAGCGCCAGATAGGGATAGGAGCGATAGCCATTGAGCACGGCCAGGGTGTAGGTCGCGCCCACGTTGAGCAAAACCGCCAACGCGATCCAGCGCACCGTCGCCACAAGGTCGGGCGCACTGGAGGCCAGGAAAAACCGCGTGAGCCCGGGTGCCGCTGCGGCGATGACCAGTACCACCACCAGGCCGGAAAGACCGACAAAGCGCGCGGCCGTTGCGCGGAATTGCCGGCGTGCGGCTTCATCCTTGCGCTCGGCCAGGCCTTGCACCACGGAATTGGTGCCGCCGAATGTGGCGCCTATGGTGGCCGCCTGGGCCATCTGCCTCAACTGCGAGAACAGCCCGACGCCCTCCGGCCCCAGCCAGTAGGCAATGGCCTTGAAACTGAGCAGCCACAGAAAGGCCGAGCCAAAGACGCCGGCCGTACTGACCAATATCCCGCTTTTGAAATGTGCGGACGGTATGCGCATGAGTCGCGATGCTAGGCGTCGCGCCCGAAAACGACTGCGGGCCTCAAGCGGGACAACAACACCCCCCACAGGAAATAGGCAAAAATTCCGGGATAGGGCTGGCGCAGCGTCACCTTGAAATTGCTGTCGATGATGACGAGGTAAAAAATGATGGCGACCAGCCACCACGTTTCGGCCGACAGCGTTTTGCGCTGCCTCCAGCATAAATAAGCCGTAAAACCGATCATGGAAAGTACGGGCAACAATGCAACCAAACCGAATGTGTACAGCGTGTCGATATACCAGTTGTGAGGGCTTGACCTTATCTCACGCGGCATCGGCTCGGAATGACCTACCAAAACAGTTTTTGGGGTTTCAATAATTCCGTTGCCGAAGAGCCTCCAGTCGCCAAATCGCTCTTGAACATTCATGGGAATTTTTCCCTGCGCGAGGGTTTTGAATTTTCCGATGAATGAGCCGTGCTCGCCTTCCACCGACGTGCGCTGGCCATCCATGTTTCCGAAGTAAGCCAGCCCTCCAAGGACGACAACCGCAATCGCACTCAAGGTCGCAATGCCTACCCTCGAGTTTGTGCGATGCGCCCACCATTCACGCCCCCCAAAAACAGCGACGAGGGCAATAAAGGCAAAAATGGTGAGGAAAGACAAACTGGCCGCCACATAAACCGGCATCAACAGGCCAATCAGGCAAAGCCATTGCCTGTGCTCCTTCCAGAGAGAGGTGAGCGAATAAGCGAAGGCGCAGACAAAAATCAGCGTGACGTACTGAAAATGAGAGTAGATGCTGAATGCATATAGATAATTCGTCAGGATCAGCCCCCCCTGAAACCAGGTCGCGAGCAACTGCCAGGGAATCACGATGGAAAGAACCACCAGAAATGCCCGTGCAATGATTTTTTCCTTGTCATCAATCACCTGCCCCAGCAGCAGCCCGACCATGGGAAGGAGTATCTGCAGCACCACGATGAGTTTGCGCTGCGGCGACGTCAAGCCATCGGCAGCAAACCACAAAGAAATCAGGCTCACGAAAATCGTCGCAAAGATCATTGCGAGCGCAGGCCCAGCCTTCCGGCGATCACCCGGCAGAAATAAAAGTGCGGCCACGCAGGTCAGGATGGAAATCGGAAGCGGGAGTTTTGTCAGCAACCCCTGCGAATCGATGATTGCGTTGACGTCCCTGTAAATCCCGCCGCCAAGCTGAAAAAACAGGGGGAACAAGATGCCCAGACCGATGCACCACAGCCATACATTTTTGTTTTTGTTCTGAAACATCATCCTTTGCATTCTAAATTAGTGAGCTGGGAGCTCGATTCGGTGAAGTTGCCCAAGGCGACACGGAATCAGGCGGTACCGGGCCAATTCAGCGCTTAAAAGACATTACCCGCCTTTCAGGCGGGCAACAGAGAAATCTTCATCGTCACAAGATTCACGGGGGTTTTGCGCTCAAGGCGCATGCACTTCACGATAGACGGCTAGCGTTTGCCGGGCCACCTCGGTCTCGGAAAATTCGGACTCCACCATCTGCCGGCCTTTGGCCCCCATTCGGAGCCGCAGCGCAGGATCGTTCAACAGCTTTTCGATGGCATCGGCCAGACCCACCGCGTCACGCAAGGGCACGAGCAAGCCGTTTTCACCATGACGCACGATCTCTCGGCAGCCAGGCGCATCGGTAGCCACAAGCGGCCGCGCGCATGCGGCAGCCTCCAGCAATACCTTGGGTAGACCTTCGCGATAGGACGGCAGGCACACGATATGGGATCGCGCGAATGCAGCGGGCATGTCATCGCAGCGCCCCCAACACTCCACGACGCCGCTCTCGTGCCAGGCCTTGAGCTGGATTTCCGGTATGGATGCCGGGTTATCCGCGTCACCATCACCAACAAGAACAAACCGCGCCACGGCCCCGCGAGCGCGGAGCGCGCCAGCGGCAGCCACGAATTCGCCGACCCCCTTGTCCCAAAGCATGCGCGAGGCCAGCATCACCAATGGCGGTCCGTCCGGTTCCGGCAGGGGGTGAAACCGCTGGATATCAACCCCCGACCCGCGAATCAGCCGGACCCGGGACGAGGCCACGAGGCCGCCGGACACCAGCAAAGCCTGGTCGTCGGGATTCTGCAGAATCAACACATTGCGGCTGGCGTTGAGAAGGACCCGAAAGACCTGCGATACGGCAGCGCGAAGCAAAGCCGCAAGGCGGCCACCGGAGGTAAAAAGAAACCCCATCCCGGCAAGCGCGTTCACGACGGCGGGCCGGCGCACGACCATGGCCGCAAGCGAGCCGTAAAGTACGGGTTTGATCGCCACGTGATGGACGATGTCGGGCTGCTCCTGCCGATAAATCCGCACTATTTCGGCAATGGCTGCCATTTCGCGGAAAGGATTGCGGCTGCGGCGCCGCAAGCCTATCGGGATGAGCTTGAAGCCTTCGGCCTCGATATCGGCACCCCGATGCTCCACGCGAGTGGCAACAACGACTTCGTATCCGGCCGCCTGCGCGGCGCGAGCCGGGGGCAGGCGGTGCGAATAAAAATACCAGTCCTCGGTCACCAGGAATAGCAGCTTCCCGCGAAACGCCTTCTGCGCTTGAGCCTCTTTCACGGCGCCCCCCGCGTAGCGGCCGGATCGGGCTGAGAACATGCCAGGAGGAGCATCAAAGACGAAGGTCAACGGCGCTGGCCTCAAGCACATACTTCAGGTCGTAAAGCACATGCACCGGCTTGCCGAGAGCGCGAATCCCGTCTGCGCCCATGGCCCGAAACTGGTTGTGAGCGACGGCTAGGATGATGCCGTCGTAAGTGCCCGCCTGGGGTTGTTCGATAGGCGTAATACCGTATTCGTGAACAGACTCCTCGCTCGACACCCACGGATCGTATACGTCGACCTGGCAGTTGTATTCCCTGAGTTCCGCCACGATATCCACCACACGCGTGTTCCTGAGGTCAGGGCAGTTCTCCTTGAAGGCAAGTCCCATGACCAGCACGCGGGCACCGTCGACGTGCGTGCGCTTTTTGGTCATGGCCTTCACGAACTGCGCGACCACATAGGTACCCATGCTGTCGTTGAGGCGCCGGCCCGCAAGAATGATTTCGGGGTGGTAGCCCAACGCCTGCGCCTTGTGCGTTAGGTAATACGGATCCACGCCGATACAGTGGCCTCCGACGAGACCGGGTCTGAACGGCAGAAAATTCCATTTCGTACCGGCCGCCTTGAGCACCGCTTCGGTGTCGATGCTCATCTTGTTGAAGATCACCGCAAGCTCATTGATGAGAGCTATGTTGAGGTCGCGCTGCGTGTTCTCAATCACCTTGGCGGCTTCGGCGACCTTGATGCTGGGCGCCTTGTGCGTGCCCGCCACAATAATCTCGTTGTAGAGAGCATCGACAAGGTCGGCAATCTCGGGCGTTGACCCGGAAGTGACTTTCTTGATCGTGGTGACCCGATGCTCCTTGTCACCCGGGTTGATGCGCTCGGGGCTATAGCCAGCGTAAAAATCCCGGTTGAACTTCAGGCCCGAAAATTTCTCAAGCACGGGCACACAGTCTTCCTCGGTCGCGCCGGGGTAAACGGTGGACTCGTAGATCACGATGTCACCCGCCTTGAGCACTTTGCCGATCGTCTCGCTGGCCTTGATCAGTGGCGTCAGGTCAGGGCGCTTGTGCTCGTCAATCGGCGTCGGCACCGTCACGATGAAAACATTGCATTTGCGCAGTTCTTCGGGATTAGTCGAAAAGGTGAGAAACCTGGCGTCACGCAGTTCTTCAGGTTCGGTTTCCAGGGTGTGGTCTTTGCCGGACTGAAGTTCAGCAATGCGTTTGACGTTGATGTCGAAACCTACCACCGACCGCTTTTTCCCGAATTCCACGGCCAGGGGCAGCCCCACATAACCAAGGCCCACGATAGCAAGTTTGAGTTTGGAGTTGTCGTTCATAAATTGGCAGGGTCAGTGGGTAGGAGACATCAGGTCGCGGACGTACCATTGCATAGCTTCTTTCATGCCATCGACGATCGTGTGTGTCGGTTCGTAGCCCAGACGCGACTGGGCTTTTGCGATACTGGCCAGGGAGTGCCGCACATCGCCCGTTCGAAAATCCCGGTATTGAGGCGCATCCACTTTCAATTCCGGCAGGTGCTTTTGAAGCTCGCTTTTGATCAGGCGATGCAGGTCGCTTAAGGTCGTACGGTCGCCAACCGCGACGTTGTACACCTGGTTGAATGCATCGGTATTCTCCCGCGTTGCCGCCAGCAGGTTGGCCTGCACGGCATTGGCAACATAGCAGAAGTCGCGGCTGGTTTCGCCGTCACCGTTGATGAAGACCGGCTCGCCTTTATGCATCGCGGCAATCCACTTCGGAATTACGGCCGCGTAGGCGCCATCCGGATTCTGGTGCGGCCCGAAAATATTGAAGTAGCGCAGACCTATGGTGTTGAGCCCATAACAACGGCCGAACACCTCCGCGTAAAGCTCGTTGACGAGCTTTGTAACCGCATAAGGCGACAAGGGCTTGCCGATCCGCTCCTCGATTTTCGGAAGGTCCGGATGGTCGCCGTAGGTTGAGCTTGAGGCCGCATAGACAAACCGCTGAATGCCCGCATCCCGCGTGGCGACCAGCATATTGAGAAAGCCGTCGATATTCGCTCGATTGGTACGGATGGGATCTTCCAGCGAACGTGGCACCGAGCCCAGCGCAGCCTGGTGCAATACCGCATGAGCACCCTTGACCGCTTGATGGCAAGTGTCCAAATCACAAATATCCCCTTCGATGAAGCGGAAGTTTTTCCATCGCTCAGCGCCTACTGCCGCCTCGATCTGCCGAAGGTTTTCGCGTCTGCCCGTTGCAAAATTATCGAGGCCGACGACTTGCTGACCGAGTGACAACAACGTTTCAAGCAGGTTGCAACCCACAAAACCGGCCACGCCGGTGACCAGCCATGCACGCGGGTTCCGCACAAGCTGCGTCTTCAGGGTTTGGTAGTCATTCATTACAGGCTCGTCAAGGGCTTGGACATTGGATCATTTTGTGATTCGAGCCACATCTGAAACATCAGCACGTTCCAGAGTTGATACTGCCAGTTTCGTCGACCTGAGAGATGTTCCCGCCATTTCTGGCGGATCGGGCCCGGATGGAAGTATCCCTCTTTCTTCAGACGCGACTCATCAAGCAGCGATTCCGCCCACGAACGCAGTGGCCCTCTGAGCCAGGCATCAACGGGAACGCTGAACCCCCGCTTGGGACGCTCAATCAATTCCCGGGGCACGTGGCGATACAGCACCTGCCGCAGAATCCATTTACTCTGACCTTCACGCAGTTTCATCGCTTGCGGCAGCCGCCAGGCCCACTCGACAATACGGTGATCAAGAAATGGCACGCGTGTCTCGAGGGAAACACCCATCGCGGCTCGATCAACCTTAGCCAGGATGTCATCCGGCAAGTAAGTGAGCAAGTCGAGTGCCATCATGCGCTGCACATCGTCAAGACCCGTAAGTGAGGGCGAATTGCCGCTCAATTGCGTGGAAGGCTCTGGCCCATTAATGACGACCTCCGCTGGATCCTGCCACTGCGACACGAGGCCCAGGTAAAGATCATCAGCCGACTCACTCGCCAGCACACCAGCTCCCTTATGCAGCTTGTCGCCAGGTTGTGCCACGCGCGCCATGCGTGGCAATACGGGTTCCACCGCGCCAGCGATGCGATTCCACGCATCGGGCGACACGCTCGTCAAAGCCTTGGCCAGTAATTGGCGCAACGGAAGCGGTATATGCGACAGCTTTCGCCAGAGCTTATGAGTGAGCTGATAACGGTTATAACCACAAAAAAGCTCATCTCCCGCATCGCCCGACAAGGATACCGTGACGTGCTGGCGCGCCAACTGAGACACGAGAAAGGTCGGAATCTGAGACGAATCCGCGAAGGGCTCATCGTATAAGGCGGGCAAGCGCGCGATGACGCCCATGGCTTGCGCTGCCGTCACATACAGTTCGGTGTGGTCCGTGCCCAGGTGATTCGCCACCGCCAGGGCATGTTCGGCCTCGTTATAACCCTCTTCATGAAAGCCGATGGTGAAAGTCTTCACCGGTCGCGATGACTGCGCCTGCATCAACGCCACAACGGTGGACGAGTCGATGCCGCCGGACAGAAAAGCGCCCAAAGGCACGTCGGCGACCATCTGGCGGCCAACGGCATCCTTGAGCAAGGCTTCGAATTCGTCTACTGCCTGGCCGTCGGATCCGGCATAAGGATTTGCAACGCCGCCTTCGGCCACCGCGGCACCGGACCAATACCGGGAGAAAACCGGCTCTCGCTCACGCCGGGACACGGAAAGCAGGCATCCAGGCGGCAACTTCGAAATGCCCTCATAAATCGAATACGGCGCAGGAATGTAGGCATGCCGCATGAACAGGCTCAACGCGCCGCGGCTCACCTCGGCCTTAAATGCGGGATGCGCCCGCATCGCCTTGAGTTCAGAGCCGAACAGGAAGGTGCCGCCCTGCCAGCCGTAATACAGGGGTTTTTCCCCTAGCCGGTCGCGGCCCAGCGTCAGAGTGCCGGTCTGGCGGTCCCAGAGCGCGAAAGCGAACATGCCGATAGCCATCTCAATGGTGGCCTGGATGCCAAGGCTGTCGAACCCGGCGAGCAGCGTTTCAGTATCAGAATGACCGCGCCACGCGAGCGCAATCGGTGACGACGCTTGCAGGCGCTGGCGAATGTCGTTGTGGTTGTAGATTTCACCGTTAAAGACGATGACAAAACGGCCGCTCGGCGAGTGCATCGGCTGGCTGCCGGCTTCGGACAAGTCGAGAATGGAAAGGCGGCGATGAGCCAGGCCAACGCCTGCGGCGTCATCATGCCAGTATCCGCTTGCATCCGGACCCCGATGGCTGATGCATCCGGCCATGCTCTGCAGCAAGCCATCAGCAGACTCGATTTGTTTTTCGGAAAGAAAGCCCGCCAATCCACACATTGAATTTCCACTCGTCTAGGGCCGGCATGCCGTGCCTCACCAGTCAACATAAAAGTTCATCATCAAGCGGCAGCCGGCGGCACTGGCTCGCCAGTGCCATGACACCTATCAACAGCCGGGCGCTGAATCAATCAGCGCTCGAATCCAATCGCTCAACCCATGGAGGCCTGATTTTAGCGAGCTGGAGAATGCCGGCCATGCCGATACTTATAAATATCATTGCAAACGGGAACCGCATCCGGTACAAGGTTCCCACGTTGGCAACCGTCAGACCAAGAAGCAGCATCAGTCCCAGAGAGAATGTCACGGGGATGAGCAACGCCACGTTCCAGCGGCGGTAGCTGAACAGCCAATAGAGCAGACCGAAAAAAGCTATGTAACAGTAAAACATTTCCACCGCCGAGATGTAGATCTCGACCGAGCTGGAATTACGCTTCTCCAGCGCCGCCCACTTTGACGGGAAAGGCGCGAAGAACGCAATCTGCATTGCGCGCGGAATGTAGCGGATCAGATCCTCGTTCCTGCAAAAATCCATACCTTTGTCGATATTGCTCGCAGCCGTCGTTCCACCGGAACTGGTGAATCCGGCTCGCGCCACGGCGATTTTGAGGAATGCGCGGTTGACCAGGTTCTCGAGAAATGCCCCTTCCTTGAGCACAACAATGGGCCGGCACTCTTCAATGGCTTTGCGGGCGGCGGCCTCGGTCCCCGCATCCGCCGCATCCGCCGTAATCAGGCGCTTGGCGTCGGCGCTTCGCACATCCTTGTTGGATTGCCAGATCAACACCGGCACGGCAAGCTTTGCATGGACATCCGGTCCCGTGGCCTGAACCAGGATCGGTTTCATCCGCACATCAACATAGCTATTTGCCATCAGATACATGAAGGCATTCAGCAACACCAGGATACCCACCGACTGAAGATTAAATTTCAGCGGGGCACGGCCCCCAACCTCGCCTCGCCTCGCCGGGAAGCGGAAAAACTGCCAGGCGGCCCGGATCACATGCCATAACAGCAAGCTCATACCCAAAATCAAGAAGGGGGACATGAAATAAGGGCGAAACACCGAGAGGACGACGAGCGCAATGAAACTCGCGGCAAGCAGCGGAAAAATTTGCCGCACTTTTCGATCCTCTCGAAGCAGACTCACCCAACTCCACAAGATCACCAGCACACCGGCGGTGCAAAAAACGTCCTTGTGTATCTGCCCATATTGGAGCAGCGCCGAAGGGAAGACCAGGTAGGGCAAGATGGCGATCAGGGCTTCGTTGTCCTCAAGGTCGAGGCGCTTGAGCATCGAAAACAACGCAATACCGCCCGTAGCGAACATCGCGGCGCTAAGCGGCAACAATGTCCAGGGCTTGGGCCAAAACAGGTAATAAAAGAAGGCTGCAATACCGGTGATGGCGTTATCACCGTCCGGCCGAAAGCGAAATTCACCCCACCCTCCCTCGGCAATCCTGAGAGCGTGAGCTACTGCCTGCTCATGGAAGCCGACCCAATCGCGCCCCGCCAGCAACCCGTTGCCTGCGTGAAGCTGCGGAAACACGTAAGGCAGAACGACAAGTTGGATGGCCAGGCCAGCCAACATCGCGTAAACGAATATGCACAGCCAGACTTTCAGCGTCAAATGCCTTGTCTGAGCGGGATGGGGTAACACACTCAATCTACGCTACCGAACGACCAGCGTAGTCTGCCTTGAAGACTTCGGCATACTCTTCAAGGCACACATGCCAGTCGCGCATCAAGTTCAAGCCGCGCTGGTTGAGTTTGAGGTTGACCAGTTTTTCACTCGCAGGGCGCGGCGCGAAATATTGCTCCTTGAAGTGGTCGGAGGGCACTACGGTGACCTTGACCTTGTCGGCCAGCCCCATAAGCCTCACAAATTCCTGCGCCACCACAAAACGGCTCGCGGCCCCGTTGCAGACCTGGTTGTACAGGCCGTACTGTTCGCTTTCAACGATGCCGCACAGGCCATTGGCGAAATCAACCGTATAGGTGGGCGTGCCGAGCTTGTCGTCCACCACAAAAAGCTCTTTGGCGCCCGCGCAAATCTGCTTGTAAATCTTGTTGATGAACTTCTTGTCCTTGCCTGGGCCGCCGCCCATCATCCATCCGGCCCGCAGGACGTAATGCTTCTTCACGCTGTTCCGGACATACTGCTCACCGTAATATTTTGACTGGGCGTAGACCGACAAAGGATTGGGTGTATGAAAATCGTGATACAGGTCACGTTCACCGCCAAAAATACCCGCCGTGGAGATGTAGACGTAGGACACGTCGAGTTCATTGGCGATCAGCCCCAGGTTTTCGGCACCCAGGCCATTGGTCAGCCATGAGTTCTCCTGCTCTTTTTCGCAGAACTCGAGGTCGGTCAATGCCGCCAGGTTAATGATCACCTCAGGACCGAAATCGGCGATGCTCTTGCGCATCGAGGCCAGGTCGCGCACGTCACCGTATTCGAGCCAGCTCTCGATGCAGTTGATGTCGGTTGCCTTGATCGTCGCGCCTGCGCTTTTGAGACGCGCATACATCGCGTCGCCCAGCATGCCGCCACAACCAGCCACGTAAACACGGGTTCCATTCTCAATCTTCAATCGCCTCACCTTTTTTCACTAATGTTGGAATCTTGTCAATTTGCGCTATTTGCCAAAGAGGGCCAGATAGGTTGGCACTTGCGAGCGTACGGAATAGCGCGTGTCAATATATTCGCGAGCGGCCTGCCCCATGGCCTCCAGCTGACCGGGATTGCTCAGCAATGACGAAAGTGCGTTGACCCATGACGCCTTGTCATTGTCCACGACAAAACCCGTCTTGCCGTGCAACACGACCTCATGCCCCGATCCTGTGGACGACACAACCGGCGCCGCGGCGACTCCGGAATACTGGATGGCCTTGAAACCGACCTTGCCCTGCTCCCACTCGCCCTGGGGCACCGGCATGATGCCAATATCCATGCCCGCAAGATCGTCGATCTCGGACGCCAGCGCCCATTTTATGAAGCGGTAGTTCTTCAGCTCAGGAAATTTGGGATCTACATCGCAAATGACCCTGAACTCGAAATCGTAGCGTGCCTGAAGTTCACTGAGCGCCTCACGAACCAGTTCGAGGTAAACCATGGTGGACTGGGTCCCCGTCCAACCAATGACGGGGCGACGCACCGCCAGCGGCGGCTTCACGGTGGGCCGATGATAGTCCAAGTCTATCGTCGTGGGCAACAGCACAGCGTTTTCACTGTATTGCTTTACCCAGTTGACAAGATAGTTGTTGCAGACTGCCACCTTCATGCTGTGCCGCGTGATGAAACGGATCTTGGAGGACCATTTGGCGAATGCCACGATACGGTTGACCTTGGACGTCTTGCTGATGAAGATCGCGTCGTCAAAATCGAATATCACCTTTCGCCCAAGAAGAAAAAGGATGGCCTCGACGAATGGCGGCCCTATGGGTGTGGCTTCACGGTGCACAAAAATGTAGTCATACGCGAACACGCTGGGCAATGTCAGCAATCGACGGGCAAAACCGGAGAGGACCCCGACCGTCTTCTGGAACATATGGCCCGGCTTGTACAGGATACGCATGGTGTCCATGCCAAGAAATGGACGTACATCAATGTGAACGCCCCGCTCCCGCAGGACATCCAGGTATTGCTCAAACCGGAATCTCTGGCCCGGGCTGATCCCGAGGGGATAGGGGCAAAGAATGAGGACTCGCGGGTTCGGGTTCATGGATTTTGGGCCGCGGCAACAGGGCGATCGTTTCTGATCGAGAACACGTTTTCGCCGAGATAGACAAAATCGCGATCAAGCTGCGAAACTGTCTTCAGGAAGTTGGAGGAGGTCTGCTGCCCGGGAAACAGCCAGTCGTGCATTTCTATGATCAGCACAGGAAACTCATTGACCCAATCCGTATTGCCGGAAAACAGTTCCGACTCAAAGCCTTCAATGTCGATTTTGACGATGAACGGGAAATACCCTTTGGAGCGCGGATAGCGCGTCAGGATTTCGGGCACGGTGATGCCCTGTACGCCACCCTCGCTACCCTGTTCGACCACCGTCGTGGTGAATGCATTTTTCTCGACACTCGGGTCGGCCAAGGCCAGCTTCGAAGGCTGACTGGCAATTCCGGCCAGCAAGGCGTCGAACGCGCCGTCATTGCCGAAATTTTGGCGTAGCACACTGAAGTTGTCCTCGCTGGGCTCCACGGCAACAATTTTGGAGCCCGGCCAGATATGGCGAAAATAGAGGCCCGACAAGCCGATATTCGCGCCGAGGTCCAGAATCAGGGGTGTCCCCTCACCGGCATACTTCGTGTAAAGCGCCTCGAATTCCGGATAACGTTTGAGCGCCTTGAGGTTGTAATCCTCGTGAATGAATATCTGGTCGAACGTGAACCAATCGGAAGTCGCGGAACGCAAGACGACATCCGACTTGCAATCATTCAGGTTGTTGGAAACCGTCAGCCCGTCCATGCCCTCGCGCACACCATTCTTGCGGTAACTGAACGTCTCGGGAAACGCCCGCACTATCTTCGCATTGACAGTGGACAGCAGAAAGCCGTTCAAAAGCTGAACAATTTTTCGCGGAGTCGGAATCCAATTCTTCATCATTTCTCAATACCAATAGTCCGACAAGCCGCCGGTTCAGCCTTTTTGTTCGGGCGTCGCGTGGTTGGTGATCCAGTCTGAAAACTGGGCAATATTCACAACGCCCGGCAACGGCTGGAGGCTGCTCCACTGAATTTCCGCCTTGCTCTTTCTTGAGGAGGAAATTATCTTAGTGAAACGACTCCAGCTGGCCTTGTCGAAGAAAGAAAGCAGTAACCCGCCCCAGTCGCGCACGGATAACAGGCGCACGTTCACCAGGAAGTCGGTCATGCTCAAAACTCCCAGTTTTTTCTGCATGTACCACGCAAAAACCTGGCGCCGCACATACCCGCCGCGATCAACCTCGATACCGGTCAGCTTGGCACCCAGATTCTGCTTCAGCAGGTTGAGCCACATATGCATGCCGTTGGTAAGGTCGCTTCCCGGAAGCATTCCGGGAAATTCCGGGTCAATACCCAAGTAAGCCAGGCCGCTTTTGTGCTTGCTGCTGTAGAAGTAGTGCCCAAAAGACTTGGGAGAGACCCCCACTACAAGCAGTTTTTCGGGACTGAAAACCCATTTATCCGCCGTCAGCAAAAGCGAGTTAAGCGCGTAATGGTCAGGGAACGGGGGGTGAAACCGAGGAAGCTTGTCGCGGCGCACCAGCGTGGTTTGCATATTCAATGGAATGCGCACCCTGAAACGGAACATGTCATGCACGATGGAAAACCGTTGGGCAAGCGGCATGACGCCTTCTTGAGCCAGGTCAGATCCGAAATTGAAGTGTGCGCGGCTGTAAAAACCATGCTCGTTCTGGCCGATCGAGTTTGGCGCAACGTAGGAATAGCCATTGTGCAGAACGCAGTCGGGCTGCTCATACTTTTCGATGATCTGCGCCATTCTGATGAAGTACCCTGGGAGCAAGAGATCGTCGTCGCCCATCATCATGATGTAGTCGCCCGACGCCGAAAAAAGGGCGTTGTTCCAGTTGTCTGTGACCGAGATTGGCTCTTCAAGCCGCAAGATCTTCACGCGCGGATCTGCCGCGTACTGCGCAATGATTTCCGGTGTCTTGTCCGTATTGGCATTGTCCGAAATGATCAATTCCAGGTCGTCGTAGCCTTGTCCAAGAATGGAATTGATGCAGTTTTCGAGATAAGGCCCACCGTTGCGAGTAGGGAGCAGCACCGAGAATTTCATTTTTACTTCAACTTTCCAAACTTATTGAGAACCGGTGCTTATCCGGATCCATTGTCCTGTTTCACGATTAAACCGCTTGACGGGCCTGGCGGGAGCACCGGCCACGACCGTATAAGCAGGTACCGACCGCGTCACGACGCTGTTGGCCCCAACTACCGAATGCTCGCCCAGTGAAACGTCCCCGGCGACAAAAGCACCATATCCAACCCAGACGCCCTGGCCGATTGTTATCTGGCCGGGCAACAAAGGCTGGTCTAGGACGCCCAATGCCGGATTGCTGTAGTCATGGTGGGAATCAGCAATGTAGACATTGTCCCCGATTGTCACATCGTGCCCGATCTCGAGACGGTTCACGCAGGACAGGGTGCAGCCAAAGCCTATGCTGACATTGTCGCCAATGCTGATATGCGGGGTGAACGATTGGTTTGCGTAGCTTTTGAGTGCCAGGAGACGGGTATTCCTGCTGATGCGCGAGCGATTCCCCAAACTTACACAATCAAGGCCGATCGACTGGATGAACGGACTAACAAACGCCGCTGAGCCCATGCTCCGAAACAGCCGCCGATAAATCCACCCATAGGGGATTGCCAGCAACGACTCAAACCGCACTCTTTCGAATAGTAGGCGAATGATGGATGTCATCGGCGTGTCAATCGTTTAATCACATGGCTAAAGTCGGCACGCAGGGCCTCCGACAACAACAACCAGGCGATGGCCGCATACAGCACAACCCCCGCGGCCAGCACTGCGATGGTTTGCCCCCCGGGCTGAACTGCCAAAGCAAGGATTTTCGCACTTCCGAACGCGACTGTTCCGGCCATCAGGAAGGGCAGCAGGTTGACGCGCAGCCACACGCCAAAGCCTTGCCGCATCACCTTCACTTGAACCAGGGGCAACAGCGTGAAGAGGTAATAAAGATTCAGGCCCGCATAGGCAGCGGCGGCCCCGCTTATTCCGTATTGATGAACCAGCCAGTAAAGCGCCGGAAGGTACAGCACCAGGGCCAGCAAATTGACCTTGAGCGGCAGGTCAGGCTGGCCGCAGGCCACAGCCGCCATATACGCGTTGGAAACCACCGCGTTGAAAAAGAACCCGATGGCCAGCCAAGCCATCGTCAGGGAAGCCTTGTCGGCAACCGGACCGTTAATCCATAGATGCAGGATCTCATGACCGAAAAAAACCAGCGCGAAGCAAGGTAGCGCCACGACAAGACCCATCAGCTGGCTGGCCTTGCTGTAGCGGGACAACAGGTCCTCGTGCCGGCCGCTGCTGAAGGAATGAGAAAAGGCCGGGAAAGAAGCGCTATTGATGGCGCTCTGCACGAGCGAGATCGCAATGGACGCGTTATAGGCTATCGAGTAATAGCCCAGGGCTTCAAGGCTCAGGAGTTTGGTGACGGCCAGGCGGTCGGACTGGCTCAGCACCAGCGCCGTGAGCGCGATGACGTTCATGGCTGCGGAGTATTTCCAGATATCCCTGAACGAGGCCGATGAAAAATGCGGCCAGATGCGCAAAGTTGGGAGCAAGCGATACGTTGTGACGGCATACACCAGCAACTCCACGGCTGAACTTATCGCAAACCAGACAAGAAAGGCCACCAGGTCAGGCGCGAAGAAAAGCACCACCACCCCGCCCACGAGACGCAGTGTCTGCACGCTCGCCTTGACCATGTTCAATACGTCCATGCGCTGCAAGCCGCTGATAACACCCGTATAGAACGCGACCGGCCAACGCAGCCCCAGATAGACGGCAATGATCTGTATGCCGAGCGTGACCGTTGCCGAATCCAGCTTTGTTCGGGTCAGCCAGAACGCAGCCACTTTCGCCGAGTTGAGCCACAGCAACACGGCGATCAGGAGCGCAATACCCCAATAGACGGTCGAGGCCGTATTCACGGCATTGGCGCTGACACTGCGCTGATGGCTGTGGTCGGACGACACGACCTTGGTCACCGTGGCCGAAATGCCGAGATCGAGGGAACCCAGCAATACCTGAAGAATTGTGATGAGTCCGACAAAACCGAAGGCCTCGACACCGAGGAAATGCACCTGTACCGGGGTGACGGCAAGCGTCAGTATCCCCAGCCAAGCACTGCCCAGGAAATTGAAGATGATATTGGACTTGAGCTTAGCCACAGTTAGTTTGTCAGTGCCGCCGTCACGCCTGCGGCAAACCGGCCTGCTCTCTCCACCAGCTGATCGTGTCGTCAAGCCCGCTATCAAGGTCAAATTTCCTCTTCCAGCCGGTCGAAACAAGGCGTGTAATGTCGGGTAAAAGCAACTCGGGCTCGGTGTTTGCTGCGGGAGGAGGCACGCGGAATTTGATGAGTTCGGCTCCGTCCAGCTTCCGGGCTATTTTTTCAACAATATCGTGCAGCGTGGCCGACTCGCCTGACCCGATGTTCACTGGACCTTCGATCCGGCTCTCGAGGAGTGAAACAAATGCGGAGGCAACGTCTTCCGCATGCGAATAGTCGCGAATCAGGCCTGCGTTCCCGCAGGTGGCCACTTCACGCCTGAGCAGCGTGGCTATCACGTAAGCCACAAGGCGCAGGGGGTTTTCTCCCGGCCCGTAAAGTGAGAACACGCGGCCCCAGGCACCGGGCAGGCCCGCTTGCTTGCACCAAGAATGCAGCATCAGCTGAAGAGCGTGCTTGTAAGTGCCATAAGGGGTCGCAGGGACCAGCGGAGTGGCATCCTCCAGGCAAACACCATGGCTCCAGTCGTATTCAGCGCACGTGCCGGCCGTCACAAGGCGTTGCCCGCCGGTTTCCGTGAACTCCTTGACCAAAGCCAGGCTGCCTTGCACCCAGCTCAGATTCTCCGGTGCCGTCCAGTACCGGCCGTGCTTGGTGTACCAGGCAAGATGGAGCAAATGAGAAGGTTTTATTTCGCGCACAAGCGCCTTCGTTTGTGCAGCGTCAAGGAGGCTGGCGTGATGCCACTGCACCGCGGGAGTACTTGGACGAGCCACCGACGAGACGGCATGAACTTCATAGCCCTTGGCATTCAATTGCGCCAGACAATATTGCCCGATAAAACCGCTCCCACCGGTAACAAGGACTTTCATCAAAATATCCGCAATGCCGGGACCGCGACAACGAACTGGCCACCCCATTCCCGGACGAACTCGTTGGACTTGACCACCTCATCGGCGATGTTCCAAGGCAGGATGACGACGTAGTCGGGCCGGCGCCCGCGCAGTTCCCTGGGCGCCAGAATCGGGATATGGCTGCCCGGCATGAACTTGCCCTGTTTGGACGCGGCGGCGTCACAGACAAACGACACCAGGTCAGGCTTGACGCCCGCATAGTTCATCAGCGTGTTGCCTTTGGCGGCGGCGCCGTAGGCAGCCACCGTCTTGCCCGCTTTGTTGGCCTCAACAAGAAATGCCAGCAGGTTGTTCTTTACTTTGTCCGCCTCGCGCTGGAAGCGTTGGTACACCGCAAGATCCTGCAGGCCGCTGGATATTTCCTCGGCAAGCACGCGCGCCACTGCGGCACCGTCGATGCGCGCATCGTCAGCGTGGCAACCGTAGACGCGAAGGCTGCCTCCGTGAGTTGGTATCTGTTCAACATCGCACACCCTCAGCCCGGTTTTTGCAAAAACCGCCCTGACCGACTGCAGGGACAAGTAGGAATAGTGCTCGTGATAGACCGTATCGAACTGGTTCAGGCGCATCAGGCTCATCAGGTGCGGAAACTCAAGCGTGATGGTCCCGCCCGGCTTCAACGCCGTTTTCATGCCCGCGGTGAAGTCGTTGATGTCGGGCACATGCGCATAAACGTTGTTGCCGATGATCAAGTCCGCCTGCTTACCCGACTTCTGGAGCTTGCCCGCAAAGTCTTGCCCGAAAAATTCGCGCGCCACGGGAACCCCGACCGCCTCGGCCGCTGCCGCAGTGCTGTCGGTCGGCTCGACACCCAGACAGGGGACACCGTTGGCGACGAAATTCTTGAGCAGGTAGCCGTCATTCGACGCCACCTCGATGACAAAGCTGTCAGAGCCAAGGCCAAGCCGCGCGGTGATCATCTCCACGTATGAACGGGCATGCTCGAGCCATGTGGTCGACACTGAAGAGAAGTAGGCGTAATCCTTCGTGAAAAGCTCGTCCGAACGCGAATAGTCTTCGGTCTGCACCAGCCAGCATGTCCCACAGACAAACAGTTTCAGCGGGAAGTACTTTTCAGGGGCCTGGAGGTCGGCCGCGCTCAAATAGGCGTTGGAAGGCGGCGCGAAGCCGAGATCCAGAAATACATGTTCGAGCGGAGCGCTGCAATGGCGGCAATTCATACGGTAATACCCTGAAAATTTTGATGGATGAGCGGATGTTTTCTGTCTCGGTCCGACACGTCAGTCACCGGCAAGGGCCACGGCACGCTCAATGCGGGGTCGTCAAAGCGCACGCCGCCCTCGGCTGAGGGGGTATAGCTTGCAGTGTGCAAGTAGAGCAACTCCGAATCCGGTTCGAGCACCTGGAACCCGTGCGCGCACCCTTCGGGAATGACAAGCATCAGCGCGTTGGCGGCCGACAGCTCTTGGGCATGCCATTGTAAGAAGGTCGGCGACCCCTTTCGCAGATCCAATGCCACATCCCAAACACGGCCCCTCAGGCAACGCACCATCTTCATTTCGGCGTAGGGCGCCTGTTGAAAATGCAGTCCTCGTATCGCTCCAACCGCGGCCGTGCGCGAATGGTTGATCTGCTCAATCCGGCGCCCATCGACGCTGTCGGCCAGCTCGCTTTCGCAAAACAGCCTGGCGAAGGCGCCTCGGCCGTCCTGAAAAGCCTTCGTTTCCGCGACAACAACACCCGCGATGGCAGTCGGAAGCAGTTTCACGCCGCCCCCGCCCAGTCGATATTTTTTGACGTCGCCGCCGCAACATAGGCCGCCAGCTGCTGCCGGCTGATCACTTCGCCTTTTTCCTGGTATGCGCGATACCAGTGGGCCGTTTGCCTGAGGCCCTCGTCCAGCCCCCAAACAGGTGTCCATGGGAGCAAGGTGCGCGCTTTGGTGCTATCCAGTTGAAGCAGCCCGGCCTCGTGCGGCTGGGGGGCATCCGTCAGATGCCAACGCAGCTCGCCCCAGCTTTGCGTCAATCGGGAGAGAACGGCCGAGACCGTTTGATTGCCGGATTCATCAGGCCCGAAATTCCACGCCCCAGCAAAGCCGGGCTGGCGTTCGAGCAAACGCTGGCCCAGGAGCAGATAACCCGACAGCGACTCCAGGACATGCTGCCACGGGCGAGTGGCGTGCGGTGAGCGGATTTCGACCGATTCACCGCGCGCACTGGCGCGCACCAGGTCCGGAATCAGGCGATCTTCCGACCAATCACCACCGCCGATCACGTTGCCCGCGCGGGCGGTCGCCAGCGCAGGGGAGCCCTGCGAGCTGAAATAGGATTTCCGATAGCTGGCCGCCACGAGTTCGGCACCCGCCTTCGACGCGGAATAAGGATCATGACCGCCAAGGGGATCGTTTTCCCGATAGCCCCATAGCCATTCCTGGTTCTCATAGCACTTGTCGGTCGTCACTGCCACGATCGCCTTAACACTCACCGTGTGACGGCACGCCTCTAGCACATGAGCGGTGCCCTGGACATTCGTTGCCCACGTGCCCAGGGGATCGGCATAAGAGCGGCGCACCAGCGGCTGTGCAGCCAGATGAAATACCACTTCGGGCTGAACTTGGGCCACCAAGTTCTCAACGGCGGCATAGTCCCGGATATCGAATTGATGTTCTCGGATACCCAGCTTGAGCAATTCCCAGTGGCTGGGTTGCGTATTTGGCGGCAAGGCCAAACCCACCACCTCAGCGCCCAGTTGCTGAAGCCATAAGGCCAGCCAGCTGCCTTTGAAACCGGTATGACCAGTCAGCAGCACCCTGCGTCCATTGAAAACGCCGCCAAAGGCCTTCATGTCCGGGCACTCCGGACGGCACGGCGTGACAAATCGGCCTTGGGCGGATTCAGATTTTCGAGAAGCACATGCACTTAATTGCTCGCTTTTAAAGTCATTTCAGCGCCACCAATTGCCAGAGCTCGCGATAGGCCTGGGTCATTTTTTCAAGGCTGAAGTTGTTCTCAATACGCTGGCGGGCGTCGGTACGGCGCTTTGTGTCATTTTCGCCTCCAAAACCGCTCCTGGCCTCCTCAATGGCGGACGCCAGCAAGCCAGGATTTTTCGGCGGCACAACCCACCCGGTATCACCCACAATTACCGCAGCATCTCCGACGTTCGTCACGATACAGGGCGTTCCGCACGCCATCGCCTCGGCCACCACGTTTGGAAAAGCCTCGCTTGCACTCGGCAGGATATGGAAATCCAAGGCATTCATCACAGCCGGTATGTCGCTACGGGAGCCGGCGAGGATCACGGAGCCGTTCAGATTGTACTTAGAGAGCAAACCGGACAAAACCCGATTCTTTGTAGTCAAACCACCGCCCACCAGCACGCAACGGACCGGCACTCCCTTGGCGGCCACCTCCGTGAGCGCCTGTAACAAATTGGGATGGTCCTTGTAGGGGTCCCAGCGAGCGACACAACCAAACAATACTTCTCCCTGAGCGACACCCCATTCCTCCCTGAGCTGCTGGCGCTTCGCCATGTCCGGCGCATATGCCCCCAAGTCAAACCCGTTCGGGATCACCTGGAACTTTGCTGGGTCATAGCCCATCCTTTTATGCTCCTTCGCCGCTTCAACCGAGCAGGTGGCGATAGCCACAGGAAGGGTGCCTGAGAGCCGGGCACAGAGCCAGGCGATCATCAAGGTGAAACGGCTGTTCAAGGCGGGGCTCAGGCTGGACGTCCGTATACCCCAGACAACACGCCGGCATCCCGCCAGCCTGGCGGCCAGGCCACCAATTAAATCGGCGTGATAAAGCCAAGTCTGCACCACGTCTGGCGACAGGCTGGCAATAAGACGAACCAGCCGGACAAACTCAAAGAAGCTCGCCAATTGAAAAAACCGCTTGAATCCGAAAGAGTACGGGACCAGGCCGTTAGCCCTGAGCGCATTCCCGTAAAAGCCCTCACCCTTGAGCGATATGACGGAATACTCCACCCCTTCTTTCCTGTCGGCAACCAGACGGCACAGCACCGCTTCAGCGCCGCCTTGGTCCAGAGAGGTAATGATGTGCAGTATTTTCAATTGGGGAACGATAAACAACGTGCTGGCAGGTCTGGACTTACCAGTTAAACGGAACCGGGCAATGGTGATGTCGAGCTTATCTGCTTAACAACTCCGGCGGCAAGAGCCCGCGCACGCCCCACACTTACAGCAAACGGCTGAACTGCCCATTACTGCCCTCGAGATCGGCCCATGTACCCGACTCGACGATTTCGCCCTTATCAAGCACATAGATGTAATCGGCCATGCGCACTGAAGACAGGCGGTGCGAAATCACAATCATGGTCACCTTGCCTTTGAGCAATTCTAGTGCCCGGGTAACGGCTGCATCGGTTTCGGCATCCAGCGCACTGGCGGCTTCGTCAAGCACCAGCAGGCCGGGATCGCCGAGCAGCGCCCTGGCCAATCCCAGGCGTTGCCGCTCGCCGCCCGACAGTCGGCCTCCCCGGTCGCCGACCATGGTGTCGAGCCCCTGCGGCAACTGGGAAATAAAACCATCCGCCGCGGCCAAGGCGGCCGCGGCCATGACGGCATCGTCGGAATGATGCGGTTGGCTCCACAGAATGTTGCCGCGAATGGTGCTGTTGTACAGCATGGTTTCCTGACCCATGTAGCCGATACGCCGGCGCAAGCCATGCAAGGGCAGCTGATGAATATCTGCGCCACTGACATGAATTGATCCCTTCGATATCGGAACCAGTCCAAGCATCGCGTCGACCAGTGTCGATTTGCCCGCCCCCGAACGCCCCACCAACGCGATGCAGGCGCCCGCGGGTATTGCCAGGGAGAGGCTCGATATGACCTGCACGTCACCATGGCTGACGGCAATGTTCTGCAATGACAAGGCCAGGGGCCCGCTGGCCAGGGCGTCCGGCAACGGCCCCTCGCTGGAAATTTCGGCCTCCGCTTCAATCGTGTCCGCAATCTCGTTCAGGTTGGCGACAGCAGGCAAGCTGCTGGTGAGGGACTGCAGGCTTTGCTGCAAGCCGGTCAGCTTGGGTATCAGGCGGACAAAGATCGCGAGGATGACCAGTATCACGGCGGCATCGATGTTGAGGACGCTGCGGCTGATGACCAAGATGCTGGCGACCATCGTGGCCGCACCAAAATCGAAAATGCCTTTAACGATCTGCGCATCAAACCCGTTTGCCAGCGTATGCTTGCGCAAGCGCTTGATGATCCCGCCCAAGACACGCAAGGCCTCGTTTTCGGTGGCGGTCGCCTTGAGCAGTTTCGCGCTACCGACAAACTCGCCGGTCTTGACCTGCAACTCGGCATTTTCATGGCTGATGCCGGCCCCGATGCGGTAAGCGCGCTGGATTAACGGCCGTGTAATCAGAAACAGAAATGCGCCTCCAGCGATAACGCCCAGGGTCGTCAAACCGGACAGCATGGCGGCCAGGGCCATGTATATCGCGCTGTGCAGCAGGCCCGTGAGGAGCAGGCCGGTCTGGTAAAAGGCGCCGCCCAGCCTCTGTGTTTCGGTGACCACCGAGTTGATCAAATCACCGTTGCGTGTCTTGAGAAACAGGCCCCACTTTGCCCGGAAGATGCCATTGAGCAGGCGCTTTTGCCACCGGCTCACATAACTGGTTTGCAGGGAAATTCCCATATAGGCCTGGGCCAGGAAAACCACCGTGCTGAAGAAAAGGCAGACAAGTATCAATGCGGCAATCGCTGGCACCGATACGCCAAACCCCAACCAACCCAGCACCCCAAGCACCGTCCGGCTCACCACGCCGCCGACACCGCTGCCGCCTTCGCCGATACCGATGGCGGCAAGCAGCGGAACCACGCTCGCAAGCGTCATCCCTTCCAGCAGGCCCGTTAGCGCCAGCAAACACAGGTACAGCGCGTACCGGGTACCGACCACCGACCAGATGTCGGAAAACAGGCGACGAAAAGCCAGAACATCAATCATCAATCGGTCCGGCTAGCAAGACGCAGCGCCGCACTGGAACTCGTGGTGAGACAGCGCGCTGTCGGCGGCGCAGGCAGGACGGGGCCCGCGCACTCCGGCAGCTTCAGCGAAACAGGAATCAGGAAAGCGCTCAAGACTTGGCATTAAAAAGTCCGGCGGCAAGCGCCAAACGGGCAGGATTGAGAAGTGGCGCCGTGGCGATGATGACCCAGGATTGTAGCCGCCGTGGAGTCCCCTCACGGCTTTGATCCCAGCCGGACGGCCCTGCGCGCCAAAACCCGGTCCACCGCGCCCGCCAGGGCCAAACCCACCACAGCGGTCAAAAAACCGTAGCGCATCCTATGCAGTGTCCCCAAGTTTGGGACCAAGTAAACGTGAATGACCATCAACAGGGTGAGAAAGCCCAACACAAACCAGAACTCCGGTTTTCTGCGGAAAGCCCACATGGCCACGGACAATAGCGGCAGGCATGCGTAAACAGCCAGCATTTCTGCGCTGACCACCCTGCGCATCAGGGTATTGGCAGCGACGCTGCCGTCCGCCATCCACTGAGCAGGAAAAGGCGCCAGAAAGCCGATTTGCAACGCCCGCGGCAAATACCCCACAAGATTGCAGACGGTACCGGGCACAAAATCGGTATCCATATTGCTCTTCGCGTTTTTATAGCTATTGCCGGAAATAGTGAAGTCGCGCATGGCGGCGACAGTGCTGGAGAGCTTGTCTACGGTCGCATTTACACCCCGTTCCAGCACGCAATGTCCTGACATGTAGGGCATGACGGTTTCGCGCGCGATCACGTCGCCCTTCCAGCTCTCGACCCTGTAGTCCGAGGGCTTCACGAGCAACACCGACAGGGGAATCATCACAAATACAAAAGCGGCAAGAACAATGCGCATGCCCTGCAGTACACCCAAGCGCCACCAGAATGCCGCGAGCAACAGCCCCGACACGCTGACGACCATAGCGACCGCCTGCATCATGATCATGATGTGCGGCCGCACCAGCCACACCAGAAACAAGCCCAGCACCGACGGAAGAACCAGCGCGGCAAACGACGCCGGCCTTGCGGACGCCCAGAAACCCGGGCGGAAGGCCTGCATCCAGCCGAGCGCGCACAGCAGCATGCCCAGGGCAAAAATGCCATCCTTGTGGATTTGGGCGTACCAGCTCGCGGCAGATGGAAACAGCAGGAAAGGGAGGGCGGCAACCACCGCAGCCCGCCTGTTTGCCGAAATAAGGCACACGATCAGGTAAATCGTTATGCCCCCGGCCGCGTGCACCAGGGCATTCATGGGTACGAGCATATAAGGCTCGGGCGTCAGGAACACATACAAAGCTGCGGCGATGCCGGTTGGGGCGTTGCCTGCCGGGCGAAGCTCCCAAACAGACCAGCCCTCTTTTTGAATGCGTGCGGCCAGATCGACGGCCGTCAGGTTCATGCCTGCCGAATCGCCGCCGACAAGCATGCCGTGACCGGCGTGCAGCTGCGGCAGATAGTGAGGCAACAGAACCAGTTGCACCATCAGCGCGACGGCGCAGGTGCCGAGAAATGCCATCGCAAACAGCACCCATGTCTTGCGTTCACGCCATGGACTTGCCAGGGTAGCCGGCGTTGCAATGTTGTTGGTTTTCATCCTGATCCTGAAGCCTCGGAGCTTTTTGCAAAAACGTATGCGAGTCGCGACGCGGCACAGCCTTTTCCCAATTGTCTCCACCTTTTTGATGCCGCCCAATAGCCCGGCCAACCGGAGTTCCTTGAACTATTGACGCCCGAAAGAGCGGTGGCCACTCTCAGCAGAGGCCGGACAACCTGACGGGCAGAAGCGGTCAACGACGGCTGGCCAATCGGCGGCGGAGGTATCCGGGAACCGTCCGGATTTGCTTCCAGACGACAAGCGCCGCGGCGAATACACCCATCAAAGGCCCTCCGACAGCTGCACATGCCCGGTATACCGCAGCAATCAGGCCGCCCACGCCCAGCAGCAGGTTAAACCGGTCAACATAGTCCTGTTCTTTAACGCGCCTGAGATTACTTTTCGGAACCTCGTAGTAATAGAAACGCACGCCGGGAACATGAATGAAGGGACCCAACATTGACGCGGCCAGCATGAGGGGCAGGTCCGGCCACCAGGCGCAATATGAGTAAGGCGCCCGCTTTATGGCCTGCGTTCGCCACAGACCGTAGAAGTAATAACACTGCAAGGGAGCCAGTTTGCGCAGCCTGTCCATGACTTCCAAGCCAGCTGTCTGGAAATCAAAAGGTATGACCGCTCCCACCTTGTCTGTCGGGGTGACCGTGTTGACGTCCCCAAAAGCCATGATGGCCTGCGACTGCATATCCAGCGCCTGCGCGAGTTTTGCGATGAAATCGGCATCCCAGTTGTCGTCGCAGGCCGCCCACATGAAATACTCGCCTCTCGCCTGGGCAAGCACGTAGTGGAAATTGTCATACGCACGCAGGCTCTTTTCATGGCGAAAATAGCGCACCCGGCTGTCGCCGGCCGCCGTCGCGAGTAGTATTTCCGTGGATCCGTCGGACGAGCCGTTGTCGGAAACGATCAGTTCGAAATCAGCCTCAGTCTGGCTCAGAAGCGTGCGCAATGCTTCGCGAACAAACGCGGCACCGTTATAAACAGGCATCCCGATGCTCACTCGAGGGATCTTCGATTCACTCCCGGGATCCTGCAATGGCAGCGCGCTATTCATACATCGGCCCAGTGTGCTCAGCTTTCGGAAATAGGCGGTTGCTCAAACGCCATGCCTCAAATCGCATCAAGCGACTCGCTGTAAATACCCGTCGGGCGCGTTGGTCATGATCAATTTGTTTTCCACCTGCTTGTCGACGGCGAAAACCATCGCCTGGCCGTACAGGTCCTTGCTGCTGCCGTCTTTCAGGCGGCGCATGTATTCCCAGACTGCAGTTTTGGGACTATTGCCCTTGGCCCAGGGCTTGCCGGCGCTAATCTCTGGAGGAAGGTCTTCGACCACGGTGTCAAAGACACAGCAATAGCTCCCAACGCTTGTCAGGGGCGCATACGCCTCCAACTCCGCCAGCACATGGTCATGGGCATGGTTGGAATCCAGGCAAATCATGACTCTTTTGTACCCCTTGGCGAATTCCCGCACCTGCGCGACGACTTCGGCGGAGGTGGACGGGCCTTCGATCATTTCAATGAGATGAGACATCGGGTGGGCTTCGATCAGAGCACGATTGTGAGCACGTATGTCAATGTCTATACCCAAAACCCGACGCCCCGATGCCCGGGGATCCAGGGTCGTACCGGCCTCAACGGCCTCACAGTAATCAATCTGCGCAAGCATCGAGGCGCTCATGATGAGTGAGCCGCCGTGAGCGATTCCTGTTTCGATGATGAGGTCCGGCTTCACCTTCCAGATCAACTCCTGCGTCGCGATGATGTCCATGGGCATCTGGATGATCGGACGGCCGAGGATCGAGAAGTTGTACATGTAGTACTGCAGGAAGGACTTGGTATGGAACTCCTTTGAGAGACGGTGCCAATCCGTATCTCGCGCATACGAGTCAATATTCGAGAGCTTCATCGCCTCAAACTCAGCAATAGGGTCGACAGACTTCTTGATGCTCACAAATCATCTCCAGCGTTGTAACGGACACCGCACGCAGTGAGGAATCCGCCGAGAGTATCGAGTAAATTATTGGGTCGAAACCCGAACTCTGCTTGAGCCCGGGAAATATCGACCGCAGGGAAAATTCGCGTCAGGCCGCCATCCGGATAATCCACGGAAAATCCCGTCGCTTTGCAGATCTTCTCGAACAACTCTCTGTGGCTGACTATGCGTCCGCTGGCGACATTATAAAGACGCGCCAACCCGCGAAGGCTGATGGCCTCAAGCAGGGGCGCGACCTCGCCTATTGCCACATAGTCTTTGCCCGAGTCCGGCGATTCGTTCACGGTAACACTGGAATGCAGGCGCAGATCGTCCATCACGGAGCCCAAAAAGGTATCCACGCTGATACCGGCACCGTAGACATTCGACAGCCTCGCGACCCGCACCGCGGGATTAGGCAAAGCCAGGCACAAGGACTCCCCCATCAGTTTGCTCAGGTTGTAAAGGCTGTCCGGACCGGGCGCCACGACGATGGACGCGTTTTCATCCGCGGGCTTATCACGGCCGAGGCTGGAATAAACGCGGGTGCTGGAGAGATAGAGCCAGGAGTCAAACCGGCATTTCTGTAGCATTTCGGCCAGCAGGCAAACGTGCGCCTCCACGGTATCGAAGGGGCGCTTGCGAAAGTCTCCCGTCAAGCCTATGGCATAAATGACATGGCCGAGGTCGGTGTCAAAAATGCCGTCCAGGCTCCTGGCGGGCACATCAACGACATGCCCCTGGCCGCACAAATGCCTTACCAGGTGAGTTCCGACAAAGCCGCCGCCGCCAAGGACAGTGAACTTCACTCCCGCCATCCGATGAGTTTTAAAGGGTTACCCGCCTGGATGCTGTAAGCGGCGACCTCACCGCGCACCAGGCTCATGGCGCCGATGACACAGCCTCTGCGCAACACGGCGCCATCGAGCAATACGCAGCCGGCGCCAATCCACACGTCGTCTTCAACGATGATGCCGCCTTTGCCGGCGCGAAAACCCTGATCCCGAATGAGGAGTTCGCGCTTGCCAAACTCGTGATTGACGGGGGCAAACACGCAGTTGGCAGCGATCGCGACGGAGTCACCGATGCTGACGCCGTTGCCGCTGTAGAAGACGCATCCGGAATTGATGACCGAGTTGCGCCCAACGACAATATTGCCGGTACCACCGGCCGGCTTGATTTTCACGAAGCTGTCTATGACCGAGTGAGCCCCCACGGTGATCAGCGTGCCACGAACGGAGTCTTCAATATCCGCAAGCTGCGATACGCGGGCACTCGGGTCAATCACAATCGTCATAAAAAATCCTCACGCGGCCCGCGGCCTACTTCCAGATTTTCCACGGGGCGGAGCCGCTGCTCCAGAGCTCTTCAAGAAGAGTCTTGTCACGCAAGGTGTCCATCGGCTGCCAGAACCCTTCGTGTTTATAGGCGGACAGCTGGCCTTCCCTGGCGAGCCGCTCAAGCGGTTCGCGCTCCCAGGTTGTGCTGCTGTCGGCAATGTAGTCAAGCACCTTGGGCGACAACACAAAATAGCCGCCATTGATGGACGCGCCATCACCTTGCGGCTTCTCCTGGAATCCGGTGATTTTTCCGTTCTTGATATCAAGCGCCCCGAAGCGACCGGGGGGCTGGACGGACGTCACCGTCGCCAGCGTGCCCTGCGACTTGTGGAACTTGATGAGCTTGCCGATGTCCACGTTGGCAACGCCGTCGCCATAGGTAAAGCAGAAATCCTCATTGCCCAGGTAGGCGGCGACGCGCTTCATCCGCCCGCCGGTCATGGTGTCCTGGCCGGTGTCCACCAGGGTCACCTTCCAGGGTTCGGCGCTGGCCTGGTGCACTTCCATCTTGTTGTTGGCCATGTCGAACGTGACGTCCGACATGTGCAGGAAGTAGTTCGCAAAATACTCCTTGATCAGGTAACCCTTGTAGCCCAGGCAGACGACGAAGTCATTGACGCCATAGGCCGAGTAGGTTTTCATGATGTGCCAGAGGATAGGCATCCCGCCGATCTCCACCATGGGCTTTGGCTTCAGGACGGTTTCTTCGCTCAGGCGCGTCCCCAGCCCACCCGCAAGAATGACTGCTTTCATCGATTTTTCCTATTCTGTGGAATTCATTTTTTCAGGGGCAGACCTAGCTGCGCGGCCAAGGCCGCTCCGTAGTACTTGCCATTTTCGACCATCGGAAAGTACGGCACCAGCGAATTGAGGTATGACAGCAGAAAGCGGTTCAGATGGCCCTTGCGATCGGGAATTTTATCGAAGTCACGGTCCACGAGGATTTTCCGCAGGACCGCGGGCAATTCCTGCACGGAGCCCACGCGGTAAAAGAGCCCGCAATGGGTAAAGAAGGATCGCCCAAGGATGACCGTCGGCTTGTCGAGCGCGACACCTTCGAATCCAACCGTCCCGCTGATGGCGATGACGGCCTCCACGCGATTGATGATTTCTTTTGAAGGCGCATCGCAGAAGCGCACGTTGTAGAGGCCGGCCAGGTGCCGGTATTGCCAGGCGGGCCTGGCGCCCCGGCCCCAGGGGTGCTCTTTCACAATCAGCGTATAGCCCAGGGGAAGAGACTTGGAGATGTTCTCGGCCAGGGCGATCTGGTTGGCGTAGAAGATGCCCTGGCTCAGGGTGGACTGCTCCGGCTGGTACTGGAATGCAAAGAAAATGCTGTGGGCGGGTATGCCCTGGGCATCGCGCGGCCCAAACATGTTCCGCGCGGAAAACTTTCTCCAGACGCGCAACAGGTTTGCCTTGGCCTTTTGCACCGGCGCAATTTTGATGTATTCCACCTCGGGGTCGCGCCGCGAATTCCTGGCGAGATAGGAAAACAAGCCGTACACATTCGGAGACAGCGCGCTGAAACCGGCGTTGCGCTCCCTGTTTTTCTGGGTGAAAGGCGTTTTGTTCTGGAATGCCTTCACGGATTGTGCGAAGGCGTCCACCCTCGAAATCTCTGCCTCCGAGAGGTCCCGTTCCAGAGTGCGGTGATATTCCGCAATCATCCTTTCGGACTCCATGAACTCATTGTTCGAGAAGTAGCCGCCCTCGGCTCCGCGCTCCAGGAGCCAGGCCGGCGTAATGGCAAAGACCTTGACGCCGAGATGCTGCGCCACCTGGAAGACCACATGGGAGAACAGGGTATCCGCCGTCTGGCACACCACAGCCTGCACGCCCTGGTCATTGAAAAGATACTCCAGAAACGTCACGATATTGACGAGAAGCCGCATGACATACTCGGGCGGCTCGCTGCGCTGTCCCGCGCTTCCGAGCAGCAGCGAATAGTCTGTAAACACCCGCTCGCTTGCCAGCACCGCGGACCAGTTGACCTCGCGGTATTCGTTGCGCAATCTGTCCACCTCGTCGCCGGTGCGCGAGCTGCGGTGAACCCAGTCTTCAAAGGTGAAGATGGACGCCTCGGGCCACCCCTGGGCAACAAGCAGGCTCCGCTCCGAATTGAGCCAGGGAACGAAAAGGCATTCAGCCTCAACGCTTGAATCGCGAAGCCCATGCGCCATGGCTGCGTAGAAGTCCAGGATCGCCTTGCCGCCCTGGTTCCCGATAAAAGCTATTTTCATGGTCGCCGCGCCATCTCCGCCGCCGCCGGCAGGCCGCGGCCGTTCACGCGCTGTGCCTGTAGTCAAGTGCGACCAGTTCCCGGGCGATACGGTCGCCCGCATCGCCCTTGCCATAGCGGGAGTCCGCCGGGTAGCGCCCGTGCCCAATCTGGTTGCGCAATTTCTCAGCGATGTCCTTGGCGTCATAGGTGGCAAACACGGCGTTGTGGCCATGTTCCCGCCCTTGCTGGCGGTCGCCGACGATCACCGATGGAACCCCCAGAAACGAGCACTCCCGGATGAAGGAGGAAGAGTTTCCAACGCAGCAGACGGCGTTGTTGAGCACCCGGGCATAGTCCTCCGGGGAAAAGTTCTTGTAGTAGTAAATGGGCTCCTGCATGTTGAGCTCACGGAAATGGCGAATGCCTTTGGAGACATCGTCGCTTCCGGCGTCGACATTGGGCCACATGACGACCTTCTGGAGGTCTCTGATCGCCTTCAGGGCGTGAAGGGTCTCGCTGACCTGCTCAAAGCCGCGGCCATAGCTGGTCGTCACCGGGTGCTGCACCATGAGCACATACGGTTTCGACCAGTCGGTGGGCTTGCCCACCCCCAGGTACTGCGCCATGGCTTCATTGCTGATGGACAGGTCTTCATGAACGAGGACATCCATGGAAGGGCATCCGTAGTTGTAGACGTAGCGTGGGTTCTCACCCATCTCGATGACGCGAGTCTTCGAGTCTTCGGAAGACACAAAGTGAATATCGGCCAGTTTGGTGATCGCGTGACGCACCCGGTCATCGATATTTCCGCTGACTTCACCGCCTTGAAGGTGAACCAGGGGGATATTCAGATAGGTGGCGGCAATTGCCGTTGCCATCGTCTCAAACCTGTCCGCCACCGTCACGACCATGTCCGGCGCGAGATCTTCAAAAGCAGTGGAGAGCTCCACAATCCCCAGTCCGGTCGATTTGGCCTGGGTGACGAGCGTTTCACCCTCAATGACGTAGTGAATCGATCGAACCGGCGTAAAACCGTCTTTCTTGATGACGTTAATCGCCTTGCCGAAGCGCTCAAGAAGCGTCGACGCGCCCACCACAAGCTGCAGCTCCAGCTCCGGGTGCGCCTGTATGGCCTTCATGAGGTATTTGACCCGTCCATAATTGGCCCGGCTCGCCACCACCACGCATATTTTCTTCATCGGATATCTCGTTCTTTGTAAATCCGCGGCCAAAACGGGGCGTTCAGCCGTCAGAGCGCTGATCGCGGCTGTAACGGACCGGCCGCACCGCCATAACGGAACCTACGCAAGGTCATCCGGCGTGAGGAAATCCCAGCGCTTTTTGGCCCTGCCCAGCTTGCGGCCAATGACTTCCGCCATTTTAGCGACCGGTAGCCCCCCATCCGTGGGCTTTTTGCCTTCAATATCCTCGAACTGTAAGACGTCCCCGACTTGCATGTCACGGTTGACCGCTAGGGCCTTGCCGAACATGCGGCGCAATTCCCCCTTGCCTTCGTCGACCACCTTGTCGGGCCCATTGCCGCGCGCAGCCTCGAGAAAGCGTGTGCCTTTGACCAGCTCCGCAAACTCGTCAATGGTCAGCGACGCTTTGGCATCCGGCCCGAACATGCGCCTGTCGAAGGTGATGTGGGCTTCCAGGATGACGGCGCCCAGCGCGGCGGCTCCCAACGGGGCATAGATGGTTCCCGAATGATCCGACAGGCCGACCGGGCAACCGTAACGCTCGCGCAAGCGTGAAATCCAAGAAAGGCCGATGTCAGCGGGCGCTGTGGGGTACTTCGTGGTGCATTGCAGCACGGCGACGGGTACGTTGCGCTCACGCAAAAAGGCAACCGCCGCATCAATTTCTTCCAGCGCACCCAGGCCCGTCGACAAAATGATCTCTTTGCCGGTACGAGCCAGCCGCTCCAGAAGCACGGGGTTGGCCAGATCCCCGGAGCCAACCTTGTAGCGCCGCACCCCAATGCTTTCCAGCAGATCGACTGCGGCGTTGGAAAACGGTGTGGCCAAAAACTCCACGCCCGCCGCTTCGCAACGGCGCTTCAGGTCGGCCCATTGCTCAAGCGACAGCTCCATCCGCTTCCAGTAATCGAAGCGGGTGGCGTCCACTGAAGAAAAGCGCACGCGAAACGGCTCCAGCGCGCTGCTTTCCGCCTCGGCGATGTGGACCTGAAACTTGACGGCATCCACACCGGCGCCGGCGGCGGCATCCACCATCGAGTGCAATATGCCCACGCTGCCGTCGTGCGCCTGGGCGATCTCGGCAATGATGAAAGTGCGCCCACCGGACTCATAGTCAGCCAGCTTCATGTTGTTTCCCCCGTACCCTGTAAATCCCGGGCCAGCTTGCCCACGATGAAGTTTTCCGTTTTGGCCATGGCCGTAAAGGTGGCGCCGCCTATGTGAGGCGTCACAATAATATTGCGCCGGGCGGCTGCGGCATTCCACTGCCGAAGCCTATGGTCCCCGGTCTCATGGTTCAACACGTCGACGGCGGCACCTTCCAGCGCGTCCGATTCAATGGCCTTCAACAATGCTTCCTCGTCCACCAGTTCGCCGCGCGCGGTATTGACGAGGTAACGCCCGCGCAGGGCGGCTATCTCGGCCGCACCCAGGATGGGGGCGGCCCCGTTGAGGTAGGAGGCGCAGACAATGACGATGCGGTTCGCCTCGATCAGCTGCCGCACGCCGGACAGGCGCTGCCAGCCCGGCTCCGCCTTGACCTCTTTTGTGTCGAAATAGCTGACATGCGCGCCAAAAGCTTCGCAATAGCTTGCGACACGAAAGCCCACGCGCCCAAGGCCGACGATGCCGACCCGCTGGCCGTACAGTTCTTCGCCGCGAAACAGGTCACGGTCCCAGCCGCCGGCGTCCACATGCGAAAACGCGCCACGGTAACGGCGCAACAGCGCCAATACCAGGCCGAAGGTATGTTCCGGCGTTGCCCGGATGGTTTCCAGGAAAGCCTGTTCTCCTCTCAAACTGACAATCCGGATGCCGCGCGCGGCCAGTTCGGGCTCGTCCATGTGGGCGTGTCCCGTGGTCGGGCTGCACAGGTAACGCAAGGCAGGCGCCTGCGCCAGGAACGCAGCATCGATCCGGTGGGCCAGGCGCACAAACAGCACCTGCACCGGTTTCAGGAATTCCCGCAAATCACCGCCATCAAAAGCGGCGACATCATGGCCCATGGCCCGCAGCCGCTCGATGGCGGAAGGATCAAACCGGTCGGGCTCGAGCAGGCCTATTTGCACATGACCGCCCGCAACAAAATAAGGTCATCCGGCGCATCGACATCGATGGAGTCGAGCTTGCTCATCTCAAGCAGGACCGGGCGGTCGCAGACCAGGGAGCCGGTCGCCTTGAGGTAGGGCGTGCGCGTGACGTACAGCGCGCCGTTGCGAACCATGGCCGGGCCATGTTCCTGCCGCCGCACCCCCTTGTTGTGCAGGGGGCTGCGCGGCAGCAGCGTGCCGTCGACCTGCGGGTCGTACATGACGAGCTCGTTGATGTACTCCTCCTGATAACACGAGATCAGGGAGTCCGAGGTGCCGGCTTCCATGCGCGCCACGGCTGCAGCAATGACAGCCGTATTCCGGACGGGGCTGGTGGGCTGGAGCAGCATGACCGCATCATAGGCACCGTCTTGCGGCTCAAGCGCATCGAGCGCGTGCAGCACATAAGCCAGCGCCTTGGCCGTGTCGGTGGCGGCGGCGGCAGGCCGAAGGAAGGGCACGTCGGCGCCCAGCGACCTCGCGCAATCGGCGATTTCCTGGTCGTCCGTCGAGACGATGCACCTTGCCAGGGTACCGCCGGCAAGAAGCTGCCGGCCGGTTTCAATCGAATAGGCGATCAGCGGCTTGCCGCACACGTCAGCCAGGTTTTTGCGGGGAATTCCTTTGGAGCCCCCGCGGGCGGGAACGATTCCCAGTATGCGCATTTATGGCTTTCCCGAATCGAAAACAGGCCGCCACAGGCGCGCCAGAAAGCGGCGGCATGGCGGGTACGTTGAAATAGATGCGACAGTCTCCATCGTTTCAGGATTCCGGGTAACCGGCAATCTTTTGGGCCAAAGGTATCAGGGCCGCCGCCTCTGCCAGCGTGACAAGGCCCGCAGCACGTTCGCCGGCCAAAAAAGCCTTGTTCTGATGGTAAACACCGGGCTTGAAGCGGCTGTCCATCTCATCATCCAGCACCAGGGGCTCAAGGTCAAACCGCCCTTTTCGCATCACCGACAGCTTCTCCATCGGCCGGAACACATAGCGGGTTGACGGGGTCATCCACTCAAAACCCCAGCGCCCGGGCGCGCCCCAGTTGGCATGGTAGGCAAACGGCACGTCCGCCGTCGTGGTGCCGGACCCCACAAAGACGCTGCCCGCCGGATGCCATGGCAGCCCGCCGGAACGCTGGAAATGGCTGCGTTGCATGTCGGGCAGGCCAACGGGATGAAACGCCGTATCAATCACATGCATGCTGTTGGCCAGAAGCCAGCGGGCGCTGACCTCGGAGGGGGCGTTCGGTCCCTGCGCCGGCATGGCCTCGTTGAATTCAAACAGGACGCTTTCGATGCTTTCTCCCGCGGCGCGTATATGCGCCAGGGCGCCCCGCACCGAGGCATAAAACCGCCGGTTGTAGGCGACATGGATTTCCGCGCCTGTCTCAGCGGCGCAAGACAGCAGCAAAGCGCATTCGCGCTGGTCCAGGGCCGCGGGCTTTTCGACCAAAAGATGCTTGACGCCGGCTTTCATGACCTCGATGGCAATCGGTGCCAGGGTTTCGACCGGTGAGGCAATAATCACGTGCGTGGGACGTACCGCCGCCAGGGTGGCCTGAAGCTGGTCACGCCGGACAACGGCTCCGCCAACATCTCTCTCGACGGCACGGGGCCGGGAGCCGGGCGCCCACCCCGTGAGCGAATCGGGCGACAGCGCCGCAAGCGCCTGCAGATGCGCCGCGCCCATCTTGCCCACGCCGATAACCAGACAATGAATCGCCATTCCAGCGGCCTTTATGTGTATTGATACGGTGGGCGTGCGCCACCGGCTTGCAAAATTCGGTCAAGGAGATCATGCGTCTTCAGGGCCTGTGCCAGGCCCGGCAACTCAATCAGGCCCAAAGCCCAGTCATGGGTAATCGCATCCATGGCGGGGACATTGACCGGCCCCTCCTCCTCCACCACGTAATCAGCGCCATAGCGGTAGTTCGGCAGAACACTGTCCGGCTTGCGCGAGCTGATTTTCCACCGCATGTCGGTATAGTCCACCTGCGCAAGAAAATTCGCGCCGCGAACGCTCATCAGCACATTCGCGCTGCTGCCGGCCTCCAGGCTTGCGAGGAGGCGCGCCCTGCGTCCGCTCAAGACAAAGTCACCGCCAAAATCGGTAAAGATGGCGCCGCGGCCGCTGGCCACCAGCGTCTTTGACAGCTCGGACCAGGTGACATCAGGAACCTCGTCTCCGGACAACGCCAGGAAGGTATCCAGGTAATGAATACCCATGCAGCCCAAGCCCACGGCGCCGCCATTCAACGTGACCGTGAACTTTTCCTCCAATGCACAACGCTCGGCAAGTCTATGCAGATGTGGCCAGTGCCGCCTCACAAAATTGACCTGCGTACTGCCCGCCACCCCGCGCTCTTCTGCGATGGCCTGAAAAGCGCGAACTTCTTCGGGGTCGGCCGACATGGGTTTTTCCACCAGAATACGGGCGGCTTTTCCGGAACTCAAAAACCGCTGGAAATTCGCCAGCCGGCTGACGGTGGTTTCCGCGAATACGGCGACATCAAAATCGCCGGACGGAATCTCCCTTGGAAATTTCACCCGGTCTGCGGGAAGGCCCGCGGCAAGCAGCTCCTTCCTGACCGTTTCCTCGAGGCCGTCATTCACGTCATAGGCCGACACGAGAAATCCCGCGCGGACCAGCCCCTTCAGGTGGCGCCGGCCCATCATCCCGAGCGCAGATAAAAATGCAGTTTTCATTGGTAGGTCTTCATCACTTAAGGCGAGCTTGCGCGCGCGGCCGCCCTGCGTCATTCATGCCGGCAAGTTTCAACATATTCAATGCGCTTTCTGTCCGTCGAGAAACGAGCGCGCCCACAATTCAAGATTGAGCCACTGCCACAGGAAGAAAGAATTTTCCTGTTTGCCCGAAAGATAGGCTTGATAGGCATGGGAAGCCTTGTCGGCATCCACCCAGCCTCGAGCGCGAAAGCTTTCAGAGGCAAGAATATTCTCCATCAGGCTCCGCCACCCTCCGGCCAGCCATTCTCGCTGCGGTGACTGAACGGAGCGTTTGGCGGCAAATGCGACCGACGCCGAAACGTGCCGGGCGAGCATCTTGCGAAACAGGAGCTTGCTCCCTTGGGCGCCAAACAGGAATTTTTCCGGAATGCCAAACCCAAACTCAACCAGGCGATGGTCCAGAAACGGGACGCGCAATTCGCGGGAATGGGCCATCGATACACGGTCATTGAATCGCAGGCCTCGTGGAATCTTGGCGCGAAGCAAGTCGTCGGCGGCCGCCCGGCGCACAGGGCTCGCGAAATCCGGATCGGCCGGTTTCAGGTACGCATTGCTCCTTTGCAGCTGTTCAGTCATCGCCTCGGGGCACAAGCCGTCCGTGCCGTCAATGGAAGCTCCATCCCGGACAACTCGCGGGGGTTCGCCCCAAAACAGCTGAAAATCGCGCGCCGCCCGCTCACGCTCCGCGCCTACGGGGGCATTGGCCACGTGGAGCTGGTGGTATCGCTTGTAACCCAAAAACACTTCGTCCACACCGTTGCCGTCAAGCAGAACCGTCACATCCTGCTGGCGCGCCAATTCGTACAGGGCGTTGTATCCGCAAACGGTCACTCCGCCGAACGGCTCAGCTTGCGAGCGCACCGTTGACGAGAGATAGCCATCAATTTGCGGCAGGTCGAGATTCGCGACATGAAGAGTTCCACCCTCGGCAATCTCCCTGACCCACGGAAGCTCACTGTACCCCTCGTAGTCCTGGGTAAAAAGATGCGCATGCCCCAGCTCGGCCAGGGTGGCCCGAACCAGCATGGAGGAATCAACGCCGCCCGATACGTTGAGCCCGACGGCCACATCCGCCACCAGGTTCGAATGCACCGCCTGCATGACCAGTTGCTCCGTGCGCTCCAGCAGTTCGCCTTCCGATGCGCCGGACAGGTCGGGCACATGGTCGGCAAGGCGGTACCAGCGCCGCCGCTGTTCCACGCCGGTGCGCAGGTCAATCTCCGTCAGCGTTCCGGCCTCAAGCGCTTCAACGCCGGCAAAAAAAGTTTGCACGCCGTGGTCATACAGGCCGTGCTGCAGGTAAGTCAGAATCGTCGAATTGTCGGCCTGGGCCCGCGGCAAAAACCGCAGCAGCGGCGGTATTTCGCTCGCGAAAACCCGCATTGATCCTTGCTTGACCTGGTAGATGGGCTTGATCCCGAAGCGGTCCCGCACCACGGTCAGCGTGTGCAGCTGCGCATCGTGCATCACAAACACAAACATGCCCACCAGCTTGTCCAGGCAGGCGCTACCCCATAAACTCCAGGCCGCCAGCAACACCTCGGTATCGCTGCGGGTTCGCCATGGCCAGCGATCACCGATCTCCTCGCGCAATTCACGGTAGTTGTAGATTTCTCCGTTGTAGACCAGCGCCCAACGTCCGCATGCCGAGACGAAGGGTTGGTTGGCGCCATCCGAGGTATCGATGATCTTCAGCCTGGCATGCGCCAAGTGCACGCGACGATCCTCGCGCCACAACGCGGCCTGTGCTTCAGGGCCGCGATGGTGCAGGTCGGCCAGCGCCGCCGTCAGCGGCGCCTCGGCCAGACCGGCCGGATCCCAGGCGGCGATCACTCCACACACTATCGTTCCTCGACGAGAAATTCGCCCTGGCGCCAACGCGCGCCGCGATACGTCCCATTCGCCAGGGCTTTCAGGCAGAGCGCGATCTGCCCGGCGCGAGCCTGAAGGGAATGGTTATTGGCGGTGACTTTACGCGCGGCCACCGCGACATCGTGCCCCGCCCCTGTTCTGGTGAGTTCCTGCAATACCTTGGGCAAGTCATCCGGTTCGACGGAATGGTAATGAACGCCGTCCACAAAACCGAGTTCCTGGTAACCCGTGCAAGGGCTGCACAACATCAAGGGACCTGCCGCAGGAATCTCAAAAAACTTGCGGACAGGCAGGCCAAATCCGCCGCGAGCGGTGTAGACATAGCGTGACATCTTTAACGTGCGTTGGAAGCAGCGGTTGTACACGTGCAATCCCAAAGGATGCCCATAGACAGGCACGCCAAGCCGGCTCGCCACTCGAAACAAATGGAAATACCATTTGGATGCCATAGGAATACCCGTTCGGCGAAGCGCCGCATTTGCTTCTTTTCGCAAATGATATTCAACCCCGGGAACAGCCACTACGGGCCGCCTGAGATGAAGCGGCGTGCAGGAGAATTCCGAAGGAACAACGTAATGAAGCGCCGTGATGACGCGCTCGGGATGGACATGGAGAAAATCAAACCAGCAGTCCGACAAGCGGGCTTTCTTTCGCTGAAAGTGTTTTTCTTGTGTGACAAAAGCAGGAAGCTCAGCAAGGGGCCGCACAAATTGCTCATTGGGCCCGACCAAGGTCAGATTCAAATCCTGCAGGCGCTGAACTTGCGCATCGGTCGCCCCGTAATAATCGAAGTTCAACGAGGTGGCGATGCGATGCTTGATATCGATTTCGGGCAATACGGCAAACAGGTCCTTGAGAAATGCAACGATCTCCGGGTCTGTATGGCCATGGGCTGTATAGCGGCGCATATACGCCAATGTGCCCTGAATGACAGGGTCACTGAGATCGTCGACCAATACAGGTGAGTTGGGACCAATGAAGATCGCCTCATACGGACCCGTTTCGCGGATCCAGTTCGACAGGCCTTTTGCCAACGCATCCGGCGAACTGAACCCGGGGCCGTAAAAGCTTACGTCCGGGACGGCGGCTTCAATCAACTGCGGAAAGTAGGTTGCCGTCGGATTCAGGTGGATGAGGTCGATATCGACGTAAAGCGTACGTATCATTGATCGTTACGCCTCGCCCAACTTTCGTTTGCGCTCCTGAAGCCCCGGCCGCGCCAGACTCATGTCTCCCTCCTTGAGGGTGCGTCCATTCCGTATTGCATCCGACCTCAAGCGGCGCCCCAAGGTTCTCTCCATCTGTTGCCCCAACCAAAGCACCCTGTCAATGTCAAAGCCGTGCTGGATGCCCATTTCATCAACTTGAACAAGCAAATCTTCCAGCGGGACAATTCCTGGACTCACGTGATAGTACTTGCCTGTTCCTGGCACAGGGCGATCCTCGAAGAAGTTGGCCGGTTGCCCCGCGATGCCGCCAAGAGAGGCCTCAAAACGATTGATCCCGGCTTGCAATGCGGCAAGAACCGACGCAGATCCAATCCGCTTTGTTTCGTGGAAATGCCCTATGTGGAGGTTTGTATCGGGAAAAGCATCAAGCACCTCGGAGAAATATCGAAATACTTCCGGCGCGGTACCACTGCCGTCATGGTCACTGTGCTCAATATCGTGGGCGCCGATGTCAAGCCAGTGCCTGGTGAATTCCACCGCATCCTTCATGTCCGTCGGGCCGCCGACAGGACTGCCCCATATCGTGCTCACCGTGCCGCACATGATCATCCCGGCGTCATTGCATTTCTTGATGCTCCGCTCGGCCTCTTTCCAGTATTCCTTGATGGTCGTCCCGGAGTTCACATAGTGATGTTCCTCCTCGGTGGAGATCATCATGAGAAGGCGATCCGGCCCGATGCCTCTTTCACAAAGCTGGATGGCCTGGTCCACGGCTGATTCGCGGATGGTGACCGCCGTAAAGCAGATTTCATCGTATTTAATCCCCCTGCGCAGGCAACGATCCTTGAAGAGGTCGCTGCGGGCGTAACCCAGAACCGCCTCTGCATCATCAAACTGAGGCATGAGGTGGGGATTGCCAAGATTGGTTACTTCAATGTGTTTGCAACCGGCAAAGACCAATTCTGAGAGATAGAAGATCTTTGCTTCGGTCGAAACCCGCTTCTCCTGGCTCTGAAAACCGTCACGTATGGTCACATCACCAATCGTGACCTGATGCGGCATACGGGGAAAGATTGTTCGATAGTCGTACATTGTCTGTTCCGTCGGGTTACTTCTCAAGGGGGCGCAAAAAACGGCACGGATTCCCTGCATAAATACCGGGTTCAGTAATATCCTTGGTGACAACAGCGCCCATGCCCACAAAGGCGTCATCACAGATGCTCACATAGTCGCGCACTTTGGCCCCAATCCCAAGCCAAACCCGGTCGCCAATACGGGCGGAACCTGAAATTCCGGACTGTATCGTTAACGTGCAGTTCTGCCCAATGACCGTGTTGGCGCCGACGACACACAACGAACTGATCATCGTACCCTTGCCAACAACGGTGTCATCGATTCTCCCACGCTGAATGACGGCATTGGCTCCGACATAGACGTTATCCTCCAGCACAACGCGGCCGTAATGGCGGAACAGCACGCGTTCATCTTTGTATTTCGCGATACTGGCCCCTTCTGCACCAATCACTGCCCCTTGGTCCAGAATCACCGAAGAACTGATGCGATCAAACGGTCTAGGGTCATACCCTTTTCGGGCATCGTTATTGAACAGCGTAAAAAGCAGGTCCACATGTTCGGTCCGGTAGTACGACACGCCGCTCACCGTGGGAAGAACCAGACTGGGCGGGGCAATGACCGTCACGTTTGCCACGCCCTGATTGACCAAGGCATGAAGGTGATCGATATATTTCTCACTCCGAAGAAATGTGACGCAATCATTCTTGGGGGCTTGTAATGAGCAAACGGAGTAGTGACTCGGTACCTCACCGCGAAAAGCCTCCAACATTGCCGCCATTTCAGCCTTGGCATTCGGCATCACGTCTCCTTGCGCCCAATATTGGGGCGGTCATTAGTGGCCAATAACGCGTCGTAATAATTCTCTAACCAAGCTTTTCGGCCGTCAAGGCAGCGCTGGAGGCGCTGTCGCGGGGACATCGGCACCGCCTGCCACCACTCGGGATGCGTCAGCGCATAGAGACGTGTGATCTCCGGATCTGCCACCATGGCATCCAGCGACCTAAAACGCCACATCCCGTTGCTGTCGGAACAATAGGAAAAGTCTTCCCGCCACTTCGGATGGCTGGCATTGAGCAAGCCGCCGTGTCGAAGCTCGTCAAAAGAAATACCAACCATAGTGGTCGGGTTGTGTAGGGAGAACGCCGTGACCGGCTTCTCAGCCAGGTACTGCAGTGTGGCGGCCTGAAAGGTCAACCGACGCTCATGATCCGTCTCCTGGCTGTGGCCGATGGTTTCGGTTTCAAAGTGAAGTCCGATGTCATGCCCAAGCCTGCCGATCTCGCGAATAATTTCGGCGATCTCCGGTTCGAACACGTTGTAAAAGCGTGAAGACAGCTGCACGAAGTAGGTGGAAATCACACCCGCGTCCGCCTCCATCCTGGCCAATGCGAGGGCGCGATGGGGCGAAAAATCGATGTCGTGGCGCCATAGCGCGATACAGCCTTCCCCGCCGCAATCGGCGAATGTCGCAAAACGGTATTTCAGTTTCGCGGCCGCCAGAATTTCGCCGTAACGCGCGCTGGTGAAATCGTCGCTCATGCCAACCATCCGCTCACTTTGCCGAATCAAACACAATACGCACCGCGTCGGACTCACCGACCACCACCCCGAGTTTGCGGGCGGGTGAACCGCCAACCACGGTGCCGTCCGCGACGTCATCGTTGACAAAGCTGTTGGCCCCAATCACGCACCGGTTGCCTATCTTGACGCCCGCCGCAATGATGCTCTGACTGCCGACATAAACGCAGTCCCCGATGGACACCGGACCTTCGGCGCGTCCCAGCGCCCCTCCGGACAAGGCCCACAACACTGTGTCATGTGTATAAATATGCACTCCGCTCGCTATGGAACAAAACGAGCCGATGCTCAAGCCGCCACCGCTGCCATCAAGCATGGTGTTGGGGCCAATCCAGCTGTCGGTTCCGACGCGCACGTCGCCGAAAACCGTCGCACTGTTGTAGATGCTGGCCCGCTCACCGAATCCAAGCCGGCGCGCACGCTCCCATCGGTCGAACATGCCGTCCTGAAACGGCAGGCTGCGCCGGTGGTCCTGCGCAAGCCTGTCTTCATTGGCCTTGTAGCAGGCGACCAGCAGCTCCGCAAATCGTTCCGGGGTCATGGGTTGGTCCAATTTCCTGCCTCCAGATGCTTCAACCACTGCTCCATGCTCAGCAACGACCATATCAGCAAGCGGCGGTTTTCACGCCCGTCCAGGTGGCTGCCTACCAGTTCCTGAATGGCGCTTCGATCGAGGAACTCGAAAATTTTCGCGTCGCGGCCCATCAGGCTACGCCGCACGTACTCGATGCTGTCGCCGCGGAACCAGCTCGCGTCCGGAGCCGAAAAACCTTTTTTCACGCCATCGGCAATATCGGCCGGGACGTATTTTTCCATGACCCGCCGCAGCAGCAGCTTGCCATCGCGGGTCTGCTGGAAGTACTTGGCGGTCTTGGGGCCAGGTTCGTTTTCATCCAGCCGCACCACTTCGCCAAGATTGCCCAGCTTCAGCCGTACGGGCACTTTCATGGCAAAGTCAACCAGGTCGTTGTCGAGAAAAGGAACCCGCGCCTCCAGCCCGTGCGCCATGCTGATCTTGTCATCGACCGTCAGCAGGCCGTGAAGAAAGGTCTTCGCCTCGAAGTAGAGCGAATGATTGATGTAATCTTCCGGCCGCGTCAGGTGATGGGCGTGTTCGCGGAAGACGCCGCGGAAGATGTCGCGCGTCGAAACATGTGAAACCTCGGACCAGATCGGCGCGAAGATCTGCGGGACCCGGTCGGCGGGCAACAGGCGTTGCCAGTGCTGGAAGTACTTGTCGGTGTAGTGCTCGAAATCATCGTTCACCACCGCCCGGTAGTAACGCCACGGATATCCCGCGAACAATTCGTCACCGCCGTCTCCGGCCAGCACGACCTTGCAGAACTTGCTCGCCAGTTGTGCGACGTAATAATTGGGATAGCTCTGGCCGACCCGCGGCTCCTCCAGATGCAAGGCCAGCGTCGGCAGCACGCGCTCCATGTCGCCCGCCTTCAGCACCATCTGATAGTGTTCGGTGCCGTACAGGTAGGACATGTGCTCCGCCTTTTCCCGCTCGTCCATCCCCAGCTCCATGCCGGATGCCGAGCGCAGATCAAAGCCGCAGGTGAAGGTCTTCATGTTGGGGAGTTCACTTGCCGCGATGGCCGTGATCGTGCCCGAATCCATGCCGCCGCTCAGGTAGGTTCCAAGCTCCACGTCCGCGACAAGTTGCCGCTTGACCGCCTGGCGCAGCAACCGGTCAAGCTCCTCCTTGTACTCCGCGTCGCTGATCGCCGCTCCATCTTCCGGCTCGGTGAAATGGAAATCCCAATATTGCTCGCTCGCCGTGGCACCGTTTTCTGCAACGGATATCCAGGAGCCCGCGGGCAAGATGCTGACCCCCTTGAACAGCGTGCGTTCGGTAAAGAAATTCTGGAAGGCAAAGTACTCAAACAAGCCCTCTTTGTCCAGCGCCGCTCCAGCCTCGGGATGACGAAGAATCGCTTTTATTTCGGAGCCGAAGACAAAGCTTTTTCCACTCCGCCTGATGTAGAGAGGTTTGATGCCATACCTGTCGCGCCCAAGAACGAGTGTGCGTTCGGCCCGATCCCAAACGGCAACGGAAAATTGGCCGTTGAAACGCTTGAAGCAACCGGTGCCCCATTGGGCGAAGGACTTGAGGACCACTTCGGTGTCGGTACGGGAACGAAAGCCCCACCCGAGTGCTTCCAGTTCAATCCGCAGTTCCTGAAAATTAAACACCTCGCCGTTGTAGGAGATGATGTACCGGCCGTCTTCTGTTGCCATGGGCTGGTGCCCGGCCGGCGACGTGTCAATGATGGCCAGCCTGCGATGGGCAAGCCCCAAGGGACCATCAACGAAAATACCTTCACCGTCCGGGCCGCGATGCGCTATTGCGTCACCCATGCGCCGCAGCAGCACCGGCGAAGCGCCGTCGCCGTCAAATTGCAGATACCCCGCGATGCCGCACATTACGTTATCGACCTGAAAGAATTTTCACACCGGTTCATTTTCCGCCGCATTTCGATTTCGTTAAACAGGAAAATCAGGCGCTACGATTCGACTTGCGCGCCACGATGGTGATGCCGGCGTCTTCCACCACTTCGCGCTCGACTTCAAGGCCGGCCTGCGCGCACCACAGGCGGACCTGCTCCGGCGACTGCCGTTGCGCATTGGCAGGCGCGTACCAGTCAAAGTTGATGTGGTTCATCTCATCGAAGCTCAAATCCGGGCGGTAAAAAGTCTTCGCCACATGCCAGTAAAACAGGCGCTGCACATTGATGCGTCCCGCCGGGATGCCCAGCAGGTCGATCGCGTGGGGAATGTCGATCTCGGCATTGAGCTCACCCAGCGAAATGCCGAGCCGCGTCAACGGCTCCATCAGTGCCCAGGCCTGCTCCGGAGCAAGGGGCTGGAGCTTGTCGCGAACATAGTCGTCGGTAAACTCGCGCAACGGCCCTTTTTTCTTGTAGACATAAAAAAGAAAGCGGCCGCCGGGTTTGAGAAGGCCCGCCAACGATTTCAATGCGACCTCGGTCGAATTGGTGTGGTGCAGCACCCCTTCGGAGAAAATCAAATCCACCGACTCCTTGCGCAAAGGCAGCTCGCTGATATCGGCCTGCAAAAAACCGCCTTCCAGCCCGCGCTCCTGGAACCTGGCTCGCGCGACGTCAACGGCCTCGGACACATCAACGCCGAGGTAGCGCAAACGCGGAACCAGGGGGCCGAGCAGCTCAAGACCGGACATGCCGGCGCCGCAGCCGGCATCGATCAAAAGAGGGTTCTCGCCGTGATCACTCAACCACGACGCTTTCGAAAGATCGCCGTAGCGCTCTATCAGCCATTCGCGCATGCGGGCCAGCGACGCAGGGGAATCGAAGGTATCGACCTTCTTCCATTTGAAGCCGAAGGTTTCGCTGGTCTGCGCCTGGGCTTCTGAAAAAAGCTTCTTGCTGCGCGGGATTCCGTCTTTCACCACAAAAGCCTGGCCACCCAGGTCGAAAGACAGCGCTTCCGCCAGGGATGGCACCTCAAGCACCTGCTGGAGCCAGGCCGGCATGGCCGCGGGATCAGGCTGCGATTTGTTTAAGGGATTGGACGACATAGGCGTAATCTTCTTCAGTCATGCGGTTGTGCAGCGGAATGGCCATGGTGTGGCTGTCGCAGTCTTGCGCGCCGGGATAGTCGGCCGGCTTCAAGCCGAAACGATCCTTGTAATAACCCAGCATATGAACCGCATGGGTTCCAGGCCGGGTCGCGATTCCGGCCGTCTGCAAGCGCTCCATGATGTCGTTGCGCGGCATGGGTGCCTTTGCCGGGTCGACATAGGTCACAAAAGCCTGCCATGCATGCTGGCCGTTCACGGGTTGCACGGGCATCCGCAACCATTCGATGCCGACCAGCTCCCGCCGGAAGTAGTCGGCCCATTGCTGGCGCTCCTGGATAAATTTCTCCAGCTTGCCCATCTGTACCAGGCCGACCGCGCCCTGCAGGTCCGTCATGCGGTAGTTGAAGCCCAGCAGGTTAAATTCCGGCAAAAGATAGGGCCGCGGGCCTTTGTGGCGCTGCTCTTCGGAAATGGACGCGCCATGGTTGCGCAACATGTTGGCGCCCTCGGCGATTTCATCATCATTGGTCGTGACCATCCCGCCCTCACCCGTGGTGATCGATTTACGCGGATGAAACGAAAAAGCGGCCGCATCTCCCAATCCGCCGGCCAACGCCTCCTTGTAGCTGGCGCCTGCCGCGCACGCCGCGTCTTCAATGATCTTGACGTGAGGCGGAAGTACGGCGCGAATCGCATCCATGTCGGCGCAGAGGCCGAACAGATGGACAACAATGACGGCTCGCGTTTTGGGCGTGATCCTGCGCGCAAGATCGACCGGGTCGATGTTGTTGGTGGTGCGATCAACGTCGGCAAACACCGGGGTCGCCCCGCAATAAAGCACCACGTTGGCAGTGGCGACCCAGGTGAATGCGGGGACGATGACCTCATCCCCCGGGCCTATGCCCAGCGCTGCCAGGATAAGGTGCAAACCGGTCGTGCAATTGCTCGTCGCAAGGGCGTGCTTGACGTGATGATGCTCGGCAAACGCCTTTTCAAAGGCTGCCACTTTGGGGCCTTGCGTCAACCACCCGCTCATCAGGGGTTCGCGGCAAGCCTGCCATTCCTCCTCGCCGGTAGAGGGCAACGAAATTTGAATTGATCGCTTCATGTCTTTTTCCATCAGGCCGGCAATCCCACTGACCGGCGGCGGGCTTCCACCTCGGCCTTGTGGCCCGCGCGCCATTCAATCAGGCGCTTCAAGCCGTTCATCAGATCGATGTCGGCGATAAAGCCGATTTCCTCGCGCGCGCGTTTGGCGGAGCCAATGCGGTTTCTCACCAGGGTAGCCTGGCTTCGAGGTGCATAGTTGATCGGTTTTTTGCAATCCGTCAGCACCAACAGCATTTCGGCCAATTGCTTGAGCGAGGTCCGTTTTCCGGTGCCGACGTTGTAGAAACGGTCTTTGGTATCGGCTTTCATGGCGCAGACATTGGCAAGACCGCAATCCTCGACGGCCACGAAATCAAAAGCCTCGGATCCGTCGCCCATGATGGTAGGGCTCTCACCGCGATCAATGGCGTCCAGCATTTTCATGATGACCGCGATGTAGGCACCGTGATAGTCCTGGCGCGGGCCGTAGACGTTCATGTAACGCAGCCCGACATAGTTCAGGCCGTAGCGATGGTGGAAGGAACGAAGCATCGCCTCACCGCAGATTTTTGTGGCGCCGTAAAAATTCTGGTTGTTGAAGGGGTGGTCTTCGGTCATCGGCTCTTCCACGGCATCGCCGTAAACCGAAGCCGAAGAGGAGTAAACGAGCCGCTTGACGCCCTTCTTGACACAAGCTTCCATCACGTTGAAGGTGCCGCGCACATTGACGTCGAAAGCACTTCTGGGAAACTCGTGGCACTGCAGCAGCCAGAGCGCGGCAAGGTGGAACACGCCGTCGGCGCCGTCCAGCGCAGCTTCCAGAATGTCCGTCTGGAGGACGTCGCCGCCCGCATCGAATATTCTGACGCGCGGGTCTTTCAGCGCCTGGTGGAGGTTTTCCGCGCGGCCGCGCACAAAGTTGTCATAGATGACGATCTCTTTGACGTCTTCCTTGATCAGGTGGTCCACGGTGTGCGAGCCGATCAGGCCTGCGCCCCCGACAAGAACCAGTTTTTTCCCTTTGAGCTCCATCCAGTCACCTCATTTCAAATCGTTGCCACAAAATTTTCGCTTATGACGGCATGTCGGACCGTTCGGGCCACGGCGCGCAGCGCCCGCTTTTCAGCCGGCGATGGCCTGGCTCAATGCAGACGCAATGCGCTCAACTTCCATCGCCGAAAGGTCCGAATGCATCGGCAAACTCATCACTCGCCCGCCGGCTTCGGCCGCATTGGGCGTGCAATCCGGACAACACAGGTGCGCGTAGGCCGGTTGCCTGTTCAGCGGAATCGGATAGTGCACGGCTGTGGGAATTCCCGCGGCCTTCAACCTCTGCTGCACCACTTCGCGGTCATCGACGAAGACCGTGTACTGGGCAAATACACTGCTTCGATCCAGCCGCTGCCGGACGAAAGGTATGCCAAAGCGTTCAAGTGTAGCGTTGTAAAGCGCCCCGATTTCAAGGCGCCGCCCAATTTCCCACTCAAAGCGTTCCAGCTTGGCGAGCACCACCGCGCACTGCAGGGTGTCCATCCGTCCACCCAGGCCGACTCGGGTATGAACGTAACGGCGGCTTTGCCCGTGCACCCGGATTTCACGGCAGGCCTGCGCGAGGGCGTCGTCATTGGTGAAAATCGCCCCCCCGTCGCCATAACAGCCGAGCGGCTTGCTGGGGAAAAAACTGGTGCATCCCAGGGTGCTCAAATTGCCGCTTTTACGCCCCTTGTAGTCAGCCCCAAAGCTCTGGGCGGCATCTTCAATCACGTGAATATTTCCATGCCGCGCCGCGATCGCGTTGATCTCGTCCATATCGGCCACCTGGCCGTAAAGGCTGACCGGCATGATCGCGCGCGTGCGAGAAGTGATTCTGGATTCGATCAGGCTGACGTCAATGTTGCACGTATCGGGCTCCACATCGACAAAAACCGGCTTGGCCCCAAGCAGGACGATCATCTCAGCCGTCGCCGCGAAAGTGAACGAGGTCGTGACCACCTCGTCACCAGGCCCTATGCCAAGGGCCATCAGGCTCATCAGCAAGGCTTCGGTGCCGCTGGCGCAAGTGATGCAGTGCTTTGCGCCGGAGTAGGCCTCCAGACGCTCTTCCAGTTCGCGGACCTCGGGGCCCATGATGTACTGGCCGTGCTCCAGCACGTCATCGATGCGTTTCTGGATTTGCGGCTTGAGCGCCTGGTACTGGGTTTTGAGGTCGACGAAAGGGATCATGGGGTAAGGCATATGCATTGGCCATCGGTAAGCCGGTAAAGATCGCCTGTGTGCGGGCATGTCGCGTCGGCATTGCCGGTGAGCGGCAAATCAAGGCGTTCACCAAAACGGCTCATCCAGCCGAGCTGGCGCGCCGGCACACCGGCAACGAGCGCAAAGGGCTTCACGTCACGGTTGACGACCGCGCCCGCAGCGACAAACGCATACTCGCCCACGACCGCGCCGCACACAATGGTGCAATTTGCACCCAGAGTAGCACCGCGGCGCACCCGTGTATTTCGGTACTGATCTTTCCGGCTGACGGCTGATCGCGGGTTGTAGACGTTGGTAAAAACCATGCTCGGACCGCAAAACACATCATCTTCAATCTCAACACCGTCGTAGACCGAGACGTTATTCTGGATCTTGACGTTGTTGCCAATCCGCACGCGGTCGCCGACAAACACGTTCTGGCCGAGCGAGCAGCCGGCACCAACGCGCGCGCCGCCGCAAATATGTACCCAATGCCAGATGCGGCTTCCCTCACCTATCTGCGCGCCCGCGTCGACGATCGCGCTGGGATGAATGGTTGCGGCCATGTCAGCGGCGATCAATAGTCCAGCGGCAACGGCACGCGCTTGCCGTCGCGGGCCGACAGGTAGACGGCGATCAGGACTTCGAGCGCTTTCAGACCTTCGCGCCCGTCGGTCTGTGGCTCGGCCTCGCCACGGAGGGTATTGATGACGTTGTTGTAATAGAGAGGATGACCGAAACCGTAGACCGAGGTCGTCTCATAACTTGCGGCCTTGACCTTTTCATCGTCCTCATGGGGCTCGGCGAACTGCCACTGCTGGATTTCATTGACCGCCACCCCCCCCACGCGGACAGTGCCTTTTTCACCGAGTATGGTGATGCTGCCCTCCATGTTTTTCGGATAAGTGAGCATGGTGACGTTCATCGAACCCAAGGCGCCCGAGCGCCAGCGCACATTGAGAACACCCGAGTCTTCCACCTGGATATTGCGCTCCAGAGTCGCGGTGTAGGCCTGAACACTCTCAATGGGTCCGATCAACCAGTCCAGCAGGTCAACGTAATGACTGGCCTGGTTCATGAACGCACCACCGTCGTACTCCCAGGTGCCGCGCCATGCCGCGCTGTCGTAGTACTCCTGCGGACGCGTCCAAAAAACGTTGATATTCACCATGTAGATGCGGCCAAAACGCTTTTGTTCGACGGCGCGCTTGAGCAGCTGGAGAGTGGCATTGAGCCGGTTCTGCTTGACCACAAAAAGTCGTACGTTGGCCTCGTCGCACGCCTTAACCATGCGCAGGCCGTCATGCCAGCGTGTTGCCATTGGCTTTTCGGTCATCACATGACGGCCGGACCGCGCGACCTGGATGGTTTGTTCAGGGTGAAGCCCGCTGGGGGTTGCAAGCACCACCATGTCCGCCGTGGTTTGCTCCAGAAGGGCGGCTAGGCTCCGATGGCCCCGGGCGCCGGTTCTTGCCGCCGCCTTATCAAGGGCTTCGGGGTTGGTATCGCAGATATCAACGAGTTCGACGCGCTCAGAATGCACCTTGATGGCGTCGAAATGATTGCTGGATATACGGCCGCAGCCAACTACGGCGAGCCGGATCTTCCGGTCAGCAATTACAGGATAGTCATGCATGGGATGTGGGGCGCAGCTTAAAGATGAATAATAGTTCAGAAATGCTCCCGCCCGTCCCGGCCGCCGGAGGCGGCCACCGACATTACCGCTCACCCGGCAGGACCGGCGAAACAACCCACTCCTGTGAAACGCGCAAGCGCTAAAATTGCCGCCAGCCGGAATGGGCCCGGGAAACTGGTCCACGCCAATGCTTTATGCCGCCTGTGAATATGTGAATTGCCATCACGCGCGGCCCGACAACGAATTTTCGGAACCAAATGCCGGGACAAAATATATGAGGTTGAGGTTTTGAAGCGCCTGTTCGACTTGGCGCTGGCTATTCCGTGCACGCTCTTGCTTGCCGTTCCTCTGGGCGCGGTCGCCATACTTGTGCTAACAACCTCCCCAGGGCCCACGCTATATTGGTCCGACCGGGTAGGCCGCCACAATCGTATCTTCCGCATGCCAAAATTCCGCAGCATGCGGGTGGGAACGCCCGCGGTCGCGACCCATCTGCTTGAGAACCCCTCCGCCCACTTGACGCCCATAGGCCCATTTCTGCGTAAAAGCAGCCTTGATGAGCTACCCCAACTGTGGAGCATCTTGACGGGTGATATGAGTTTTGTAGGGCCTCGCCCGGCCTTGTATAACCAGGATGACCTGATTGAGCTGCGTACGAAACTGGGCGTCGACAAGCTTGTACCGGGGCTCACGGGATGGGCGCAGGTCAACGGCCGGGACGAGCTTCCGATTCCGGACAAAGTTGCCTTCGACGCGGAGTATCTGCAAAGGCAGTCGCTCTGGTTCGACATCCGCATTCTTTGGCTCACAGCCCTCAAAGTCATCCGGCGTGACGGCGTAGCGCATTGATGCCTTTTCTGGATCGGCCCATATCGCCGCGAAACTCTCCTGCCCGTTGTGGTGAACTTCATGCTGAAAACCAGACTTATTAATCAGCCACGGCGCGTCAAACAGCTCGTTGTCCTCACGGCAGACGCGCTCATGGGCATCGCGGCTGTGTGGGCCGCATTTTCACTGCGGCTCGACACGCTGCATTGGCCGCAAGGCGCCCAGTGGTGGCCTTACCTGGCCGCTCCGGTGCTGGCAATACCGATTTTTGTGCGCACCGGGCTGTATCGCGCCGTGTTCAGATACAGCGGCATGGCGGCCATGCGTGCGCTGGGGGTTGCGGTGCTGGTGTACACCGCGCTTTTCTCCGGCTTGCTGATCATCATGACCTGGCCCGAGGTGCCGCGTTCCATTGGCTTGCTGCAACCGATCATGCTGCTGTTGCTTGTCGGGGGCAGCCGGATTGCCGCTCGCCTCTGGCTCAGCAGCCTCTCGCGCAGCCAGCGCCGCGGGATGTCGGTGAGCCGGCTGATCATCTACGGCGCGGGCTCGGCCGGCGTCCAAATGGCCAGCGCCATCGCCAATTCGCACGAATTTTCGTTGACTGGCTTTGTGGACGACGACCCTGCGCTGCGGGGCCTGACCATCAACGGCGTGAACGTCCACGCGCCTTCCGAACTTCCGGATCTCCTGGAAAAATACGCGGTCACGGAAGTTCTTCTGGCGCTGCCTTCAATCAGCCGCAGCCGGCGCAATGAAATCCTCAATGAGCTGCAGCCCCTGCCGGTTCATGTTCGATCCATGCCGGGCCTGAGCGACCTCGCTCATGGCCGGGTGGCACTGGCGGACATCATGGAGCTTGACGTCGAAGACTTGCTCGGACGCGAGCCCGTTGCGCCCAACCAGGCCCTGGTGGCCCGCAACCTGGCCGGCAAGGTCGTCCTTGTCACTGGAGCGGCAGGCAGCATTGGAAGCGAACTATGCCGTCAAATACTGGCTGAAGGCCCGACGCGGCTGGTGCTTGTTGAGAATAGCGAATTTGGCCTGTACTCCATCCAGCAGGAACTGGAAATCATGCGCCGGGCATTTCCCCCGGAGCAGCCCGGCTCGGCGACCGAGGTGATTCCCTTACTGGCCAATGTTCGCGACCATACGCGCATGCTGCAAATCTGCCATGCTTACCGCCCGCATACGCTGTATCACGCGGCAGCCTACAAACATGTGCCACTGGTTGAGCACAACCCGCTTGAAGGCGCGGCCAACAATGTGCTCGGAACACTGAATACCGCCCGCGCTGCCATTGAGGCCGGCGTTGGCCATTTCGTGCTGGTGTCTACGGACAAGGCGGTACGGCCGACCAACGTCATGGGCGCGAGTAAAAGGCTCGCGGAACTCGTTCTTCAAGCGCTCTCGGCAACCCCGGTGGTCAATTTTATACTTGAGGACGGCAATTGCAGCGCGCCCGTCAACAACCATACCCACTTTGCGATGGTTCGCTTTGGTAACGTCCTGGGCAGCAGCGGCAGCGTGGTACCGCTATTTCGCCGGCAAATACGATCCGGCGGCCCGATCACCTTGACGCATGCTGACGTAACGCGCTATTTCATGACCATACCGGAAGCCGCTCAATTGGTGCTGCAGGCTGGCGCCATGGCCGAGGGTGGTGAAGTATTCGTGCTGGACATGGGCCAGCCCGTGAAAATCATCGACCTCGCCTACCGGATGGTGAAGCTGTCGGGCCTCACGGTGCGTGACGATGCACGCCCTGACGGGGATATCGCCATCGAAGTGACGGGCCTGCGGCCCGGTGAAAAACTGTACGAAGAGCTCCTCATCGGGGACAACCCCGAGCAGACGGCCCACCCGCGGATACTGAAGGCCCGGGAAGACTTCGTTCCGTGGAACGTATTCCAGGCCGATCTGCAGGTGCTTCAATTGGCCGTCGCGAACAACGACACCGCCTCCCTGCGAAAGCTTTTCCTCAAGAGGGTCATTGGTTTTACCCCGGATGAGCAGGATGCCAACCTGGTGACCAGGGCGGCCTAAAACGCCGCAGTCTTAAAGGCTTGGCCCGCGCTGTCCCTGGCCGAGAGGGTGGGCCTGCCGTCCAGGGGCCATTCGATTCCCACCGTGGAATCGTCCCACGCGATGCACCGCTCAAGTGTCGGCGCATAGTAATCTGTGGTTTTGTAAAGAAAATCGGCGCTTTCGCTGAGCACCAGAAAGCCATGAGCCAGACCCGGAGGCACCCAAAGCTGGCGATGGTTGTCCTCACTCAGCTCCACACCGACCCACTTGCCGAAGGTCGGTGAATCCGGGCGAATATCAACGGCCACGTCGAAAACAGCGCCACGCACCGCGCGAACAAGCTTGCCCTGCGGCTGACCCAGCTGGTAATGCAAGCCCCGCAGCACGCCCTTGGCCGAGCGGCTGTGGTTGTCCTGCACGAAGGCGTAACTCGTGCCTGTCGCGGCATTGAAGGCACGCTGGTTGAAACTTTCCAGGAAAAAGCCGCGCGAATCGCCGAAAATTTGAGGCTCAACGATCAGAACATCCGCAATGGCGGTGGGGATTATTTTCATGGTTGACGGTATTCCTTGAGCAAACGCAACAGGTATTGGCCGTAGCCGTTCTTGGCGAGAGGGTTTGCGAGCTTCACCAGCTGTTCATCGTCGATAAACCCATTGCGCCAGGCAATTTCTTCGGGGCATGCGATCTTCAGGCCCTGGCGATGCTCCAGTGTCGCAATGAATTGGCCGGCGTCGAGAAGGCTGTCGTGCGTTCCGGTATCCAGCCACGCATACCCGCGTTGCATGATCTGCACCTTCAGCTGGGAGCGCTCCAGATAGACCTGGTTGACCGCCGTGATCTCGAGTTCGCCGCGCGCGCTGGGCTTGATGGATTTGGCAATCTCCACAACCTGCGCATCATAAAAATAGAGGCCGGTCACCGCGTAGTTACTCTTCGGAACTGCCGGCTTTTCCTCTATGCTGCTGGCCCTGCCATTCGAGTCAAAGGCAACAACCCCGTAACGTTCCGGATCCTGCACATGATAGGCAAACACCGTCGCACCCGACGCTTCGGCATCCGCCTCACCGAGCAGCCGGTGCAAGTCATGGCCATAAAAAATATTGTCGCCAAGCACCAGGGCACTGGGCGCGCCATTGAGGAATTTCTCGCCGATGATGAAGGCCTGGGCCAAGCCATCGGGACTGGGCTGCACCGCGTACTGAAGATTCATGCCCCACTGCGAGCCGTCTCCCAAAAGCTGTTCGAACCGCGGCGTGTCCTGCGGCGTGCTGATGATCAGCACTTCGCGGATGCCGGCAATCATGAGCGTGCTGAGCGGGTAATACACCATGGGCTTGTCGTACACCGGCAGCAGCTGTTTGCTGATGGCCAATGTAGCCGGATGCAGGCGGGTGCCGGAGCCGCCAGCCAGGATGATGCCTTTGCGTTGAGTCATGTGTAAGCGATCAGGTAATTTCTGCCAGCATCCGGGCCACGCCCTGCTGCCATGCGGGAAGTTGCAGGCCGAAAGCGCTGCGAAGTTTAGTGGTGTTCAAGCGCGAATTATGCGGGCGTACCGCCGGCGTCGGAAAGGCCGATGTGGCGACAGGGTCCACGGTATCCGGTGACGCCCTGAGCGTCCTGCCGCTCTTCGCGGCACAGTCGAGGACGAATTGCGCGTAACCGTGCCAGGAGGTTTCGCCTGTGGCCGCCACATGGTAAGTCCCGGCCACGCGTGTAGCAGGCCCGGTAAGCGCGCTGCGCAGCATATGAGCCGTGACGTCGGCCAGCAGGTCAGCTCCCGTCGGTGCACCGAATTGATCGTTGATGACCGTCAGGCGATCGCGTTCCGCGGCCAGGCGCAACATCGTCTTGGCGAAATTGCCGCCGCGCGCCGCATAGACCCAGCTGGTGCGCAAAATCAGGTGCTGGGCGCATTGGGCGATGATGCGCTGCTCACCCTCGAGTTTGGTCCGGCCATACGCGCTGAGCGGGCCGGTCGGATCTGCCTCCTCCCAAGGCTTGCTGCCGCTGCCATCAAAGACATAGTCCGTCGAATAGTGAACCAGCCATGCACCGGCGGCGCTGGCCGCCTCCGCAAGCACACCGGGCGCTTCGGCATTGACGGTATGCGCAGTGGCGGCATCGCTTTCGGCCTTGTCGACGGCGGTATAAGCGGCGGCATTGACGATGACCTCAGGCCGGACCTGACGCACTGTCTCGCGGATCCCATCCAGGTTGCCAAGGTCTCCGCAGAATTCCTTGCTGTGGCGGTCCAGTGCGACCAGCTCACCCAGGGGTGCCAGACTGCGCTGCAGCTCCCACCCCACCTGGCCGTTCTTGCCGAAGAGCAGTATCTTCACGTGTGCGCTCAGTGTTCAGCCGTCGCGTACTGGGCCTCGACCCAGTCACGGTAGGCGCCGCTCTGCACATGCGTGATCCAGTCGGGATTATCCAAATACCACTGCACGGTCTTGCGGATGCCCGTTTCAAAGGTTTCCGCAGGCTTCCAACCCAGTTCCTGCATCATTTTGCTTGCATCAATCGCATAGCGACGGTCATGGCCGGGTCTGTCCTTGATGAAGCTCACCTGTTCGCGGTAGCTGCCACTGGCCCGTGGCCGCAGTTCGTCGAGCAAGGCACACACCGCATGGACGATGTCGATATTCGGTTTCTCGTTGTTGCCGCCTATGTTGTACACCTCGCCGGGCTTTCCAGCCTCCAGCACGCGGCGTATGCCGCTGCAATGATCCTTGACATACAGCCAGTCGCGCACCTGCTGGCCATCGCCATAAACCGGCAGGGACTTGCCGGCCAGGGCATTGACGATCATGAGGGGGATCAATTTTTCCGGGAAATGGTAGGGGCCGTAATTGTTGGAGCAGTTGGTGGTGAGCACCGGCAGGCCGTAGGTATGGTGATAGGCCCGGGTCAGGTGGTCGCTGGCCGCTTTGCTCGCCGAATAAGGGCTATTCGGCTCATAGCGGTTGGTCTCGCTGAAGGCCGGGTCGGCAGGCCGCAGCGAACCGTAAACCTCGTCTGTGGAAACCTGCAGGAAGCGGAACGCGGTTTTCTCGCCGTCCGGCAGACCGGCCCAGTACTGGCGCACAGCTTCCAGCAGGCGGAAGGTGCCGACGATGTTGGTCTGGATGAATTCCTCGGGGTCGGCGATAGACCGGTCCACGTGCGACTCGGCCGCGAAATGGACGATGGCGCGCGGCTTGTGCCTGGCCAGCAGCTCCGCGACGAGGGCGCTGTCGCCGATGTCGCCCTTGACAAAGATGTGCCGCGGGTCGCCCTTCAGGGGCGCCAGGGTTTCCATATTGCCGGCGTAGGTGAGCTTGTCCAGGTTGATGACCGGCTCGTCGCTGCCTGCCAGCCAGTCAAGGACAAAATTGGCGCCGATAAACCCGGCTCCCCCTGTAACCAAAATCATGAGCTCACCCTTCCATGTGCCGGTGCACCTTGGCACCGGCTCACATTATGCCTTTGGCCCCGCACCGGGACGGTGGGGAACGCGACAGGCAAAGGAGCAGTGTTCGAAGGAGCGCCGCGGCCGGCAGCCGCCGCAACCCACAGGCTAGAAGTGAATCCCGCGCATCATCTGCTGCATGGCCACGGCCTCGGCAGAAAGCTGGGGCTTCGCGGCCTTCTCACCCTTGGCGGCAGACGAGTCGGGGAACATGCGAAAGCTGGTGTTCATCGCGATCTGCGCAATGCGCGGCACGAGCGCGTGCATCAATTGGCCGGTGATGCCCAGGCGGGTGGCCACACGCACCGGCTTGAAAATGCAGGCCTGCGCAATCATGTCGGCGGCTTCTTCGGGAGACAGCGTCGGCACGTTGTTATACAGATTGGTCGGCGCGATCATGGGCGTGCGCACCAGCGGCATATTGATGGTCGTGAAGCTGATGCCCACATCGGCAAACTCGCTCGAGGCGCAGCGCGTCCACGCATCCAGCGCAGCCTTGGAGGCCACATAGGCTGAAAAGCGCGGCGCGTTGGTCAGCACGCCGATGGAGCTGATGTTGACCACATGGCCCTTGCGCTTGACGGCCATGCCGGGCAGCAGGCCCATCGTCACGCGCAGGCAGCCAAAGTAGTTGAGCTGCATGGTGCGCTCGTAGTCATGGAAGCGGTCGTAGCTGGCCTCGATCGCGCGGCGGATGGAGCGGCCCGCATTGTTGATAAGGAAATCGACGCCGCCATGGTTGGCAATCAGCAACTGGAGGAAGCGATCGCAGTCAGCCATGTCGGCGATATCGGCGGGATAGGCCACGAAGTGGTAACCCTTGGCTTTGGCCTCCTTGCAGGCTTCATCGAGCTTGTCCTGGTCACGGCCACAGATGACGGTGATCGCGCCCGCTTCGGCAAACTTGTGCGCGGCCGCCAGGCCGATGCCGGAAGAACCACCAGTGACCAGCACCACTTTTCCATTGACCGTGCCCCTGAGCGAGCGGTCGATGTGCAGGTCCGGGTCCAGGTGGCGTTCCCAGTAGTCCCACAGGCGCCAAGCGTAATCCTTGAGGTTGGGGCACTCGATGTCCGCGCCCTTGAGCGCGGCCATGGTGTCGCGGCAGTCGAAGCGCGTCGGGTAGTTGACAAAGGTCAGCATGTCTTCGGGCAGCCCCAGGTCGGCCAGCACCGCATTGCGCACGCGGCGCACGGGTGCCAGCGCCATCAGGCTCTTTTTGACGCTTTTCGGAATAAAGCCGAGCAAGGCCGCATTCACGAAGAGGTTCATCTTGGGCGCATGCGCCGCACGGCTGAAGATGTCCAGCACATCGCCGACGCGGTAGCCCACCGGATCCACCAGGTGGAAACATTTCTTGGCAATCGCCGTCTTGTGGCTGATGTGGTCCAGCGCGTCCACCACAAAATCAACAGGAACGATGTTGATACGCCCGCCCTCAAGCCCCACGGCAGGCATCCAGGGCGGCAGCAACTGGCGCATGCGCTGGATCAGCTTGAAGAAATAGTACGGGCCGTCGATCTTGTCCATCTCGCCGGTCTTGCTGTCGCCCACCACCATGGCGGGGCGGAACACCGTCCACGGCACCTTGCATTCCTTGCGCACGATTTTTTCGCTCTCGTGCTTGGTCATGAAGTAGGGGTGCTCGTAGTTCTCGGCCTCCTCAAACATATCTTCGCGAAACACGCCTTCATAGAGGCCGGCCGCAGCGATGGAGCTCACATGGTGAAAGTGCCCCGCATCGATGGCCTTGGCAAACTCGACCGTGTTGCGTGTGCCTTCAATGTTGACGGCAATCTGGCTTTCTTCGTCAGCGCCCAGGTCATAGACAGCAGCCAGGTGGTAGAAGTGCCCGACTTGGCCTTTGAGTTTCTTGACGTCTTCACTGCTGACACCCAATTTTTTGCTGGTGAGGTCGCCATGCACGGGCACCGCGCGCGCGGCGCTGACACCCCAGAATTCCCTCAGCGCAGCGACTTTGCCAGCGCTCTCCTTGCGAATCAGGAAATGAACGGTCGTGCCTTTTCGTTCCAGAAGTTTTTTGACCAGGCGTTTACCGATGAAGCCTGTGGCCCCGGTGACGAAATAATGCATGTTGTGTTTTCTCCGCTGAACTGCCAATCAAAAAGTGATTCTTGCTTAAACCGCATGACTCTCTATTCAGCAGAAACCCGCGCTCAGTGGCCGGTGGGGCGTTTTTCCATAGAGCCACGTCTCTAACGGTCTAGAACGCGGCACCTAAACGCCGCTGCGTGGAAGGCTTATTATTTTCCGTTCTGCGCGGTATATTGCGCAACGATCCACAACCACACACAGTCTGGAGTACACCATGGTCAAGAAACTGCAAAAAATGAGCGCCGCCAAAAAATCGGGCCCCCAGCTGTCCGGCGCCGTCAAGGAATCCGCCCAGCAAATCTGGCTGGCTGGCTTGGGTGCGTTCTCCAAGGCACAAGAAGAAGGCGGCAAAGTGTTTGAGACCCTGGTCAAGGAAGGCCTGTCCATCCAGCGCAAGACCCAGGCTGTCGCCGAAGAAAAAATCTCCACAGCCACCAACAAGATGGCCAACATGGCCACTGACATCCAGTCCAAAGCCGGCCATCAGTGGGACAAGCTCGAAAACATCTTCGAAGAACGTGTCGCCAAAGCCCTGAACAAGCTCGGCGTGCCTTCGGCCAAAGACGTGGACGCGCTGATTGCCCGCATTGACGAACTCAATCGCAACGTGCAAAAAATGAGTGGCAAGGCGCCTGCGGCCAAAACTGCGGCCAAGCCCGCCGCCAAGAAGGCCGCCGTCAAACGGCCTGCGGCACGCAAGTCGGCCTGATCGCCGCAAGGGTCAAGAAAAAAGGGACATGCCGTCCCTTTTTTTACGCCTGAGCGTGACTGTTTTGCCTTGCTGTAAATGCTGCAAAGCAGCAAATTTCCCTCTGGCCGCCGTCTACACTTTCTTGCCATGACTCCAGCCAAGCGTTCCAAAAATAAGCCCTTTGCCCATAAGCCGCGTATTGCCTTGGCACTCGCCGGCGGCGGTCCCCTGGGAGCCATCTACGAAATCGGCGCGCTGTGTGCGCTCGACGAAAGTCTGCAGGGCATTTCATTCACCGACCTGCACCACTACGTCGGCGTATCGGCCGGCGGGTTTATCGCCGCAGGCCTGGCCAACGGCATGACACCGCGCGAGCTGTGCGCGGCCTTTATTGAAAACGGCGACACAGCCTCCGAAGTGTTTGACCCGGCCTGGCTGATGGTGCCCGCGTACGGCGAATTCCTGCGGCGCGGCATCATGTTCCCGGGTCTTGCCGCATCGGCCCTGTGGCGCGCCACCTTCGGGCGTAAATCGTTCGTCAACGCGCTGGAAGCGCTCGGGCCGTCCTTGCCCACCGGCATCTTCTCCAACGACGAAGTCCACACGCAGCTCGAAAAGCTCTTTTCCAGACCCGGCCGCACCAACGACTTTCGCGAGCTTCGCACGCGGCTCACGCTGGTCGCGACCAACCTCGACAGTGGAGACGCCGCACCCTTCGGGCGTCCGGGCTGGGACCACGTTCCCATCTCCAAAGCCGTGCAAGCCAGTTCCGCCCTGCCCGGCCTCTTTCCGCCGGTCGAGATCGACAGGCATTATTACGTCGATGGCGCCCTGAAGAAAACCATGCACGCCGGCGTGGCCATGGACGACGGCATCGACCTGATGTTCTGCCTGAATCCGCTGGTGCCCTTCAACTCCACGCGTTCGCCCGAGCTCGCCATGGACCAGCGCGTCATGCGCCGCGGCCTGCCGCCTGAAAAGCAATCCATTCCGCGCATCGTGAACGGCGGCCTGCCCGCCGTACTGAGCCAGACCTTCCGCTCGATGATCCATTCGCGGCTGGAACTGGGCATGAAGCACTACGAGCACGCCTACCCCGACACCGACATCGTGCTGCTGGAGCCCGACCACCGCGATGCCGAAATGTTCCTGGCCAATACCTTCAGCTACAGCCAGCGCCGCGAGCTGGCCGAGCACGCCTACCAAAAAACCCGGCAGATGCTGCGCTCGCGCAAGACCACGCTGTCGGCCAAGCTGGCGCGGCACGGCGTGTCGCTGAACCTGGACATCCTGGAAGACCCCAAACGCCACCTGGTGGCCGAGAGGCCGGCCGCCACCCGCGTGGGGCGCGCCATCGCTTCGCTGGAAGACGTGATGGAGGATTTGAGCCATGCCGTGCAAGTGGCAGCGCGCATGAAGCCGGCCCTTCCTGTCACGGCTTAACCCAAAGGTTCTCCGGGCGGCTTCCACGGAATACGGAAAGCCGCCGTGCACCGGCTGATTGATGGACTTCCCTAGTTCCACGCCCCCGGGCGCTGGGTTAGAGTAAAGAGCAATACAAGGTAGACAACTTATGGCGAAAAAAGCGCCGCGCCGTACAGCAGAGCGGATCCTGGAGGTCACCCTGGACCTCTTCAACCGCTTTGGCGAGCCCAATGTGTCGACCACGCTGATCTCCGCCGAGCTCAGCATCAGCCCCGGCAACCTCTACTACCACTACCCGGCCAAAGACGAGCTCATCAACTCGCTGTTTGACCGCTACGAAAAATCCCTGAGCGAGCTGCTCAACGCCAGCGACGGCGTGCGCGATGTGGAAGACGCCTGGTTTTTCATGCACACCTTGTTCGAGCTGATCTGGCAGTACCGCTTCCTCTACCGCGACCTCAACGACCTGCTGAGCAAAAACCGCCGCCTGGAAACCCATTTCCAGTGGGTGCTCAAAAACAAGACACGCGCCGTCAAGGGCCTGCTCGACGGCATGAGCCGCGCCGGCGCCATGACGATTGATTCGCGCGAAGTCGAAGCCACGGCCACCAGCATGGTGGTGGTACTCACTTACTGGCTGAGCTTTGAATATGTGCGCGACCCACGCAACGCGCTGGAGCCGGCCAATGCGCAAGCAGCCCTGCTGCGCGGCGCGCACCACGTACTGAACCTGTTGATTCCTTACCTCGAGCAAGGCCAGCGCGCCCACCTGCAGGCCTTGGTGGGCGCCTACAGCAACCCCTCTTGAGTTCCATCAAACCGCCCTCATCCATAACACCAACAATTTTTACAGGAGACAAAACACATGGCCAAATGGACTGCCTTTCCCCATGCCGGCGACTACTCATTTGATGCCGCCAGCCTGAAAAAGAGCTGGGCCCGCCTGCACCAGGGCGACTGCGAGCCCCTGCCCAAAGATGCCGATGTGCTGCAGGCCTGGGTCCTGTTTCACAACGGCGACTTCCAGAAGGCTTCTGATGCCGGCATCAAGGCCGGCGGCGACGGCATCACGGTGGCCAACAAGGCCGCCAGCATGTACGCCACCTACCTGGAAACCAAGGAAAAAAACAAACTCGACCTCTTCATGGAAGTCGCCGCCCGCGCCGAGGCCCAGCAAAAGGACGACCCGAAAAATGCCAACGCCTGGTACTGGCAGGCCTACGCCCTCGGCCGCTACAGCCAGGGCATCAGCGTAGCCAAGGCACTCGCCCAGGGCCTGGGAACCAAAGTGAAAAACTCGCTTGAGCAGTCCATCAAGCTATCACCCAAACATGCCGACGCGCATATCGCGCTGGCGGCCTTCCATGCAGAAGTCATCGACAAGGTGGGCTCCCTGATAGGCGGCATGACCTACGGCGCCAAGAAAGACATCGGCCTGGCGCTCTATAAAGACGCCCTGAAGCTGCACCCCACCTCCGCCATCGGCATGATCGAGTACGCCAACGGCATGGTCATGCTGGAAGGCGACAAGAAGATGAAAGAAGCCACCAAGCTGTACGAGCAGGCCGCGGCCAGCAAACCGCTGGATGCGACGGAGCGGCTGGATGTGGAGATGGCGAAAGCCGAGTTGGAAGACTAGGATTTTTCGTTCCTGCTGTTGCAGGAAAGATCTGGGCCTGCGTGCTGCAAAGTGCGTGGGCTTTTTTTTGCTTGGGTTTTGTTCTGATGTTGTGCTTTTTGCTGAGTACTGCTGGCCGGGGTCGCCCGGCAGCGAGGCACTTTTCTTTGCTTCGCCAAAGAAAAGTAAGCAAAAGAAAGGCGACCCTACTTGCTGCGTCCCTTCGCTTCGCTACGGGCAACCTGCGGTGCTCGATCCAGCCGGGGTCTCATGCAAACTCGCTTCGCTCAGACAAGCATGAGCCCTGATCCGTCTGGCCCTGTGCTCCTCGGCGCATCCAGAAGGGATGGGGAAAAGGAATACCAAACAGCCGAAGACAGAACCCGAATACCTGAAGAAACAAGGACTCGCCACGGCGAGTCCTTGTTGGCATTTGTATTGGTTTCGGTATTCGGTCCCCGCTCCCGATGGGCCCTTGTGGATGCGCCGAGGAGCGCAGGTTCAGGCGGATCAGGGCCGGCACTTGTTTGAGCCGCAGGCGAGTTTGTGCCGGACCCCGCCTGAACCGAGCACCGCAGGTTGCCCGAAGCGAAGCGTAGGGACGCAGCAAGTAGGGTCGCCTTTTCTTTGGTGACTTTCTTTTGGCGAAGCAAAAGAAAGTTACTTGCATGCCGGGCACCCCCCGGCCAGCAGTCCTCAACAAAAAACACAACAATCGAACAACAACCGCTATCAATTCAGAAGCTGCTAGCCAAAGCACCACCTGGGCTAGAGGCCAAAATCACTTAAGACAAGCAGGCAACCCAGTCCCTCAAGGCAAATCCTTGTAGGGCTCAGGCTGCGACGCATCCCGCGGTCCGACCGTACTTAAACGGGCCTTCAACGACTGCGGCTGCCCCGTCAGGATCGCCGCATAGTTGGTGGTGTTGGACAACACTTTCTTCACATAGTCGCGCGTCTCGCTGAAGGGCACGTTCTCGGCCCAGATGGCGGCATCCAGGACCGGGCCGTTGCGCCAGGTGCGCGGCCGGCCGGGGCCCGCGTTGTAAGCGGCTGCGGCCATGGGCATGGAGCCGTTGAGGTCGTCGAGGGCGAACTTGAGGTAGGCCGTGCCGATGGCGATGTTGGTGTCGCGGTCGTTGAGCTGGTCTTGCGTGAAGCCTTCCAGGCCGATCTTCTTGGCCGTCCAGCGTGCCGTGGCGGGCATGACCTGCATGAGGCCCGAGGCGCCCACGCCGGAGCGGGCGTCCATGATGAAGCGGCTTTCCTGGCGGATCAGGCCGTACACATAGGCCGCATCCAGGTTGATGGTTTTGCTGCGCTGGGTGACGGCTTCGCGAAACGGCATCGGAAAGCGCTGGTCGAAATCAATCTCGGCCTTGGTGCGTTCGCTGGTGTTGATGCAGCGGTCCCAGATCTGGCGGTCGCAGGCAAACTGCGCGGCTGCCAGCAGTTCGCGGTCGGCCATGCCGCCGCGCTTGTGCAGGTTGGTGGTGTAGTTCCACTCGCGCGTCCCTTCAGGGCGCAGGCCGAGCGCGATCGCGTAGGCGGCGCGGTTCAGGCCCGGGTTCAGCCGTGCGACTTCTTTTTCTTCGGGCGTGAGCGGCGCGGGCTTGGCCGGCACGGTGATCTTCTGGCCGGTTTCTTCGAGTGCGAGCTGCTCGTAAAAGCCGCGCACGGAGGCAATCGACTGCATCAGCGCCAGGGCCTCGGCGCGCTGCGGTGCGATAGTGATGCCGGTGCTGATGGTTTGCGCCACGCCCGGTGTGGCGGGCACGACGATGGGGGTCTTGGGCGCCGCATCAGGCGGCGCCGTGGCCAGCAGCGCGCGTGCTTTCCAGTAGCTCCAGGTGGGGTCCTTGCGCGCGTCTTCGCTCATGGCGTTGACCGCCGCCAGCACCAGCGCCCAGTTGGGCTGGGTGCCGGCGCGCAGTGCGGCGCGGGTCTTCCAGGCCAGCATGTCGTCGGAGAGGTCGGTGTCTTTGGTGACCTTGGCAAAGTACTGCAGCGCGTCGCCCGCGGGCACTGCACCCAGGCGGGTGGCGGCCTGCCGGCCGATCGCGCCCCAGACCCAGTTGCGCTCTTCGGTGTTGAGCTGCATGCCCCATTTGTTTTCCACCTGGAAGGCGGCGCCTTCGGTGTCGGAAATCGCCATCTTGATCAGCGCCAGCGTGATGATTTCGCGGCGCGCCTTGCTGATCGCCAGGTGCTTGCCGGCCAAAAATTTGATCGGACTGGCGCTGAGGTCGTTCACCATGCCCACCGCGTCGGGAGCGACGATCTGCACCGCATCGCGCGCGGCACGTGGACGGTTGGCTTCGGTGGCCAGGCGGGCTTTGACCCAGACATCCTGCGGAGTGAGATTTTTGGTGCCTACCAGCCGCTCGGCAGCGGAGGTGCAGCCGTCGTCGGCCTCGCGCTGCGCATACCAGTTCTTTTTGACCTCGTCGGACAGGCGCGCATCGATCGCTGGATTTTTGAGGTGCTCGACGAGGATCGCGTAGCAGCGCACTTCCCTGTCGTCGTTCATGCGGTAGTTGGGGTACTCGGCGGCAAAACCGGCCCAGTCGCGGCGCTGGCCCAGCAGCAGCAGCCAGTCGTTGCGCAGGCGGTCTTCCTGGTAGGTACCGGCGTAGCGGCTGAAAAAATCCTGCACCTCTTGCGGGCCGGCTTCGCCCAGGCGCAGTTTGAGTTCCCAATACGCGGCCCAGGGCTCCAGCGCGTGGCCTTTTGCCTGCGGCAGCAACTGCGCCAGCCGGCCTTTGTCACCGCGCTTGAAGGCCTTGTTCATCTCGATGAGCACGTTGTCGCCGGCGTTGTTGCCGCCTGCAGGCGGGGTTTGCGCCGCCACCGGGGCCGCCAGGGCCAGGCACGCCAGCGCGCAGAAAACAGGGGGCAGGGCCGCCGCGCGCACCGGGCCGAAAAGAAATTTGTATAGCATCTGGGACATTATGGACAAATTAAGCACCCGCAAGGCACTGGTTGAAGCCCGCCTGAACATGCCCGACCGCCTGGAGCGGGCCGACCTGCTGCAGCGCGTGATGCGCATCTGGCTGATAGGCCGTCCCGACGAGGTGATTGGCGCCTACTGGCCCATCAAGGGAGAGTTTGACCCGCTGCCCGCGCTCTACCGCTGGCAAGAAGATGCCATCCTGAGCCAGGATTCTTCATCAAATCCGGCGCTAGCCCAGGTGGAATCTGCACAGTTAGCTACCGAAAGCATAGCAGCCCGATCACCGCGCAAGATCGGCCTGCCGGTGGTCAACAAGCTGCACAAGACCCTGACTTTTCACGCCTGGTACCCCGGCTGCCCGATGGAGGAAGACGCCTACGGCATCCCCAAACCCAAGGACACGGAAATGATTGTCCCGACCTTGCTGTTTGTGCCCTGCGTGGGCTACGGGCCAGGCGGCTACCGGTTGGGCTATGGCGGCGGTTTTTACGACCGCACGCTGGCCACGCTGCAGCCGCGGCCCTTTACCGTGGGCCTCGGTTACACCCATGGCTGGTTGCCCGACATGGAGCCCGAGCCGCACGATATTCCGCTGGATGCGATTCTCAACGACAAGGGCGTGGTCTGGCCGGTCTGAATTTTTGAATGTGCGGCGACCGCGTACTGAAGCGGCGATTTATCGGTCAAAAAAACACACAACAAAGACGCAGGGAGTGGGTATGGCAGCAAGCAATACGGGAAGCACTGCAGAAGGCAGTGTCAGCAGCAAGGTCAGGAAAGACCTGTTCAAGGTTCTGGCGCTGGCACTGGCCTCGCTCTTTTTCGTGCCTGTGGCGACGCTGCTGTTCGTCAACCACGCCCAGCCCCGGCTGGACAGCGCGGTCATTCAGTCGATAGAACGGCAGGTGGACCAGGACAAGCGCATTTCGGCCGAAGGCAAAGCGCAGATCAAGGCGTTTTACCGCGCCAACCCGGCCTCCAGCCTGTGCGCGAGCACCGACCCTGAGCTTGCGCGGGACAAAGATGAGATCTGCGAACGCTTTGGCGACATATGGCAGTTCTACACGGCGCATCAGATCGCCCAATGGACGGTCCTTGCCGGCGTGGTGGTGTTGCTGGCCGAGTTGCTGCTGGGCGCGGTGGCGTTCTGGAACCGCAAGGCGCAATACCTGAGCTTTGTGCTGGGCTGGCGCATGCTGAGCCTGGCCAGCGCGCTGGAGATCCTGGTGCAGGGCGTCATGCTGGTCTGGCTGTCGTTCTGGATCACGGCCTTTTTCTTTCATTCCTATTCCATCAAGCTGATCGCGGTGATCGGCTTTGTGGTGGCCGTTGCCGTGTTCTTTGCCATCACGGGGCTGCTGCGCCGCCCGGCGCTGGGCAACACCATCGATGGCGAGCTGGTCAACGACGGCGACGCGCCGGGGCTGTGGGCCAACACCCGCGCACTGGCCGCGCGCCTGAAAACCGCGCCGCCCAAGCAGATCGTGGCCGGTATCGACACCAATTTCTTTGTCACCGAGGCACCGCTGACGGTGGGCGGCAAGGCCCTCACAGGCCGCACGCTGTTTGTCAGCCTGCCGCTGCTGCGCTTGCTGGACCGTGCGCAGGCCGACGCCGTGCTGGGCCACGAGCTCGCGCATTTCCGCGGTGGTGATGCCGCCAGCAGCGCGCGCCTGGGGCCCAAGCTCGTGCAGTACGACCACTATCTGGGCATGATGCGCGGCGGCGGCCTGACGGTGGTGGTTTATCACCTGATGTACCTGTACCGCGTGATCTTCGAGTTCGCGCTGATGCGCGACAGCCGCGAACGCGAGTTCAAGGCCGACCGCACCGCCGCCAAGCTGGTTTCGCCGCAGGCCATCGTGCAGTCGCTGATCAAGATCGCGGCCTACGACAGCTACCGCTCTGAAATCGAGCGCGAGCTGTTCGAGCAAGACCGCCAGCACGGCCAGCAACTGGGCATCGCGCAGTTTGTGGCCTCGGGCCTGGCGCCCTACGCCGCATCGGCCAAGTTCGTGAAAGCCATGGGCTCGGCCAGCGTGCCGCACCCGTTTGATTCACACCCGGCCATGCTGGACCGCATGAAGAACGTGCGGCACCTGGTCAAGCCCGATGCTTTCGGCGCCGTCGTGATTGAGCCCGTGGTGCGCACCTGGGCCGACGACATACAGACCGCGCCCCAGATCGAGCAACGCCTGTGGGCCGCTTACGAGCAAGGCTTTGCCGCCGACCACGAACGCACCCTGGCCTACCGCTATATGCCCGACAACGACACGGAGCGCGCGCTGGTGCTGCGCTACTTTCCGCCCGTGCAGTTCCCGCTCAAGGGCCAGCTGGCGATAGTCGTCAGCTACAGCGGCCTGCAGCTGCCCGGCAAGCCGGATGAGCTCTCATGGGACGAGATCAAAAACCTCGCGTATGAGAACGGCTTCGGCGGCGACGTGCTGACCATCACCCTGCATGAAAAAGGCCTGTTGGGCGCCAAGACCACCAAGGTCAAACTGCCCGGAATCGGCAAACAGCGGGAGCCTTTCAAGACGGTTTTGGGGGTTTACCGGCATCGGCATGAGGTGATGCGCAAGCAGTTGGCAGGATAAGGATTTTTTAAGTGTTTTTGGCCGCTAGCTCAGGCGTTGTCTTGGGTATTGGCTCCTGAATTGATAGCGGTTGTTGTTGTTCGATTGTTGTGCTTTTTGCTGAGGGCGGCTGGCCGGGGGTTGCCCGGCATGCAAGTAACTTTCTTTTGCTTCGCCAAAAGAAAGTCACCAAAGAAAAGGCGACCCTACTTGCTGCGTCCCTTCGCTTCGCTACGGGCAACCTGCGGTGCTCAGT